>Ga0183101_1000049_pt3 | contig 207592 bp, 158 predicted proteins | sample Biomet3_FD_127790 | JGI IMG/M metagenome (GOLD analysis project Ga0183101, IMG submission 127790) | Microbial communities from bioreactor (seeded with sewage sludge) at LBNL, California, USA - Biofuel metagenome 3 | ecosystem: Engineered > Bioreactor > Anaerobic > Unclassified ... | reverse complement strand
TTATAAATAGATTAATATATTACTATTAATGTATTATATTATACAAAAAACTTGAAGAAGTTTTGTTTTATCAGAGTTCTTTAGGAACTATAACGATACGTCCTTTCAACTAAATTGCAAAAGAACCAAAATAAATCGGAAAATTCAAATAATGAAGATACGTGTAATGCTGTATTAAGCGGATTAAAAGATTTTATTACTCAGGCGTATGTAGCTGCCTGTTCAGAAACAGGCGTGAAGATTCCCGATAAATACAAAGCGAGTGAAGGACTTTTCGCTTGTGTGAAGAAACCTGAGGAAGACTATAAAGTAATAAAGATAACGAGTGAATTTACTATTACCGGATTTGTTTTCTATATCTGTTTGTTCCTTGACGGGCAGCAGATTAACGAATTTCTGGAGGCAATGGAGCAAAGCGTTTATAACTTTGATGAATTGGCTGACAGGCAGAATTTCAGACTTACTCATCCTAAGGTAAAATATCCGGAAAGTTTATCGAAAAAGATTAAAGACTTTTTCTATGCCAGAGATGTGTACACTTACTGGCGAGTAAGGGGGCATCGGGATAATATTCTTGAAGATAAAACGCTGGATGAAAAAGAAGACTACTATTCTCTGCTCGAATATCTAAAGCGTTGTCCTAAAGAACGTTTGGAATTGGTTGAAGAATCTCCAACGGACAAAAATGAATTTGTTATTGACAATGTGTCTTACGATGTTCGTGAAAAGAATAAATTCATGGAATGGGGGCTAGAGTTCTGGGATAATGAAATAGAGCGTTTAATGAAGATTTATCCAGAATCTAAGCTGGATATGTGGAAGTGGGGGCATCATCAGACTGCCGATTATAAACACAAAATAAAACTTGAGTTGAAGCAGCAAGCTGAGAATCAAGGCAGACCTTACCAGTTCCCCCGCTATGAGAAAGTTGTTTTTGACTTACCTGAAACTGAAGAGGAACGCAGAAATTACAGAAACGATGAACATGGATTCACTTATTATTTGCTGAAAGATGATTCTAATACTTTTTCTCAGGCTATGTTCAGCTATCAGTTTCTTAATGGGAAGAAGGTTATAGGGCTTATGGGAAGCCGGATGCTTTGTTCTATCTTAGAATATTATTTCTGGAAGTATCCTGTTACTGATACTGAAAAGAATACGGAAAATATGAGGCGTGATTTTTTTGTAAATCTGTTTAAGTCCTGTTATTTGTTTATCAGTAAATTAGAGAAACCAAAGAAAGAAAAGCTTGTTGCTACCAGTGAAAAGATAAAACAGCGAATCTTATTCTTGAATAAACAGTATAGCGCAATAGCTAACGATGAAAATATACGCAGCCACACAAAAATAAAATTTATTCTCGATACATGGAACCAAATGCTTACTTACGGACAACCCACAAACCTTGCTCATGCCAATGATGGCAAAGGAATAACAGGTGGAAAAAATGGCTATCAGGAGTTAATGCGTTTGCTGGTAAGGATGGATGATCTGGAGTTGAAAAGAAAGCCGGCTCACGAAGAGCTTATTCGCAAACTCAAAGTACTGGGTGCAGATAAGACAGGCAAATCTTATTATGAAGTGATTAATAAGTCTTTTCAGCAGAAAAATGTTTCAAACAAGCTACGCACTTTAGACTCTATTTTGGATATAGACGATCTTTTTTCTTATTGTAAGAAGTATCGAGAAGCAATGCTTGAAAGATTTTCAAAGGCTCTTGATGATTTTTCGCCTGACGATTTCAGACCAAGGTATGAAATGCGTTGGCTGGGGTTGAGTGATGCAAGAACCCACGAAGCGAGTCAGCAAACAAAGCCTTCGGTAAGCCGTAAATTGGAAACAAACATTATAAATGTGGATAACAAAACATACTCAGCAGTTGGATTGCCACGCGATATAAGGAATCTCGACGAACTTAAAAACTATATTGATGCGGAAAACTTAGAGAAAGTACATTCTAAAATTTATCCGTCACCAAATGGTTGTACTTTACTTATTCCTGAATTCTTTACGAAGAATGGAGTTGAGTTGGGAGAACTTAGAGGAAATCAGCATGTGCGCAAACGTCTGTTCCTTATCCGCAGACAAGATACCGTACTGGCACATATCGCTTACCAGAAAGGAGTGAGGTTTAAAGGTAAAGCTCTATCTACTATTGAATTGGCAAAAACAAACTTTCAGGAGATTAAAATGTCACTGCCCATTGAAGATAATGGTGAGTTGCTACTTTACATACGTTTTTATTACCGCTACTTTAAGCAAAACAGGTATCAGCTTCCCATGAAGTTGACTAAAGTTCTTTGTAAATTACTAACTTCAAAAGGGATTGTTTCTAAAGGTGGTGTTCTCAACTTTAATAGGTTAACGCCTATCCCAAAAGAAGAAATGACATTTGAAGAAAAGCTTTCTCATCTGTCGGAGGAAGAACAAAATCTTCCCGAAGAAGAAAGAAATAAATTGGTGGAACAAAAGTTCGCTGCAATAAAGCCGTATGTGTTTAGAGCTTTAGAAAACGATGATTCATTTTATATGGATGAATTGTTGAGCAGTTATACTATTTGCCGGAGGGCAATAGTTGAAAAATTATTCAAGCTGGAGAAGAGAGTTTTAGGTTGCAGTAAAATGGAGATTGTTACAGGGGAAGATTTTATAGATTTTCCCCCAATAGCTCAGTGGCTATTAAAAGAAGGATTAATCAATAATGAGCAAAATAAGTTGATTATAAATATCAGAAACTCTGCACTTCATTGTGATATCCCCGATTCTGCATTTTCTTTATCGAAAGATGAGCTATTACAAAAAACAAAACAAAGAGGAGAAAAGAATAAAAAGCAAAAAGTTTTTCTCGATATATTCAGTCAGGGGCTTAAGCTTACAAATGAAATTTTAGATAAATTAGATGCAAAATATCCTGTAAAATGATGCTTTTATTGAAAAATTATTCATCTAAACTATTGATTTTTAGTAGGATATTGAAATTAAGCTGGTAACACTAGTATTTTTGCTGGTATTCACAGCCTTTCCCTTTGTGGCCTGTCTAATGTATTGCTTGTAACACTAGTATTTTTGCTGGTATTCACAGCATGTTATTTAATTCAATGGCATCTAATTAAGCTGGTAACACTAGTATTTATGCTGGTAATCACAGCGGTTAGCATCGCTTAGGTTAGCATCTCTTAGCTGGTAACACTAGTATTTTTGCTAGTAATCACAGCAAATTGTTTGATAAGGAATTAAGAAGAAAAAGTATTAATTTTTAAATAATAAAATAATGATGAAGAAAACGAAGCAAGTAGAAATACAAATTGAAAGTTTAAAGAAAGCTTGTAAAGAATTTGAATTAGATAATACTCAGGAAAGCTATTATATATCCTATCCCGATTTTCTGGAACATTTCAAGAATATATCAGAATTTAAAAAGCATGATGTAGTAGTAGGCATTCACTTAATCTATGGATGGATGCCAACAATCTGTCACCTTAAATCAAAGGAATTTGATGAATCAGCCAGGATACTCAATAAAGTGAAAAAGAATAATCAGCTGCTAAAGGAAGGAGATTTAGATACCCTTAAGGATTTGTTTAATAAATCCATTGTTGGCACTTCTAAGCTTCTCCACTTTATATCCCCCGAGACATATCCAATTTGGGACAGTAAAGTTTGCAATTATTTAGGACTTCCGGCAAATGCGGTGAATAACAGTTCTGTTTACTTGGGCTATATTGAAGCATGCAGACACATTATAGGAGAGTGCCAGGATGAAATTAATCATGTAAAGAAAGTAATGAAAGAATTTGATCCGTATATAAATTATGAAATATCAGATATGCGAGCTATTGAACTAGTGATGTTTACTAGTGAAAAAAAGGGAGCAAGTCTCAAGATCAATTAGTTGATGACTCTATAGACTAGCAATAGATTATTTCTTTTAGTAGTTTAGATATATTAATCCGATTCTCCTCCCAGAAAGCATGTACTAAAAACATCTATGAAACAGATACCCGCACTGCATAAAAGTACCCTTTAGAATCGCCCAGGTAAATCATTCCATTGGCAATACAAGGAGTAGAAAGAATGGAGCCCAAGTATTTGTTTCTCGGATGCAACATAATCGATGCCATATAGTTTAAAGTTGGCTCTGAATGTTCCATCTTCATTGTACACCAATGGGGCTAAGAAAATATTTTAATAAAAAAGTTTTGTCGTTATGCAAGATTTTGAATAAATTTTCATTTAATAATAAACACGATCAGTAATTTAAATTATTAAAATATGAAAGGCTTTAAATTTAATTTTGGACTACTTTTAGTCATTTTCTCTGTACTTGGTATTACGGGTTGTTCTGATAAAGAAGACGAATCGTTGTATTCGGAATGGGAAACTTGTTTGGATAATCATACTGGTAATTATGTATTTGACAATCAAGGCAGGTGCTTTGGAGATGGTGGCGGAATTAGTCAGGAGAATTTTGAGAAGATGGTTACAGGGCATGGATGGAAAAACTATGGAACCTGGGAGATTGACGAGAGTGGGAAAAGGCTTCCTGACGATTTTTATAAGAATGTTTATGGTATTAATCCTGCTAATTTCTATTTTACAGAGGGAAATAAAATTACAACTTATCGAAAAGATGACTCAAAAGCAAACTCTATGCTTTCCGATACTCAGTCATACACCTTTAACGGTAGATATGAGGGGACGCCAAGAAGTGTGATATCGCTAGTAGATGGTTCTTATATGCAAATAACAGGCTGGGATTTAGGTGTACATCCCTCTTTCTGTGCAGTCTATCCATTAGGCTTAAAACGTAATAACAAAGATGTTTATGGCGTTTCTATTTTTGTGCAAATGACAGATAAAGAGTTGAAGGAATTTCAAGATGCCAATAAATTATAAAATAATAGCAATTTTCATGAACTGACTATTTTTAATGACTGAACTGTAAATACTTTGTATTTGCAGGGAAAAAAAACATAAAGCCTGTAGTGATCTATGAAGTAGATTATTACAGGCCTTTTTAATGAATTTAATTCACTTTTTGACCGATAAATTAGTTTTGCTTAGTATCTTTTTTATATTTGATATAAAATATAAAAAGTGGAAATAGAAGTCACAGCACAAAATAATTCTTTGACACTTACTGATAATCCTTATTATTTCGCTCACTATGCTAATATGGCCAGGCATAATGCTTATATAGTTCTCAATGAAATAAACGAAAAGATTTACAATAACAAAGTAAAAATACCCGAAGATGGACTAAGTGAATGCAAGTTAGTTAATTCATTTTCAAAGAAAAACAAAAAGGCTGATGTAGCTTAATCTTTTGTCCATTTTTAGTTGACAATACCAATCTACCTCTATTCGGCTTTTGGGAGTTTCAAGATTTGCTGCAATTTGTCGGACTCTTCCTGCAACTTATGAGGGTTCTGCTTTGCAAGTTTCTTTAAGTTAAGTAGTTTCCACTGAACAGACGGATAATCCTTAAAATACTCGAATTCATAACCATCCCATTCAGGTTCTGCAAGTTCAAAGCTTACGAGAAAACGTCGGTCGGCTTCTGTCATCATGGCATTAACATCAGAAATCAGTTTAGAACGAGTCTCTTCAAACTCATCATAGGTGAATTCAATATCGGTCATACCTACAAACTGGTTTTCCATTGCTTCTCGCTGATCAATCAGCCTTGGAGTAAAGGACTCATGAATAGGTCTGTCACTTCCAAGAAGACAGAAGATTAGTCCTTCTCGACAATCCGCTAATGGTTGTTCCATGTATTTCACATCAAACAGATCGCGTGGATGTTGACGTGAAAGGGCAGCCGCTATCTTTCCACCATATAGCAAAGTCAGTGGTACGATCTTCGCTTCACAATAGAGCGAGAATTCGTCCTGAGCTTTATCGCTGAGAGGTATGGTCAACGCTTCACCACCAACGATTCCTCTCTTCGTCTGGTTTACTTCTATCTTTACCTGTTTGCCGTGGTACTCACAGAGCAGTTTGCAGGTACTGAAGTTCGGCACAATATGCATTCCTTTAAATGCTCGCTTGGCCTTATCACATATTGACTTCAAGTGCAGGTTGATGTCCTCCAGACTTTTCGCTCTATCATTTATAGATGTGTATGTCAGGTCAATATCTACTGAGTAACGTGGCAGATTCTTCAAGAAGAGATTGATTGCAGTACCTCCATGTATAACGAAAACGCCTTCCTCCATTACAATAGGAATAAGACGAAGTAACAACTCTACTTTCTGTGCGTAAACACGTGTGTTTGCATTTTGTTCATTCATATTCTGCAAGTTCTTTTGGTAAAGTCATATTATATTTGCTAATATACTTTCCTGTTGGAGTCGCCATATAGCGTGATGTCCCGAAACTAACATTCTCCAGCTTCAATGCCTTGAACCAAGGATGATTTGCCTTTTCACTCATATACAGAAAAAGACGCTTGACCTTTTGTGAAGAGCATGATTCTAAGAGTCGCTGAACCAACCTTGGACGCAATGTGGTCAGACTCTCCATGATATAATATATGTCGAGCAATGAAGAAGCCGCATCAGGAAGGTTTAGACATTCCATGATTGCACGTTCGGGAGATGAAACCAGTAGTTCTCTTCCATCAACGGTCATAGTTTCAACGCCTAAGGATTCATCACCCAAGAAAGATGTTGTCATGTGTTTGACACTCATATCCCAATTTCCATTCAGTAACCATGATGGAAGCTTACTCTTGCTATCAGTAAACAGATATGCCTTTTTCTTTCCCATTGACAGATAATGAGAATAACCTCTCAAATCGAGAGCAGTATATGCACCTACAACACACGTTTTGTTCAGTTGTTTATTATAGGATGCAACTGCGTCCATTAGTGTAGGGGTTGCACCTTGCATTCTATATACACCTTTTGATATGCGGGTAAGCCAACCACTCTTCATGTATGAGTATTGGCTCTTGGCATCCAGCCCTTGACTAGTAAGCCATGAGCCGAACAACACTGCATTTTGCGGAACGAGCTCCATTATTCGCTGTATTTTTGTTGCCATCTTCGAATTAATTACGAATTTGAGGTGAAATTTTATGCAAATATATTATTTGTAATCCTAATCACCAAATAGAATGAGAAAAATCCAATGGTTTTGCTTATATTTTCTCTTCACCTTCGTGTTTATAGCGAATTTGAGTCCATAATCATAGCAAATGAATGACTATATTGACTTTAATAAGTTCTTTGCATGATAGTTGCTCAGCTATACGATACTGCCTTTATTTAGACTTCATTCCTTCCCTCATATTCAAATCCAGTCAATTCGTCCTTCCTCTCTACAAACGAAACTCACTAAGTCTAAAAGAAATAATCATTATAATGTAATTATATTGATTATTTCTTTTAGTAGTTAAGATATATTAATCCGATTCTCCTCCCTAGAAGCATGTACTAAAACATCTATGGGACAGATAACCGTAGTGCATAAAAGCACCCGTTAGAATCGCCCAGGTAAATCATTCCATTGGCAATGCAAGGGGTAGAAAGAATGGAGCCCAACCCAAGTATTTGTTTCTCGGATGCAACATAGTCGTTGCCATATAGTTTAAAGTCGGCTCTGAATGTTCCATCTTCATTGTACACACTATGATAATTCAGTTTGCTACCATCCGTCTGAAATACTTCCCGGATAGTGTTCGAAGCAAGATCCACCTGATATAATTTACCGTTAAAACAGCCAAATAGAACCTGATTGCGTAACAAAATGGCTTCGGCATATACTCTCATATTCAATGAAAATGTTTTTTTTATCTCTCCGGTTGCAGCCGTCATAAGCTGAAAGTGGTGTGAGTCCGACGTTCCGTAGCACAGCAAACCATCAACCAATAGTGGTGCAGCAATAATCCAGCTATTGGTTTCTTCCTTACTCCAGTTGAGTTTGCCCGATTCGATGTTTAGCGAATACATAAAGTAATCTCTGCATCCAAACACAACCGACTGGTTGTAGAGAGTTGCTCCCTTCTGAATTTCGCCTATAGGAAAATATTTGTTTCCCTTTGTCTTAAATTTCCAGATCAAACTACCATCCGACAGATTCAGCGCATAAAAATAGCCATCGAAACTGCCTACAAAAACTTTATCGTGAACAACTAGCGGGGTAGCATGGACAATTCCTCCTGTTTGAAATTTCCAACACAAATTACCCGACTGAGGATTTAATGCATAAATACAACCGTCGCCGCTACCTACAATCACTCTATTGTGAGCAAAAACAGGTGAAGATAAATAGTAATCCCATATATCGAGTCTTTTCTCGCCAGCAGTTTGCACCTTCCAGTTTTGGCGTGCTGTGCGTTTATTAATGGAATAAATAAAACCATCTGTGCTATTAAAAATGAGGTTTCCTTTGTAGATAAGCGGTTTGGACTTAACTTCTCCGCTGGTTTTAAATTTCCAGTTAAGTTTACCCTCTAGCGCATTCAGGGAATACATGCAAGAATCATTGGACCCAACAAATACGGCATTGCCATCAACTACCGGGGATGAATAAATACCGCTTTGAGTGGAATATTTCCATTGCACGCTATATTGAGCCATGCCGTTGAGCGAAAAGACGCTCAACAAGGCTACAATAGCATAAGTTTTAAATTTAAGATCAGTATGCATTACTTTATTTTATAGAAACAATTCACAGCAGTTGTAAAATTGTATGTTTTTCCTGATTGTTGTTGCTTGTATAGCAAAGGTATAATTTTGAAAGCAATTCACAACTATTTAATTAATAATAATTTAGGCACAAAGTTGTTGTATGCATTCTAAAAATCTTATTTTTGATCTGTTAATTTGCCAATCAAATATTGATAAACCATGTTTTCTGTGCAACTTTGCAAAAACAAGTAATGTGAACCGATGAAAGAAAAAATATTCAGACAACTGGAAATATATCCGGCAGATACGAGTAAAATGCTCGAGATTCCGTTTGTTGGCAATATAAAAGCCGGATTCCCTTCGCCTGCGGATGATTTTGTGGCTGCGTCTATCGACCTGAATAATATTCTTATAAAGAATCCGGAGGCTACCTTTTTTGCACGGGCAAATGGTACTTCGATGGAATCGGATCTGAGTGATGGGGATCTGTTTATCATTGATAAGAGCTTACCACCTGCCGATGGGAAAATGGCTGTATGCTTTGTAGATGGTGAGTTTACCGTGAAGCGGATTAAGATTGAAAAGACTCGGTGCATGCTTATTCCTTCGAACGCTGATTTCCCTGTCATTGAAGTGAATGAGAATAATAATTTTATGATTTGGGGTATTGTTACCTACGCTATTAGGAAGATGTGATGTTTGCTCTGGTTGACTGCAATAATTTTTATGCCAGCTGTGAAAGGGTGTTTAACCCGGCTCTTATTGGCAGGCCTGTTGTTGTTCTCAGCAATAACGACGGGTGTGTTATTGCACGAAGTAATGAAGCCAAGGCTTTGGGTATTCCCATGGGGGCGCCTGCCTATCAGTATCAGTACACTTTCGAGCAACACAACATTGCGGTGTTCTCTGCCAATTTCACTCTTTATGGTGATATGAGTCACCGGGTAATGAGCATTCTTTCGGGCTATTCGCCGGAACAGGAGGTGTATAGCATTGACGAATGTTTCCTGAACTTAGCCGGCATTGAAGAAGATTTGCATGCTTACGGGGTGAAGATGCGTAAACAGGTGCTTCAGTGGACGGGCATTCCGGTTAGCGTGGGCGTGGCTCCTACAAAGGCTTTGGCCAAGCTGGCAAACAGGATAGCAAAGAAGTATCCCGACAGGACGGAGGGCAGTTATGTGATAGACTCTGAAGAGAAGCGGATGAAGGCTTTGAAATGGATTGCTGTTGAGGACGTGTGGGGCATAGGACGTAGAAATGCTAAGAAGCTGAGGGCAATAGGGGTAAACACGGGGCTTGATTTTGCTATGCTAGACAGGGGATGGGTGCTAAGGAATATGACGATTGTGGGGCTTAGGTTGCTCGATGAACTGAATGGTATATCTCGCATTGATATGGAACCTGCAGAGAATAAGCAGAGTATTGCCACAACACGAACTTTTGAGCATGAGTATAGAACTTTTGATGAGGTGAATGAACGCATTGCTACATTTACTGTGATAAGTGCTGAGAAGTTAAGAAAGCAGTGCTCTATGTGTCAGGCCATCGTTGTGTTTATTGAAACAAGTAGGTTCCGGGTACCGTTTGAGCGATATAACAATAGCATTGTGGTGAAATTGCCTTTTCCTACATCTTCTTCATTGGAGTTGGTTAAATTTGCGAGTGAAGGATTAAAAAAGATATTTAAGCAAGGTTTTCTTTATAAAAGGGCAGGGGTGGTGCTCATGGATTTTGTTCAGGAAGCTAATCTTCAAAGGTCGCTCTTCTTTAACTCGGATCCTAAACATGAACCTTTAATGAAAGCTATAGATACATTGAACACTAAATATGGCTCTCGGAAAATACATCTGGCTGCTCAGGATACTAAAGTATGGAAGATGAAGCAGGAGAAGCTTTCGAAAAGCTTTACTACTGATATCAATGATATTTTGGACGTGAATGTTGATTGACCGCAGCAACTAATAGCCGGGAAGAAAGAATGAAAGCCTCCCTTAGCAATAAAGAGAGGCTCTTATTATTATACTATCAATAAAGTTTATCTTTTGTACTGACAGCAGCTTGGCAAAGCTTTGTAAGCCTTAGAGGTTGCTTTAACTGTTCCGGCATCGTGACCGGCTTTGGCAACGGCCTGCATTACTTTCTTAGGAGTGGCCACTGCCGGATCATACTGCAGATGTAATGTCTGACTTTTCTGTTCCCACATTGCCATTTTTACTCCTTTTACACTCTTGGCAGCCTTTTCAATACGTGCTTTACACAGCTCACAGTTCCCTTTAACAGGAATCTGCACGTGTTTAGTTTTGGCAGCCGGAGCTGTTACGGTAGTCTTTGCTTTATTGGGACTTTGAACTGTTGCTTTAACTGGTAAAGCTGTTACAATAGCTAAAATAAGAGTAGCTAAACTCAATTTAATCATTCTTGTTTTCATATTCTTTATCATTTAATTGGTAAATAACTTACTGATTCTTATTACATGTCCATTCCTGGCATGCTGTTACTCTTTTTATTCTCTGGTTTATCTTGATTCATCATGCTTTGCTTGCCATCCAGCTGCGCACTAGCATCGATGGCAAAAGCACCGTTGGTAACTATTTCTTCGCCCGATGCTAGTCCGCTGAGCACTACATAGGCACCCGAAAGCGACGGACCTAATTCTATTTCCCTCAGGGTAAAGGTAGGTACGGAGGTACCAGGTGTTTTAACGTAAACTACAGAACGCTTACCGGTCCACAATACTGCCGATTGCGGAATAACCAGTTGGTCTTTGCTCTTAGCCAATGAGGTCTTTACATTGCCGGTTGCAAACATCTCCGGCTTTAGTTTGCCGTCGCTATTGTTTAGCTCCACTCTTATGCCTGCTGTGCGGGTAGAGGGATTGATTACCGGATCGATAAAAGATACCTTTCCGGAAAAAACTTTCCCAGGAATAGCCTGGAGGGTGAAATCGATCTTGTTTCCTGGTTTAAGGAATGGCAGATCTCCTTCATAGGCTTGAAAAACAGCCCATACACGAGATAAATCGGCTATCTGGAAAAGTACGGAACCTTGATTGATGTAATCGCCCTTATTTACTTGCTTTGCGATAACCTTGCCACTTGTGGTTGCTTTTATCTCTACGAAAGGAGAGGTTTTTCCAGATTTCTCTATCGCAGCAATCTGCTGATCGGTTAGATTCCACAAACGCAGTTTCTCTCTTGCAGCATCAAGCAAATAGGCCTTCTGCTGAGAGTTATTCATCCGTGCTGTCTCCAGTAATTCTTGCTGGGCTGTGTAAATTTCCGGAGAGTAGACGGAAGCAAGCGTTTGTCCTTTTCTAACAGATTCTCCTGTGAAATTTACCCAAAGGCGCTCCACACGACCACTTACCGTAGCTGTTTGCGATTGCATCAGTCGCTCATCCGGTTGAATCTTTCCGTAAAGTCGTAAATCTTTCGCCCTGTTATCATTGCCAACAATCGAAGTCTGCACATTAGCCAGTGCCAAAGCCTCTTCGGATAATTGTACGGCATTAGGATCAATGGTAGCACTGCTGTCACTGGAAGAGCCGCTATCTTTCAAAGGGATTAGATCCATACCGCAAATAGGGCACTGGCCGGGTTTATCCATTTTAATCTGTGGATGCATGGAGCAGGTCCAGATGGTATGTTTATGCTCATGCACCTCTTTTTTTGCAGTGGTCTCTGCCTTATCCTTACTGTCGGATGAATGGAAGAACAGCCATCCTAATGCTAGTCCTGCAAATAAAATTAGCAGATATTTTACATAGCTTCTTTTTAAAGCTTCATTGATCCATTCTTTATATTGCTTTTTCATCTTTTTCTTTATTTATTAGTTGTAATCAAATCGTCCTTAGCTATAATCTTCTCAAATTCGGCAACTGCAGTGTTGTATTCCACAACGGAATCTACTTGCTTTAAGCTGTAATTAAGCAGTTCACGCTGCACTTGCAACACGTCTGTGAGGCTTACACTTGATGCCGTAAATTCACGGAGCATCAGTTGGAATGTGGTTTCTGTAAGCTGACGTTGCTTCTCGTAAAGTGCTATTTTTCTTGAAGCATCGGCAATGCGCAGGTTAATAGCAACGAAGCTTGCCTCGAGCTCATTCTGGGTATTTTGATATTGAAGCTCTGCAGATTGTTTCATTAGTTTGCTGTCTTTAACCTGAGCTTTATACTTCTTTCTGTAAATTGGCAACGTAAACTTAACCATAGGCATTATCATGTCCATACCATTCATATTATTCATGGTGTTCATATCCTCGGGCTTCTTTACGTTAATCATGTATTCCAGTCCGATGCCTATCATGGGGTAGCCCATCTTTTTTGCCATTTCTCCTTCAGCCTCATAGGAAGCACTTTCTGCCTTCCACATAGCAAGCATAGGGTTCTGGGTAACAACGGCTTCCCATGCTGCAGCATCATTAGCTATAAATGGTTTCTGCAGCAAAGTATCGGGCACACTGACAGTTGAAGCAGACGGACGTCCCAGCAAAGCATTGAACGCTGCTACGGCTGCTGTAAACTGCGATTGTGTAGTTTCGAGCGAGTTTTCCAGTTCGGCTCTTTCAATCTGTATACGCAGTACATCGGACATGCCACCGCTGCCACCACTCATGGACGAGGAAGACATGCTGCTCGCCATAGAGCCCGACTGGTTTGCTGTCATTGCCGAAGAGGATGGTGAACTAACAGATGAAGTTCCGCCCATTCCTGCCATTCCTCCACCTGTAGAGAGCGGCGTTCCCGATGATACCTGAGCTGCAGTTGAAGAGCCGGAAGTGTATGAAGATGAACCGGTAGCTCTGCCTTTTCCACTCGGGGACTTATATCTGTAAAGAGCAATTTCCTCCAATGATTTCAGTAGTTTAATGTTCTCTCTGATATTTGTAAGCTGTGCCTGAATGCTGTTTAGCTTATACCATTGAGACTGAACGTTATAAATTACTTCGTAACTGCTTTCTCTGAACTTCTCGTAAGAAGCCTTTGCCATCCACGACATTTCTGATTTGGCCGCTTTCAGCGTTCCGAACCAGGGAAACATTTGCATCAGGCTCAGTGTTCCTATCTCTTTGCCATTTACCTGCTCCATAGATTTCAGGTAAAAACTGAATCCTAGCTCTGGGTCGGGTAACGATCCGGCAGGGACTACACGTTGCATGGAAGCTTCGTAGGCTGCAAAGTCGGCACGAATCTTCGGATTGTTTTTAAGTGCCTGTTGCACATAGACGGCAATACTATCCTGTGCCTTAATCTGGCTATAGTTTGTTGTGAGCAGTACTACTACCAACAAACAAACATATCTATATATCATTTTCCTTTTCATTTGATTGGTTTGAATAGTTAGTTTCAATTTATTCGGGTAATCGATTGTGTTTCACTGCGTTTTCTCTCCACCAGCACTGAAGTACGGGAACAACAAACATTGTCATGGTTTGAATCAGCATTCCTCCGAAAGTAGGGATGGCCATAGGCACCATAATGTCTGAACCCTTTCCGGTAGAAGTAAGCACAGGCAGCAAAGCTATTAACGTTGCAGCTGTTGTCATTGAAGCTGCACGTACCCTTTTCAGTCCGGCTTTCACTACTGCTTCACGAATTTCATGCTTATCTGAAGGCTTTTCGTCAAGGAACATCTGATGAATGTAGGTACCCATTAAAACTCCGTCGTTGGTGGCAATGCCAAAGAGGGCAATGAATCCTACCCACACTGCAACACTCAGGTTGATGGTATGCATCTGAAACATATCACGCATATTCATTCCTGCAATACTAAAGTTAAGGAACCATTCCTGCCCGTATAGCCAGATGAGGATAAATCCTCCGGCAAAGGCTACAAATACACCAGAGAAGTGAATGAACGATGCTGTTACAGACTTGAAACGGAAATAGAGAATCAGCAAGATTAGTATCAAACTGATAGGTATTACAATCAGTAATCTGTTTGTAGCCCGTACTTGCTGTTCATAGTTTCCGGCAAATTTGTATGTTACTCCTTTGGGCAGTTCTATTTTTCTGTCTTTTATGTTGCTATCCAGTATTTTGCTGGCTTCGTTTACCACATCTACTTCTGCTTTATCTGGCTGCTTATCAAAGATAACATATCCAACAAGGAAGGTGTTTTCACTCTGTATCATCTGAGCACCTTTAGCATAGCTGATATCTGCCAATTCGTTCAAAGGAACCTGTGCACCGTTAGAAACTGGAATCAGTATCTGTCCCAAAGATTCAGGATTATCTCTCAATTCCCGGGCATAACGTAAGCGGATAGGGAAGCGTTCACGACCTTCTACGGAGGTAGAAAGCTTCATTCCACCTACGGCAGCACCAATAACCTCTTGTAAATCGGAAACCTTAACGCCATACCGAGCCATGTTTTCCCGGTTCAGCTTAATCTCCAAATAAGGAGCGCCTACTGCACGATCATAAAAAACGGATGCTGGTAGTACGGAAGGAACTTTTTTCAAAGCTTGTTCCATTGCCTTTCCTGCTTTCTCTATGGATTCCAGATCCGGACCATAGATTTTCAGTCCCATAGGGGCTCGCATTCCGGTGGAAAGCATCACCATACGGGTAGCAATAGGTTGCAGTTTGGGTGCAGAGGTTAGTCCGGGAAGATTGGTTACCTTCACTATTTCATTCCAGATATCATTTTTGTTTTTTATCTCAGGACGCCATTGACGGTAATATTCTCCGTATCTGTAAGGTATCAGACTATCCCTGGGAATAACTCTGAATTCCTTTTCAGGATCGTATGTTTTGCCACCTAAGAGCACAAACCGTCCTTTCCTGTCTACTTTAAATCGTTCCCGCTGTCCGTCTTCATTCAACATATACTCCGGACGATAATTAATTGTATTCTCGTACATTTGAATGGGAGCAGGGTCGAGAGCCGAATTTGCACGTCCCCATTTGCCTACAGCCAGTTCTACTTCAGGAATACCTTTTAATCGCCTGTCCAGCTTCTCAATATTCTGAAGGTTCTGCTCTACACCCGAGTGTGGCATGCTAGTAGGCATCAACAGATAAGAACCTTCATCCAGACTAGGCATGAACTCTTTTCCTATACCGGGAAATTCTTTGCTGGCACTACTCCAGAAAGTGGTTTTCCTGAAGGAATTCCAACCTATTGTTTCGAACCCTTTGGCCACAAAACCAAATGTTTTATCGAACCCCATCCATATTACGGAGCCAAACAGTAGTGTAAAAATAGGGATAGCCATAAATTTCCATCTGTTGGCAAGGCACCAGCGGAGAATCTTCTCGTAATAAATAACCAGCGACCAGAGCATAGTAAGGATTACGGTTATTATGCCTGCTACAAACAGCATATTGAGTAGAATACCATTCTGTGGCCCCAAAGGAAGCCATTCCGACGATAGGAAATAGACTGTAGTAAGCAATGTAATCCCTATATTTATGTAGTTGGGATAATGCTTCTTTTCCTGTTTCCATTTATAAGCGAGCAGATTATTTACTCCAATGGCAGTCAGCGCTAATGCCGGAATTGAACCACTGAAAGCAAACAACAATATGCCTGCTACAATAAGTAATATATTGGCTACTTTGCGATAGCCGTGTTTGGGTATGCGCAAAGAGAATATCCAGTAGGCAAGGGTAGGCAGCAAAACGAGTCCCAAGATAAAGGCCGAAACCAATGCAAACGTTTTGGTATAAGCCAACGGATGAAACATTTTTCCCTCCTGAGCCTGCATGGCAAACACCGGAATAAAGCTGATGATGGTAGTAAGCATTGCTGTACTGATGGCTCCGGATACTTCTGTTACGGAGGTATAGATCAATGATACAAGATACTCTCCGTGTGCTTTCCCCCTATTTTCAGGGAAATCGAGATGCCGCACTACATTCTCCATGAATACAACTCCCACATCTACCATTACTCCAATAGCTATAGCAATACCAGATAGAGCAACAATATTGGCTTCAATGCCCAGATTGCTCATAATAATGAAAGTACTTAATACAGCTAAAGGCAGCATACCGGCAATAACAATGGATGCACGTAGATTTATAACCAGTACAATAACAACGATGATACAGATTAGGATTTCATGATCTAAAGCACTTTCCAACGTTCCAATAGTCTCTTTTATAAGTTGGGTGCGGTCATAGAACGGAACAACCGTAACTTTCGATACTCTTCCATCGGGTAGAACCTTCTGAGGCATACCGGCCTCTGTCTCTTTAATCTTGGCTTTTACATTATTGATAACATCCATCGGATTAGAACCATATCTTGCCACTACAACAGCACCAACTGCTTCCATACCTTCCTTGTCCAACCCTCCGCGACGAGTAGCCGGACCGTAGTTAACGGTTGCCACATCTTTTATTCTGACTGGAACACCATTTCGCGAAGTGATAGCAGCATTCTCAAGATCGGATAAGTTCTTGATATACCCTAATCCCCTGATAAGGTATTCAACCTTGTTTATTTCAATGGTTTCGGCTCCAATATCGAGATTACTCTTCTTAACAGCATCCATAACGTCCATTACAGAGACGCCAAACGAACGCATGGCCTCGGGATTCAAATCTACCTGAAATTCCTTCACATAACCTCCCACGGAGGCAACTTCGGATACACCTTCGGCACTCGACAGAGAGTACTTTACATAATAATCCTGGATGGTACGTAACTCTTGAGGATCCCATCCTCCGGTAGGTTTCCCTGTTTTAGGATCACGGCCCTCGAGCGTGTACCAGAATATTTGTCCCAATGCTGTAGCATCGGGCCCCAGAGTGGGCTGAACACCTTCGGGCAACGTACCAGCAGGTAATGAATTTAGTTTCTCAAGAATACGTGAACGACTCCAGTAGAACTCTACATTATCATTAAATATAATGTAGATAAATGACATTCCGAACATAGAGGTGCTACGTATGGTTTTAACGCCCGGAATGCCTAAAAGTGATGTTGTTAAAGGATAAGTTATCTGATCCTGAATATCCTTTGGTGACCTTCCCATCCATTCTGTAGCAACAATCTGCTGATTATCGCCTACATCGGGAATGGCATCTACTGCCACAGGATTACGCGGAAGTAAACCTCCGTGCCAGTTAAACGGAGCAGTAGCTAGTCCCCAGACTATGATAACAATTAATAGAATTGATGTAACAAGCCTGTTTTTAAGAAAATAGTTGATTATTTTATTTAGCATATTTCTTGTTATTTATATAATTCACCAATTATCAGTTTAGCCAGTATATAGGACTAAACTAATAGTAAATTTCGTAATACCAAAAACAAATTGCATTTTTTATTATACAACTCCTCATTAATTAAAGTAATTGATAATAAGTGATTTGTATGGTACGGTAATAACTAGTCTAAGCTAAAAATGGAGGCGCACGATCTCCTCCTGAACTAATAAAAATAGGTTCGTGATAATGTGAAATATAGGGTTTATATTGAATCGTTATAGAATCAATATTTCCCTCTAACCCTATAATATTAGGATACAGGCAAAACAAGTCCGAAAGAAAACTAAGGTGAGAATCTGGGTTAATTTGTGCAATCTCTCCACGAGTATATTCATTCTGAATTTTATAAAAATGCGATTCATTTTTGCAGCAACTACTGCATTTACGCATTCCCTTGCAGCAGGATTTTGCTTCATTCACAATGGAAACAGACACAAGCTTTGCTCCACAATAATGGCTAGAGATAGGTACACCTATGGTACTTATCATTAAAAGTAAAACAGCTATTATGTGAGTCAGTCTTTTTAGCATCTGTTTTTAACCGATTAATCCAATTGGTCTATTTTATACAAAACAAGATAAATCTTACTTTTGTTTAAAAACGTACATACTTATCGATGCTACAAATGTATAAGTTATATAGAGTATATGAAATACCACAAATATGGTATTTTTAGCTCTCTTGCTTTATTCCTTGTGCTGGATATTTCTACCTGCTTGCAACAATACATTTTATCTTTAAGCGAAGTTGGTTACTTCTATCATATACTGTTGAAGTACATCTTAAAGTCGAAAAAAAATGTTCGGCATAATCTGGCGAATACAAACATATATTCTATATATATTAAAGTGTTTAGCAACTAATAACAGGTACGTACGTTATTTCTATATCCTGTTATAGTTCATTTAAAAGTGACATTGAGTTGCTTGTTTTGCACATCTATTAGATTAAGAATGAAGTAAACAGCCTAAAAAGGTGGAGCTGCACGTTTATCACAAGTATCTCCTGATGTATTTGTTTTATCTTTTTTAAAAAGCTATAAATTTGAACGATAATAAGTTTTGCAAAGAGAACTGCATCTCTCTTGTTATAACAAAAATAGAGAGAAGGCCGAAGCCCTCTCTCTGGTCTGGTTAGGAAGTTTACTCATTGATTACCAACGAGATTTTATATCTAGAATTGAACATTCACCGATCCTCCTGTTGTAAGTAAATGCTTGATAGTACAGTTTCCTGGTACAGGAGAGGGCAAAAGATTGTAATCAACAAAGAATCTTACACCAAAGTTTTGTTTCACCAGATAATTCATTGAAATTCCGGTTCCAAAGGTTAAACCTCCTTTTTTCCCAATTTCAGCTGTAGAAGAAGAGAGGGTGTATTTTGAAAAGTGGCTATATCCGGCTAGTAGCTTACTTCCAGCCGACCATCTGGATGAAATGGGGTATGAGAAATAAGGACCTACAGAACCTGTAAAGATATCCAGATTATCGTTTTGTGCTACGTCATCTACCAATACACCCATGTTGGCAACAGAAAAACGTCCACCAAAGCCTAGATATGGATTCATAAACCATGCACCTTCCAGTCCGGCATTACTACCTGCTGAGAGTGATAGGCTGCTTCCATTATGCATACTAAACTCACCAGGTAAAAGGTTTACACCCAGATACAGTCCAAAGAAAGATGGGTTATGGAAACGGTCGAACTGTTCCTCTTCAAGATAGGAGTGGGTAATACCTTTATCCTTGAATAGCACATCAGCCAGGAAGTATCCGAATTCTGTAGACAAGATACCAATTCCGGCACCAACCATAATATCGCTTAACCAATGCTTGTTGTTCAGCTGACGGGTAACTCCGGTAATTGTGGCCAAAGAATATGCTCCGATGCTGTACCATGGGCTGCGGGTTAGTCCGTATTCCTTGTGCATCATGGTAGCAGCCATAAATGCTGTAGCTGTGTGTCCCGACGGAAACGAATGATTGTTTGAGCCATCCGGGCGCATTACATTAGTAGTAGTCTTCAAGGTATTTACCGCAGCAGCCATAATAGCGGCCGAAAAAGCATCCGATGCTAACATCCTTGACCATGAGCTTCGTCCTTCTACGCCACCTATCTTCATGCCAATCATTGCCACTGCAGGTGCAAACTGAAGGTAGTCATCATAATGCTGTCTGAAAGTTGGTATGTATTCATTTCTGAGACTGCGGAAATGGTCGTCTCCATACTTTACGATTAGTCCTCCTGCAATAAGCGGAGCACCAATATAAACCAGCTGGAATGTGCGTGACGAAGTAACTCTATCGAGCTTTATTTTAAAACTCTCTCTTGGTGCAGATGTGATTATACTGTCGTTTTGTATATTTAGAATCTGATTATAGTTTACAGATGATTTCTGAACATAATCTCTTACAGTATTGATATCTTTAAGAGACAACATTCCTTTTTGCATAGTAGTTTCACCAATCTTTTCTGGTGTGTTTGCCTGTGCTAATTCTCCAAAAGATAGAAATAACAGCAAACAGATAAAAAATAACTTCATAAGCATCTCTGTTGAATGTTACGAAGTTAACAAGTGAAATCTGTATAAAATTTGAATTTATGGTTTATGGATAGAATAAATAATATAAAATATATTAATAAAAAAGGAGTACATCATTCTGTTTTTATTCTAGTTAATAAAACTGACAATAAACTCATGTCTGTTTTCATTATACTGATATTCAATATTCCATCCGTGAAAATTACAGATAGCCTTTACTATGGCTAATCCCAGACCATTTCCTTTTATTTTCTCGGAAGATCGGCTGAAGCGTTCGAATACTAAATCCTTGTTGAGCATACCTTCTGCAGAGGTATTGGCTATAATTAGTTTATCCGGTTTTATGGTAATAAAGATTTCTCCGTTGGCAATATTATGTCTTACAGCATTAACTACCAAATTATTAATCAGGCTTTCCAGTAGAGTCTTATTTGCCTCTACAGTGAGAGATTTCACCTGGATATCTTCGTTGATTGATGTACCCTGAGTAAATCCATTTAAAAGGGGTAACATATTCTCTGTAAGCTGAACAACATCTAGAATCTCCATTTGTGTGTACTGTCTGTTATCTATCTTGGCAAGTAAGAGGAGGTCTTTATTCAGGCGTGCCAAGCGTCCGGATACTTCATACAGACTTTGTACAATGTCGGCTTGTTGCTCGGACAAGTCGGGCTGTTGCAGCAGTAAATCAAGTTTAGTCTGGAAAATAGCCAGAGGAGTTTGTAGCTCATGCGATGCATTTTCAGTAAACTCCTTTTGCATTTTGTAACTACGCAGGTTTTTCTCAATCAGTTTGGTAAGTACCGAATTTAGCCGGTTAAATTCTTTAATATTGCTCCTTAAAAATAGAGGAAGTGATTCTTGTTCAAGCGAAAAGTGTTCAATACGTCTCAGTGTATCATCAAAAGGAGCCCATATTTGCTTTGAGATTACTTTCAGCATCACACTTAAAGAAACCAGTAAAACTCCCATTATTATTCCGAACTGCAATAATATACCTTCGAACATATCTCGTTCAAAGTCTGTATGAGGTATAGGAGTTCCCAATTTCGCAGCTTCAATAACTTCTCTTAAATCTTCTGCATAGTAGTATTTGGTGAGCAGGTAAAAAAGAGGAGTGGTGAGTATAAATATAATCGCCGTACAAATTGTAAACCTGGTAAGACTCTTTTGAAGTAAGCTTTTCATTCAATCCATTTATATCCGGTTCCATAAACATTTTTAATACAATCCTGGCAACCAGCTTCTGCCAGTTTAGCTTTTAGGTTCTTGATATGCGCATAAATAAAATCCTGACTATCGAGCATGTCTGCCATGTCGCCACTAAGATGTTCTGCCAAAGCATTTTTAGAAACTACTCTGTTTTTGTTTCCTATAAGAAATAAAAGAAGTTCATATTCGGTTTTTGTCAGAGCTATAAGCTGTTCGTTCACCTTGACTTCCTTGTTTAGAATATCGATCGTAAGGTTGTTGATGGTGAGCATATTACTGCTTGAAAACAATCTGCGACGAATGATTGCATAGATACGTACACTCAGCTCGGGAAGATGGAAAGGCTTGGGAAGATAATCATCGGCTCCAATCTTTAGTCCGCGTATTTTGTCGTCTAGTGAATCTTTTGCAGAAATGATGATAACTCCTGCAGGATTATTCTGCCGCTTTATTTCGGTAAGAATATCCAGTCCGTTTCCTCCGGGTAGCATTAAGTCGAGTAAAATGCAATCATAAGAGTAAAGGCCAATCTTCTCCATGGCTTCATTATACGTAAAAGCCTGTTCGCAAAGATAGTTCTCTGCGGAAAGATAGGTTGCTATCCCGCGCGATAGTTCGCGTTCATCTTCAATAATTAATAGCTTCATAGGAACAAATATAAATGAAATAAATAAGATAATTATGACTGAGATGGTTTTATAAATAAAAAAGATAAAAGCACAACTAACAAATTTAAGGTTTACATTTTGTAGAAATTCTGAATATAAGGCTGTTATTAAGAAAAAAACTCAGCATTTAGATTATTTATTTCTGTTAAATAGATTAATCCTGCAGAATTTCTTCAAATTTTCTACAAAATTGAGCGCTTAATTTGCAAAATCTGCTATCTTTGATTTTCTGAAAAGCAGACACAAATTTAAACCACATAAACAGTTTGTCAAATGAATAAATCTGCAAACTATAAGTTTACCATAATTGTCCCCGTGTATAACGAGGAAGACAATATATACGCTCTAGAAGAGAAACTAGGCAAGTTCTTACCACAATCTATTTATCCGGCATGTGTACTTTTTGTAAACGACGGATCGAAAGATAACAGCAAAAAGCTTCTTACTGAAATATGTAACAGAAACGAACATTTCTATTATATGGATTTAGTTCAGAATTCGGGATTGAGTGCTGCCATTAAAGCCGGAATTGACTCCGTTTGTTCTGAATACCTGGGATATATGGATGCCGATTTGCAAACTACTCCTGATGATTTCAATTTGTTGCTTGAGCACATCAAGGACTATGAAATGGTGATGGGAATAAGAGCCAATCGGAAGGATACTTTTTCCAAGAAGATTCAGTCTAAAATAGCCAATGGTTTCCGTAATATGATGACTCATGACGGAGTTTCCGATACTGGATGCCCGCTTAAAGTATTGCATACGGATTGTGCCAGGAGAGTACCATTCTTTACAGGAATGCATCGTTTTCTTCCTGCTTTAATTCAGTTGCAGAATGGAAAGGTAAAGCAGATTCCGGTTCGCCATTTTCCCCGTGTGGCCGGTGTTTCAAAATATAATTTATGGAACAGACTTATTTCTCCATTCATTGACTGCTTTGCATACCGATGGATGAAAAAGAGATATATCAACTACAATATTGGCGAAAATAATCTGCAGTAAACAATGATAATGTATGCTATAGGTTTTTTAGCCCAGGCATTCTTTTCGGCACGTATCTTATTTCAATGGATATTATCTGAAAGGGCCAAGAAAGTATTGTCTCCTTCTATTTTTTGGATTCTAAGTATTCTGGGATCATATCTGCTGGTTATCTATGGATGGATGAGAAACGATTTCTCCATCTTGCTTGGGCAGTTTATTTCCTATTATATTTATATATGGAACCTGCATGAAAAAGGAGACTGGCAACGGGTTCATGCTGTGCTGCGCACCATTATGTTGCTGACTCCTGTTGTAGCCGTAATATTTGTATGCAACAATGCCGATGAGTTTATAGCTTCCTTCCTGAAAAACGATAAAGTACCTTTATGGCTGCTTATATTTGGCTCCATGGGACAAGTAATATTCACCCTTCGGTTTGTATATCAGATGGTTTATTCGGCCAGACGAAACGAATCTATTCTACCAATTGGCTTCTGGGTAATTAGTCTGATAGGTTCGTTTGTAATCATAGCTTATGGAATGTTCCGCTTAGATCCAGTCTTGATATTAGGTCAGGCAGTAGGCTTTGTAGCTTACTTCCGTAATATAGTAATAGCGAGAAAAGACTACAAATACCGATTAAATGAAAGCGAATAAATATTTACTGTTGTTGCTGGCGTTTCTGCCCCTGTTATTCTTTCGTGATTTCACACCGGATAATGAACTGAAATACCTTAGTATTGCAGACGAAGCCATTCGCAATGGCAACTTCTTCACCTTTACTAACCATGGAATAGCGTATGCCGACAAACCACCGCTCTATCTGTGGATTGTAATATTGGGTAAGCTCTTATTTGGTACCCATAGTATGCTCTTTCTGGGCCTGTTCTCCATAATTCCCGCTTTGGTAGTGCTCTATGTAATGGATAAATGGATTGCAACGGAAGCTGATCAAAAGAGCCGTCTATCTGCACAATTAATGCTGATAACAAGTGGATACTTCATTGGAGCAGGTATCGTATTGCGAATGGATATGCTGATGTGTATGTTTATTGTGCTGGCTCTGTATACCTTTTACCAGATGTATACAGGGAAAGACACAAAATGGAGCAGCTATCTGTTTCCATTTTATACCTTTATGGCGCTTTTCACCAAAGGTCCTTTCGGATTATTAATTCCCATCTTGTCCGTTATCGCTTTCCTGACAGTAAAAGGCGAACTGAAAACCTTTGGACGGTATTGGGGTGTTAAGGCGTGGTGCATTCTGCTGGCAGGCTCAGCAATCTGGTTTACTGGAGTATTTATGGAAGGCGGATATACATATCTGCACAATCTCTTGTTTAACCAAACGGTAAATAGAGCGGTAGATTCATTTCACCATAAGAAACCGTTTTATTTCTATTTTGAAGCTATATGGTATAGTCTGGCTCCCTGGTCATTGCTTTATATCGGAGTTCTATTTGCCGGAATAAAAGCCCGACTGATCAAGACAGATCTGGAGAAATTCTTTCTAACCATCATCACCCTTACATTCGTGGGGCTTTCTCTGATTAGTTCAAAGGTGGAAGTTTACATGCTTCCGGCGTTTCCTTTCTTTGCCTATCTGGCAGTGCTGTTATTGCAAAAAGTAAATCAAAGCAAGTTCGTCTCTGCTCTGATAGCCATTCCATTGGTTATTATAGGAGCTGCATTTCCAGCAATAATTTTATTGAGTAGAATAAAGCCAATAGCCCTTTTAAATACCCCGCTTATTTACGTTTTAACTGCGTTTTTACTGGTTATAGCCGTTCTGGCTTTTTACTATTTGTACAAGCAAAGGGATTTGAATAAGTCAATCTATACACTTGCTGCAGGATTACTCATTACCATTTTTGCCGGATCGTTTTTCCTTCCTTCCTACAATGAATATATAGGTTATGGAGAAATGTGTAAAACAGGAGAGGAGATTGCCCGCCAGAAAGGAATAGATTCATTCTACTTTTATAATTCCGGTAGAATGGAAAATATAGATGCTTATCTGAAACGAGATTTAAAGGAGCTTAAAGAGACTGATTTGAACAAAAAACAATGCGGCAAAGCTATATTGTTTGTCCGTATAAAAGATGTAAACAGAACCCCTTCTCTTAAGAAAATGGTAGAAGGTAAACAGAAAATAGTTAAAGGTGATTGTTTCATCATAATTCTATAAAATAGATTTTATGAAGAAGATATTAGTAACAGGTGCAGCCGGATTTATAGGCTATCATATAGTTAAGAGATTACTGGAACGTGGAGATGAGGTCGTGGGAATTGATAATATTAATAGTTACTACGACGTTAGATTGAAGTACAGTCGTTTGAAAGAAACCGGCATAAACCAAGCAGAGATAGCCGACAAAGAACTGGTTCCTAGTGCTACATATTCTCATTATCGCTTCATTAAGTTAGATCTCACGGAAAGAGATGAGCTAAATAAACTGTTCGAGACCGAGAAGTTCGATGTAGTTTGTAATCTGGCAGCTCAGGCCGGAGTGCGTTATTCCATTGATCACCCGTTTACGTATATAGAATCGAATATTGTAGGCTTTGCCAATGTGCTCGAAGCATGCAGACAGAACCGGGTAGAACACTTTGTTTATGCCAGCTCCAGCAGCATATACGGACAGAATGAGAAGGTTCCGTATTCGGAAGACGATCAGGTAGACAGGCCCGAAAGCTTGTATGCTGCAACAAAAAAAGCAGACGAACTGATGGCTCATGCCTATAGTCACTTGTATCAACTACCCACTACGGGCGTACGCTTCTTTACAGTCTACGGTCCTTGGGGAAGACCAGACATGGCTCCATTTCTTTTCATGAAAGCTACCATGAATGGAACGCCAATCAAAGTGTTTAATCACGGAGATATGGAGCGCGATTTTACCTATATCGACGATGTAATTCATGGACTGGAAAAGATTATTGATAAACCATCTGCCGGAAAGACTCCTTATAAAATCTACAATATAGGAGATTCGAGCCCTGTGAAGCTTATGGATTTTATTCATACCATTGAGGCTGTTACAGGTAAAGAGGCTGTAAAGGAATACTTAGGCATGCAACCCGGTGATGTTTACCGCACTTATGCAGACGTATCGCTGCTTGAAAAGGATTTTGGATACAAGCCTCAAACGTCTATTCAGGAAGGTATAGAGAGGTTTTATGACTGGATTGTATCTTACGGTGCTTCTTTTGATTAGATGGATATACGTGAAACATTTCAGCGATAAGCATATCGATTTTGAGAGATTCAATTTGCTTTATACAAAGTCTATTTTACAGATTTAAATTCTTGAAATAAGTGTAAAAAAGCATCCACTTTTGAAACAAAATTTATTGGTTAATAATTAAAATTCATTGGTGAATAGTTATTCAGTCACTAGTGAATGGATTTTTTTTATTGGTGAATGAAAAAAATAATTTCATAGAGATAGTTTGGAGTTAAAATAATTAACTTATCTTCGCGCCTCAATTTTAATATTACTCTTAAAACTAAATTTATGAATAAAGAAACAAAAAGATTATCCCAACTAATGGAGGCCGGAATTGAATCTCTTGATATTACTATTACAATTGAAGATATAGTGAATCAGGATATATCGGCCCAAATGGCTATTCTTTCTGCACTTCTTGATAATGAGGACTTTGCTATATATTTTAGAGAAAAAGTAAACATCGTTTTTACAGGTATAAATCCTGGAGATAAGAATCTTTGGGAAATACCTGAGGTGAGAAAATACATTCAAAAACTTGATGATGAGTTTCCATATTGGCTCTATTTTTTATCAAAAGAAGGAGATGGCTTAAACTTGATTTATGAGTGTCGGATGCTACCTTTTTTGAATACTGAAGATGAATTCGACTTGAATTTTGCTGAATTTAAAAATAGCGTTCAAAATAGATGGATACCGGCAATGAGCGAGGTTTGTGCGTTTACTGATATGTCTGACGAGGAAACACAACAACTGTGCATGAGTTTTTATCGTTATATGTTAGCTAAGTGAATTGCATAGCTCTTGAAACTTTATTTTAGTTTCGAATACTCATAGAAAAATAGAAATCCACTTAAAAAGGTTGATAATCCAAAATCAACTTTTCTAAGTGGATTTTTACTGAAAAGTAATATCCTTTTAAAACTAACATCTTATTTACATATTCAAGGAGTTATTACTAATGATATTAAAAACTTAAACATTGAAATCGGATAACCCACAAGGTATAACAATCTTGTTATTCCTTGTGATATTTAAAGTCTATACGATTATTCTTAAAGCTAAGAGCATTATTCCTAAAGTTGTTTCTGGCGATATTTAAAACTCAGACTGCATCTTCTACGCTTGGTATTATAGTCTCTTCCTATTGTCAATTAAGAACTGGTAATTTTTATTCTGTGACAGATTTGAAAGGTATCAACTCTGTAGCTTCTATACTTGCTTCAGAATCTCCGCTCAGTAGAAGAAATTCATCTTCTCCGTTCGGTTCCAGTATTTCTTTCCGGCTTTGAGGTTTCCTGCCTTTTAGTTTCCTGCCTTTCTGTTGTTCTCGACTGCCTTGTAGGAGCATCACTTCGCCTTGGAGTTACCGTACGGTTCTGTGTAGGTTCGGTTCTTCTTTGAGGTGTTGCATCTTGTTGCCTCACGGGCCTGTTTACATCTGTGGGCGAAGTTCGGGGAACGCGGGCAGGCTGATCTACATCACGACGAGGGACGGTTGGACCATCTATTTTCTGGGGAATATCTTTCTTCTCAGGTTGCTTAATCGGGCCATTTATTGGGTTTATTCTCAGATTCTGATTAGGGATTTCTCTGTTAGGAGTTCGTATTACGTCATCTCTTTTGATTACCCTTGATGGAGCTGTTTCCCTTGTATTTCTGTTTCTGTCAATCTGAGGTCGGTAAATACGTAATTCATTATTTCTGATCTCCTGTCCGGGTCTATTACTTTCACGGACAGAATACCGGTTAACGGTTGTGCCCGATGCCCTTTGAACAGACTCTCTGTCGGGCCCATAGTTGTAGGTGGCATTCCTTTTTCTGTCAGTATAAGTCCGGTCAATAACTGTAGAGGTTCTCATAATTTTTTCGTGACCCGATTGATCTACATAATAGCGATATATATTTCGTCTTCCAAAGTCTCTTTCTCTAACAAAGCACCAATGGTCATGGTATCTGTCATATCGTCCGTCAAAGATGAAGTTTATACCCATTCCTGGACCAATTGGCGACCAGCCATAGTAGCCATTGCCATGAAGCCAGTAAACCCATGCGGGTCCCCATTCATAACCAGGCACCCAGAACCATCCTAATGCATTATTAAATCCCCAACGGCCATAATGGAATACTGCCCAACCCCAATTATAATCGGATATCCACGACCAGCCATATTGAGTTAGTACCCAATAGCCGTTGGTGGAATAGGGTGCGAAGGTCTCGCGTACATAGGGAATCCAGATATAGCCATAATCTGGATAATCAACCCATTGACCATAAGAGCCCAACTGATCATAGAAAATCTGGAAGCTTACAGGTGTCTCATCATAATAGGTGTCTCTAGATAATGTTGCGCATGAAGTGGTCAATACAAATATTAGAGCGCAGATTGTAGTATTTGTTTTCATGAATAGTTGTTTTTATAAGAATTACTCTATTGATAAATAACAAAGCTGGATGAGTAAAGGTTTTATTTCGATAAGTTGATTACCTGCTTTTTTTACTGAGATAAAAATAAAAACAAAAGGCTGAACCCATTGTGTGAGCTCAGCCTTTACTTTTATAATTTAGTGAAACGTATTATTTCAACCATTTATCCAGCCATGCAGCAAAAGTTCTTTGCCATAGGATACCGTTTTGTGGTTTAAGTACCCAGTGGTTTTCGTCAGGATAGATAAGCAGCTGCGCAGGAACGCCTCTTAGTTTGGCTGCATTGAAAGCAGACATGCCTTGAGAAGCAAGAATTCTGTAATCCTTTTCTCCGTGGATACAAAGGATAGGAGTATCCCATTTGTCTACAAACTTATGAGGTGAATTGGCAAATGTGCGCTGTGCTGTGGCATTGTTCTTATCCCAGTATGCACCACCCATATCCCAGTTGGCAAACCACATTTCTTCAGTTTCCAGATATTGTTGTTCCATGTTAAAGATACCATCGTGAGCAATAAATGCTTTGAAACGCTTGTTGTGATGTCCGGCAAGCCAGTAAACAGAGAAGCCACCGAAGCTGGCACCAACACATCCTAATTTGTCGGCATTTACATAAGGCTCTTTGGCCATCTCGTCGATTGCAGAAAGGTAATCTTTCATGCACTGACCACCGTAGTCGCCACTAATCTCTTCGTTCCATTCCTTACCAAAGCCAGGTAAACCGCGACGGTTAGGAGCTACAACAATATAATCGTTTGTTGCCATCATCTGGAAGTTCCAACGGTATGACCAGAACTGGCTTACAGGCGATTGTGGCCCACCTTCACAATAAAGCAGGGTAGGATATTTCTTGTTAGGATCGAACTTAGGAGGATAGATAATCCAGGTTAGCATATCTTTGCCATCGGTTGTCTTAATCCAACGTTCTTCCACTTTGCCCATCTCTACTTGATCGTAGATATGCTTGTTCTCGAAAGTAAGCTGTTTAGCTTCACCTTTCATTGATACAGCATAGATTTCATCGCCCATGCTCATGGAGTGACGAGTGGCAATCAGTTGTTTGCCGTTAAGTTTAATAGCAGCATAGTCGTGAACACCTTCAGTAAGTTTTTGTTGCTTTTTACCTTCAACATCTACTTTGTAGATCTGTGAAGTAGCATGCCATACACCGGTGAAGAAAAGACTCTTGCTATCGCTGTTCCAGATAAATCCTTCCACACTAGAATCGAATGCTTTGCTTACGAATGTTTTTACTCCGGTAGCCAGATTCATTACGAATAAACGATTCTGATCGCTTTCATATCCATCGTGCTCCATGCTTTGCCATGCAATATATTTTCCGTCCGGAGAATATTGAGGGTTTGTGTCGTAACCCATCATACCTTCGGTTATATTCTTTGTTTGCTTGGAAGCCAGATTATATACATAGATATCCGAATTGGTAGAAACGGCATATTCAATACCTGTTTTCTTGCGGGAAGTATAAGCAATGTTCTCGCCTTTAGCATCCCATGCCAGTTGCTCAATGCCACCAAAAGGTTTCATTGGCGATTCGTATGGTTGGCCAGCCATGATGTCTGTAATGTTTGTAAGTGCAGAACCATCAAAATCGGCTACAAAAGGGTGGGGAACAGTAGTTACCCATTCGTCCCAGTGTTTATACATAAGGTCCTCAACAACAAGTCCGCTAGCCTTTGGAAGATCTGGGTATCTGTCGGCTGTAGTTGTGCCATACTTTACTTGTGAAATGAAAAGCACTTTTTTTCCGTCAGGAGAAAAAGAGAAACCTTCAATGTCTTTGTCGAAGTTGGAAAGTTGTTTGCGATCTGTACCGTCCGGATTCATTTCCCAAAGCTGACTACTTCCGCTCTCTGAACTTATAAAGGCAATTTTGCTACCGCCTTTAATCCAGATAGCTTCGTTCTCACCAAATGTAGTGTGAGTAATTTGCTTGTTGTCCGTACCGTCTGCGTTCATCACAAAGACTTCTCTGTTGCTCTTGTTTTGTGGTACACTGTAGTAAGCAACCGTATAGACAATTTTCTTTCCGTCTGGTGAAACATTAAATCCGCCGATTCTTCCCATAGCCCAAAGAGCTTCAGGAGTCATTCGTCCGCCTTTTATTACTATATCGGACTTCCCGATAAACGGCTCGCTCTTGTCTCCTGCAGCTTCTGCCGAAAGTGTTCCGGCAAGCATTAGTGCTGCTGACATCGTTACTAATTTTGATTTTTTCATATAATTAAATGAATTATTTATTCGTAGTGCGAAATTAATCATTCTGGGGTGATTATTTATTCTTTCGCGGAATAAATATAACAGAAAAATGTATTTGAGTGAAAGGTAATAAAGAACTTTGCTAATATGAAACGGAGTAAATCATGTGTAACGCTACTTTAGGACTTAGATATGGAGGTAATAAAAAAGGGATTGTTCAATTAGAACAATCCCTCTAGATCTATATTGTGTTACGGATTATTTTCCGCGTTTCAAACGTTCAGCTTTTAAACGATCACGTTCCTTTGCCATACGTTCCTGTTGCTCTTGCATATCAGCCATTTTAGCCATTAAGCCTGTTTTTTTCTTAGGCTTATCACTGCTCTTATAAGCTTCTAGTTTTGCTAGTATCTTATCGTCGCTAACAACCTTTTTAAGTACAACCATTGTGATAATACTGATCAGGGTTGAAAGTAAATAGTAGTAGTTCAATCCTGATGCATAGTCGTTCAAAATAAAAATGAACATGATTGGCATTACATACATCATAGCTTTCATACCTGGCATTTGTTGCTGACCGGTATCTTGCTGGTTCATTGTATACTTAGTGTTCAGAATGTTTGCCAATGACATTAACAAACAGAACAAACTGATGTGATTTCCTACAAACGGAATATGCTGATTCCATTGAATAAATGCATCGAATGTTGAAAGGTCGTCTGCCCAAAGGAAGCTCTGCTGACGCAATTCAATAGCACTAGGCACGAACATGAACAGCGCGATAACAATAGGCATCTGAAGCACCATTGGTAAGCATCCACTCATAGGACTAACACCATATTTGCTGTAAAGAGACATTGTTTCCTGTTGTTTCTTCAATGCGTCTTCTTTCTTAGGATACTTCTGATTAATCAAGTCGATCTGAGGTTTCAGAACTCTCATTCTGGCAGATGACATGTATGACTTAAATGTAAAGTAGAAAATAACCGCTTTAACAATTACAGTCATAAAGAAGAGTACCCATCCCATGCTTAATCCAAGGCCTGTAAGCCAGTCGAATACATTAATGGTAAATACTTTGTTGATCCAGCGAAGGAATGACCATCCTAGTGGAACCAGTTTATCAAGTTCAAGCTTATTTGCATCGTCTTTACCTGCATCGAATGCCTTCAATGTCTTGTAATGGTTAGGACCAAAGTAGAAATGCATGTTAGTAGCCTTAGAACCTTTAGCATCAAAGTAAGTAGTCATTGTTGATGAGTAATTCTTCAGATAACCACTACCTTCAGTTTCTAAACTAGATTTCAAAACATTCTTTTCGAAATCCTGATCGGCAATAAATACAGAAGAGAAATATTGAGTTTTGTAACCAATCCATTTTAATCTTCCTGTAATAGAGGCATCAGCATTCTTAGCTTCAGAAAGGTGATCAGTGTCTGCACCATCATACTTATACATCAGATAAGCATAACGACCTTCGTTTTTGTATCCACGTTCTGCCTGACGAAGTTTCTGATTCCATTCAATATCTACGTAATTAACGCTTGGAGACAACTTATCAAGCATGCCGTTTGCTTTAATACTGAAATCAACCATGTAGTTTCCTTTGTGCATGGTGTAAGTGAAATCGATATAGCTATCGTTGCTGGCAGCCAGACGCATTGTAACCGAAGAGTCGCTCTTGTTTACAGCCTGGAAATAATAATCCTTAGTCTCAATTTTTTCTTTCTTGTTATAGAAGAAGAAATTCATACTAACATCTTCTTTGTCGAATAAAACCAAAGGCTTTTTGTCTTGTCCATTGTATTTCTTCAACATGGCAGAGTAAACTCGTCCGCCTTTGTTAGAGAATGTTAGTTTTACTAAATCATTTTCAATAGTAGTAAAGCTTTCTGTTCCTTTTGCAGCATTGTAGAAAGTAGCAGCTGTGTCAACAGCCTGAGCTGCAACAGAATCTGTAAAAGTAGCAGCTTTAGCTTTGTTGGCAGTATCTTTCTTAGCCAGAGCTTGAATGGAATCCTGAAAGTGTTTCTGGGCAATAAGTTGTTTCTCGCTAGGGCGTTGTAAAAAGGTAAATCCTATTAAAACAGCTCCTATCAGTACGAATCCCACTAAGGTGTTTTTGTCCATAATTACAAGTTATACATTTATATTTTTAAAGTCTTATTTATTAATAGCGGCCTTAATAAAGGATACAAACAGCGGGTGAGGATTAAGCACTGTACTGCTGTATTCAGGGTGGAATTGTGTACCTATATACCAACGTAGATTAGGTATTTCTACAATTTCTACCAAGTCCGACTCCGGATTAACTCCCACACACTTCATTCCAGCCTTTTCATATTCAGCTTTATATAAGTTGTTGAATTCATAACGGTGACGGTGACGTTCCTGGATATGTTCTTTCTTATAAGCTTCGTAAGTCTTTGATTTCTTGTCTATAACACATTCAAAAGCACCCAGACGCATAGTTCCACCCATGTTGGTAATTGCTTTTTGTTCTTCCATAATGTCTATTACAGGGAACTTAGTGCTTTCGTCCATCTCTACAGAGTTTGCATCTGCATAGCCTAACACGTTTCTTGCAAATTCAATACAGATTGATTGCATACCAAGACAGATACCAAATGTTGGAATATCATTTTCGCGAGTATATTTTGCTGCTACGAACTTACCTTCGATACCTCTAGGACCAAATCCCGGACAGATAACAACACCATCTACAGCGCTTAACTTCTCTGCTACATTAGCTTCTGTAAGTTTTTCGCTCTGTACATATTCAATCTTAACCTTACGATCGTTGTAAGTAGCTGCTTGTGAAAGAGATTCTAGAATTGATTTGTATGCATCCTGCAATTCTACGTATTTACCAACAAGGGCAATTTTAACTTCTTTAGTTGCATTGTTTCTTCTTTCGATAAATGCTTTCCATGAATCCAGGTTTGGTTTGTTACCAACTGGTAATCCCATCTTACTAAGGATTGTTTCATCAAGTCCTTGTTCCTGCATTTTTAATGGAACTTCGTAGATACTTGGTACGTCTGTTGACTGAACTACGGCTCTATCTTCTACATTACAGAATAGTGCAACTTTCTTTCTTAAACCGTCACTCAAATTATGTTCACTGCGAAGTACTAGGATGTCTGGCTGTACTCCTAATTCCTGTAATTGCTTAACAGAGTGCTGAGTTGGTTTAGTTTTCAGCTCTTTAGCAGCAGCAAGATAAGGTACATAAGTTAAGTGTACGCAAAGTGCATTATTACCAAGTTCCCAACGAAGCTGGCGCATGCTTTCGATAAATGGAAGAGATTCAATGTCACCAACAGTACCACCAATTTCTGTAATTACAAAGTCGTACTTGTATTTACTACCAAGGAATTTAACGTTTCGTTTAATTTCGTCTGTAATATGAGGTATAACCTGAATAGTTTTACCTAAGAAATCGCCACGGCGTTCTTTGTCAATTACACTTTTATAAATACGTCCTGTTGTTATATTATTGGCCTTAGTAGTCTGAATATCCAACATTCTTTCGTAATGTCCCAAGTCAAGGTCGCATTCATGACCATCAACTGTGACGTAACATTCCCCATGTTCGTAAGGGTTAAGTGTTCCTGAGTCAATATTGATATAAGGATCGAACTTCTGTATAGTTACCTTATAGCCTCTTGCTTGAAGTAACTTACCAATTGATGATGCAATAATTCCTTTACCTAATGAAGAGGCAACCCCTCCTGTGACGAAGATGTACTTTGTTTCTCCCACGACAATACTATTTTATTATAATTAATTAAGCGGTTTTTATAGACCTTTTAAACCGCAAAAATACTAAAAAAAGAGGACGTAGTTAAATTTTCAACTTAAAATTATTATAAAAAACAATATTTGGGGATTCTTTATGCAATTTAAATATTTAATTGTAGCTTTGTGATTTATTAGTTTTTAAATACGGTATGAAAAAAGAATTTACTTTAATTTTATTATTGTTTTTTACGCTTACTTCGTTTGCTAATAATAAGAAAAGTCAGCGTTCTTCCTTGGAGAAAATTGAGCAGGATACGGTATTCCTGAAAAAGTACAGTGACGCACTTACTACATTGTATAATCGTCATCTGGGAGTGTTGGATTCATTGAATAATGATTCTGTTCAGGCTAGAAATATAGAGCTTGAGCCAAGATTCTACAGATTATTTGTGCCTCTTGCATATTATTATTCTCCAATTGCAGATGCTTATAATCCAAAGTGGAAACCGCTTGGAATACAAAAACAAGGATATCCTCTTGATGAGCTATTTCCTATTGATAAAAATGCATTCAATCAGACAGAAAGGATAAACCATATTGTAAATAAAGCTTTACTATATACATATCTTAGATATCCAGATTTGGTTGTTAATTTTGAAGATAATATAACCAAACAATCAATATATAGAGTTGAAGAAACAGAAGAGTTAAAGCCAAAGACTTCTGTTATAAAGCTCTTTAAACCAGAGCCTATGAGTAACCATGTAGAAAAGGTTCAAGTAACAATTCAGAAACCTAATTTCTGGGTTAATTATGGAACCGGGTCTATGCAATTTACTCAGAATTACATTTCGGATAACTGGTATAATGGTGGTGAAAGTACAAACTCTGTATTAATGAATCTTCAATTATTTGCTAATTATAATGATCAGCAAAAGATTCAGTTTGATAATACTTTTGAAGCTAAAATAGGATTCAATACAGTGTCTTCAGATACTATTCGTCCTTATAGGATAAACACCGACCTGCTTCGCTTGTCTAGTAAATTGGGCTTAAAAGCAGCTTCTAACTGGTATTATACAATATCTGGTGAGTTCACTACCCAGTTCTTTAAGAATTATTCTACTAATAGCAAAAATCTAAAATCGTCTTTCCTTGCTCCGGCCAACTTTAACTTGAGTATTGGTATGGATTATAAGGTAAATAAAAAGAAGCTAACTTTATCTGTAGTTATGTCTCCTGCTGCGTATAATATGAAATATGTTGGAAACGACAAGGTTAATGAAACTAGTTATGGATTGAAAGAAGGTGAAACTTTCCTGCATGATGTCGGTTCTAAGTTCCTGACTAATATGAAATGGACCATGTTTCCATCTGTAACCTGGGAATCTCGTTTGTACTATTTCACCAGCTACAAAAAAGTAGAAGCAGAATGGGAAAATACCTTCAACTTTGTGCTCAACCGTTATTTGTCAACCAAATTATTTTTCCATGGAAGATTTGATGATGGTGTTTCTCGTCGCCCTGGAAAATCTTACTTCCAGTTTAAGGAATTACTTAGCTTTGGTATAAATTACGCCTGGTAAACAGGTTCACAAATTAATAAATAACACTCCCCGTATGTTGGATTTAAACATGCGGGGAGTGTTTGTTTTTATATAGATTGTTATTCGTTAAACCATTAAATAATCCGTTGCTGATTTGCTTGGATTTAATAACGATTAATATTTAGATATTGATTAATTCTTTTTTGTAATGTAACAGATTCTTTTACAGCATATTCAAGTGATTAACATCAAATAACTGAAATTCTGCACAACAATATAGTTCCATTTACATTAATAATCTGTACATTTGATTCAATAAAATCAAATAGGTATGCTAGATTTAGAAAAAATTACAGAAAAAGTACGTCAGCTGGCTATTGAAACCGGTGCCTTTCTTCGGGAAGAACGTATCAACTTTAACAAGGATAGGGTAGAAGAAAAGAATTCTCACGATTATGTATCATACGTAGATAAAGAGTCGGAACGCAGAGTCGTTGCCCGTTTGTCGGAACTGATTCCGGAAGCAGGATTTATTGCAGAAGAGGGATCTGGTTCTCATGGAGAAGAGGAGTATTTCTGGTTGGTTGATCCTCTTGACGGAACTACAAACTATATTCATAATAATGCTCCTTATTGCGTTAGTATAGCATTGAGAAGTAAAACAGAACTATTGATTGGAGTTGTTTATGAAGTATGCAGAAATGAATGTTTCTGGGCATGGAAAGGTAGCAATGCGTATTTAAACGGCAATGAAATTCATGTTTCAGATGTTGAGGTTATGGATAGTGCATTTATAGCTTTGGGATTTCCTTATAATTCTAAAGAGTACAAACCAATGGCTCTTCACATTATACAGGAATTGTATGGTAAAGCAGGAGGTTTGCGCCTGCAGGGAGCTGCAGCAGCCGAAATTTGTTATATTGCTGCGGGGCGGTTTGAAGCACGTATAGAAGCATTTCTTGGTCCATGGGATATAGCAGCAGGAACATTAATCTTAATGCAGGCCGGAGGTAAGGTTACTGATTTTGATGAAGGAGATACTTTCTATTCAGGACATCAGGTTCTTGCTACAAATGGAAAACTTCATAATCAGCTACTTGAGGTTGTAAGAATGGGTAAAGAATAGCACTGATCTCATTTTTGCATTAAAATATACGGTAATACAATTTTATTTTAGTACGTTTGTAGTGGTAAAAAGATAAATGTAATAATGAATATACCTATTATATTTCAGTTCTTGAAAGAACTATCTTTAAATAATAATCGCGAATGGTTTAACGACCACAAGGACGATTATCTGAAAGCTCAGACTGAATTCGAAAACTTACTGACTGCCATCATTCAACGGATATCTCTTTTTGATGATGAGATTGTTGGAATTCAGGCAAAAGACTGCACATACCGCATTTACCGAGATGTTCGTTTTTCTCAGGATAAATCGCCGTACAAGCTTCATTTTGGTGGATATATTAATGGAAAAGGCAAGAAGTCAGAGCATTGTGGTTACTATGTTCATCTGCAGTTGGGCTATTGCTTACTGGCAGGAGGAAGTCTGTGCCCTCCACCTGATATTCTGAAGGCCTTAAGGCAATCTGTCTATGATAATATTGACGAATATCGTTCTATAGTTGAAGATCCTGCTTTCAAGAAATATTTTCCGGTAATTGGAGAAAACTTTCTGAAGACAGCTCCTAAAGGCTTTCCTAAAGATTTTAAATACATTGATTACCTTAAACCAAAGGAGTTTATATGTTCTTATCAGGTTCCTGATGAGTTCTTTTTGGATGAAAAGATGCTCGATAATGTATCTGATGTATTTAAGCAACTAAAACGCTTTAGCGACTTCACTAATTATACAATTGATGAATTTGAATAAAATTAAAATTAGTAATTATTAATCTAAAAAATTAAAAAGTTATGGTAGTAGATAAAATTGAAAATTTGGACAAATATGTTTCTTTGAATCCTCTTTTTGCTCAGGCTGTTGAATTTCTGAAATCGAATAATCTTTCGGAAATGGAAGTAGGCAAAACTGAACTTAAAGGTGCCGATCTAGTTGTTAATGTAGCGCAGACTAGCCCAAAAACAAAGGAACAAGCCAAATTGGAAACACACAATAAGTTTATTGATATTCAGATTCCATTGTCGGGTGTAGAAGTTATGGGATACACTGCTGGTGCAGACTGTAAACCTGCTGATGCTGCTTATAATGCAGAAAAAGATATTACTTTCTTTGAAGGGCTAGCAGAGAGTTATATAGCTGTAAAACCTGGAATGTTTGCTATATTCTTCCCTGAAGACGGTCACGCTCCTGGCATTACTGAAACAGGAGTTAAGAAAGTAATTGTTAAAGTATTAGCTTAAGTTATACTGACCACACACACCTATGAATAAGACACTGAATTTAATTAAGAGAGACTCATGGCTTGAACCCTATAAGGAAGCAATAACAGGACGCTATGAACATGCACTCTTTAAAGAGTCTGAATTAACCGAACATGGTAAAATAACGCTTTCAGACTTTGCCTCCGGATATCTTTATTTCGGATTACACCGAACCAACGATGGATGGATATTCCGTGAAAGTGCTCCTAATGCCACTTGTATTTATATGATTGGTACATTCAGTGACTGGCAGGAAAAAGAATCTTATAAATTACAACGCATTGGTAATGGTAATTGGGAATTGAAATTACCAGCCGATGCGTTGAAACATGGTGAATTATATAAACTGAAAATCTATTGGCAGAGAGGACAAGGTGAACGTATTCCTGCATGGGCAACGCGTGTAGTGCAGGATGATATTACCAAAATATTTTCTGCTCAGGTATGGTTTCCTGAAGAAGCGTTTCAGTTTAGTAAGACACCATTTATTCCTAAAAAAGATCCACTTTTAATCTATGAGTGCCATATCGGTATGGCTCAGCAAGAGGAGAAGGTAGGAACTTACAATGAATTCCGTGAAAAAACACTTCCACGAATTGCAAAGGCTGGATACAACTGTATTCAAATTATGGCAATTCAAGAGCATCCTTATTATGGAAGTTTTGGCTATCACGTATCTAATTTCTTTGCGGCATCTTCACGTTTCGGTACTCCTGAAGAACTGAAACTACTGATTGACACAGCTCACGGATTAGGTATTGCTGTGATTATGGATATTGTTCATTCTCATGCAGCCAAGAATGAAATAGAAGGATTAGGAAATTTTGCTGGCGATCCTTATCAATATTTCTATCAAGGTTCTAAAAGAGAACATCCAGCATGGGATTCACTTTGCTTTGATTACGGCAAGAACGAAGTTATTCATTTCTTACTATCTAACTGTAAATTCTGGATGGATGAATACAAGTTTGATGGATTTCGTTTCGATGGCGTAACTTCAATGCTTTATTACAGCCATGGTTTAGGAGAAGCATTTGTTGGCTATGGCGATTATTTCAATGGCCATCAGGATGACAATGCTATTTGTTACCTTACTTTGGCAAACAAGCTTATACATCAGGTTAATCCTGAGGCCATAACAATTGCCGAAGAAGTTTCTGGTATGCCGGGATTAGCTGCTAAAACAGAAGATGGTGGCTATGGATTTGATTACCGCATGGCAATGAATATTCCGGATTACTGGATAAAGACAATAAAGGAAAAAATTGACGAGGACTGGAAACCTTCATCTATATTCTGGGAAGTAACCAATCGTCGTAAAGACGAAAAAACTATTTCGTATGCAGAAAGTCATGATCAGGCTTTAGTGGGCGATAAGACTCTTATATTCCGCTTAATTGATGCTGATATGTACTGGCACATGCAGAAAGGTAGCGAAAACTATACTGTGCATCGTGGAATGGCTCTTCATAAAATGATCCGTTTGGTTACTGCTACTACAATCAATGGAGGATATCTCAACTTCATGGGAAATGAATTTGGTCACCCTGAATGGATTGATTTTCCGCGTGAAGGTAATGGTTGGTCATGTAAATATGCACGTCGTCAATGGGATCTTGTAGATCGTAAAACGTTGGTTTATCATTATTTGGCCGATTTTGATCAACAAATGATTGAATTGGTTGAAGGTGTTAAAGATTTCCAGAATATTCCTATAGAGGAAATATGGCATAATGATGGCGATCAGATATTGGCATATAAACGTGAGGATTTAGTTTTCGTATTTAACTTTAATCCGGCTAAATCATTTACCGATTATGGCTTCCTTGTTGCTCCAGGCTCGTATAGTGTTGTACTGAATACCGATGCTAAGGAATTTGGCGGAAATGGATTGGCAGATGACACTATTAAGCATTTAACTAATTTCGATCCGCTATATAAAGGTGAAAATAAAGAGTGGTTAAAACTATATATTCCGGCCCGCTCTGCAGTAGTTTTGCGTAAAACAGAATAGGTTATGTATAGTTATAACTCTCATTTAGAAAAAAAAGCCACTCGTACAATCTCTTGTGTGAGTGGATTTCTTTTTATTTTATTTAGCTTTGTTTATCTGGCTGTAAGTTTCCGATATTTATTATATATAACAGAGGACTTATCTCTTTTTACTTATGACTTTCCTTTCTTTCTGGAAAAAGTAAGTAAACCGGGAGGTATACTTCTTTATGTAGCTTCTTTTTTCACTCAGTTCCTGTGTTATCCCTGGATAGGAGCACTTATTATTATTGCATTTTTGCAACTAATTCAGTGGCTCATTCACAGATCGTTTTACTTTAACAGGAAGTATTTTATAGTCTCCTATATTCCGTCGTTCCTTCTTTTGGTTATTATAACAGATGCAGGGCGTTCGCTTTATCTGATGACCCATCTGGAGTCTATTTTTACTTATGTGCTTAGCCTGTTTTTTCTGCTGCTAAGCTATTTTTCTTTTATAAAAATACAAGATACCCGAAAAAGTCTTATAACTCTGTGTTGGTTAATTCCATTATTGTTTTTTTGCCTTTCGGGTAGTGCTGCAATTTTCTTTTTCGGGCTAATCCTCTTATGCGGAACATTATCAAAAAGAAATAGCAATATTTTCTCTATTTGTATATTGTCTTTGGGGTTAATAGGACTTTCGTTCATTCTGGCTAAATGTTTATTGTATCCTCATTTCACTATAAATCAGGTTTTGTTTGGCATTCATCCAATAACCCCGGTAGATTATAAAACAGAGAAACTGCTGCCGCATCTGTTGCTTTTACTCTTTTTCGTGTTAATTGCAATCAGGCAAATGTTTCCTCCAATGGGAAACAGAATTACTTCTTATGCCCGATGGACGTACACAAATATTATCGGCTTACTCATCTTATCTGCACTTACTGCTACGCTGGCCAATAGTAATGATGACTTCAGATACGAGATGGTGATAGATCGTAGCATACAAAATAGAAACTATAACAAAGCTTTACGGGCAGGAAAGGATGCTCCACATCCAACAAGAGAGATGACTGTGCTTCGTAATACAGCTTTAGTTCTTTCTGGACATGCAGGAGATAAAATGTTTGAATATGCACAGAATTATAAATCAGATGGCCTGTTCTTTGATTATAATAAAGATAAACCATCATATCCGGGTGGTGCTATGATTTATTTCTATTTAGGAGCCAAACATCTTGCAACGGAGTGGGCAAACAATGATTATCTTAAAAATAGAAATTCATTCAGAATGCTAAAGGATTATGTACTTATAGCTACTGCAAACGGACACTTAAATGCAACAAAGCAAACTGCGCAAATACTGGATAAGACACTATTTCATCGCGATTTCGCAAAAGAACTTTATGAAATAATAGCAGATTCTACTATTCTTATGAATAAGGATCAGGTGTTTGGAGGTATTAAGCAAAGATTGTCTGATAACTATTATCCATTTCCAACTAAAGGAAATTATGATAAGTTTATTTGTAGTTTCTATCGCGATAATCAGAATAATAAAGTGGCATACGAATATTACTTAATGTCTGCTCTGCTCGACAAGAATGTTGATAAAATAAGCTGGGGTCTGAAGCGTTACTGGAATTATTATAAAAGTACAATGCCAAAGCATTATTCAGAAGCTGCCGCATTGTGCAATTATTTGTATAAAGCTCCCGTGGTATATGTAAATAAGGTCACTTTGGAGAAGTTTAAAGAGTTTCTTAAAATGAAGAAAGTACAAAATAATCCTGCAACCGAAGCAAATGTAATGCGTAAAAACTTCGGAGATACTTACTGGTGGTATTATTTTTATAAATGAGTTCGCAGATTTCTGTAACTAATTAGATATCAGGTAAAACTCTTTATTTATGGTGCTTTCAGAGTTGTTCTGTTGTTAAAAATGTAATTCTTGTAAATTAAGTATAAATGCATAATATTACCTTTGCATTTATACTTAATTTACAAAGAAATCCTAAATCAATGAGTTATCTTGAAGAAACTTCTTTGTTTCTGGATATAAATCTAATAATTTTCTGTCTAATTTATCAACATAACTATATATTTCAACAAAGTAGCCGAAAGCATTCTTCTCTGCAAAGTCTTTTTGAGCTTCTAGTTGCAAAAATGGGATATTTGAAATATTAACAAATTCTTCATTTATGTTTTGTGGATCAGTGAGAGAACCTTTTAAAATATGCATTTTAGCCTCTTTGAAGAGCTTCTTTGAATAACAAGCATGTGAAAATGGATTCCTAAATATGTTTTTTAAATAGTTTAATCTTAGAACTTCATCTTGTGTTATTAATCTCTTGCTTTTACATTGTTTAATAGCGTCACATAAATTCTTTTCATCATATTCTTTAACTTCTGCTTCAAATGTTTTGTCCATTGGCTCGTTTTCATCAAAATATCTTCCATTTGAGTCAATAGTTATAAGAGCTTGTTTAAGCATATTCTCAAATAAATGATTTGTAAGTGTAATAGCAGCTTGATTAGCATTGATTATTAGGCAATCACAGATTTCAGAAATGACATATGTCAATTGATTTAATACATGCAACTCGCAAAACTTGATTGAAACTAATTTCCTTTTAGTTTCATCAACTATCAAATGCTTACTTAAATATTGCAAAGCATCTTGTGCTTTTTCTTCAGAAAGTAATTTTACTGAATAACTTAAGTTTATTTTCATATTAATTTTTATTGGATAGATTTTAAGATTTGTATTTGCAAATGTATACTATATTTTATACAATGTAACTCTGAAAAATAAGAGATATAAAAATTCTCTCAGCTTAATTGTTGAGAGAATTTTTATATTGATTTTATAATGATGTAATATAATGATTTATAATTTTTATTGATGGTGCTATTTTAAAAATAGATTTACTGATATTTTGTATCAATATTTTTTAATGAGTCCCCATATATTAGTTTATTCAATTAATGACCAAGCTAATATAAGGGGAATATTCTTTTAAGAGGTTTTAATCTCTTTGATTTCTGGTTTTGAGTTTTACTTTGATAAAGCCTCTTTTTTTGATATTTGATTATTTACTCAAAAGTTTCATATCTTGTGGTGAGCAATTTACGATCTCCCAGAGTATTGTCCACACGGGCTACGTTTAACCAGAACTTATTATCTCGTACAGACTGAATAGGATAAGCAGCCTTTTCACGAGAATATACGTGCGACCAATTATCAGCCACCACTTCATATTCGGGGTGAGGAGCATTTACAAGAACATTATCTGCTTTGTCGGCAGTGCCATCCTTCACTTCCTGAATTTCATTGTATATAGAAAGCATCACATCTACAAAGTTATCCAGTTCGGCAAGGCTTTCGCTTTCTGTAGGCTCAACCATTAATGTTCCGTGAACAGGGAATGAGAGAGTAGGAGCATGGTACCCGTAATCCATCAATCGCTTGGCAATATCATTTTCTGTAATGCCTGTCTCGTTAGAAATGTTACGGCATTCAAGAATCATTTCATGCCCTACGAAGCCATTGGCACCTCTATAAACAATGCCATAAGTATCTTTCAGACGAGCAGCCAGATAGTTGGCATTTAAAATAGCAATGGCCGTTGCTTGCTTTAAGCCTTCAATTCCCATCATTCGGATATACCCGTAAGTGATTGGTAAAACACCGGCACTTCCATACGGAGCGGAGGAGACTGTATTCTGAGAAGATCCAAAGAATGGATGTTCAGGCAAGAACGGAACAAGATGTTTGGCTACGCAAATAGGGCCTACGCCAGGACCACCACCACCATGAGGAATGGCAAATGTTTTATGTAGATTAAGATGACAGACATCTGCACCAATTGTTCCCGGGTTGGTATAGCCTACCTGAGCGTTCATGTTTGCTCCATCCATGTAGACTTGTGCACCGTAGGAATGAATAATAGCACAGATTTCTTTAATTTCAGTTTCAAAAATACCGTGAGTAGAAGGATAGGTAATCATTAATGCAGCCAGATCGTCCTTATGTTCTTCTGCTTTAGTGCGAAGATCATTCATATCAACGTTACCAAATTCATCGCAAGCACAGATGATTGGGGTGAACCCCGCCTGAACTGCAGATGCAGGATTGGTTCCGTGAGCTGATGCCGGAATTAAAACCTTACTACGGTTGCCTTTCCCTCTGCTGATAAGATAAGTACGAATAACACGGAGGCCTGCATATTCTCCTGCAGCACCTGAATTGGGTTGGAAACTTACGCCTGCAAAGCCGGTAATCTGTTTCAGATATTCGCCTAGGTTATAAATAAGTTCGCTGTAACCTTCCACCTGATCTTCCGGAGCAAAAGGATGTATGCCCGAAAATGCAGGATTTGACAATGGGAACAACTCGGCAGCAGCATTTAGTTTCATGGTGCACGATCCCAGAGAAATCATGGAATGAGCCAATGAGATATCCTTTCTGTCGAGACGCTTGATGTATCTCATCATCTCTGTCTCGGTGTGATACTGATTGAAAACCGGATGAGTGAGGAATGTACTTTTACGTTTAAACGATTCTTTCAGTGAACCATTCTCTGGAATAGAGGTTACTTCTGCAAACTCTTTTTCTGCCGCAATAGAGAAAATGGTCAGCAGAACATTTACGTCGTGAATATCTGTGGTTTCGTCAACACTGATTCCCACATCTCCATTATCAAAATAGCGCAGGTTAACTTTCTTGCTTTGAGCGATTGTACGCATCTGACTGGCAGAAACCTGATCGGTAAGTGATAAGCGGATTGTATCGAAGTATTGTTCATTTTGCTGCTTATATCCTAATTTCTTTAATATTTTGCTTATATAGGTAGTTGTCTGATGTATGCGGTTGGCAATATTCCTTAAGCCCTCAGCACCGTGGTAAACAGCGTAGAATCCGGCCATGGTTGCAAGCAATGCCTGAGAAGTACAAATGTTGGAGGTAGCTTTTTCACGCTTAATGTGTTGCTCACGTGTCTGCAATGCCATGCGGTAGCAAAGCTTACCATATTTATCTTTCGACCATCCAATGATTCGTCCCGGCATACTTCTTTTAAAATCGTCACGAGTGGCAAAGTAAGCAGCCGATGGGCCACCATAATACATTGGGATACCTAATCGCTGAGTTGAGCCGAAAACAATATCTGCTCCCCATTCTCCGGGAGGAACAAGCAGTGCCAAACTAAGTATATCGGCAGCTACGGAAACTTTACATCCCGCAGCATGAGCTTTTTCGGTGAATCCGCGATAGTCTTCCACATTTCCGTCTGAATTTGGATATTGAATAATACAGCCAAATACATCGGGCGTAAATTCAAATTGCTTGTAATCTCCGGTAAGTACTACTATTCCCTGAGGAACTGCACGGGTATTAATTACGGCTAGTGTCTGCGGAAAAACCTTTTCATCAACAAAAAGAATATTGGCGTTAGTCTTTTGCTGCTCCCGAGAACGCAGTCCGTACATCATGTTTGCAGCTTCTGCGGCAGCAGTTGCCTCGTCGAGCAATGAACAGTTTGCCAGAGGCATAGCCGTTAAATCGGATATAACAGTCTGGAAATTCATTAATGCTTCCAGGCGTCCTTGCGAAACTTCTGACTGATAAGGCGTATAGGAAGTATACCAAACAGGATTCTCAAGTACATTACGTTGAATAACAGCAGGAGTAATAGTATCATACCACCCCATGCCGATATAAGTAGTAAAAATCTTATTCTTTGCTCCTAGTCTGCAGATGTGTTCTGTAAAAAGACGTTCCGTCATCGGAGCAGGAAGACTTACTTGCTTCTTCAAGCGAATATTTGAAGGAATTGTTTGGTTAATCAGTTCATCCAGGCTTTTTACACCAATGGTATTGAGCATGTGTTCCATATCTTTCTCTTCAATGCCGATATGTCGGTTAGATAATAGATCTGTTTTCATAGTGTTATATTTTTCTTAAAGTATAGTTATATTTTGGTTCTTTACCTATCTGAAAAAAGGATTCTCGGTTTTCTCAATTCCTATTGTTGTAGGAGCTCCGTGACCGGGATAAACAACTGTATCATTTGGCAAAACAAAGAGACGGCTACAAATGTTTTCCAGCAATTCGTCGAAGTTGCCTCGAGCAAGATCGGCACGCCCTATGCTTCCCTGAAACAATACATCACCGGAGAACATACAGTTTTCCTGCTTGCAGTAGTAAACCAGACTTCCAGGTGAATGGCCCGGAACATGAATGGCTTCCAGAGTTAAATTACCAAACGAAATAATGTCTCCATCGCATATATATTTGCCAAGTGGCACCGGTTCTTCTTTAAGCTCAAAGCCAAACATGCGCGACTGTTTAGGTGCCTGTTCAAGCCAGAACTCGTCCGCTTTATTTGCTTCCGCTTTAATTCCATATTCCTTTAGCATAAAAGGATTGCCGAATATGTGATCCAAATGCAAATGAGTATTCAAAAGATGCTTTATTGTGAGTCCATTACTATCAATATATTTTTTCAAAGCCATCTTTTCTTCTTCGTAGAAGCATCCCGGGTCAATTACAACAGCTTCGTTGTTATCATCACTCAGAACGTAACAGTTCACGGGAAACATATTGAATTCAAATTTCTTTATCTTCATAAAAATATATTCTTAAACTAATGGAACATAAACAACCTTCTTTGTTTCGAAGAATTCTTCCTCGAAGTAGTCGCTTATGCTATTAATAACTGTTTTATTTTTAAATGGCAATGTTTCATGTTGCAGTTCGCCTCCTTTTAAACAAATAAGACCGTTTGGCAACGCATTGATTTGTTTCTTTGAAATATTCTTCTTAATAATATCAATTAAATCGGATAGGGGCATTACGGCACGGCTAACTACAAAGTCGAACAATTGTTTTTCTTCCTGTGCACGGGCATGGCGGAAGGTCACATTCTTCAGTCCTATGGCATTTGCCACCTCTGTTGCCACTCTCACTTTCTTTCCGATACTGTCCACAAGGTGAAACTTTGTATCCGGAAAAAGAATAGCCAGCGGAATTCCGGGGAAACCTCCTCCGGTACCGAGATCCATTATTGAAGTTCCGGGCTTGAAATCGATAACCTTTGCAATAGCAAGAGAGTGAAGCACGTGATGCTCGTACAGGTTTTCGATATCTTTTCTGGAAATCACATTTATTTTGGCATTCCAGTCTATATATAAATCATAAAGAGCTGCAAACTGACGGTGCTGCTCTTCGGTTAGGTTGGGGAAATATTTAAGAATAATCTCCATTGTCTTTAGTTCGTATTTATTATTCGTAATTTATAATCCTAATATAGTCCGCTTGCCGGGTTTTCATCCTTCATCAGAGATTCTACGTCCGAAAACGAAATCTCTATTTTTGTTGGCCCCATTACATAAGGAGCAATCTCATAAACATTGTAATAGAAGGTAAATCCATCATCATTCAGATAGAAATTTTCTGTAGGTGAAAGCGGTTCAGTAATGAAATATCCAATCTCTTCCAGCTCGGCTTCCGAGGTTACTTTATTCTGTTTTTCGAGTTTTGAAAGCAGTAATCTGGTTAACTCTTTTTCGTATCCATCTTTGAAAAGATCGGCAAGACGAATTTGTTTGCCGGTTAGCAGGTCGAAGTTAATAAAGGTAGATGCATAGCTTCCGTGAGCACCTCCGGTATAATCGTAAGTATCAATCTGACAAACTAATACTCCATCTTGGTTAAATGTAAACTTGCTCTTCAGGTCTTTGCTGTAATTATACCATCCGGCATTAAGATCTTCCTCAGAATTCTTCTTTTGGTCTTCCAGATAGAACTGTTGCACATCATTCTTATATCCTTTTATATAAGCAATTTTATATGCTGCAACGGCAACCTTTGGATCCTGACCAACGTATTCGTTCCCAAAACAAACAGAAAGAAGCTTGTTGTTAATACTATCCTGCAAAGTTTTATTTGATGCGCTTTTAATATAAGCAAAACTAATATCAAGTGAACAACCGGGTTTTTTAGGATCATCGAATAGATGAGAAGTTTCTTTTAACAAAACACTGTCGGTTGTGAGTTTATCAGATTCTTTTTGCTTCTTTCCTCCACAGGACGGAAATAATATTCCTGTCAATAAAAGTGCAGAAAGAATTATCTTTAAGTTTATTTTCATCTTACTATTATAGTTTATAGGGTTGTAAAACTATCCTTTTGTCACCGACAAATATAAAACTTATTAAGGAATAGAGCTAATAAATAAGGAAATTTAATTGCCAAAATCTCTATAATATTTATATATTTGCAGCCAGAATGAAAGGATTGAAGTTCATAATAGCTTGTATTCTCTCTCTTACAATTATTTATGTAGGAGCAGGGGCTAGCATGTCATTTTGCAGATGTGGCCATAACATGGCGACAACATCCGAATCTTTGTGCAAATGTAATTGCAATGAACTTAAAGGTAAAGCAGGGCACAGGGTTTGCTGCATGAATAATGAGCATAAGCTGCCTGGTAAATGTACATCTCAGAACAAAGGAAAATGCTGCAAAACTGTAATTTATAAAGTAGATTTGCAGAAAGATGCGCCTTGTTTGGTGTTTCACATGCCTGCTTATGCTATATTGTCCCAGCACTCTTTTTTATGTTACAATGATTTGCCTACAGCAATTCATGAAATAAACTTGAAAGCCGACCCACCAGGTGCTTTCTCTTCAAGGTTTTATCTAAACCTTTATTCAACTCTTCTTATTTAGTATCCGGTTTCTCCAGGTTATCTTAGGGATTACGTCCTTAAGAGTTCTAATTATGCAGTACATCTTTCTAGTGTATGGTGTAGAGTAAATTATAAAAAGGTGTACACCTTTTCTTTGAATACTGTACATTGAAATTAGCAGATAACCTGATAAATTTATTAATGTTACGTTATATTTGTAGTTAATCGAATAGGCAAATCAGGTTATTCTCTGTTTCAATATACTGAATAACCAAATAATGCTTATCGAACAAAGTTGAATAATGACAATTTACTTATGAAGAAGATAGAAAATAAAACATATCCTGTACTAAATATGCATTGTGCAGGTTGTGCCAGCAACGTTGAAAAAACTGTAAATGGCCTTCCCGGAGTTGAGAAAGGAGCAGTTAATCTGGCAGCAAACACCCTTTCCATAGAGTTCGACCGCCTAGTCTTATCGCCAGAGTCTTTACAGAAAGCTATACAAGAGGCGGGGTACGACCTGATTATTGAGGAAGATAATGCACTGGAACTGCAGGAAGAGGAGCAAAGAAAAAGGTACAATAAATTAAAGATAAAGACAATTGGGGCATGGATATTTGCAATTCCAATGATGCTAATCTCAATGGTGTTTATGCACATGCTGTATGCGCATGAAATAATGCTGATTCTGGCCCTGCCGGTTCTTCTATTGTTTGGTAACTCCTTTTATATAAATGCCTGGAAACAGCTGAAGATTGGTCGAAGCAATATGGATACGCTGGTAGCACTAAGTACTTCCATTGCTTTTTCATTCAGTGTGTTTAATACTTTTTATTCGGAGTTCTGGACTTCGAGAGGCCTGGAAGCTCATGTATATTACGAAGCTGCAACAGTTATCATTGCATTTGTGTTGCTGGGTAAACTTCTGGAAGAAAGAGCAAAGGGAAATACCTCATCGGCTATCAGGAAACTGATGGGATTACAGCCCAAAACTGCTTCGGTAATAAGGGATGGTAAAGAAGAAACACTGCTTATTTCTCAATTGCAGGTAAACGACTTGGTAAGTGTTCACCCGGGAGAGAAAATTCCAGTTGATGGAACTGTTAGTGAAGGTAGTTCTTTTGTGGACGAAAGCATGATAACCGGAGAACCAGTTGCCGTAGAGAAGAATGTTGGCGATATGGTTCTGGCAGGAACAATTAACCAGAAGGGTGCTTTTGTGATGAAAACCTCTAAAGTGGGAAAAGAAACTCTGCTGGCTAATATAATCAGAATGGTGCAGGAAGCCCAGGGAAGTAAGGCTCCAGTGCAGAAGATAGTCGATCGCATTACCGGAATATTTGTGCCTGTGGTGCTTGGCTTATCTGTTATAACATTCATTATATGGATGCTTCTCGGAGGAATAAATATGTTCTCTTACGCATTGTTATCTGCTGTATCGGTACTTGTAATTGCATGCCCATGTGCGCTTGGACTTGCTACTCCAACTGCACTTATGGTGGGCATAGGTAAAGGTGCCTCTAACCATATTCTTATTAAAGATGCTCTGGCATTGGAACAGATGAGAAAGGTAAACACGGTAGTATTGGATAAAACCGGAACATTAACCGAGGGGCATCCTACGGTTTCTCAGTGGTTCTGGGAAAATGGAGAAGAACCTCAGGCTAAGGAAATTCTGCTGGCTGCCGAATTAAAGTCCGAACATCCATTGGCAGATGCGATTGTGAACGAACTTCAGTCACAAGGCATTACACCAACAGCTTTATCATCTTTCGAAAGCATTACCGGTAAAGGAATAAAAGTGGTTTATCAGGGCGAAACATACTGGGCCGGGAACCAGAGATTATTAAATGACTTTGGAGCTGTAGTATCTGTCTATTTGAAAGGTATGATAGAAAAATCTCAGAGCGAAGGAAAAAGTATTGTTTTCTTTGGGAAAAATGAGAGCCTTTTATCGGTCATTTCAATCAGCGATAAAGTAAAACCTTCATCGAAAGAAGCGATTAAGATGCTGCGTGATCTGGGAATAAGAGTCTGCATGCTTACCGGCGATGGAGAAGCAACAGCTTCTTCTGTAGCATCGGAACTAGGCATCGGACATTATAAAGCAGAAGCATTGCCAAGTGATAAAGAAGACTTTGTGAAAGAACTTCAAAACGAGGGTAGTGTAGTAGCAATGGTTGGCGACGGAATCAATGATTCTCAGGCATTGGCACGTGCAGATGTAAGTATTGCCATGGGAAAGGGTACAGATATTGCTATGGATGTAGCAATGATTACGTTAATGACCTCTGACCTGCAGCTATTGTCGAAAGCATTTAAGCTGTCCAGACAAACAGTGAAACTTATTCATCAAAACCTTTTCTGGGCATTTATCTATAACCTGATAGGTATACCTATTGCTGCAGGATTGCTCTTTCCGCTAAATGGTTTGCTTCTAAATCCGATGATTGCAAGTGCAGCCATGGCATTTAGTTCCGTTTCGGTTATGCTCTATACTATATTTTATGGTAAATTTGTAATGAGATTCTGATCTTGGAAAGTTTGTAGATACACTTTAATAAATAAAGCCGGTTTTATATAAAATCGGCTTTTGTTTATTTAGTGACAAATGCAATTCTGCATTATGGAGTAGTTTCTCCGGTTCCCATATTAATGCTAACAGTATTATCAGCAATACCCAGATCTGTCCAAAGAGAATACAGAACATTAGCTAAATAAGGACTTACGGCGCTTACCTCAAGATACTGATTCATGAAGTCTGAAGGCATAATTTCATCGCCTGCAAAGTGAGCTTTTGCTGCATCTCTGAAATAAGGTGAAAAGGCAGAAGCAAAATCATAAGGCGGAGTACCCGGAACTCCTTTAAGGATTAACAGATTACGGAAATATGCCTGTATATAACTTGAAAAGAATGCATTTGCATAATCAGTGAATCCTGGCTCCATATAGTCGGTAATAGTTTGCGGAGCAAAGCTATAATTATTACCCGCAATGGTAAGCATACGGTAAGTAAACGGATAAGAAACAGTTGAACCGGTTTCTACATCAAAGATGAAATTTGTGCCATTGCTCTTCTTTGTAATATCATTGGCATGGTAGTGCCCGGTAAAGATAATCTTCAGTCCGGCATTCATTAGTTCATTAACATCAGTTGTCCAGTTGTCAATTACATAACCAGGATCAATAAGTTGTTGACCTTGATAATGTTCTACTAAACCATGATGCATCATTCCAATAACAGACTTTCCTTTGTCTCTGGCATCAGTCAGCTGTTCTTTTATCCAGGTCATTGTTGCTGGCTTAATAACCCCACTACCAATAGTTGTGGTAGTGTTTTCGTAATACTTATTTGCATCAATAGCTATTATCCGTAGCCCTTCAATAGGTTCACTAACGTAACTTAATGAGTTAGGATCTCTGGCAATTGCATCTTTATAGCCAAAATGAGCGTAAATAGATTGAATCTTATCAGCCTGAATAGTTGGTACGCTGAATGACTTATCTTTATTATACCGCGCGGCTTCCGGATTGTTCACATCGTGGTTTCCCGGAGTTATTACAACTTTAATTCCATTTAAAGTTAATTGCCTTAGAATTCTGGCTACCTCTTCATGACTTATCCTTTCGCCATCTTTAGTCAAATCACCGCAAATTAATACTAAATCAGGTTTTTGTGAAATAATCTTTTTAATAGCTGCCTGCAGTATTTCGGAACTGAATTCCAAGAGTTTCGGATCTTTAGCCAAGTAAGCCTGAAAAGCTGCTCCATCTTTTATTAGGAGTGACGGATCCATTACATGGGTGTCTGACAGAATAGCAATCTTAACCCCATTATTCAAGCCTTTGGTTGTTACCCCGAGCGAATTATCTGTAGCTGTATTTAAATCTAAATCATCGTTCTGACAGGAATAAACCAGGGCCATGAAAAGCAAGAATATAATAAGACGTAATGATTTCATATAAAATAGTTTTAAGTTTGATGATTTATAACTCAGAAACAATAAAACACAGAGGCTTAAATCATATAAAAAACTAATAATATTTTTTTGGATAGGATGTATGTGCATATTGCTTTTGCAATATTGCAGAAGTAATGGTATAAACAAAACGGATTACATGCCATATTAATGGATGCTACCGTTTAAAAACATCTGGCGGCATCATTTTATGCAGCTTTTGTTATATGAATGATTGAAAAATATAGTCTTTAAATAAAAACAAATATCTAGATTAAATGTTTTTGACCGGTTATTATGAATTCTAACAAATGCTTTTTAACTTTGTGATGTTGCAAACAAAAACACAAATATGAAAAGCACTTATTACCTTATCTCTGGATTATTATTTTTGTCGGCGGCTATTCATGCCCAAAGCTCCTGCTTTCCTGAACAGAATGCGGTAAATGTAAATCCCGATACTCATCTTGTTCTTAAATTTGATAGTGCACCAACTGTCGGAAATAAAGGTCTTATACGTGTTTTCGAGGAAGGAACCAACCGGCAAGTGGATTGTTTGGATTTAAGCATCCCTGCCGGACCAACAACAAGCCAGGGTAATACAGGTGTTTATACTCCGGTGCCTTATGAATATAAAGCGACCAATTACACAAATGCAAATACAGTTCCGGCCACTCCTTCGGGCATAAACAAACGAGATACTTCCAACTATCAGCTGAATATCATCGGACATTTTACGGATGCTTTTCATTTTTATCCGATTATAGTTCATGGAAACACAGCTACTATATATTTGCACAATAATCTCTTGGAATACGGAAAGAAATATTATGTTACCATTGATAAAGGTGTTATCAATGCCCCTAAATTTAATGGTTTCTCAAAGAAGAATGCATGGAGGTTTTCTACCAAAGAATCCGGTCCGAAAGTCGATGTACATAAGTTTGTGGTAAGTGCCGATGGTTCCGGCGACTTCAATACCGTTCAAGGAGCTCTGGATTATATTCCTGACTTTACTCCTGCAATGATAAATCCGTTAGAGCCTGAAGACGGTAGTTGGAAAATCTTCGTTAAGAATGGCGATTATGAGGAGATCGTCTATTTCCGCAACAAACGATATGTAACGATTGAAGGTGAAAGCCGTGAAGGAGTTCATATTCATTATGCAAACAATGAAGTCTTTAATCCGCATCCTGCAGATCTTAAAACCAATGAACTTCAGGGTACGTTTCCTTCTCGCAGGGCAGCATTTATGTCCGACAATGGTTTTTGTATAAGTTTGGTAAACCTTACAGTTCAGACCGATCTTCAAGGACAAGCCGAAGGTTTGTTAATGATGGGAGAGGGTAATATGCTTAAGAATGTTCATATAATCGGTTCCGGAGACGCTTTGCAGATAAATGGAAGTACATATCTTGAAAATTGCACCATCGATGGCGGAGGAGACACTGTTCTTGGTCGCGGACCAGCATTCTTTAAAGACTGTACTCTATCCAGCTATGGAGCTTTTATGTGGATTCGTAATACAAATAAAAATCATGGGAATGTATTTGTAAACTGTACCTTTGTGGGTAAAGGAAAAGATGCTCTCATTGCTCGTTCTCCTATAAATAAAGGCAAAGGTTATCCTTATGCGGAATCTGTTCTCATTAACTGCAAACTGGATAGTATTCCGGCTGTAGGCTGGGCTGTGGAAGGAGATACTACAAATGTTCATTTCTGGGAATACAACAGTCGGACAATGGATGGTACACCAATTGATAATAGTTTGCGCCATCCGGCCTCCCGACAACTTGATAAAGAGAAAGACGCTAAAATAATAGAATTATATAGTAATCCGACCTATGTCCTAGGTTTTGGGTTTTAAGCTTACAAGAGTATGAATAAACTTGAATATACCGATTGGCAATTAATATCGTATGCCGAAGCATGGCAAAGGCAGACGGATCTTTTTAATGAAATAGTCCATGAAAAACTGGAAGGTAAGCAACATACTAATTATTTAATTACCTGCGAACACCCGCATGTCTACACGCTTGGTAGAAGTGGTAAAGACCAAAATATGCTTATAGGAGAAGAACAGCTCAAAAGGATAGGAGCTACTCTCTATCATATTGATCGTGGCGGAGATATTACTTATCATGGTCCGGGACAGATTGTCTGTTACCCGATTCTTAATCTTGAAGACTACAGTCTGGGATTAAAGGAATATGTTCATGTATTGGAACAAGCTGTTATAAATGTTTGCTCTCATTACGGAATAACTGCCGGCAGATTGGCTGGTGCTACCGGAGTGTGGCTGGATATAGATTCACCTCGTACTCGAAAGATATGCGCTATTGGAGTTCGTAGTAGTCATTTTGTAACAATGCACGGACTAGCTTTCAATGTAAACACAGATCTGAATTACTTCCATTACATCAATCCTTGCGGGTTTATTGATAAAGGTGTGACTTCTATTGAAAAAGAACTCAATCAAAAGATTGATATAGAAGAAACAAAATCTTTGCTTCGTTTTGAATTAGAACATCTTCTAACAAGAGGAAATAAATAAAATAGCAAGCATAAGGTTGGCAAATGCCACCTTATGCTTGCATTATTAATATTCCTTGCTTATTCTTTATGGAACAATTGAATCTTTCCTCTTCTCTACTTTTTTATAAATTTACTAATCGTAACCCCTTTATCTGTTTCAATTCGAAGGGTATACATTCCGGAACTTAGCCTTTCTACTGAAATTTCTATCTCTCCACGAATCATCGGCTTAAGCAATAATAGTTGCTTCCCTGATATATCTATAACCTGAATGCTTTCTACAACATTGCCCGACTGTAGAAACAGTACATCTGTGGCCGGATTGGGATACAGATTAACTTTGTTAGTCTTAATCTGTTCAGTTCCAACAATATTATCAATCAGTGTAAATGTAAGCCATCCAAAATCTCGTGGTGTAATTTCTTTCCATTCATAATTTTCAGAATCCCAAAAATAAGGAACAGTTAAGTATTCTCCGGGATCTAAATCGAGAGATCCTTGGAAGGTAACTTCCTTTTCCTCATTTTTATCGAGAATAATAGATTGAAAACCATAATTGTTCAGAGAAATGCCACCTAATTTAGGGAACACTACAGCAGCAATATAACTATTCAGGAAGCCACCTATATTTTTTATTGAAGCTTTAAGAATAACGTTATCTTTGCTAACCTTTGTTGAATCCTGAAAATTAATTTTAGAGGTAAGTGCAATAACAGGCAATTCTGTAGGTTCCGGTAAAAGACTTACTACCATACTATTTCCCAAAAGACTGTAATTTTCACTATTCAAACGGTCATTAGAAAGATCATACAATGCAGATAAATAATATGTGCCTGGATTCAACAATACGTCTCCTACTAATTCTACATTCTTACTTTTCCCCGCCGGAATATTAACCGGTTCGGAACAGACCTTTTGAATAACAGTATCATTAGAGGTCTGTTGCAATCGGATAATTATGTTCGAGTTATATTCTTCTCCATTATTTGTAATGCTCAGATTAAATCGTCCTGTTTTGTTCTGATAAAGATTTCCGGTAACATTAAATGAATTAAGTATTAGTTTCGGCTGTAAATCCGGAATGGTTACGCTGATATTTGAATTTGTTACAGATATATTCAGATAATTAGGCGTACCAACTTTTCCTCTCATTATTTGCCAGTTAGAATCTCCTGCAGGTTGAAATACATAATACATTTTATAATTCCCATTTGAAATAGAAACCGGAATTTGAGTATTAAAAGAAAAACCTGCATATCCGTAATTTGTTTCAAGGAATGATACTGTTTGGCTTTGTAGTAAATAAACTATTCCTTTATCATTGTATAGTGCTATTTCAACAGATCCATTGAATGTATTTATTCCCATGTTATAAAAATCTGTCGTTACAATAAAAGAGCCATTTCGACTAACTGAATTAGACAAAGTTGCTATTGGTGAATATAAATGCAGCTGATAAGGGGCAATTGCAGACGAACTGCTCGCTTTTTTGATACCAATAACAATTTTCTGATTATAATTAAATCCGCCGCTGGTTCCTCCACTTAAACCTAATGAATTAGGATTAAGAACTGATAATTCAAAATAACCATTGGAATCACCACTCCATCCCCAATTAAAATGGAATAGCCCATTTTTATCGTATCCGTCACATACAAATTCATGTCCGTAACCATCGGACCTGCCAAAGTATAATACCGGTCGATCTTCATTTAACTCACTTTTTAATAAACCAACCCATTCTGGCTGTGAATAATAATCTCTGCTATACATTTGTATCCTTGAATCGTAGCCAAAATTTTTAATTAAAGCTCTTGCCATGTCTGTTGGATATGCAGAACTTGATAAAATGCCATAATTCATATTAACTGCAACTCCGGCATGGTACATAAGTTTAGCAACTGCATCGATCTGGGCTTTCGTACTAAACTTGTTATAGATATCAGTCATGTTCTCCCAATCATAAGTTGCCTGTGAGAAATCAACAGTAATTGAATCTGTAAACCCAGAGGGAATGTATGTGTTAGACCCCGTTCCTCTTAATGGCCATCTATGATATTTCATCACCTGTGACATTGAAGTAGCCACGCATCCTGTTACAGCCCTTATTGAATCTGTCATAACAGGACAAAGATTATTGTAAGGATAGCCTTGGTCCCATCTATTTTCTCCTAAAAGAGGAGTCACAAAAGCTGCATAAGTTGCTAGCGCATTATCAGATGTATAATAAGATTTCAGGAGTGATGTGTTATTCTGTTCGGACTGCTTAATGATGTATTGTAGTTCAATTTTATAGAACTTCAGCCAGTCAGAGAAATTAGGTGGAAAAGAATCAATATTGAAACTGCCAACATCTGAATAGCCCAAAATATCTTTTGCCCGATCATCACCTGAAATAATAATAAATCCATTATTATTTCCGATATTGAATACATAATAATATCCATTGCTATCCGATGAACGGGTTGTAACATCTGAACATGTATAAGCCAGCTGTAAAGTAGAAGTTCCGGAAAGTATACTTTTTGTAGAAACCGGATTCTTTTGATAAAAAGACATGGCAATTCTTAATGCCTCACGGCTATTTCTCGGTGTTGCAATTATATTTGAAACAAATATAAACAAAAGAGGAACTAACTGCATTATCCTTTTTAATTGAATGTTCATAGAAATAAAGTTTTAAACTATTTCGGTACAAACAATTAAAATAAGTACAACTTGACTTTCTTTTCCCTACAAACTATTCTGGCAGAAGAATTATTTACGGGCGAAAAGTCCGTTGATAATAAAGAGAATGAATTAGCTCTGAGTTAAATAAGTATTATATATATTCTATTCTTTAGATAACAATAACAAATCATTTAACTGATAGCTAAGACTTTGTGATCTGGCATGCTTACAGATATTTCTTTTATAGTCTCACTAATCTATTTATGTATTTATTATTTAAACAATATATATTAAATATAAGTTTCTGACATTCTTTATATTTAGTAGTTCTTAATTTTTAAAAATAAAAAAAGACATAAGTGATGATTTACCTATGTCCTTGGTTGCCTTTATTGATTCTACATTATTCCAGATAGATTGAATGCGGTTTTATGATAACCTTTTTACACCCTGGGAAGTTTGCGTCAATAAGTGCATTTAGTTCTTTTACTTCATCTTTATATTGATAACGAAGACCACAATCAATGATTTCTACCATTGGATTCTTTTCAGCAACTCGCAAAATCATTTCTTGTAATGATGGAGCCTCAGTTAAACGGCTGTATTCTTCGTAAGTGTAATTAAGAAAAACAGTATTTTCATTAATTCCACGATTGTCTAATAAATAACCATTCTTTAATGAAGTAGGCTTAGCCAGTTTCCCTTTATAGAATACATCTGTTGGAGCAGGATAGGAGATTATTTTTGTTTTCTCGCTATTCATTGTAACCGGAACAAGATTTGAATAATCTCTGTTTGTTCTATAAACTATAGCCTTAGCTCCACGAGTAACCTGATTGATATTGTCCGTTGAGGGAACAGATTCCGCAGCAGATGTTGTTGTATTCTTGCTACAATGGCATGAAAACAAGATTAGTGAACCAATAAATGTCAAGCAACGACTGATTTTCATTATTCCTTCTATTATATGGTTAAAGACTTATTTCTTAAAGAATTTCTCAGTATAACTTCCTTCTTCCGTCTCTATTTTAATTAAATAAACACCTTTGCCTAGTTCGCTTACCGAAATTGGAATATTACCTGTAGTCATAGGTTTCTTTAATAAAGTCGATTTTCCCGATATGTCAAAAATCATAATAGATTTAACTATAGAAGGCGATTGAATATAAATTATATCATTCTCCGTATTAGAATAAACACTCAATTTATCAATTGATGCTTCTTCAATACCGGTTGCATAGTTTTCAATAAGAACACTTCTTGAATTATTTTCGTTCGGGGTTAGAAGAACCATTGATGGGCTATCCTGATTATTATTAGCATCATAATTAAGAGTAAGAACATAAGTACCCGGAGTAAGAGTTATGTCTTCTGAAATCTCTATTGTTTTAGTAGCTCCTGAAGGAATATTTATCGGATCATAATTAATTTGTTTGCTTGTACTATTTGTTTCTGTTGAAGTCAGATAAAAAGATAGATAAGAATTAAATTCTCCACCAGTGTTTTGAATAGTAGCACTAAATGTTCCTGCTTTTCCGTAATAAAGATTTCCGATAGTACTCAAAGCTCCAGTCAGAGCAAGTTTAGGATAAACATCCGGGGTAGCAAAAGTAACATTAGTTGAGGTAACAGTAACATCTAAAGAATTAGGTGTACCAACCCTTCCTCTTAATATAGACCAGTTACTTTGATCGGAAGCTTTGTAAATACAATATAACTGATAGGTACCATTAGCTACTGTAGTAGGAATTTCTAATCTTGATACTGTTAGATTATCATTTCCCTCGAATGTGTCTGTAGTAACGCTGTATTGTTTAATTACAGAGACTAAAGTTGAGCCCTGATAAAGTCCAAATGCAATGTTTCCACTAAATAGATTACCACCATAATTGGCATATCCAAAATTAAGACTGAATGCCTGACTCCTTGTTATGCTTTCGGACCCAACCTTTATTTTTTTTATTAAATAGATTTCGTATGATTTGCTTGAAGTAGTAGTTGGCTTTTGAATTCCGGTTACCATATCTTGCCAGACAGTAAATCCGTCCGTAACAGATCCTCCAATTCCGGGAGTCTCGTAATTTAACGAAGATAGTTCAAAATATCCGTTATAGTAACCACCCCATCCCCAGTTAAAGTGAAAAAGATTATTCGTGTCATAACCGTCACAGATGAATTGGTGCCCACCTTCGCTAGTGGAGGAACCACCATATAATATAGGACGACCAGCATTTAATTCAGTCTTTATCATCTGAATCCACTCAGTTTCTGTATAAAAATCGCGTGAGAAGATCTGTACATTCGAGTCATAACCAAAATATGTGTTTAATGCTGCCGGAATATAGTTACTGTAAGCAGCGGATGAATAAGCTGTATAGTCCATGCTTACTGCTACACCACAGTGATACATTAGAGTAGCAACAGCTGTATCTTGAATAGCAGTACTATTACCACTATATGTATTTTTCATGTTGGACCAATTATAGGCTGTTTTCGAGAAATCCACATAAAGAGAATCGCTCATACTATCTGGCTTGTATTTCTTTGACCCGGCTCCTTGTACTGGCCACTGATAATACTTCATAATTTGAGCCATGGCTGTAGCAACACAACCCGTAGGAGCACGTGATGTTCCTACTTTTGGACAAAGAATATTATATGGAGAAAGCTGATTCCAGGCTATTGTTCCAAGCAACGGACTAATTGAAGTTGAAAAGGAAGTTGCCTTTGTTGTAGCTGATAATATGGACGATGATTGTACTGTTGATGTTGCATCATCTATTGCTGCTAACGCCTTGAGTTCTTTCTGGTATAAACTAATCCAGTTCTTGAAATTGTCGGGCATTACTTTTGCTGAGAAACTTCCACAGTCTGAATATCCTAAAACTGATTTCGCCCGATCATCACCCGAAATTATAATAAAGCCGTTATTCTCTCCTCTATTAAATATATAATAATACGCATTTTCGTTAGAAGAACGAGTTGCTATACCGTCAGTACAGCTATAAGCCAAAGTTAAACCTACATTTTCCGTGGAGGATTTTGTAATTATACTTTTTGTCGTGATAGAATTTTGATAAAATGAATTTGCAATAGAAAGCGCTTCAGCACTAGATCTTGATTTTGCATAGATACTAATATTTGATATTAGCAAAAGAGAAAAGAAGATGCGTGTTTTCAGTGTTTGTTTGTTCATTTCTTATAAAATTTTAGCTGTACAAATAGAATATAGCAATATGTTTAAACATATACATTGATTCTATCTTTTAATAAATTTGCAAACCTCAATACCTGTTTCAGATTCACATTGAAGAACATAAGTTCCAGAACTTAGTCCGTTTACAGAAACTGAAATCAAACCACTCTTCTCTGGTCTCAAAAATAATATTTGTTTTCCGGAAATATCCATAATCCTGATTATTTTTATAATCTTTTCAGATTGCAGAAATAAGTTATCTACTACAGGATTTGGATAGATAAGCAATTTAGAAGATGAATTTCTTTCAATATCAGTACTACTATCCACAAGAGTAAACGCTAAGACAGAATTATCTCTCGGAGGAATAAGATTCCAATCATTTATTGTTGTATCCCAATATGTTACAGCTGTTAAATATGAACCAAGGTCTAAATCTATATTGCCACTGAATGTTACTTCCTTTTCTTCATCTGTATCTAAAACTAAGGTCTGATATCCGTAATAAGTAAGCGAGTTTCCAGCTGTTGAAGGATATACAAATGCTATTACATGGTTATTAAAGTATCCTCCGATGTTCTTTATTTTGGCCGTAAGTACTGCATTGTTTTTATTAACTTTGTTAGAGTCCGGGAAAGATACTTTAGATGTTAGTGTAAGAATTGGGTTTCCAGGTTCCGGTAAAACCGTAACAGCTATAGAATCGCCAAGAGTTACATAACTCTGTGATGCGCGATTATTATAATAATCATACATCACATATAAATAGTATTTTCCGGGAACTAATTTAATATTTCCAGTAATATCAAAACTCTTAGTACTGCCTGATGCAATATTTATTGGATCATTAGAAACATATTGTTCTGTTGCATTATCCTCTGCCGATTTTAAATAAAGAATTAATGATGAATTATATTCTCCTCCATTATTTGCTATACTTACATTGAATTTGCCTGTTTTGTTTTGATATAAGTTTCCATTAACCGTTAATGAATTTAAGGCTAGTTTAGGTCGAATATCTGGAACTGAAAATAAAATATTAGTTGACGCTACATTTACATTTATATAATTGGGTGTTCCTACTTTTCCTCTCATAATCTGCCAGTCAGAATCATCGGTTGGCTGAAATACACTGTAGAGCATGTAATTACCATTAACAACATCAGAAGGGACAGTAATATTGGTTGCATAAGAAGGATTATAATATCCAGAATAGGTGTCGAGCGATGAAGAACGACTGCTGAGTAACTTTACAAATCCGTTATCATTATATAAAGCTAATCCAACCTTACCATTAAATGTATTTATGCCCAAATTTGTTATTCTAATTGGTAAAGTAAAAGCGCTTGTACGGTCTATTGAAGCCGGAATATTATTAAATGGCGAATATAAGTATAACTGGTAAGGATGTACTGTGGATGATGCATTTGGCTTTTGAACTCCAATAACAATAAGTTGATCATAATTAAATCCTCCACTTGTTCCTCCGCCAATTCCTAAGGAAGATGGATTTAGAACAGACAATTCAAAATAACCATCTGAACTTCCACTCCATCCCCAATTAAAATGGAATAACCCATTATTATCGTATCCGTCACACACAAACTGATGTCCTGTATCTTTTGAATATCCGGCATAAAAAACCGGACGACCAGCATTTAATTCTGCCTTAATCAGACCTTCCCATTCTGGTTTAGAATAATAATCTCTATAATAACTTTGGATATTTGAATCATAATTAAAATATCCGATTAGAGCTTTAGCCATATTTAAAGAGGATGCAGAACTATATTCTCCATACATCATGTTTACTGAAACTCCCGCATGATACATTAGTGTAGCTACAGCATCCTTTTGAATAGCGGTGCTTGAACTATTATATATATCAGTCATATTTGCCCAGTCGTATGTAGCTTTAGAAAAATCAACGCTTAAAGATGTAGTAAACCCATTAGGAGTATAAGTGTTTGACCCAGTTCCACTAACAGGCCAGCTATAATATTTCATAACCTGAGCCATTGCTGTGGCAACACATCCGGTTGCTGCTCTTTCGGATGTTGAATCATTAATTATAGGACAAAGATTATTGTATGGTGATCCTTGATCCCATTTAATTCCACCTAATAATGGAGCTACAGAAGTTGAATAAGTAGACTGGCGAACATCAGTACCGATTGACTCACTTAGCTGAACTGAAGAAGTATTTGTTGATTCTGGCTGCTCTATCAAATACTTCAATTCATCTTTGTAAAAGTTAAGCCAGGCCGAAAAATTAGGTGGTAAAGAGTTTATATCAAACTTTCCGCTATCGGAATATCCTAAAATATCTTTTGCTCTATCATCTCCGGATACAATAATAAAACCATTATTCTCACCTCTGTTAAATACATAATAATATGCTTTATCAGAAGTTGATCTGGTAGATATGCCATCGATACAAGTATAGGCTAATTTCAAAGTCGATAAATCTGCAGACATCATTTTTATTGAAACCTGCTTTTTATGATAGAAAGAGTTTGCTATTATTAATGCTTCACTGCTAGTCCGCGATATTGCCAGAATCTTTGTTGCAAAGAATAATAGGAATCCTATAAGTAGTAGTGCCTTTTTCATTTGTTATTTGTGTTAAATAATCCACAGCAGTTATATAAAAATAGATCTGCTTAAACTTTCTTGAGATTTAGATTTTGAAATTTTGTATTAGAAATAGATTACAATCAACTTCTTTTTGTTATAAAAGTTTATAATCATGTTATAACAGTGGTAAATATAAGAAAAAAGAGCATAGGCAAATAAATACATATACTCTTTTTTATTTAACAAATATTGTAAAAATCATTTTTTTATAAATTTGCACACCTTTTCTTCTGTTTCGGTTATCGATTGAAGAATGTATGCACCTGCTTTGAGGGTATTTATAGGTATAGGAATTTCTCCATTTCTTAAAGGATTAATTTTTAAAACCAACTTTCCGGAAAGATCCGTTATATTGATTGCTTTTACAACATCATCAGATTTTAGATAAAGAATATCTGTTGCTGGGATAGGGTAAAGATGTGGTTTTGCTTCTTCCGTTTTTTCTATATCTGTAGCTTTAGTAGCATTATCGGTTATAGTAAAAACAATTTTACTATAATCATTAGGATCCATAAATGAATAACTATTTCCTAATGTAGTACTATAAGCCAGTGCTGTTAAATACGATCCAGGTTCAAGACCAATATTCCCGCTGAGGGTTATTGTCTTTTCTTCATCTTTATCTAAAATAATTTTCTGAAATCCAAAAAATGAAAGTGCAATATAACTGTTAACAGGATATACGAATGCTACTACATAATCCTCAAAATATCCTCCGTTATTTTTAATGCGAGCAGTTAGAATTGCATCATTTCCATTTACTTGAGATGGATCAGGAAATGAAATCTTAGAAGTCAGTGTTAGAGCCGGCGTCTCTATTGAAGTATTCAAGATCTCTACAATTAAAGAAGAACCTATATTATTAAATGTATCTGCATTTGATCTGTCATTTTGTGGATCATACATTACATATAAATAATATTTTCCTGCTGTTAATGTAACATTTCCCATAAAGTCGAGACTTTTTGTCTCACCAGTACCAATATTTACAGGATCCATACAAACTACTTGAGAGATAGAGTCGTTAACAGCAGACTTTAATAAAATAACTAAGTTTGAATTATATTCACCTCCAGTATTTGTAAGGTTTACGTTAAATCGACCAGTGCTGTTTTGATAAAGATTGCCTATAGTAGATAAGGTGTTCAGAGTTAAGTTTGGAAGTACGTTTGGAACACTGAACGTTATATTTGAAGAAGTAACTGCTACATTTAAGTAATTGGCTGTACCTACTTTTCCTCTCATTATTTGCCATTCTGTTTTTCCGGAAGGTAGAAATACGCTATAAAGCTTATAGTTGCCATTTATTACATCAGTTGGTATGCTTGAAGAATATGCTAAATTAGACCATCCACTATATGTATCAAGAGACGATACAGAATAACTTTTAATCAGTTTTACAAAACCATTTTCATTGAATAATGCCAGCCCAATAGAACCACTGAAATTTGTTATTCCCATATTATAGATATCTGCATTAATTGAAAAAGTATTTGTACGACTTATTGAGTTTGCAGAGATTTTTAGTGGTGAATATAAATGTAATTGATAAGGTGCTGCAATCGATGCTTCATTAGGTTTTTGTACTCCGATAACAAAAAGCTGATCAGAATTAAACCCTCCACTGGTTCCGCCACCAATACCAAGAACAGACGGATTTAGTGCTGATAATTCAAAATAACCATCAGATTCACCACTCCATCCCCAGTTAAAATGAAAGAGATCATTGCTATCATATCCATCACAAACAAATTGATGTCCTATATCAGTAGAATTTCCAGCATAAAGGACAGGGCGTTTAGCATTTAATTCTGTTTTAAGCATATTCATCCACTCTGATCTGTTATAATAATCTCTGTGATAAGTCTGAATATTGGGATCGTAGTTAAAATACTTTATTAAAGCTTTGGCCATATTAGTCGGACTAGCAGAGCTGGAAAAACCATAATCCATATTCACAGCTACTCCACAATGATACATTAACGTGGCTACAGCATTTTTTTCAGTAGCAGTACTTAAGCTACTATATGTTTCTGTCATATTTTTCCAGTCGTATGTTGTTTTTGAAAAGTCAACTGTAAGAGCTTGAAAATATCCATCCGGAGTATATGTATTAGATCCTTTACCTGTAACGGGCCATTGATGATATCTCATTACTTGAGCCATAGCAGTGGCTACGCAGCCAGTAACAGTTCTTTCAGTAGATTTTGTACTTATTGTAGGACAGAGTTCATTGTATGGAGTTCCCTGATCCCATTTTATTCCTCCAAGAAGTGGAGTAACAGATGTTGCATATATTGTTTTATTAGCAGTGGTATTATCAGTTGTACTGAGTAAAACATTTGAGGTATAACTTAATTCTTCAGGTTGATTCAATAATGCTTTTATTTCCTTTTGATAGAAATTTAGCCATGCAGAAAAGTTTGTAGGCAAAGAATCTGAATTGAATTTACCATTATGAGAATATCCAAGAATGTCTTTAGCTCTATCATCTCCAGAAACGATTATAAAACCATTATTATCGCCAATATTAAATACGTAATAGTATGCTTTTTCGGTTGAAGAACGTGTAACAATGCTATCTTTACAAGTGTAAGCTAATGTTAGTGTGGAATTTGGCAAACCAATAGTTTTAGTTAGGACTTGTGATTTCTGAGAAAAGTTACTAGCAATAATTAGAGCTTCATTACTGGTACGTGATTTAGCAAAACCTGGCAAAATTGAACAAGAAAAAATAAATATCAATATCAGTTTTTTTAGTAAAAAAACATTCACGTAAAGTTTAGTCATTTGTGTGTTATATAAAGTGTATGTGCAAAATATTATGAAGACACATGAATTTTAGGCATACTAGTTGTGTCTGATCGTGTAAATAATAAAATTAAGCTATAGATGGAACCCTGATTTTGTTATATATTCATAGCTAACAATGATATGTATAGAAAGATATTTAATAAAATAAGAGGAGTGCAGTGCTCTTCTCATAACAATTTAAAGATTTAATTAAACTTATTATTTAAAACTATACAAAATTAAATAATATATAGACGGAAATGTTTCGATATATAAATCAGGAATGATTATTAGTATGATTTAAGGAAGACAAAATCAGCTAAATATAGACAATTTTAAGGTTGATATTTAAAATTTAATTCTCAAGATGTATTGCTGAAACTTACTAGATATTAGCAAAATATAAATTTAGGGTTATCATAATTATATATTTACTGTAAACAATAATATTCAATATCTCTAATTTGGAATTAGGTTTTATTAGCAAATACAGATAAAAAGAAAGTCGGAGATGCAGTACCAATTTATACTACATCTCCGACCTAAAAAACTTTATTGATATCTTATAAAGTTACACCAGTTTTGAATATTGCAATTTCACGATAGTTTTTCTTTTCGTTATTTACAGGTTCACCACTTGCAACTTTGATTATATAATCAGTAAATCTTTCACAAGTTTTTTCCATTGGTTCATTTTCCAAAATAACCCCTGCATTAAAATCAATCCATCCTGGTTTGTTATTTGCCAGATTTGAATTTGTTGAAATCTTCATGGTTGGTACAAATGTTCCAAATGGAGTTCCGCGTCCGGTTGTGAAAAGAACCATATGACAACCTGATGCCGCAAGAGTTGTTGCTGCAACAAGATCATTACCTGGTGCACTCAATAAGTTCAAACCTTTAGTTTGAATTCTTTCTCCGTATTTCATAACACCTTTAACTACACTTTTTCCACATTTTTGAGTGCAGCCTAATGACTTTTCTTCCAATGTTGAAATACCACCAGCTTTATTTCCCGGAGATGGGTTTTCATAAATTGGTTGTTCATTACGGATAAAGTAATCCTTAAAATCGTTAATCAAATGAACTGTCTGCTCAAATAATTCTTTGTTCTCACAACGGTTCATCAAGATTGTCTCAGCACCAAACATTTCAGGAACTTCGGTAAGAACCGATGTACCACCTTGAGCAATCAAGAAGTCGGAGAACATACCAAGTAATGGATTAGCTGTAATTCCTGAGAATCCGTCTGATCCACCACATTTTAATCCTACACGTAATTCAGAAAGAGGAACATCAACACGTACATCTTTGCTTGCTTTTGAATAAAGATCGCGAAGAATAGCCATACCTTCTTCAAATTCATCACCGACTTTCTGAGTTTCCATGAATGCTACACGGTCTGCATCATATTCGCCAAGGAATTCGCGGAAAGCAGGAAGCTGATTGTTTTCACAACCCAAACCTACTACAAATACTGCACCGGCATTTGGATGAAGAACCATGTCGCGTAATATTTTACGAGTATTTTCGTGGTCATCGCCTAATTGAGAACAACCATAGTTATGTGGGAATGATACAATCGCATCAACTCCTTTTCCTTCAGTTTCACGACGTAGTTGATCTGCCAATTGATTAACGATACCATTTACACAACCAACTGTTGGGATAATCCATATTTCATTTCTTACACCAACATCACCGTTTTTACGCTTGTAACCTTTGAAAGTCAGGTTTTTATTTGCAATCTCGAGAGTTTCATGAGCTGGATTGTATGTATATTCAAGTAAACCAGACAAGTTTGTCTTGATCTTCTTCTCGTTTACCCAGTCACCTTGTTTGATAGGAGTTATAGCATGACCAATAGCATAACCATATTTGACTATATGATCGTCAACAGCGAAGTCTTTCAAAGCAAATTTGTGACCAGCTGGAACATCTTCATTTAGTTTAATATCCAATCCATTTACGGAAATGGTTTCACCTGCAGACAAATTTAAGATAGCTACAGCTACGTTATCTGCTGGATTAATTTTTAAATACTTAGTTTCCATATATTTTCTATTATGATAAGTTTATTTTTGAAAATCAAGATAAAAGTCTACAGTTTCTACAGTTAATAGATCTATTGGCATATAGTTTATGCAATTTATCTCTTTCTTAAATATCAATTGATCGCATAATGCTTTTATGCTATTATATCCCTGAATTTCAGGTTGCTGAGCTATTAACATAGAAACAGAACCATTTTTAAGACAAGTCACGTTTCTTTTCAGTAAATCATAACCTACCAGATTAAAGTCATTGATTCCTCTTTTCTCAAGATATTCGCCTATAATGTGAACTTTTGAATTGAATGTTATTCCACATGTAACCTCTGGATGTTCAGCAAAATAAGCATCTAGTAATTGTTCATCTTCAATAGGATACTTTGGATGAAGGTTAAGCTCAGTAATACGACAAGAAGGGAAATGCTCTTTCATATAAATTCTAAAGCCTTTATCTCTGTTTTCCTGTTGATTTGATCCTATAATACCTTCTTTAATTTGGCGGAAAATAACTATTTCATCAGCTTTATCAGACATTAGCATTAACATCTTTGCTGCAAAATATCCACTTCTTTCTGAGTTTTGTCCATAAAAAGCCAATGGATGCAGGTCAGGAATATTTGAGTCTATAAATATATAAGGTATAGAAAACTCATTTAGATGATCTGTAAAATTGCGAGTAATCTGAGGTATAGTAGGAGAGACTATTACGCCATCAGGATGCTCAGCTATTATAGCATTTCCTGCAGATGTGAATGATGTATAATCATATGCATCATAGTAGCACATCTTTATAGAAATATTAAAATCCGAAAAAGCAGCTACCGCATCAGTTATACCTTTTTCTACTGCAGTCCAATATTCCCCTTCTACATGCTGAGGAAGCAAACTAACAAACAGGTATTTTTTATTTGAGGCCAGAGCACTAGCATACATGTTAGGTTGATAGTTTAATTGCTCTAGAATCTCTTCAACCCGCTTTTTGCTTTTTTCAGATACACCGCTTCTCCCATGGATTACTCTATCAACAGTTCCAACTGACACATCGGCTAAGCGTGCTATGTCTTTTATTCGTATTCTTTCCGGCAGTTCATCCATAGCTTGTTTTGTTCTTAACAATTGATTATTCGTGTTCGAACACAATAATAATTTATTTTTTTTCATCGCAAATATATAACAATTTTTGTAATTACAAAAATATTCGTATCTTTGTGCACGTACACGAGTTGACTGTTTTGGTTGATTATTTATTATTAATATACTCATTTATAGTCAATTGGTTTAACAAACGTAGATTATTATAAATTGAAACATAGAAATACTAATCATTTATTTTAAATAGAAAATAGAATTATGGGAAAGAAAGTTGTTACTTTTGGGGAAATTATGTTGCGTTTGGCAACTCCTGGTTATTTAAGATTTTCACAAGCAAAGGAATTTAATGCTACATTTGGTGGTGGTGAAGCTAATGTTGCAGTCTCTTTGGCAAACTATGGCTTGGAAACTGAATTTGTGACTCGCCTACCTAAAAATGACATCGCAGAATCTTGCATTATGGACTTACGTTCTCACAACGTTGGAACTAAAGAAATTATCTTCGGTGGTGATCGTGTAGGTATTTATTTCCTTGAAACAGGTGCTGTAGCTCGTGCTTCAAAAGTAGTTTATGACCGCGCAAACTCCTCAATATCAACTATTCAGCCAGGTATGATTAACTGGAAAGAAGTATTCAAAGATGCTCAATGGTTCCACTGGACTGGTATTACTCCAGCTTTATCACAAGGTGCTGCTGATGCTTGTCTTGAAGCTATCAAAGTTGCTAATGAAATGGGTGTAACTGTTTCTACCGACCTTAACTACCGTAAAAACCTTTGGAAGTATGGTAAAACTGCTGCAGAAGTTATGCCTGCATTAGTTGAAGGTTGTGATGTAATTCTTGGTAATGAAGAAGATTGCGAAAAAGTATTTGGTGTTAAACCTGAAGGATTTGATGTTGCTGCGACTCACGGTGAAGTTAATGCTGCTGAATTTGAATCAGTATGTACTCAGATGATGGCTAAATTCCCACGTGCTAAGAAAGTAATTATCACTCTTCGTGGTTCTATCAACGCTAACCACAATACTTGGGGTGGTGTTCTTTACTCTGATGGATCATTGAAACAATCTAAAAGATATGACATTACTCACATTGTTGACCGTGTAGGTGGTGGTGACTCATTCATGGGTGGTCTTGTCTACGGTTTGATTTCTTATCCAAATGATGATCAGAAAGCTTTGGAATTTGCAGTTGCTGCATCTTGTCTGAAACATACAATTTATGGTGACTTTAACCTTGTAACTGTTTCTGAAGTAGAAAACTTAATGAAAGGTGACGGTTCAGGTCGTGTTTCTCGTTAATAACATTATAATATAAAAGTAAGATGGCAAGATTTTCAAAAATACAAGTGCTTAATGCAATGGCAAGCACAGGGATGGTTCCCGTTTTCTATAATAAAGATGTTGAATTAGCAAAGAATGTTGTAAAAGCATGCTATGAAGGTGGTGTTCGTGCGTTCGAATTCACTAACCGTGGCGATTTTGCACAGGAAGTATTTGCAGAATTAGTAAAATGGGCTGCAAAAGAATGTCCTGATATGATTCTGGGAATTGGTTCTATCGTTGATCCTGCTACTGCAGCAATGTATATTCAATTAGGTGCTAACTTTATTGTTGGTCCATTGTTCAACCCAGAAATTGCTAAAGTTTGTAACCGTCGTTTAATTCCATACACTCCAGGTTGTGGCTCTGTATCAGAAATCGGTTTCGCACAAGAAGTAGGATGCGATCTTTGCAAAGTATTCCCTGCAGGTAACGTTGGTGGTCCTTCATTCGTTAAGAATGTAAAAGCTCCAATGCCTTGGTCAATGTTAATGGTTACTGGTGGTGTTGAACCAACAAAAGATAACCTTACTGCATGGATTAAAGCTGGCGTAACTTGTGTAGGTATGGGTTCAAACCTTTTCCCAAAAGATGTAGTTGCTGCTAATGATTGGGCATGGGTAACAGCTAAGTGTAAAGAAGCTTTCGGATATATTGAAGAAGCTCGCAAATAAAAAAACAGATTGTAAATCAATCTGTTTGATTTATAAAAGAATGCCCTTATAAAGGTTGGTTAGAAGGGCATCTTTATTTTGTTTAAATTGTTTAAAGGGGGGCTTGGCCATCGGGAATATTCATTTAATGAATCCCGATGGCTTGCTTTTTTTATCTATCTTTCTTAACTAACTTCAAAATACGTGTTACAGCAAATGATTGTTTGTGGAAGATAAACATAGGTACTGCAACACCAACCACCAAAGCAAACATAACAAAAGTAGCAGTTAAACCATTTCTGAATATTGCTACTATTATATCCACTGATGCCGAATCATCTTTGCATTGAATAAATTTCACTAAGGCAAGAATTGTTTTATATGCAAACATTCCTGGGATCATAGGTAATAAAGAAGGGAAAGAGAATACTTCTGCCGGACAATGAATTTTCTTTGCAAAGAAAATGCTTAGCATACCAATAGAAAATGCTGCAAGAAATGATGCCGAAGCAATATCCAAGGAAGTACTATGCAACAAACAATAACGAAGTCCGTGTCCAATAGCTGCTAAAAATGCAGAAACAAGAATAGCTTTGCGTGGAGGATTAGAGATTACTGCAAATCCAATAGATGCAATTGCTGCAAAAAAACCATCAAATATAATGGCTTCAATAAAATCATAATTTATCATAATGCATTTACTCCTAACAATAATAAAGTTAATGACAAACCTATAGAAAGGCAAATAATAAGTAATGCTGCGTTAATTAATCGTGAAACGCCAGCTAAAACATGGCCTTCAATAACATCAATAACACCATTAATGAGAGGTACACCTGGAACGAGATAAAGAACACTTGTTCCAAGAGCAATATCAGGAGTATTTCCTATATTGTATAGTACTGCTGTACAACCTATCATGGAAGCGGTAAAAGCAGAAACAATGAATACAAATAAATGATTGAGATGCATTTCTGTTAATTTCTGACGAATGAAGAAACCTGCCAATGTTGCAACGAAAACTATACCCATCGCTTGAATATCACCAGTAAAGAGACGGCAAAAAGATGCATTTGCGCATGCAACCAGAAAAAGAACCATCCATTTACTCATGCGAGGGTTACTGATAATCTCCTGATATTTTGCTTTTAATTCATCCATAGACAAATGCTCATCATAAGCTTCCCAGCTTAATGTGCTGAGTCGGGCATTTAATTCAAAATTCAGGGCCATAGGCTTGATTTTATTCACAGTGCTGTAAGAATGTGAATTGTCTTTGTCTCTCAAAGTCATAATAATGGTTTTCTGAAAGATCGTCATGTCAACGAAATAGCCAAAAGACTCGGCTATCCGAGAGGTGTTACGTACAATACGCGATGTGTGTACGCCTACAGCCATTAGACTGGTAGAGTAGTCGGATAAAAACTTCGATAACTCTTTAAGTTCTGCATGAATGTCCATGAGGTAAAATTATTGTTTATTTAGTAAATTAGCGCCTCATATTAAGCACTTTAATTTATATGTAATCAACTATAAAAGACGAATAAATGTTCAATCTATCAAATGCGCGGCATTTCGCACAATTCATGTATCAAGGTAATCGTGAAAGATAACCCGATAATGCAGCATAGCAGTATCAATAGTAAATTTAGAATTTTAGCTTTTGGCTTTCTTGATATATGCAGATTTGAATTGATGTATTCTTTATAGAAAAGATATAAAGCCGGAACAGCTGAGCTGGCCAAAAGAAAATCTTCAGGTATCTGAAAGAAGTATACTTTTGTAAAACCAATTAAAGCCCAGTGAGTTAAAAACATAACTAAAAAGATATTTATTTTTTTAGAATGAGCAAGTAATAATCCAATTGTGAAAATAGCAACCGAACATGGCATAACAGGTGAAGTCATCATTGGAAATCGAAGGCCGCGTACCAAAGAAATTATCGGATAAATAAACGGCAATATACAAAGTATTATAGCTAACTTATCATATTTGTATGATCGTTCAAAAGATGTATGGCCAAAAAACAAATCATACAGCCAGAACAACGCCATTATTGTCCAATATACAACAAACATGTTATTATAACTTCTTGGCTCACAATAAATAGAATAGTAGACAATTGCAATCCAGGCATTTAGAAACGCCAGGAATAGTTTCATTGCCGATTTTACAATTTGAGTAGGATGTTTAAATAAGAAGTAAGTTAGTATAATTGCAATAACTGATATAAATATCTGATATATCCAGGTTCCTGCATTATACTGAGCAATTGTATTCCAAAAAATATCCATTTCCTTAATTTGTTTTATAATTTCGTGACAATAAAATTTAAGGTGCTTTTTTAGTAATAGATATGAATCGTGAAATTTCATATCTTTCCAGGGAATGAATGCTCACGAAATATTAGTTTTAGAGCATAATCAGGATAAAATAGACTCTAAATGCGGGGTTACCAAATCGGCCGCGAAATTACTAAAAAAAACTTAGCGATACTATTAATAGATGTTTTTTATGCTGTAATTAAGTTACATTTCTTTGTATTAGTAAGAAACCTATAATGAATTAATTATTGTACAAATATAATCCTGAAAGAAATAAAAAACTCTCTCAACGAATCACTTCGGCGAGAGAGAACTCACTATTCTTAAAATTATGGCTACGATAAAATAATGACTAATTCAAGAAAATTCTTTTGCAAATATAGATGGATTGTCGATGGTTCACAATCCCTTTCAAGTGGTATTTTTATGTCTTATCATATACCTAAATATTGGTATGTATAGACTTTTTAAAGATGTAAAAGTCATAAGACTGAAATTTGTTTCATAAGATTTAACTAGCATTAAATAAGATATCGGATAAATATTACTTTAAATCTATTTATATTTGTAATAAATATGGGATATGAATGAATAAACTCCGTAATATACTTTACTTCCTAACGGTAATACTGGCGCTTTCAGTATTCTTTTCTTGCACGGGAACACCTTCTGCACAGGAAGTCCGTTTACTGGATTCTCTTAACCAACGTTCCTACGATTTACGTTATAAGCAACTTGATTCATCATATAAAGAAGCACTTTTGGCAATTAATTATGCAGATGAATACGATCAGGGTAAAGCTGAAGCTTACAATAATCTGGGATTTTGTGCTTTCATGCGGATGGATTTTGATGCGGCAGAGAACTACTATAAGAAGGTATATAAATTAACTCAGAATGAGCTGGAATTAGTTATTGCCGATATAGGACTAATGAAAATATACCAACGGACATCCATGAATAAGGAATATTACGACTGTCGGAACAGTGCGGTTCGGAGAATGAAACGTATTGATGAAGATCAGTCTGTATTTGTTGATGTGCACGATAAGAAACGGTTGAATTATGCTCGCTCTGAATTTTTCATTGTATCGTCAATCTACTATTTCTATTTGCAGCAGCAAAGCGAAGCTATTCAATCCATTAATCAGGTTCAGGACTCAGACCTGGCCTCTGATACAGCACAAATTCTTTACTATGATTATATAAAAGGTTCTGCAGAACTGTTTGAAAAGAAGGATGCTGAGCAGAATAATATTACAGAATTTGATGAACTCTTTAAGTGCTGGAATATGAGTCGCAATCAATATATTTATTTTGAAGCGAACAGCCTGCAGGGAATCTCGTCTTTATTTGAAAACAAAGATATCTTTAATCTTATTTATCATGAACGCCCTAAGGCTATTCAAACCTTAAATTCGTATTATCACTTTACGAAAAATGAAGTTGCAGAAAGCGATACCATTTTGCCGTTAAACCTGGCACGAGTTGCTCTCGAAAAGTTTAAGAAGTATAAGGATATTTACCAGATTGCCGGAGCATACGTAACCATCGGACGTTATTATAATATGCATGGTCGTTATAGTGTGGCACTGGATACTTTAAGTAAAGCGCTGAATTGCGTAAATAAACACCATAAGCTTTACTATAAAAACGGAAAAAGCACAGTCGATCAGCTAAAACCTTTCTCCGAACAAGATACAATTTATACAGAACTTAGCTGGATTTCTAAGAATAACGTTAAGACTGTGCCCGAATGGATTGCCCGTATCCGCGAACAGTTAAGCGTAACTTATGCCGGCTTGGGAATGAAAGTTCCTTCAAACTATAACCGAAATATTTATCTTGATATTCTAGATTATACTCGTCAGGATAAAGAGCTGGAAAGCCGTTCGCAGGAACTGGAAAAAGAAGACAGACAATTGAACATTCTTTCTCTATTTGTCTTTAGTGGTTTCGTTTTATTGATTTTCCTTTTCTGGGTACTGAATTCACGTTCAAAAACACGTAATAGAAAGCATTCTGAACGATTAAGAACCACGCTCGAGGTATGCCAGCGCATAACTGCATCTATTCCTATAGATATAGGAAGTACAGACGAAATAGTTTCAGCCGTTGGTACAGCCATTCAGGCCGATTTAAAAAAGCTTTTTCATGCTTATTCATTACGAATTGGCATTTTCGATCCGGAGTCTGAAGAATTTATTTATCCGTCTATTGATGAAGATATTATTGAGGATGAACTTGTTGAGAACGATTTAATTAAGTCTTCATTCAATCTCTTTTTGCCAAAAGAAGAGACTCCGATTGGAGTTATTGAGCTTTACACCCGTCACAAAATTACCAAAGACGAAAAGGCTCTGATGAATGTTATCACACCTTATATTGCCTGGACTCTAGGCAATGGACTTACGTTCATTTCGCTGGGTGATGAAAGGATTAAACTTGAGAAACAACGCTATGTTTATGAACAACATATTGCCGATAATAAGCGACAAAACTTGATTAAGAAGTCATGTATGGCTATTGTTTATGGTATTACTCCGTTTATGGACCGCATCATTAACGAAGTGCATAAGCTTACTTCCAAAGGTTATATACAGGACGAAGCTATTAAGCTCGAGAAATATCAGTATATTGACGAGTTAGTTTCCAAGATTAATGAGTACAATGATATTCTGGCGCTTTGGATAAAAATGAAGCAAGGTTCATTAAACCTGAATATCGAGAACTTTGAATTGAATGAACTTTTCGATGTTTTGGCAAAAGGTAGAAAAACCTTTGAAATGAAGCATCAGGTTTTCAAAGTAGAACCTACAAAGGCTATTGTTAAAGCAGATAAGGCCCTGACAATGTTCATGATTAATACTCTTACTGAAAACGCACGAAAATATACTCCTGAAGGTGGAACTATTCAGGTTAGCGCTAAAACGGAAGATGATTACGTGGAAATCTCGGTTTCAGATACCGGTCGGGGAATATCTCAGGAAGATGTTGCGCGAATATTGGGTGAAAAGGTCTACGACTCAAGTCAGATAGGAATGGAATCTACCGACAAGGAGGAACTTCTGAAGAATAAAGGCCACGGATTTGGATTGATGAACTGCAAAGGTATTATTGAAAAATATCGTAAGACAAACGATCTTTTCAAAGTCTGTATGTTTAATATTGAGAGTACTCCGGGCAAGGGAAGTAAATTTTATTTCCGCCTGCCTACAGGTATTCGCAAAACACTGGGTATATTACTCTGCTTATTTATAACTACCGGACTTTTCTCTTGCAGCAAACTGGAAAGGCCTGTAACTAAAGAATATCATCCGGCAGATTCTACTTCAGTAACGTCTGATAAAACCTATGACAAATTACTGAATGAAGCTTCACTTTTCGCAGACACCGTTTATTATTGCAATGTAATTGAAAACTATCCGCTTGCATTGCAGTATGCCGACTCTGCTATTGACCGATTGAACAAGCATTATTTAAAACATTATCGGAACAAACGCAATGTTATGACCTTAACGGGGAATGGCATTTCTAACGAAATTAATTGGTGGAACGGACTGGTCGATACCGATTATTATGTTATTCTGGATATTAGAAACGAAGCTGCTGTAGCTTTTCTGGCATTAAAGCAATGGGATAATTATCAATATAACAATACTGCTTATTCACGGCTTTATAAATTGGTAAGTGAGGATTATTCGCTCGAGGAATATTGCCGTAATCTGGAGCATTCTACCAACAACAAAGTGGTGGCAGTTATTTTATTTATATTGATTCTGATTGTCTTTTTTATAGGATATTATCTGCTCTATATCCGCAAACGATTAATAAACAGATGGAACCTTGAACAAGTGCTCGAGATTAACAAACAGGTTCTGAATTCAACCTTAACGTCAAACGATATTCCCCGTAGCATTGTAGATAATTGCTTTGACGGAATAAACGAATTGCTTACTATTGATATGTTAAGCATCGGAGTTTATAATGAAGATAGTCATAGACTAGAATTTGCTTATTATCCCCATCAGATGGAATGGAATGATACTTCTGTTGAAATTCAGGGAGAGCATGAAACACTGACCGAAGTAATGCAACGTTGCTTCGATTCGCAAAAATATGCTGCAGGGAAATTACAGTCAATACCGTTTTATGATAATAATCTGTATGATATATATGTGCAGGCACTTCCGTTGATGGTTGAAGTAGGAGAGACTTCCCGTTGTGTTGGCGTTCTTGCCTTCTCCAGACAAAATGATGAAGAACGTGAAAGCAATCGTTTGCTTATTGAATTGATAACCAATTATGTGGCAATTGTGGTGTTTAATGCTGTTGTGAAACTTGCTACAAAGTACAGAGATATTGAATCGGCCGAAGAAGATACTTACAGGGCTTCGTGGGAAGATAGCTTATTGCACGTGCAGAATATGGTGCTCGACAATTGCCTCTCTACAATAAAACACGAAACTATTTATTACCCAAGCAAAATAAAGAATATAATAGATAAGCTAGCTAAGAAATCATTTACTCCTGAGGAGGAAAAAGAAAATATTCAAACCATCAGTGAACTGATCGATTATTATAAAGGTATATTTAATATTCTAAGTTCCTGTGCTGCAAAGCAGTTGGAGGAAGTAACATTCCGCCGTGGAAATGTAGAAGTGGATGAATTGGTAATACATGCGCAGAAATATTTCCGGAAAATGAGTAAACGACTGCAAAGTTCCGTAACTTTCCACGCAGAAAGCTGTAGTGAAAAGGTTATCGGGGATGTAATTCAATTAAAATTCCTGTTAGAGAACTTAATTGAGGAGTGCCTTACTGTTCCTGAAGATGGAGAAGTAATCCTTGAAGCCAAGGCAGATGGTGAGTATATTCGTTTCTTGTTTACAGACAGGAGAAGAGAGAAAACTGTAGAAGAACTTAATCAGCTTTTTTATCCCGATTTGGCCCGCATGACAGCTTCTGAGGATGGTACGCTAAAAGGAACCGAATATTTGATATGCAAACAGATTATCCGCGACCATGACGAGTTTGCAGGTTTACGTGGTTGTAGAATAAATGCGGAGCCATCACCGGAGGGAGGGTTTACCGTCTACTTTACTATACCAAAACGTAAAGTAAGCTTAGTTAAAACAAAAGGAATAAACAAAGAAAAGCAGTAGAGCTTTTTGTAAAATAGTGTAGAGTAAAATAAAATAAGGTGTACACCTTTTACACATGAAGTGTAGGCCATTTTAAAAATAAATAAAGAATAAACGTATTAAATATAGTATAAAGAAACAATGGAAGATAAGAAATTTAAAGTTATCATTGTAGAAGATGTAAAGCTGGAGCTTAAAGGAACTGAAGAGATATTTCGTCACGAAATACCCAATGCCGAAGTAATTGGTACAGCGATGACCGAAAAAGAATTCTGGCCGCTGATAGAGGTTCAGGTGCCCGACATGGTTTTGCTCGATCTTGGGTTAGGAGGTTCAACAACCATTGGTGTAGATATCTGCAAAAACCTACGTAAAAAGTACAAAGATGTAAGGGTCTTGATTTTTACAGGCGAAGTGCTCAACGAAAAACTGTGGGTGGATGTACTTAATGCGGGAGCGGACGGAATTATTCTGAAGACAGGAGAACTGCTTACCAAGACAGATGTTCAGGCTGTAATGGATGGAAAAAAACTGGTCTTCAATTATCCTATTCTGGAAAAGATTGTAGATCGTTTCAAGAAGTCAGTAACCAACGATGCTTTGCGTCAGGAAGCTGTAATAGACTATGATATTGACGAATATGATGAGCGTTTCCTTCGCCACCTTGCCTTAGGATATACCAAAGATATGATTGCCAATCTGAAAGGTATGCCTTTCGGAGTAAAATCTTTGGAGAAACGACAAAATGACTTGGTTGCACGTCTGTTTGGCCCCGGTGAACGGGTAGGAGTGAATGCCACTCGTTTGGTGGTTCGTGCACTTGAACTTCGTATCATAGATCTTGATAATCTTGAAGCAGATGAAGAATAAATTGCGAATGCCTCACCCGGCTACCATGTTTTTACTGCTCACCGTAGCAGTTGTCATGCTTTCGTGGATATTTGATATCTACGGACTTCGCGTGATTAATCCTCAGACGGGTGAAGTTATCCGCGCACAAAGTCTTTTAGGTCCCGAAGGAATCCGCTGGTTACTGCGTCATGTGGTGACAAACTTTACCGGATTTGCTCCTTTGGGTATGGTAATGGTGGCCATGTTTGGTGTAGGTGTGGCAGAGCATTCAGGTTTTATAGGAGCTTGTATAAGAAGAAGTTTGAGAAAACACCCCAGTCAAGAGGGGGTAATCCTAGTCGTAATCCTGCTTGGAGTTATTTCAAATATTGTGGGAGATGCAGGATATATAATTCTTATACCAATTGCTGCTACACTGTTCCAGTCGGTCAAACTACATCCCGTAGCAGGAATAGTAACCGCATACGTATCCGTAGCATGCGGATTTAGTGCAAATCTGTTTGTTAGTACACTCGATCCTATTCTGGCTCGAATAACCCAAGAAGCAGCTGCAAACATGACTACTTATCAAGGAAACATAGGTGCACTGTCGAACTACTATTTCATGTTTGTCTCTACGTTTGTTGTTACAGCAGTAATTTACTTTATTACAAAAAAGAGTCTTTTACCAAAGTTAGGCGAATACACTGGGCATGCACCTTATGATAATTATAAATCGCTCACAAAAAAAGAGCAACGTGCATTAATAATATCTCTCGGAGCCGGATTTATTTATACGCTGATCATTGTTTTGGCGACCTTTTCTCCGTGGGGAATTTTGAGAGGGATAACTGGTAGTTTAACTCGCTCTCCATTTATTTTTGGAGTATTATTCCTTATATCCTTTGGCATTGGCTTAATGGGAACCATCTATGGTTTTGCATCCGGACGCTACCGCAGAGATTCTGACGTAATAACCGGACTATCGCACCCTATGCAGTTGCTGGGGGTGTATTTTGTTATTGCCTTTTTTGCGGCACAGATGTTTGCTTGTTTCGAATACTCCCGTCTGGACAAATGTCTGGCTATTATGGGAGCAAACCTTCTGACATCAATTCACACAAATAGCTTTGTTACTTTGCTGTTATTTATTCTATTTACAACGGTAATAAACCTCATCATGGTTTCTGCAACGGCAAAGTGGACCTTTATGGCCTTCATCTTTGTTCCGATGTTCGCCGCAATGGGAATAAACCCCGACTTAACCCAGTGTGCTTTCCGTATTGGAGACAGTGCCACTAATGCAATTACGCCGTTCTTGTTCTATATGCCTTTAATTCTGGCTTATATGCAGCAATACGATAAACAGGCTAATTACAGTTCCTTACTGAAATATACCTGGCGCTATTCGCTTGCTATATTAGTATTCTGGACAGCCTTTTTCGTCGTTTGGTATTTACTCAATATTCCGTTGGGAATCTGATAAAACTTTCTTCCTTTCTGAAAATCAAGCATAAGCTGATCAACAATAACTTCCGGGTCGAGTGCACTGATACGAATGGTGTGCTTTCCCGGAATGTTTATTTTATGAAGAGTAGTGTTCAGCGATTGATTTCTCAGTACATTTATTTTCCAAGGCTCTGTGCGGAATCCGGTTTTGTAAGAAACAACCTGCGGCTTTTCATCGTCTATGGAAACAGCATAACGGATATCACCACCATTTACCGGATGGCCGGGTATTAATGCAACTTTTAAAGACACTTCTCCGGTAGAAGTTGTGTAAACATCATAAGTAATTTCACCATTCTGTGGAAGAGAAACAGCTTTAGCACTGTGACCTAATCCCTGAATAATCTGAGTTCCCTTTGATGCCGATTTATAATCTGCTGCATTACAGGCAATCATTCCATTTGCTTCGGTCATTATGCCGGGAGCTAGATTCTGCGTGCATACGTTTAACTGGTACATTTTATCATCTACAGTCAACAAGCAAATACCTAGGAAATCATCAGTAATTTGTTTCCAGTCGGCACTGACTACTAATTTTTTCTCAAACTTTAGCGTTGTATCTACCTCCTTAATCTTTAACCATTCCGGAGCCTTTTCCACTTTCCATTCAGTTGGTTTATCACTTCTGTTGAATAACGATATAAACGTTTGATTATTCGCACCACGTACCAAAGTTATAAGATTAACCGGACATTCCATTTCCAATGGGATACTGTCGCCCTCTATCCAAACCAAAGCCGGAGCAGATGACTGGGAAAGTATTTTATCAGGTAATACAGAAGGTTGGAAAACCGGTAGATTACGAGGCTTCATATCTATCATCTTGTTCCACTTAGCATCCTGGATATCTGTATTGTAAGTCTGCGCCATTTGAGCAATCTCATTGAACGCTTTGGTGCTTAAGTTAGCATATTCATTAGCTGCAAGCAATTTGTAGCGGGCAAAAAGGCGGGCTTTTTGTGCATACAAAAGTTTATGATTCATAGCAGCGGCACTACAAACGGGATATTGAACAAGTTCAAAATATGCTTCACGTTGTTCAACTGGTATTTTCTCACCAATTTCTTTCACTCTATTTGCCAGAACAGAGTATTCATTTGCACGTTTCTGTAACTCATCACCAAAAACAAACGGATTGAATTCCGTATCAATTACCGGAGTTTTATTTCCAGGAACGGATGGTTCTTCCACTCTGCTCCAGCCCATGTGTTCCGGTTTACGAATATCAGCCAACTGATAATATTTATCCATCAATGGAGTCAGTTCACTTCCAGCTTCAGAACCGAATTCTCTTGTAAGCCAGTTCTCTAAATGCTGAGAAATATTGTTTGGATGAACATTATTAATGTTCCATGCCAAATCCATAAAGAATTCAATATCATATTCTCCCGGTTTAATATCGCCTACATTTAGAATCCATAGTTTTTGTGCTCCATAATCCCAGGCACGTTTCATTTCTGTATAAATCTGAGCAGGTGAAGTAGTACAAAGCCACAAATAATCGTGCGGACGTCCCCAATAAGAAATATGATAATAAACACCTGATCCACCTTTTCTCTTTCTTTCCTGCTCATTACTAAGTCGGGTTATGTAACCATAGTTATCGTCGCACCATATCAATGTTACATCATCCGGCACTTGTAATCCATTATCATATACACTTAATACCTCTTTGTATGGCACAAATACCTGAGGCACTTTAGTTACATCGGCATTAACGTAACGAGATAATAAGTTTCTCTGATCCTGAATTACCTGATTTAAAGCTTTGGTATGCTCATCCAGCGTTTTTACTCCCTGCATCTGACCGTCGTGAACCCCTCTCATTCCAATCGTATAGATGTTCTCTGACTGGCCAACCTTTTTTAGTCGTTCTGTCCAGTAAGATATAATAGAATCTTTATTAGTAAGATAATTATATTGACCGTATTTCTTAGCATCCCATTCTCCGGCACTATTTCTCATCAATGGTTCACAATGAGAAGTTGCCATGACAATTCCATATTTATCGGCCATTTCTTTTGTACCATCTACAAAATAAAACGGAACGGTACATTCGTGCATAGCAGGCCAGATGGTATTTGCACGAAGGCGCAACAATAATTCAAATATTTTAGCGTAGGTTTTTGGGCCAATCTCACCTTTTACAGGAGTTGCTTCAAAGTTCTTGCTACTCCATGGCATTAATCCCCAATCTTCATCATTCAGGAAAATTCCCCTGAATTGTACAGATGGTTGCTGTACATTCACATAACCTTCGGGAAGACTAAGGCTTTTTTTCTTAGCAGGTGCAGAATCAGCCCACCAGCACCATGGAGAAACACCTATTATACGTGAGAGTTCCAATATTCCGTAAGCAGTACCTCGGTCATCACTGCCCAATACTACAAGGAAAGAATGATTATTCTTCTGAAGAACTTCTATTTTAAATGCTTCCCACTTGTTCTTTATATCTGCTGTAGAAATGTTTTGTTTCTTCAGCCATTCATCAGTTTCTTTCGATTTTCCGATTGTTGCAACAATTATAGCAGCATTATCAAGTGAATTATCAGTTACTGGTTTCTTATCTGATACCTCTTGCATATCCGATAAAAACATCTCCATAGCTGTTTGTACTACCGGCTTTTCATTTTTATTTAAATAGACTGTGTTTGTTTTGCCTTGCATTATTAAAGGAAAGTCTTCGGCAAAGACAGGAGAAAAGGTAGCTTCACAGCAAATAAATAGCAAGAATAGACGGAATATGTGTTTCATGGTGTATAAATTCTCTATTTTAACAAAGGGATATAATAATTTTCAAGAAACAAATATAGTTGTTTCTTTGCTAGCTATGTGACTTTTATCCTATGCAATTTGATGTAAAATCACCTTTTAATAAACTAATAACGAGAAGAGAATCTTTAAAACTAGTTATCTGTTCCAATAGAACCAGATCAATAAAAGCAGAAATCTAACCATAAGCGAATGTTATTCGGATTATTTACTATACTTTTGTTATTTATATATCAAATAAAATGTATCAGCTATGGAACCTATGCATAAAATAAGCAAAGTAAAAATACGTTCTCTGCAGCTGGACGATTATGCCCAACTCTCACAATCATTTACCAGAACATATTCAGATGGAAGCGACGTCTTTTGGTCGCGTGAACAAATAGAAAAGTTAATCACAATTTTTCCGGAAGGACAGATTGTGGTGGTTGCAGACAACAAAATAGTGGGATGTGCGCTTTCCATTATCGTTGATTACGATATGGTGAAAAACGATCATACTTATGCTTCTGTTACAGGACAGGAAACGTTTAACACACATAATCCGGAGGGAAACATTCTCTATGGTATAGAGGTCTTTATTCATCCCGAATTCCGTGGCCTCAGACTGGCCAGAAGAATGTATGATTATCGCAAGGAACTTTGTGAAACGCTGAATCTGAAGGCTATCATGTTCGGTGGTAGAATTCCGAATTATCACAAATATGCTCAGGATTTGCGTCCTAAGGAGTATATACATAAAGTCAGTAAGAAAGAGATCTTTGATCCGGTACTTACCTTTCAGCTATCAAACGATTTTCACGTGCGTAAGGTGATGACTAACTATCTGCCTAATGACGAAGAATCTTGCCACTATGCCTGCCTTTTGCAATGGGATAATATTTATTATCAGCCACCAACACAAGAGTTTGTTCCTCAGAAAACCACTATCAGACTGGGATTGGTGCAATGGCAGATGCGCTCTTACAAAACTATTGACGATGTATTCGAACAAGTAGAATTCTTTGTGGATGCAGTTTCCGATTATAAAAGTGATTTTATTCTTTTCCCGGAATATTTCAATGCACCACTGATGGCAAAATTCAATCATCTGGGTGAATCTCAGGCCATTCGTGAGCTTGCTAAATATACCAATGAAATGAGGAAGCGCTTTATAAACCTGGCAATCAGCTACAACATAAATATTATTACCGGAAGTATGCCGCAGCTTCGTGGAAATGACCTCTACAATGTGGGATTTCTTTGCCGGAGAGACGGTACTTATGAGACTTACGAAAAAATTCATGTTACTCCCGATGAAACTAAAAGCTGGGGACTATCTGGCGGAAAGGTTATTAAAACTTTTGATACCGATTGTGCGAAGATAGGAATACTGATTTGTTATGACGTGGAATATCCGGAACTGACCCGTATCATGGCCGATCAGGGAATGCAGGTACTCTTTGTTCCTTTTCTTACCGATACACAAAACGGTTATTCCCGCGTAAGAATATGTGCTCAAGCCCGTGCAATTGAAAATGAATGCTTTGTAGTTATAGCAGGAAGTGTGGGTAATTTGCCACGCGTGCACAATATGGATATACAATACGCGCAATCCGGGGTATTCACTCCTTGCGATTTTGCATTCCCTACTGATGGGAAATGTGCCGAAGCCACACCAAACACCGAAATGATCCTGGTGTCTGATGTGGATTTGAACTTGCTTAACGAGCTCCATACCTACGGCAGTGTAAGAAACCTGAAGGATAGAAGGAATGACCTTTACGAGCTCAGATTAAAGAAGTGATATAAATGAAGTTAAACATAAGAGTCTCTATTTAATGAACCGGGAAGTATCAACAGCTTTGCGTGATTTTTCCTTGTAATTGCCAAACTTATAACTGAATGAAAGGGTTAAAGCGCGATTATTCATAAGAGTCTTCATTGTGCTGAACTGATCGGCATAATCTATACTGGTTTTGATAAGATTCGTATTGAATAAATCGTCTCCTTTCAAGGTTATTTGTGCATGTTTATTTGCGAATGTCCACCTCAGAGCCGTATTTACATTGTAAGAACGACTCAGATCGTATATTCCCTGAATAGTTCCGTTCTGATAAAATCCAGTAAGCATAAATTTGATATCAGGCTTTGAGGAAACTGTAAATGTATTGTTCATATTTACCATAAAAGAATACCTGCTGCGGTCAAAAGGAATATTGTAGAAATCATTATCCTTTTCACGTTTGTAATAACCTACAACCGTAAGTCGTGAATTAAGAAACTCTTTTACCTTAAACGGAATAACAGTCTGTAATCCGGCTTGCTGCTGATAATTAAAGTTATGATATTTATAAACCAGCGTCAATCTGTCGGGTGACTGATAGGGGAGTTGTATAAAGTAATCGGGTACATGATTGAAGAATGCAGAAAATATATACTTACTTTTCAGAATATATGAAAGATTTGCCTCGTATTCACGTGAAGGTTTTAAATAAGGATTACCTTGCACTTCGACATAACTACTCACATAACTTATTGTATTATTCGTACTCCAGTAAGAGGGATATTGCTTATTACCGGAGAATGATAATTGTAAAATCTTTCCCGGTTTAAGAGTATAGGTAGCATTAAAAGTGGGATAAAGTGTCCACTCATTCCAGACTACAGTTTTATAATGTTCAGCAGCGAGAGAAGCATCAATGGATAGTTTTTCTCCAAAATTCTTATTTAATCCGGCAAAGCCATTGAACGTATGTTCTTTATGTCTGCTGTCCATGGAATTTGTAGGTATATAATCTCCTGTAACGTCATCAAAGTAATACTGGTAACTATTATCGGTAGATGTAGTGTATTGCACACCATAATTTATCCCCCAGCCGGCAGGTAATTTGTGGTTTTGATTAATATAGAGCATCCATTTATTGATCCTTTGTTGATCTTCAGATAAGAAATGAGTGTTTGTGTTATTCATTATACCTGAAAATAGCTGTGAACATGGATTTTTATAGTAAGTGAACTCCGAACCCATCTTCATTCCAAATGATGACTGGTAATCTAGTTTCAGATTATGAAGTTGACTGTCATCGTATTTATTTGCTTTACTTACCTCTGACCCCGTAGTAGCATTATGATAAGATCCGTTTGAAAACTGACCGGAATACACAAAACTTAAAATATTATCTTTTGTAAAAGAGTAATCCATACCTAATCGTACATTATTGTCCTCACTCCTTGAATTCCCATTGGTGATCTGCCTTAGATTATATTCAGTTTCATTGAACAGATGCTTATTAAATCTATCGTTACCAGAGTATTCACGTTCGTTTTTATAATTGTAAAGAATATCTGCCGAAAGCTTTTCAGAGGAGAAAAGTGCACTACCTCTTTCTTCAAAATTCTCATAATGCCTCTGAGTCCATGCAGAATAAAGTTCTCCCACAAGCGAAGTAGCCTGTCCCATACCCGATTTCAAGATCAGATTAATCACAGCTCCACGCACGTTATACCTTGCCGGTGCAGCATACATAACTTCAGCTTTTTCTATCCTCGACACAGGAATGCTTCTTAGTAATGCTGTAAGTTGTTCAGCACTCATGGTACTAACCTTGCCATTTATTATTATATTAACAGATAATCCGGCCAAGGTTAATGAGCCTTGCTGATCCATCACTCCGGGAAGTTCTTTAATAGCATCATAAGCATTCTCAACTGCTAGATTACTTACTATACGTGGCAAGTCATAAATGAGTTTACCTTCGGAAGCCTTAACCATTGGACGTTCTCCTTTAACCATAACCTCGGGCAAATTATGCAGAACACTGTCAATAGCAACGGATGTTGTATCACTAACCTGAGCTTTCATCCCCAAGCAAAAATAAAATAAAAATGTTATCACAAATAATCTTTTCATGTTGTGTTTATTTTGTTTACGCAGCAAAAGTCAGCAAAAAATGAAGACATCTATGTTATCAATTGATTATATAGTGTTATTTAGTCTTATCAAAATGAAGATTGTATATAAGTAATATCTATTTTTGTGAACATGAAATTACCTTTTAAAATAATAGCGTTGTTAATTATCCTGTCACTTACAGGAGTTTTCATTTATCAGGCATATTGGCTGGTAAGCTTTTATCATACCACAAGCAGGCAAACTGATACAAATATTGAAAATGCAATAAAGAATGCTGATCACATTGAACTATTCATGCGTGCCGATCGGTTGAGTACAAAAGAGAATAAACAACGAGTAACGGGTGTAAAAGCCGATGTTCACGGTGAAGTATCTTATTCCACATCATTTAAGAAAGGGGAAGTCAATAAAACTAGCCATATTGTTATAAAAAAAACAATGAGGAAAGACAACGCTATATATGAAAACGAAAGAATTCTTCAAGGTAATAATCTGGTAAATGACAGCATTAATATTGGAAAAGATCAGAATTCCATGGAAGCCATGTTAAGACAAATGCAGCAAGGTTTACATTCGGCAATAGATATTAATGTTGAAGGAATAAATCTTCACGACTTTGATAGTATAATGAATGTTGAACTGAAGAAATATAACCTTAATATTCATCACTATACTCAGATTGTAAATACAAAAACTCATAAAGTACAAGCTTCATCTTTGCCGGCCTATATGGATAAAAAAAAGCTAAAGATGTACGAGCTAAAGTATGATGTTATGGGAGCGCACGCTTATCAGGTTTACACCGAACCTACGGATGGCATGATTCTTAAACAGATGACGGGTATACTTCTTACTTCATTTATAATCCTTGTTATTCTTTCTTTTTCATTCTGGTATCTCATCAAAACAATTCTGATGCAGAAAACAGTAGATGAAATGAAATCGGATTTCACTAATAACATTACGCATGAACTTAAAACTCCCATAGCCATAACTTATGCGGCAACAGACGCATTGCTTAATTTCAATATTATAGACAATAAGAATAAACGCGAAAAGTATCTCCGAATATGTATGGAACAGTTACAAAGACTCAGCGGACTGGTTGAACAGATTCTTTCCATGAGCATGGAGCAGCGGAAAACATTCCGTCTGAATCCAGAAACTATACAGATGAAAGAGCTTGCCGACAATCTGATAGAACAACATAAAATAAAAGCAGATAAACCGGTTAGTTTTACTTTGTCGGTAGAACCGGAAGAGCTCACTATCAATGCCGACCGTGCACATACCTATAATATTCTTAGCAATCTGCTGGATAATGCTGTGAAATATTCTCCAGATAAAGCTGATGTTTCTATTTTTATAGAAGATGAAGGAAATGAACTTTCTGTGAAAGTAACCGATAAAGGAATTGGTATTGCTCCAGAAAAACAGACACATATATTTGATAAATTCTACAGAGTGCCAACTGGCAATCTTCATAATGTGAAAGGCTTTGGTCTTGGCCTTTTCTATGTAAGAACGCTTACCGAAAAAATGGGAGGGAGCATTGAGGTGAAGAGTGCTTTGGGAAAAGGATCTACTTTTATATTTAAACTGCCGCAACATGAAAACAACTGAGAAAATAAAGGTCTTACTGGTTGAAGATGAGCAAACGCTTTCAATGATTATTAAAGATACGCTCGAGGAAAAGGAGTTTCTTATCACCACAGCCAAGGACGGAGAGGAGGGATTGCGTCTATTTATGCAGATTAATCCAGATGTATTAGTGGCAGATGTTATGATGCCAAAAATGGATGGATTTGAGATGGTACGTCGTATCCGCCAAACAGACAAGACTACACCAGTACTATTTCTCACAGCTCGTTCAGCCATTAATGATGTTGTTGAAGGGTTTGAATTAGGTGCCAATGATTATCTGAAAAAGCCTTTTGGAATGCAGGAACTCATTGTCAGAATAAAGGCTTTAGTGCGCAGGTCTTTCGTTGAAGAGAAGAAAAATACAATCTTTTCCATTGGTAATTATTCGTTCAATTCTGTCACTCAACAACTTTCATTCTCAGGATCTTCTATTGAATTATCTCATCGGGAATCAGAAATATTAAAACGCTTTTGTGATAATAAAGATGAAGTAGTAAGCACACAAAGCTTGCTTATTGAACTTTGGGGCGATGATAGCTTCTTTAATTCTCGTAGCTTACAAGTTTTTATTACCAAACTGCGCCATAAACTATCCAAAGACGAAAGAATTCGTATAATAAATATTCGAGGAATTGGATATAAGTTTATTGTAAACTAATAAAAAAGGATGAACTGATTTTTTAAGATCTATCATCCTTTAATATTATATACTTGATATGAATAGTTTATCCATTCACTTTCTTGTAATCAGCCAGAAATTGGGCCAGTCCGCTATCTGTCAACGGATGCTTTAGCAAGCCTTTTATAGCACTAAGCGGACATGTTGCAACGTCTGCTCCAACTTCAATACATTGAATAATATGTTGAGTGTGTCTTATTGAGGCAGCAAGTACTTGAGTTTTGAATCCGTATAGCGAATACATTTCAACTATTTTGCGAACAACATCAATTCCATCGCTACAGATGTCGTCCAATCGGCCAACAAAAGGAGATACGTATGTGGCTCCGGCCTTTGCAGCCAATAAAGCTTGTCCTGGAGAGAAAACAAGCGTGCAATTTGTACGGATTCCCTTACCTGAAAAGTGCTTAATAGCTTTTATTCCATCTGCAATGCATGGAACTTTCACTACAATATGTGGATGAAGAGCTGCTAATTCTTCACCTTCCCTAATCATACCTTCGTAATCTGTAGCAATAACTTCTGCACTAACATCACCATCTACTATATTGCAAATCTCAATATAGTGTTTTTGCTGATTCTCTTTTCCTTTAATACCTTCTTTTGCCATCAGTGAAGGGTTAGTCGTCACTCCATCGAGTACTCCAAGATCATTGGCTTCTCTGATTTGATCCAAATTTGCTGTGTCAATAAAAAACTTCATAGTACAATGCTTTTTTATGGTTTAAGTAACTAATAAGCAAAGCTACAAAACAATACTAAACAGACAAGTGTTTTAATATAATATTTTGGTTATGTATAATATAATTGAGCATTAATTCGTGTAATAGGTTTTGTCTATAATCCCATAGAAAGTATCAATTGGATTTATTTGGATGTAAATAATTTATATAATAGATTTGCTCACAGAAAAATAAAACGTTAAATATTAAAATAAAAATTATGAGATCACTAATTGGAAAAAAGGCACCTAAGTTTACTGCTTCAGCAGTTGTAGACGGAAATAAGATAGTAAATGATTTTTCATTGGCACAATATGAAGGAAATAAATACGTAGTATTCTTCTTCTACCCAATGGACTTTACATTTGTTTGTCCTACTGAATTACATGCATTCCAAGAGAAACTGGAAGAATTTGAAAAAAGAGGTGTAGCGGTAGTAGGTTGTTCGGTAGACTCTGAGTACTCACACCTTGCATGGTTAAATACACCTAAAAAGAATGGTGGAATACAGGGCGTAAAATACCCTATTGTTTCTGACTTCTCAAAATCAATATCAGAAAAGTTCGGAGTACTGGCCGGAGGATATTCTCCTGACGAGGATGGTAATTGGGTATGTAATGGACTACCTGTAGCATATAGAGGATTATTCCTAATTGATAAAAATGGAGTGGTAAGACATTGTGTAATAAATGATCTTCCATTAGGAAGAAGTGTTGACGAAGCATTAAGAGTAGTAGATGCTCTACAACATTTTGAAGAATTTGGTGAAGTTTGTCCTGCAAATTGGTGCAAAGGAAAAGATGCACTAAAAGCCACAGATGAAGGCGTTTCAGATTATTTGAGTAATCATTAATTAAAACAATAAATTGCTATAATGATAATGACATGAATGATTAGGTGAGGGGAAGGCTTGTGAAAGTCTTCCCTTTTTGATCAGCAATCACAATCTGCCTTTAAGTGACTTTTATAGCAAAAAAATAAATTGTATTATAGATCAGATGGAACATAAGGTTAAGGCTGTAAAAGGAGAATAATTTCCATTGCGGGAATTTATGAAAAGCAAACCAGAGTTTAGCAAAACTCTGGTTTGCTTTTTTAAAAAGTACTAGACTAGTTTATGTATCCTTGTACAAAAGATTGCATTCTTCTGTACAAAACAATTAATTCTTTTGTACAGAAGAATTAATTGTCTTGTACAACATCGCATTAATATCCCGCCTGAAGAATAAAAAACTACTCGGGAGATTAAATAAACTCCCGTCGCCTCTTTCCAGAGAGCCGGAGCGGCATTTAATAAACAGCAAAATCACTACATAAATTTTAATTTTGCGAATTTGATCTAGCAATCTAGCAGTAGACTTTAAGTTGTTGTATATAAGCGTTGTATAAGTGCTAGATCAAATTAATTTGATCTAGCGTTGATCTGGCAATCTAACACCTTGTTCCGTTCAGATTTTAATTCTGATATTGGTTGCTTAAAGTGTTGGTTACCGGTTGTGATTCTGTTATTACTCGCAAAAGCGCTTGATCGCTAGATCACTGCTAGATCAAATAGAATTGATCCAGCAGTGGTAACTTGTTTATAATTAGTTTGTTATATGTGTAGCGCTAGATTGCTAGATATAATACGATTTTTTTATTTTCTCCCGCTTTTCTTGAAAACAGATATCGTAATTGGAAGAATCTCTATGATTGCATTTTATTTAGATCAAGCATCTAAGAAAAACTAATCACAATTATAATATTCTGTTTAGTTAATAATTGTTCGCCTAAAAATGTTATATAAAAGTTTCTATATAGCCTTTTTTTTGTAAATTTGCACCTTAATTTTTAGGACGAATAGAAATAACATAAAATATGAGTAAGAGATTTACTGAATATTCTCAGTTTGACCTCTCGCAGGTAAACAAAGATGTACTAAAGAAATGGGATGAAAACGGTGTTTTCGCCAAAAGTATGACAGAACGTGAAGGCTGTCCTTCGTTTGTGTTTTTCGAAGGACCTCCATCGGCTAATGGTATGCCGGGTATTCACCACGTAATGGCTCGCTCCATTAAGGATATTTTCTGTCGCTATAAAACAATGAAAGGTTTTCAGGTTAAGCGTAAAGCCGGATGGGATACTCACGGACTTCCTGTAGAACTTGGTGTTGAAAAGGCTTTAGGCATTACAAAGGAGGATATTGGAAAATCTATTTCTGTAGCAGAATATAATGCTGCTTGTCGTAAGGACGTGATGAAGTTTACCAAAGAATGGGAAGACTTGACTCACAAAATGGGATATTGGGTGGATATGAAAGACCCATACATCACTTATGATAACCGCTACATCGAAACTCTTTGGTGGCTATTGAAGCAACTATACAAAAAAGACTTATTATATAAAGGATATACTATTCAGCCATATTCACCGGCTGCAGGTACTGGTTTAAGTTCTCACGAATTGAACCAACCAGGTTGTTATCGCGATGTAAAAGATACAACTGTGGTTGCTCAGTTTAAGATGAAGAATCCTAAAGCAGAAATGGCCGCATGGGGAACTCCTTATTTTATGGCATGGACTACAACTCCATGGACTTTGCCTTCAAATACTGCACTTTGCGTAGGACCAAATATCTCTTACGTGGCAGTTCAGTCATATAATTCATATACTGGCGAGCCTATTACTGTAGTTTTAGCTAAAGACTTGGTTAGTGCGCACTTTAATTCTAAAGCTGCCGAACTGAATCTTGAAGATTACAAAGCAGGAGATAAGCTGATACCATTTAAGGTTATTGCTGAATACAAAGGTGCTGATCTTGTTGGCATGGAGTACGAACAGCTTATGCCTTGGGTAAATCCGGGTGAAGGTGCTTTCCGTGTAATCCCTGGTGATTATGTTACTACAGAAGATGGTACAGGTATCGTTCACATTGCTCCAACATTTGGCGCCGACGATGCTCGCGTTGCGAAAGCAGCAGGTATTCCTCCATTGCAACTGATTAACAAGAAAGGTGAGCTTCGACCAATGGTGGATCTTACCGGTAAATTCTATACTTTAGATGAACTTGACGAAAATTTTGTAAAAGAGAAAGTTAACGTTGAACTATATAGCGAATATGCAGGCCGTTTTGTTAAGAATGACTACGACCCTAATCTTACAGAAAAAGATGAAACACTGGATGTAAGTCTCTGTATGATGATGAAGGCTGCCAATCTTGCATTCAAGATTGAAAAGCATGTTCACAACTATCCTCACTGCTGGCGTACAGACAAACCTGTACTTTATTATCCTCTTGACAGCTGGTTTATCAAGTCTACAGCATGCAAAGAACGCATGATGGAGCTTAACAAAACTATTAACTGGAAACCGGAATCAACAGGAACAGGACGTTTTGGCAAGTGGCTGGAAAATCTTAATGACTGGAATCTGAGCCGTTCTCGTTACTGGGGAACTCCGCTTCCAATCTGGCGTTCAGAAGATAACTCGGCAGAGATCTGCATTGAATCTGTAGAGCAATTATATAACGAGATAGAGAAATCTATCAAGGCTGGCTTTATGAAGGAAAATCCTTATAAGGGATTCGAAGCAGGCGTTTATACAAAGGAAAATTACGAAAAGATTGATTTGCACCGTCCGTACGTGGATGATATAATACTCGTATCAGAAGATGGCAAACCAATGAAACGTGAAAGCGACCTTATCGACGTTTGGTTCGATTCTGGTGCAATGCCTTACGCACAGATTCACTATCCGTTCGAAAATAAAGAACTACTTGATAACCGTGAAGTATATCCGGCAGATTTCATTGCAGAAGGTGTTGACCAGACTCGTGGATGGTTCTTTACTCTGCATGCAATTGCATCTATGATATTTGATAATGTAGCTTATAAAGCTGTAATATCAAACGGATTGGTGCTTGATAAGAATGGTAATAAGATGTCAAAACGTTTAGGTAATGCTGTAGATCCATTCTCAACAATAGAGAAATATGGTTCAGATCCTTTACGTTGGTACATGATTACAAACTCGTCTCCATGGGACAACCTGAAATTTGACGTAGAAGGAGTTGAAGAAGTACGCCGTAAGTTCTTCGGCACACTATACAACACTTATTCATTCTTCTCATTATATGCAAATGTAGATAACTTTGCTTATCAGGAAGTCGATATTCCGGTAAATGAACGTCCGGAAATTGACCGTTGGATATTGTCTGTACTTAACTCTCTGATCAAGGAAGTTGATACTTGCTACAATGAATACGAACCAACAAAGGCAGGACGTCTGATTTCTGACTTTGTAAACGATAACTTGTCTAACTGGTACGTTCGCCTTAACCGTAAACGTTTCTGGGGAGGTGAATATACTCAGGATAAACTTTCTGCATATCAAACTCTTTATACTTGTCTTGAAGCAGTAGCTAAATTAATGGCGCCAATCGCTCCATTCTACGCTGACAGATTATACACTGACTTGATCAATGCTACTGGTCGTGATAATGTTGTTTCTGTTCACCTTGCTAAGTTCCCCGAATTTAATCCAAATCTTATAGATAAAGATTTGGAAGCAAGAATGCAGATGGCTCAGGATGTAACTTCTATGGTTTTAGCTTTACGTCGTAAGGTAAGCATCAAAGTACGTCAGCCACTTCAATGTATCATGATTCCTGTTATAGACGAAAAGCAGAAAGCACACATTGAAGCTGTAAAGTCGCTTATCATGAGCGAAGTTAACGTGAAAGAGCTTAATTTTGTTGATGGAACAGCCGGTATTCTTGTGAAGAAAGTGAAATGCGACTTCAAGAAACTTGGACCAAAATTCGGTAAACAAATGAAAGCCGTTGCCGCTCTTGTTGCAGAAATGTCTCAGGATGCAATTGCCGAGCTGGAAAGAAATGGTAAATATACTTTGATGATTGACGGAAATGAAGCTATTCTTGATGCAACAGACGTAGAAATCTTCAGTGAAGACATCCCAGGATGGTTGGTTGCTAATGAAGGAAAACTAACTGTAGCACTTGAAGTTACTATAACCGAAGATCTACGTAAAGAGGGTATTGCCCGAGAATTAGTAAACCGTATTCAGAATATTCGTAAATCTAGCGGGTTTGAAATTACTGATAAAATAAAAATTACATTATCTAAAAATGAACAGACAGATGATGCGGTAAATGAATATAATTCTTATATTTGTAACCAAGTATTGTCTAATTCTCTCATTTTAGCTGATAATGTAACAGACGCGACAGAATTGAATTTTGACGATTTCTCTCTATTTGTAAATGTAGTAAAAGAATAAATAAAACTTTAAAGCAATATAACTATGGCAGAAAAGACGAGATACTCTGATGCGGAATTGGATGAATTCCGCGCTATAATCAAGGAAAAACTTGAAAAAGCTCAACTTGATTACGATCAGCTTAAATTAAGTATAATGAATCAGGATGGTAATGATATAATTGATACATCACCAACATACAAAGTTCTGGAAGAAGGAGCAAATACCTTGTCTAAAGAAGAAGTAGGCCGTTTGGCTTTAAGACAGCAAAAATTTATTCAAAGTCTTCAGGCTGCTTTGGTGCGTATTGAAAATAAAACATATGGTATCTGTCGTGAAACAGGAAAATTGATTCCTGCAGAACGATTACGCGCTGTGCCTCATGCAACATTGAGCATTGAAGCTAAAAATGACGGAAAAAAATAAATGAAAATAAAAATTACGAAAGGACAGATATCTGTTCTGATTATAATTTCTGTACTTGTAATTGACCAAATAATAAAGATCCTCGTAAAAACAGGAATGTATTTACATGAAAATATTCGTGTTTGCGGGGATTGGTTTTACATTTATTTTACTGAAAATAATGGAATGGCTTTCGGAATGGAAATATTCGGAAAGCTATTTCTTACATCATTCAGAATCATTGCTGTATCATTAATTGGTTATTATATAGTTAAGGTTGTTAAGAAGAATTATAAAACTGGCTATATAGTATGTCTTTCAATGATACTTGCCGGAGCATTAGGTAATATAATTGACAGCATATTTTATGGAGTAATTTTTAGCGCAAGTGTTCCTGAAAATTATATTAATGCTTCGTTGGCTACATTTATGCCTGACGGCGGAGGTTATTCTTCCTTGCTTTACGGTAAGGTAGTAGACATGTTTTATTTCCCAATAATTGATACAACATGGCCTAGCTGGATTCCGTTTGTTGGTGGCGAACATTTCATATTTTTCAGTCCTATATTCAATTTTGCCGATGCTTCAATTAGTTGCGGTATAGTAGCTCTTCTTCTCTTTTATAGTAAATATCTGAATGAAGGTCATTCTACTAAAAAAGAAGTAATTAATAATGATGAACCACAAACTAAATAATTTTTTTGTAGGGTTTGTTCTTCTTTCTTGCATTGGATTATCCTCTTGTAAAAAGAAAATGCCTGCTGATGTGCTTTCAAAAGGTGAAATGGAAGATGTTTTGGTAGATTATCATTTAGCCAAATCAATGGCTGCAAATTTGCCACCTGAAGAACATTATAAGCAAGCGCTGTATATGAATTATGTTTTTGAAAAATATGGCATAACAGAAGAAGCTTTTGACCATTCACTTGAATGGTATTCTCGAAACACAGAGGACTTTGTAAAAATTTACGATGAAGTTACTAAAAGACTGACTTCCCAAAAAGAGGATATCACTAATTTAATTGCTTCAAGCGGTGAAAGTGAACAACAACAGTCGCAGACCGGAGATACCGTAAACGTATGGCGCAAACAAAAACTTTATAAGTTAACTCAATCTAAAGCTACAAATAAGTTCTTCTTTACTATCTATCCAGATAGTAATTACAAAGAGAAAGATATTATTTTGTGGAGCATCAGGTGTTCATTTGTTTCGGCAAAACAACATCCTCAGGATGCTGTTATGTCATTGAATATTAAATATAGCACAGATTCAATTATTTCTGAAACAAGAAATATCAGATATTCTGGTATGTATGACATACGAATTCAAAATGATTCAGCTTGCAAAATAAAGGAGATTAAAGGATTTGTTTATTACGATCAGCTTAGCCATTTCTCTAAAGATGCTTTAATAGTAGATAAGATAGCATTAACAAGGTACCATGTAAAGAAGGATACCAAACAGATGACTAAGATGTCTCCTGTTAATAAAGTTGATTCATTGAAGAAGGATACAGCTAACAAGCATGAAGTAATACAGAATACGCAACCTGTGGTTATTGATACTGTTAACAAAACAGATTTCAGGACATCAGGACCTCGTCGTAAAAGCAAGAAAAATGCAAGTAACGATATGCGTAATATTAATAATCAACCTACTCAGCAACCGAGAATTAGATAATGAAACGAATAGCTTCTCATTATCTAATTCTTTCTCCTGATAACTTGTATAAGAAACAAGTAATAGAAATAGACCAACAACGCTTGGTCCGTTTCTTTACTTTGGAAGAAGAAATTGAATCCGTAATTTGGTTATCAGGAGTACTATTTTTATCAAAAAAAGAAATAAATCTCAGCGAGATTAGAAAGGAGCTTAAAAACTCAATAGGAGAGAAGCTGCTAGATTTCATATCTGAATATTCTACGAATACTAAGTTAGGAGACCCTGTTTTTGTATACTTAATTGGCTCTGTAGATTTATTTAATCTCGCAATTGTGAATGAAACTTATATCGAAAAGATATAATCTTCTTCTAAAAAAAAAGTGACAATACCTTTATATATTGCCACTTAATATTGTTTTATACTGAAATAAAGCTGATTATTTTTCTTTTCTCTTTCCTGAAAACTTTTTCTTGCCTTTGAAATTACTTTTTCTATTATGTGAACGTGGGTTGTATTCAGGAGCCTCACCTAAGTTTTCAGGAACAGGAATTTTATAAATTGTCTTTTCTAAGAAATCTTCAATTGATTTAAACGCTGTTTGTTCCTTCTCATTGACAAAAGTAATAGCAACTCCATCATTATTAGCACGGGCAGTACGACCAATACGATGTACATAATCTTCTGAATCGTTAGGCACATCATAGTTTATGACCAATCTTATATCGTCAATATCAATACCTCGGGATACAATATCAGTAGCTACTAAAATATTTATTCGACCATTTTTAAACTCACGCATAATAAATTCGCGTTGAGATTGGTCTAAGTCTGAATGCATTTCGCCTACATTCAGCTTTAATCTTTTCAACGATTTTGTAACTTCTTTAACTTTAAGCTTTGAGGATGCGAAAATAATAGCCTTTTCAGGCACTTCATCTATAAACAGACTTTGTATAATATCTAATTTCTGATTTTCATAGCATACATAAGCCGCCTGAATAATTTTCTCAGCTGGTTTTGAAACAGCAAGTTTAATTTCAACAGGATCTCTTAAGATATTGTTTGCCAATTTTTGAATATTAGCTGGCATAGTAGCAGAAAACATAATTGTTTGTCGCTCTTTTGGCATTAACTTTACCACTTGCATAATGTCATCGTAAAATCCCATATCGAGCATACGATCTGCTTCATCAAGAACAAAATAAGAAACACGTGATAAATCTACATAACCTAAACTTAAATGACTCAGAAGACGTCCGGGAGTTGCAATTACAACATCAGCACCTAATGTTAGTCCTTTTTTTTGCTGCTCAAACTGAATACCATCACTTCCTCCATATACAGCAACACTGGAAACCGGCATAAAATAAGAAAAGCCTTCCATTTGCTGATCTATTTGCTGAGCTAACTCTCGCGTTGGAGACATTATGATACAATTTATAGAATCATCAGGATGTTTCTCACGTGAAAGTTTATCTAATATAGGAAGTAAAAATGCAGCAGTTTTACCTGTGCCAGTCTGCGCAACAGCAATTAGGTCTTTACCTTCAAGAATAACGGGGATAGCGTTTTCTTGCACAGGTGTGCACTCATCAAAGTTCATGGCATCAAGCGCCTGAAGCACTGTGTCATTTAAATTAAGTTCCGAAAATTTCATTCATCAAATTATTAATATACAAAGATAGAAAAAAGAATGCACGATTTGTATTCTGCACTAAGAATTGTTAGTAACTACAATCATAAGCATTACAATTTTCCTTGTTCATCCAGATAGGAATCTTTAAAACCTAAGAAATACAAAACTCCATCCAGTCCAATCGTGTTAATTGACTGTTTAGCATTCTGTTTCACTTTTGGTTTTGCATGATAAGCAATTCCTAACCCGGCAATTCCAAGCATTGGAAGGTCATTTGCACCATCACCAACAGCTATAGTTTGTGCTATATCTACATTTTCTACCTGAGCTATCAATCTTAATAATTCTGCTTTTCGTTTACCATCAACAACATCTCCTAAATATTTTCCTGTAAGTTTTCCATCGATTATCTCTAATTCGTTAGCATAAACATAATCAATACCATATTTTTGTTTCAGGTAATTTCCAAAATAGGTAAATCCTCCTGAAAGGATTGCTATTTTATATCCGTAGCGTTTTAAAACAAACATGAGACGATCAACACCTTCGGTAATAGGTAAATTCTCAGCAATTTCTTTCATTACCGATTCATCAAGACCTTTCAGTAAAGCAACTCTTCTACGAAAACTTTCAGTAAAGTCAATTTCACCACGCATTGCACTTTCCGTAATAGCTTTAACTTCATCGCCAACACCAGCTCTCATCGCTAGTTCGTCAATAACTTCTGTTTCTATCAATGTAGAATCCATATCAAAGCATATTAAGCGGCGCATTCTACGATACATGTTATCTAACTGAAGCGAATAGTCCATATCAAGTTCACCTGATAACTTCAAGAGCTTAGCTTGCATCTCTTCGTGATTTTTTGGATTTCCACGAACAGACAACTCAATACATGATCGTATATTTGCCTTTTGCTCGTCAAGAGGAATACGGCCAGTCAATCTCTTTATTGCATCAATATTCATTCCTTGATCCGCTACAATCCTTGTAACTGCAGATATTTGAGTCGCCGAAAGCTTCCTCCCTAAAAGAGTCAATATATATCTGTTTTTTCCTTGCATACCTACCCAGTTCTCATACTCCTCAACTGAAATAGGATAGAAACGAATTGTTATGCCTAAAGAAGAGGCTTTAAATAAAAGCTCTTTCATAATAAAGCCGGAATGATGTTCCTCTGTTTTAAAAAGAATTCCTAAAGATAGTGTATTGTGGATATCGGCTTGACCAATATCTAGAATGGTTACGTCGTATTTAGCTAATATTTCTGTAACAGAAGCTGTAAGTCCAGGGCGGTCTTCGCCAGTAATACGTATTAATATCAATTCTGTTGCTGATTCATTCATATTTTACTCGTTAATTTGGCTGCAAAAGTAGTCAATTTTTGTATGTTTTATCATAAAAAATATGAAAAGTAGCCGCTTAATAGATACAATATTTGGATTTATAAATTATATATGCTTATATTTGCCTTAGGCTTCTAAAAAATAATGTTTTGATTTTCAGACAATTCGCTTCTGAAAGCACACAAAACCAGATAATGTTCCGGGTAGAAGCTGCTGTTTAGGGCAGTCCTGGATAGTATTAACTAAAACCTAATTACATGAAGTATGTAAAATGGCTTTTTGTTGTATTATTAATCACTTCCTTGACTTCTTTTGTTGGAAAAGACAAACCCACTGGCGGTTTGAACATTGGAGATGTAGCTCCCGATTTTAGTTTCAGAACTACTCTCAAAAATCATCAACTTAATTTGAAAGACCTGAAAGGTCAGTATGTGCTAATTAACTTTTGGGCTAGTTATGATGCGCAATCCAGAATGCAAAATGTTAGTTTAAACAATGCAATCAGGGATTCTTTCAAGAAAGTTAAATTTGTTTCCATCTCGTTTGATGAATATCAGTCGGTTTTTAAGGAAACAGTACGTAAAGATCAAATAGCATCACTTGTTTGTTTCGTTGATACAAAAGGTGAAACCTCTGAAATCTTTAAAGAATATAGCTTAGATAGAGGTTTTAGTAGCTATTTATTAGATGAAAATGGTGTAATTATAGCCAAAAACATCTCTGCATCTGAACTCTCTTCTTTTATAAATTAAGAGAGGACAATTACTTAAGGGAAAAGAATACAACAAAAACAAAGTTCCGCAACTATTGTCATATAACAATGTTGCGGAACTTTCATTTTTATCAAATTTTAAATCCTACTCCCCCTTTTATTTAGGAGCATTATGATAAAGAGCTATCGCTATAATAGTAAATACCATATTGGGAATCCATACTGCTATCATCGGCGGAACATTTCCATTAATTGCAAATGTAGAAGACACTGTTTGAAACATGATATAAGTAAAACTTAAACCGATACCGAGTCCTAAATGCAATCCCATTCCCCCTTTAATTTTGCGGGAAGAAAGAGCCAGCCCTATAGTTGTTAAAATGAACGAGGCAAATGACATTGCAATACGCCTCTCATACTCAATCTCAAACTCTTTTATATTTGCAAATCCACGTTGCTTTTGCTTAATAATGTATTCGCGTAAAGCCGGGCTGGTCATTGTTTCTTGCTGATTCTTCATAATAAGGAAATCAGATGGTTCCATTACTATCGTCGTATCTTTTTTGTCTCCACGATAAAGCTTCTCTTTTAGTCCATTTAACTCTCGCACCATATAATCATGAAGAGTCCATTTATACAAAGAGGTAGAATCGTATGAAATTGATTGCGCAGTAAGGTGTGAAACTAATTTCTTATCCTTGAATTTATCTAAGGAAAAATGATATCCTGTTTTATCGTAATCTTGATACCTTTCAATATAGGCTATAACACCAGTATCTACTTCCAATTGGACATTCCGAACAAAATCTTGCTTTTTCTTCTTAACGTATTTATCTTCAAAATTTAGCTTAGTAACATTACCTTTAGGAATTACGTAAGAACCTAAACCATAAGTAAAAATAGAAATAATAGCGGCAGAAATCATATATGGACGCATCAGTCGTTTAAAACTAATTCCCCCAGCAAACATTGCAATAATCTCTGAATTCTCAGCTAGTTTTGATGTGAAAAATATAACAGAAACAAAAACAAAAAGAGAACTGAATAAGTTAGCAAAATATGGAATGAAATTTATATAATATTGGAAAATGATAGCTTTTAGAGGTGCCTCATTTTCCATGAACTTATCCATCTTTTCATTGATGTCAAATACTACGGCTATAGAAATAATCAAAGCAATTGAGAACACATATGTTCCCAAAAATTTCTTGATTATATACCAATCCAGCCGTTTAAGAATTCTTCTGCTCATCCTTTTATTTGTTATAATCTTGTCGAAATCCGATTAACCATCATAGGCTTCCATGTAGAAAAATCACCCGCAATAATATGTTTACGAGCTTCACCAACCAACCATAAATAAAATGCCAGGTTATGAATCGATGCAATCTGCATAGCTAACAATTCTTGTGCATGAAATAAGTGACGTAGATATGCCCTTGAATATAGCGTATCTACATATGAAGCTCCATCGGCTTCAATAGGAGAGAAGTCTGTTTCCCATTTCTTATTACGCATATTCATAATACCGTTTTTAGTAAATAACATACCATTACGGCCATTACGGGTAGGCATAACGCAGTCGAACATATCAACACCTCTTTCTATTCCTTCCAGAATATTCACAGGAGTTCCTACACCCATGAGATATCGAGGTTTTTCTTTTGGCAAAATTTCATTTACCAATTCAATCATCTCGTACATTTTCTCTACTGGTTCTCCAACTGCCAGACCACCAATAGCATTTCCATCGCATTCTTTCGAAGCAATAAACTCTGCAGACTGTTTACGCAGATCAGGATAAACACATCCCTGAACGATAGGAAATAATGATTGATTATATCCGTATTTAGGTTCCGTCTCATTGAATCGCTTCAAACAACGATCTAACCACCGATGTGTCAAGCCAAGAGATTTTTTAGCATAGGCATAATCAGAATCTCCAGGAGGACACTCATCAAAAGCCATCATTATATCCGCCCCAATTATACGTTCTATATCCATAACCTTTTCGGGGGTAAATATATGCTTGCTGCCATCAATATGTGAACGGAATTCAGCACCTTCTTCTCTTAACTTTCTAATGCCAGATAACGAGAAAACCTGAAATCCGCCACTATCTGTAAGCATAGGACGATCAAAACTATTAAATTTGTGCAACCCACCTGCTTTTTCCAGAACATCCAATCCCGGACGCAAATACAGATGATAAGTATTACCAAGAATTATCTGCGCTTTAATATCCTGGATTAATTCTGTTTGATGCACAGCCTTTACAGAACCTATTGTTCCAACAGGCATAAAAATCGGAGTCTCAATCTGCCCGTGATCAGTAGTTATTAATCCGGCACGAGCATTTGATTTAGAATCCGTGTATTGTAGGTCAAATGTCATTTACTTTTTGGTTTCATGGAGAAATCAATCGCATCAGCAACTTTTTCATTAGTTAGTGCCAGTGCAAATACTTCTTTAATATCACTTACATAGTGGAACGTCAATCCTTTAAGATAAACTTCCTGAATTTCGTCTATGTTCTTTTTGTTCTCAGTACTTAAAATAATCTCTTTTATTCCGGCACGCTTAGCTGCTAAAATCTTTTCTTTTATACCACCAACAGGAAGTACCTTTCCACGTAGGGTAATCTCACCTGTCATAGCCAAATTGCTTTTTACTTTTCTCTGGGTTAAAGCAGAAGCTAATGAAGTTGCCATAGTGATACCAGCAGATGGACCATCTTTTGGAATTGCACCTTCCGGAACGTGGATGTGAATATTCCAGTTTTCGAATATTTCATCATCAATAGCCAAAATAGAAGAGTGGGCTTTAATATACTCTAAAGCTAACATAGCAGATTCTTTCATTACATCTCCCAAGTTTCCAGTTAAAGTAAGTTTTCCACCTTTACCTTTGCTTAAGCTTGTTTCAACAAAAAGAATTTCGCCACCAACTGCAGTCCAGGCAAGTCCGGTTACAACTCCTGCATATTCATTTCCCTGATATTTGTCCTTCGAATATTCTTCAGCTCCAAGTAAATCATATAAATCTTCAGATTTTATATCCTTTTTGTTGAAAAAGCCATCAGTCGCATATTGGCGAGCTAATTTTCTCAGAATCTTACCAATCTTCTTTTCAAGTTCACGAACACCACTTTCACGAGTATATGATTCTATAATTGTTTCTAATGTATCTTTCGGTATTTTAATATCATTCTTGGAAATACCTGTGGCATCCATTTCTTTAGGTACAAGATGTCGACGAGCAATTTCAATTTTTTCTTCTGTGATATATCCACTTACCTCAATCAATTCCATGCGATCCAATAATGGTTGAGGAATTGTATTAAGATTATTTGCTGTTGCAATAAACATTACTTTTGATAAGTCATAATCAACATCCAGATAATTATCGTGAAATGTTCCATTCTGTTCAGGATCAAGCACTTCTAGTAATGCCGATGATGGATCTCCCTGGCGGTCAGCTCCAACTTTATCTATTTCATCCAGAATGAAAACCGGATTAGATGAACCTGCTTTAATTAAGCCTTTGATTATACGTCCGGGCATTGCACCAATATATGTCTTTCTGTGACCTCTGATTTCTGCTTCATCATGAATTCCACCTAAAGACATTCTGATATATTTTCTTTTCAGTGCAGCAGCAATTGATTTACCTAAAGAAGTTTTACCTACTCCCGGAGGGCCATAAAGACATATAATAGGGGATTTTAAATCTCCTTTTAATTTTAATACAGCCAAATGTTCAAGAATTCTTTCTTTTACCTTTTCAAGTCCATAATGGTCTTTATTCAGAGTTTTTTCAGCATTCTTTAAATTGAAATTATCTGTAGAATAGACATTCCAAGGCAAACTTAGCATTGTTTGCAAGTAGTTTAGCTGAACACTATAATCTGGTGATTGCGAATGAGTACGTTCCAGTTTAGCCAATTCTTTATTGAAAATTTCATTGACTTCTTTGCTCCACTGCATTTTAGTTGCTTTCAGGCGCAACTCTTCAACCTCCTGATCTTGTCCGCCACCAAGTTCATCTTGAATCGTTTTTATCTGTTGCTGTAGAAAATATTCTCTTTGTTGCTGATCAATATCTTCTCTGGCGCGCATTTGAATAGATGCCTTTATTTCAGCTAGCTGTACTTCTCTATTTAGAATTTCCAAAAGATGATAAGCTCTTTCCTGCAAAGAATTAATCTGCAGTAATTCCACCTTTTCATCTTTCTTTAAAGGCATATTTGTGCATATAAAGTTAATCAGGAACATTTTGTTACTGATATTTTTTATTGCAAAAGCTGAATCCTGATGTAAAGTTCCTGAAACTTTTATGTATCTAATAGTCAAATCTTTGCAAGCATCAACCAGGGCATCAAATTCTTTATTTTCTTTTGCTGGTAATGCTTCTTCCAGTAACTTAACTTTGCCTAACAAATAAGGGAATGTTTCTGATAGACTTTCTAGCTCAAAACGTTTCATTCCCTGAAGAATTACAGTTGTGGACTGATCGGGCATTTCAAGAACACGAACTATTTTTGCAATAGTTCCGATTGTATGCAAATCTTCAAAATCAGGGTTTTCAGTTTCAGCTGCTTTCTGACAAACAACTGCTATATATGCATTATTTTTATATGCATCATTTACAAGTTTCAGTGATGATTTTCTTCCTACAGATATTGGTAATACAACGCCTGGGAATAAAACCATATTCCGCAGAGGTAAGACAGGAAGGCTGTCATCCACTTTAATATCAAACATCTGTTCCTCATTACCTTCAAAATCTGCTATAAATGAGAAACCATTATCATTTGAGTCTTCCATTTCACTTAAATATCCTTTTTTTATCATTTTATTTGTTATTCGAGGTTATATCTTTCGATAGTTAAAACCGACTGCAAAGGTAATCTATTCTTTATTAAAAATAAAACTCCAATGAAAGAAAAGAACAGTATAAATGCTAAATATTATTTCAAAAATGCACAAAAACTATTTAAAATATTTATTTTTGGCGAAAATTCAATAATCTGTAATGCCTAATCCATATTTTAGTTTTAAACAATTCACCGTATGGCACGATAAATGCGCCATGAAAGTTGGAACAGACGGAGTTCTTTTAGGTGCCTGGACAGATGTATCTAATGCAAATTCAGTTTTAGATATTGGCACAGGAACCGGATTAGTGGCTTTAATGATTGCGCAACGTTGTAATGCTGATATTTTTGCTATTGAGATTGATAATAATGCTGTAATTCAGGCTACTGACAATAAAAACAGATCACCTTGGAGCGAGCGAATTTCAATTATCCAAGGAGATTTTAAAACCTTTGAAAGCAATACTAAATTTGATGTTATTGTTTCAAATCCTCCTTACTTCTCAAATTCCTTATTACCTCCAGATATTAAGCGAAGCACAGCCCGGCATACAAATGAACTTTCATATTATGAACTTATTGAAGGTGCTGCAGAGCTATTATCTCCCAGAGGAAAGTTTTCATTAATTATTCCGGCGGATGTTATCGATAAAATTATAGAAATTGCAGCTAATTTTGATTTATACCCAATTAGACAGACGAATATTCTGCCCAAACAAGATAGTTCGCCTAAAAGAGTATTAATATCCTTTTCAAACAAAAAAGATACAATTTTTGCTAAACCAAATGATTTAATAATTGAATTAGCAAGGCATCAATATACTCCGGAATATATTGACCTAACCAAAGAATATTATCTGAATATGTAGTAAATTAATTTACCACACAGCTCACTGTTTCTTTGTTAATCTCTTAAAGAATTCAATATTCCTATCAATAATTTGCTTATTTCTTTGCGTTAAATCTTCCACAAGATTTTCTCCCTTAGGCTTCAATCCTACGAAATAGTCAGATGCTTTTTTTAATACATTCTGCTCTCTATCACTTTTTTCAGGAGTTATTACTAATAAACCTTTAGCGATAATCTCTACATCTATTTCTTCATTCATCATAACAGGGTCACCATCATAATGAACTACTCCCGGACGAGTTCTATGAATATGTATTTTTTTGCTTTTAAATGTTCTGATTCTACTATTCTGGTCTAATGTCTTATTAAACAACTGAAAAGCAAGAGATGGAATATCTATTACCGTAAAAGGCTCTAATATAGTAACATTCATCAATCCATCCTGAAGTGAAGCTTTAGGAGCAATATAAGCATTGTTACCATATTGAGAAGCATTACCACATGCAATTAAGAAAGCTTTATACTTAGTTTTAGTCTCCTCACTTTCAACTTCATAAGTTTCCGGTTTATAATTCAAACATTCCAACAGAGTTTTTTCCAAATACGTAAGAATACCTCGTCTTCCGGCAGCAGAAAACTTGAGACTTACAAAAGCATCGAAACCGACGCCACAAGTACAAAAGAATGGTTTATTGTTTATTTTTCCATAATCAATTGCAGAGATGTTCCCTTTATTGATTATATTAATAGCCTTACGACTATCCATCGGTATTCGCAGGTGACGAGCCAATCCATTCCCTGATCCACAAGGAATAATTCCTAAAACTGTATTGGTATGAATAAGAGAACGCGCAATTTCATTAATTGTTCCATCACCTCCAATAGCAGTTACACAATAAACGCCATCCGCGGCAGCCTTTGCAGCAATCTCTTCAGCATGGCCAGCTCTTTCTGTATATCTTATTTCAATCTCATATTTATTTTGATCTATTCTTTCATTTAACTGATTCAAAATTAATTTTTTACTCTGAGTGCCTGAGATCGGATTAACGATAAATAGTATTTTTTTCTTCTCATCCATGCGTTATATGATAAAATATTCAAACGACAAAAGTAATATATTAATCTTAATACAGTAGCTTTTTACACATTCTTTTATAATGAAAGTTACTTTTTTTATATAAAACAGACTAATAAATCACATAAATTGCTATCTTTGCGACCGTCTTTGCAAAAATGGCCGAAAAACAAGCAAAATTAAATAACTGATAATATAATATTAATGTAGGGGAGACCTACGAAGCATTATTATGGGATTATTACAAGATAAATTAGAGAAATATGATATACCACAGCAAGTTAAAGCTAAAGGTGTATATCCTTATTTCCGTTGCATTGAAAGTGAACAGAACACTGAAGTGATAATGAGTGGCAAGAAAGTGCTAATGTTTGGTTCTAACTCATATTTAGGACTTACTAACCACCCAAAAGTAATTGAAGCAGCAGTTGAAGCTACTCGTAAATATGGTACAGGATGTGCTGGTTCACGTTTCCTAAACGGAACTCTAGACATTCACCTGGAACTAGAAAAAGAACTAGCCGAATTCGTAGGAAAAGAAGATGCAATTATCTATTCTACCGGATTCCAGGTTAACTTAGGAGTTGTTTCATGTGTTACAGGTCGTGAAGATTATATTATCTGTGATGAACGAGATCATGCCTCAATTGTTGATGGAAGACGTTTATCTTTCTCTCAGACATTAAAGTTCAAACACAATGATATGGCTTCTTTGGAGAAAGAACTTCAAAAATGCAAGCCAGATAAAATTAAGTTGATTGTTGTTGACGGTGTTTTCAGTATGGAAGGTGATGTTGCAAACTTACCTGAGATTGTACGTTTAGCAAAACAATATGATGCAAACATCATGGTTGATGAAGCTCATGGACTTGGAGTACTTGGAAATCATGGACGTGGTACTTGTGATCACTTTGGTTTGACTAAAGATGTTGATTTAATAATGGGAACTTTCAGTAAGTCTCTTGCTGCAATTGGCGGTTTTATTGCTGCTGATGAATCTATAATCAATTATCTGAGACACAACTCACGTTCTTATATGTTTAGTGCAAGTAACACACCAGCTGCAACTGCAGCTGCACGCGCTGCTTTGCAGATTATGAAAGCTGAACCAGAACGTATTGATTATTTATGGGATATTACAAATTACTCTCTTAAATGTTTCCGTGATTTAGGTTTCGAGATAGGAAATACGTCTACTCCAATTATACCTTTATATGTACGTGATATGGAGAAAACATTTATGGTTACCAAAATGTTGTTTGATGAAGGTGTATTTGTTAATCCTGTAATTCCACCTGCATGTGCTCCTGAAGACACGCTAATTCGCTTCTCTTTAATGGCAACACATACGAAAGAACAAATTGATATTGCTGTTGAAAAATTAGCAAAATGCTTTAGAGCGTTAGATATTATTAAATAATATACTCAAATTCCATAATAAAAAGTCTTCTTCATAATAATTGAAGAAGACTTTTTTTGTATTTATAGTTTTCTTATAATCAACTAGATAGAAGTGATTAATTAAAATAACAAAAAAATAAGCAAAATAAACTTGCATATTTGATATAAAGAGCCTATCTTTGCATCGCTTTTGAAAGGAAATACTTACAGAAGTCATCGGGGTGTAGCGCAGTCCGGTTAGCGCACCTGCTTTGGGAGCAGGGGGTCGTGGGTTCGAATCCCGCTACCCCGACAAAGAGTCTGAATAATCATTCAGACTCTTTTTTTTGATATATATTGATTAAAACTGTATTTTATAGAGACTATTATAATTATTGGTCAATGATTATAATAGCAAAGCCCAATAAATAATATCCATTCACCAATAATAAATAATCAAACTTGAATAATTTTGAAAGAAGGATTATACAATTAAAACGCTAAGTTACTTTGAGTAAAGCATAATCCAAACTTTTTAAATTATTGAAGCCACCCACATTTCACTAACAATTTGCATAAATATAGATTTACCTATTTACAGCAGAATCTAAACAAAGAATATTAATATTTATTTTAAAGGTTAACTACTAGATAATCAGCAAAGAAGAAGATCAATGGAGTTTTTATTTAAAAATTAAAGCCTTAAAAGCTTGGATAATTCACACAGAACACCTATCTTTGCATCGCTTTTGAAAAGAAACACTTATCAGAAGTTATCGGGGTGTAGCGCAGTCCGGTTAGCGCACCTGCTTTGGGAGCAGGGGGTCGTGGGTTCGAATCCCGCTACCCCGACAATCAAGAGAGCTAGTTACAATTTATTTGTAATTAGCTCTCTTTTTTTATTGAATATAATTCTCCCTAAACATCGATAAATTAAGATTTTTATATAATTTTGCATCCAATATACAAAACAGAAAATCTAAGAATAAAAGAATATGTATAGAACGCATACTTGTGGGGAACTTCGGATCTCCGACGTAAATAAAGTAGTAACACTTTCAGGATGGGTGCAACGCTCCAGAAAAATGGGGGGAATGACATTTGTTGACCTCCGTGACCGCTATGGTATTACCCAGCTTGTTTTTAACGATGCTGTTAATGCTGAGTTATGTGATGCAGCAAACAAACTTGGACGTGAATTTGTAATACAAGTTAAAGGTGAAGTTAATGAACGTTCAAATAAGAATGCAAACCTTTCTACAGGAGATATTGAGATTATTGTTTCAGAACTAGATGTTCTTAACACTGCAGCAACGCCTCCTTTCACTATAGAAGATAATTCAGATGGTGGCGATGATATTCGTATGAAGTATCGCTACCTTGATCTTCGCCGCAACGCTGTTAGATCTAATCTAGAACTTCGTCATAAAATGACTATCGAGGTACGTAGCTATCTTGATAAACTTGGATTCTTAGAAGTAGAAACTCCAATTCTTATCGGTTCTACACCTGAAGGTGCACGCGACTTCGTGGTTCCTTCACGCATGAATCCGGGACAATTTTATGCATTACCTCAGTCACCGCAACTTTTCAAACAGTTGTTGATGGTATCAGGTTTCGACCGTTATTTCCAGATTGCTAAATGTTTCCGCGACGAGGACCTTCGTGCCGACCGCCAACCTGAGTTTACTCAGATAGACTGCGAGATGAGTTTTGTTGAGCAAGAAGATGTAATCAGCACGTTTGAAGGAATGGCAAAGCACTTATTCAAAACAATTCGTGGTATAGAGATTACTGAATCATTTCCACGCATGACATGGCATAATGCTATGAAGCTTTACGGAAGTGATAAACCAGATATTCGCTTTGGAATGGAATTTGTTGAATTGATGGACGTTCTTCAAGGCAAAGGTTTCTCTGTATTCGATAGCGCAGCTTACGTTGGTGGTATTTGCGCAGAAGGAGCAGCATCATATACTCGTAAACAATTAGATGGCCTGACAGAATTCGTTAAGCGTCCTCAGATTGGAGCGAAAGGTATGGTTTATGCTCGCGTAGAAGCTGACGGAAACGTAAAATCAAGCGTTGATAAATTCTATACTCAGGAAACTCTTCAGGAACTTAAAGCTGCCTTTGGTGCAAAACCTGGCGATTTAATCCTGATCCTTTCAGGCGATGATGCTAACAAAACCCGCAAACAACTTTGCGAACTTCGTCTTGAAATGGGTAATCAATTAGGCCTAAGAGATAAAGATACGTTTGCTTGCCTTTGGGTTATCGATTTCCCTCTGTTTGAATGGGATGAAGAAAGTGGTCGTTACATGGCAATGCACCACCCATTTACCTCTCCAAAACTAGAAGACGTCCCATTACTTGATACTAATCCTGGTGACGTTCGTGCTAATGCTTACGATATGGTAATTAATGGCGTAGAAGTAGGAGGTGGTTCTATTCGTATTCACGATAGTGCTTTACAGAAAAAAATGTTCGAACTTCTTGGTTTTACAGAAGAAAGAGCTCAGGAACAATTTGGTTTCTTAATGAATGCCTTCAAGTTTGGTGCTCCTCCTCACGGTGGATTGGCCTATGGCCTTGATCGTTGGGTATCTCTGTTTGCCGGACTTGATTCTATCCGCGACTGTATTGCATTCCCAAAAAATAATTCTGGCCGTGATGTTATGACTGATGCACCGGGATATTTGGAACAATCTCAATTAGATGAATTGAATCTTGTAATAGATATCAAAGAAGAGAAGTAATTTAATTACACTATAAAATAAAGGAAGTAATGGGAATGCTAAAATTTACCCGTTACTTCCTTTTTTATTTGTGCATATTGCAAATTAGAATTAGGAGATAATAGCCTGCTCAGAAATAAATCTGAGCAGGCTATTATTTTAGAGCTGAAAGATATTATTCAGCAATATGTGAATTGATCAAAGCTTTATCTTTGAAAAAAGATTAATCAATAAACCGTTTAGTTATTTCTCCATATTCGTCGATTCTGCGATCGCGAAGGAATGGCCACCAGCGGCGCACATTTTCGGAACGGGTTAAGCTAACTTCAACGACAATGTTCGTCGCTTCGGTATTTCCTGCTTGAGCAAAAAATTCCCCTTGCGGACCGGCAACAAAACTATTTCCCCAGAACTGAATACCATTGGTGTTTCCGGAAGGATCTTCCTCGTGCCCAACACGGTTTACGGAAACAACCGGAAGTCCGTTGGCAACGGCATGCGCTCTTTGAGAGATAATCCAGGCATTCAGCTGACGGCTCTTTTCATCTTCAGTATCGGAGCTTTCCCATCCAATTGCTGTAGGGTAGATTAATATTTCGGCTCCACGAAGCGCCATTAAGCGGGCAGCTTCAGGATACCACTGATCCCAACAAACCAATACTCCAAGTTTTCCAAGAGATGTTTGAATGGGTTGAAACCCTATATCGCCAGGGGTAAAATAAAACTTTTCATAATATGCAGGATCATCCGGAATATGCATTTTCCGATACTTTCCGGCAATAGATCCATCGGTATCAAATACTACTGCTGTGTTATGATACAGCCCCGGAGCGCGTTTCTCGAATAAAGAAGTGACCAGCACAATTCCATGTGCGGCAGCCAATTCTCCATAAAATCCGGTAGACGGACCAGGTATAGGTTCGGCAAGATCGAAGTTATTTGTATCTTCTACCTGACAAAAGTAAAGAGAGTTGTGTAACTCCTGAAGCACAACCAGTTGAGCACCTTGAGATACACAAGCTTCAATGTTATCCGCCAGTTTTTTAAGATTCTCTTTTAAATCAGCCGTATTTGATTGCTGCACTAAACCTATCTTTATAGTTCTGTTATCCATTGTTCTTCGTTTTTAATTTATTTTTCCTGCATTCTATTTAATAACACCCTCAGGATATTGCATAGTAACACAATGAAGAGAGCCATGCTGCTTAATTAATGCACGACAATCAATTCCGATAATCTCTTTATCCGGGAAAGCTTCTGCAAGTATTTCAGCCGCTTCAGCATCATTCTTTGGTTGATTATAAGTAGGATAAAGAATTGATTCATTGAGAATTAAAAAGTTTGCATAAGTAGCCGGCAAACGTTCAGTATCTTCTATAATAGAGTCCGCCATTGGCAAAGAAAGTAAACGATAAGGTTCTCCTGCAAGAGTACGGAACGTACGAAGTTGATCCTCCATTTTCGTCAACTCCTCGTAGTGCTCATCCTCCGGATCTGTACACTTTACATACACAATCGTATTATTAGGGCAAAGACGAGCCAAGGTATCTACATGACTATCAGTATCATCGCCAGCCAGATAACCATAATCAAGCCACAATACCTGTTGCAAATGAAATACAGAACGCAAATATTCTTCAATTTCCACCTTATTCATTGTATCGTTCCGGTTAGGAGCAAGTAGGCAAGTAGATGTAGTAAGCAGAGTTCCTAATCCATCACTTTCTATAGAGCCGCCTTCGAGCACAAAATTTAAGCGATTTTCGTATTCACCATTGAAACATTTTGCATTGTAAGCCTTATGCGTGATTTGATTATCAAGTCCTGCACCAAATTTTTGTCCCCAACCATTAAAACAAAAGTCGAGAAGGCGAGGAGCAGAGCCGTCTATCATCGTAATAGCACCATGATCACGAGCCCACGTATCATTTGTTTCGCATTCAAAGAAACGAACATTTTCCATGTTTACCCTATTAGAAAGCTGTGCCTTAACTGCATTTACATCAGGAGCCACGATTAGGAGCAATTCTTTCTTTGCAATTTCCCGAGCAATGGCAACAAAACATTCCTGCACTTCGGTAAGCATGTGAGCCCAATCTGTACCGGCATGTGGCCATGTAAGCTGTACACCGCTTTGTTTATACCATTCGGCAGGAAGAAAAGGCTCACGCTTTTCAACTTGAATACCAAAAGGATCTCCCCAATTTATCTGATAATCTTTTTCTTCGTCTCCATTTTTTGGAAGACCAACTAATATACCCATCTTGGTTTATTTCTTTTCTTTAGGTTTACGATCAAAGAACGGATTTTTACTTGAACAGCTAATTGGAATAGCCATCACGGTTTTACAACCAGGAAGCCAGTCGAGTGACTGAGCAGCAAGTCCGGCAGAAAACATAACGCGCGAATCTACACGTAAGTCCGATGCCGTAGCACACGCCGAACCAATAGCGATACCCACATCAATTGTATTCAGGGCGCATGGAGTTTCACTCGGCTTCGAAGCACAAGTGGGAAATCCACAATGGCCACAATTTAACCCTTGCAATTTCTCATGTGTACCAATTAAAACAATTGCATCAGCCGAAAGAATATTTTCTGCATCACGAAGAAAGAACATCATTCCATTTTCTCCGTTCAGTCTGATCATCTCATCGGAAAGTAATTTTATATCATTTTCAGTAACAACAGCTGTTTCAATCACATCAACACCCTTTCCTTTAGGAGCAGTGCGCGCAGCAGTCATCATCTGTTTAGCCACATTAAGCATATGCTCATATCTGGCATCACGTTCATTTAATATCATCCTGGTTTCTTTTTATACTTATTAAGGGTACAAATATAAATGATTGGAATCACTTGTCAAAACATAACCGAACGTTATTATTTCCCTGTACAAAAGAATTAATTCCTTTGTACAGAACAATATATTCTTTTGTACAAAAGAAAACAATCTTTTGTACAAAAAATATTTGTTTTAACGAGTATAATTTTTATCTTTACGCCATAATAATTTAAATAACAACGATATGGCTATAGATTTTAAGGCTACGAAAGTTAACAATAACATGAAGCCCGAAGAAAAACCTCGTTATTACGCTAAAGCAGTAACTAAAGGAACCGTAACACTAAACCGCATTATTGAAGATATGTGCGAAGAAAGCACACTGTCGAAAGCAGATGTAGTTGCCGTTGTTGCCGGACTTAGCAAGCATTTATTAAAGAATCTGCAGGAAGGTTATACTGTGAAAATCGATTCGTTAGGAACATTTTCCACTTCAGTAAAGAGTCCAACAGTAGATAATGCAGAAGCTGTTCACTCAAAAGATGTTTCATTCAGCAAGATTAATTATCTTCCAGAAGTACGAATGCTGGAAAGCTTCCGTGCTGTATCGTTCCAGAAAGTAGATACAAAAGAAGAAGCAAAAGTTTCAAAGCCTAGAGGACGCAAGCCTATTCGCAGAAAATAATTAAAGAATGCTCAAAATAGAAGATGCCTGTATTGCGTATAGAGAACAAGAACTCTTTACGGGACTTTGCGTGCATATAAAAAGAGGTGAGATGGTCTGCATTTCCGGTGAATCTGGAAGTGGAAAGACTTCACTTCTTAATGCAATCCTAGGCTTTATTCCCTTAACTAGCGGTAGCATAACAATAGATGATCTTTTACTTAGCGAAGAAAACATCGACCAGATTAGAAGAAAAATTGCATGGATACCTCAGGAACTTGCTCTGCCATGCGAATGGGTAAGCGAAATGGTAAAGCTTCCTTTTGAGCTAAAGGCAAATAAAGGAATTCATTTTTCTAAGAAAAAGCTTTTCGAGGTATTTAAAGAACTAAATCTGGAAGAAGAACTCTTTACAAAGCGCGTCAGTGAAATTTCAGGCGGCCAGCGACAAAGAATTATGATAGCTGTTGCTACACTTTTAGAGAAACCTTTACTGATTATAGACGAACCGACTTCAGCGCTTGATGCTGGATCTGTAGAAAGAGTATTGAACTTTTTCAACACGCTATCTCAAAAAGGAATGACTATTCTTGCTGTCTCTCACGACCGTGCATTTAAACTAGGCTGCGATAATGTAATATACTTATAGCCACATGGGAACAATAGATATTAGTTATGAAAACTTACTTATTGGTTTGCTCATGATGGGCATTCCAATGTTTTACCTGTGGAAATTTAAGACAGGACTGGTAAAATCCACGTTGATAGCTGTACTGAGAATGTTAATCCAACTCTTCCTTATTGGAGTCTATTTAAAGTATCTTTTTTTCTTAAATCATCCGCTGGTAAATTTTCTTTGGGTATTCGTAATGATAATCGTTGCATCAGAAACAGCAATAGTCAGAACCAGGCTGCTACGAAAGATTCTTTTGATACCAATTTCCATTGGTTTTTTTATTTCTGTAGTCCTTATAGGTACCTATTTTTTAGGTTTGGTTCTACAACTAAATAATATTTTTAATGCACAATATTTCATTCCAATATTTGGCATTTTGATGGGTAATATGCTGTCTGTTAATGTAATAGGATTGAATACATTTTATAGTGGACTTCAGCGGGAACAACAAGAATATTACTACTTATTAGGAAATGGAGCAACCCGACAGGAAGCTCAGACACCATTTATTAGGCAAGCTTTAATAAAAGCATTTAGTCCTTGTATCGCAAATATGGCAGTAATGGGACTCGTTGCTCTTCCTGGAACCATGATAGGGCAGATACTTGGAGGAAGTAGTCCTAATGTAGCAATAAAATACCAAATGATGATAGTTGTCATCACCTTTACAGCATCAATGCTCTCTATCATGATCACAATCTCAATTGCATCCAGGCGTTCCTTTGATAAATTCGGCAGATTAATTCGCGTCTTTAAAGAAAGTAAGAAAAATGGATGAAGATCTTTTAAAAATGGTTAGCCAAATATCTACTCCTGGATTCTTTGTTACTACAGAAATTATTCAATCTTCGACAGAAAATCCTAAGGGAATAGAAGCATTTATATTACAAAAAATTAGCAACATAAAAGCTGGAGCTACCGGGAGAAAATTTGCTTTTAGAGAAAATGGCTGGCAGATAAATTTTACACTCTTTCCCACAAACCAGGTTGTAGACAAGCGCTATGGATTAATGAATAAAATGATAAAAGAGAAAAAAAAGGTTCATTAAGTTTTTGCGAATTAGAAAGAAAGTATTACTTTTGTTGTATCAAATAATAGACATGGCGGTTTAGTGTAGTGGCCCAGCACGCAACTCTCTCACGGTTGAGACTCGGGTTCGATTCCCGGATCCGCTACAAAATAAGGTGTAAGAAATTGAAGTTCAATTTGTTGCACCTTTTATTTTTTATTACTAGTCAAACCTCGGATTCATTTTTTCACAAATTTAAGTGCTTATGATAAATATAAACGCTTAAAAAACACCTAAAAATTCGACTAAAATAAAAACTCGCACGCAAAGCACAATTTGTTTATATCACCAAACTTATTAAATTTGCTTCCGATGGTGAAATTCATCACAAATGTATTAACTAATAATTCTCAACAAATTTATTGAGAAGATCAATCAAACATCTAAAATAATAAAATTGTCCCAATCAATATTTTAAAGTTGATATTTTTCAGCCAGGAAAATGAAATACGGATGTCTTTTCTGAGTTTACTAATTTTTTATTCGTCAATTGAACTCAATTGCGAATTTACAAAACAACGATAGAGTTATACACTCAGTTAGAAAACATTCGTCAATCACTCTATTGTGAATTTAGCCAAAACATAAAGTAAGCAATTAATTTACTTCGAGACGAAATAAAATGAATTTTGCTTTTACCAAGTTTGATTAAACGAATTCTTCAATAGATTTAATTTCGGCTGGGTTGGTAATAGCAATGGGTCAGGAAAATTGAAGAGAATTAAATTTTCATTTTTATCATTGAGATTCTCACACCCTTGGAAGAGAAAATATAGAGAAAAACCCCAAAAAGTAATATTAACTATTTATTAATGTCAAAATTTCCCAGATGAATAACAATTCCTAAAACTAAAATTTAAATATAACTAACTAAATTACAGCAAGTTTAATGGATTTTGACCCATTTCTAATGCAATTTCCTTGCGATATTTATTTTTTCATTGGTATTTGGTCGGAATTTATAATTCTCAGCATTCTAGACAGACTAGATTTCGCAAAGCAAATTTACTCTTCAGTGCAACGGAGTATAAATGTGGTTGCGCCAATTGTAATAATCGCACCATCTTTTAAAACGACCCGATCTTTGTCTCCTAAAATTTCATTCATATGAAAAGTGCCAGTCACACTTGGGAAATCTCTCAAAGTATAAATCAATTCATCTTTCTTATTTCGTCTGACATTTATTACACAATGTTGACGATCCATACTCATGTCGCCGGTTTCGATAGGAGTGTTGATTTTAGTTCCAACGCATCTACGCCCAATAACATTATCTCCAAGAGAAAGTGGGAGAATTTGTTTAAAGCCAAAAACATTTTCAATAACAACAATACTTCCAAAAGTACTTTTGTCGCTTTCTTGATCTAAAGCTTCCTCATTTCTATTCTTTGATTTAAGTTTAGTTTTACCAATACGGATGCTAAACTGCTTACCGCAATGTTCACAAACAAATACCAAAGATTGTCCTTCGGTGTACTTTGTTTCGTCAAATGTAAGATAATTCTCACACTTTGGACACAATATTCTTTTCATATAATGGGGAATCTTTTACTTGTCAGTCAGCAACCAAGCATCCTTAAAGTTCTTATTTTTCTTTAACTGAAGTAGTTTGTTGTTAGCTTCATCATTATTTGATAATGACATAATGCTTACTCTAATCCATTTGTTACCTTCAATAATGCTCGCTTTAGAATAACCTTTTGAAATTAATCTATCTACAATCTCTTGAGCATCAGCACGATTATTTACGCTAGCAATAATTATGTGGCAAGAATTCTTATTTATAGATTCTGCTGAAGGTTTAGCAGTATTACTTTTATTTTCTGTGTTACTTTTAGGAATAACAACTTCCTTTATTGCTTTTGGCTTTATCTGTTCCTGCACTTTCTGATTGTCCACTTGTCTTTTTGCAGGAATACTTTCTTTCATGCTGTTATCAAATGGTTCTAACAACTCAGATGGAATTAATTGAGCATAATTACCTTTTTCTACATAAGTATTTTCAACCGGAGTAGACATAAAAAAGAAAATTATAATTGCCGCAGCAACAGCAACAGCTGTACGAATAAATGAACGATTAACTCTAATCTCGTAAACTTTTGGATTGGAAGTTTCTGGTACTACCTCTTCATCTATTGTTTTTGCAACCTCTTCAATCTTATTTATACCAAAAGAACTTAATCCATATAAATAAGGTGTGAGTAATCCATCTTCATAAGGTTGGAATTGAAGCCTACCATGAATTGTAAAAAACATATCTCCAATTCCATGCATTTCAACTTTTCCTTCGATATGTAAAGTATTAATAAGCTCATCAACAGCTTTATTAATAAGTCTAGAAGCATCGGAGAAGTCAGTACAATATGATGTCATATACGATTGAACCAATAATCCATCATTCATTTTAAGCTGAGGATTAAAACCTATAGAACGAGTAGGAGGAAGGAATATACCTTCATCTTCTATCCATCTTGCTGGAGTATAGTGAGATACGAATCCGCCAAACGACGGGATAATAACACAATCGTTCTCTAACAGTAACGTTTCTATATGTTTTAGTAATTCAATCATGATGCAAATGTACGTTTTTTTATTGATTTTGCCTATAAAATGGGGATTTTATTATCAATAAAAACACAATAAAGAAAATGTTATGACGTTTTTAATTTGAATATAATAGGCAAAAATAAAAAATCCATTAAACAAATTTTAGATATTTAAGATATAAACAACTAATTTTGTAATTCTGTATAAATAATCTAAGAACTAATAATATTATCGATATGAAAAATATTACTTATTTTCTTTTTCTTTTTTTTTCATTGTCAATTTTCACTTCGAATGCTCAATCTTTAAATATTCCATCTTTGGATATATTAAAAGGAACAGATATTGATAACATTTCAGATTCCCAATTAGGTGATCTTATCTCGCAAATGGATAAGAAGGGTATTTCTATGAATCAAATTGATCAGTATGCTGGTAGCAAAGGATTGACTAAAACAGAAACAGAAAAACTAAAGAATAGGATTGTACGTTATAACGATAAAAATAAAGGAGTAAAGAAACGTACAATAGAAACAAAAGATGAATTGAATAATCCAGAAAAGTTGAATCTGGAATTACTTAAATATTATGAAGTATACAAGCTGAAACAAGATTCAATTAAAGCAAATAAATTAGAAATTTTTGGTCTTTCTACATTTAAAGACGTTAATCTGACATTTGAGCCAAATCTTCGTTTAGCAACACCCAGTAATTATGTCCTTGGTCCGGATGATGAACTATTAATAGATGTTTATGGCGATTCCGAAGCAAATTACACTTTATATGTTAGCCCTGAAGGGAAAATTAAAATTCCTTTAGCCGGAATTATTTCTGTTGGCGGACTTACCATACAAGAAGCTAGTTCTGTTATAAAAAAGAGATTATCTTCTATATATGGTGGAATAAAAAGTAATACAACCAAAGTTAGTATTGCATTAGGAGACATAAGAAGTATTACTGTTAGTGTTATTGGAGAAGTAGCTTATCCGGGTTCATATACAATTCCTTCATTGGCATCTGTATACAATGCCCTGTATGTTTCTGGCGGACCTACAGAAAAAGGTTCATTTCGTAAAATTCAGGTAAGCAGAGGACACACTGTTATTGCTGTTATAGATTTATATGATTTTTTGGTTTATGGAAAGCAATCTAATTTAAGATTACAAGACCAAGATGTTATCAAGATTCTTCCTTATAGTAAACGCGTTTCTATCGTTGGAGAAGTAAAAGTTCCGGGAATCTTTGAAATGAAGGAATTTGAAACAATATCTAACTTGATTGAGTTTGCTGGTGGATTTACTGAAAATGCTTATCGTGAGCGCATTACTGCATATAGAAATACAACTAAAGAAAAAAGTGTAATTGATGTAACATTACCTCAATTCAAATCTTACTTAACAGAATCTGGAGATGAATATAAGGTTGGGAAGTTATTAAAACGATTCGCTAATAGAGTTCAGATTACAGGTTCGGTTTATCGCCCAGGAGAATATTCACTTTCAGAAGGTATGAAAGTAAGTAATTTAATAACAAAAGCAGATGGATTAAAAGAAGATGCATTTGCAACAAGAGCAATGGTTTACAGAAAAAATGCTAAAAACCTTCCTGAAATAACTTCTTTTTCACCAATAGATGCACTAGAAGGACGAAATGATTTGATACTGCAAAGAGAAGATAGTGTATATATCTCATCAATTCTTGAAATGAAAGAGGATGAATATATATATATATCAGGTGAAGTTGTATCGCCGGATAAATATCTTTTTGGAGAAGGTATAACCCTAAAAGATGCTATATTAATGGCAAAAGGAATGACTAAAAAAGCTGATCGAGGTGAAATTGAGGTATATAGACAAATTACTGATCAAGGAATTTTAAATAAAAATCTTCAAAAAGCTATAGCATATAAATTTAAAATTGATAACGATCTGGCATATAATGATAGTGCAGCAAACTTTAAGTTGAAAAAAGATGATCGGATAATGATTCGCCCTATCTTTGGATATGAAGAAATGAAGCAAGTTAATATTGAAGGCGAAGTTAAAATACCTGGGAATTATATTATTACATCTAAGAATCAAAAGATTTCAGACTTGGTAAAAATGAGTGGAGGCTTATCAGCTTATGCCTATCCTGAAGGTGCCTATCTTATTAGAAGATTAAAGAAAACGGATTCTGAAAAAAAACTATTAAAACAGGTTGCGCAAAGTTTGGGATCTAAAGTTATAAAGAAAACGGAAACTTCAGATTCATTAGAACTAAAAAAACAACTCTTTAAAGAAACTGATATAGTAGGAATATCTTTGAAAGAAATTATTAATAATCCAGGTTCTCAATATGATTTAATATTAGAAGAGGGGGATATATTAACAATTCCTAAGGTATTAGAAACTGTAACTGTCAATGGAGAAGTTCTAATGCCAAATACTGTTCGTTATCAAAAAGAACTCTCTTTTAAAGATTATGTAAACGCTGCAGGTGGATTTAGCAGTAATGCTCTTTCAAGAAAAGCATATATTATTCATGCAAACGGAAAAGTAGCAGTTACAAGATCATTCTGTGGCATTCATAGTTACCCTAATGTTTACCCTGGTTCTCGTATTATTATCCCTGAAAAGCCAATCAAGAAAGGTATGAGCACAGCCGAAGTTATAAGCATTACTACAAGTATTGTTTCTGTTGCTGCTATTATTGTATCATTATTTAAATAGTAACATTAAAAATGGAAAAAACAGAATACATTTCTTTGAATAAATTAATTGATTCATATAGTAGTTGGAAATATTATTTACTTTCTTCAAAATATAAAATTCTAGGATCTATTGTGATTGGAGCAGCCATTGGCACTTGTGCTTCTTTCTTAATTCCTCCCCGATATACAGCCAACTTAAGTTTTGCAATACAAGAAAATGACAAATCTAGTGGATTATCTAGTCTTGCCAGCCAATTTGGTTTTTCATTAGGAGGTTCAGATAATGGTGCTTTTGGCGGCGATAACTTATATGAATTATTAATGTCAAGGGCTTTAGTTGAAAAAGCGTTGCTTTCACCTGTAGATATAGATAGCAAAAAGGAGAATCTCTTAAATATATATCTAACTACATATAAATATAACAACGACTGGAAAACGAGCACAGATCCAAAAATCAGAGAATTGAATTACCCAGTTGACCAAGACAGGAAAACATTTACAAGATCACAAGATAGTGTTTTCAAAATTGTATGTGAAGAAATTCTCTTAAAAAGACTTACTGTAAAAAAAAGAAGTAAAAAGCTAAGTATAGGCGATGTGTCTTTTACCTCACAAAACGAACTGCTATCTAAATTATTTGTAGAAAACCTAATGCAAGAAACATCTTCCTTCTATGTTGAAACAAAGACTAAACTTGCTCGTTCTAATTATCTAAGATTAATAAATCAGACTGATTCTATTAAACACGAATATGAAAATGCTTTAGCAGCAAGAGCTGGATTAGCAGATCAAACTGTGAATTCTGTAAGACAGTCAAGCACTGTTGGATTAATAAAAAAGCAAACTGATATTCAGATTTTGGCAGGGACATATATTGAGATGAAAAAAAACTTAGAAATAATGAAGCTAAGTTTGGATAAAGAAACGCCACTAATTGAAATTATTGACAACCCTATATTACCTTTAGAAAAACATAAATTGGGGAAAATAAAAGGATTTATTTTAGGGAGTATAATTGGCGGTTTTCTAGCTATACTGACTTTTACTTCAATATATGGCTATCAAAAATTAAAGGAACGTAATGGTGCAGACAAATAAAAGTTTAACGATTACAAATAGAAACTTAATTAGAAATTCTTTAAGTGGAGTAATTCAGCTTGTCATCACGGCAATACTGACTTTTCTTTGCATTCCAATTTTTATTCAGAAGCTAGGTACAGAATTATATGGAGTTTTTGCAATTGTATCAGTCATAGGCAACTTAAATATATTTGCAAATTTAGGATTAAATTCAGCTTTAATTAAGTATCTATCTGAGCAAGGAAAATGTAATGAGTCCGATAATGATATTTTTGTTTCTTTACTAATAATGTGCACTATTATAATACCAATAACTGTTTTCGCTTTCATATTCAGAGATTTTATTATTGTTAATATATTAAGGGTTCCTCTTAAACACCTAGCACAATCCAATATTCTTTATTCCAACTTACTTATCTCTAATATGTTATTATTAATCGGCCAGATTTTTACAGCAGCTCTTGATTCTATGCAAAAAATCTACTTAACTAATATAGTCCAACTTATATATAGTATCATTTATTGGGGTGGAATTATTATAGTTGTTCTTATAGGTCATCATTTAGATTGGGTAGGTTATGCAATATTTACAGCTACTATCTGTTGGTTTTTTCTTATATTAGTTTTGTTTCTAAAAAACTGGGGAACCATTAAAGGTGCAAATCTAAATGAAACATTTAAAGCAACAGCGAAAAAACAACTTTCTTTTGGACTAAAAGTATATCTTTCTGGATTTATAGGTTTCTTTAATGAACCATTATTTAAAATATTGATATCAAATTTATTAGGACTAAATGTTGTTGCATATTTTGAAATTGGTTTAAAAATACGAGGACAACTCACCGGCTTGTTTAGCAAAGCACTTCAACCTCTATATCCTTATTTGTCTTCTTTAAAAGACAAACAGCACATTGCTTTTTTAGTTAAAGATCTCACATCAAAGATTTTCTTGCTTGTACTACCTATATGTGCAATGCTCATTATTACTTGCAAAGATATAGTTACTTTATGGTTAAAAGTTGATGTTACTAATTATTCGATATTTATAGTAGGATTAGTTGTTCCTTATTTAATTTTCACTCCTTTAACACAACCTATTTATACTTACCTTTTGGCTAAAGGTTATCCATCTAAAACGATAATATTTCAATTATCTTCAGTCATTATCAATATCACATCTTTTTATTTATTATATTTATTTATCGGGATGTATTCAGTTATAATTTCTAATATATTATCATACTTTTCTGGTTTTATACTTGGTTTGTTTTATCAAAGTAAGTTTTTGAATATAAAGTATATTTTTAATGTTACATTTTTATTGAAAATCATTTGCATATTTACTATATTCGCTATATTTAGTTTAGTTTCTACATTTTTAAATGTTACATTAATAAGAATTATATTTTCATTAGTTATGATCTTATTTTCGACATTATTATTGTACAGAAAGCTTAAAATCTTAAGCTTGGAAGACTTAAAGAATTATTGGAAATAAAAGAATAAATTAATCAATCGATAATAGAAAGAATATAAAATGAAAAGGTATAAGCGAATTTTATTAAAGGCAAGAATAAACTATTTTTTAAGAGATTTAAAGAGTAAAGGCAATAATATCAATATATATTTTCCAATAGTTATTCACGGAAAAGAATTTATTACAATTGGAGATAACACCAGTATAGGTGAATATACTCATATGTGGGGAAATGGTGGAATTTTTATTGGAAATAATGTTTTAATTGCTGCTCATTGCTGTATTTCGACTCTTAATCATAACTACTCTGAGGCTATTATCAATATTGGAGGAGTAACAGCTAAACCCGTTGCAATAGAAGATGATGTCTGGTTAGGATATAATGTCATTATTCTGCCCGGAGTAACAATTGGACAGGGTTCTGTTATTGGAGCAGGGAGTGTTGTTACGAAGGATATTCCTCCATACTCTATTGCAGTAGGGAATCCAGCTATAGTAATAAAAAAAAGAGTTGTAAATAAATAGCAATATTCGGATATATGATTTTTAAATACATAAATCATATATCTGAGCAATAATGGTTGAACGATGTTATTACTTCCGTTACTAATATTAAGTATACTTTTATATCTAATAGGGAATAGGGTATCTTCGATTTTGATATTCTTTTTTTTCCTTTTTGATGGATTTCAGATAGTTCCTGAAGTATTATTTAATACGCATATTGGAATTTCTAAATCTATTGATTTTGCATTTATATATCTGATCAGTACATTTATATATGGGTTTGTTAAGTATGAAGATTATATTCCAGTTAATCGTATTACAAAATTGATTATGATATATCTTTCTTTTATAATTATTTGCATAGGAGTTAGTTTTCTCTATTATCATATCGATTTAGTTGACATTATTAGAACGTCTAGAAATTATTTTTTTGTATTGTCATACTTTGTATTAAGAAGACTTACAAAAGAAGAAATAATAAAACTATTAAAAATAATTTTTCTTGTAGTTTTATTTCAATGTTGTCTATTTATTATTCAAGCTTTTACTGGTATTGCATTGCTAACTGGGGCTGAAAGTGGACGATCTGGTATTATAACTCGCTTTTATAATGTACCTTTAATGCTATATTTTATTGTATTTTATGCTATATTTTACAATCCTTATAAAGGTTGGCCGAAAATTATTACTACCATAATCCCTTCAGTTACAATGTTTCTACCTTTGCATCGTTCGTTAATGATTGCTTTTATATTGTGTTTGTTCATTGGTATATATATTAAAATTGGCGGAATAAAAAAGATTATGAAGTATCTTCCATTTCTTCTAATTTTCATACTTCCAATTTTTCTCATTGTGGCAAAAGCAACTGGTGAAAGAACACTTACTGACATCAAAAATGTATTGAATGGAGAATTCATAGAAGTTGGCGATGATTTTGAATTAGATCAGGAATCTACATTCGTTTTTAGAATGGCACATTTCTTTGAACGATTTATGGATATTTCAGAATCAAACATGGGAATTATTTTGGGGAAAGGATTTATGACAGAGGATTCAGAATACACCTATAGACATTTTAATTATCAAATAGGACTTACGAGTGATGTTACTGGAGATACTGTGCAATTAGATACATCAGACATTTGTTGGTCCAATTTTATTGTACGATATGGGCTAATTGGTACACTCTTGTTTGTATTTGTTTTCTTTTCGATTACATCTATTTACAATAAGGATATTAAATTAATAGGACTACCTATCTTTTTATATATGATACTTTTATTCATTGTTTCATTTACAAGTGATTTAATGTATCAAAACCGAATGTTGATTTTCCAATTACTGTTATATAACTTATTACCAATAGAATATGAGAATGAAGAATTTAAACATTCAAAACAAATAGCCCTAATAAAATGAATTCAGGTATTCAAATAACGATTTTAACTTCTTTATTTAATTGTAGCAAATATTTAGATGGATATTTTAATTGCCTATCAAAATTAAATAATACACAAAACATAGAAGTTTTGCTCCTTCATAATGTGCCATCAAATGACGAAATTGATATAATAAATAAATGGCTTTCATCTTTATCTTTTGTAAAACACATTATTATCGCTGAAAGAGAAGGACTATATACAACCTGGAATAGAGGCATAAACCTTGCTTACGGAGAATATATATGTGTTTGGAATGTAGATGATATCCGTACTCCCAATTCTATTATAGATCAAGCTGAAACATTAGACAAAAATCCTAATGCTGATTTAACATATGGAGATTTCTATTATATGTTTAAGTATCCTGAACCTAGTGATATTTTAGTAGTTAATAAAGATTTTAGTATTAATAAAAGATTTTTTTTTAGATCCCATCAGATTGGTTGTTTTCCTATGTGGAGAAAACAAATACATGAAAAAATTGGCTTTTTTGATGAGCAGTTTGAATTAGTAGCAGATTTTGATTTTCAAATTCGTGCAGCACGTACTTGTAATATAATTAAAACAAATAAAATTACAGGCTATTATTTAGAGAATGTGCCAGAAAAGTTAAGTAGTAATTCTTGGGTGCAAAACGTTGAACGTAATGTTTTATATATGCGTTATGGTATATTCGATTTATTTAACTGGTTAACAATTATTTCTATTCTTAAAAAGTATAAAATTTACGTCCTTTATTATAATAATCGTGAGAATAACATATATGATCAATTTTATTCATATATTCATTTCATAGGATCAAGAGTACCTTTATTATTATTATCTATATTTCGACAGCCTCGTTTCATTATGGCATTTATAAAACATAATTTATTGAACAAATGATAACTGATATAAGTTTTAGTATCATAACTCCTGTATATAATAGAGAGGATTGTATACTTCGATGCTTAGAAAGTGTGACAAGACAAAATTTAATTAATATTGAACATCTTATAGTTGATGATGGATCAACAGATAAAACGTTAGAACTGGTAAAAAAATATTCTAAGAATCATTTTGATGTTACTGTTTTTAGTTTTAAAAAAAACAAAGGAGTAAATGCAGCTAGGAATTTCGCCATTAAACAATGCAAGAAAAAATATATAATATTTCTTGATAGTGATGATTATATGTGTGAAAACGCTTTAGAAACTATTTTAAAAAAAATAAATTTATATCCTGGATATATGCATTATTTATTTGCACAAAATGATCGGCATAATTATTACATCTCTAATCCATTACTTAAATGTGAATCAACAGAAATTGAATTCAATGATTGGATAATGGAAAAAATATCAGGAGATTTTCTTCATGTGATGTCCCGTGAAATGGTTCAACAGTTTTCATTCAATGAAAAATTGAGAATTTATGAGGATTTATGTTTTATGCAAATGTATAGATATTCTAGAAAGCAACGGTTTATAAATTTAACTCTCGTTAATAGAGAAAGAGATAGATACGATTCTGTGACTAAAGAAACAGCTTTAAAAAATTCTAATGCAATAAAGTTTCAATATGAATATTTGAAACAGATGATTACTATTTTTGAAATTGATTACAGAAAATACAATGTTGCAAAATTAAATTCCATGATTAATAGATGCTTGATTTTTAGTCTTGCTTTATCCGATTACAAATTTTATAGAAAAGAATCGAAGCGCTATAAAATAAATAATTTGATAGGTTACTTAATTTGCAAATTAAGATTAGGTTGGTTTCTGAGGTTTTTGATTATAATCTATTCATGGATTAAACATGTTATCTGAATATGAAATTAATTAGAAAAGCTGCATTATATATTAAAGAATGCAGAAAGAATGATTGTGATATCTTTTTAGTTATTTTGAGATATGTATACTATAAATCAATTTATAATAAGAAAATTATAGCTCATCAAAAAGTCAAAATTGAAGGAATAAATAATATAATAACTAAGGCAAATCTACATATTGGAGATTTTTATATTGGCTTTAGTATGAAAAATGATCCAACATTACTGAATATTCGAGGAAAAATGATAATAAATGGTCCATATAGTATTGGGCGCGGATGCCGTTTCGATATTGCTGAAAATGCAACTCTAATAATAGGTAATGGAGGATTTATCAATGCCAATAGTATAATCAGCATATCAAGTGGATTAAAAATTGGTAACGATTGTTCCATATCTTGGGGATGCCAGTTTATCGATAGTGATTTCCACATTATAAACTATGAAAGAAAAATTGAAAGATCAAACGAAATTCTCATTGGTAATCATGTTTGGATTGGTTGCAATGCTTGTCTTTTAAAAGGAACTGTCATTCCTGATAACTGCGTTATCGCTGCAAACTCAGTAGTATCTGGCATTTTTAAAGAAAAATCTGTTCTAATCGGTGGTAATCCAGCTAAGATTATTAGACGAGATATAACATGGAAAGCCTAATTAAAATTGAATCATGAAAATATTACATCTCATTTTCTCATTAAATATTGGAGGTGCTGAGTCTATGTTGGTTGACATTGCAAATTATCAGGCCTACAATAATGATGTCTATGTTTATATAATAAATTCTGAATATAATCAAATATTACTTAATAGCTTTAACTCAAAAGTAAATATACGCCTTTTTAATAGAAAAGTTAATAGCAAGAATTTGATTAAAATAATAGAAATAAATAATGCTATATTGCAATTTAATCCTGAAATAATTCATTGTCACGATTCCAATATTATAAACTTTCTATTTGTTAGTTATTTTTATAAAACGTTATTAACAGTACATGATATCAATTTACCTTTAATCGGTATAAAAAGATATAATAAAGTTATTGCTATTTCGTCTACTGTAAAAAAGCACCTTTTGAATAGAAAAATAGAAAACATTTCAATCGTGTACAATGGAATTAATATATCTAAGATTAAGTGCAAAACATCACGTCATTCCTCTGACATATTTAAAATAATTCAAGTTAGCAGATTAGATCATCTAAAAAAAGGACAACACATTTTACTGGAAGCATTATATATATTAATACATGAATATGGAATTGAAAATTTTCATCTAGACTATGTAGGTGAAGGAAACTCGCTTATCTTTTTACGAAACTTAGTTACAAAATATAATTTAGATAATAAGGTAACTTTTGTTGGACTTAAAGACCGTTCATATATATACTCAAATCTTATGAATTATGACTTATTGGTCCAACCTTCAATTTTTGAAGGTTTTGGTCTAACTGTTAGCGAAGGATTAGCAGCTAAAATACCAGTTTTAGTTTCTGCAAATGATGGACCAATGGAAATTATTCAGAATGGGAAATATGGTTTTTATTTTAAAAAGGAAGACGTAAATGATTGCGCAAAACAAATAAAAGAAATAATGTCGTGTCCTGAAAAAGTAAATCTAATAAGAGAATGTGCATACAAATACTGCTTAAGCAATTTTGATATTAGTATAACTGCAGAAAATTATTGCAAAGAATATAAAATTGTAATTGATAATAAATAATGCAAAAAAGATGATTATAACATTATAGTTCTTTTTTTAAGTAAATGATTAAACATCTTAAATTACCAAATAAATATCGCCTCCATAATCTTCTAGGTTCTTGTAAAAAGCGATAAAACCATTCAAATCCAGCTTTTTGAATCCATATAGGAGCTCGTTCAAATTTTCCGCTCACAATATCTAAAGTTCCACCACATCCAATAGCAAATTTTACATTAATACTTTTTAGAAAATCTCTATTGTCATCAATCCAAAATTCTTGTTTAGGCATACCAAAACCAACAAAAATATAATCAGGTTTAAAATCCTTAATTCTATTTTTTATGGATAGAGCTATACTCTCATTAAAAGGATATGGAATAAATGGAGGTGAATAACCATTAATTTTAATACCATATTTTGTTTCAAGCAAACTTACACAGAGCTTGTTAGATTCTTCTTCTCCTCCTAAAAGAAAGATGCTACGATTTGTTTTGCTACAATAATCACATGTATCAAGAATAAAATCAGAGCCTGAAATTTTTTCTATGTAAATAGCTGGATTTTTTCTCTTAGCTAATTTAAAAATTAACTGCCCATCAAATGTTGACCAGTTATTATTAATCAAGTCAAATAATCTTTTGCTTTTATATGCTTCTTCAATAAACTGTCCGTTAACCGTAATAACATGTTTAAAATCATTCTCTTGATTTAATAACATTGATTTATTTAACCCTTTAAAACACAGTCCACAAAATGTTATTTTCATAGTTGTTATTTCAATAATAATCTATATATATTATAAATCCTTTTAGCAATAGCTTCATCATTTAAGCCTAATTTAATTAATTTGTCTCTGCCATCAATACCAGAAGAGTCAGTATATAATGACAATAGTAGGGCTTCAGATAGAGGATCAACTTTAAAAGTATCAACGACATATGATCTCTTGACGTTTTCTAATAAATAACTTACATCTCCCACATTTGTTGATACTACAGGTAAATTGCATGCCATAGCTTCTTTTACAACTTGGGGAGAACCTTCCGAATACGAAGTCATTAACATTACATCAGCCATTTGAAATAACTCGACAACTTGTTGTCTACTCATCTTATCTAACTCAATAATTTGTAATTCTGTAGAATATTTCAGCTCGTAAAGATTTACTACATTTTTAAATAGACTAAAATTTTTTTCAACTCTATTTTTTTTACTTGGAAAAACGACTATTGGAGGATTGTTTATTTTGCGATTAATTGGAGGCGTAAAAAAATCAGTATTAATAGAACATGGAATAATTTCAGTTTTTTCTATATATTTTCTTACTTCAGCATCCATTTTATTATTCATTGTAATAGCAAAATCTGCTTTTTTTAGGATCTTCTTACTAAAAAATATCTGAATATACTTTTTTTGGGTTTTTAAAATATCTCCGCCATGCAATGTTACAACAACAGGTATCTTTCTTTTTATATTTATTAATAAGAATAAACCTGCAAGACAATAATGAACATGAATTAAATCATATTGCTTCTCTGAAAGAATATTATGGATTTCAAATATTGATTTAATATAGTTCCATTTATGTTGTCTACCATCAATATAATAAATATCATAATCAATAGAGTAATACTTTTTTATGGCTTCTATTTGTTCTTTAACAAAAATTCCATAATATGGTAATTTTTTGTCTGGAAACATATTTGTTACATACAATATTCGCATTAAATGTGTTATATTTAAATAATTTATCTTAGTGTAAAATGCAAAGATAAATTAAAAAATAAATCGACTTCTATTTTTGCCGCATTACTTTTAGAGAATAGATCTTATAACTAGTAATCTAAGCTATTTATACTTAAACCACTTATGTTTCAAAGAATAATCAAAGAAATGTATAAAAAGCACTTATATATTTTTATCATATCTCCTTTCAAAATCCATCAAAATAGTTTAAATTTGCTTCTCAAACAGATCAATATCTATGAAGCAGCAAACCAGATTTTCACATCTATTGAAATCACTAATAGTATTGGGAGATTATTTAGTTCTCAATGCAACCTTTTTGTTAGTGTTTCTTCTTTTTAAATCTTATTTAAGAGAAGATGTGATTTCTGAATTTCACTCATTGCTTGTTGCTTTGAATATTTGTTATATTCCTGGTTTGTTGATATTTAAAATAGCAATTCATTCTAGAGTTATATATGCTGATAAGATTGTACAAAATATATTTTATGTAATATTACTTCATTTTGTACTTTTCACTACTGCTTTAACAATCTTCAAAATTCAGGAAGTTTCCAGGCTTTTTACTATTTCGCTGTATTCTTTATTATTTATCTCTCTTGCAGCATGGAGATTAAGCTTACGATTTTGTATTAAGCTTTATCGGAAAAAAGGATTCAATTTCAAACTGGTCGTTATTATTGGAGCTGGACAAAACGGGAATGCTTTGTATCAGGAAATGATGGATGACCCAGGTTATGGTTTTCGAATCTTAGGTTTTTTTGAAGATAATCCGGTAAACATTCCATCTGAATCTAAATTACTAGGAAGTACTGATGATATTGAAGACTTTATTAGAGATAACGAAGTCGATGAAGTTTATTGTACTCTTCCAGAATCAGCTGAAAAAGTAATTGTTCGAGCATTAAATTTTTGTGAGAATAATATGATCCGTTTTCACATTGTTCCCGAATTCAGGAGATATGTAAAAAAGCAAATGGAATTAAATGTATTAGGGAATATGCCGGTTTTATCATTAAGGAACGAGCCGCTGCAAAATCCTTTGAACAGATTTTCAAAACGGACTTTTGATGTAATATCCTCATTATTATTTATTTCTACGATATTCCCAATAATCTATATAATTGTGGCAACAGGTATAAAAATTACCTCTCGTGGTCCAGTCTTTTTTAAGCAGCGTCGCACTGGTAAACGAGGACATGAGTTTTATTGTTACAAATTTCGAACTATGAGAATTAATGAGGAAGCAGATTTAAAACAAGCCATAGAAAATGATCCAAGAATAACACATTTTGGAGAATTTTTACGTAAAAGTAGTATTGATGAACTACCTCAGCTATTTAATGTCTTAAAAGGAGATATGTCAATTGTTGGCCCTCGTCCACACATGCTGAAGCATACAAAACAATACAATGAACTAATAGACAAATATATGTTACGCCATTTAGTTAAACCAGGAATTACCGGATGGGCTCAAGTAACTGGATTTAGGGGTGAAACGAAAGATGTCTCACAAATGGAGGAACGTGTAATAAGAGATGTTTGGTATCTTGAAAACTGGTCTTTTTTCCTCGATATAAAAATAATTTATATAACTATAATTAATATATTTCGTGGTGAAAAAAACGCTTATTAAATTAATTCCCAAAGGCTTTCTATTATTCTGTTTTTTACCAGGAATAGTTATTGGTCAATCAAAATATAAATCATTTGCTGAATTTGGAACTACCATTCATTCTGGCGATAATACACCATTATGGCAAGTAAGTAATCAACACGGACTATCATCTATTGATAACAATGCATACTTGCGTGGTGGAACATTTTATTCTGATTCTTGTTCAAACCTGATGTTTAAGACAGGATTGGATCTTGCAGTTGCTAAAGGATTCACATCCACTTTTGTTGTTCAACAAGCTTATGTAGATATAAACTATAGATGCTTTGGATTATCTATTGGAAGTAAAGAACTTAATTCTGAATTATTAAACGAGCAGTTGAGTAGTGGAGGATTAACCTGGAGTGGAAATGCCCGACCTATTCCTCAAATAAAAGTAGGTATTCTTGATTATGTAAGAATAGCTCCATGGGCGCAAGTAAAAGCTGAAATGTCCTATGGAAAATGGACCGATAATAATTACCAGAAGGAACATGTCGGTACAAACTACTGGTATACAAAGGATATTCTATACCATCATAAAAGTTTCTTTTTTAGACTAGGGAAAACAACTTCACCTTGGCAAATTGATTTAGGGATGAGCCTCGATGCTCAGTTTGGAGGGAATACAGTAAACCACTCATATCTTCACGAACAAGACTTAGGAAACAATATTAAAGATTACTTTAAAATATTCTTTCCGATAAAACAGTCTGAAACTAAGTATTACGAAGGTAATCTAATGGGCAGCGAACACTTAAAACTTACCTTTAAGCAATCTGATTATCAATTAAGTGCTTATTTAGAAAATTACTACGATGACTTCTCCGGAATGGGGAAAAAGAATGGCTTTGACGGATTATGGGGTATTGAGTATAAATCAAAAAACAAACAAGCTATAAATGGATTAGTTTTAGAATATTATCAAACAACTAATCAAAGTGGGCCATTACATGGATTGGACGAATCAATCGTAAAAAAAACAGGAGGAGCCGATGATTACTACAATCATGATGTCTATCCAGGATGGGTACATTGGGGAATGACCATGGCAAATCCTTTGATTGCATCACCTATTTACAATAAAGATGGCAATATGACCTTTAAATATAATAGAGTAAAGGCTGTTCATCTTGGATGGAGTGGAGATATTCTTAATGATTTATCTTACAGAGCCAAGCTATCTTTTAATAGAACCTGGGGAACTCCTTTTAAACCAATACCCGAAATATTGGAGAATTTTTCTACATTTGCAGAATGTACTTATTACCCGGAAAAATTAAAAGGGTGGAACTTTACAATATCAGGTGCTTTTGACACAGGAAACATTTATGGAGATAATCTTGGTATGCAGCTGAAAATAAGGAAATTTTTTAAATAGTAATATGAATTATATACAAACAGAAATTGATGGAGTTTGGGTGATTGAGCCCAAAGTATTCAATGATGATAGAGGATATTTTATGGAAGCCTTTAAAAAGGAAGAGTTTGAAAAGAATATTGGACAAATAAACTTTATTCAAGACAATGAATCAAAATCTACCTTTGGAGTACTTAGAGGTCTTCATTATCAAAAAGGGGAATTTAGTCAGGCAAAACTAGTAAGAGTTATTAAAGGTAAAGTACTTGATGTAGCAGTAGATTTGCGTCAGTCTTCCCCAACATTCGGGAAATATGTAAGTGTAGAACTTAGTGAGGATAATAAGCGCCAGTTTTTTATTCCAAGAGGCTTTGCTCACGGTTTTTTGGTATTGAGTGAAGAGGCCATTTTTACATATAAAGTAGACAATGGGTATGCGCCTCAATCTGAAGCATCAATTGTATATAATGACAAAGATATTAATATCAATTGGCCTATTGCCGAAGAGCAAATAATAATGTCGGCTAAAGATAAAAAAGCTACTAATTTTAAAGATGCAATAGCTTACAAATAATAACACAAATATGAAAATAGCGATTGTAGGAACCGGGTATGTTGGTTTGGTTTCAGGAACATGTTTTGCTGAAACGGGGGTTGATGTTACTTGTGTAGACGTTAACCATAAGAAAATTGAAGGTTTAAAAAATGGTATAATACCAATTTACGAACCAGGATTAGAAGAAATGGTAATTCGTAACATAAAAGAAAATCGCTTAAACTTTACTACCTCTCTGGAAAGTTGCCTAGACGATGTTGAAGTTGTGTTCAGTGCTGTAGGAACTCCACCAGATGAAGACGGAAGTGCCGACCTTAAATATGTTCTTGAAGTTGCCAGAACCATTGGAAAACACATGAACAAATATGTTTTAGTGGTTACTAAAAGTACAGTTCCTGTAGGGACTGCTAAAAAAGTAAGAGCTGCTATTCAGGAAGAATTGGATAAAAGAGGTCTGAATATAGAATTCGATGTAGCTTCTAATCCTGAATTCCTAAAAGAAGGTAATGCTATCAATGACTTTATGAGCCCAGACAGAGTAGTTGTTGGTATAGAATCAGACCGCGCTAAGGAAGTTATGACAAAACTATACAAGCCATTTTTATTGAATAATTTCCGTGTAATATTTATGGATATCCCGTCTGCTGAGATGACGAAGTATGCTGCAAACTCAATGCTTGCTACACGAATTAGCTTTATGAATGATATTGCAAACCTTTGCGAATTAGTAGGAGCAGATGTAAATATGGTACGCAGCGGCATAGGCTCGGATACTCGTATCGGACGTAAATTTCTATATGCAGGATGTGGTTACGGCGGATCATGCTTTCCTAAAGATGTAAAGGCTTTGATTAAAACTGCTGAGAAATGCGGATATCCTATGCGTGTACTAAAAGCTGTAGAAGAAGTTAATCAGGCTCAAAAAAGTATTCTTTTTAATAAATTAAATAAGCATTTTAATGGGAATTTAGAAGGAAAAACTATAGCTTTGTGGGGATTAGCTTTCAAACCCGAAACAGACGATATGCGTGAGGCTCCAGCATTGATTTTAATAGATCTTCTGCTTAAAGCCGGATGTACTGTTCGCGTATACGATCCTGCGGCAATGAATGAAGCGAAGAGAAGGATAGGAGATTGCGTTTATTATGCGCAAGATATGTATGATGCTTTACTCGATGCAGACGCATTGTTAATGGTTACAGAATGGAAACAATTTCGTTTACCAGCCTGGGGAGTAATAAAGAAAACTATGCGAACTCCAGTCGTAATTGATGGAAGAAATATATACGATATAGATGAACTGAAAGCAATGGATGTTACATACTATTGTATTGGAAAATAATTTGATAAACTAACTTTTATGAAAAACTGTGTCATGCTTTTACTCTTTCTTTTCTCTCTTGCTTCATGTAGCGGGAATAAGAAAGGGAATTCAGATAATGCCACTGAAGACTTAAATGCAAAAAAAATGCTTCAGGGTATTTGGCTGGATGATGAAAGCGATGAGATCCTTTTCAAAATCCAGGGTGATACAATTTATTATCCTGATGCTGAAAACGCTCCTGTCTACTTTAAAATTAAGAAAGATACGTTCTATACTTATGGAAAAGAAGTTTCCCGTTATAAGATCGACAAACAAGCAGAACATGTATTCTGGTTTCACTCTTTGTCTGATAATGTTGTGAAACTACATAAATCTGAAGACGATAATGATTCCCTCTTGATGATGGGCCATAGAACAACAGAGGTTATACCAACATATTCAGAGGTTACTAAACGAGATTCTGTAGTAATGTATAATGGAAAACGTTACAGAGCCTATGTGTATGTTAACCCGTCTAAGAAAAAGGTTATAAAGACATCGTATTCAGACGAAGGTATTAGCGTAGACAATGTATACTATGACAATGTAATGCACATTTGTGTATACGAAGGGCGAAAAATGCTCTATGGACACGATATAACTAAAGATACATTTTTAGGTGTTATCCCGAATGAATTTTTAAAAAATGCGATTCTTTCTGATATGGAATTCTATGGAGTAGGAAAGATTGGATTTCGTTATCAGGCAACAGTATGTATACCTGAAAGTTCTGTCTGCAATTTAGTGAATCTTATTATTGGTTTCGACGGAAAACTATCAATAAAGATTGCTCAATAATCCCTGAAATAATTATATTTCCTTGTACAAAACAATTCATTCTTCTGTACAAAAGAATGAATTGTTTTGTACAGAAGATTACATTCTTTTGTACAAGCAACAAATATTTATTCTAGAATACTTTAAAGTATCCGGCGTCTGAACTCAGCACATACTATTGAAGTAGCAATGGCAACATTTAAAGATTCCGAAGTAGCCCTGTTTTGAGGGTAGTTTGGTATATAAAGTCTTTGATTTATTAATCGCTCAACTTCCGGGCTTATTCCATTCCCTTCATTTCCCATAACAATCAATCCAGTAGGAGACAGTTCCTTTGAATAAATATTATCCCCATTAAGAAATGTTCCATAAACAGGATAATTATCTAACTGAGTAATTAATTCAAGTAATGATCCATAGTGTAACTTAACGCGGGCAATACCTCCCATAGTTGCCTGAATTGCTTTTGGATTATAAACATCTACAGTATTAGGAGAACAGAAGATGTGTTCAATACCAAACCAATCGGCCAGTCTGATTATTGTACCAAGATTTCCAGGATCCTGAATATCGTCGAGTGCCAGACAAAGGGAATTACGAATTATCGATAAATCCACAGAAGAATTATCTTGTTCAAAAATGGCCAAAACGCTTTGTGGAGTTTTAAGAAAGCTCGCTTTTGATAACTCCTCATTAGTTACAATTGCCATCTCATCGGCTTTTGCAGATGGATTTTCATTCCACCATTCTTGCGTAGCAGCTAAATACTTGCATGAAAAATTACCTAATAAATCGCCTACCAGCTTATGTCCTTCAGCAACAAAGACATTATCTTCCTTACGATTTTTCTTAAGTTCTAATGAATGAATGTATTTAATTTTATTCTTGCTAATCATTAATAATGTAGTTAATTTATAAATATTTTGAAGCAAAGCTAAAAAGATATTTTTAATAAAGCTATATTTGTAAGTCCAATAATTGTAGTTAGACAACTTTATATGAAAAGAAACTCCCAAATTTATATATTTTCTCTTGCATTATTAGCTTTAGGTTCATGTTCACTTACTAAGTTCGTACCCGACGGATCTTATTTGCTAAACGAAGTAAATATTGTTTCTGAACAAAGTGAAGTGAAACCAGCGCCATTTAAAAGCTATGTTCGCCAGAATCCTAATTCCAAATGGTTTAGTTTAATCAAAGTACCACTTTATACCTATAACTTATCAGGAAGAGATTCTTCCAAATGGATAAACAGAATGTGGCGCAGGTTAGGAGATGGGCCCGTTTTGTATGATGAAGGATTGGATATAAGATCTCAGCAAGAAATTAAAAAAGCACTTAATAATCAAGGATATATGAGTGCTACAGTAAAATCGAGCAAGAAAATTTCGAAAAAGAAACTTAATCTTACTTACACAATTGTTCCGGGAAAACCTTATATCGTAAAAAGCTTAAAATATGATATAAGAGACAAAGGCATCGAAGCTATTCTGAAAAAAGACTCTGCCGAGACAAAACTAAGTAAGGGGATGTTGTTTGATATCAATGTACTTGATGCCGAACGCCAACGAATCGCTAATAACCTGATTAATCAAGGATATTATAAGTTCAACAAAGATTACATTACTTTTACAGCCGACACTGTTCGTAATACATATCAGGTAAACTTAACCATGCATTTGCTTCTTTATAAAGCAAGTGCTTCAGACGAACTCAGAAATCATAATCAATACCGGATAAATAAAGTTAACTTTATTACGGATTATGATGTTCTTCAATCATCTGCTTTAAGCAGCATTGAAATAAACGACTCTATTCATTATAAAGGTTATCCAATTTATTATAAAGATAAATTGTACTTACGTCCTAAAGTTCTTACAGAGAATACATATATTCATCCAGGCAGATTGTTTAGTGAACGTGCTGTTCAGAATACTTATTCATCCTTAGGGAGATTATCTGCCATAAAGTATTCCAATATTCGTTTTTTCGAAACTCAAATAGCAGATAGTTCAAAACTTGATTGTTATGTACTGCTGACTAAAAGCAAGCATAAGTCTGTTGCATTTGAATTGGAAGGAACTAATTCCGCAGGAGATTTAGGAGCGGCTGCTTCTATTTCGTTCAACCACAGAAACTTATTTAAAGGATCGGAGTCGTTTATGTTTAAGGTTCGTGGTGCCTACGAAGCAATTTCAGGACTCCAGGGAGCTTACGGTAATAATGATAACTATACTGAATACGGTGCAGAAAGCAGCATTAATTTTCCAAGTTTCTTATTTCCATTTCTTTCGGAGAACTTTACCCGGAGCATTCGTGCCACAACAGAATTTGGTATGCAATATAGTTACCAGTTACGACCGGAGTTTTCACGTACCATTGCTTCGGCTTCTTGGAGTTATAAATGGGCTCAACGCAGACAAAAGGTTCAGCATCGTATTGATTTGTTGGATATTAGTTATATTTACCTTCCATGGATATCGCCTAAGTTTAGAGCAGATTATCTGGATAAAGCCAATTCAATTTTTCAATATAATTATGATAATCACTTAATTGTACGTAGCGGATATAGCTATTATTACAATAGTATTGGGGGGACAATGCAGAATAACACTACAGCGTCTAATTCATATTCAGTACGTATCAATCTGGAATCTGCAGGCAATCTGTTATATGGCATATCTAAGCTTGTTAATCAGCAAAAAACAGAGAATGGAGATTACTCTATTCTGAATATAGCCTATGCTCAATATGTAAAAGGTGATTTTGATTTCGCCAAAAATGTTGAAATAGATAAAAGAAATTCATTAGCCTTCCATGCAGCATTTGGAGTTGCTTATCCTTATGGAAATACTGCAGTGCTCCCTCTCGAAAAAAGATACTTCTCGGGTGGAGCCAATAGCGTACGTGGATGGTCAGTAAGAACTCTTGGTCCCGGTAGCTATAAAGGAGCGGATAATAACATTAATTATCTAACCCAGTCCGGAGATTTGAAATTAGATTTAAGCATGGAGTATCGCAGTAAATTGTTCTGGAAAGTTCAAGGAGCAGCATTCATTGATGCAGGGAATATATGGACAATCAGGGATTATGAAAATCAGCCGGGAGGTGCTTTTAAGATCAACAAATTTTATAAAGAGATTGCATTTGCTTATGGCTTGGGATTACGTTTAGACTTTGACTATTTTGTACTTCGTTTCGACGGAGGTATGAAGGCTGTCAACCCGGCATATTCTTCCGGAAAGGAAAGATATCCAATATTTAGTCCGGATTTTAGCCGTGATTTTGCCTTCCACTTTGCTGTGGGTTATCCATTCTAATGAACGTTCTGAACGATCTTGAAATAAACAGAATCCGTAAATATCGAGAAAAGAATGAATTGATCATTCATTTCTAAGGTTATTTTACAACGATTTTTTAATATGAAGTGGAAAAAGTCCGGTGCAAAAAAATGCCGAACTATCGGCTATATTAAATTTAATCTCAAAAGAAGATTTCATTTTGAGATTAAATTTGGCAGCATCAACAATAAGAAAACCGGCATTATCTATTTTACATCGCACCTCATTGCTAGTTGTGTAAATCTACCAGCCATTTATCATTAATTCTCACTAAATCTACCTCTTCTTGTTTTTCCTTTTCAATAGCAGGTTTTCCACCCATCATGTTTAGCTGAACGTAATTTGAAATTTTGAGTTTAACAGTAGCCGTTGAATCTCCTGGATAAACAGTACTTTCAATAACCGAAACCTTCACATCTCCTGCTTTTTTCAATGTATTCAGATCTTCATCATTCGTATTAGAGGCTATAAAAACAAGGATTTTTTCTGCATCTGGAGTACAAAACTCTTTAGCTTCATCAAAATTTAAACCATACATAGCCTTTGAGAATCTTACGGCTGCATCCTCAGCCTTATCTTGAGGTGTCTGACTACATGCTGAAACAAAAGAAACTAGAATTAAAAGAATAAGTTGTTTTACCTTTTTCATGAAAGAATAATTATGGTTTATTGAATCGCTAAATTGCGAATTTAAGAATATTCAGAGAATAAATAGAAAGATCTAAAATGTTATTAAACAGAAAGATGGAGCTGACTTTAAGCCAACTCCATCTTTTAATTTATCATATCTATAAATATATTTATCTTGCTGCAAAATATGCATTACTCATTGTAGCCTGACGAGCAGCAGTTAATCCTTGAGCATCAAGAGTTACATTCATTGAACCGCCATTTGGCAAATATAGTTGAACTGTTCCATCCTTTTTCATTTTCATCAATTCAGTGCTAACACCTTCAGAAACCACATTCCAAGTCTGAGATTCTTCGTTAAACAATAAATCCATGCTTTTTCCATCTTTAGTGATAGAATAACCATTCTTTAATGTTTCAACAGTGTAGTCACCATTTTCGCCTTTTACTTTCTTTATATCACCAACTTTTGCCATTGGGTTTGAACCAGACCAAAATTCTATAGAATTAATTACCAAAGCATCTGCTAAATAACAAACACCATATACCGGCACAATATTTAATGCAAGAAATACTACTTCGTTAACGAACTTATCGCTTACATTCTGATTCCATGAAACTAATCTATTAAATAGAGTAAAAGAACCAACACATGAACTAAACATAAAGCTACCGCTAAGAATTATAGCTAAAGCCAAAGTCATTTTACTTTTTCTCATCGTTCTATTTTTTTTAGTTAATACTATAATAAGAAAACGCAAATATATATATTTTTTAATTTAAAATTGATTAGTAAAAACAAAATTTTGCTTACTATTTTTTCTTTAAAAATAGAAAACGATCAATAGTATATTTACCAGGGCCAGTAATATACATTATTAAATACACCACTAAATAATTAAAAGAAAGTTCTTTAATAACAAAAGGATCTTGTCTGTGAAAAACAAAAAAAGCTATTCCCATAGTAAAAATCATGGGAATCATTGTTAACCTGTATAACAGTCCAAAAATAAATCCCAAAGAACAAACTAATTCCCCAAAAATTACTAAACTAAGAGATAGCCGGTTTCCTAAGCCTAATGGATCAGGAAATGAAGATGAAAGTTCAGAGAATGAACCCAATTTTTGAATTCCATGATATAGGAGCAATGAACCAAAAATAATTCTGGCAATCAACAATAAAACTGAGCTTTTCGTATCTCGAGGTTCTGATGAGAATAAAAAATTATATATCATAGTTGCTCCATTTAATTATCTTATGCAATTTTTATTAAAAACAACTTTAAACCAATTTAGTTCATTCCTCAAATAAATGCTATTACTATTCGTACTCTTTTACTTAATAAACTATATTCAACTTCTCTTCAAACATGTGTCTTGACATAAAAATACCCCAAAAAGTAAAATTAAAACTTTTTGGGGCACTTTATTTTTTACAAGCTCAGCCTATCGATCCATCTTGTCTTATTTTATAATTTATAGCCCTTTAAAGCATAAAAAAGTATATAAATAAAACTAATTAGAGGAACAACAAATCCGATAGCCATATTTGCTTCACCAATATACCCCATTAAAATAGGACTAAATGCACCACCAGCAACACCCATCACTATAAAAGAGGATGCTTTTTTTGTTAAAGTACCCATTCCTCTTAATCCTAGTGCAAATATTGTAGGAAACATGATTGACATAAAAAAGAAAGAGCAATAAAGTGCTATAAGTGACAACTGTCCTAATGACATCATTACTAAAGTCATACATACAGTATTTACCAAAGCATATAAAGCTAACAACTTATTTGGCGCCGCCCATTTCATAATAAAACTGCCCGATAAACGTCCAATCATTAAGGATGCCATTCCTCCAAGCGATAACATTTGCGATGCTGTTTGCTTAGTTAGGTTTGAATCAAGTTCCATCACATAATTAATGAAGAAAGCAAAAATACCAGTTTGCGCAGCACAGTATAAAAATTGCGCAACAACTGCTAAAACAAAATGACGATGACTCCATATAGAACGGGATTCTACTGAAGTTGTCTCTGTTTCTTTCTTTACTTCTTCTTCACTTTTCTCTTGAATATTTGGTAGCTTAACGATCAAAAATAATATAGCAACTACTACCACAATAGATCCAACTAATATATAAGGTAAAGTAGGAGCAAACTTATCTTTTTCATCAGCTCCAAAAATTAATGCACCTCCAACAAGTGGTCCTAATACCCAACCTAAACCATTAAAAGATTGAGATAGATTAAGTCTTTGAGCACTCGACTCCTGTGGGCCAAGCACTGTAGAGTAGGGGTTAGCTGCAGTTTCCAAAAAACAAAGTCCACAAGCTATTACAAAAAGAGCTATCAAAAATGGAACAGCAGAATCAACAAATGCTGCAGGAATAAATGCAAAGGCACCTAAAGCAAATAGAAATAAACCAAGAATGATTCCCCATTTATAACCAAACTTTTTCATAAATAAACCGGCAGGAAGTGCCATAACAAAATAAGCAATATAAGTTGAGAACTGAACCAGTCCTGATTCAGCTTTTGTCATATTAAAAGTTCCTTGAAAATGCTTATTTAGTACGTCTAATAACCCATGAGCAAATCCCCATAATAAAAACAAACTAGTGACAAGAATAAAAGGTATTAAATATGATTTCCCGTTTGGTGCGCTAAAAATAGAATCTTTTGTCTTCATTTCATTTTGTATTTTTCAATTTAGTTTAAAACAGGCCCAAAAATCGTGACTATTTCTTTATAAAACAAGAAAAAAAACAATATTATCTACGAAACATTCAATGTTATTCTCACTTTTTTATAGATAATAGATGAAGTATGTTATATAACATGCAAAAAATAAGTGTACTGTTTACACTAATTATTATTTTTGTCTCATGAACTAATATTAATGATGAACCGATATTTTGAAGCGTTAAAATCAGTATGTCTTTATCGATAACTACAAGTTTATTTTTTAACTCGTCGTTTATGTATTATTAATATTAAGAAAATTATTTGAAGAATTTAAATAAAACAAATTTTATATAATATAATATTTACTTTAAACACGTAATAACATTATGGCATTTTTAGATTGGACTATTATTGCCTTATTTATCGTGGCCCTTATTGGTATTTGTATTTGGGTTATGAAAAATAAAACAGGCAACACAAGTGACTTTTTTCTTTCAGGACGTAGTGAAACTTGGCTAACGGTTGGTGCCGCAATATTTGCAGCAAACATCGGATCTGAGCACTTAGTTGGTTTAGCAGGTGCAGGTGCACAAAACGGCATGGCAATGGCACACTGGGAAATGCAAGGTTGGATGATTCTTATCTTAGGATGGGTATTTGTTCCATTTTATGCTCACAGTAAAGTATTTACAATGCCGGAATTCTTATCAAGACGTTTTAATCAAAACACAAGTTCAACCTTGTCTATTATTACTCTTATCAGTTATGTGCTTACCAAAGTATCTGTAACAGCTTTCACTGGAGGTATTTTCCTTGAAACTATTATGGGTATCGACTTCTGGTACGGCGCTATTGGTTTAGTACTTCTTACTGGTATTTTCAGTGTTCTTGGAGGTATGAAAGGTATTATGATGATATCTGTTATTCAAACACCTATCTTGATTATTGGTGCTTTCTCTATTTTGTTCTTAGGAATGTATAAACTAGGTGATGGTGGAATTATTGACGGATGGAACGCCATCTGGACTTTCATGGGAGAAAAAAGACACTTAATTCACTCAGATCCAGCAGATCCTTTCTATAGCCAATTCCCTGGTGTTGGAGTTATCGTTGGTGCAGCTATCATTGGATTCTGGTACTGGTGTACAGACCAACATATTGTACAACGTGTTCTTGCTGCAAAAGACTTGAAAAATGCACGTAGAGGTACAATATTTGCAGGATACTTAAAAGTGCTTCCTGTTTTCATGTTCCTTATTCCAGGTATGATAGCAGCAGCATTAAAAGCTAAAGGTGTAGATGGATTTAATTTTGATTCTAATGATAAGGCATTTGGTAGCATGGTAGTTAACTTATTACCTATTGGTGCTAAAGGACTTGTAACTGTAGGATTCATCGCAGCATTAGTAACATCATTAGCTGCACACTTTAATTCATCAGCAACGCTATTTACTATTGACTTCTACAAGATTAAACATCCTAATGCAAGTGAAAAACGTCTTGTTTGGGTAGGTCGTATTGCAACTATTACTGTAGTACTTTTAGGATTAGTTTGGATTCCAATCATGAGAGGTTTAGGAAATGTTCTTTATGAATATCTTCAGAATGTACAATCGCTTATTGCTCCTGCAATTGCAGCTGTATTTACCTTGGGTGTATTCACTAAGAGAGTAACTCCTAAGGCCGGAGAATGGGGATTACTTATTGGTTTCTTAATCGGTTTATCTCGTCTAACTCTTATGGTATTCTCTAGCAGCATACCAGCAGACAGTATCTTCGGACAGATCCTTGCAATTAACTGGTTACACTTTAGTATTTTCTTGTTCTTATTCACTATGGTTCTTATGTACGTAATTAGCTACTTTACACCTAGTGCTACTGAAGAACAACTTAAAGGAATTACTTTCTTAACTCAGAGTCCTGAACAGATTGCTGAAACACGTTCAAGCTGGAGTACTGCAGATGTTCTGACTTCACTCGGCGTAGTTGCAATTTGTGTATTGTTCTACATTTACTTCTGGTAATTTACTAGTTCTAAACCATTATAGGTTTAGATGAAAAAATATAAATAATGGCAGATCGTTACAAGTTTTCTTGTAACGATCTGTTTTTTTATAGAATTCTGTTTGATGATTACATAAAAAATGGATAGGAGTATCCTTAACAAATAGTTATGAGACCTTTTATTTGATTACTCGTATTGGGCAAAACTGATTATTCATGCTTAAAAGATTTATTGAGCTACCATCAAACAAATATTTTTCAAAAAACATCTTCCACCTGCTACTAAAAATCATGAAACCTTTTATCAAAAGGCTTTTGGGGCAGTAGTAGATAAAAAATATAGTCAATTAATCTGCTACTAATTATGCTTATCTGCTACTTGTATACGAAATAATTCGTTTATTTTCTGATAATAGAACTACAAATGCATCTACCGAATCGTTCAATGTAAAGTCAAAGCTTTCAGATCGTAGTTTAAAGGAGTTAGAGATATATTCTATTCTCTATTTATTGGCTCGATAAAATAGGTTTTAGAATTGATCAATTAAAACATCAGCACCTCAGAATTTCTGTATGATCCTATCTTATCCTTGCAATATGGTGGGTATAATAAATAAAAAAAAGGAAAGTCCTAAAACCTTCCTTCGTACACCCTCAGGGACTCGAACCCTGGACCCATTGATTAAGAGTCAATTGCTCTACCAGCTGAGCTAAGAGTGCAAATGCATAATAAGAAGAAAAAAGTACACCCTCAGGGACTCGAACCCTGGACCCATTGATTAAGAGTCAATTGCTCTACCAGCTGAGCTAAGAGTGCTTATTTTATTTCTTTTTTGCGGTTGCAAAGGTAGACGTTTTTTTTTATTTTCCCAAATAAATCGGGCTTTTTTCTCGCATAAAGTTTTACGTCTTACTCAAATTCATAGAAGTCAGATGGGCTACTTCGCTTTAAAGCAATGAGTTGCACATCTTTTCCAACAATAACTCCTTTGCTTTTTAATTTCCATTCAACCGTTTTATATGCTAATTCCGGATGATTATTATCTTTACTTAGGTGACAAAGCCAGATATATTTTAAGTTTTCATTGATATTCTCTGCAAGAAATTCGGCTGTATCAGTATTACTCATGTGACCATTAGGACCAGAAATACGTTCTTTCAGATATTTTGGATAAGGTCCCATACGAAGCATTTCCAAATCATAGTTAGCTTCCAATATCAGATAATTAGCCTTACAGATATAATGAGCTGCCGTTTCAGTAATATGACCAAGGTCCGTTAGAAACGAGAAAATCTTATCTCCAATTTCTATACAATAGCCTACATTATCAGTGCCATCATGAGGAACTTCGAATGCTGAAATCTTAAACTCATCTATTTTCATAGGCTCATCTTTGTTAATATAGTGCACAGAAGTAGAGAGCTTTTCTGTCATGCAATAGCTCTTATTTATACCTTCATGAATTTCTTTAGTAGAATAGACAGGTATATTATATTTTTCGCCTAAATGCCCAACGGCCTTAATGTGGTCGGCATGATCATGCGTAATGAAAACAGCACAAACATTGCTCAATGAAACATTTATTTCCTTGAGTTCTTTTTTTATAGTGCGAATTCCAATACCTGCGTCAATTAAAATGCCGTGTTTATCTGTACCTAAATAATAGCAATTACCACTGCTACCACTAGCTAAACTTATAAATTTTATTTTCATTTTATATCATTCAAGACGTATATTTTACCAAAAATAGTAGTAAAATGTCTGCAAATGTACAAAAAAGGATGAAGATTTATTCTTTGTTTGCTCTCTTTTTGTCTATTTGAGCGGTATATTTAATAAATTAGAAATTCAAATAATACCTTAAAGCCAATTACACAGAAATAAATACAAGATTATAAAACCATATCTTTTAAAAACAAAAAAGGCTGCAGATGTTTTATCTGCAGCCTCCTGAAAACCTCAAAACGAATCTATTCTATCCTTTTACCTACTGTATCCCAATCTATAATATTCCAAAGAGCAGCAATATGATCCGCACGTCTGTTCTGGAAATCCAAATAGTAAGAGTGTTCCCATACATCAAACGTAAGAATTGGCTTTAATCCATGTCTAAGTGGATTACTACCATTTGCTTCTTTAGTAATATGCAATTTACCATCTTTATCAACTGATAACCAAGCCCAACCTGAGCCAAAAAGTCCTACAGCTGCTGCAGTAAATTCTTTCTTAAAGTTCTCAAAAGATCCCCATTCTTTATTTATTGCTTCTGCAAGTTTGCCGCATGGCTCACTTTTTTGAGGTTTTCCTGTAAATTGCAAGAAGTAATAAGTATGATTAAGAACCTGTCCGGCATTATTAAAAATAGGACCGTCTGGAGCTGTTGCAACAATTTCTTCTACACTTTTTCCTTCAAATTCAGTTCCGGGAACTAAATTATTAAGATTAGTAACATAAGTCTGAAGATGTTTACCATAGTGAAACTCAATTGTTTGTTTACTGATAACAGGCTCCAATCCATCATTTGCATATGGAAGCTTCGGCATTTCGTATGTCATAGTAGTAAGTATTAATGATAATAATAATGTTTTCATTCTCTTGGCATTTTACCAGTTACAAAAATAAAAAAATAAATTATATTTCCAACAAAAATTGCATATTTTTGACTATTATATAGTTAGAATTTATTATATGCCGTAATGTATGAAGCCTAAAAAATAAACTTCATGTTTAAATAACACATGCATATGCTATTTTGTTCTATATCATTCAAACTTTATTTATCTTTGCACGCTAAGTTTTGAACGAGAAATCAAGAAATGACAAATTATATAGATGAACTAAATGAGAGTCAGCGTGCTGCAGTGCTTTATAATGAAGGACCATCGCTAGTCATAGCCGGTGCAGGATCTGGTAAAACACGTGTGCTGACGTATAAAATAGCCTATTTGCTTGAAAAGGGATACGAGCCTTGGTCTATTCTTGCCTTAACATTTACCAATAAGGCGGCAAGAGAAATGAAAGCGCGTATTGCCAAACAAGTAGGAGAACAAAGCGCCCGTTATCTTTGGATGGGGACTTTTCACTCTGTTTTTTCACGCATTCTTAGAGTAGAGGCAGAGTTAATTGGCTTCACATCCAACTTTACCATTTATGATACCAGCGACTCGAAAAGTCTTATCCGATCAATCATCAAAGAGATGCAGCTGGACGAAAAAACTTATAAACCAGGCTCGGTACAAGGACAGATATCCAATGCAAAGAATCATTTGGTTTCACCTGATGCTTACGCAGTTAATCGTGAACTGACAGAACATGATAATGCTTGTAAGATGCCTGCTATCAGAGATATCTATCGCAGATACTGGGACAGATGCCGCCAGGCCGGAGCAATGGATTTTGATGATTTACTCTTCTATACATTTTTGTTGTTCAGAGATCATCCGGAGATATTGAGCAAATATCAGAATCAATTTAAATATATTCTGGTCGACGAGTATCAGGATACTAACTTTGCTCAACACAGCATTGTTTTGCAGCTATCAAAATTGCATCAAAAGGTTTGTGTGGTAGGAGATGATGCACAAAGTATCTATTCTTTTCGTGGAGCAAATATTGATAACATCCTGAAGTTCACAAAATTATATCAGAACACTCAAGTATTTAAGTTAGAGCAAAACTATCGTTCAACCCAAACCATTGTACGTGCGGCTAATAGTTTAATTGAGAAAAACCGCGAACAGATCCGGAAAGAGGTGTTTTCAGAGAAATCTCAGGGAGAACCCATCGGAGTTTACCAGGCATATTCAGATACAGAAGAAGGAGATATTGTTTCTAACAAAATTATGGAATTGCGAATGTCTAAGAGTTATAGTTATGACGATTTTGCCATTCTATACCGCACCAATGCACAATCCAGAATATTTGAAGAAGCTTTGCGCAAACGTAATCTTCCGTATAAAATTTATGGAGGATTATCTTTCTATCAACGAAAAGAGATAAAAGATGTGATTGCCTATTTCCGTTTAGTAACTAATCCTAATGACGAAGAAGCTTTTAAGCGAATTATTAATTACCCAGCCCGAGGAATTGGAGACACGACCGTAGGTAAGATTATTGAAGCAGCAAATAATTTTTCAGTCAGTCTGTGGGATGTAATATGCAATCCGTTACAGTTTGCGTTAAATATAAACAAGGGTACACATACTAAATTACAAGGATTCCGAGAACTAATTGAGAACTTTTCGCGTGCTGTTTCAGAAAAGAATGCCTATGAAATGGCAACATCCATTGTAAAAGAAGCAGGTATAGTGAATGAAATTTATCAGGATAGAACGCCGGAAAACCTTAGCAGACAAGAAAATATTGAAGAATTGGTCAACGGTATCCACGATTTCTGCGCTATGCGCGAGGAAGAAGGTAATGCAAACATCGCTCTTCCCGATTTTCTATCGGAAGTATCTCTGTTATCCGATCAGGATACAGATAAATCGGGCGATGAAGCAAAGATTACGCTTATGACGATTCACTCTGCAAAAGGGCTGGAATTCCGCAACGTATTTGTTGTTGGACTAGAAGAAAACCTCTTTCCAAGTAGCATGGCCGGAGATTCTCCAAGGGCAATGGAAGAGGAGAGAAGACTTTTCTACGTTGCCATAACCCGGGCAGAAGATCATTGCTTTCTATCTTTTGCCAAAAGTCGTTTCCGCTATGGCAAAATGGAATTTGCCAATCCAAGTCGCTTTTTGAGAGATATTGATCCGTCATTCCTGAAACTGCCAAACGACTCTGTTTCGAGCAGACATATAGATGAATCTCCGTCGAGATTCAGAAGGGAACAAAACGATAGGCCGGCACGTTCTTTGTTTAATACTGAGCGCGAAGCGCCAAAAACTACATTTACCAAGGTTACCATTCCACGGAATCTTACTAAAATGGAGAATGCTCAACCAAAGCCGGCATCTAGCGAGCCAATAACCGATTTACAATCCGGGCAACATATTGAGCACGAACGTTTTGGTATAGGAGAAGTGCTAAAAGTAGAAGGAAGCGGAGAAAACTTAAAAGCTACAGTGAAATTCCGAAATGCCGGAGAAAAGCAATTGCTATTGAAATTTGCCCGATTCAAAGTAATTTCCTGAAGCTTTGAATGAATAAAAATAGATAATTATTAGAACCATATTATAGATGATAGACTTTAATAAAGTGCCATCACCATGTTATGTGATGGAAGAGGATTTGCTGAGAAAGAACCTTAGTACAATAAAAAGCGTTAGCGAAAGAGCAGGAGTGGAGATTATTCTAGCCTTTAAATCTTTTGCTATGTGGAAGTCTTTTCCAATATTCCGCGAATACATAAACTGCTCTACCGCAAGTTCACTTTACGAAGCCCGACTGGCATACGAAGAGATGGGGAGCAAAGCTCATACATATTCTCCTGCATATACAGAAGAGGATTTTCCTACTATAATGAAATGCAGCAGCCATATTACGTTCAACTCATTCAGTCAGTTTGAACGGTTTTATCCTATGGTTGAGAAAGACGGAGAAAATATTTCTTGCGGCATCCGTATCAATCCTGAATACTCGGAAGTAGAGACCGAATTATATAATCCATGCGCACCTGGCACCAGATTTGGTATTACTTCAGATTTACTCCCTGAAGCACTACCCGAGGGTATTGAAGGCTTTCACTGCCATACTCATTGCGAATCCGATTCCTTTGATTTAGAAAAAACATTAGTGCACATTGAAGCCCGCTTCAGCAAGTGGTTTCCACAGATTAAATGGATTAATTTTGGCGGTGGACACCTTATGACCCGTAAAGATTACGATACAGAGCACTTGGTTAAGTTATTGAAAGACTTTAAGGCTCGCTATCCGCATCTTCATGTAATTCTTGAACCGGGATCAGCTTTTACGTGGCAAACAGGGGTATTGGTCTCTTCTATTGTAGATATCGTAGAAAACAAAGGCATTAAAACAGCCATTCTTAATGTCAGCTTCACCTGTCACATGCCCGATTGTCTTGAGATGCCTTATCAGCCGGCAGTTCGCGGAGCAATATCAGAAGCCGTTCCGGGCAAGTTTGTCTATCGTTTGGGAGGTAATAGTTGTCTGAGCGGAGATTACATGGGCGACTGGAGCTTCGACCATGAATTGCAGATTGGGGAGAAAATTATCTTTGAAGATATGATTCATTACACTATGGTGAAAACAAATATGTTCAATGGAATTCAACATCCAGACATTGCTCTCTGGACTTCAAAAAACGAGTTAAATCTTTATAAGTCTTTCTGTTACGAGGATTATCGCGACAGGATGTGCTAAATACCCAAATACAAATGCATATTTTTCCGTTAAAAAAGTGAGCAAAATATTTGGAGTTTTAGAAAAAAGAGCTACTTTTGCAACCGCAATCGCGAAAGTAGCTCAGTTGGTAGAGCATAACCTTGCCAAGGTTAGGGTCGCGGGTTCGAGTCCCGTCTTTCGCTCTAAAATTTGAGTGCGTCGGCGGCTAATTGTCGTTAATAATGCCCAGGTGGCGGAATGGTAGACGCGCTAGTTTCAGGTACTAGTGTTAGCAATGACGTGCAAGTTCGAGTCTTGTTCTGGGCACTGCGAGACGCATCAGATTTTATTATGTTGGAGAGGTGGCGGAATTGGTAGACGCGCTACTTTGAGGGGGTAGTGACAATTATGTCGTGGGAGTTCGAGTCTCCTTCTCTTCACATAAAGCGGACATTAAAATATTTGCGAAAGTAGCTCAGTTGGTAGAGCATAACCTTGCCAAGGTTAGGGTCGCGGGTTCGAGTCCCGTCTTTCGCTCCAAAATACTAATCTAGACCTTTCCTTTATCAGGCTAAGGTCTTTATTGTTTTGAATAAAGTTATAATCGCGAAAGTAGCTCAGTTGGTAGAGCACAACCTTCCCAAGGTTGGGGTCGCGGGTTCGAGCCCCGTTTTTCGCTCATAGATTAACAAAGCCTGCAGGTCAATCCGCAGGCTTTTTCTCTTAATACACATTTTAAAAAGGAGGTTCTATGTTTATCTTACTATTGACTTACCAAAAGCCGCTCGAAGAAGTTGATCGTCACTTAGCTGCTCACAGAGTTTATCTCGATAAAAACTACGCAAATGGCACATTTATAGCTTCCGGCAGAAGAAATCCCAGAATAGGTGGCGTTATTTTATGCAAAGCTTCCCGAAAAGAAGAGGTAGAGGAATTAATTAAAGAAGATCCATTCTACGCTTACGAAGTAGCAAAATACGAGATTCTGGAATTCGAAACGACCAAATTTGCAGAAGGTTTCGAGAAATTTATCTGATTTTAGCGTAAACCGACTATAGGAATACCCCAGGAATCTGCAAGCTCATTCCGGGAAAAATCAAATCTAGGCGAGCTATTTGCAAAGAATAACCGGATGTTTTTAAAAAGCAGGCGGGACTTTATTGTATCCTTGTACAAAAGAATGTTTTCTTTTGTACAAAACAATGCAATCTTCTGTACAAAAGAATTAATTGTTTTGTACAGGAGAATATAAAAACATAACCGGAGTTTCAGCAACATCCCGCGGCTAATTATTTTTTCCTCACCGGAAGTGCCGCTTTCTCACAGCAATTTTATTAGACGAAAATTTAACTTCTTCATCTAAAATGATTACTTTTGCGTCTCAAAATAGAGAAAAATAAAATTTAAAAATATATTATAATGGCAAAGGAACTAAAAGGACTTACCAAACGCAGCGAGAATTATTCGCAATGGTACAATGAATTGGTAGTAAAAGCTGATTTGGCAGAAGCATCTGCAGTACGTGGATGTATGGTAATTAAGCCTTATGGATACGCTATCTGGGAAAAGATTCAACGTCAGTTGGATGACATGTTTAAGGAAACAGGACACGTTAATGCTTATTTCCCTTTGCTGATTCCTAAATCATTTTTAAGCCGCGAAGCAGAGCACGTTGAAGGTTTTGCTAAGGAATGTGCTGTGGTAACTCACTACCGTCTGAAAAATGCAGAAGATGGTTCGGGTGTAGTTGTTGACCCGGCAGCAAAACTTGAAGAGGAACTCATTATTCGTCCAACTTCAGAAACTATTATCTGGAACACATATAAAAATTGGATTCAGTCATACCGCGACCTTCCAATCTTGTGTAACCAATGGGCAAACGTTTTCCGTTGGGAAATGCGTACCCGTTTATTCCTTCGTACTGCAGAGTTCTTGTGGCAGGAAGGACACACAGCTCACGCTACACGCGAAGAAGCTGAAGAAGAAGCACTAAAGATGTTGAACGTATATGGTGATTTTGCAGAAAACTTTATGGCTGTTCCTGTTGTAAAGGGAGTTAAATCTGCCAACGAACGTTTTGCCGGTGCGCTTGATACATATACTATTGAAGCAATGATGCAGGATGGAAAGGCTCTTCAATCGGGTACTTCTCACTTCCTTGGTCAGAACTTTGCTAAAGCATTCGATGTTCAGTTCGTCAACAAGAACAACGAAATGGAATATGTATGGGCTACTTCATGGGGTGTTTCCACTCGTTTGATGGGTGCCTTGATTATGACTCACTCTGACGACAATGGTTTGGTACTTCCTCCTAAATTGGCTCCATTCCAAGTAGTTATCGTTCCAATTTATAAGAATGAAGAACAACTAAACGCCATCAATGAAAAAGTTGCAGGCATCACTGCTAAACTGAAAGCATTAGGAATTTCATTCAAATATGATAATTCAGACAACAAGCGTCCTGGATTCAAATTTGCTGATTACGAACTAAGAGGTGTTCCTGTTCGTTTGGTTATGGGTGGCCGCGACCTTGAAAACAATACAGTAGAGGTTATGCGTCGTGATACTCTGGAAAAGGAAACTGTAACATGCGATAACATTGAAACTTACGTGAAGAATCTGCTTGATGATATTCAGGCTAATATCTTTAAGAAAGCATACGATTATCGTGAAGCTCATACTATCACTGTTGATTCTTACGAAGAATTCAAGGAAAAGATCGAAGAAGGCGGATTTATTCTTGCTCACTGGGACGGAACTACTGAAACAGAAGAGAAGATTAAAGAAGAAACAAAGGCAACTATCCGCTGTATTCCATTGAACGGCGATAAAACTCCTGGAAAGTGTATGGTTACAGGTAAGCCATCTGCTTGCAGAGTTGTATTTGCACGTTCTTACTAATAAAAAAATGAAGAAGGTCCGCTTTGCAGTTATCGGGATGGGGCACATCGGCAAACGACATGCCGAAATGATCCGCCGGAATGAACAAGCGGAATTAGTAGCAGTATGCGATATTATTTCTCCGAAAGAGCTGGGTATTTCAGCTCTTTCGGAGATTTTTTATAATTCTCTGAGCGAACTACTCGCAAATGAGAAGGATATTGATGTAGTAAACATCTGCGTTCCCAACGGACTTCATGCTGAGCTAGCCTTAAAAGCGATTGATTCAGGTAAACATGTTGTTATTGAAAAACCGATGGCGCTCTCAAGACTGGATGCAGAAAAGATTTTAGCAAGGAGCAAGGAGAGAGGATGTGATGTGTTTTGTGTAATGCAAAACCGCTACTCGCCACCTTCTGTATGGCTGAAAGAAATTGTTGAGAGTGGGATATTAGGAAAACTCTATTCCGTTCAGCTAAACTGCCTCTGGAACCGTGACGAAAGATATTATAAGATTGGAAACTGGCACGGAACCACTGAAATGGATGGTGGAACTTTATTTACTCAATTTTCTCATTTTGTGGACATTATGTATTGGTTATTTGGCGACGTAGCCAACATAAAAGGTTCATTCTACGACTTTAACCACCAATCGCTGACAGACTTTGAAGACAGCGGGAATGTTCTTTTTGATTTCGTAAAAGGAGGGTCGGGGAGCCTGAATTATTCCACAGCTGTATGGGACAAGAATCTGGAAAGCAGTATGACTATCATTGCCGAAAATGGTTCTATAAAAGTAGCCGGACAATACATGAATGAAGTGGAATACTGTCACATCAAAGATTATACGACGCCCACTCTAGCTCCATCTAATCCGCCAAATGATTATGGTCCGTATAAAGGTTCGGCACAAAACCACCATTACGTAATACAAAACGTGATAGACAAGCTCAATGGTAATGCATCAATTACCACAAATGCCATGGATGGCTTAAAAGTAGTCGATATTATCGAAAGAATATACAAAGAAAGGGATGCCCAATAGAGCATCCCTTTTCATTTGGTTGTCCAAAAGGACTTGTATTAATGGTTTTATTTCTTAAAATTGGAAGAAGTTCTTAGCGTTGTTATAGCTGATATCTTCAATCATCTGACCGATGAATTTCATTTCAGAAGCAGGAAGTTCGCCATTTTCTACATCACGACCTACAAGGTTACACAATGTACGACGGAAGTATTCGTGACGAGGGTATGACATAAAGCTACGAGAATCTGTCAACATACCAACGAAACGGCTTAATAAACCAAGAACAGAAAGAGCATTCATTTGTTTTTCCATACCATCTTTCTGATCAAGGAACCACCATCCAGAACCAAACTGAATCTTACCAGCAATCTTACCATCCTGGAAGTTACCAAGCATAGTTGCAATTACTTCGTTTGCACATGGATTCAAGTTATAAAGGATTGTTTTAGTAAGCTTGTCATTGTAATCAAGACGATTCAGGAACTTAGACATTGCTTTAGCAGTGTTGAATTCGCCGATAGAATCGAAACCTGTATCAGGACCTAGCTTCTCGAACATACGAGTGTTATTGTTACGGATAGCTCCGTAGTGGAATTGTTGAGTCCATCCTTTTTCGTGATCCATTTCAGCAAATACAACTAGCATTGCAGATTTGAATTTCAGGATTTCTTCTTTTGTAAGTTCAGCACCACCGTATACTTTATTGAAGATAGCTTTGATCTCAGCATCAGTATAGTCTTCAGCATAAAACTCTTCAATACCGTGGTCAGACAGTTTACAGCCAAGGCTTGCGAAGAAGTCATGACGAACTTTCAATGCAGCAACTACATCGTCGAAAGTATTGATAGTAACACCACTAACTTCAGCTAATTTTTCAATGTAAGCGCGGAAATCAGCAGGAACTTCTACAGCCATAGCTTTATCAGGACGCCATGTAGGCAACATTTTAGTCGCGAATCCACTATTTCTTGTCGCAATATGATACTCCAAAGAATCAATTGGATCATCAGTAGTACAAACAGCTTCTACATTATGACGAGTCATCATTCCACGTGCTGAATATTCAGGCATAGCTAATTTCTCGTTACATTCGTCGAAAATTTCGCGTGCAGTATCTTTATTAAGAATCTTATTGATGCCAAACGCAGTCTTAAGTTCCAGATGAGTCCAGTGGTAAAGAGGATTTCTCATTGTATAAGGAACTGTTTCAGCCCATTTTTCAAACTTTTCCCAGTCAGAAGTATCAGTACCGGTACAAAAACGTTCGTCTACGCCATTTGTACGCATTGCACGCCATTTGTAGTGGTCTCCACCTAACCATATTTCAGTTAATGAACGAAACTTGTGGTCGTCAGCAACCATTTTAGGAACTAAATGACAGTGATAGTCAATAATAGGCATTTTAGCCGCATGTTCGTGATACAATTCTTGTGCAGTTTTAGTTTGCAACAAGAAATTTTCATCCATAAAATTCTTCATTTTAATATAACGTTTTAAGTATTTAAAATTGTTACTACTATATTAAAGATAGATATAACGCTAATTATTAGCCTTATATCGTTATTTTCTATTTTAGATTTATTAACCGTTATCGCACACGAAAGTAGAAATTTAATTTGGAATAACAAAATTATTCGTATATTTGCGCATATTATTTATGATATTTAAACTGTTATCGAACACGAATGAGATTTTGTAACCAAACAACAACAAAATTCGAAAATAGTGGGTACAGTTTCCTTGATAATTAGTCATTGAAATCATAGTATTAAGAACTTTATAAAATAAAAGAAATGAAACCATTAAACAGACAAAATGTTCAGGCAAACAAATATCCTGAACGTATTATTCAGTTTGGAGAAGGAAACTTTTTACGTGCATTTGTAGACTGGATCGTTTATAACATGAATCAGAAAGCTGATTTCAATAGCAGCGTTGTTGTTGTTCAACCTATTGAAAAAGGTATGATCGATATGCTAAATGAACAAGATTGCCTTTATCACCTTAATCTTCAGGGATTAGACAAAGGTAAAGAGGTGAACAGCATTGAAATGATCGACGTAATTAGCCGCGCTTTGAATCCATATACTCAGAATGACGAATTCATGAAGCTTGCTGAAAATCCTGAAATGCGTTTCGTTATTTCTAACACAACCGAAGCTGGTATCGCATTCGATCCTTCATGCAAATTAACTGATGCTCCTGCATCTTCTTATCCAGGAAAATTAACTCAGTTATTATATCACCGTTTCAAAACATTCAACGGAGCTGCTGACAAAGGTTTGATTATCTTCCCATGCGAATTGATCTTCCTGAATGGTAAAGAATTAAAGAAATGTATTGAACAATATATTGAACTTTGGAACCTTGGTGAAGAATTCAAGACTTGGTTCGAAACTGCTTGCGGTGTTTACTGTACATTGGTAGACCGTATTGTTCCTGGATATCCTCGTGCTACTATCAACGAAATTCTTGATAGAATTCAGATTGAAGATAAAATGGTTGTTCAGGCTGAAATCTTCCACTTGTGGGTTATCGAAGCTCCTCAATCTATCGCTAAAGAATTCCCTGCTGACAAAGCTGGTTTGAACGTATTATTCGTTCCTTCTGAAGCTCCTTACCACGAAAGAAAAGTTACTTTATTGAATGGCCCTCACACAGTACTTTCTCCAGTAGGTTATCTTTCTGGTTTGAATACAGTAAGAGAATGCTGCGAAGATGCAGTTATCGGTAAATTCGTTAAGAAAGTAATGTTCGAAGAATTACTTGAAACTCTTAACTTACCAAAAGCAGAACTTGAAAAATTTGGTAACGACGTAATGGAACGTTTCTGTAACCCATTCGTTAAGCACTTTGTTACTTCAATCATGCTTAACTCATTCCCTAAATTCAAAACTCGCGACCTTCCAGGTTTGAAAACTTACTTAGAACGTAAGGGTGAACTTCCTGCAGGTATCGTTCTTGGTTTAGCAGCTATCATCACTTACTACAAAGGTGGTAAACGTGGCGAAGACACTATCGTTCCTAACGATGACCAAGCTATCATCGATCTTCTTGCTAATCTTTGGGCAACAGGTTGCACTAAGACAGTTGCAGAAGGTGTTTTAGCTTCTGAAATGATCTGGGGTGAAGACTTGAACAAAGTTTCAGGATTAACTGAAAAAGTAATCTCTTACTTGAATTCTATTCAGGAAAAAGGTATGCTTGAAACAGTTAAAGCTATTATCTAAAACGGTTAATAATAAATAAGTAGGAGCGACTTACACTGTTTTTTAAGCAGTTGTAAGTCGCTTTTCTATTTTTAAAATCTTATTCTATAAGATATTCAAAGAAATAATTGTTATTCAGTATAAGATTGAATATTTCTTTTGAGGTATTAATTCATCTTCTCCTTATACATTTATAATTATCTGTAAATAAAATATTTCAACTTATAACTATTACTATTTGGCTAATATATTATTTCCAATTCTACAATTCATTACTATATAACATTGTAAATCAATGCTATACATTAAGAATAAGGAAATAACAAAAGTAGTCACGAAAAATGTAAATCTTTCAGGAAGTTTTTGAGGGGGTAACAGGGGATATAGCTCTGAAATCCTTTGGTAGTGGGAGTGCTAAATTTTAAACCAAGACATATAAAAGATCTTTTCTACAAAGTTTGTCACACACCGTAAAATTAGTAAACATTATTCGTTACATTTGTTAGAAACAAACAATCTCAATTGCTTATCCAATCAAGATTCTACATACTTTCGATAAACCATTTATTGACTCTGATAAAAAGCCTGTATAACGCCATAAATAAAGATTCAATATAATATCTTCCACCAAAAAAGTGACGAAGCGCCTTAATACACATCATTCAGTGCAAGATGTTTGCTCAACTTTATCAAGAAAATGTACTTTATGCTACACAAGTCCGAATTAAGCTGGATAATTCGGTAGACACCTCATTAAGAAAATATCTTTCCTGCAATTCTGCTTCTCTATCAAAATAAACTCGCAATTTTATTCAACAACCACACTTAAGTGATTAATTAGCTTAAAAAAGAGAATAAGAATTTATAAAAAAACAAGAAAGATGGTTGTATAATCGCAATTTTAGCATATCTTTGTAGCCAGATTTTCTCACACTTAATGAAAATAAAGGAAATAGTAAGCGCCCTTGAAAGGTTCGCGCCTCTGCCATTGCAAGACGGTTTTGATAATGCCGGCTTACAAATCGGGCTGACAGAAGCGGAAGCAACAGGGGCTTTGTTGTGTCTTGACGTTACTGAATCTGTTATAGATGAAGCTATTGCGTTGGGATACAATCTTGTTATATCACATCATCCGCTCATATTTAAGGGATATAAATCTATCACAGGCAAAGATTATGTAGAGCGTTGTATCCTGAAAGCTATTAAAAATGATATAGTAGTTTATTCTGCACATACCAACCTGGATAACGCTTCAGGAGGAGTTAATTTTAAAATAGCAGAAAAAATAGGTCTGAAGAATGTGAAAATCCTTTCTTGTAAAGAGGAATCTTTACTTAAATTGGTAACTTTTGTACCAGCTGAGCAAGCAGAAAAAGTGCGCCGTGCTCTGTTTGATGCTGGTTGTGGCAACATAGGCAACTATGATTCATGCAGTTACAATTTAGAGGGAGAGGGGACTTTCCAAGCTCAGGAGGGTACACATCCTTTTTGCGGTAAAGTAGGAGAATTACATAAAGAAAAAGAGATTCGCATAGAGACGGTTCTTCCTTCTTTTAAAAAAAATGCAGTAATAAGAGCGTTAATTGCTGCTCATCCTTATGAGGAACCAGCTTTTGATCTTTATTCGTTAAAAAACTCATGGTCTCAAACGGGATCTGGAGTGATAGGAGAATTTGAATTTCCGGAAACGGAACTGGATTTCCTGAAACGCATAAAAAAAACATTTGAAGTTGGATGTCTTAAGCATAACAAGCTTACAGGCAGACTTATCAGCAAAATAGCATTATGTGGAGGGGCAGGGGCTTTCCTTCTCTCAGATGCCATAAACCAGAAAGCTGATGCATTTATTACAGGAGAAATTCGTTATCACGATTATTTTGGTCACGAAAACGATATTCTAATGGCCGAAATTGGTCATTATGAAAGTGAACAGTATACAAAAGAGATTTTTTATTCCTTATTAAAGGATATATTTCCAAATATTGAGATTCAAATTAGTAAAATAAATACCAATCCCATAAAATATTTATAAAAATATGGCTAAAGAAGCAAAAAATGAACCGAAGGAATTAACGGTAGAACAGAAACTAAAGGCATTGTATCAGTTACAGACAATGCTTTCAGAAATTGATAAGATCAAAACTCTAAGAGGTGAACTTCCTCTTGAAGTACAAGATCTTGAAGATGAAGTTGCCGGTCTGAATACTCGTATTGAAAAGATTAAACTTGAAATTAGCGAACTGAAATCTTCTATTGCTGCAAAGAAAATTGAGATCGAAGCAGCTAAGGCTTCTGTAGAAAAATACAAAGCTCAGCAAGAAAACGTACGCAATAACCGTGAGTTTGACTTCTTATCTAAAGAAATAGAGTTCCAGACTTTGGAAATCGAACTTTGCGAAAAGAGAATAAAAGAATTCACTGCCGACGAAAAAGCAAAAAGCGAAGAAGTAGCAAACAGCATTGAAGTTTTGGAAGAAAGAGAAAAAGATTTATCAGTTAAGAAAAATGAGCTGGATGAGATTATCTCTGAAACAAAGCAAGAAGAAGAAAAACTGAGAGAGAAAGCTAAAGTTCTTGAAACTACTATCGAACCTCGTTTACTTCAGGCGTTTAAACGTATTCGTAAGAACTCACGCAACGGTTTAGGTATTGTATATGTACAGCGTGATGCTTGTGGTGGTTGTTTTAACAAGATTCCACCTCAGAGACAAATGGATATCCGTATGCGCAAGAAAATCATTGTTTGCGAGTACTGTGGTAGAGTAATGATTGACCCAGAATTAGCAGGAGTTGAATTATAACATTCCTCAAAATAGAAAAAGAGTAGTTTCTAAATCGAAAATCTTTTAGATTGAAACCTCTTTTTTAAAAGAATTCCCCTTATCTTAGTCAAATTAATTGAGTAGCTAATAATAAGGGGAATTCTTATATTCCCTCTATAAATAAATGACTTATTTATATTAGGTACGCTTATAAATCAATATTTTACATAAGTTTGAAGTTGAAATAGAGAATAAGAAGGATTATCTAATTTATAGACTAGCAACATTTGTTTAAAGAAGATTATAATCTGGTATATCCTCTAAAAATGTGTATGTATGATTTGCATAATCCATTTTGCAGCAGTAATGATTAATCCCGTTACTAACAATTAAATAATCTACTTTCAGCACAAAATTATAATTTGTTATCTGATTAAATACTGCCTGCGTAATTTCTATTTGCGGAGCTTTATATTCAATAATCATACGTGCCATAAGATCACGTTTATAAAGCACGGTATCACAGCGTTTTTTTGTTCCGTTTAGATTTAGTAAGACCTCATTAGCCATTAATGATACAGGATAGCCTTTTTGATCAATAAGAAAGTGAACAAAGTGCTGACGTACCCATTCTTCGGGGGTAAGCGCAACATATCGTCGCCTAATTACATCAAAAATTACTTTTTTTCCATCTCGTATGGCTATTTTAGTCTCATACTTTGGTAGGTTTAACAATAACATTTATTAAATTTGTAAATTAAAAAATATATTCTTAAGTCAGAAACACAAAATTAGCAGATAAATATGAAAACGAAGCAAGAAATTGTTGCAAATTGGCTTCCCCGTTACACAAAACGTTCATTGGAAGACTTTGGAGAATACATTCTATTGACAAATTTCAATAAATATGTAGAGATATTTGCAGAACAATGTAACGTTCCAGTTCTTGGAAGAGATGCAAATATGACTTCTGCAACCGCAGATGGAATTACTATTATTAACTTTGGTATGGGAAGTCCAAACGCTGCAATTATTATGGATTTACTCGGTGCCATACATCCTAAAGCATGTCTTTTCCTGGGTAAATGTGGTGGTATAGGTAAGAAAAATCAGTTAGGCGACCTAATACTTCCTATAGCTGCAATTAGAGGAGAAGGAACTTCTAATGATTATTTCCCTCCAGAAGTTCCAGCTTTACCGGCATTTATGCTGCAGCGTGCTGTTTCTTCAGCAATCCGTGATTATGCCCGAGATTATTGGACAGGAACTGTATATACAACCAATAGAAGAATTTGGGAGCATGATGAAGAATTCAAAGAATATCTTCTTAAGACTCGCGCTATGGCTGTTGATATGGAAACTGCAACCCTTTTTACTACAGGATTTGCCAATCATATTCCAACAGGCGCACTACTGCTGGTTTCCGATCAACCAATGACTCCCGAAGGAATTAAAACTGATAAAAGCGATACTATGGTAACCCAGAACTTCGTTCACGAACATGTAGAAATTGGGATCGCATCGCTTAAAATGATTATAGATGAGAAAAAGACTGTTAAGCATCTAAAATTCGATAAATAAGGTAATTAAAGCATATAAATGGCAAAAAAGGAATATACATACGAAGATATTATTAGCGATATTAAGGCTAAGCAATACAAACCCATATATTATTTAATGGGAGAAGAGCCTTATTATATTGATCTGATATCCGACTATCTTACTCAAAATGTTCTTACTGATACAGAGAAAGAGTTTAATTTAACCGTAGTGTATGGTGCTGATACTGATATAGCTACTATAATAAATGCAGCAAAAGGATATCCAATGATGTCTGAATATCAAGTTGTTGTAGTTAAGGAGGCACAAAGTGTAAGAAACATTGAGGAACTTTCATACTACCTTCAAAAACCATTAAGCTCTACAATCCTTGTTATTTGTCATAAACACGGTGTGCTTGACAGGCGAAAAAAGCTAGCAGCTGAAATAGAAAAAGTAGGTTTCCTCTTTGAATCTAAAAAGCTAAAGGATACTATGCTTCCAGGCTTTATAACCTCGTATTTAAAACGCAAAGGGCTAGATATAGAGCAAAAGTCTTCCGAGATGATTGCTGATTTTGTCGGATCTGATTTGAGCCGTCTTACTGGTGAACTTGAGAAGTTAATAATCACCTTACCATTAGGACAGAAGCGTATTACACCTGAGCTAATTGAAAAAAATATAGGGATAAGTAAAGACTATAATAACTTCGAATTAAAGAATGCATTGATAGAAAAGGATATTTTTAAAGCTAATCAGATAATAAAATATTTTGCAGAAAATCCGAAAACAAATCCTATACAAGCTACTCTATCTCTTCTTTTCAATTTCTACTCTAATTTAATGTTAGCCTATTATGCTCCTGAAAAATCGGAACAAGGAATAGCTCAGCAATTAGGATTAAAAACTCCATGGCAAGCAAAGGATTACATTAAAGCTATGCACAAATATAATGGTGTTAAGGTTATGCAGATTATTGGAGAGATAAGAAATTATGACGCAAAATCAAAAGGAGTGGGTAATACTAATATGAATGACGGAGAGCTACTTCGAGAATTAGTGTATAAAATTCTGCATTAATCTACAACTTGTTTTTCTAATTCCCATATAGCCTTCAATATTTTGAAGGCTTTTTTTATGCCTAAAAATTAATATTGAGTAAAACTACAAAATAATTTTTCTTTTAGGCAGCAAAACAAAGTTCAACTCCCACAAAATGATAATAATTCAACTTAAAATCTAGAATCAGCAAAATTATGAACTGAAATAATAGGATTAAATCACTGTTTTACAATAATTTATATAAAAATTAATCATCTGAGAATCTTTTATTTCAATCATAATGACCATAAGATCAGAAATTCATTAAACATTCCTCATTTAATAGGTACAATTGTTTATTTACTACAATCTAAGTATTGAGGAAATTTATACCTATACATATTCAATTTACAAGAGTGAAATATTATGAGAAATTGTATGTTTTACACAAATGTTTCTAGTTTACAAAACTACATATTTAGGGATGTATATTACAAATAGTACTTACTAAACATTTGTAAAGCAATATTTTACGGATATAAATTATTAGCGACAAAACCATTATAAATTGTGTTTATAACCTTAATTATAGGTCTTAAATATCAATATATCAGCCTAATAACTAAATTATATAAACTAAAAATAGAATATATAGAAAAAATATTGATATACATTTGTATTACGTATAAATATCATTTTTTATGCCTTAAATAACTCATTAATAATAAGTAATTTATATCTAAAACACTAAGTTTTACTTATGTTTACATTTTACACAATTTATAGGACATACATTTGTATATAAACAAATGTATCCACATAAAGTATTTTTGTAAACTTGAAAAATAAACATTTGGAATTTGCTTATGTGAATTATTATGTTTACATTTGTCGAACCAAAGTTTACAATTAGATATTCACATTTATAATTAATAAAGGCTCAAAGATGAAAGATAGAATTGAAGCTATAATGAAAAGAGAGCATATGACCCCTTCTTCATTTGCTGAAAGTATAGAAATTCAGCGATCTACATTAACTCATATTTTACGAGGTAGAAATAATCCGAGTTTAGATGTAGTTATGAAAATTCATCAACGTTTTAAATACGTGAATTTGGATTGGCTTCTTTATGGAAATGGAAATATGATAAACCAAGAGAAAACATCTGATGATTTACAACGCTCTTTATTTGACGAGAATGAAGAAATCAAGCCCATTCCTCAGGTTGATTTAGAATATCGCAAGGAAATGCCATTAAAAACATCTGAAAATACATATAAAGAGCCTGTAAAAGAAGAGATTAGGTATATAGAAAGGCCACCAAGAAAAATCACTGAAATAAGAATTTTCTTTGATGATAATACATTTGAGATCTTTAAAGGTGAAAAAATGCCCTTCTAATAATTTAATGAAGACAGGTAAAGGATAATTTGGACAAAATGGCGTATCTTTGTCGCTTGAACGAGAATTATCCTATTCATGAAAAAAAAGATTTTAGATTTAACGGTCACAGCTAACATACAGTTGCACGCTAACTATGTGTTGATCAAAATGACCTCTCAGGAAATTTTGCCAGAAATGCTTCCTGGACAATTTGCCGAAATAAGAGTAGATGGTTCACCTACTACTTTTCTTCGCCGACCTATTTCAATTAACTATGTAGACAAAGTCAACAATGAGGTATGGTTTCTTGTACAGATAGTTGGTGATGGAACAAGAACCTTAGCTAAAGTTTCTGCTGGAGATGTAGTAAATGTAGTTTTACCTCTAGGCAATGGCTTCACTATCCCAGAAAAACCTTCGGATAAACTTCTTCTTATAGGAGGAGGTGTTGGAACAGCACCATTGCTCTATTTAGGCGAAGTTTTATTGGCTAATAATTGCAAACCAACCTTCCTGTTAGGTGCACGTTCTGAAGGCGATTTGCTTCAGTTAGAGGACTTTAAAAAGTTTGGAGAAGTATATACCACTACAGAAGACGGAAGTGCTGGTGAGAAAGGCTATGTAACTCAACACTCTATACTTAACGACAAGCAATTCGACATGATTTATACTTGCGGGCCAAAACCAATGATGGTTTCTGTAGCTAAATATGCCAAAGCTAATAATATAGAATGCGAAGTGTCTCTTGAGAATAAAATGGCTTGTGGTGTAGGCGCTTGCTTATGCTGCGTAGAAAATACTGTAGATGAAGGACATATCTGTGTTTGTACAGAAGGACCTGTTTTAAATATAAAGAAGTTGCTATGGCAGATTTAAGTGTAAACATTGGTGAACTAAAAATGAAGAATCCGGTGATGACCGCATCGGGTACATTTGGATACGGAGAAGAGTTTGAAGATTTTATAGATATTGCACGAATAGGTGGTATAATTGTAAAAGGCACCACTCTTCACAGACGTGAAGGGAACCCTTATCCTCGTATGGCAGAGACTCCTTCTGGCATGTTAAACGCTGTGGGACTGCAAAATAAGGGTGTTAATTACTTCGTAGAACACATTTATCCCAAGATAAAAGACACAGATACAAACATTATAGTCAATGTTTCCGGATCTGCTATTGAAGATTACGTAAAAACAGCAGAAATCATCAACGAACTTGTAAACATTCCTGCTATAGAACTAAATATATCTTGCCCAAATGTAAAGCAAGGTGGAATGGCTTTCGGAGTATCAGCTGCCGGGGCTTGCGATGTAATTAGCGCTGTTCGTTCTGTTTACAAGAAAACACTCATCGTAAAATTATCGCCAAATGTTACAGATATTACTGAAATTGCACGTGCAGCAGAAGCTTCTGGTGCCGATAGTGTTTCTTTAATTAATACAATATTAGGTATGGCAATTGATGCAGAAAAACGTAGTCCACTATTGTCAACTGTTACAGGTGGATTAAGCGGACCTGCAGTAAAACCTATCGCTCTTCGCATGGTATGGCAAGTAGCCAAAGCTGTGAAAATTCCAATAATCGGCCTTGGTGGTATTATGGACTGGAAAGATGCTGTAGAATTTATGCTTGCCGGTGCCACTGCTGTACAAATTGGAACTGCTAATTTTATTGATCCTGCTGTAACTGTTAAAGTTATAGATGGTATAAATAATTACTTAGACAGACACGGATACTCTTCTGTAAAGGATATCATCGGAGCTTTGGAAGTTTGATCTGATTATTAAACAAATTTAAAGCGAAATCTAAGATTTTTATTCAGCTTACATTCTTCAAATGATGTAGGTCTAAAACTAAAAAGGTGTACACCAAATTATATTGTAGTGTACACCTTTTTATATTTAACCCTATTCGTATTTCTAAATCAAATCTCAAAAAAGACCTTAGTCTTCTATATCTTTGCTTGATCAATGAAATATTTTGATTTGCTATCTACTTAAGCAAATCAGGTCTCAGTCGTTTTGTTCTTTCGAGTGATTGATTAAGTTCCCATTCTGCAATCTTAGCTTCATGACCAGAAAGTAAAATATCAGGAACTTTCCACCCATTATAATCTGCCGGTCTTGTATAAACCGGAGCTGCCAGAAGATTGTCCTGAAAAGAATCTGAAAGAGCAGATTGTTCATCAGAAATAACTCCCGGAATAATACGAATGATAGCATCCGCCATTACAGCCGCCGCCAATTCGCCACCAGTCAAAACATAATCTCCTATGCTAATTTCCTTTGTAATTAGGTGTTCCCGGATTCTATAATCGATACCTTTGAAGTGTCCGCAAAGAATTATCAGGTTATTATATAATGAAAGAGAATTTGCCATTTTTTGATTGAACTGCTCCCCGTCAGGAGTCGTAAAAATCACCTCATCATACTCTCTTTCAGCCTTTAAGGAATTTATACATCGTTCAATTGGTTCTATTTTCATTACCATGCCGGCACAACCACCAAATGGGTAATCATCTACTTTGCGATGCTTGTCCGTTGTATAATCACGAAGATTATGAATATGAATCTCAGCAAGTCCTTTATTCTGAGCTCTTTTAAGAATAGAACAATTGAAGAAACCTTCAATCATTTCGGGTAAAACTGTAATTATATCAATGCGCATAGCTCTAATTTTTTTGCAAAAATACAAATAAATATGCTTGCTCATGGCAGATATTCATGAAGAAAATACGTATTTTTGTCTAAAACAATCTGAAATTATGACCGCAAAGGAAAGAATAGAGCAATTACGTGCTGAATTACACCGCCATAACCACAATTATTATGTATCGAACTCTCCGGAAGTATCCGATTTAGAATTTGATAAAATGTTGAAGGAGCTTCAGGAACTGGAAGATCAGTACCCTGAATATTATGATGAAAATTCGCCAACAATGCGCGTGGGTAGTGATATTAATAAGAACTTTACGCAGGTTGCACACAAATATCCGATGCTTTCATTAGGAAATACCTACTCAGAATCTGAGGTTACCGACTTTTATGAACGTGTTAGGAAATCTTTAAATGAGGATTTTGAAATATGTTGCGAGATTAAGTACGACGGAACTTCCATTTCACTAACTTATATTGACGGAAAACTTGTAAGAGCTGTAACCAGAGGTGACGGTGAAAAGGGCGATGATGTAACAGATAACGTTAAGACTATCAAAACTATACCTTTAGTGCTTCATGGAAACGACTATCCTCAGGAATTCGAAATACGCGGAGAGATTCTGATGCCATGGTCTGTATTCGAAGAACTCAATCAGGAAAAAGAAGCTCGTGAAGAGCCACTATTCGCCAACCCTAGAAATGCAGCATCGGGAACGCTGAAACTCCAAAATTCTTCAGTAGTAGCTTCCCGAAAACTGGATGCATATCTTTATTATTTATTGGGCGATAAGTTACCCTGCGATGGGCATTTTGAGAACCTTCAGGTTGCCCAAAAATGGGGATTTAAGATTTCGGATGCAGTACGGAAATGTAAAACGCTTCAGGAAGTGTTCGATTTCATAAATTATTGGGATGTTGAACGAAAAAACCTGCCCGTAGCTTGCGATGGTATTGTATTGAAAGTAAACTCTTTACGTCATCAAAACACGCTAGGCTACACAGCAAAATCTCCTCGATGGGCTATTGCTTATAAATTCCAGGCAGAACAAGCATTAACCCGTCTTAATCAGGTTACATATCAAGTAGGTCGAACCGGAGCTGTTACCCCGGTTGCAAATTTAGACCCAGTTCAACTTTCAGGAACCATTGTAAAACGTGCCTCACTACATAATGCCGATATTATTGAAGGCCTCGATCTTCATATTGGAGATATGGTTTACGTAGAAAAAGGCGGAGAAATTATTCCTAAAATAACCGGGGTCGACATTAAATCTCGCTTTATGATTGGCGATAAAGTAGAATTTATCTCAAACTGTCCGGAATGTGGTTCAACTTTAGTACGTTACGAGGGTGAAGCTGCCCACTATTGTCCCAACGAAAATGCTTGTCCGCCACAAATAAAAGGAAAAATAGAGCATTTTATAAGTCGCAAGGCCATGAACATTGACGGATTAGGACCCGAAACTGTTGATTTATTCTATAATCAAGGACTAATAAGCAATCCGGCAGACTTATACGATCTTACCGCTGATCAAATAAAAGGTCTGGAAAGAATGGGCGAAAAATCTGCTGAAAATATTATTGCAAGTCTGCAAGCATCCAAAGAAGTACCATTTGAACGAGTTATTTTTGCTTTGGGAATCCGTTTTGTCGGAGCAACCGTTGCAAAAAAAATAGCAAAAGCATTCGCTTCAATAGAAGAATTGGAGCAAGCCACGCTAGAAACACTTGTTCAGGTTGATGAAATTGGAGAAAAAATAGGCCAAAGCATCGTGAATTACTTTGCTGACGAAAAAAACATCCTTCTAGTTAACAGACTAAAAGAGGTAGGATTGCAATTTACACGTTCGGAGGAGCATGAACAGGTTAGTGACAAGCTAAACGGACTATCTATTGTGATAAGCGGCGTATTCGTTCATCATTCACGAGACGAATACAAAAGCATGATTGAACAAAATGGAGGAAAGAATGTTGGTTCTATATCATCTAAAACAAGTTTTATTCTTGCCGGCGATAATATGGGGCCTAGCAAACTGGAAAAAGCCACCAAACTAGGAATACGCATTATAAGCGAAGAGGAGTTTTTAAAGCTAATATTGTAACCATTTAACACGAAATAAATTATTTTCATCACCTACGTATAGTAAAAATAGAAAATATTAGTACTTTTGCAGCATAAATACCTTTAGATTACAATTACACTTATGATACAGTCAAAATTAAGAGGTATGGGCGTAGCATTCATTACCCCATTCAAAGAAGACGAAAGCGTTGATTACGAAGCAATCATCAGATTAGTTGACTATCAACTTCAGAACGGAACAGACTTTCTTGTAATTCTGGCAACTACTGCCGAAACACCAACCCTGTCTTCTGAAGAAAAGATAAAAATCCAGAAACTAATTGTAGAACGAGTAAATGGCCAGATTCCAATTGTATTGGGTTGTGGAGGTAATAATACCAGAGCAGTTATCGAAACTCTTAAAAATGACGATTTTACAGGTATAGATGCTATTCTGTCTGTTGTGCCTTACTATAACAAGCCATCACAGGAAGGTATTTATCAGCATTATAAAGCAATTGCAAATTCAACCGATCTTCCAATTATTTTATATAATGTTCCGGGACGTACAGGGGTTAACATGACAGCAGAAACAACTCTTCGTTTAGCGCGCGACTTTAAAAACATTGTCGGCGTTAAGGAAGCATCCGGAAATATCACTCAAATGGATGATATTATCAAAAATAAGCCAGCCGATTTCAACGTGCTTTCTGGCGACGACGGAATCACATTCCCATTAATTACTCTTGGAGCTGTAGGTGTTATTTCAGTAATTGGTAATGCTTTTCCAAGAGAATTTAGTAGAATGACTCGATTGGCTTTGGCAGGAGATTATGCAAATGCTCTTTCTATTCACCATAAATTTACAGAGCTATTCGATTTATTATTTGTGGATGGTAATCCTGCAGGAGTTAAATCAATGCTGAATGCAATGGGTATGATTGAAAATAAACTTCGCTTGCCTCTTGTTCCTACCCGAATTACAACATTCGAAAAAATTCGCGCTGTACTGAACGAGTTAAATATAAAATGCTAAAAGATATGTCCAAATAGTGACCGATCTACATAAAAGTGAGGGATAAAGTGATAGATAAGTGAGGGATGATTTATACCTTCATTTATCTATCACTTTTATTATGAGGACATTAAAATTCAAAAGTGAGGGAGTGAGGGACAATTTAAAAAAATGAAATTATTGTCCATTTCATCGGATAAAAAAAGAATCTCCTGCAAACTAATTATTTGCAGGAGATTCTTTTTTAGTGACCCCGACAGGATTCAAACCTGCAACCTTCTGATCCGTAGTCAGATGCTCTATTCAGTTGAGCCACGGGGCCAGCGAAATATTATTGAACTTAAAACTTGTGACCCCGACAGGATTCAAACCTGTAACCTTCTGATCCGTAGTCAGATGCTCTATTCAGTTGAGCCACGGGGCCAGCAATAATATTATTAAACTTAAACTTTGTGACCCCGACAGGATTCAAACCTGTAACCTTCTGATCCGTAGTCAGATGCTCTATTCAGTTGAGCCACGGGGCCATTTGTTTAACGGGTGCAAAGATACCGCTTTTTCCCGAAAACACAAGGAATTTCTACACTTTTTTTATAAAAATTATTCGATGAATCGGGAATTAAACAATAACCACCCCAAACTTACACCCACATTCCAGTTCTTAGACGGTGAGCTATAATGATTTACATACGCACTAATCGCTCCAAAGGGCAATCGGCAAACCAAAGAAATTTCTCCAAGATATTGAAAGTTTGAAAACGATTTCCCATATAATGCTTTATTTATTGAGCTTCTTTCAATTGGTTTTATAGGTAGAAAGCCATAAACTTCTCCTCGCAAATGAAACATAGAACTGATATTATATATCGGTTTTACTCCCAAAGCCAAATATTGATTAGCACGGAAAGCTTCATTATAAGAAATCTGACTGTGCGGTGTAGGTGCAAATTCTCCGGCTTCCAAAATCGTTGCCGTATAGTTTTCAGAGAAGTTCTTTGATGAATAAAGAGCTTCAATATACGATCCTAAAGTAAATTTTGGATTTATTTTATAATAAGTCTCGTTTTTATATGAAATTTGCATCCAGGAATTATCATTTTTATAATCAGTTGTTTCAGAAGTTGTGGTTCCAGGAGTATATGTTTCATTACCCGAAAAGACCTGAGCAAGAAGCAAATCCTTGCTTCCTTCTGTTGCAAACTGTTTTGCATTCAATGTACTACCTCCAAATCCAATCGAGCCTCCTACAAGCTTATAATTGCTTCTATCGTGCTTTGAAGACCCAAAATCAATAATATTCGTTTGAAAATACTGATCGTTTATATGTGCAAAACCAAGACCAAATTCTGCTTTCTTTTTCGACAAGAACGGCACAGCTGCTTTTATTTTCACAAATCGCTCATCTTTTTTATTAAAAGCTGGATTATCATTGCCCGAAAACAGTTTATCGTTCTTGTAATAATCGAAAGTAGATATAGAAGCTATCAGTCTATACGAAGTAGGAATCTGAGTTGGAAAATCAACTTTTGCCGTAAATTGAAAGTTATTATAAACCTTACCCAATTGACCATCTAAAATAAATTCTTTAGAATAATAGTTTAAGTCTTTATACGAAAGTCCAAAATAGACTTGATTGGAATTTGTTGAAGAAATATTTCCTCCCATCCGGATAGAAAAGTTATCTTCCATTTTCACCTTCAGATTTAAATTATAGGTATCATCAAGCGGATTGAAAATAGCATGAGGAATAATTTCAGAAATAGTATTGTCCGACAATAAACGGAAATATCCTCGCTTTAAATCTTCATAAGTAAAAACTTTATTATCTGAATAATGAAATTCTTTCTTTATATAACTCTTTTGCAAAGCATTAGCTCCTTGAATTTCAATATTCTTAAAGATCAACTCCGGAAGATTACTCTTGAATACCAATCTACGCAAACGAATATTATCCGCATTCACTCGTCTATGAATACGACTTTTGATAGAATCCATCATGCTCATTGTCCGATTATAGCCAATATCCTGAATTTCCTTAATTCTATCAAAATCCAGCAGTCCCACATTGTCATACTTAAATTTCATAACTATACCAACTGAGTCAGGAATAGAATAATCAGTCTTCTGCATAACCATATTATCAATCTGACTCATAAGATCGTTTTCATCGGGCTTAGTAGGATTGGAAGCAACAACGCTGCCTATTATTATATCCGGATGAAAATCATCACGCATCACATCAGTAGGAAAATTATTATAAATTCCTCCATCATAAGCTAATACACCATCTATTTGAATAGGTTTAAAGACAAAAGGAAAACTCATAGATGCGCGAACAGCATCACCTAAATCTCCTTTTTTCATTACTAATTGCTTTTTATTATACACATCGGAGGCAACACAGCGGAAAGGAATAAAAAGATTATCAAAGTTTCCTCCACAAAGAGCTGTTGCACGAGCAAACAAATCTACAAAGACAAGATTCATTTGAATAGGATTCACCATGCTTGATGGCAAGAACTGAGGTTTCACAGCACTCAAAGAGTCTTTCAAAGACATTTTAATATTAAAAAATTCAGGAGTCGGTGCATTCTTTTTAAAATAATACACATAATCCTCTTCAACAGCCCCCGTATACCACCTTTTAAAATCTTCCGAAGAGATTAATCGCTCCATATCATCCGGAGAATATCCCATGGCATAAAGTGCTCCGATTATAGCCCCCATAGAGGTACCCGTTATATAATCTATTGGGATATTATTTTCTTCCAGCGCCCGGATAATACCTATATGCGTCAATCCCTTTGCTCCACCACCACTAAGCACCAATCCAACTTTCTGCGCGTTTGAATTTGGAACAATTAAAACTGCTAATATTAAGATTATTAGAATCTTTCTCATATTTATTGAATGAAGTATCCTGTATCAAGTAATAAAAATTCAAATATAAAGAATTGTTTGCATATTATTTGTTTGCTTACCGCTCTTTTTATAAGCAAAAAGAGCATTACAGCAAAAAAGGCTGTAATGCTCTTTAAATATATAATCCTTAAAGAGGTTATACTAAATTAAATCAATTCAATACTTCTTTTTACAAAATTATTCAAGGCTTCACCCTTTAGCATATTATTCTGAAGAAGAGCTAAGTCGATTAATTGGCGAATAATCTTATTTTTTCCTGCATAATCACTTAATAATGAATCCTTTTTAGCTTTCAAATCGGTTGTTTTCTTATCAATATCAGCTAACTCATCTTTTTCTGCTACAGGAATTTCTTCATCTTTTTTACCTTCGTGCAGCTTCTTTAACTCAGCGTGACGAGCGTTTAATGCATCTATTTCACTCTGAACAGGTTGAATTGCAGAAGAACATTCTTTATCTTCTTCATCCATAACCTGTTTTACAAGTTTATGATCAGCATTTACAACCAAATTAAACATATCAGGCATTTCACCGTAAAAACTCATACCTGGTTGCAAATTTGCCATCTCTTTCATACGACGCATATATTCGCTTTGAGTAACCATAATAGGAGATCCGTTTTCACCTAAAGATTGAGATTCGATATTAAATTCTACCTTTTCCATTGATGGAAGCTGACTTTTGAATAGGGTTGAAAGAATTTCATGCTTGCCTTCTTCTAATGCTGATTCTTTCTTATCTTCTTTAACAATCAGGTGATCAACTATATCACTATCTACACGAGTAAAGCGGCTTTTCTCGAACTTCTGCTCAAACATATTAATTACAGCTGTATCTAATTGTCCATCCAATAGTAATACATTGTATCCTTTGTTTATAGCAGCTTCAATATAGCTGAATTGCTCATCTTTATTATTTGCATACAAATAAACAAGATTGCCATCTTTGTCAGTCTGATTTTCTTTAATCAATGTTTTATACTCTTCGAAGGTATAAAATTTAGAATCAGTATCCTTCAACAATGCAAATTTGGCAGCTTTGTCATAGAAATCTTCCTGAGTAAGCATTCCGTAATTAATAAAGAGCTTTAAATCATCCCATTTTTCTTCGAACTCTTTACGATCATTTTTGAAGATAGATTGCAGACGATCAGATACTTTCTTAGTAATGTGAGAAGAGATCTTTTTTACATTTGAATCGCTCTGTAAGTAAGAACGGGATACATTCAACGGAATATCTGGAGAATCGATTACGCCATGAAGCAATGTCAGAAAGTCAGGTACAATTCCCTCTACAGAATCAGTTACATAAACCTGATTGCAATACAGCTGAATTTTATTTTTGTTAAGATCTAAATTGCTCTTAATTTTTGGGAAATAAAGCACACCTGTCAAATGAAACGGATAATCCACATTCAAATGAATCCAGAACAGAGGCTCATCAGACATTGGATAAAGATCTCTATAGAACTTTTTGTAATCCTCTTCTTTTAATTCAGCAGGTTTAATTGTCCATAAAGGATTTGAGTCGTTAATAACATTATCTTCATCTGTTTCAACCTGTTTGCTGTCTTTCCATTCTTTTTTCTTTCCGAAAGCAACAGGAATAGGCAAGAAACTACAATATTTTTTCAATAGAGAAGATACACGAGCTTCTTCGAGGAATTCTTTGCAATCATCGTCTATATAAAGAACGATATCCGTTCCGCGATCTTCTTTTTCTATTTCTTCTAAAGTAAACTCTGGGCTTCCGTCACAACTCCATTTTACAGCTTTTGCTCCTTCTCTAAAGGACTTTGTGATAATTTCCACCTTCTTTGAAACCATAAAAGAAGAATAAAAACCAAGACCAAAGTGTCCGATAATGGCATTTGCATCGTTCTTATATTTTTCCAAGAAATCATTAGCACCAGAAAAAGCTATCTGATTTATATATTTTTCTATTTCTTCGGCTGTAAGTCCGATACCACGGTCGGAAATAGTAATTGTATCTTTTTCTAATGATACTTTGACTGTAAGATCTCCCAGTTCGCCTTTAAATTCTCCAACAGAAGCAAAGGTTTTAAGTTTTTGTGTGGCATCTACAGCATTAGAAACGATTTCACGAAGAAAAATCTCATGATCACTATACAAGAACTTTTTAATGACGGGGAAAATATTCTCGGTAGTTACCCCAATGTTTCCTTTTTGCATAATCTCAAATATATTTTAAGTTGTTATTTAAAAATTTATTTCTTTTTCATCAATAGGACAAAAAAAATGCCAGATTAAGCACAATCTGACATTTTGACTTATTTTTTATTGTTTGACTATTCTTTATTGTCTGTTGATTTAATTACTGTCATGCTTAAATCAGTGTTTCCTTCGGTGAAATCAACAGAAATTGTATCTCCTTCCTTTATACCTGAAGTGATAATAATTTCGGATAGCCCATCTTCCAGATAGTTTTGTATTGCACGCTTCAAAGGACGAGCTCCAAATTGAACATCGTAGCCTTTTGTTGCCAGGAATGTTTTTGCACTATCTGTTATAACTAACTTATAACCAATATTTTCTATACGATTATAAAGTCCTGACAATTCTATATCTACAATATTCTTAATAGCATCCAAAGAGAGCTGATCGAAAGTAATAATCTCATCAATACGGTTAATAAATTCAGGAGCGAAGGATTTATTCAATGCCTTTTTTATTACATCTCGAGCAAATTCTTTATCATCCATTCGGCTTTGAGTGGCAAAACCAACACCATGACCAAACTCTTTTAACTGACGTGTGCCAATATTTGATGTCATAATCAACACAGTATTTTTAAAATCGACTGTTTTGCCATAACTGTCAGTAAGTCGGCCTTCGTCCATAATTTGCAGTAACAAATTAAATACATCTGGATGCGCTTTTTCTATTTCATCTAAAAGCACGATAGAATAAGGTTTTCTTCTAACTTTCTCGGTTAGCTGACCACCTTCTTCGTATCCAACGTATCCCGGAGGAGCTCCAACAAGTCGAGATACTGTGAATTTTTCCATATATTCACTCATATCAATTCTTATCAGGGCATCTGAAGAACCAAACATATATTTTGCTAATTCTTTAGCTAATAATGTTTTACCAACACCGGTAGGGCCTAAGAACATAAATGTACCAATTGGTTTATTAGGATCTTTAAGTCCCACACGACTTCTGCGAATAGCCTTAACAAGTTTATCTACTGCAGAATCCTGAGCAACCACTTTTGTAAGAAGATCGTCCTTCATCTTCGCTAATTTCATGCCTTCAGCCTGAGCCATTCGTTGAACAGGTATGCCTGAAATCATTGAAACAACTTCTGCAATTTCCTCTTCATCAACGGTTTGCCTATTTTGCTTAATATTAGCTTCCCAGTCGCGCTTTAAATCTTCTAACTGATTGGTATATTCTTTTTCTTTATCTCTAAAACTAGCTGCTAGTTCGTAATTCTGTAGCTTAACAGCTTCATTCTTTTTACTTTTAGTCTCATCAATCAGCTTTTCTTGATCTTCAATCTCCTTTGGAACATTAATATTAGCAAGGTGTACACGAGAACCCGCTTCATCGAGTGCATCGATTGCTTTATCCGGGAAATTTCGATCAGTAACATAGCGTTCTGTCAGTTTTACGCAAGCCAGCAAAGCTTCGTCCGTATATGTTACATTATGGTGATCTTCATATTTTTCTTTAATGTTTTGAAGTATCTGAAGGGTTTCAGCAGGAGTGGTAGGTTCCACCATAACTTTCTGAAAACGACGCTCTAACGCACCATCTTTCTCTATATTTTTTCTGTATTCATCGGTTGTTGTAGCTCCGATACATTGTATCTCGCCGCGAGCCAAAGCAGGTTTAAGCATATTTGCCGCATCCATCGATCCTGTAGCAGAACCCGCACCAACAATAGTATGAATCTCGTCGATGAAAAGGATTATATTAGGATTCTTCTGTAACTCGTTGAGAATGGAGCGAATACGTTCTTCAAACTGTCCACGGTATTTGGTTCCGGCCACAACAGAAGTCATGTCGAGCGAAATAACTCGTTTATCAAACAATATACGAGAAACCTTTTTTTGCGTAATTCTTAACGCCAAACCTTCTACAATAGCCGATTTTCCAACGCCAGGTTCGCCTATAAGTATAGGATTATTTTTCTTCCTGCGACTAAGAATCTGTGCTACACGTTCTATTTCCTTTTCACGTCCAACAATAGGATCCAGCTTTCCTTCCTCGGCAGCACGTGTCATATCTGTCCCAAAATTATCGAGAACAGGAGTATCGTTTGCAGTTTTACGAGGAGGGGCCTGAGTTTGCTGTTTCTTAGAAGAATTATCTTCCGAGCCTTGTTGCATATCATCTTCCTCATCCTCATCATCTTCGCTAAAACCTAGTCCGGAATTAATATCGGGCTGAAGTGAAAGTTGTTCATATACATTCTTATATTGAACATTATTTTCACCAAGAACTTCGGCTACTAAATTATTATTTTCCTTCAAAATAGCTAAAAGCATATGCTCTGTATCTGCTACCGGGCTTTTTAGAAGTCTGGCTTCTAAAATACACAATTTCAAAATCTTAGAAGCTTCAGCAGTTAATACTATATCATCAATCATAACCCCCTTAGGCTCGGCCATTTCACGAAGCTTGTTTTCAATTTTAGCCTTAATCTCCGAAAAGTTTATATTGAATTTTGATAATATATCAATAGCTTTCCCTTCACCATTACGAAGCAGTCCCAGAAACAAATGTTCGGGACCAATAAAGCCACTATTTAGTCTGTTAGCTTCTTCCTTACTATAAATAATGACTTCTGATACTTTCTGTGAGAATTGATTATCCATATATTTATTTCTCCTTATTCTAATATTATACAATGCAAAGATACGCATTTACAAATTAAACATATCTTTTTGTTCTCTTAATATTATAATAACAAAAGTTATGCCATTATATCTTTAATAACGAAAAAAAATCATTTTAGTTGCAACCTTAAACAACTTATTGGCAACAAGTAAAACAAAAATTGGTATCAATTTTCCAAAAAGGCCTACACCTTTATAAAATAATGTCTAGGTATAATTTTATAAAGGTGTACACCAATTTAATAATTTATGTAATCCTTTTAAAAAAGAGAATATCAAAAGTAATAAAACCCTTCACCATTAATGTTGCTATACTATATGAACGTTAAATTAACATAGAAAGTTTTTACCTGAAAGCTTTTATATCTCGGGGAAAAGCATTACTTTAGCGTGGTTTTTTGTAAGCCATAAATGTATAATTAATAATATTTTTAAATGCTTGAACAAGACAGAATTATAAAAATCAACATCGAAGATGAGATGAAATCATCCTATATTGATTATTCAATGTCGGTAATTGTATCTCGTGCTCTTCCAGATGTTAGAGATGGTTTTAAACCCGTTCACCGAAGAATCCTCTTTGGAATGAACGAATTAGGTAATACTTCTGATAAACCTTATAAGAAATCAGCCAGAATTGTCGGTGAAGTTTTGGGTAAATATCACCCACATGGTGACTCCTCGGTTTATGGTGCAATGGTAAGATTAGCTCAGGAATGGGCAATGCGTTACACATTGATCGATGGACAAGGAAACTTTGGTTCTGTGGATGGTGATAGCCCTGCTGCTATGCGTTATACAGAAGCTCGTCTGAATAAAGTTGGCGAGGAAATGATGAGGGATATCGAAAAAGAAACAGTAGATTTCCAAAACAACTTTGACGATACATTACAAGAGCCAAAAGTATTGCCAACCCGCATACCAAACCTTTTAGTAAACGGTGCTTCCGGTATTGCTGTAGGTATGGCAACTAATATGCCGCCTCATAATCTTTCTGAAGTTATTGATGCATGTGATGCATACCTGGATAACAAAGAAATTACAATCGAAGAGCTTATGCAATTTGTTAAAGCTCCCGATTTCCCTACCGGTGGTTATATTTATGGTATGAGCGGTGTTCGCGAAGCTTTCCTCACAGGTAGAGGTAGAGTTGTAATGCGTGCTAAAGCAAATATTGAAACAGAAACTACTCACGATAAAATTATTGTTTCTGAAATTCCATATAACGTTAACAAGGCTGACCTTATTAAGTCAATTGCCGACTTGGTTTCTGAAAAGAGAATTGAAGGTATTTCTAATATAAATGACGAATCCGACCGCGAAGGTATGCGCATCGTTATCGATATTAAGAGAGATGCTAATTCAAGCGTTGTTTTGAATAAATTATTCAAAATGACATCTTTACAGTCATCTTTTAGCGTTAACAACATCGCTTTAGTAAACGGACGTCCTAAAACGCTCAATTTAAAAGACTTAGTATCTAATTTTGTTGAGCATAGACATGATGTAGTAGTTCGTCGCACACAATATGAACTAAGAAAAGCTAAAGAACGTGCTCATATTTTAGAAGGTTTAATAATTGCATCCGATAATATTGACGAAGTAATCAAGATTATCCGTGCTGCTAAAAACCCTAATGAAGCTATAGCAGGACTTATTGAGCGTTTTAATCTTACAGAAATTCAGTCGCGAGCTATCGTAGAAATGCGTCTGCGCCAGTTAACTGGACTAATGCAGGATCAACTTCATGCAGAATATGAAGAACTGATGAAGCAAATTGCTTATTTCGAAGAAATCCTTGCTAATGACGAAGTTTGCCGTAAAGTTATCAAAGATGAACTTCTTGAAGTTAAAGCTAAATTTGGTGATGAACGTCGCTCTGAGATAGTTTATTCGTCAGAAGAATTCAACCCAGAAGACTTCTATGCTGATGATCAGATGGTTATCACTATTTCACACTTAGGATACATCAAACGTACACCATTGGCAGAATTCCATTCTCAGAATAGAGGAGGAGTGGGATCTAAAGGAACAGAAACCCGTGATGCAGATTTCGTTGAGAACATCTATCCTGCAACAATGCATAACACAATGATGTTCTTTACTCAGAAAGGTAAATGTTACTGGTTAAAGGTTTATGAAATTCCAGAAGGAACAAAGAATTCAAAAGGTAGAGCAATTCAAAACCTATTGAATATCGATTCTGACGATAAGGTAAATGCATTTGTTCGTGTACCAAGTCTTACAGATCAAGACTTTATCAATAGTCATTACCTTTTGTTCTGTACAAAACAAGGTGTTATTAAGAAAACAAGCCTGGAACAATATTCTCGTCCACGTCAAAATGGTGTAATTGCAATCAATCTCCGTGAAGATGATCAAGTAATAGAGGTTCGTATGACTAAAGGCGATAATGAAATAATTATTGCTAATCGTAACGGACGCGCTATTCGTTTCAACGAAGTAGCTGTTCGCGAAATGGGTAGAACTGCAACCGGAGTTCGTGGTATGACACTTGACAATGATAATGACGAAGTAATCGGAATGATATGTATCAAGGATAAAGAAACAGAATCAGTAATGGTGGTTTCTGAACAAGGTTATGGAAAACGTTCTGATATAGACGATTACCGTATCACTAATAGAGGCGGTAAGGGTGTTAAGACTTTGAACATAACAGATAAAACAGGAAAATTAGTTGCTATAAAATCTGTAACAGATGAGAACGACTTGATGATTATTAATAAATCAGGTATCACTATTCGTCTAAAAGTTGCAGATGTTCGAATTATGGGACGTGCTACACAAGGTGTAAGGCTAATTAATCTGGAGAAACGTAATGATGAAATAGGTTCAGTTTGTAAAGTTGTATCTGAAAGTCCTGAAGAAGCAGATCCATCTGAAGAAGATGAAACTATTATTAATTCAGAAAATATTAGTTCAGAAGAACAAACTAATGATGAAGAATAAAAGTTTAATATTTAATCCACAAAAAGTATGAAAAGAGTATTATTATCAATTGTCTTGCTGTTAGCTGCTGGATTCTCTTTCGCTCAAGAAAAGAATGTGAAAGAAGCAAAAAGCTTGGCAGACGCAGTAAAACCTAATTTTACTGAAGCTGAAAAACTAATCGGTGAAGCTTTAGAAAATCCAGAAACAAAGAATCAGGCAAATACATGGAATGTTGCCGGTCTTATTCAAAAAAGCATTAATGCTAACGAGATGAAGAATGCATATTTAAGACAACCATATGACACTTTAAAGGCATATAATAGCCTATATAAGATGTTTGGTTATTTTCTTAAATGTGATGAATTAGAACAAGTTCCTAACGAAAAAGGAAAAATTAAGTTTAAATTCAGAAAAGGTAATGCTTCAACAATTAAGACAGAGAGAGTGAACTTAATTAACGGAGGTAGCCAATACTATAACATGGGTAAAAACAAGGAAGCTCTTAACTTCTTTGGTATGTATGTAGATCTTGCAAGCGCTCCAATGTTACAAGAAGAACAAATTGCTGCTAAAGATACATTGTTATCAACCATTGCATTCTATGCTTCTTTATCTGCTACAAGAATGAATGACTATCCAAATGCTATCAAATATGGTCTTCTAGCTAAAAAAGACAAAGAAAATGGCAGCAGTGCTATGCAATTAGTTGCAGAAGGTTACAAAGCTTTAAAAGACACTGCAAATTGGGTTAATACTTTAAAAGAAGGTATTCAATCTTACACAGATAACAATTATTTCTTTGGACACCTTATCGATTTCTATAGTAATACAAATAAATTTGATGATGCAAATACTTTTGCTGATCAGATGATTGCTAAAGATCCTAAAAATCCATTTTTCCTTTATGTAAAAGGTTATATTAGCCAAAGTATGAAGAACTATGAAAAAGCAATTGAATACTATAAAAAGACAATTGAAGTTGATCCTAAGTACACAGAAGCATACTCTAACATGGGGCTAGCATATTTATCTCAAGCAATTGACTATGAATCAAATCTTAAAATTGAATTTAATGATCCTAAGTATAAATCAGAACAAGCTAAGATCAAGAAATTTTATGAAGATGCTAAGCCATACTATGAAAAAACTAGAGAACTTAAACCTGATAGCAAAGACTTATGGTTAAGTGGACTTTATACTATTTACTACAAGTTAGGAATTGGTGGTCCAGAATTTGAAGCTCTAGCAAAAGAAGTTGAAGCTCAAGGCAAGTAAAAAACTTATTTCCTGATAAAAAAATCACTTAAGAAAAATATTCTTAAGTGATTTTTTTATTTTATATAATTATGTTCTTATTGATCTATATTTTATTATTGATTATTTTGCGGTTAATCTTCAATTTGAATGAAGTAGAGGCTTTAATTTATAAAACAAATAAACCATATTAAACATAATATTAATTATTAAACTAATAAGAATCTACTAAATTTTGTCACTTATAACCAACAATGGTGTATCTGTATGGAATATCATTTTCATTGCAATACTAGGATTAAATAAACGAGCAAACATGTTTCTTTTATACGACGTAATAGTAATAACATCAATATTGTTCGCTTGAATAAATGAATCCAAATTTTGACCTAAATTATCATCCATAACAATATCATAATAAATCTGCAAATCAGGATATTGCTTATGGAAATATTCTTTGATGCCAGCTAACTTTATTTCATTCCAAGTATCTTTTAATGTTGCTAAGTGTATAAGTGTAACTGAAAACTTAAATGCACTCATTTTCTTAATCAATGCATCAAAAGCAATTAAATCTTTTTGATCGAAATTTGTTATAAATGCAAGCTTTGTAACATCATTAAAAATTTTAAATGGCGTATTTTCAGGAACAACAAAAACAATTGCCCTACTTCTATCTATTACTTCAGCTGTAACACTTCCAATAATATCTGCATCTTTCTTATTTTTACCACGAGTTCCCATGACAATTATACCAGGAGACGTGTTTTTAGCATATCTCAAAATTTCTTCTTCTGGTATACCTTCCTTTAGAACACAACTAAATTTAACATTAGGAAATTCGCCAGAATCAATTTTGCTTTTAATCTTGTCAGACAAATTGTTTAAGTCTTCATTGACCTTTTTGATGATATTTTTTATTGACTCTTCATCAGGTCCTTGATAACTAAAAACATCATTATATGGAATTGACGGCATGTATCTAGGAGTAAAATAAACATGAAGCAAGACAACTTCTGTATCAAATGTCTTTGCAAATCCAAAACCAAATTCACATGCACGCATAGAATAATCAGAGAAATCCACAGGAATTAAAACTTTATTACTTTTTTCCTTTTCTATTGGCTTCTCTCCTATTATCTCCTCAGAAAGCCAAAGGTTACTTTCTGTTATTTTTAAAGCATGAGGTAGATCGCTTTCTTTTATCCTTAAACGAACTCCAGAAGAAACGACCGGTTTTATAAGATCCACATTTTGTATGTAAGATTTTATGCCTTCTTTTTCTAAGACGCTCTTTAATATTTGAGCCTTTGCATACGTCAGTATGGCTAGTGTAACTAATTTTTCCTCCATATAAGTTTCATTTAATTGTAAATAATAACAACTTAATATATAGAAAAAAGTCCTAATTGAAGAAGGATCAATCAGGACTTTTATTTTTATTGACTAAACTTGCATTAGTTCCTCACTTACTTCTTCCCGATGGTTAATATTATGTTCATCTAATATTTTTAAAGCGAGATCAAGAACAGTTGTATCATCAAGCATAACCAAACCACCATCAGGACCTGGTTCTGTATGAAGTCCAACACTTTTGCCTTCCTTGAAGTTACTGCCACCGAAGAAATTACGGACTGTGTCTACCTCTAAATTGAGTTCATCAGCAATTCTGTGCATGCTTCCGCTGGGCAATGAATCTTTTATTTTCCTAAGTTCATTGAAAGTTATTGTTCTGTTCATAATATAGAAATTTGGGTTAATACTATATCAATTATTTATCGCTATAAACTTAACAAAAAAAATATAGAAATCAAATCTTTAACCCATAATTTTATATAAAAAACAAATCAGGAGAGTATTAAGTTCTGAGAATTTACAAATAATAATAGTTATAAATAATCATGCCAGCTATCATTACAACAAATATTGTAGAAAATAAAGCTATTAATAAGATATTTATGTCAGAGATTAAATAACCACTTGGAGTATATTTCACCGAGTATTTAAGCCTTTTATCATAAAAATACTTTGAGCGAATATATTTATATATATAATAGACTAATAAACCTGAAATAAAGCCTAGAATTGCCCCACAAATGATATCACCTAAATAATGTACTCCGAGATATATCCGAGAGTAACATGTGATAATGGCCCAAAAAAGAAAAGCAAAAGTATATTCTTTTCTTCTGAATAAAAATGAGGTGAAAGTTACAAGACCAAAAGTGTTTGCAGCATGACTGGAAATAAAGCCATATCGCCCTCCCCTATATCCATGTATAATATCAACTAAATACATAAATTCAGGATCCTGAGCTGGTCGAAAACGTTTAAATATAGGCTTAAAAACACCCGATGAAACCCGATCACATATTGTAATAGTTATTGCAATTAAAAGAATTATTAATAATGCTTCTTTTAGTTTATTATTTCGAATGATGACATACAGCAATACAAGCGCTAGTGGAATCCATACAGTTGTACTTGTATATACCCACATAAATCCATCCCAAAAGGTAGAATCACTACCGTTTAAAGCTAAAAAAGCGCTTTTATCATATTGTATTAATTGCTGTATGTCAGTCATTGTATTTAGATTATCATTAAAAATTTAGATCACTTCAAGATCAGCAGCTTTGATCCAACCCACATTGCCATCTTCTAATTTTATTTCTTTCCATTCTTTCATGGAATTATCTTTAATGCTTACTTTACGTCCTTCGTGGATAATAAATAAGTCTGTACCACTCTCATTTGGGGTACTCTTTACTGTTACACTAGGTGTCATAATAATTGCATCAGAACGATTTATAAGACGATCTTTCTGATGAGCAGCAAATACATTAGAGAGAACAAGAATTACCAACAAAGATATTGAAGCTATAAATCCAATCTTTTTCAGAACAATCTTCTTAGAGAAAATAAAGAAATAGAGTGCTACAATTAAAAGAATAAAAGAGGAAACTCCGCATTTAGCCCATGCATCGGCTCCCATACAATTAATAAGCGAATTTATCCATGTTACAAAAAATAGTTCCGGAGCAGCATCAACCTTATCAACTGTTTTGCTGCGAGCTATTTCCAAGTTTGAACGTATGTCACTGTCTCCTGGATTAAGTAATAATGCACGTTCATAATTTAAAATAGCTCTAGACATATTACCTATTTTATAATAGCTATTGCCTAAGTTATAATAAACTTCTGCTGCTACCCCTTTAGTTTCAAGTAATGATTCGTATATCTGGATAGCTGAAGCAAAGTCGTTACGAATATATGCACTGTCACCCTGTGCTTTAGTAGCATTTTCAATCTTAGCTGCAGAAAACTCTCTTCGGGCAGTTCTGGATGGTTGTACAGAATCTGTAGCCAAAGAATCCTGGGCAGAAAGATTAAAAGAACACAGAATGCTTAATACTAAAAATATAATTTTCTTCATATCACTATTTCTTAATAAGTTAGTGTTTGATTATGTTTTCCATTTTACTCACTACCTCGATGGCAGAAGAATAAACTTTATCCATAGCTTCATTAGGATCACCCGGAGCATAACGAGCAAACTCACATTGATCAAGGACTGACAAGAACTCCTTAGTCAGTTCTGCGCTCACTCCATAGTTTGTCAATTCAGTATCAACATTATCTTTTGTCAGCTTAGAAACCGGAATATTGAGTTTATCACTAATATATCCCCACAAAGCTTTTAATACTTCGTCGTAGAACTGTTCCTTTTTGTTCTCACTCAAAAGCTTACCAGCATTCTTCATACGTTTTGTAGCAACCTTATTTGCTTTTTTAGTACGTACCTTAGCAACATTTGCATTCTCTACAGCTTGTTTTCTGTAAATGATTACAAAGGCTATAAATAAGGAGGCAGGAATAATATAAAGTAAATAATAAAGTAATGAGCCAAACAAGAAATCATCCTTTTCAGAAAGAGTAACATCGTTAGTCTTTATATATCGAATGTCAGAACCTAATACCTTAAGATCCTCTTTATTAGTAAAGTTTGCAATTACCTGATCTGCATTACCAGCACCTTTCACTACATTCAGGCTATATTCCTGAGATCTGAGAGTTTTATAAGTATTTGAATTCGTATCAAAATAAGTAAGATTTGCAGCTGGAATCTTATAATTTCCTGCATAGCGAGGAATTACAAGATATTCAATCACTTTACTTCCAGACAAACCACTTTTAGTAAGAGTAAACTTATTAGTAACTTTCGGATCATAAACCTCAAAATCTTTAGGGAATTCAATTTTAGGAGTCTCAATTAGTTTAAGATTACCTACACCAGAGATTGTTAATTTAATAGTTACAGCATCGTTAGTTTTCACACTTTTTGAGTTGATAGAAGATGAAAGAGTAAATCCTCCTACTCCACCGCAGAAATTTGCAGGCTTACCACCAGGTAAAGCTGATACATTTACAGTAATCTGAGGAGTTACAACTGTCTTCTTCACTTCCATAACATTAGATCCTCCATTAAAGAAAGCATCAAGTGGATCATCTGTTCGCATAACTTTAGCAATTGACGCATCAAATCTTGCAGGATTAATAGTCAATTTACCCGTTTGCTGTGGGAAAAGAACAAACTGTCTGTACACTACAGAGTTATAATTTCTTCCCTTATAGCGTTCCATAGTAAACTGCTTTGTCTGAGGTAGTTCAACTTCTTGTGATTGGAAACCTTTAAAGTCGGGCAACTTAACATTATCAAAACCTCTTAAATCGACCAAAGTATAGACTTTATAAGTAAGTACAAGTGCTTCCTGTTCGTAAACATTTGTTTTATTTACAGAACCTACAATAATCAAATCGTTTGCAGAAATCTTAGCTCCTGAAGAGGAACGAGAAGCCCTGCCAGAAGAAGAACCAGCGTTAGCATTACTTTGGTCTGCTGGGAGCACCCTGATTCTTAAAACATTTGAAGTTATAGGCTTGCCAGCAGCAACAATACTTGCCGGAGTTATAGAAAAAGTTCCTTTTGTACTAGCCATTACCGTAAAAGTATAGGTAATAGAGCTTACAGTGGATCCTTTTCCATTTATATACTGCGAGCTAGTCATTCTCGACTCATACGGACCGGCTAATACCTCGAATCCTTTCATTGCAGAAGCTCTAAAGCTCTTTACATCTTGTGTATTTACCGTGTAAGTAATTCTAAATTGATCACCAACAGCTACTGCCTCCGGAGCTTCTGCCACCAACCTTACGTTATCAGCAAAACTATTAATTCCGGGAACCAGTAAAATAACGAATAAGAAAATCAGTTTCCTCATTGCTTATATTTTATTATTATCCTTTATTTATTATACTACCAATCTTTATCCAGGTTTCTGCCTTGATTTCTTAATTGTTTCTTAGCTTTTTCCTGAAGTTGTTTCTCATCTTGCATCGCAGCATTCAGCAATTGTTCAGCATTCTCTTTTGACATCTGATTCTTATTCTGCTGAGGTTTAGGCTGCTGCTTTTGTTTATCGTCTTTATTCTTCTGATCTTGTTTATTCTTGTTGTCTTGCTTCTTCTGTTTGTCTTTATCCTTATTTTTATCTTTATTTTTGTCTTTATTCTTATCCTGATTCTGTTGATCCTTCAGCATTTTCATAGCCAAAGCCAGGTTATATCTGGTTTCATCATCCTTAGGATTATTTCTCAAAGATTGCTTATAAGCCTGCACTGCTTCTTTATAATGCTTAGCAGATTGATACAACACACCGGCATTATGATAGATTTTAGCAAGCTTAGTCTTGTTTTTTTCAGATTTAGAAGCTGCGGTATATTGTTCCATTGCATTTTTCAATTTACCTTGCTGAGAGAGTGTATTTCCCAGGTTATATAAAGCTTCTGTAGAATTAGGATTAAGCTCTAAAGCCTTCCGATAATTAACCTCAGCCTGCAGAAAGAGACTATCATTAAACAATCGGTTTCCTTTCCGGATATAATCCCTCTCGGTCTTTTGGGCAAAAGATGCACAATTGGCCAAAAGAAGGAAAGCTATAAAAATAATATATTTAATCTGTGACATCTCTCTACTATATCTTAAACAGTTTAATATTCTTGAATAATGGATTCTTACGTTCCAGCAACAACAAATCAGCTATCAACAGAAGTAAAATTATCCATGCAACCCCTTGAAATTGTTCGTCAAAATCAGAATATGCATTACTTTCAATATCTGATTTAGCCATTTTATCAATTTCACTGATTAATGCCTTCTGAGCAGTATTTGAATTATCAACCCGTGCATATATACCTTTGCCTGCAATAGCCAGCTCCTTACACATAGATTCATTCAAACGAGTTACAATAACATTTCCCTGTCTGTCTTTACGGAAATTATTTGTTCCCGGAACAGGAATAGGTGCTCCATCAGGAGAACCAACTCCAAGCACATGCACAATAATTCCCGCTTTTTTTGCAGCTTTTACAGCTTCTAAAGCTCCATCTTCGTGATTTTCACCATCGGTAATAAGTACAATAGCTCTACCCACTCCTTCCTGAGGAGTAAAGCTATGTGTAGCCAAATCAACGGCAGTACCAATTGCTGTTCCTTGTCTGGAAATTAAATCGGGAGTAATTGTCTCCAGAAACATTTTAGCTGAAATGTAATCGCTTGTAATAGGCAATTGTGTATAGGCATCTCCTGCAAATACAATCATACCCACTTTGTCCTGATCGAATCCATCAACCAGCTTAGACACCAACATTTTTGATTTCTCTAAACGGCTTGGAGTAACATCTTCAGCAAGCATTGAATTAGAAATATCTAATGCAATAATCACCTCAACTCCACTCCTTTTTACTTTATTTAGTTTTGTACCAAACTGAGGACGAGCAATAAGAACAATAGTCAGCGCCAAAGCACTTAATACTAACCAGAATTTTACGTCAGGACGATATTTTGAGACATCAGGCATAAGCTGAGCCATCAATTCCGGATCACCAAACTTTTTAATTGCTTTCCTCCTCTTAAAGTTGGAATACAAGTAAAAAGCCACAATAAACGGCAATATTATAAGTAGATATAAATATGTCGGGTCTGCAAATCGAAACATAGTTTATCTTGTTTTTATTATGGTATTTTCTTTAATACAGAGTTACGCAAAAGTATTTCACTAAGAATACACAGGAGTAATATCAATGCAAATGGCTGATAATTTTCCTGTCTCTTACTAAATGCCTTAACGTTTAACTTGGTTTTTTCCAGCTTATCAATTTCCTGATAAACTTCTTTCAACTTAGAAGTACTTGTAGCACGGAAATATTTACCATCGGTAGTTGATGCTATCTGTGACAATGTTGATTCATCAAACTCAACAGGCATATTAATATACTGTACACCAGCAGCTGTTGGATAAGGATATGGAGCCATTCCATTTGTTCCTACACCAATAGTATAGACTCTGATACCAAAGCTTTTGGCTATTTCGGCAGCTGTTAATGGAGATATTTCACCTTTATTATTCGAGCCATCAGTCAATAAAATAATTACTTTGGATTTTGCTTTACTGTCCTTCAAACGAGTAACAGCATTAGCAATACCCATGCCAATAGCGGTACCATCTTCAATCAATCCACATTTAATGTTCTGGAAAAGATTAAGTAAAACGGCATGATCTACTGTCAATGGACACTGAGTAAAGCTTTCGGCTGCAAAAAGTGTAAGACCTATATTATCATTGGGACGACCGTTGATAAATTCTGTCGCTACTTCTTTTGCCGCTTCCAAACGGTTTGGCTTAAGATCTTCTGCCAACATAGTAGAAGAGATATCAATATCTAGCATGATATCAATACCTTCTGTCTCCGTATTTTTCCAGCTATTTGTAGTTTGCGGACGTGCAAGAATCAGTACCAACATTACAAAAGCAATAACCCTAAGAATAAAAGGCGCGTGAAGCAGATAAATCTTATAACTTTTAGGTGCATGAGCATATACCCTTGTATCGGAAACCTGAAGAGAAGCTTCATTTTTCCGTTGCTTCAGTATATACCACATGATATAAGGTATAAGAAGTATCAGCAGAAATAAATAATGTATATTAGCAAATATCATTTTTCTATTGTTTTATATCACATTTATAAGAACATATCGGTCAGCCTCATAACAATATGTGCCAAAATGGCTAGTACAGAAGCGCTCAATATGACAATTCCAAAGATCAATAGAGTCTTTGCTCTGCGTGAACGTTTTTCTTCAACAGTAATTTCAGTTGGAACAGGCTTCTTATCAAGAGATTCTTCATCCTTTGTATCATTAATAAAAGCTATTGCATTCAACAAGTTAGAATCATTTTCATTCATCATTGGGTCGTGCTTAGCAAACTTAACAAGGTCTGCCGTTAAAAACAGCTCTTTTAAATCTCTGATGTCCTTAGCTTCAACTTCCATCAGCTTATCAATAATCTCTGAAGAGGTCATTTCCATCGCATTGAAACCGAAACGATCCTGAATGTATGTACGTAAAGTATCGGTCAATTCGGTATAATACTCTTTAGAGCGACCTTTCTGCCAAACTTTTTCTGTCTTTATACGCTCTATTTCCTTCATCGCCAGCTGGTGAGGAGGAAGTTTTGGTTCAATCTTAATATGCTTGATAATAGGTTTATTATCTCTGTAACGGACAATAAAGTATATAATCAAGAACATTAATGGAATTGCCAATATTGAGAGGAATATCACTCCGGCCCAATCGCTCCACATAAACGGCGGATTCATCACACCTTTTTGAGGAAAGAACTGATCAGGATGAGCCAAATCAACTTTTGGAGAGTATACTTTTAATGCAAGAGATTTTGATTTATAGACTTGCTTTCCTACCATAATACTGAAAGGCGGAATATAATAAAGCGCAGAGTCGAAAGAAGTTATAATGTATTTCTGAGTAATCAGTAAACGCTGATTATTGTTCAAAAACTGAGTATCGGGCTTTGCAACTTCAAGAACTTCTATTCCTTTTATCAGACTATCGGTGAAATGGGGGAAAACAGCTTTCTGTTTAGCATCAAGACTTACCTGCAGCTGAATTGTGGCTTGTTCTCCAATCATTATCTGCAATGAGTCAATTGTTGCATCGACAGTAACAGATTGAGCTGCAATCTTCTGCGGTGCAAAAGAGAACAACATTGAACAGCCCAGCGCAATTAAGAATTTTCTGCTTTTCAATAATGTGTAATTGCTCATTTCGTATTAATTTCTTTTAGCAAACAAGTTCAACAATGCTTTCACATAATCCTCGTCTGTACGAACAGAAACCGAGTCTACATTACTCTTTGTAAATGTTTCACTAAGAATATTCTGTTTCTTCATCCACCACTCCCGATGTGCTTTACGTAATGCAACAGATGAAGTGTCAATCCATTGTTCATGACCGGTTTCGGCATCCTTCACTTTCATCAAACCAACCGATGGAAGTTCTGCAACTCGCCTGTCAAAAACCTGAATAGCAACCAAATCGTGTTTACGATTAGCAATCGTTAGAGCATTTTTAAAATCAGAGTTATCGATAAAATCGGATATAACAAATGCTGTACATCTTTTCTTGATGGCATTCGTAAGATATTCCAGCCCCATTTTAATGTTTGTTCTACGACTGGTTGCCTGAAAATCTATCAGCTCCCGAATGATAAACAGAATATGTTTCCTACCCTTCTTTGGAGGAATAAACTTTTCTATCTTGTCCGAGAAAAAGATTACACCGATTTTATCATTATTCTGAATAGCAGAAAAAGCAAGAGTGGCAGCTATTTCGGTTACCATATCTTTCTTCATCTGCTTTACAGTTCCAAATTCAAGACTACCCGACACATCGATAAGGAGCATAACGGTAAGCTCACGTTCTTCCTCAAACACTTTTACGTAAGGTTTGTGGAAACGTGCTGTTACGTTCCAGTCAATATCACGGATATCATCGCCATACTGGTATTCACGAACCTCAGAGAATGCCATTCCTCGCCCTTTAAAAGCAGAATGATACTGCCCGGCAAAGATATTATTCGACAATCCCCGAGTTTTTATTTCAATATGACGAACTTTTTTTATAAGTTCATTAGCTTCCATACGACTAAGGCACCTCTACCTTATTAAGAATCTTGCTTACTATCTCGTCTGATGTAATATTGCTTGCTTCTGCTTCGTAAGTCAGTCCGATACGGTGACGAAGTACATCGTGAGCAATAGCACGAACGTCTTCAGGAATTACGTATCCGCGTCTCTTAATGAAAGCATAAGTACGAGCTGCAAGTGCCAAATTTATTGAAGCACGTGGAGATCCACCGAAGCTGATCATTTCTTTAAGTTCGTTCAAACCGTACTTTTCTGGATAACGTGTAGCAAACACGATATCAACAATATATCTTTCAATCTTTTCGTCCAGATAAACGTCGCGAACAACATTTCTTGCCTCTATAATTTCGTCAGCGCTAAGTATTGGTTTAACATCAAATTTAGCTCCGCTAATATTCTGGCGAATAATTAATTTTTCTTCTTCCTGTTTTGGATAGTCAATAACCACCTTCAGCATAAAACGGTCTACCTGTGCTTCAGGAAGCATATAAGTACCTTCCTGTTCAATCGGGTTCTGAGTAGCAAGTACCAGGAATGGTTCCGGAAGTTTAAAAGTAGTTTTACCTAGAGTAACTTGTCTTTCCTGCATAGCTTCAAGAAGCGCACTCTGAACTTTTGCCGGAGCACGGTTAATTTCATCCGCTAATACGAAATTTGCAAAGATAGGTCCTTTCTTTACAACGAAAGTTTCGTCCTTCTGACTATAAATCATGGTACCAACTACGTCGGCCGGCAACAAGTCGGGCGTAAATTGAACACGGCTATATTTTGCATCAATCAAAGAAGCCAGTGTTTTAATTGCCAATGTTTTTGCAAGCCCTGGTACACCTTCAAGAAGAACGTGTCCGTCAGACAATAATCCAATCAACAAAGATTCTACTAAATGTTTTTGTCCCACAATTACCTGATCCATCCCCATCATGAGGTTGGTCACAAATGCGCTTTGTTTTTCAATCCGTGCATTCAACTCACGAATATCAATTGATTCGGCCATAATTTTTTATAATACTTATTGTTTTTACTTTTATAAATAAAGAAAAAGACTTTTAGAAAAGAGTTTTTCTTTTCGAGTTCCAAAAATACTCTTTATAATTTAGTACAGCAACTAAATTTTATTAAAAAAAGATGCATAGTGTTTAGATTTTGGATGATTGGGCAGCAAAGTGATAAAACATAAGGTTTAAAAGAGATTCCCTTGTACAAAAGAATGAAATCTTTTGTACAAGGGAATTAATTGTTTTGTACAGAACATTGCATTCTTTTGTACAAGCATGCAATAACTTAATCTGTAGAAATTATTTCTTAGAACGTAAGTTCGGAATTTTCAGAACAGTTCCGGCAGGAACATTATCCTCATCCTTTATCACTTTCTGATTATGCTTCAAAATTAGTGTCCATAAATCCTTGGAATTATAGAATTGTTGTGATATTCTCACTAACGATTCACCCTTTTTCACGGTATATGTACTCTTAGTTCCAGCAATTGTGTAGTCATTTGGATTAAGTTTCTCGAGAACTTTCTTTTCTTTCGAATCAGTAGCTTCAGCTTTCTCATTAGCTTTAGCAGACTCTTTTACTGCAACAGGTTCTTTATCTTTCTTTTTAGATTCTGCCAGAACTTTTTCTGCTTCGGCAACAGCTCTTTTAGCTTCAGCTTCAGCATTCTTTGTCTCCGTATCAGTCAATCGGGCCATATCCTTTTTGTCTGCAGAAGGAATAGTATCAGGCACTGGCACAGCAGCCTCCTTTTTCACCGGAACAGAATCAACTTTAGTTGAATCTATAGCCGTTTTTTCAGTAGAAGCAGGAACCATACTCATTACAAAATCAGGATTGTATATATAAGTAAATACGGCTACCGCAAAAACTGAAAGAAAAGCAATCATAGCAACAAAGTAGTAAATAGTCATTTTAGAACTCTGACTACTAGCTATAGCTTCTTGTTGCACTTTCTCAGCTTTGGCTTTTAGAATCAATTCTTCGATCAATGCGCCACTTTGTTTAGGAGCACTTTCTTCCTCAGCTTTCTCTGCAAGCGTTTCTTTTGGAGCAGACATCTCTTTAGGAACAAACGTCTCTGTTGAAGTAGGCACTTCTCTCGGTGCAATCACTTCTTTTTGAGCAGATTCCTCTTTTGAAACAAACGTCTCTTTTGGAGTCGGTTCTTCTTTTGGTATAACAGCCAACGATTCTTTTGATTTTACTATCAAATCCTCTTTAGCTGCTTCTGTATCATGAGATACAATTGCTTTCTTCTCCTTAGATTTTATCTCCAGAGCCTGAGAAATAAACTCCGCCAAAGTAGCAGGAGCCTGAGGTTTCTCTACAACTTCAGCATTTTCAGCCTTCGTAGGAACCTCTTCGTGCTTTCCTTTTAAAGGAACAATTTTCTCTAACACTGCAGCTATTACAGGTTCATCCTCTATATTTTCTTCTATTGTATCTGAGATTGCTTCTACTGATTGAATAGAAGATTCTTCTTCATGCACTTCTTTACTCAGGCCAGAAATATCTTTTGATTTAATCGGTTCTTTCTGCTGTATTTCAGTAGCTATTGTTTCTACACTCTCAGGAGATGTGGCAGTTTCTTTATCTATTTCAGCAGACGATTTTGAAATTTCATCTTCTGCTCCAGTTATCTCTTGTTGATTATCAGCATTTACAGATGAGTTATTCTCCGAAGATGAACTATTCTCCTCTATTACGTTAGTCGTTGTAGGTTGAACTTTTTCCGGTTCTTCTGATTGCATAGAAGAAGTAAGATCTTTACTTTCTCCATTATTAGAAGAAATCTCGTTTTCTTCTTCAAAAGAAACACCGGTTTCATCTTCATTATCAGAGATTTCATCGGTAACACTCATACCTTCAAAGTCGACCCCTTCATTTAAAATAACCGTTTCAAAATGAGAAAAAGGCTTATTTATCTGATCGCGAAGGCTGGCTTCTGGTGTAAACGAAATCTTTGTATGTCCTTGTATTTGAAATCTCTCTCCAGTGTTAACATTTACACTTTCGCGACTATCAACATCTATCAGCTTGAAAGTACCAAAACCTTTAATCTTTACATACTTATCGGTTTCAAGTGCTTTTTCAATAAGAGCAAAAAATTCCTTTAGAAAGTTCTCAGCATCCTTCTTGCTTAGCCCTTTCTTTTCGGCAAATAAATCTATCAAATTCTGTATGTTTATTCTTTCACCCATAATCTCAAGATTTATTTAAACTTATCTTTAATTACATTGCTCGGTTTAAAGTTTATCACGAGCTTTGGTGGCACAAGCATTCGTTGTTTAGTAGCAGGATTTACTGATATTCGTTCTAATTTCTTTTTTACGTCGAACGTTCCAAATCCTTGAACAACAACAGTATTTCCTTCCTGCAATTGTTCTGACACAACAGAAACGGCAGAAGAAACCATGTCTGATATCTCTTTTGCCGAATAACCCAATCTACCGGATAATTCTGTGATAAATTCTTTATTGTTCAATGTTTTTCAGTTTTTTTAAAGCGACTGCTATATTAGTAAATATCTATTAATTAAGCAATTAAAATCCAATAAAAATACAATTATTTAATTACTTCTGCATAAAGATCAAAATCATCGGCATCGTTTATCTTAACTTGATAAAAATCTCCAATTTCAAGCTTTTCATCGCCTGCCAATATCAGAACTTCAGGATCTACTTCGGGAGAATCAAATTCTGTACGTCCGATATAATATTCACCTTCTTTTCGATCAATAATTACTTTAAAGCACTTTCCAATCTTAGAAGCACTCAGTTCGGCAGAAATTCCTTGTTGAATTTCCATCAATTCATCGAGTCTTTGCTGCTTAACTTCCTGAGGAATAGAATCTTCGTAATTATTAGCAGAATAGGTTCCCTCCTCTTCTGAGTATGTAAAAGCTCCCATTCTATCGAATCTTACATGCTTAACAAACTCTTTCAGTTCTTCAAAGTCTGCTTCAGTTTCTCCCGGATGCCCAACCATTAAAGTTGTGCGCAGGTGTATTCCTGGCACCTCTTTGCGGAATTGCTCCATTAAAGTATAGGTCTCAGCTTTAGTAACATGCCTTTTCATCATAGATAACACATTATCGCTAATGTGCTGCAAAGCAATATCCATATACTTACATACATTATCGCGCTCACGCATTACACGGAATAAATCTGTAGGGAAATGAGCCGGATAAGCATAGTGAAGACGAATCCATTCTACACCCGGAATATCAGAAATCTTCTCGATTAATTCGGGAAGCATTTGTTTCTTGTAAAGATCAACACCGTAATATGTAAGCTCCTGAGCTATCACCTGGAATTCTTTAACTCCATTCCCAACAAGGTATCTAACCTCGTCAAGTATATCCTCCATGGTTCTTGAAACATGGCACCCTGTAATAATAGGAATTGCACAATAAGAACATTTTCTGTCACAGCCTTCGGATATCTTTAAATAGGCATAATGCTGAGGAGTAGTAAGCGAACGTTCTATATGAATGCGTTCATCATATACTTTCCCAAGATCCTGAAGCAGGTTCTTCCAGTCGAACTTGCCATAAAACTTATCTACAGCAGGAATTTCAACTGCTAATTCTTTTAAATATCGTTCAGAAAGACATCCCATAACATACAGTTTCTTCAATCGTCCTTCTTCTTTCGCCTGAGCGAATTCCAATATCATGTTTATGGATTCCTCCTTGGCATCGCCAATAAACCCACATGTATTGATTACAGCAATCTCTCCTTCCGGCGATTCTGAATCATGTGTTACGCTATAACCATTCTTTTCCAGCTGGCGAATCAGCTGTTCAGAATCTACTAAATTTTTAGAACATCCAAGTGTAACTAAATCAATCGTATTTTTTCTCATTAATTATCTCCAAATAATGAATCAACAAATTCTTTTTTGCGGAAAACCTGCAAATCCTCCATTCCTTCACCTAACCCAATGTACTTAACCGGAATCTTAAACTGATCTGAAATACCAATTACAACACCACCTTTAGCAGTGCCATCAAGCTTAGTAATAGCCAGAGATGAAACTTCAGTAGCCAAAGTAAACTGTTTAGCTTGTTCAAAAGCATTTTGTCCGGTAGAGCCATCTAACACCAATAATACTTCATGAGGAGCATCTGGAACGACTTTCTTCATTACGTTCTTTATCTTGGTTAATTCATTCATTAAGTTTACTTTATTGTGTAAACGTCCGGCAGTATCAATAATAACCACATCAGCATTGTTAGCCACGGCAGAGTTTAAAGTGTCATAAGCAACAGAAGCAGGATCTGCTCCCATTTTTTGTTTAATCACCGGTACTCCAACTCTATCTCCCCAAATAACTAGCTGTTCTACTGCTGCTGCACGGAAAGTATCTGCAGCTCCAAGATAAACAGACTTGCCAGCTTTTTTAAATTGATAAGCCATTTTACCAATCGTAGTTGTCTTACCAACTCCATTAACACCAACCACCATGATAACGTATGGCTTTTTATCTGTTGGTGTGGTAAAATCCTCAAGATCTTCCGAATTATTTTCCATCAATAATGCGGCAATCTCTTCCTTCAGAATCTTATTTAATTCCTGTGCATTTACATATTTATCGGAAGCAGCTCTTGCTTCAATTCTTTTGATAATATTCAAGGTTGTTTCAACCCCAACATCCGAGGTTATTAAAACTTCTTCCAAATTATCCAGAACTTCATCATCTACTTTTGATTTTCCAGCTACAGCTCTAGCAATCTTACTAAAGACATTTTCTTTGGTTTTAGACAATCCCTTATCTAGAGTCTCTTTCTTTTCTTTGGAGAAAAAACTTAAAAATCCCATGTTGATTATAATTAGTAATATATTATGCTACAAAGATATAATAAATACACATGGCAGCAAAAAAAAACTTCCCCTCATTTTTGTGAATGAGAGGAAGTTTTTGTCTGTGCCACAAAGACAAAGACTATTATTTTTTGAAAAAGTCCTGAACTTTTTCATTAGGTACCATTTGTTCATCAAAAGCGTAAGCTCCAGTTTTAGGAGATTTTACCATTTTGATAACCTTAGTATAAGAACGACCTTCTTTGGTTCCTTCGTGCAAACTTGCTACTGTTTTCTTTGCCATGGTTTATCTCTTATTTAATTTCTTTGTGAACTGTTACTTTCTTTAAGATTGGATTGTATTTCTTCAATTCAATTCTTTCTGTAGTATTTTTTCTATTCTTTGTAGTAATATAACGTGAAGTACCCGGCATACCACTATCCTTGTGTTCTGTACACTCAAGAATAACCTGTACTCTATTACCTTTTGCTTTCTTTGCCATAAGTCAATTTCTCCTAAAATTAAGCAATTATTTTAATGCTTTTCCAATCACAAAACCCTTTAGAAACTGCATCGTTCAACGCTGCATCTAAACCTTTCTTATTAATAGTGCGTAAACCAGCAGCACTAATGCTTAAGCTAATCCAGCAATCTTGTTCTACATAGTAGAACTTCTTAGTAAACAAGTTCACATCAAATGTTCTTTTAGTTCTTCTTTTTGAGTGTGAAACATTGTTGCCAATCATGGCTTTCTTTCCGGTAATTTGACAAATCTTCGACATTTCTATCTTATTTTTATAGTTTTCTTACTAGTACTTTCCAAACAGGGCACAAAGTAAGTGAATTTATCAATATAAAACAAGTATTTTACGATTTAATTCACAATTAAACTGCAAATATTCTTCATTTTAGAAGTTTTTGGAGTAATAAAAGAGCATTGTTTGTTGCACGTTCCACATTCAGATCTCTCCCAAAATCAACAACTTGCTTCGAAGTCAGAATTGTTTTACCATGAGCAGCAGCAATCCAAACAGTTCCAACCGGCTTTTCCTCTGTTCCTCCATCAGGCCCGGCAACCCCTGATACAGCAACCGCACAGTCAGTTTTTAGCGCATTCATCGCACCAATTACCATTTCTTTTACAACTTCTTCGCTAACAGCTCCAAACTTTTCTAAAGTTTCATTAGAAACATTAAGCAGTTCATGCTTAACTTCGTTGGCATATGCTACAATACTTCCTTTAAAATAAGCAGAGCATCCCGGAACTGATGTAATCTTCGCAGCAATATTCCCTCCGGTACAGCTTTCTGCTGTAGCGAAAGTCAGATTCTTATCCTTAAGCATCTCTCCAATAATCTCTTCTAACGGAGAATCATTTTCATCGAGTATATTCTCTCCCAGAATATCATAGAGTTTTGCCCCCTCTGCAAGTACTACAGCTCTTATTTCTTCTTCATTATCCCCTCTTCCGGTGAGCCGTAAACGAACAATACCCGATTTTGGCAAATAAGCAAGCTTAATACACTCCGGCAAATTATTCTCCCAATCAGTCAAAGCAATGGCCAGAGCCGATTCGGGATAATTTTTCACTGAATAGGTCTTATGAACAATAGCCTTCATTTCAAAGCGAGCGCAAAGTCTTGGAATAACTTCCTCAGTCATATTAAATTTCATTTCCTGAGGTACACCAGGCATTGAAACCAGAATCTTTCCGTCCTTTTCAAACCAACTAACAGAAGCCGTTCCTACTTTATTATTTATTACCGTACAATCTTTAGGAACCAATGCCTGAGCCTGATTCAAAGGGTTCAGTGTTATTCTGTTTGCTAGAATTCTTTTTATATTTTCAAAAACTTCTTCACTAAATACAAGCTCTGTACCAAAGTATTTACATAGAGTATGTTTGGTTATATCATCTTTAGTTGGGCCCAATCCACCAGTCATTAAAACAACATCAGCCCTTTTCATCGCAGAATCTACAGCACCCGTAATTTCATCCTCTCTATCTCTTACCGAAGTAACGCGAATTACTTCAAATCCAACGTTATTGAGTGCTTTTCCCATCCAGGCAGAGTTCGTATCAACAACCTGCCCAATAAGCAACTCGTCACCTACTGTAATAATTTCTACAAACATAGTTTTCGTCTTTTACATTGTTACCCTTGAAAAGGCTGGTAAATCCATCGGGCAAAAGTCTTTATCTAAATATTTATAATACCCTGTTATAGCAATCATTGCCGCATTATCAGTAGTGTAGCTAAATTTAGGAATATAAATCTTCCAGCCATATTTTTCGGCATGTTCACGGAAAGCATTGCGGAGTCCATTATTCGCAGATACTCCGCCAGCTATTGCCACTTCTTTAATTTTATAATCCTTTGCAACCTTGCGAAGCTTACTCATCAGAATATCAACAACAGTTGCCTCCAGCGAAGCCGCCAAATCATTTTTATGATGCTCTATAAAATCCGGATCTTCTTTCAGATAGTCACGTAAAGAGTACAAGAAAGAAGTCTTTAACCCACTAAAGCTATAGTCATAGCCCGGAATCTGAGGCTTATTAAATGCAAAAGCCTTTGGATTTCCCTGACGCGCCAATCTGTCAATAATTGGTCCACCTGGATAGCCAAGCCCCATCACTTTAGAACATTTATCAATAGCTTCACCCGCAGCATCATCAATTGTCTGACCAAGTACTGTCATATCATTGTATGCTTTTACCAGTATAATCTGAGAGTTACCTCCGGAAACAAGCAAGCAAAGAAATGGAAATTTAGGATGTTCCGTAGCTTCATCTTTTTCTTTAATAAAATGAGCTAAAACATGGCCATTCAAGTGATTAACATCCAACATTGGAATATTTAAAGAACGGGCAAATCCTTTTGCAAAAGAAACTCCTACCAACAATGACCCCATCAAACCTGGACCACGCGTAAAGGCAACAGCACTCAGTTCTTCTTTAGTAATATTTGCTCTTTTCAAAGCTTCGTTAACTACAGGGACAATATTTTGTTGATGCGCTCTTGAAGCCAATTCGGGTACTACCCCGCCATACGATTCATGCACAGCCTGACTGGCTACAACATTCGACAACAGTACCCCATCTTTGATAACTGCAGCAGAAGTATCATCACAAGATGATTCTATTCCTAATATAATTGTACTCATATTTTCATAATCTTTTTGCACTGCAAAAGTACTGTTTTAATTGCTATATTCAACACACCATTTATAAAAAAATTCAATCCCTTTCAGAATTCCTAATTCAGACAAATAAAAACTGTCTATTTTACATAAACGATATTTTCACATTACTCTGATTAATGAAAAATATAGTAAGAGTAACTTATATCATTTATTTATACATCCGGTTGAGTATCTTCGTTAGAACAAAAAAACAGCTCGAAATGGTGAGGGTAGCCCCCAAAAGTGAGGGTGCAGTTAGGGATAAAAACGCTACTACCACCTATTTATGTATCAGATAATCAAATTATTGCTTTAAAAAGGTGAGAGAGTGAGGGTGTGTGCCGTGAAAAATATTGCTGGCAAGCAATATTTGCAACTATGTACAAGATGAGGGTAGGCCCCTCGTGACCGGCTTACAGGAGTTGGTTGCAAACCAGTGTATGCTGCTTTGTTAAAGAGACGAGGTAGTGAGCGATACATTAAAAGTCGGCACAAGCCGGCAGGTACCTATACAAGAGATGACCGCAAGGGAACTATTGATGAAGCATCGAAAACTCTTTAGAAGATGTCAGAACCGATTCCTACTCTCAGATTCGGGATAAATCAGGAAATAACCTGTTTATTGTCCTGGTGGCATCCGGTGTTTAGATAGCATGACTTGTATGGAGGCTTTTACATGGAACACGGGAACCTGCCTTAGTATGTCAAGGGAGAAATTCAAGCAGCAGCCCTGCAAGAATGAGCGTACCAATAACTAAGTGCAGGGGCGGACTGTTCCGTAGTAGTATTGAAGTTTCTGTAATGGAAATGGAGCGAAGGGAACAGCTTATTCGGCAAATTACAATTGTACAACTATTAAATTAGGAGGATTCAAATGCAAAATGCAAAACCTTATGAGATTTCTAAGTATTTAATTATGGAAGCTTTCCAGAGAGTGAAAGCAAACCATGGGAGTGCGGGAATAGATGGTGTATCGATTAGTGCTTTTGAGAAAAATCTCAAAGACAATCTTTATAATATCTGGAACCGCATGAGTTCGGGCTGTTACTTCCCTCCGTCGGTAAAACTGGTAGAAATACCAAAGCCGAATGGAGACAAGCGTCCGTTAGGTATACCAACCGTTGGAGACAGAGTCGCTCAAATGGCAGCTGTTATGATTATTGAGCCGCAAATAGAGCTTTGTTTTCATGAGAATTCGTATGCCTATCGGCCAAAGCGTTCCGCACACGATGCTATTGCCAAAGCTCGTGAGCGCTGCTGGAAGTATGACTGGGTGTTAGACATGGATATCAGCAAGTTCTTTGATACGATTGACCATGAGTTATTGATGAAAGCTGTTAGATTACACACGGATTCTCAGTGGGTATTGCTTTACATTGAACGCTGGTTGAAAGTACCTTATGAACTTAAAGATGGTAGTCGGATAGAACGAGACAAAGGTGTTCCGCAAGGTTCAGCTATCGGTCCTGTTCTAGCCAACTTATTTCTGCATTACGTCTTCGATATGTGGATGAGCAAGTATCATCCTCACATACCTTTTGAACGTTATGCGGATGATACTATCTGTCATTGTTCTACAAAAGCCCAGGCCGAAGCACTGAAACTCTCCATTCAACAAAGATTTGCCCAATGTAAGTTGATGCTGAATGAAGAGAAAACAAGGATTGTATATTGTAAAGACAACCGTAGGAAAGAAAAACATGAAGTTATTTCGTTTGATTTCCTTGGATATACCTTTCGTCCCCGAAAAGCGATAGATAAGAAAGGGGTGCCCTTTACAGGTTATTTGCCTGCAATCAGTAATAAGTCAATCAGTGGTATCCGTGAAAAGATTCGTAGCTGGAAACTTAAAAGGCATACGTTTCATACACTGGAGATGTTGGCTGACTATATAAATCCTGTGCTTCGTGGATGGATAAGCTACTATGGTAAATTTTATCCCACCCGACTTAAATGGTTATTAGAAGAAGTAAATGGGCACTTAGCCCGATGGGTAATGGCCAAATATAAGCGTTATCGTAGGAAACTATCCCGCGCTTATGACTGGTTGGGTAATATCTCCGAAAGGGAGAGAAATCTATTTTACCATTGGCAGTGGGGCGTAAAGCCTCCTTTTAATATACGAAAATCTCATATAGTTTGAATAAGAAGAGCCGTGTGACGGGAGACTGTCACGCACGGTTCTGTGAGAGGCTTGAGCTGGAATGCTCAGGCCTACTCGACA
>Ga0183101_1000001_pt3 | contig 211460 bp, 205 predicted proteins | sample Biomet3_FD_127790 | JGI IMG/M metagenome (GOLD analysis project Ga0183101, IMG submission 127790) | Microbial communities from bioreactor (seeded with sewage sludge) at LBNL, California, USA - Biofuel metagenome 3 | ecosystem: Engineered > Bioreactor > Anaerobic > Unclassified ... | reverse complement strand
TCTGAGGCAGCACCTGGCACGGCTGGGACGGACGTCGCTGTCGTTCTCAAAACCGGTGGAGCTGCATGACAAAGTCATCGGGCATTATCTGAACATAAAACACTATCAATAAGTTGGAGTCATTACCTGCACGGCGTAGTTCTATACTCATTCCATAAAATAGTCGGAATTCCTAGATTTGTTGAAAATGACAATATCAATGCTGTATTTAACTTTTTGATTATACTGCCTGCAATTCTTATCTTTTCCAAGGTATGCTTTGAATTGATTGAAAAGCCATTTCTTGGATTTAGAAAGAAATACGCAAAATAAATATGAGCCCTCCAGAGAGGGCTTTTTATTACTGCTGACAATTACTTTCACACGGGTTCAAAAAACCCACATTCTTCATCGTCGCAAAACCACCACTTCCCATTAAGATAATCTTGCTGATGCATTGTTGAGCCGCATATCGGACAGAATTTAACGGTAGAATCCTGCTGCTGCAGGCTCTGTTGTTGCTCTTCGTTTGATTGTGTTGCCATGATGACCGCCTTATACAGGATATTGTAATTTTGCAGCAGCGATATCTGATACGTACTTGGCTTTTCGCTGGGTAATTTGATCTCTAACGGCTTGCTGTTTTGTTGTTTCAGATGGGCCATCATTTACGATAGCTGCCAGATATGCAGTGTTTAATTGCGCAATGTCATTTTTGTAATCGGATGCCAAAGATGTAAGTGCGTCAGAAAGCAATGCGCTATTTGGAACTGGTGGCTTGTCAATCCATGCAGGCATGCCATCAACAACGCCAAGCATCTTCCCATCTGGTGGCATTGCTTTGTATGTTTGAAAAAGAGTATCACCAACATCTACAGCATCAGACAAAACCCACCCGGCAGATTCATAATCTTGCAACATCGACTTTGGGAAAAATGAAACATGTAATGCCGACCAAACGTAATTGTTCATATCAACTCCCAAAAGCCAGATAATAAATAGTATACGTGCCGCTTGTGTTCGTATAAACGTTAAACCGGTCCGTTCCCGGGATATATGTGTTAAACGAGACCGTGTTTGCATATAACCCGTTACTGACTAACGTCACGACAACGCTTGAGCAGGCATTTGGAAATGGTATTGGAAAGAAGACACCATTACCGGTAGTTCCAGAAGCGATACCGGATGCGTTACCGCCCATCATAACCATGCCGCCAGGTAGCTTGTACCAGAAAGATGATGAGGTAGATCCGCTGCCGAAATAACTCATATCAGGTATTTGGCCAGAACCATTCCCCACGTTTCTTGTCGATGCCGTGCCAAGGCTTAGAGCTGTAATGGCGGACCTGACAAAGGCCGTCGTTGCAAGTTGCGTTGTGTTTGTACCAGGGGCGGGTGTAGGTCCAGCTGGCGTACCTGTAAATGATGGGCTCTCCAGTTGAGCCAACAAAAGGATTGTTCCTGCGGTAAGCATATTGGCGGCAATGTCGTTGGCTGACCATGCTCGAGCGGAGGTGCCCTCCTGGCCGCGAACTATCGTCAGCACATCACCTGACTTTGCTGTTGCGTGGACAATTTCATTGAGCTGTCCTGTCGCAGCATCAATCAGCGTCAGCTTAAAAAAGCTCGTGCCGGATACCGGAGAAGGGAAAAGAGCCCCCGTTCCGGTATTAAGTGTCAATGATGTTGCTGAGGCGCTTATGCCCGCTGCCAGAACGCTCTGGGCATTGTTAGCAGCTAAAAGTTGAAGTGCCATTTATCCTCCGGGATACGGGCAATAAAAAACCCGCGCAAGGCGGGCTCTTAGTGTTAAAATGAATTTAAAATTAACGAGGGTTTCTGAATGAAAAACTTACCAGTGTCTATTTCTAAATTTCTTTTATCATCAGTAGGCGCGATTACAATATTACTTTCAACTTTCCTTATATTTTTAATTTTCGATATGTGGATTCAGGAAGGGATCCCACCCTTCGAAAACATTAAATTCAGCATTGCTGTTTTCTTTACAGTTATCATGCTACTTGTTATATGTCAGTGCCTTAAATATTTTACTGACATGGCAATTGATAGTCGAAACAACACTAACCAATGATAGTCACGCTCACTGGTTGATAAAACGGCATGTGTAGCAACCCGCTGTCAAAGGCCTGTTTGAATAGAGCGGCATATTCATAATTGTCGCTCTTTATAAGTAGGCTATTCTTCTGATTGTATGACCGTGTATTGAAAGAAAATCTGTTAAAAATGGTTGCGTCGGTTAGTTTTCTGTACCCCTTGATTATTGATATGCTCGCGCCAGCCCCGGAGAATAGAACTGAAATACTCCACCGCTGATCGTTAACGACATCTACACCATCAATTCCGGTCAAGAATCTCATGATTCGGCGCTTCAGCCATGGGATAGTGAAGTAGTACCCGTCACCCTTGTAGAAGTTCCATGTCATGATGCGCTTGAATAGATCATCGGAGACAACAACCTGCTCAGACTGATTGACAACCTTTCTGCCGTTGAATGGCAACTGGTTAAACAGCATGGCATTGTACGGGCCGTAAACGGTTCGCTTCCCACTGATAAGCACCGGCGGCTTGACGCCATAAATCCCCCGGGCTATCCATTTTAACTGGTCACCAGCATTGTACCCGCCGACAAAGATCGGAAGGTTGGCATTAATCATCCATGAATAAATTTCCTGAGCCATGGTGTTATACGCAGTGACGAATGCCTGGAGATCATCATCGTCGTTATACTGCGTATACAGGTATGATTTAATGATATCTTCCAGCATGTTATATCCCGTCGACAATTACCCCATTTGAGGCCATGTACCAGTAACTATATGGGTCACCGCTGATTATATTCGTACCGGCGTCAACGCCAGTGATAACGCCGTTCACAGTCACAACAACATTCAGGGTCGAGATCAGGCTCATATCCAGCGTTCCATTTATGGACTGAAGGAATACATCCTTAATGTTATTGATGTTCATCGGCTTGCCAGCAAATATCCCGTTCACATAGTTGATCACCGGTTGTGACACCAGGGAGGCGATTGTGGCGTCCGTAAGATAATTCGCGCTTTCTGTCGCCCATTCAAACTTGATAGTCACCAGTTGCTGGAGCGGCACAACAAACGGGATCAGATAGTTATCTGGCCAGTCGTTTATTGTCACGACGTTATTTCTCAGATTAGGCGTGACCACCCCGCCACCGGTCCAGGTGCCTGAGGAAGTAGTGTTAATGCCTATAGAGAAAGTGTGTGGGCTCAACACGGTGACGGTAAGAGGTACGTTATTGATGCCGCTCATTCCGGTAACGCCGGTTATATTAATAACTTGGCCAGAACTGAATCCGTGGGTGATGTCAGTCGTTACAACGCCAGGGTTAGCATTGGTAATGCCCGTGACATTCAGGTCTGTGCCTTTAAGTCTGCTGATGTCGCCAGCTGACTTATAGATAGCCCCGGCCATCTCATAAATATCCCCTCCGCCGCACATCACAATCCAGGCATTTCCGCTCTGAACAACAGAAACCAACCGGGCCTGAACATTGCTCAGGTCGGTTAGCTTCTGGCGGATAAAGCCAGGATACCCCTGAACGGTTGACATCTGGCCTTCCCAGACGCGCTCGCGAAACTCGTAATTGGTTTCAGGTGCGCCACCTGGCGTACCGGCAACAGGGTTGGTACAGGTGAGAGTGATATCCGACGGCCGACTGGTAATGATCTGGTTAACTGAGCTCACGGGAACAGCCCACGAACCCGTATTCGTTGCAATGGCTGTCACCATCGAGCTGACACCTGAAGACAGGACCACTGTCGCATCGGCGATCTGGTAGGTATAAGTGCCGTCGCTGACAAGGAATCCCTGGGGGATTACGAACCCAGCCGGCCCCGAGAAGGTCACAGGAACTGTGGTTGACCCTTCAGTTTTTTGCGGGCTAATTCCTGACTGCTGAGCCAGGAGGTTCAGCATGTACTTATTCGCTTTCAGCGGACCAACAGAATTTATGAGGTCGACGCGGATCTGATCGGCAATTAACAGCGCGCCAACGTCGGTACCGACGATATCCTCAATCAGCGATCCCGGGAGGTCCGTAGTAATACCGGGTGATAACTCAATGGCTCTGGAAACCAAATCTGCGCGCAGTTCTTCGGATGTTTTCGGCACGGGCCCGGCTGCGTCATAGCTTACGGACAAATCACTCATACGTTCACCGTTGTGATAATTTTAGAACCGGCGTTCGTTATCGCCGAAATGTTGTATACGGGAGGGTCATCACTCACCAGGGCGATCTGCAGGGATGAAAAATACGGACTAAATTGCCGCTGAAGCCTGTCAACGTAGTAGGTTGGCAGCACCTGCTGAATGACGGAGCTCTGCGCCGGAATGCCATTATTTGCAAAAAATGGTGACTCCTGCGGCGCCAACTTCAGATTCTGGATCAGCGTCGTAAGATAAATGGAGTCGTTGAAGCCATTTTCATCCGGTACCACCAGCACCCACTTGCCATTTGCATCTCTCCCGTAGGTTCTCATTGCGTGATATTCCCGTTGAAAGTAGTTGTCGGCGCGCCGGTGTTTGAACCGCCATTACCGTTTGTATGAGCATGCGCATTTAGCCATGCCACCAGGGCGGCCCAGCCAGCGTGCATAATCGCAGGACTGGTGCTGGCGGTTGAGTCCTGCAGATTTCCGGTCGTTCCGGTTATGTTCCACATACCCTGTGTAAGGGTTAGCACCGTGCTACCTACGGTCACCTTAAACAAATCGACGGCCGCAATCGTCACGCTTTCAGGCGTTAACAGAAACGTCGTGTTGCTTCGCTGATCCCGGATGGTCACACCCTCTGGCCCGTAGATAGTGACAACGTTACCGTCGACGGCTTCCCATTCGGTGTTACTGATCGGCAGGTATACCAGGGCGCTCAGGTTTGCAGGAGGGGTTAGGTCAGCTACCCCGCCGCCCTGCCCGCTTACGCCGCCCAGATAGGTGTCGGCAGGAATGACAACGCCTTTGTCCCCCGACTGCATTGGATAGCGGATGTACTGTGGGCCGAAAAGCGGAATGGTGACATTCGGAAAAACGTATGGCGTGTCATGCAGCTCGAAAGACACGGTGACCATGTTTCCCTGCTGCTCAACAATGCTGGCCGGCAGGATTTTACCAGCCGCCTGGAAAGCCTCATTAAACTTCTGCTCGGCGAACCTGTTCATGTTCCGTCCGAAATTGAGCTTATGGTCAACTGTCATTTGTTGCTCACCTCGGTTTTGACATACGCCTCAATAACTGTGATCCATGCTTCAGCTGTAGGTTGCCTACTATTTCCGAGCATTCTTACTGACTTGACTTCAAACACCCCTTTGAATGCAGAATCATCCCTGAACTGAGAATATGATGATGCCTGAATCATTGGGACGGCTTGTTCTGGCATAAGAATATGATCGCCCTGTTGAATATCAGCACGCATAACACAAACAACGCTCATGGTATTTAATTCAATCCATGTAGGCTGGCCAATAAGATCTATAAATTCTAATTTTATTGGGCTTTTACTTCTCTTAATGGCCCCATTTTTTGCAGAGCTATCAGGATGATTAGCGTAATCATTATCCCATACTCGTATTTCATTTCCGTTGACTATGGCGATCTCTACACCTGTATATCCTTTATCTTTTATTTTTGATTTGGAAAATGTGTAGAGGTCTTTTGCCAAATCAGAAAGAGATGCACAAAACAATCCTCTTTCATAATTCAATACAAGTCGGTCACTAATACTAATATTTGGTTTAAAGCCACTTGTCATAAAACACTGAGTTAAAGCCACAGAGAGTTTTTGCCCTACACTCCACGGGAGGGTGATTTGCAACTTTGACATTTCGCCGTTATTGCTCTGTGTAACTGGTCCAGAAACAATGATAAAATCAAGACGCATTTCTGTTCCTTGCCAGTTTCCGAATACCTGAAACACATAACCCTCAATAGCTAACTTTTTATTCCCCACGCCCGCCAGTGGAAGCCCTTTTGACATGCCAACAAAAATCTGAATTTTTTTTCCGTAGAGATTCTGCCTTGCCTGCTGCATTTCTCTCGGCCCAATCCCCCATATGGTTAAGTGAGTTTCACCCTGCGGGGTAGACTCTCCGAACCTGAGAATGTCAAATTCAACCATCAAGGCGCCAGGGTTGTACGCTCCATTTTTATGACTGGAGTAGTGCTGGATGACTTTATCATTGCTATCAAGAATGTTTATCTCGTAATAACGCATCAGCTTTTTACCTCAATCTGCCCGTTCTTTTCGCGCCAGATCATGGTCGTCGATGAGAAAACTCCACTTAAAAGGTTTATCCCCCCAGCAGATGTTGAACCTACGACGGCGGTATTCATGACCGTGTTGTCAGAACTATCAGTGATCAGCAGGTACCAACGCTGTGCGGCGATGTTCCACTTCATCTGACAGGTATAAACGTTCCCGTCAAGAATTGGTGAGAACGTCACGCTACGCTGCTCTCTTCCAGTAAATGGATAATTGACGGTACTCATATCCCGAACGCCCCCTGGAGTTTACCTATCAGTCCAATTACCCCCTCCGCACTACTTGCTACTGCTCCACCTAGGGCGGTATTGCCAAGAGCTGATGCCGTATTTGTCCATGATGGTGCTTTATTAGGATCCCCGGCATCTATTCTCTTAAGGAAGTTGGTAACTGCTCTGTCAGCATCAGTGGTGGTAATAAGGGGCTGCTCGAAATCCCATAGCCATGAGCGCTGAGGGAGCGGGTCATTACCGGTAGAGCTGTCCTTAACCGTTTTCAGGATGCAGTTGTTGTATATCAGCGACGGAGTGGCCACGATGTAAGTGCCGCCCAGGTTAGCATGCGCCTGCAGCACGGCCTGAAGCGCGCTCAGTGTTACAAGCTTGGTCATGGCACCGGTATTCTCGTTCACCGGCGCGTCCATCATCAGGCTGACCCTCAACGGCTGCGCCAGAAGCGCGTTGGCCGCGACGGTCTGGTTTGCGAATGGGTATTTAGCAATGTCGTAGTCGACCATTGTCGAGCCCAGAACAGGCCGCCAGTGGCAGAAATACTTGTCCAGGTCGGTAAGGTTGATTGCCCCTCCGATCAGCCCAGTAACAAAACTGGCGCTCTGGGTGAGCGCCACTATGGGCAACATGCCGCCGGGGATAGCCTCCGCAACTCCATTGCAGAGGATGACCGGGGATATTTCAAAGCCAAGCCGGTAAAGCTCGCGAGTGAATGCCATTATCATCGAACTCCGAGTTGTGAACTGGAAATAACGGCATTACCGCCTGTGTTGTTGTAAACGACCATTCCAGAGCTATTCCCGGTAAGCCCTCTGTCAACAATCTGTTGCAACAGTTGGTTGGTCTTGTTCGTGTTTTTGGCAACCTCTGAATTGTCGCCGCCTTTTTCTTTCGCCGGGTTTTTCTGAGAACCATACATAGCTTCATATTGCTCTCTTACTCGCCCAGGGTAGGCGACATTCTCAGCGCTTCCACGACGAACACCTCCGTTGTAATAACGAAGCGCCTCGTCAAAGTCACCACCAGACTGTTGCATGGCCCATGAGAAAACTCGCGCTCCAGCCATGATGTTGTCCCGAGGATCAAATGGCTTTTCTCCATCCCTGAAGTTGGAAGGCATAACCTGCATTAGACCTTTAGCGCCTGCTCTGGAGACCGCATTCTGGTTCCATGAGGATTCCGCTGCTGCTATGGACTTCAGCCACTTTGGATCTACGTTGTATTTTTTTGCCGCCTCTTCGAAATACTCATCGTATTGAACAGGGGCAACTCCAGAAGCCAGTTTTAACTTTTTCAGCCAACCGGGAACGTTGGGATCGCTCTCACTTCCAGGAACATAATCAGGACCGCCGTTCGGGTCATGGACAGTCTGGTTGTTAAGCATTGGCGAGGAGGCTGCCATAAACTCACTCACGCTGGTTTTGCCAGTGAATAAGTCAATTACTCTACCTATCGACTGACCTAGCCTGCGCAGGCCATCCATAAAATCATCAACATCTTTGGCGAAATCAGGGGATGCGAGATAATTTCCAAATTTCTCAATCCCCCCCGCCAGGCTATCAATCCACTTACCGAGTTCTGGCGACTGTAGCACCGTATCAATGGCACCGGCCAGCGCATCAGAAAGCTTGCTCAGCTGCGGGGTTAACGGACCGAGCCCGCGCACAAAGGTGTTACGGATGCTCTGCCCGCTGTAATCCAGCTGGACGTTGAAATCCTGCCACTGCCGTGCCTGCTGATCGGTGATCTGCAGTAACTTCGCATCCTTCTGCGCCCTCCGCTCCATTGCATCGATTTCTTCATCGCTCATGTTTTTAAAGCGATTCAGGTCGTCAAGGCTGAAGAAGTTTGTCAGGCCGTAGGCGTTTGCCCCCTGCAGCGTGCTACCGTTTTTGACAAAGATGTCCCGCGCATTTCGAATCATCTGCGGCAGGAGCTTAGCCGGATCCTGTTCAGGGTTGTTGATGCCCATAGCCTGGAATGTCCAGCGCTTTGACAGATCCATCTGGCTGTCGCGGATAGCACCCAGCGTGCCCGTTGGGTTGCCGAGCGCTTTCTGGTAGTTAATGGCCGTGGAATCCAGCGCGCCGATGCTCGTCCCGATCCCGAGAGAGGTGAAACGCTGGGAACCGGTTGTGGCCGCCAGGCGATTAAGCCCGAAAAGACCGCCTACGCCCAGCACGCCGGTAAACAGGCCGACAATGCCACCCCATGAAAGCAGACTTGTGGTTGCATCCCTGATGTGCCCGGCCAGCGATTTCGCGTCCTTCGTGGCGTCACTCAAAAAACCCTTTGATGAGCGAGTTTTCTTGTTGAAGTCTTCCTGACTTTTATTCGCCCGGTCCAGGCTGTCTGTAAGCCGCTCAAGGCCGCTGTTTATCGACAGAATCGCGCTTGCCCCCTCCGAAAAAGCTTTAGCCAGAAGGTCGCCCTCTGTTTTCGCTTTTGCCGTCTCTTTGGTGGCATCAGTGGCGCCATGCGCCAGCCCGCGCCATGCCTCGGGGAGATCCTCAAGTGCAGCCTGATATTCTTTAAACTTCTCCATAAACGCGACAAACTTGTCGTCATTTACGTCAATATCGACAATAGACTTAGCCACCATTGAAGGAACCCCTGTCTTTTAGCGCGGAAATGATGTAACGCTGGCGGTACTGCGCCGGGCTGGCGAACTCTTCGCCGGTGATTTCCCTGATCACCCGCCAGAATCCCTCATTAGACGCCCAGTCTAGGAGGGTATATATGACGTTTCCGGCTGGGCATTCGGGGTCTGGGTATCGGTAGGCGGATTCGACGTCAGCAACGAATCGCGGAACGCCGTAACGCTCAATGATACGAGTTGCCCACCGAACATGCCGATCACTGATCCCACTGTCGGGGCGATCAGATGGGCTTTCTGAATGGCAGAGGAAACCATAAAAAAAACCACCTCACCTTCAACTTCGCGGTATTCGTCAGGAGAGATAATCCCCTGCTTCATCGCGACTTCGAAAGATGCAGTTTTCCAGGTTCCGCCGTCATTCCAGACCACTGACGTAAGACGCTGGATCTCATCAACGATGGTCGGAGCCTGCTTAGCCTGCTGGTTATCTTCGCCCCTCAGTTCCTGCTCGCGCTGGAGCTTTTTACGGAGCATCATCGCGGCAACGCGCGCCGCGCCCAGGCCGCCGACCTGTGAGATGAAGTTGGTGAACAGATTGCCCAGCAGCAGACAGTGCTCTTCAACCACCTCATACGGGAACGGGGTCACATGCAGGTATACGATTGACCCGTCTTCCCGGGTGATGTTTGTTACCAGGTTGAGCTTTTTGTCAATTTTCACAATCAGACCCACATGTTGTCGTTAGCCAGGATATAACCGCTGATGGTCACCACGTACCCGGCATCCATACCGGTGAACGGCAGTTCGTTGAAGTTCACCAGATAAGCATTAAGCACGGTGAAATTGCTCAGCGTGTTCGCATCAGGGGTGATCACCACCTCGCCCAGAGCCGTATCGGTGGCAAAGCGGTTTTTGTAGCTGTCGCTCAGGCCTTGCGTACGCAGCAGATGTACGGTGACGGTCACCTGCTGATATGGCGCCTGGCTGCCTACTGTGCCGGTAAGCGTCGGGATAATGTCCGTCGCCGGGCCATCAGGACGCATGCTGATGGCATCCTTGCCAAGGTAAGAGGCGGTGATGTTCAGCGCCGGAACGTCAGTTACTGACACCGCGCCGCGTACACGATTGAGGAATCCCTGCGGTACTAATGGGTTTGCCATTTTTTACGCCCCTACAAAGTTGGTTACGTTCACGTTAAACGTGATGGATTCGAAGCCGCGGCGCGGCGTCATTACGGCGCTCAGGCCAGCGTATTTTCCAGCGGCGTAATCGGACGGATTCAGGCTGGTGTAATTCGCGAACGGCACGGCGTTGATCACCGCGTTACCGGCATACGTGCCTTTCTCGTATTCGGTGTTGAAATCCTGCTGCGTCAGGCCGGTACCAATCACGCGACCGAGGATCAGCCCGTAACTGATGCCGTTGCGCAGCGTCTTCAGCGCGCGGCGCTGCAGGCGGTCGATACCGTTCTGCTCGTAGTACAGCGGGTTAACAGTGGTGTTTGACCCGTTGATGATTTCGTTTGCCAGATCGAGCTCGAGGTTGATTGCAGTCCACGCCACTGAATACCAGTAGTTGAACGGATTGCCGTCCAGCATGTGGCCCGCCACCAGCATTTTGTTGCTCAGCCCACCTTCCGCGGCGGTACCGACGTAGTTGATGCTGTTGTCCTGGAGCTGTTTAAGCAGCGTGCCATTACCTTCGACCGGATACTCTGTAACCCCGTAACCAAATCGGTACGCCATTGGCGGTACCATGTTTGAAGAGCCAGGATCGTTTGCCAGAGAGGACTGGAACCAGGCGGCCATGGAAAACTCGCTAGCCGGGATGTTTGGCGACTCCACGCCCGCAAACACAGATTTGTTTTTGGTGGCGACCCAAGCCTGATAGGTGGCGATCGTGGTAGTAACGAAGAAATACACCAGTGACGCCGGGCTGGTATACAGACCTGTCAGGGTTTTAAACGTCGTTTCGCCATCCCATTCGCGCGGCACCAGGTACGAGAAGAATTTCTGGTAGGTGTTACCCAGCGAAATATCCTCATCGATGAAGTCGGCCAGTGCATCCACAGCAGAAGCTACAGACACATCACCCAGCTCCAGCACGTAGACTGCGCGGGTTGATCCCTGCGCCCAGAATGTGGTGTTCATCTCGATGATTTCGTTTGCCGCTACGGTTTTCACCGTACCCATGACCGTGGCCGTGCCAGGGTCTGTCGCCAGCGGGTAAGTGAAGGCGGTAGCAGTCGTCGCGGTGGCTGTGACGGCGCGGTTATACGCTGTCGGGGTAACGCCAGATACAACCAGCGGAATAGTGTCACCAACTGTCCAGCCATGCGCTGCCGAGAGGGTCACAGTAACGACGCCGGTTGCCCAGGTGATCGTTGAAATAGTTTTAGCCGGTGAGGTAATAGCCTTCAGATCGTCTTTGGTCGTCAGGAGCTGATACTCTCCTGCCGCCAGGGTGGTTCCGCCCATGGAGATCATCGCGCCGGATTTGAGCAGCTGAGAGGGCTTCGGTGGGTTGGTCACCGAGACGTTAATGTTAACAATTGCCATTTATTTATTTCTCCGGGTAAATGGACGGAATCGCTGACGTGATCAGCCTGCGCGCGACGTTCCGCATGCGCTGCTGGTAATAGTTGACTTTGAACTTAATGGTTTTTCTCATGGCGATGATGTTCAGCTCGTTCTGCGTGACTTGCTCGTCCTGTACTACCGGTATGTTCATCACGCCCATTTCCGCGTCATCGCCGAGCGTGTACTGCTGCACATACTTCAGGAAATCTTCCACTCCGGCATTGCGCAGCCCTGTGATGGAAATCGTCACATCCTCAGAAACCAGCTGATACTGGTTCTGCTGCTCATCGAGATAAAAACTCCCGGCGATAGGCGCGGTGTTGCTGCACTTCACCGTTGCATACGGCGGTGATAGGTTCTGCGTCGACAGCTTGGCCGGGAACATCGGCATGTACTGGCTCAGCGTCAGCCATACCGGCAATGAGCTCGAAACCACCACATCCGACAGGTCGATATCGTCGGCTGAGTTGATGATCTGCGAACGCATGTAGGGGAAGATTGCCTCCCCTGTGTAGTGGTAGAGGTTGGCCGGTTCGTTCAGCCCGGTGCGCCGGGAGAAAGAAAACTGGATGCCGAAGAACTCGCCGATATACAGGACATCAGATCCGATATCGTTGAACGGGTCGATGTCCGCCTGCGCAGTAAACGTCACGACGTTCCGGTCGTAGAGCTGCTCGTCGTCCTGGATGGTTTCGGTCGTCAGGTGCAGATAGCCCTTAACGTCAACTGTATCCGGCTCGCTGCTTGGGTCGTCCGACAGAACAGAAGCCTTTACCCAGAAGACGAAACCATCGAGGGGCAGCACCTTGCGGATATACTTTGTGAACGTGACCACCTGAAAACGGCTCAGGTCATCAAGACCCTGCGTCAGCGTGGCGTTAAGCTCGGTTTTTGCAGTTTGCTGCAACTCATCCAGGGAAGGCATTTAGCACCCCGCTAACCCAGGCGCGCATTGCGGCCTGATAGGTTCCTGTGTCGATGAATGACGGGCGCGGCGGCCCCTTTTTGTTCTTGAATCTCCGGGATATCCCCTCCAGCGAGCGGCGCGTTGGCACACCAGGCAATCCGTTCATTTCGGTGTTGTCGAGGAAGGCGACAAACAGGTCATGTATCCGGGACATCGACTCTGCCAGAGGATCTTTGGCTGGCGGTGCGCCGGCCATCATATTCTCAAGCGACGCGGCCATGTCATTCGCCATCAGGTCAGCGATGTCGTTGCTGTACCTGTCGAAAAACGTCTGCATAATCTGGTACTTTTCCTCCAGATACTCGGCGACGTCTCCTGTTGTGGTGTTTTCGTCCTCATACGGGACGTCAATCACTCCCAGGTGGAAGGTGATCATGACAGCCCCCACAGGCTGCCGAACTGCTGGGCAATCATCAGGTACCGGCGGCCCCATGGATCCTGCAACATCTGCAGGTCAGCCAGCGACAGGTCTTTGAAGAAGTCCGGAACCAGGCGCTGAGCGCTGGTTGAGTTATCCCCGGCACCAGTAATTACGCCAGCCTTGAAATTGTTCAGGCCATACTCTTTCCTGAAATCAGCAAATACCGATTCGGTACCGTAGTTAACCAGGAAAGACGCGCCCAGGTTGTACACGGCTACGGTGTACAGGTTCGGCGTGACGCACGCGATATCAGGGTTTACCCACTCAACCGCGCCGCCATACGCCAGGGTTAAAGACGGCGAGTCGTCGGGAACCTGCGCGGCGGTCAAGCCCATGTCAGTTCGAACGAATTCGATGAATCCCGACAGGCTCGTTGTCATTTTTTCTTGCTCCCGGATTTTTCAGTCACGATTGTTTCGTTAACCGTTGGGGTGTCTTCGCTGTCTTCGCGGCCTTTCGCCTGCTCCGCGCTGACTTCCATCTCGCCGGAATAGCCGGTACCGCTGTCACGCAGCGCGCTATCCAGAGCTGCTACGGATGCCTGGCGGCGCCCATGGGTGCCACGGGTCAGGTGAATATCGTTATCGCGGATTGCTTTTTCGATTACCGACGCTGATACAGGCTTGTTCAGGCTGTAGCACAGGCCGACAAACGCCTGGCTCTGGTCGATTTTGGTTGAGTCAACCAGACCATAAACCTGGTGGTGCTGCACCACCGCTTCAATCTCTTCAGTTGTGCCATCCAGCACCATCATCTGATCGCCGTGGTTAATCGGGATCTGAATAAGGCGGCCGGTCTCCAGCTTGCGATAGGCGAAAATATGGCGCTGTTTGGTGGTGTTAGCGATATAGAGTTTCATTGGTTACCCTCGTAAAAAAGCCCCTGCTGAGTCTCCCCGGCAGAGGCTTAACCAGATCAAAGAATGGATCAGGCGCTGTACGCCATGGACAGGATGGTGATTGCTTCCGGACGAACTGCCCAGCCTGCGGTAGAACGCATTTCGGACAGAACATCGATGGCACCACCAGCGATCGGCGTCGGAATCTCGCGCGGCGCGGCCATGTCGGTAAACATCAGCGCGTTCGCGGCAAGAGACGGGGTCAGCTTGGCGAATTCGTTGGTGTTCACGGTAGAGTTGACCATCGGCACTTCGACCTCAGGGATAGTGATTACCACCGCGTCGGTACCGCCAGCGCCTGCGCCGATCAGGGTATCGTCATACACCCAGTCAACCTGGACGTTTGCGCCTTTCAGCACTTCTTTCACCGTGCCGCCGACGGTGTCAGTACCACCACCAGGACGCTGGTAAGAAGTCAGCTGAACGATCTGCTGAATCTCCATGGCGCCGAGGACGCGCTGCGGCCCCAGGATAACGACGCGCTGCTGGCGGCCCAGCTGCATGGTGCGGGTCAGTGCGGCCTGTACGTGGCCCAGCAGATATACCGCCATCTGGCCGTGGTCATAGGTCAGCACGGTGGTGTTATTGTTGCTGTCTGGAGGCAAAGACTCGGTAGTCGCGCCAGCTGTGTTCAGCAGGCCTTCACCGCCAGCAGGGTTCATGCCATACAGCAGAGCAGAGCGCAGCTGCTGGAAAATCCCCTGACGCATGCCCAGGCGCTGAGCTTCCGGCAGTGCAAAGTTCCAGTTACCGGCGGCTGCCATGTCATGGTGATCGTAGATACCACGGCAGCGGAACAGGTAGGTTGGGGTTGAAATCATCTTCGCATCCAGCGCCACGCTCGGCAGCTGGTTACCGTTACCGGACTGGCTGGAAGTGGTCTGGGTGCGAATGTCCAGACGGCGCATGTAGACGTACTGGTCGCCTACGCCGAGACGGACTTGCGGGTTACCGCTGGCGATGGTTTCAAACGCACCTGATGCCTGCTGGTAACCAATGATCATCTCCGGCGCGATATACGACGGATTGACGATGGTGTAGCTGGGGGTAATTGCAGCCATTTAATTCAGCTCCCGATTAAAGTAAGACCAGCGCGCAGCTGTCGGTGTTATTCCAGGTCAGGAAGCCCGTCGCGCTGTCATAGCTGACAGTCTTGGAGTTGCCTGATTCGATGGCGAGCACTTTTACCGGCAGCGTGATGTCGGAAAGCGTAACTGCGCCGATGGTGCCCTGCGTGGTTGCAGAGCCGCCTGGTGCAGTTGCCGGGGCGTAGGTGAAGGTCGTTGAGCTCGGAACAGACAGCACTACCACAGTGCCGTTGTACGCCGCAGGGGCAACGCCGCTGATTTTCACGTACTGGCCAGCGGTAAGACCGTGCGCTGATGCGGTTGTCGCCGTAGCCACGCCATTGGCATAGGTCACAGCAGTTGTCGCAATATCAGAACCAGCGAAACCGGCCGCCGCGGCGGTGGTGATCTGGTTGTTCACAAAATCCCAGGCCAGCGGCGTTTTAACCGACGCGCCGGAAGCGCCCAGCGCAACAACCTGTGCAGAGGCTTTCAGCGGCACGCGCATGTTAGAGCCCAGGCGATAGTACGAAACGCTCATGCCTGATGCGTACAGTGGAACCGGTGACTGAGGAGTGGTCAGGCCGTTGTGAGCCTGATTGAAGACAGTGAAGCCTTCCAGTTCGGTAACAGACACAGCGCGACGGATGTAAGAACCGCGCGGGCTTGAACTGGTGCCAGGCAGAAGCTCAGCAACCGGCAGACCGCCCCAGAGAGGTTTGGTTTCCGTTGCCGCCACAGTACCCGCCGCCAGGTTAAAGCGGTTGGCCGGGTCATCGAGCGCCACGCCCTGAATATAACCGTCGGACTGCACACCGAAGGAGCCCAGCGCGTTCGTGGTTGCCATCGGGTTAAGAGATAAGTTAGCCATGCTTGAGAGCTCCCGTTAAGCCTGGTTGTTGAAACTGGTGACCTGACGCTTGCCGGACTGGAACGGAGCCCAGGTGGCAGCAGGATCGCCTTCGAAGGTGCTGATCTGGCGACCGGTTGCATCGGCGCGTTTAATTTCGCGCAGCATGCCAGGGCCAACAGACAGGCTTGCCGATTTCTGCGCGTCGGCGTAGATCGTCTTCTCGGCCACACTCAGCAGGGCTGAGTCAGCGATGGAGGACAGGTCGACAGTTTTGAAGTCAGGCGAATGCTCCTGAAGCTGGATCATCAGGCGGCGGCGATATGCCAGCGGCTTTTCACCAGACAGCGGCACCGGCGCGCGCTTACCGAAGCAGGAGAACACGCTATCAGCCTTCACCTGCGCGTCGGCGACTTCGTTACGCTCTTCATCGCTCAACTCTGTTGGGATGCGGGAGCGCAGGTCGGCGATCTGCTGACGCAGTTCTGAATCAGCCTTTTCTTTCGCCATACGTTCTGCCTCTTCCGCGTCGGCCTTCTCTTTGGCTTCGGCGTCTGCTTTTTCCTTCGCGGCTTTCTCTTCCGCGTCAGCTTTGGCTTTCGCCTCTTCGGCCTCTTTTTCCTCAGCATCAGCCTTTTCTTTCTTGGCTGCTTCTTCGGCATCGGCCTTGGCCTTAAGGTCTGCTGCTTCTGAGTCAGCCTTAGCCATGCGTGCGTCAATCGCCTTATTGATTAGCGCTACGATTTTTTCCTCGTCCATCTTTTCAGCCTCGTTTGGAATGGAATCAGATTTAACACCAGTAGGGGCAAGGAGCTTGTCCCATACGCCCTGTTCACAAATTGCAACGTGGTCGAGCAGCTCGGGGGATGGCTCCACCAGTAGAGGCTGACCGTCGACATTGATTGATTGAGCAACCTCTGAGAACTTTACAGTTGGCGAGGTGCTTAATTGCCTTGTTGCCATAATTTCAGCAGCCTCGGCGTCGTACACGCGCGCAACAGCCCACACTTCGCCCTTATCGGCTACCCAGGCATTTGTCAGGGTGCCAATAACGCGCTTTGCGAACTCGTCGCTATCAAGTGTTCTTTTTTTGGGGTGAAGCCAGATAAGTGGTACACCGGCTACCCGCTGGAGAAATTCGGGGGTGAGATAATCATCCGGGTTACGGAATGTCATCTCCTGATCTGCAGATCGCCATGTGACCCCGGTACCGGTCACCCGAATGGCGAACATCCACATGTTGATAAAAAATTGCGGGCTGCTTAGCGTCCCGTCAGCGATGAGCGTGGCCACCTCGGTTTCATTGAGCGCCTGCTGCGCCAGCATCTCAGCAAATGGCTGATGAAGCGGCTTTGGCAGATCGTCGATGTGAAACCATCCGGCGGCCAGCGATTCGTCGTTAAGCTTCGCCTCGAACCTCTCCGGCACTTCGGCGCGAAACGTCAGGTAATCGCCGTAAACGCTGTGCGGGGTCAGCGGGCCATCGTACTGATAACCCACTTCTTCCAGCACCTCGCGGCGCGCGGCATCAATGGCCAACTCGCCCGGCTCTACCGTGCCACCTGGCTGACACCACGTACCATCATCCGAACGCTGGATCAGGAAAACGAACTTACCCTGACGGAACATTATACCGCTGCCAAAAATAGCCACGTTTTAATGCTCCTATGCTGCTTTCTTCATCGACTCCATGAACTTCTGCCCCTTCTGGGTCAGCATGTATTCTGGAATGCTTCGGAGGTTGTAGATGTAGGTCACATAGCACTGGCAAAAAACCTCTTCGCCAGGCTGAGTGATTTCGTCGAGGTATCCGGCGGGACCGACCTTCACGTACCCGTTTTTCTGCGCCCAGTTCCCGCGGATCAGGTAATACAGCTGATCGCGTTCCTTGTGGTCTTCCCGGAAGTCATAACCTGGTCGCCGCCAGTGGCTGTGCCATATCGCCGCAATCGCGTTGTTGCTCGTTGCGATCACGTTGTCGATATTGGCTATCAACTTATGGTTCTGGTCTATCATCACCCGGCGCGCTTCATAGTCCACCTTCTCGGCGGCCTTCTGAATGTGGTCTGCCGTCTCCCGCATCGTTCCCTGAATGCCGGTCAGCGCAATGCTGTCGGCTGAGGGAATGCTGCTGGCCCAGCCGCTAAACCGTGACAACGTGGTGTCGATGGCTTTTTTGCGGTTGAGCTGGATTAGGTCAGCGCTGGCGAGGATCCGCCTGTCGAGTTCCGTCCTCAGCTTCGGCTCAAGGTAGTTGAGCGTAAACCGGGATATGCCCTGGTGGCGCTTCAGTGCGCCAGCGCGCCCCACCTGCAGGTCGTATGCTTTCGTCAGGTTGCGGGTTACCATCGCCATGTAGTCATCGGCAGTTTCGCTTTCGGCGGCCTGGCGGATAATCGCCTGCCAGCGTTCCAGCTCTTCACGGGACGAGTAGCCGTTGCGGAGAAAGAACTTCACCGCATCCCTCACTGTTCTGGTGAAAGCGTTCATAGCATCATCCCGCCGCCCGGCTCTTCAGCTTTCGGCGGCTCCGGCGGTGGGTTATCTTTCAGCGAGTCGTAATCGAGGTTTAGCCGCTGAGGGAATAGGTTCTCGCTGGCGTTGGCGTTTTCACACGCCCACTCGATCAGCGTCGCGCGGTTTTCCGGGTCAGCCGTGAGCTGCGGAAGCACCGTTTCCAGCATGCTGACGATAGCCTTAAAGCGTATCTCGTCGACCTTCACCTTCTCGCTTTCCGGCTCTTTCAGGGAGGACGGCCAGCGATATTCGAAGTTGTTTATCCAGCTCGCGAAATACACGCTGTAGGTGTTTTTCAGCTCCGGGAAGTCAGCACGCAACGACTGGAAGAATTCAATGCTCCAGGCGCGGTACTGGCACACTCGGATGAAGAACGCGTAAAGTTGGTCCAGCCACTCGCGGATGTTGTCGATGTATACCGCAACGGCGCGGGCATCTTCAGTGCCTTCACCAAAGCCCTGGGCGAACGTCTCGGAGTTGAGTATGATCGCCGGCATGTCGGCTGCGGCGGCCACGTTCTCGAGAATGTGCTTACGCGCAGAGTCGAGAGGCTTTTCCAGGTTGCTCAGGTCGATTGACTCGATGTTGTCGCTCTCGCCGATCTGCAGGACCTCTCCCGTCTTCCCGCGCTTAAGCATCATGCGCTTAATGCCGCTGAGTTTCTGCATCATGTTGTTGACGACGGAGCTTGGCCCCTTGATTTTCGTCACCAGCAGGCCGCCTTTTACCGCAACCATGTCGTCGGTGCGCATGGTCTGGATGAAGGACTTCAACGGGTAGAGAGCGCGCTGGTACACACTGCGACCGGTAAAGCCGAACGCCGCGGGGTTGTACGCGAGGTAAATCGGATCCTCGTTCTGCACGACGACACAGCGCGATTTGTGATACGGCTTGCCCGCCACCCGGATGCCATCGACTTTCTGGAAGTCCTGTGCGTTCGGGTCCTGATTCAGCACAATGCTGCCCGCGGTGTTCAGCGGGTCCAGGATGTTAAAGCTGACGTTGTGCTTGTACAGCGTGCGGTAGTCCAGCGATTCGTTCGGCTCCTGGTTATCTACCAGCATTGCGATAGCTGATACGCCGTAAATTCGGGCGATGCGCGCGGCGTTGGCGATGTGCTGGTTTGCGCCCATCGCTTTCCATTCACGCTCGAATGCGTCACGCAGGCGCTGCTCAAGTCCATAGGACTGGGCAACATGCACGGTGCGCGGCTCATTCATCGCCATTTTAATCGGGCGATCGACCATCTTGCCGCCCAGTGGGTGGTAGAGGTAAACCGTTTTGCAGGTCTGATAGCCAACCGTGGAGCCGGGCTGGATGTCGTCGCTGTCCAGCAATGCCATCAACTCTGAGTGAGAGCAGCTGCCGATTTCGAAATCGTCTTCGTTCATTGGTTCTCTCGTCAGATTGCGTCGCCGCTGCCGAAGGCGATGATCAGCCCGTAGGTGTAATCATCGAGCAGGTCATCGGCGCGCTTATGAGCTTTCTTGTCGGCAAGGTGGAATCGGGAAACCTGCTTGTGCAGATGGTTTGCTGTCTCGCCCTTGAAGACGGCAGTCTTCTCGTAGGCGTGTCGGGATATTTTCGCCAGGCCGCGGTAGTGGTAACCGGAGGCCATGATGGCGCGTTCGTCCTTTCCTTTGCTGGTCAGGGCGGACTCAATTTTGTTGACCGGCCACCCGAGGCTCTCGCCCTTCTGCAGGAGGATGCTGCCCATGCTGGCGTCTTCGATAAAAACGCCGAGGCTGCCGTTGATGGCAACGCACTGCCCTGACAACTCGTTGAGCCTGTCGAATACCGACGGCATCCACGTTTCCAGCAGCGCGCCGTCAATCTGCACCACATCCCAGTCCAGAATGGTGAGGCGCTGAATGCCGGGCCGGGTGTCGACGGCGTAATACACCACTGCCGTTCCGTCATGCTCGGAACCACCTTTGACGGCGGTGTCCATGACAGCGAAGACGGCCTGGCACATTTCAGGGTAATCGACAGGCTGATCCTGATTCTCACCCTCGAACCATTTGCGGACGTCGAACAGCGAAGCGGCGGACCAGTCGACGAACTCGGCCAGAAACTCCTGGCGAAACACGCGCGGGTCGTTGTTGGCCTTTTCCTTCTCCAGTTCTTCCGGCGGAACGAACGGGTTTGAGGATGTCGGCGCGTGATGCTCGATAAAGCCAAGGTTCTTGTCGTGGCAGATGGCGTAGAAGAAGTTCTCTTCGTCCACCCCGTCCGGCGTTGAAAATACGTAGGCCCGGCCTTTCGTCGTCAGCAGCGTTGGCTTAATCGACTTCGGCCAGATCTCCCTCAGCATCTCCGGCGACTTGGTAAATGCCGCCTCGTCTATCAGGATGATTTCGTACTCACGGCCACGACCAGCCAGTTTGTTGTCGTTGGTGACCCAGAAGTCGATCTTCCCGCCGTTCTTCAGGAGCAGGCGCTTCTCCTGGCGGCTAAAGCTTTTCTTCAGCGGCAGCAGGATTTCTTCGAGCTTGTCGTAGATCTCCTGATACTGGCGATACTCAGCGGTGAAGATACCGACGCGGCCGCCGAGTTCAATGTCCATGCCCGGGCGCTTAAACGGAGCAGTGGCATACGTCACCGCAGCGCTGGACAGCATGAAGGTCTTACCCCAGCGGCGGCCACACCGGACCGCATGCAGCTGACCATCCCAGGAATCAGACCAGACCTTTAACTGCCCGTCATGCAGCGTCGGGAGGTAAATGTCGGCCATATCATCTTCCAGGTATCGGCAGGGTATTGTGTACGACGATCGCGTTATCGCTGTCGCCGTCCTTCATGATGTCGATTTCCATTTCCACTTTCTCAGTGGCGCGTTCGCGGTAGGCGGCATCGACACGAAGCTTCTCTATAGAGCCTTTGGTGTACTCCAGCGACTCGATTCGCTGCGTGTTCCGGTGCATCGCCTTTTCAGCAGAGGAAATCAGCGAGTGCAGCTCCTTCGCTTTCTCGTCCGTTGCCAACTCCAGCTCAGCCTGCCAGCGCCCGATGTTCTCCGCCGCCGTCAGGTTCGCCGCACGCAGCCAGAACAACTCATCGTCGAGCGTGAGCAGCTTCGCGTCTTCGGTGATTGCGTCAGAGAGAAGCATCCTGCGACCGTAGCCGCCGTGCTTTAATGCATTCTGGTTGCCAGGCTGGAAGGCGTTCGTGGGCGGTGCAGTGCGCGATCCGCGTATCGGTTTCGTGTCTCGGGAATTTTTGGTGCTGCCTGTTTCACGGTCGGATTTTTTCTCCCTCCCGGATTTACTGACCTCGCCCTTTCCCTTCTGCGAATTCGCACCTTTTTTCGCAGCATCTTTCTGCGATTTCGCACCATACGACGTTACTTTGATGTAGCGTTTCGCAGATGCGTAATTCAGTCCCTGAGCCTGACACCAGTCTTTGGGGGAAATACCTGTTTTGGCATGCTCGGCGAGGAACTGGTCTTGCAGTGCTCCCCAGTCCGGTTTTGCCATAATACTTACCTCACGTTGACATTATCGAAGCCCCTCAGCGAAGGGCTCCTGTAATGCCTGCTCAGTCCTTCAGGAACTCTTCCGTGTGTACGCCAATTTCCCCGGTGAGGAGCTCTGCACTGGTGCAATCAACAATGATTGATGCGTGAGGGTTGGCGTTATCGTTAAGCCATTTGATTACCGGCTTAACGACATCTTCGAAGGAGGAGCTGCGAGCCTTATTAACGTCGGTTACGTGGCACTCGCCGAGGCACGGGCCTTTATCGGTAAAGCAGTTAATGCAGGCATGATCATGAATTTCACCTTTCATATTTTTTCCTTTTAGATGTGAGCCTGTCGCATGGCAAAGCCGCCAAGAGCGAACGGCTTGCCCAGGCTCACGACTGAAAGTCTCTCTTCGAAATGCGCATGCGAAGCGCAATAAAAAGCCCCGCTATTGCGAGGCTCTGTTTTTTTCTATTTCACGTATTCCAGCCAGCTGGTTATTCGCTTTATCAATAGCGGCCAGTAATGGCTTAATCCAGAGAACAGCCTGGCAATACGTCAGCGCGCCGGCGGCAGTGGAGCTATCACCGGCTGCGTCAGTGTTCCCGGGATCGGCGTGCATTGCGCTGGCACGTAAACTGTCCGCGTATTCGAGCAGCCCACCAGCAACATCAGCAGGAACAGGCAGATCACAGGTTTTTTCACGGCGGAGAATCTCCCGATACTCGATAACGGTTTTATCGGAGCTGGCATCAATCAGCGAGTTTAGTCGGCTGGCGTTTTCGGCAACCAGGTTAAACCGGTTGAAGTTGAAAGCCTGAGCAGCAATAACCGTCCCCTGCAGGTTGTTGTCACTGCGCAGAACGTCGTTTGCACTTTTCAGCGTAGCGACGTCAGATCGGCTGTTTGCCAGCAGGACACACAGCCCGGCGACTACCGCAATGACGACCACCAGCAGTATCAGACGCCATGAGGCTTTAATATCAGCAAGGGTAATCACGACAGGAACAGAGCGCGCTCCGCCTCACGCCGACGGGTCAGGCCGTTCAGGACTTTACCGCCAGCTTTATTCCAGCGCAGGAACTCATCGGCAGCGCCAGCATAATCACCGGCGTTGAGTTTTCGCAGAAGGGTCGATGTCGACAGTGACCGGGCTCCGAGGTTATACGTGAACGACACCAGAGCATCGAATTGCCCCTGAGTCAGGCCAACTTTAACCAGTCGTGACACGTCGCTTTCGTAGCTGACCAGTCCAGTCTTCAGCAGACGCTCTGCTGTTTCCTGCTTAATCGTCGTCCCGGCGTGGATTGGTTTGCCGTCTACAGGCTGGGTCCAGCCATAGCCGATCGTCCACACACCGACGCTGTCCTGGTACGCGGTAAGCTTGCAGCCTTCGAACTGCTTGATCAGGGCAATGCCTTTATCACTGGTTTGCATCACCGCCTCCAAAGCGAGAATTAAACACCCGTGCAGCCATAACCTTCACCTGCTCTACGCCAACAAAACCGAGTGCGCCACCTATAGCAATAGACAGGGACTGCGGAAGGTTGAAGTAATCAAGAGCTGACACAGCAGTAAGGGTCAGAGCCCCACAGATTGCCCCCTCAAGTAGCATTTTCTTCCAGCCGCCACCGCCGTAAGCGATTCGCATAGCAGCCATAACAACCGATAGCAATACGGCACCCATCGGCGTTTCTCCACGCCACCAACTGTGGAGTAGTTCGATAAACTCCGTCCAGGAGTGGGGATCGTTATGCATTTTCATAGTCTCTAACCTCCGGCTTAAAAGCGGGGGCTGTGTGTTTAAAAGGGGTCAGGCCCTCGGGACGATTTAACAAGAAGGCATGTCGAGGATGGTTCCCGGAGCCTGAAATAAAAAAGCCCGCGACATGCGGGCAATATGGTGGTAAGGCAATGTCGGCTCTATGGCCGAAGGGTCCCAGGTAGTGGGTTCTGTATGCGGCGTACCGCAAATAAAAAAGCCCAAGGCGTTAACCTCGGGCTTGTATTCTTTGTGTCGACAATCAAAGCTATGGCGACGATATCAGATTTACATGAAATATATGCGTTTCAGTTCGGTTTTGCAAGACTTCCGTCTAAATTTGTCGCCTTTTGTTGTGAACGTGATCGCGTTACGGAGATAAGCGCACCGCTATCGAGTTGCTTAAAGCTGTTACGCATCGCCAGCCAGTGAGGCAAATACGTTTCCGTCCATGTAGATTTCGCTACGCCAGCCAGCTCCGCCAGCGCCTGATATTCGTATGTCTCACGGCCCGCCAACTCCGCTTTGACGTCCTGCGCCGCCAGCCAGATAAGCTTCTTCAGCCGATCCATCGTCTTGCCGGCCATCTTCTTCGCGCCGAGCTGTTCCCGGAACTCTGCCCACGCCCACTGAGTGATCGCCACCTGGTACTCGAAGCGGATATTCTCGCTGTAGTTCCACAGCAGCCAAGCTTTCTGGTGGTCCTCCAGCGACAGCACAGCGCGGCGCCACGATGCGGTCACGAACTCAACCGGGCCCACCAGCGCGATAGATGAGCCTTTGGCGCGCGACTGGCTTCCGCTCATCGGCGGCCCGTCCGGGTTGACCAAACGTTGCTTATCCTTGTCGAATACCTTTTTCCGGCCCCGGCTGCGCGCCGTAGCGGTGAATTGCGCATTCTCGGCGAAAGCTACCAACTGCCCTTTTGTCGCCCCGCTCAGATCTGCGGTCGCCACAATGAGCTGCTGACGTACGTATTCCAGTTGCTGATTGTTCATGCGGCTTCCTTCTTCGGCTGGTTGGTTTTGGTCTGGCTGTGCTTTGCTACTGGCGGCAGGTTGGCGCGCTTAACGCTTTCGGCCTGGTATCTGGCTATCTGGTCACTGGTCATCAAATCGCCCTCGGCCTAGTTACGCACACAGAAATTCGGTAATGCTCACCTGCATCAAATACGAATCCTTTTGCGTAAGTGGATAGCCCATCAGATACCGTCTTCCTTGCTAGCCTGTCAGCCGCGTGTTGTGCCTGCCTCTTGCTCATCCTGATAGCGTTAAAATCGGCGTCCGTCAGCGGGCCACCTATGCCGAAAACTGGCTTTATCATGCTGCCTCCTGTTGACGGGCGCGGCGCTTCTCCAGCGCGCGGGCTTTACGGGTGAAAATGGATTTGATGCGTTGCAGGTATTTGATGTCGAACCGGCGGACGGAGTTATCGTTGTTTATCGCCTCAACTTTTTCGGCACCGATGCGCTCGATAAGGCCCTGTTCAAATGCCTTTTGCGCGCCGTCCCGATCCCGGTTGCAATAGACACACTGGGCAGCGGTATTGTGAAGGTTGAAAGCCAGATGCGCGGCAGCGCCACGGGTGCGATAGTGTCCGCAGTCCATGGTTCCGCCAAACTTCTGCTCTGGCAGCCTGCCGCAGCTGATGCACGGCTTACCTGCATCCCTCAGACGGACGTACCGGTTGAATGCCGCCTGCGCTTCCGATCTCCACTGCGGTTTCGTTTTTAGCGCCACCTTTCTCGCTTTCAGATCCCGGCGTTCCGCGCGCTCTTTCTCTTTGCGCTCCTTGATGCGCTTAGCCGCGGCCTTCACCTTCTCCTTTTCACGCTCTTCCATTGCGAGGATTGCGCCATGTTCCGGGCAGCACCAGCGGATCCGGATATCGTGGAATTTCGGCACGAAGTATTCACCGCATACTTTGCACTTACGTCGGGATGGTTTACGCATGATTTCTCCTCGCCGCGAGACGCAGCCATTTCTGATCAACCAGGCGGGCGGTATAGTCTTTCAGGGTCTGGATGTCGGACGGCTTAACCGCAGCCTTACGCTGGCGGCGCGCCGGAACGCGGAAGATTTCGTTTGTGATGACGCGGGAAAGTGGGCTACTCATTGCGCTCACCCCAGCGTTTAGCCCATTCAATTTCAAGGCGAGATTTTTCGCTGAACTTGACGTTCTGCTGAGTGCCAAACCAGTAGATAGCCTCAATGACTTCGACCATCTGGCGGACAGTCATCTTACTGGTGCGCTGACCGAACATCACAACGCCACCATCAAGGCCGGGTGCCATGCGCTGCTCTTGCTTTTTGGACTTGGCGACCATAGCGGTGATCAGGTCTTTCCAGTCGTCTGAATCGTACTTATTGCCAAACCACGTAACCTGGTCGGAGAGGTCTTTAAGCAGCGGCCACATTTTTTTGTTCTGATCGAGGGTGCGGGTCATTTCCTTGATATCGAGAACCAACGGGCGCTTGGCATCCACCGGTAGCTCCCGGATGAAGTTGATAGCGTTTTGCTTGATGGCGTCGTTGACGAGGTGGAATTGCTGCTTCATACGCCACCTCCGAGAGGTAACGCAGAATGCAGAAAATCGCAGGTGCATTTCTGCATCTGTGACAAGGTGAGGAGTTCAGATTGTGGTCGCATTTAAGTCCCCTTAAATGCGCAGAAGTCGCAACCGGGTGTTCAGGCCGACTGCGACTTAATTATACATCACTTTTGAAAAATGATTATCAAGAATCACTCTAACTTCGGCGCTGCGGCTATCATCGCTGCCCAGCACAATTTTGCCCGATGCGCCGCCTGCTGACATCCGCTCATGGCGTCGTATGCTTCCCATACCTCCGCATCGCTAAAGAACTCGTATGGCTCAGACTCAAAACCTTCGACGATCATGTGTTCTGTAGGCTCAACCGGCACCAGTTTCCAACCATCCGGAATCACCGGAGAGTTGCAATCGGCTAACTTCCTGTTCAGCTCCAAAGCCACCATAGCGATGGTCGATGTAGTCAGTGAATGCATGTGTGGATTGCTTGCCACAGCCTCCAGCCACACGACATCGTTGAGGCGGTCGAAGTCGAAATCATCTGGCAACTTGTAAGCCGTCGTTACAGGTTCAACCATATTGTTGGAGTCACCGGAATGGTCAACCATAGCGAGCTTATCCTCGGTATGGTTGGTTATCGCTTCCTGAAAGCGTTCAAGCTCCACGTACTCCTGGCATGACCAACCGCCATCAATAAAATCGCGAGCTTCAACAGCGTCGAAAGTGAACGATGTTTCACCGCCAGTTGGTGAGGTTAAGCCGTACAGGTCTGCTACCGGCTTAAACTGTGTGGCTGGAATATTTTCAGGAATATTTTGTTGTCGATTTTGTTGCTCGGCACCCTGAAGCATGGCGGCGCGGCAGGCTATCCACGCCTCCCATCGTGCCTGTGTAGCTTCATCAGCGTAACCAATACCGTATTTGTGCAGGTTAAATCCATGTTCTGACTCACGCTCAGAAGCTTCGAATCGAAGGCGTAATGTATCTAAATCAGTTAGCATCACTTTTCTCCTTTGGCTGCTCGGTCTATGCGTTCAATTTCCGCGAGGATTAACGCGCCCGCTTTAACAAGATCGCGGCGCTGGCCGGACTGTTTCCACCACTCACGCGACCACGGCCAGTGAGCTGGCAAAGAAAAGCCCTGGTGATTTGCAAACATCGCATAACACGCCGCCGCCTCTGCCATTTCCCCTTCTGCGTGTTCGTCGTCGTGTTCGGGTGTCCAGCCCTCAACAGATTGCTGGCGTTGACGCTCTGAAATCACTGACTGAACTGCATTGGATAGAGATTTCACACCCTGCGCCCGAACTTCAGCCAGGAAAGCGTCGGTTGCCGGGGTTTTAATATCGTTAAGCGCATCAGTGAATCCTCCGCGCTCCATGCCTAATTCAGCTTCGTAATCAGCATCGAATGCAGCGTCTTTGCAGAACTTCATCAATCCCGCATTCTCCGCAGACAGCTCCGCGCATCGGGCTTCAAGTTCGGATAATCTGTCACTGCATTCCGCCAGCACCATATCAACATCGGTATCAAGTGGAGGAACATGCATGCTGGCGCGGCCTTTGGTGAAGTCCTCAAGTGCCTTTTCGATTCGTTCTTTCAGTGCTGGCTGTGTATTATTTTTCACGCTCTCACCCCGTATACGCTTAAAATTCTCTTCATAGCCGCGCTATTTCGGCACTCCTGGCAGATCACGTTCGTGTCCGTCCGCTGAATTAACTTCGTCTTACCCTGCTTCATGCCCGGTATCGTGTCAGGCGCGAAGCGCATGCCGTAAATGGTCAGGCTGTACAGGCGCTGGCCGTATTTTCCTTCGCAGCTGATCAGACCGTCGGCCAGCAGCGTGCTAATCGTCCCGGATATCTTTTTGGTGTCCATGCCGATAAGCGCTGCCAGCTTGGCGTTGTTCAGCCCTGGGTTATTGCGCAGGGCTGCCAGCACCTGCTCACGGATTGTTATGGTCATGCAGCCCCCTTGGAACGGTAAGAATCCCAGGTGAATGACAGCGTGCACCCGCCGCCATCGCTCATGCGGTCAATAACGCGCTCACTCACGAACGCCGCCAGTTCTTCTTTGGTCTGGTTGCTGATCAGAATGGTCGGCTTCATCCTCTCGTACCGGGTGTTGATGATTTCGAACATAATCAGCTTCTCGGCCTCGCTGCCGAACTGGACGCCAACCTCATCGATGATCAACAGGTCCGGAGTGGTGAAGTGCGAAATAACGTCGTTCTCGCAGCGCGTCGCTGTTTTCGACCACGTTGATTTGAACTCACGGGCAATCTTCAGCGCTGTGGTGAAAATTACCGGGCTCTGGTGGTTCTCGATGACGTAGCGGGCGATGGCCAGGGCGAGGTGGTTTTTACCGGTTCCAGGCTTCCCTTCATTGGTAACGGCTGGCTAATGCCATGGGGTGAAGTAGTCAGCAATCCATTAAAGGCGCAGCGGATCGCTGAGGAATATCGGGAAAGGCAGGAGGCGGCATGACTGATTACACCGGCAGCAACACCACAGCGGATCAGCGCGACCTATGGCGCACTCCACCCGCCCTTTTCGCCTCCCTTGATGCTGAGTTTTGCTTTCAACTGGATGCCGCCGCGGCGCCGCATAACACGCTGTGCCGGAAGTTCATCACCGCCGAGCAGAATACGCTGGAAACGCCCTGGGTTGATTACCTGAGCATTCCGGGCTACGTCTGGCTGAATCCGCCATACAGCGACATCACGCCGTTCGTTAAGAAGGCCGCTGCCGAGAGCGCCAATCAGATCGGCACGGTCATGCTGGTTCCGGCAGACACATCGGTTGGCTGGTTCAAAGAGGCTATCCAGACCGCCAGTGAAGTTCGCTTCATCACCGCCGGGCGGCTTGCATTTATCAACCCGGTCACCGGTAAGCCGGTAAGCGGCAACAACAAAGGGTCGATGCTCATCATCTGGCGACCGTACCCGCGTACACACTGCTACTTCGCAACTGTGGACCGGGACGAACTGATGGCTTTCGGGGCGAAACTTCTCGCCCGCCGGGAGGCCGCATGACGCCAGCAGCTTATTACAACGAAATCGACCCGTTCGCTGCTCAGTGGCTGCGTAACCTGATCGCCGGCGGTCATATTGCACCTGGCGAAGTTGATGAAAGGAGTATTGAAGATGTCACACCTGACGACCTGCGAGGATTCACTCAGTGCCACTTCTTCGCCGGAATTGGCGTCTGGTCTCATTCCCTGCGTCTCGCCGGATGGCCTGACGATAAACCAGTCTGGACCGGTTCCTGCCCGTGCCAACCTTTCAGCGCGGCAGGCAAAGGAGATGGGTTTGCTGACGAGCGGCACCTTTGGCCCCACTTATTCCACCTCATCAGCGAGCGCAGACCTGAGCATGTCTTTGGCGAACAGGTTGCAGCAGGTAACGCAAACGCATGGTTCGACCTTGTACAAGCTGACCTGGAAGGAATGGGATACGCCTTCGGGTTTGTGCCGTTTGCGGCAGCGGGCGTCGGTGCGCCGCACATCAGAGAGCGGGCCTACTGGGTGGCCCACGCCCACAGCCAGATCGACGACCGGCGCAGGGACGTCCGGGCGAATGGGTGGAATGAACATTCAGACGGCAGTCACTTTAACGGGTTGGCAGACGCCGGTGGCCAACGACGCGAACGGATCAACTCATTGCTACAGCCGGAAGAATCCGGACGGATCGCCCAAGGTGTGCCTGAAACTGCCTGGATCGGTGCTTCTGACGGGGTGGCCAACGCCGACTGCCTCAAACAACGACCGCAGCCCCTCAGTAGATCGCGCAATGAGTATGTGGCGACCGGACGGAAGCAAAGCTCAGCAGAGGCTTCAGGATTTTGCGGGCATATGCGGGCCCTTGAGGTTAACGGTTTTTGGCGAGATGCGGACTGGCTCTTTTGTCGAGATGGCAAATGGCGTCCAGTTGAACCCGGCACATTCCCGCTGGTTGATGGGGCTTCCGCGCGCCTGGGACGAGTCGAGCCCGGGGTGGCAAGAGTGGCAAGCAGCAACCGCGTCGGCCGACTCAGAGGCTACGGCAATGCCATAAACGCACAGGCCGCGGCTGAATTCATCCGCGCTTATATGGAGGGTTTATGACGCCAGCAAATGAAAACGCCATCCGCTCCGCCTGCCGCCGCTGCACCGAGGAAATACAGCAGGCCATGCGCAAGAAGCCAAAGCCTAACTGGAACGAAACAGTGCCTCCCATCATCAACAAGCATCACAAGAAAATTGAAGCCCTGGGAGTTAGTCTCCTGGAGTTCGTCGTCAAAACTGGCCGCCTTAACGGGCGGTTTGGAGCCGAACAATGACAACAGAATTTAAAGCGTTACCCGTAGAACGCAACCAATACGGTTACTGGACTCACCCGCTTTACGATGAGTTTTGCGATGGCCGCGAATCCATTTCGCCCATTGAGTTCAACGCATGGCTGGAGAAGAACGGCCTCGAGTGGAAAGTGGAGTACCGCGATGAGGATGACGTCGATCCCGATGTGGACGGTTATGACATCTCAGCGTGGCAGCCCGAACCCCCAGCCGGTGATGGTTGGTTTGTAGGGTCGATTCACGACACTGAAGACGGAGCTGTATGCATCTGGCTGCGGCACGTTGGCGGTGCGGCATGAACCGAGCCTCTCCCGTTGATTTGAGAAAAAGCCTCGAAATTGCCAATAACCTCGCGCACATCGGGATTCGCTTTGTGCCGATCCCGGTGGCGACCGAGGAAGAATTCCAGACGCTGGCCGCCGAGCTATCTCGACGGCTTGAGCAGATGGCTGTCGAAGCCGAGAAGAATGAAGGCGGTGCCGCATGAAGGCACTAATCACCAGGGAGCTTAAGGCTCCCTTTTTATTGCTGGCGTTCACCTTCAACCGAATTAACCGACAGTTCCGGGAGCATTGACCATGGCTCGCTACAAGTTCACAAACCGTAAGGCTCGCATTGAGAAGAAGTTCAGTAAATCAGCGATGGAGCTGCTTATTCAACTAAGGCCAAGAAGCATTAACGCCGAAGATTTCACCCTTGAGTATGGCGATTTCGAAGGCCGTCATGGAACTGTGTATCACGACGAATGGCACCTTTGGGGCTCCCCTGATTACTGGACTGGCGAGCGCGATAGTTACGATGCCTTTTTCGTGCTCCACGACCATTTAATTATGCTGACGCACGACCATGAAGGCGAGATGGATGCTCGCAATAAAGCTGGCTGGGACGCTGAAATTGACATTACACCTTACTGCTCTCCATGGCGGCTTGGCATCGTCAACCGCGCTCAAATCATTAGGCATTGCCGACAGCTTGTTTCTGCTGGCATCAACTGGGACGCATAACATGGCCGATATCATCGATACCGCAGCAGAGATTGAAGAGCTTCAGCGTAACGCTGCCCTTTCCGCTCGCCGCATCAACCGCAACGCCGTGTCAGCTGAGCTTTGTGAAGAATGCGACGAACCAATTCCCGAGCCGCGGCGCGCTGCCGTTCCCGGCTGCCAGACATGCGCCAGTTGCCAAGCTGACCTGGAGCTTATACGCAAGCAAAGGGGGTCTTGATGGATTACACCAAACTTAGTGACGGTGAAATCAGCGTCAGGCTCGCATATTTCCTGAAGCCAAAGTACAGCGCCACCATCCATCCGCATGAAAATACCGGTGCCAATTTGTCGTGGAACTGGTTTAACACGGTACAGAACACCGCCTGGTTTCCGTTACGTCGCGCCGAAGAGCTCTACCCTGCAATGAAGAAGCATCGAATCGGCCTCATCCCATCAGGCAAAACCGTTTGGACGGCAACACACGAATCGGGCATCACCTCTACTCACCGGAACCCTCTGCGTGCGGTCGCGGTAGTTTTCCTCATGCTGCAGGAGCAACAAATAGATGCAGGAGCCGCGAAAAAGCGCAGGAGTAGCAAAAAAGTGCAGGTGATGCAGGAAACGCAGGAGTGAACCAATGTTCAGGATAATCCAGCCTAATACCTGGTACGCCGATCCCCACGGCGCGCCATGCAAAATCCTCCGCGCTACCCACGAAGTCATCCACTACATCCGCAACGGTCGCACCTGCATTGCCAGCATGGGCCGCTTTCAGCATGAATTCGAACCGCTAACCAAAGCACAGGCCGAGCGGATCGCCGAAGAAATCGAAACAGCAGCGCACCTGAAGAAGCTGCGCGCCCAGCGTGCAGCATGAGGAGAGATTATGTCAGATTTGGCAATGAAGGTTTTGCAGTGGCAGGCAACAGGGGATATCGGTGTGAGTAGTGCAACCATGGCTTCTATTGCATTAGGAATGAAGGAATCATTCTATGGCCGTCGCTTTGATGCACCTTACGACCCGTCAGACATGCTGCGCTGCATGCAGCTACTGGAAGCCATCCCGGAGATTCGCGAACACTTCCCAGCTATAGCCAACAACGTTCCTGCTTTCAAAGGGATAATTGAACACTGGGATTCATTGGTTGATTCGATGAACCGAGAGTGCGTGGGCGATAACTGGAGGGCACCAGATTCTTACCGAATGATTAAAACGTTAAGAGGTGATGAAGATACTCATCTGATTATCCGGTGCAATTGACGCAACTGATAGCCAGTTATGAGCTGGCTATTGGGTGCGAAAGCACTGCAACGTCATCCCTTTTGCCCTCCACTGTGAGGGCATTCTTTTTGGGAGTTCACCATGCATTCAAACCCCATGACCTGGCTCATCGCCGCACTTATGGTGCTCGGCGCTCTCATCTCATTTCTTCACGAACCGGAAGGTGTGCAATGGCTGCTTTTAATGTGGGCGCAATAGTCCAGAAGAAGACCGGCGGACTGACGGGGATAGTCGAAACCCTACTGGAGCCGGAAAACGATAAGGCCCGAGTTTATGTCGCATGGGACGGCGGCACTTATCAGATCCATTACGAATACGAATTGCGCGCGGCCACGCCAGACCAGCCGCAGTTTTATAAAACGATGTCATAGGAGCGATCATGAGCGAAATTATTCAAATCGTGCCCAGCGAGTGGGTGACAGAAGACCTGCTTGTGAAGATGACAGGGCTCCGCCCGGGAACGATAGCGCGGGCCAGAAAAACAAGCTGGCTCTGCGGTAGGGAGTACGTCCATATGTCTCCTGACAGTATCCCAAAGGAAAACAGCGAGTGCCTGTATAACCACAAAGCGATCGACCAGTGGGTTGAGAGCCTCAAAAAGAAACAGCCGGGTGCGCGCCAATGAAGATCCGTTTATGCTTAGCGGGCTCTTGGACGTCAGGAGGGAATAATGGCTAAGTCAGCATACCCAACAGGCGTGGAGAACCATGGCGGTACGCTCCGCATATGGTTCATCTATAAAGGCAGCCGTGTGCGTGAAAGCCTCGGCGTGCCGGATACACCAAAAAATAGAAAGGTCGCTGGCGAGCTGCGCGCGGCGGTGTGCTTTTCGATTAAAACTGGAAACTTCAATTACGCTGCCCAGTTCCCGGACTCACCGAACCTGAGAAGATTTGGGGTGGAGAGTAAGGAAATCACCGTGCTGGAGCTGGCGAACAAGTGGCTTGAGCTGAAACGCATGGAGATCAGCACCAACGCGATGTCTCGCTATTCATCTATAGCGCGCAACATGGTGCCAAGGATCGGCGGAGACAGGCTGGTGTCTGCGGTGACGCAGGAAGACCTGCTGTTTATAAGGAAGGAATTGCTGACCGGTTATCACACACTGAAGGCAGGACAGAAAACGCCGGTTCAAGGCCGCTCCGTCAGAACTGTCAACAACTACATGAAGATCATGGGCGGGATGTTTAAGTTTGCCGCTGACAGCGGGTATGTCAGGGTGAACCCGTTCACCGGCATAGCCATGCTTAAGCGGTCACGTTGCGAGCCTGACCCGCTGACGCGCGAGGAGTTTGTCAGGATGATTAACGCCTGCGCCCACCAGCAGCTGAAAAACATGTGGTCGCTGGCCGTGTACACCGGTGTGCGCCACGGCGAACTTGTGTCGCTGGCATGGGAAGATATCGACCTTAAAGCGGGTACGATGATGATCCGCCGGAACCACACGTTAACGAAGGAGTTCACCCTTCCGAAAACGGAGGCCGGGACGGACCGCATCATCAACCTCATTCAGCCGGCTATAGACGTGCTGAAGAGCCAGGCCGAATTAACACGCCTGGGTAAGCAGTATCAGGTTGAGGTGAAACTGCGCGAGTATGGTCGTACTGATGTGCATCCGTGCACGTTCGTGTTCAACCCGCAGATCGCATCACGTAATGGCCGTGCCGGGCATCATTACGCGGTGGGGTCAATAAACCAGTCGTGGGAAGCAGCAATGCGACGCGCCGGGATTCGCTATCGCAGAGCATACCAGTCCCGACACACGTATGCATGCTGGTCGTTGGCTGCCGGTGCTAACCCGAACTTCATCGCGAAGCAAATGGGCCATACCGACGCGCAAATGGTTTACCGGGTGTACGGATCCTGGATGGCTGAAAATAACCAGGACCAGGTACTCATCCTCAACCAGAAATTGAGTGAGTTTGCCCCGTCCATGCCCCACGCTGTGGGATCTGATGGGTATTAATAATAAATATCATTAGGTTAGATAACCTAAACCTGCATGCCCATGATGTCCTGATACGCAGACACCAGCTTATTACGCACCTGGATCCCCATTTGCAGGGAGACCGATGCTTTTTGCAAATCGGTCATCACATCGTTTAGCGCCACGCCCGGCTCACCGAGGGTGAACTTTTCCGCCTGCGTACGCGCAGCGGTCTGGGTATCGCTGATACGGTCAAGAGCGGCGTGCAGTTGCCCCGCAAAGCTGATGGCCGGCTGTTCTGCTGCCACGTTCTGATTACGGGCCGTCATCGCCGTTGCCTGCAACTGACTGATTACCCCTTCAATGCCCTGTATAGCCATGACTCTCCCCTGGATGGTTTTTTACGCGGTCAAGACTAACAGCTTGTCAATAAGATAATGGCGGTAAATAACGTGAAAAAACCAGGTTATTTGACGCATAGAAAATCCCGAATCATCAAATAATGGCAGGGCCATCAATATGGAACTTTTGTCGTGTTTGCCGACCCGGGAGTCAGTTTTGTTTCTCTACACGAATAACGTAAACCACCAGGATTTAAGAGGTGCGCAATGACTGCAACAGCATCAACAGCGCCACAAAATAAATCACTCGAGTGGATGAACCGCCTTCGCGCGAACCCTAAAATCCCGTTGATCGTGGCAGGCGCTGCCGCAATTGCGATCCTTGTAGCGATGGTCTTGTGGGCAAAAAGCCCTGATTACCGCACGCTCTATAGCAACCTTTCCGATCAGGATGGCGGTGCCATCGTCACCCAGCTTACCCAGATGAACATCCCTTATCGCTTTGCCGATAACGGCGGTGCGCTTGAAGTGCCTGCGGATAAGGTACATGAGCTGCGTCTGCGTCTGGCTCAGCAAGGTCTGCCGAAGGGGGGTGCGGTCGGTTTTGAACTGCTGGATCAGGAAAAATTCGGTATCAGTCAGTTCAGCGAGCAGGTGAATTACCAGCGCGCGCTGGAAGGTGAACTGGCCCGTACGATTGAAACCTTAGGCCCGGTGAAGAGTGCCCGCGTGCATCTGGCCATGCCTAAACCGTCTCTGTTTGTTCGTGAGCAAAAATCCCCGTCGGCTTCCGTTACCGTTAACCTTGAACCTGGCCGCGCGCTGGATGAAGGGCAAATCAGCGCCGTGACGCATCTGGTGTCCAGCGCCGTTGCAGGCTTACCGCCGGGTAACGTGACGCTGGTCGATCAGAGCGGCCATTTGCTGACCCAGTCCAATACCGCGGGTCGCGATCTGAACGATGCTCAGCTGAAATACGCAGCCGATGTGGAAAACCGCCTCCAGCGCCGTATTGAAGCGATCCTTGGCCCGGTTGTGGGTAACAGCAATGTGCATGCGCAGGTGACCGCGCAAATTGACTTCGCTAATAAAGAACAAACTGAAGAACAATACAGCCCGAACGGTGAACCGTCTCAGGCCGTCATGCGTTCTCGCCAGATCAACTCGAACGAGCAGGTCGGTGGCCCTTACCCTGGCGGTGTGCCGGGTGCGCTGTCGAACCAACCGGCTCCGGCTAACGCTGCCCCTATTTCTACTCCTCCGGCAAACCAGCAGAACGGACAGCAAAATAATCAGCAGACAACCTCTACGGCAAGCAGCAATGCAGGCCCGCATACCAGCAGCCGTAACGAAACCACCAACTATGAAGTTGACCGTACTATCCGCCACACCAAACTGAACGTGGGCGATATTCAGCGTCTTTCTGTTGCCGTGGTCGTGAACTACAAAACGCTGCCGGACGGTAAATCGCTGCCGCTGACGGCCGAGCAGATGAAGCAGATCGAAAACCTGACCCGCGAAGCAATGGGTTACACGGAAAAACGTGGCGATACCCTCAACGTGGTGAACTCACCGTTCAACTCCGTTGATGAAACGGGTGGCGAGCTGCCGTTCTGGAAACAGCAGGCGTTTATTGATCAACTGATGTCCGCTGGTCGCTGGCTGCTGGTTCTGATTGTCGCGTGGCTGCTGTGGCGTAAGGGCGTTCGTCCGCAGCTCCAGCGTCGTGCTGAAGCCGAGAAAGCCGCTCTGGAGCAGATGAATTCGCGTCAGGAAGTGGAAGAAGCGGTTGAAGTCCGTCTGAGTAAAGACGAACAAACGCAGCAGCGTCGTGCTAACCAGCGCATGGGTGCCGAGGTGATGAGCCAGCGCATTCGCGAAATGTCAGATAACGATCCGCGCGTCGTCGCGCTGGTCATCCGTCAGTGGATGGGTAACGAACATGAGTAACACGCTTACAGGCACCGATAAAAGCGTCATCCTGCTGATGACCATTGGTGAAGACCGTGCGGCAGAGGTGTTTAAACACCTCTCCCAACGAGAAGTACAAATTCTCAGTGCGGCAATGGCAAACGTCCGCCAGATCTCCAACAAGCAGCTCACCGAAGTGCTGGCGGAGTTTGAGCAGGAAGCGGAACAGTTCGCGGCGCTGAACGTCAACGCCAACGACTACCTGCGTTCGGTGCTGGTGAAAGCGCTGGGCGAAGAGCGTGCCGCCAGCCTGCTGGAAGATATTCTGGAGACGCGCGATACCGCCAGCGGTATCGAAACGCTCAACTTTATGGAGCCGCAGAGTGCCGCCGACCTTATTCGCGACGAGCACCCGCAGATTATTGCCACCATTCTGGTTCACCTCAAACGTGGCCAGGCAGCCGATATTCTGGCGCTGTTCGACGAGCGTCTGCGTCACGACGTCATGCTGCGTATCGCCACCTTCGGTGGTGTTCAGCCTGCCGCGCTGGCGGAGCTGACCGAAGTGCTGAACAACCTGCTCGATGGCCAGAACCTCAAACGCAGCAAAATGGGCGGCGTGAGAACGGCAGCAGAAATCATCAACCTGATGAAAACACAGCAGGAAGAAGCGGTTATTACTGCAGTTCGCGAGTTCGACGGCGAACTGGCGCAGAAAATTATCGACGAGATGTTCCTGTTCGAAAACCTGGTCGAAGTGGACGATCGCAGCATCCAGCGCCTGCTCCAGGAAGTGGACTCCGAATCGCTGCTTATCGCCCTCAAAGGTGCCGAACAGCCGCTGCGCGAGAAGTTCCTGCGCAACATGTCCCAGCGTGCGGCAGATATCCTGCGCGACGACCTGGCCAACCGTGGCCCGGTGCGTTTGTCTCAGGTGGAAAACGAACAGAAAGCCATCCTGCTTATTGTTCGTCGTCTGGCGGAAACCGGCGAGATGGTGATTGGCAGCGGAGACGACACCTATGTCTAATGAGCTGCCGTGGACACGCTGGACGCCTGACGATCTGGCTCCTCCCCTCGCCGGGTTCACGCCCGCCGTGATGTTGCCTGAGGAAGGCGACACGGAAGCCGAGGTACCTGAGCTTAGCGAAGAAGAGCAACGTGCCCAGATGCTGGCGCAAATGCAAATGCAGGCGCATGAACAGGGCTTCAACGCCGGTCTGAACGAAGGGCGACAGAAAGGCCAGGAGCAGGGTTACCAGGAAGGTCTGGCAAAAGGTCTGGAACAAGGCATTGAGCAAGCACGTCAGCAACAGGCCCCGCTTCATGCCCGTATGCAACAGCTGGTCAGCGAATTCCAGCATACGCTGGATGCGCTGGACAGCGTGATTGCGTCGCGCCTGATGCAAATGGCGCTTGAAGCCGCTCGCCAGGTGATTGGTCAGACGCCGACGGTAGATAACGCGGCACTCATCAAACAAATTCAGGGGCTGCTCCAGCAGGAGCCGCTATTTAGCGGAAAACCACAACTGCGCGTTCATCCGGACGATCTGCAGCGTGTGGAAGATAGCCTGGGTGCAACGCTGAGCCTGCACGGCTGGCGTCTGCGCGGCGATCCGTCATTACATCACGGTGGATGTAAAGTGTCTGCCGATGAAGGCGATCTGGATGCCAGCGTCGCCACCCGCTGGCAGGAACTGTGCCGCCTGGCCGCACCGGGAGTCGTCTGATGACTGCACGCCTCACGCGCTGGCTCAACACGCTCGATAACTTTGAAGCAAAGATGGCACAACTGCCGTCTGTTCGTCGTTACGGGCGCTTGACGCGCGCCACCGGTCTGGTGCTGGAAGCAACCGGTCTGCAACTTCCGCTGGGTGCGACCTGCGTGATTGAGCGCCAGGATGGGCAAGAAACGCGTGAAGTGGAAAGCGAAGTCGTCGGTTTTAACGGTCAGCGTCTGTTCCTGATGCCGCTTGAAGAAGTGGAAGGCATTCTGCCCGGCGCGCGCGTGTACGCCAAAAACATCAGCGGCGATGGCCTGCAAAGTGGTAAACAGCTGCCGCTTGGCCCTGCGCTGCTCGGCCGCGTACTGGACGGAAGCGGCAAGCCGCTCGATGGCCTGCCCTCACCCGATACGACTGAAACCGGCGCGCTAATCACCCAGCCGTTTAACCCCCTGCAGCGAACCCCTATCGAGCATGTTCTGGATACCGGCGTGCGCCCGATTAACGCCCTGCTGACGGTGGGCCGTGGGCAGCGTATGGGCCTGTTCGCCGGTTCCGGCGTGGGTAAATCGGTTCTGCTCGGCATGATGGCGCGTTATACCCAGGCAGACGTTATCGTCGTGGGCCTGATCGGTGAACGTGGCCGTGAAGTGAAAGACTTCATTGAAAACATTCTGGGTGCGGAAGGCCGTGCCCGCTCGGTGGTCATCGCCGCACCGGCGGATGTTTCACCGTTACTGCGTATGCAGGGTGCCGCGTATGCCACCCGTATTGCAGAAGATTTTCGTGACCGTGGGCAGCACGTGCTGCTGATCATGGACTCCCTGACCCGTTACGCCATGGCGCAGCGTGAAATCGCGCTGGCGATAGGTGAGCCACCGGCCACCAAAGGCTACCCGCCTTCGGTATTTGCTAAGCTCCCGGCTCTGGTAGAACGTGCAGGGAACGGCATCAGCGGCGGTGGCTCAATCACTGCTTTTTATACGGTTCTGACCGAAGGCGATGACCAGCAAGACCCGATTGCCGACTCTGCGCGTGCGATCCTTGACGGTCACATTGTGTTATCGCGCCGTCTGGCCGAAGCCGGGCACTATCCGGCCATCGATATTGAAGCATCAATCAGCCGTGCAATGACGGCATTGATAACCGAGAAGCACTACGCCCGCGTGCGTAACTTCAAACAACTGCTCTCCAGCTTCCAGCGCAACCGCGATCTGGTGAGCGTGGGGGCGTATGCCAAAGGCAGCGACCCGATGCTCGACAAAGCGATTACCCTGTGGCCACAGCTGGAGGCGTTTTTGCAACAAGGTATTTTTGAACGCGCCGACTGGGAAGATTCGATACAGGCTCTGGAGCTGATTTTCCCGCAGGTGTAATACAGGTGGAGGGCGAAGGTCATGGCGCAAAATAGCGCGTTATCAACGCTAAAAGATCTGGCTGAAAAAGAAGTTGATGATGCCGCATTGCAGCTTGGCGCAATGCGACGCGGGTGCCAGCAGGCTGAAGAACAGTTGAAAATGTTAATCGACTATCAGCATGAATATCGCACCAACCTTAATACCGATATGACTCAGGGCATTGGAAGCCAGCGCTGGATTAACTATCAGCAGTTTATTCAGACGCTGGAAAAGGCGATTGAACAGCATCGCCAGCAGCTTCATCAATGGACCCAAAAAGTGGATACCGCGCTAACTTTCTGGCGCGAGAAAAAACAGCGACTGCAGGCCTGGCAGACCTTACAGGACAGGCAGGTTGCGGCAGCGACTCTGGCGGAAAACCGTCAGGATCAGAAGAAAATGGATGAGTTTGCCCAGCGCGCATCAATGAGGAAACCGGAATGATCACACTGCAACAACTGCTGATGACCGACAGCGGCCTGTCAGGCGACACGCAGACGGGGAAAGGCACCGACGGTGCGCAAGATTTTCTGTCTCTGCTGGCGGGAGCTTTGACCGATGCTACCGGTAAGGGCAAAGATGCGCCGCTGACCCTGGCTGATCTGAAAGCTGCCGGCAGCAAACTGTCAAAAGCCACGCAGGATGCCAAAGGCGAAACGACCCTGCAGGCAAAAATTGCCGATCTCCTTTCACGTCAGACAACGGCGACCAGCGATGAGACGGCCGGGACGACCTCGCTGCAATCTCTCGTTTCCGGGTTGATGCCAGCATCAAACGCGGATGCCCTGAAGACGCTGGCCGCAGCCAATACAAAAGATGACAGCAAAAGCGAGTTGAGTGAAGACGAGCTGGCGGGATTAAGCGCGCTGATGGCAATGCTGCCGCACCAGCAGACCACCGCGCCGGTGGTGAGCCAGCCAACAAGCGCTGGCGGCATTGCCGCACAGTCGGCGTTGACCTCTGCCGCGCTCACGCAAAACAGTGCAGGTCAACAGCCCCTGAACAACTCGCTGGCGGGACATGACCATGATAAAGCACAACCTGCCGCGCAATATCAGGCACAAAACGCTGATTCTGCCCTGCCAGCTAGCGCGTCTGCAACGCCAGCCGTGGCCGCTTCAGCCGAGAAACAGGACATAGCCAGTTCCTCATCATCAACAACAACGCCGACCGCCACTCTGGCACCGATTGTCACCAGCCAGGCAACCTCTCAGCCTGCCGCTACCGTGGCCACCGCGCCAGTGTTAAGCCAGCCGCTGGGCACCAGCGAATGGCAACAAACGCTGAGCCAGCACATCACGCTGTTCACGAAACAGGGGCAACAAACAGCAGAACTGCGTCTGCACCCGGAAGATCTGGGCCAGGTGCAAATTTCGCTTAAACTGGATGATAACCAGGCGCAACTGCAGATGGTGTCTCCACATAGTCATGTGCGCGCGGCACTGGAAGCTGCACTGCCAACGCTGCGTACATCGCTTGCTGAAAACGGCATTCAGCTTTCGCAGAGCAGCGTCAGCAGTGAGAGCTTCAGCGGGCAGCAACAGTCGTCATCCCAGCAGCAACAGGCTTCGCGTTCTGGTCAGAATGGCGGTTTTAACGAAGAGAGTGATGAGTTATTACCCACTCCGGTGTCACTGCAATCCGCCGCGCGTGGAAACAGTGCCGTAGACATCTTCGCCTAAACGCCAGAGGTAGCGTGATTATCCCCGTCTTTTCCACGCTTTGACGTCCGCCGGACACGGGATAATCACCTTATTAAGCTGTACCGAAACAGGAAGCTCGTATCAGATGACTGACTCCGCTATCACCAAAAAAAGTAAGCGTTCCATCTGGATCCCGCTGCTGGTGTTGATCACGCTCGCCGCCTGCGCCACCGCGGGCTATAGTTACTGGCGTATGCAGCAGGAACCTACCACCGCTGCAGCCAAAGCTGAAGCACCCCCTCCGCCGGCTCCGGTGTTCTTCCCGCTGGATACCTTCACCGTCAACCTGGGTGATGCGGATCGTGTGCTTTATGTTGGCATTACGCTGCGTCTGAAAGACGAAGCCACGCGTTCTCGTCTGAACGATTACCTGCCTGAAGTCCGTAGCCGTTTGCTGCTGCTGTTCTCGCGTCAGGATGCGTCGACACTGGCCACCGCTGATGGTAAGCAAAAACTGGTCGATGAGATTAAGCAGACGCTGGCCACGCCGCTGGTAAACGGTCAACCTAAGCAGGAAGTCACTGACGTTCTGTACACAGCCTTCATTCTGCGGTAACGACATGGGCGACAGTATTCTTTCTCAGGCAGAAATCGATGCGCTGCTTAACGGCGACAACGATAAGAGTGATGATCCGCAACCGGGTTTGAGCGGTGACGATAATATTCGTCCCTATGACCCGAATACCCAGCGCCGCGTGGTACGTGAACGTCTGCAGGCGCTGGAGATCATCAACGAACGTTTTGCTCGTCAGTTCCGTATGGGGCTGTTTAACCTGCTGCGTCGTAGCCCGGATATCACCGTCGGTGCGATCCGCATTCAGCCTTATCATGAGTTTGCCCGCAACCTGCCGGTGCCGACCAACCTTAACCTGATCCATCTGAAACCGCTGCGCGGTACCGGGCTGGTGGTGTTTTCGCCAAGTCTGGTGTTCATTGCGGTAGATAACCTGTTTGGTGGCGATGGCCGTTTCCCGACCAAAGTGGAAGGACGCGAATTTACCCATACCGAGCAGCGCGTCATTAACCGCATGCTGAAGCTGGCGCTGGAATCTTACAGCGACGCGTGGAAAGCCATTAACCCGCTGGAAGTGGAGTACGTGCGTTCGGAAATGCAGGTGAAATTTACCAATATCACCACCTCCCCGAACGATATCGTCGTGAACACCCCGTTCCATGTGGAGATCGGTAACCTGACCGGCGAGTTCAACATCTGCCTGCCGTTCAGCATGATCGAGCCGCTGCGCGAGCTGCTGGTAAACCCACCGCTGGAAAACTCTCGCAACGAAGATCAGAACTGGCGTGAAAATCTGGTGCGTCAGGTTCAGCATTCACAGCTTGAGCTGGTGGCGAGCTTCGCCGATATCCCGCTGCGGTTATCCCAGATCCTGAAATTACAACCCGGCGATGTTCTGCCGATAGAAAAACCCGACCGCATTATTGCCCATGTGGATGGTGTCCCCGTGCTGACCAGTCAGTACGGCACGATTAACGGCCAGTATGCGTTACGCGTTGAGCACTTGATCAACCCGATTTTGAATTCGCTGAATGAGGAACAGCCCAAATGAGTGACATGAACAATCCGTCCGATGAAAACAGCGGAGCACTGGACGATCTGTGGGCTGACGCGTTAAACGAGCAAAAAACCACCCCGGCCAAAAGCGCGGCGGACGCGGTATTCCAGCAATTAGGCGGTGGCGACGTCAGCGGCACGCTGCAGGACATCGACCTGATCATGGATATCCCGGTTAAACTGACCGTTGAACTGGGTCGTACCCGTATGACCATTAAAGAGCTGCTGCGTCTGACGCAGGGTTCCGTGGTGGCTCTTGACGGACTGGCCGGTGAGCCACTGGATATTCTGATCAACGGTTATCTGATTGCTCAGGGTGAAGTCGTGGTTGTCGCCGATAAATACGGCGTGCGTATCACCGACATCATTACGCCATCTGAACGTATGCGTCGTCTGAGCCGTTAAGCATGAAAACCCAGGCAACACTATCGCAACCTTCCGCTGTCCCCGGCTCACCGCTGCTCCAGGTGAGCGGCGCGCTGTTCGGTATTATTGCCTTCATTCTTATCGCCGCATGGCTGGCAAAACGTTTTGGCCTGGCGGGTAAAACCGCCGGAGCACGCGGTATGAAGGTCAGCGCCAGCACGTCACTGGGACCACGCGAGCGCGTGGTCATTGTGGATGTTGACGATGCGCGCCTGGTGTTGGGCGTGACCGCGTCAACCATCAACGTCTTACATAAACTGCCGCCTGCGCCCACCCCGGGTGACGAGAGCGCAGAATCCCCTGCGGATTTTCAGTCCGTCATGAAGAGTTTGCTTAAGCGTTCCGGGAGATCCTGATGCGCCGTTTGTTATCCCTTACGCTTGCGGGTCTTTGCCTGTTCGCTCCCGCCGTGTATGCGCAATTGCCGGGTCTGGTCTCTACCCCCATTGCCGGTGGCGGACAGAGCTGGTCGCTCCCGGTTCAGACGCTGGTCTTTATCACCTCGCTGACGTTTATTCCGGCGATCCTGCTGATGATGACCAGCTTCACCCGTATCATCATCGTGTTTGGCCTGCTGCGTAACGCGCTGGGCACACCATCTGCCCCGCCGAACCAGGTGTTGCTGGGGCTCGCGCTGTTTCTGACCTTTTTCATTATGTCGCCGGTCATCGATAAGATTTACACCGACGCTTATCAGCCGTTCAGCGAAGATAAGATTTCCATGCAGGTCGCGCTGGAAAAAGGGGCCCAGCCTCTGCGCGAGTTTATGCTGCGCCAGACGCGAGAAGCGGATTTAGCCCTTTTTGCCCGTCTGTCTCACACCGGTGAGATGCAAGGCCCGGAAGCCGTGCCGATGCGCATTCTGCTGCCCGCGTATGTCACCAGTGAACTGAAAACCGCGTTCCAGATTGGCTTTACCATCTTTATTCCGTTCCTGATTATCGACCTGGTGATCGCCAGCGTCCTGATGGCACTCGGTATGATGATGGTTCCCCCCGCCACCATTGCTCTGCCCTTTAAGATCATGCTCTTTGTGCTGGTCGATGGCTGGCAACTGCTTGTCAGTTCGCTGGCGCAAAGTTTCTACAGTTGAGGAGCGCGCAATGACGCCAGAATCGGTCATGATGATGGGAACGGAGGCGATGAAAGTCGCCATTGCTGTTGCCGCGCCCCTGCTGCTTGTTGCGCTCGTGACCGGCCTTATCATCAGTATTTTGCAGGCCGCCACGCAGATTAACGAAATGACGCTGTCATTCATCCCGAAAATCATCGCCGTGTTCGTGGCGATTATCGTTGCCGGGCCGTGGATGCTAAACCTGTTGCTGGACTATATGCGCAACCTGTTTACCAACCTGCCGTATATCATCGGCTAATACGACGATGCTGCACATCACCAGCGACCAGTGGGTTCAGTGGCTTGGCGTCTATTTCTGGCCGATGCTGCGCATCCTGGCACTCATTTCAACCGCCCCCATTCTCAGCGAGAAATCGATACCCAAGCGGATCAAAGTGGGGCTGGGCATCATTATCACCATTATCGTTGCCCCTTCTCTGCCACCGGTTGATATCCCCATCTTCTCGGCGAATGCGGTGTGGGTAGCGTTGCAGCAGGTGATGATTGGCGTGGCCGTCGGGTTTACCATGCAGCTCGCGTTTGCCGCCATTCGTACTGCTGGTGAGCTTATCGGTCTGCAGATGGGGCTATCCTTTGCGACCTTCGTCGATCCTGGTAGCCACCTCAACATGCCCGTGCTGGCACGAATTATCGATCTGCTGGCCATGCTGCTGTTTCTCTCGTTCAACGGTCATCTGTGGCTGATCTCCATGCTGGTGGATACATTCCATACGCTGCCGATTGGTGAAAATCCGGTGAACAGCAATGCATTTCTGGCCCTCGTCCGTGCCGCCGGGCTTATTTTCCTCAACGGACTGATGCTGGCACTGCCTATCATTACCCTGCTGCTGACCGTTAACCTTGCACTGGGTTTACTAAACAGAATGGCTCCGCAGCTCTCGGTATTTGTCATTGGTTTCCCGGTGACTCTGACGGTCGGACTTTTATTAATGTCATTGCTGATGCCACTTATCGCCCCCTTCTGTGAACATTTATTCAGCGAGATATTCAACCTGTTAGCGGATATTGTCAGCGAACTCCCTCGCAAATAATAACCCGCATTGTTCTCAGTGTCTTTCTGAGGATATTCCTAAAATAAATCGCGAAAAACATCTTCCAGGATATATCTGACGCGGTTTAATTGTTTCTAACCACCTCACAATACTTAATATTTACTTTACTTTGAGATGATTCCTGGCAAATTATACGTAACTTTACGGGATAGTGAGTCCGCCTGAAAGTCTTTGTCATGCTCACAGGTTTATTAATTTTTTTCCATCCCGTATGGCTGTTTATGAGCTCTCAGGCAGATGGTGAATTATCGTTACGCATTGAGTGAGGGTATGCCATGTCAACGATCATTATGGATTTATGCAGCTACACCCGGCTAGGGTTAACCGGGTACCTGGCAAGCAGAGGGGTAAGAAAGAGAGACATCAACGATGCACACACCGTTGACGAACTTGCAGCCGCTTGTGATGACCTCAAGCCAGGCGTGGTGTTTATTAATGAGGACTGTTTCATTCACGATCCAGCCAACAGTCAGAAAATTAAGCAAATCATTAATCAACATCCCAAAACTCTGTTTATTGTTTTTATGGCGATAGCCAACATTCACTTTGATGAATATTTGTTGGTTCGTAAAAATTTATTGATCAGTTCTAAATCGATTAAACCAGAGTCTTTGGATGACATCCTGGGCGATTATTTGAATAAAGAAGTAAAGAATGTAGGCGCAGTTAACTTACCCACTTTATCATTAAGCAGGACTGAATCAAGTATGCTGCGAATGTGGATGGCCGGGCAAGGGACTATTCAAATTTCGGATCAGATGAATATTAAAGCAAAAACCGTTTCATCACATAAAGGTAATATTAAAAGGAAAATAAAAACGCATAATAAGCAAGTGATCTACCACGTTGTTCGCCTGACGGATAATGTGACGAATGGAATTTTCGTCAACATGCGTTAGCCTGCTTAAAACCTTTAGTCTGCTCCTCCTGATCTCTGGCCTGGCCAGAGATTTTTGCTATGCAGCAGATGTCGGGCGCGCAGATTGCCACCCGACGCCACGCTACTCTGCTTTTTCCACAAAGATACCATCCGCATGCCCCAGTTCATTAAAGAACCAGATGCCGAGCGGGTAGTCTTCCAGTGATACCAGATACATTGTGCCTTCACTAAACTCTTCAATTGCCAGCACTATCCCCGGACGGCGAGCGCCACCGTCCGTTTTGACGGTTACCCGATCGTTGACCTTCATACGTTTCTCCTGCGGTTTTGAGCCAGTGTAGAACAAATCTCATTAACTGACATCGCCACAGGGCGCGAATGATGTTTTTGTGTGCAGTCTATACTTAAAGGTGGACACGGTTGAATGAGGTACCCGTAATGAAGACCGATAAAGCGTACAGCGACACCATCAGAAACGAGGTGGATGTCGATGCCCTACTGGCCGCCATCAATGAAATCAGTGAGTCCGAAGTTCGCCGCTCGGACGATCATTCCGACCGGGTCATTGTGAACGGGAGGGATTATCACACTTACCGTGAACTGGCCGAGGCCTTCGAGCTTGATATTCATGACTTTAGCGTGTCTGAAGCAAATCGTTAGGGCGAAAAAAATCCCGGTCATGGGGATGGCCGGGATGAAACTTGCTTATGCAAGAAGCACTTGAAATTCGTTACACCAGGAATCCTGATGTGCTGTAAACAGTATCCTCAACGATTTTGCATGACAAGAAAATATTTGCGTTATGAATACATTTTCTGATGTACGGCATCTTTTGTTATACCTTCACCACAGGAAACAGGAGTTGGATCACTCCTTGTCACGATCGCGCCAGACAACCCGGTTTCGTCCATACTGTTTTGCCTGATACAACCGGGTGTCAGCAATGGACTGCAGCTGTTCGAAGTTGTAATTCCCCTTTTCATGCGCACAGCTCACGCCAAAGGATGCGCTAATGCGTATGGTGGTATTTTTTTTCACCAGAATTTCTTTACTGTCGATCCTTGAGCGAATGCGCTCCGCGACTGCTGACGCTTCCGGCAGTGCAATCCCTGGCAGTACCACACAAAACTCCTCCCCACCAACACGCCCGGCAACATCGCTGGTACGTAACCCGGTGGCGATGAGCCCTGCAGCATGAGACAGTACCTTATCCCCCGCCTGATGCCCAAACAGGTCATTGATGTTTTTGAAGTGATCGAGATCGATCTGAATCACGGAGAACGGCAGTGACTGCTGTTGACATGTTTCCGCCAGTTGTTTTGCCCGCTCAAACAGTGCCCCACGGTTATTCAGACGGGTGAGCGGATCATGCCAGGCCTGCCACTGCAGTGAGTTCTGCAGCGTGTACATATTTCTCACCATCCGGCGGATAACCAGCCAGGAGATCAACAGCATGGCGGTAAAGAGTGCCCACAGGAGCGCCAGCACAATGCTGATACTGCCGAAATCACCGCGCACGCCTTCATCCAGGGTATGAACGCGCAACACCACGCCATTAAAATGATCCAGTCGCTCCCAACTGACAAAACGGCTCCCCAGACGGAGACCGCCTTCGGTATCACTTGCAATAGCCGAGGCAATTTGCGCCCTTTCAACGTCGTCAAAAAGGTTTATCTTGCTGGCAGAGGCTTCAGAGGACGCAATCAGGTTCAACCGGGTGTCGTAAAGCTGGTACTCACCTTCCGTATGGTCTGCCACCGCATCCTTTAGCAAGCGCTTCATGGTTGCGACAGAGAAATCCAGCGCGACAACGCCATACCAGTAATTATTGAAATAGACCGGGACACTGGCGGTGATCGTCGGAGCATCTGCTGGTGCTGTTGACGTCGTTGAGGAGAAAAACCAGCGTACCGCCCGTGCACGGTTGGCGCGACCGGATTGCTGGGTAAACCAGGGACGCGTGACAAAATGATAATAGCGGGAAATGATCTCGTCATCATTCACGGGCGTATTGGTAGCGACCCAGAGCCCGGCACGCGAAATATACATCGCGCGCTCTTCTTTCTGAGTGGATGACGAGGCCAGACGCAGTAAATACCCGACTTCCAGCGCCGCGGAGATTTCATGGCTAATATGCTCATCATCGCGGTTTAGTAACGTGGTTTTACTGACAAATTCATCCGAGACGCCATTAACAGGCAGCGTGCGATCTTTATCGACAATCAGTTGCCAGGAGGGGGTGTTGCGCACCGTTTTAAAGCGCGCGACGGCCATTTGCAGGACATCAAACCCCAGGGGCGTCTGAAGCGCTTCGCCCATACTTTTACGGAAAAAAAGGAGTTTATCGACGCTAAATTGCAGCTGTCTGTCCAGCGCACTGGCAACCGTTTCCAGATGATTACGCTGGCTTGAAACATACGCCCCTTCCAGCACCACGACTTCGCGCCAGGTCAGAAGAGTAGAAAAAATGAGCACAACAAGAAAGCAGATGTTAACAATCAGGCCGGGATTGCTACGATTATGCAGCCATTGCAGAAAAGATCGTTTTACAAAATAGGTGTCGCGCTGCACACACACTCCCTGATGACTACTCTCATACCCGGTACGGTATTGTTCTGTAAAAACGCCCGACAAAGCCGGGCGTTACGTGATTAAGCCTTGTCGTGCTTTTGTCGCCCGTTACCCGGCCGAAGCTCTTCTTCACGAAAAGCTTCGCGCTTGATGCTGTAACCATCATGCCACCGACATTCCACCATTCCGCTGGAATACCCGGTGACAATCATGCGAGGGCCACCTTTCTTAGGCTCAACTTCATCACTGACCAAAAAGACCATACCTGCCTCCTGTATCAGGGTGAAACTGTTTCAATTTAGACGAGAAATGGCCTTTTTGCATCCTGTAACAAGTAACAAATTAGTGCGACGTGCCACGCATTTTTTCAACCAGCGTCACGGCTGCAACCACGATACCACCAATAATAAAGCCCAGCACCAGATTCAATAGCGTTGGCAGGATAGCCGCCACCAGCGCCCCCTGAGACGAGGCAAAATGTTCAATAACATGGTGTAGCGGTGCGATACCGTGCACCACAATACCGCCCCCAACCAGAAACATCGCCAGTGTTCCTACCACTGACAAACTCTTCATCAGCCAGGGAGCCAGCACCAGCAGGCTTTTGCCAATACCTTTTGCCACGACACTCGATTTTTCTTCCAGCCAGTAACCGATATCATCCAGTTTGACGATCAACCCCACCAGGCCGTAGACGCCCACCGTGACCAGAAGGGCTATCCCCGAAAGGATAAGCACCTGGTTCAACAGCGGAGAATCCGCAACAATCCCGAGCGTTATCGCCACAATCTCCGCCGAAAGGATGAAATCGGTGCGGATGGCACCTTTGATCTTGTCGCGCTCAAACGTTTTGAGATCCTGTGTAGCCAGTGCTTCAAGGCGTTGCTGGCGCATCTCAGGGGTATCATGCTCTTTACGTGACGCGAGCGAATGAAGGATCTTCTCAGCCCCTTCAAAGCACAGAAACGCCCCCCCCACCATCAGCAAAGGGGTGATAGCCCAGGGGATAAAGGCGCTTATCAGCAGCGCCAGCGGTACCAGGATCACCTTATTAATGAATGACCCTTTTGCCACGCCCCAGACCACCGGCAGTTCACGGTTGGCCCGAACCCCACTCACCTGCTGGGCGTTCAGCGATAAATCATCTCCCAGTACACCGGCGGTCTTTTTTGCCGCCAGTTTGCCCATCACCGAAATGTCGTCCAGTAAGGTGGCGATATCATCCAGCAATGTTAACAAGCTACTTCCTGCCAAAATCTCTATCCTTCTTTTTTTAGTAATGAAGTGAATAGTATGGAGCAAAAGCGTAAAGCCTGAAACAGGCACCTTACGTCAACAAAAAATTCACACTTACCTCACAATTAAAGAACTCGCCAGCCTGACCGTTTTGACGTTTACTGTTAGCGACCTTTTCATTTCGTCGTGAGGGACTATGCGTTTCCGGCAACTATTACCGCTCATTGGTGCTCTTTTTTCGTTGTATATCATCTGGGGTTCCACCTATTTTGTCATTCGTATCGGCGTGGAAAGCTGGCCACCGCTGATGATGGCGGGCATTCGTTTTCTTTCGGCAGGAATACTGCTGATGTCCTTCTTACTGCTGCGGGGACATAAACTGCCTGCACTGCGCCCACTGCTTAACGCAGCCCTGATTGGCCTGCTGCTGCTGGCCGTGGGGAATGGGGCGGTTACCGTCGCGGAGCACCAGAATGTTCCTTCAGGGATCGCCGCAGTGGTGGTCGCAACCGTGCCGCTGTTTACGCTTTGCTTCAGCCGTCTTTTCGGCATCCGCACCCGTAAGCTGGAGTGGCTGGGCATTGGGATTGGTCTTGCCGGGATTATCCTGCTCAACAGCGGCGGCAACCTGAGCGGAAATCCGTGGGGCGCACTGTTGATCATGATTGGCTCCATGAGCTGGGCGTTTGGTTCCGTGTACGGTTCGCGCATTGAGTTACCGTCCGGCATGATGGCTGGCGCAATTGAGATGCTCGCCGCAGGAATTGTGTTGTCGATTGCCTCCATGCTGACGGGCGAAAAGCTGACGGCAGTGCCGGATCTGTCGGGCTTCCTGGCCGTAGGTTACCTGGCGCTGTTTGGCTCCATCATTGCCATTAGTGCCTATATGTTCCTGATCCGTAACGTCTCCCCTGCCGTCGCCACCAGCTACGCGTATGTCAACCCGGTAGTGGCCGTACTGCTGGGAAGCGGATTCGGCGGCGAAACGCTCTCTCCCATTGAATGGCTGGCATTAGGCGTGATTGTTTTTGCCGTGGTGTTGGTCACGCTGGGGAAATATTTGCTGCCGGCTAAACCGGTGGTGGTTCCGTGTGAGGTGGAGAAACCCTAAGCGGATGGATCCCCTGGGTGTCGATCTGCGCGGCCTGCCCGCCGCCGCAGATCCACTCTTCCAGCCGCTCAGTCAGTTCCACATCATTCAGCTTCAGCTTGCCGCGCAGCGCACACTCCCAGACAATCAGCACCCGCCAGCCTTGTGCAACAAGCGTTGCAATATCACGTTTGTCTCGCGCCACATTCTTACCTATTTTGTCCAGCCAGAAATCGGTGCGGGTCGCAGGGACTTTAAACAGGTAACAGTCATGATGATGCCAGAAGCAGCCGTGGGTAAAGATGATGCACTGATACGCATCGACCACGAAGTCGGGACGCCCGGCAAGCGCGGCATCCTGCACGCGAAAATCAAAACCAGCCTGCTCCAGTAACCCGGCTAGCCGTTTTTCTATTGCGGTATCACGCGTGCCGATGGCACGCATATTTTTACTGCGAGTCGCCTTATTGTGTACATCCGTCATTGACGGCCTCACTCTGGCGCAGCGCAACAGCCTGTTTGATGCGTGGGGCCAGTAGTTTTGCCACTGCGGCAAATGCGGGAACCACCACGGAATTACCAAACTGACGGTACGCCTGAGTGTCCGACACCGGTATACGGAAGCTGTAACCCTGCGGCGTTTCAAACCCCATCAGGCGCGCGCATTCACGTGGCGTTAAGCGACGCGGACGATGACGCTGGTTCTGCGGGTCGTCGAAGTCTTTCTCGCCCAGGGCTTTATCCCACCCTCTGTCGATAAGAATTTCCGCGCCGTCTTTATAGTAGCGGGCGGACAGTGTGCGGGTCACGCTGTGCGGATCGTTCGGGTTAACCATACCAAAACCAAAACCATTGCCCTTTGCCTGGTGTTTTTTGGCATAGCGATAGAGGTATTTCCACAGCACCGGGGTCAGGATAAATTTGGCATCGATGGCGGGCTCCAGCAGATCAGCCACGGTCGGACGACGCGCCGGATACAACGACGGGATATCCCGCAGGGTAAAATCCCCCTTCAGATTGAGATCGCGACGGAAGCCCACCAGCACAATACGTTCGCGGTGTTGAGGCAGGAAAAATTTGCCATCGATGATTTTCGGGTCATCTGCGCCCATATCCTGCGAGTCGGCCACGTCGTAGCCCAGCTCATCGAGCGTTTGCATGATAATACGGAAGGTTTTCCCACCGTCATGGCTCTTTAAATTCTTGACGTTTTCCAGCACAAAAATGGCCGGACGACGGGCATCAATAATACGGGCAACGTCAAAAAACAGCGTTCCCTGCGTATCGCAGGCAAAACCGTGGGCGCGTCCGAGGGCATTTTTTTTCGATACCCCGGCAAGCGAGAAAGGCTGGCACGGAAAACCAGCCAGAAGGACATCGTGTGCAGGAATAGTATCGCGAATATGGGCGGCAGCCTCTGCATCGGTCACACCGCTTTTGTGGCTCAGGGTCACATCGCGGATATCGGCATTGAAATGATGCGCGTCAGGGTCACAATACCAGTTGGCTTTATAGGTACGAACCGCATGTTTATTCCACTCACTGGTAAATACGCACTGCCCACCAATGGCTTCAAACCCGTGCCGGATCCCGCCGATACCGGCAAAGAGATCGATAAAACGGTAGGCATAGTTCGGATGTGCCGCTGACGGGCGCGGAAGCAGGTTTTGCAGGTAACGGAACTCGCTCTCGCTCAGGCGATGCCCTGCCCGCTCGCTGGTAAGCAGTCTCTTGAGAATTGCCGGGCTCCAGTGGCTCTCACCGTGTGCTGCCAGCTGGTTTGCCAAAGATTTAGCATCATAGATATCCAGCAACTGGTGCAGTAGCGCCTGTACCGTTGCCGTTGATTTCTCAGCCTGCTCAGACGCGGGCTTAGTCACTGATCGATTTTCCTGCATTCTTTTAACCAGGCAATAAAGACGGGGAACAGATTACCACAGTTCAGTCACTCAAACTGCGGCGAAAGCGGTGCTGAACCTGGCTATCTAACCCCAGGCAGTCACCCTGTAATTCGGCACTCAGTTTTGCCATAAACTGGATCAGAAAATCGGCGTTATGCCGCGCGAATTCGCGCCCCACTTCCGTTTTCATTGTCTCTGGCAAGCGCAGTAGCTTGGTCTGAAAATGGTCGAGCGCGAAGGTTCTGTCGTCCAGCGGGCGAGCATCAGCGAACGGATCTTCTGCATCAAAAAGCGCCACACCCAGCGCCCCCGATACGGCAAAAACACGTGCAAGACCGATAGCGCCTAATGCCTCCAGCCGGTCAGCATCCTGCACAATTTTGGCCTCAGGGCTTTGCGGCGTAATGCCTGCGCTAAAGCTGTGCGCCTCAATGGCATGCTCCACGGCAGCATAGTGCTCTGAGGGAAAATCAGGGAAATCGCGTCTTAAAATATTACGCGTCTCGCGCGCCGCCAGCTGTGATGACTGGCTACGATCGGGATGGTTTTTCGGCAGGCTGACAATGTCATGGAAATAACATGCCGTCAGCACGACCAGCGGCTCAGCCATCTGGTTAGCCATGATGTTCTGCGCCGTCATCCAGACACGGCGAAAGTGCGAAATATCATGCGCGGCGTCGTCGGTAGTGTGGTTTTCATCAAGCCAGCGCTCAAAGCGGTGTTGCCACTGTGCAATTTCCATCATCACGTCCTGTCGCTTAAACCACTACAATAGCAATTTTCCCTGCGGCTATCACGGGTTGTCCTGGCGTGGGCGCGTGTACCAGGCAATCCCGCCCAGAATCAGGCCTACTGTGCTCAGTACTAAAAAGCCAAACAGTGCCCCAAGCCACTTACCGCTGGTCGATCCCAGAGACCCGTCAACAATGGTATCGGACAGTGAAGGAATTTTACTCACTACCCATATGTAGCGAACCATCGCCCAGACAAAGTATCCGCAAAAAGCGTAAAACACCCACAGAGCCAGTTTGCCTCCCAGGCTACGATCGTTTTTTCGTTCCATCTTCAATCCTTACTCCACGGCAACCACGTTACCGTTTTCACATATTCACTCAAATTTTGTGATGATAATCACATTTTGGCATTAAACGTCGGGCTCCGCGACGCTTTCTGCTCGCAAGTTTGCGTTAAGTTGATCTCTGGCAAATTTGCAGACTGGCACATTCCCGGCGTAATGCTGTTGAAAATGATGTTCTCTTCTGACTACACGTCACATGAAATATAATTCCTGCAAATTAAAACTACGGAATAATATTCAAAATAAATACTTAATAATAATTAACCCCTATATATTCGGGAAAGAAATTCACAAGAAAAAATAAATAGACAAATAGAAACATTTTGTAATTATTTTACTATTTTAATTACATTTATTTTTGAACCTAAATAATATCCCATAGAATAGTATCTGGCCTGTAGTTACGGAGAGTCACTACATATATTCATATAAATTATCTTTAAAGGGAATATATAATGAAAAGAAAAGTTCTGGCAATTATTGTACCTGCTTTATTAATGGCTGGTGCTGCAAATGCGGCTGAAGTGTACAACAACAACGGCAATAAATTAGACCTGTACGGTAAAGTGGATGGTCTGCACTATTTCTCTGATGACACCGGTTCTGACGGCGACATGAGCTATGTACGTTTGGGCTTCAAAGGCGAAACCCAGATTAACGCTCAGCTGACCGGTTATGGTCAGTGGGAATATAATATTCAGGCAAATAACACTGAAGGCAGTGACAAACAATCGTGGACACGTCTTGGTTTTGCGGGTCTGAAATTTGGTGAATACGGTTCATTTGACTACGGTCGTAATTACGGTGTTGTATACGACGTAGAAGGCTGGACCGATATGCTGCCTGAGTTCGGCGGCGACTCCTATACCCATACCGATAACTTTATGACTGGCCGTGCAAACGGTGTTGCAACTTACCGTAACAATGGTTTCTTCGGTATGGCCGATGGCCTGAATTTTGCCCTTCAGTACCAGGGTAATAATGAAAGTGCATCAAACGATCAGGAAGGCACCAACAACGGCCGTGATATTCGTAAAGAAAACGGTGACGGCTGGGGTATTTCAACCTCCTACGACTTCGGAATGGGCTTCACCGCTGGTGCAGCATATTCCTCTTCCGACCGTACCAACGATCAGGTCACTAAAACGACGGCTGGCGGTGACAAAGCGGATGCCTGGACCCTGGGCATGAAATATGATGCCAACAGCGTCTATCTGGCCGCAATGTATGCAGAAACCCGCAACATGACGCCATACGGTGACTTCGGTGTAGCAAACAAAACCCAGAACTTTGAAGTCACTGCACAGTACCAGTTCGACTTCGGTCTGCGTCCTGCCGTCTCTTTCCTGATGTCTAAAGGTAAAGACCTGAACTCCAGCTACGGTAACGACAAAGATTTAGTGAAATATGCAGACGTTGGCGCAACGTATTACTTCAATAAGAATATGTCCACCTATGTTGATTACAAAATCAACCTGCTGGATGAAGACGATAACTTCTACAGCGCAAACGGTATCAGCACTGATGATATCGTGGCGGTAGGTCTGGTTTATCAGTTCTAATCCCCATAAAGACTAAAGCCCGCATACAGCGGGCTTTTTCTGTCTCTGGCACACACCCTTACGGTGCTTCCTGCAATGCCACCCGAATAAATCCATTATTCTGCGCCAGCAACTCATGCGCTTTCCACGCATCCAGCCCGGTCAGTACCATCAGCACCGCTGTTTTACAGTTGTTGTTACAGCTTTCCAGCGCCGCTTTCGCAACGGCGCGGGTGCATCCCCCGGCTTCCATTACAATCGCAATTTGCCGTTCAACCCATTTGGTATTGCTTGCTTCCAGATCCACACGCAGGTTGCTGTAAACACGCCCGGTGCGAATTGCCAGCCCGGTAGCGACCATGCTGAGGATCATTTTTTGCGCAATCCCCGCTTTGGTATTGATATACCCGGCAACGGCATCAGCCCCCAGTTCAGGCGCAATGACCATGCTTGCCAGCTGCGCCGCCTCGCTTTGTGCATCATCGGTAATAACGGCGACAGTCGACCCCAGCGACCACGCATGCCGCATGGCTCCCCAGACCCAGGGGGTTTTTCCACTGACGGTGACCGCCAGCATCATGTCGTGCTCGCCAAACCCGATAGCCTGCAGGTCAGCGACACCACGCTCGTAGCTTCCGGCATCATCACCTGCCGTAATGGCAATCACCGGGGATTTTCCCGGCGCATATTCATCTGCCGCCTGTTTTGCCGCGCGGCCGGACGGGCCAGCGCCAACGATCACCAAACGCCCGCCATGACTCAGGGTTGCCGCTGCGTTATCGACCACGCGGGCAATCGTCGTTAAGCAGGGAGTCATGGCCGTAGAGATTTGTGCATCATCCTGGTGAATGACTTTCAGCATGTCCAGCGTGGACAATCTATCGATATTCATCGTGCTGGCGTGCCGTCTTTCCTTGACCGAACCGGTAAGCATAATGCTCATAAACAGCCTCCTTATTATGAGTACCCACACACTATAAAGTGTTTTATATGGATGACCTGCGAGGAGGGTCACGAAAAGTAGAGCAACCGCATGCTTTTACATAGCTTTAAGAAATGCGCGGCATCGGTGATAATTACCCTTTCTCCTTTATCACGGAGTGGTAATGAGCGATTTGCAGCCGTTTCCTGAGACGCGCAGACGTCCCATGAAACTAAACACCCTGGTCACACTCATGGTATGCGCCATTATCGGCTCTGTCCTGCTGGTGGTTTTTGCCCTTTATTCAGTGCAAATCACGCGGGCCACGCGAGATGATGTTAAAGATACCGCGCTGGGGATTGCCCGCACCTTTGCCGACAGCCCTGACGTGAAGCGTGGTCTGATGCAGGCCCCACAGGCCGATATTATCCAGCCCCTCGCTCAGGCCGTGACGCAACGTAACGACCTGCTGTTCACCGTGGTTACCGACATGCGCGGTATTCGTTACGCTCACCCGAACGAAGCGCTGTTAGGCCTGCATTTTATTGGCGACGATCTGACACCCGCTCTGGAAGGAAAGGAGAATGTCTCCGTTAACCGGGGCGCACTAGCCGAGGCCTTGCGCGTGTTCACACCGGTCTACGACGCCCAGCACGAGCAAATTGGCGTTGTCGTGGTGGGGATCTCCCTCAATAAAGTTGAAGATCAAATTACGCGCGGGCGGTTGAACGCCGTCTGGACCATTCTGTTCAGTATTCTGATGAGTTCGCTGGCGATCTGGGGTCTTGTCCGCGTACTGAAACGGATCCTGTTTGGTCTGGAGCCGTACGAAATCTCCGCGCTATTTGAGCAACGTCAGGCGATGCTACAGTCGCTCCGGGAAGGTGTCCTGGCGGTAGATATTCATGGTCGCGTCACGATGGTCAACCACGCAGGCAGAGAAATGTTACTCCTGTTACCGGGCCAACAAACCGAAAATACCAGCGAACCGCTGCTGACAAGCCTGCGGGAAGTGTCGAAAACCGGTATTGCCCGCCAGGACCAGGAGATCAGCTGCAACGGGCGGTTATTACTTTGTAATATGGTGCCGGTAAAAAGCCGGAATCGGGTGATTGGGGCCATCTGTACCTTCCGCGATAAAACGGAAATCAGCCAGCTGATGCAGCGTATTGATGGCATGGTCAACTACGTCGATGCCCTGCGCTCCCACACCCATGAGTTTATGAATAAGCTGCATGTGATCCTGGGGCTGCTGCATATGAAGCGCTATGACAAGCTGGAAGAGTACATTATCCAGACGGCGCATAATTACCAGACTGACATTGGAGCCATTCAGCATAAGATTAAATCTCCGGTGATTGCTGGCTTTTTGCTGGGTAAAATCAACCGGGCAAAAGAGGCCGGAATTACCCTCACGCTGTCCGACGAATGTCTGCTCCCCGACACGGCCAACGAAGAGCAGGTCGCGGTACTCATTACCGTGCTGGGGAATCTGATCGAAAATGCACTGGACGCTATGCAGGATCAAACGGAAGGTGAAATCAGCCTGCTGCTGCACTATCAAAGCGGCTGGCTCAGCTGTGAAGTCAGCGATGATGGCCCAGGCATCGATCCGGTAGCACTGGAGGATATTTTTACGAAGGGCTTCTCAACAAAAGGTGAAAACCGGGGCGTTGGGTTGTTCCTTGCCCGCCAGCAGATCCAGAATCTCGGTGGAGACATCAGCGTCGAGTCTGAACCGGGTGTATTTACTCAATTTTTTGTTCACATCCCCTGGGATAGCGAGAGGAATATCGCGTGATAAATGTTTTAATTGTCGATGATGACGCAATGGTAGCTGACCTCAACCGTCTGTACGTCAACCGTGTTGAAGGCTTTAGCTGCTGCGGTGTCGCCTCTACGCTCAACCAGGCCGAGGCAGTCATTAATAACCCGAGCCAGCCTGTCGATCTGGTGCTGCTGGATGTTTATATGCAACAGGATAACGGGCTGGATCTGTTGCCCATCATCCGTGCGTCAGGCCGCCCGATCGATGTGATTATGATCTCATCGGCATCCGATGCCGCAACGATCCAGACCTCCATGCATTACGGCGTGGTGGATTATCTGATTAAACCGTTCCAGTTCCCGCGTTTCGAAGAGGCATTGAGCGGCTGGAAGGCAAAACGTAACCTGATGGGTTCACACCAGTATTATGAGCAGGCAGATGTGGACAGACTGCTGCACGGCGGTGCGCCGGAGCTGGCGGACAGTAAAAAACTGCCGAAAGGGTTAACCCCGCAGACGCTGCGCACCATCTGTCAGTGGATTGACGCGCACCCGGAGATGGAGTTTTCCACGGATGACCTGGCGAGCGCGGTGAATATCTCGCGCGTTTCCTGTCGCAAGTATTTGATCTGGCTGGCTCAAATCAACATCCTGTTCACCAGCATTCACTATGGTGCCACCGGGCGTCCGGTATATCGTTACCGGCTCCAGCCCGAGCAGACAGGGCTGCTTAAACAGTACTGCCAGTAACCCGATAGCTGCTGTCCAGTAAGGTAAAACGGAAGTGGTGCGCTGAAGAGAACACCACTTCTTTCGTTTTGGTCACAAAGATAGCCTCAATATCAGGGCGCGCACGCAGGGCAGCACACCCTTTCTCCACGCCCATTCCGTACATCAGCGTGGTCCAGATATCGCCATCAATGGAATCTTTTGAAACGACGGTTACGCTGTCCAGTTCATTGTCCAGCGGGTAGCCAGTACGTGGGTTGAGAATGTGGTGATAGCGTTTGCCGTTTTGCTCAAAGTAGCGCTCATACGTTCCTGATGTCACAACGGACATGTTCTCAACCGTCATCGTGCCAATCAGTTCATCACCGGCGAACGGTTTTTTAAGCCCCACGCTCCAGCCCCCGTCCGGCGAACCTAACGTCTGGATATTACCGCCCAGGTTAATCAACCCCAGTTCAGCCCCCGCTTTACGCAGATAATCCCGCACCCGGTCGGCAATATAACCTTTGGCAATCGCCCCCAGATCAATCTCCATCCCTGGCCTGGTCAGAAAAACGCTGCTGTTTGCATCATCGAGCACAACATCACCCGGATGGGTAACTGCAAGCAGCGAGGCAATTTCATCGGCTGGCGGTACGCTATCTCCCCGAAAGCCGATTTTCCAGCGTTTCACCAGCGGACCAATGGCAAGGTTAAAGGCGCTGTCCTGGAGCAGGCTGGCGGCTTTTGCGCAGCGTATAAGTTCAAATACCGGGCGACTGACCGCGACCGGATGCTGCCCGGCTGCATGGTTGATATCCATCACCTGCGAATGCGCACGGTTGACGGTGAGCACATCTTCGTACTGTTTGATCAGGCGAAATACGCGAGAAGCGAGCGCTTCATCATGGGAAAAGAGTTTCAGAAGAATGGGCGAGCCCATCAGGACAGCGGAATAACTGTAAACGCGGTTGTCATCGGGCATGGCATGCTTCCTCAGATGTAGCCCCGGCAAGCAGCGAGCCGCCGGGGAAATTGCCGGATAACGCGCGTTTATCCGGCCTGAAAAACAGGTGCCTTATGCCATTTTTGCGCGCATCGCCGCCTGATGTCCGGCAAGCGTACCAAAAATAATGATATCTGCCACCGCATTACCACCGATACGGTTACCGCCGTGGATCCCGCCAACAACCTCACCCGCAGCAAACGCCCCCGGCAGCACGTTATGGCTGTTATCCAGCACGCAGGTTTCGGTGTTGGTGGTCACGCCGCCCATTGTGTGGTGTACACCCGGTGCAATCTGAATGGCGTAGAACGGCCCTTCGTTGATTGGTGCACGCAGTGCAGTAGTACGGCCAAAGTCATCATCGTGCTGCTTTTCAACAAAACCGTTGTAACGTTCCAGCGTGGCCAGGAAAGCGTGGTAATCCATTCCCAGTTCTTCAGCCAACGCTTTAGGTGAGCTGGCGCTGGTGACAAACCCTTTCGCGATGTACTCATCCGCCGCTTTGTTTTTCGCACGAACATGCTCATCAAAGACGATATAGGCGTATTTTTCAGGCAGTGCGATGATCTGCGCTGAGACTTTATCGCGGGTTTCCATCTCGTTAAAGAAACGGTTCCCCTTCTGGTTAACCAGAATCGCCCCGCCGCCGCGAATGGATTCGGAAATCAGATACGAGGTTTTCTGTTCGACAGTTGGGTGGATCTGGATCTCGCCCATGTCGACCGTACCGGCCCCGATACGTTCCAGCAATGCGATACCGCCACCGGTCGCCCCTTTGTGGTTGGTGGTCACAAACCCTTCCAGGTCCGGACGGTATTTCACAACCATCTGACTATTGGCGCTGAAGCCCCCCGTTGCCACCACCACGCTTTTGGTCGCCACGACGATCGTTTCGTTCTCTTCGGTGGTCAGACGTACACCGGTTACTTCGCCGTTTTCGAAGATGATGTCGCTAACGGAGGTATCGAGCATCACGTCGATGTTACGCTTGTTGACGTTACGTACCAGGCCGCTAATCAGATAACCGCCGACGGCAGAACCATCTTTTGGACGGTGGGTACGGTCAATGCTCATTCCCCCGGTGGTGGTAATATCATTCAGCATGATGCCGCGTGCCGCCAGCCACTCGATAGCCTCTGGCGCGTTTTCTACGAAGCGGTGCAGCAGCGCCGGGTTGTTCTTGTTTCCACCGCCTTTCAGGCTCTCCTGGTAGAACAACTCTTTGCTGTCCTGAATGCCTTTCACCCGCTGGAAGCGGGTTTCTGCGGCGTTCATGCCCGCAGACGCTTTAATGGTGTTGCCGCCAATGGAGGGCATTTTCTCAACAATCAGCACGCTCGCGCCTTCGTCGTGCGCCTGGATTGCCGCCGCCAGACCAGCACCGCCGCTACCCACCACCACAACGTCAACGCTTTTGGTTTCGTTCGGGTCAGCCCCTTCTTCCGCCGCCAGCGCTTTGCTGGATTTCAGCATCGCTTTCGACACCGCTTTTTTCACCGCTTCGCTCTGGCTGGTTGCACCCGTGATGGCATCCACATGCGGGGTATTGGCATCCAGAATGCGGGTGCGGATCTCTTCAAAGCTGGTGACAAACTCCACGTCTTCACCCGGACCGGAGGCCAGTTCAATATCGGCGATGCGGTCGGTTTCCAGGCTGACGTTAATGACAAGCTCATTGGCGTCGTCCTGCACTTTCTCAACAAACATACCCGGTTTGAATCTGGATTCACCCATGCTCATGTCGCGGATCATCGCTTCCACCAGCGAGAAACGCCACAGCGGTTCTGGAATGCTTAACGCTTCGCGCTGGGTACTGTCCATGAACAGCTCAAGCGTTTCACCGGCAGCAATGCGGTCAGTCCAGTCCGGGTACGCGATGGTTGCGCGGCCAACGGCAATCAGGTCGTAGCCATGTTCCAGCGCGTCATTAACATCGGCGGCATTCACCACACCGCCCACGCCCATCACGGGGATCTGTGCCAGCGTTTCAGAGCGCATCGCGCAGTATTTTTCGATAAGCGAGGTGGGATCTTGCGTGTCGACGATAGATGGGCGCAGGGTCGCACCTACAGAGAAGTGCAGATAATCCACGCCACGCGCGGCCAGTTTTTCCAGCAGGTACATGGTGTCGTCAAAACGAATGCCAGGAACTTCCAGCTCTTCAGGGGAGAAGCGGTAGCCAATAATAAAAGCATCATCCGCGTACTGACGCACCATTTTGTGAGTGATATCCAGCACCGCCAGCGGGAATCTGGCGCGGTTGTCACGGCTGCCGCCCCACTCGTCGTCGCGCTGGTTAGAGTTCGGAGAGTAGAACTGCTGAATCAGGTATGTGTTTGCCCCGTGGATTTCAACACCGTCAAAACCAGCCTGGATGGCACGACGTACGGCTTCACCAAACTTGCCAACCATCCCTTCCACTTCTTCGGTGGTCAGCGCAACCGGCGTCGCGGCACCGTCACGCGGCGCAGCAACTGCGCTTGGGCCAACAGGTGTACGGCCACCGATCAGTTTCGGGTCGACCATGCGACCACCGTGGTAGATCTGCAGAAGGGCTTTAGAACCTTTGGACTTGATGGCATCGGCGATTTTCGCCAGCCCGGCGATTTTTTCGTCGTTATCAATACCAATCGCCCCCGGGAAAGCGAGACCCAGGTCGTCGACAAAACAGCACTCAACAATAATGGTACCAATGCTGCCTGAACGTGCCCGATAGTACTCCACCAGCTCGCTGGTGACCGTACCATCATAGTAACCCGTACAGGTTGTCATCGGTGCCATTAACAAACGGTTTTTCAGTTCCGTGCCATTCGGTAATGTGAAGGGGCTTAAAATACGTTCGTTAGTGCTCATAATAGAAACTCCAAACTTTAAAAAATTAAGAATTCGTTGTCGGACCAGTTTTATTTCGTTTTTTATGCCGATTTCATAATATTAATATAATGATTTTTTTAGTTTCTAAAGCTATTACGTTAGTTAATAAACTATTTAATCCCTTCGATAACATTAATAACACATTGGTGTTAGAGATATAAATTACTCCGTTCACAATAATTTAAACATTGTTAACTTTTTGCTTACGTTACCGCTCTGTGTGAATTCAAATAAATATAAATAAAACAATAAGATAGCCAGGCATACACTTATCAAATGTTATCAAAAATCAACAATTAAAAAATAAAAACACACAATACCCACATACACCTGAGTGGTTATTAATAAACGATGAAAAATACTTCTGCGATTCTATTTTTTTGATCGCGATCAAAAATCAAGGCATCCAAAAGCGCAATATATAAATATCATCATTTTTTAATTTACCGCAGACCTTAATGCGATAAATCACTATTAGCGAAATCACAAAAACGCACTTTAAATAACTAAAAAAACCAAAGAAACTAAAGAAAGCGAATTTGTATTTTCACGATATAACCGAATTCCTGACAACTTAAGACGCGAAACTATGAATACAAAAACTGCTGTAACGCCTCCTGTGGCGAGTAAAGCACCCGACGGAAAGGCAAAACGTCTGCTGATGATGGCGCTGCCGATTATCGTCGCCGTACTGCTGCTGTTTGTTCCCGTTCCGGAAGGGCTGCCTCCTTATGCATGGCACTACTTCGCTATCTTCGTCGGCGTGATCGTCGGCTTGATCTTCGAACCGCTGCCAGGCGCAGTGATTGGCCTGACCGGTGTGGTCGCGATTGCACTCTGTAGCCAGTGGGTGTTGTTCAGCCCGGACCAACTGGCCGACCCAAAATTCAAGCTGGCGGGTGCCTCCTTTAAATGGGCGGTAAGCGGTTTTGGTAACTCAACCGTGTGGCTGATTTTTGGTGCCTTTATGTTCGCCGCAGGCTATGACAAAACCCGCTTTGGTCGCCGTCTGGCGCTGATTCTGGTGAAGTATCTGGGCCGTCGCAGCCTGACGCTCGGTTATGCCATCACCTTCGCGGATCTGCTGCTGGCACCGTTTACGCCGTCTAACACCGCACGTAGCGGCGGTACTATCTACCCAATTATCGCTAACCTGCCACCGCTGTACGGTTCAAAACCTAACGACCCGAGCGCGCGTAAAATTGGTTCGTATCTGATGTGGGTAGCGATCACCGCAGCCTGTATCACCAGCTCAATGTTCCTCTCCGCGCTCGCACCAAACCTGCTGGCACTGGCGCTGGTGAAAAGCACCGTGGGGATTAACATCTCCTGGGGTACCTGGTTTATCGCCTTCCTGCCGCTGGGTGTGCTGTTGATTCTGGTCATGCCGCTGCTGGCCTACTGGTTCTACCCACCAGAAGTGAAAGTGAACGATGAAGTGCCGCTGTGGGCGAGCCGTGAGCTGGAAAAACTGGGCAAACTGTCCCGCAATGAAATCCTGCTGCTGGTGTTTGTGTGCTGTGCGCTGCTGATGTGGATCTTCGCCGCTGCGTGGATTGAACCGGCAATGGCTGCGCTGTTAATCGTAGGTTTAATGCTCTGGACTGGCGTGCTGGAGTGGAATGATATCACCGGTAACAAAGCGGCCTGGAATACCTTCGTCTGGTTCGCCACTCTGGTTGCTCTGGCAGATGGTCTCTCTTCCACCGGCTTTATTAGCTGGCTGGGTAAAGAAGGTGGCCTGCTGATGAGCGGTATCTCTCCGGGCGTTGCGACTATCGTACTGCTGCTGGCGTTTTACCTGCTGCATTATCTGTTTGCCAGCACCACCGCGCACACTACGGCGCTGCTGCCAGCGATGCTGACCATCGCCTCCACCATTCCGGGCATGAATATGGAAGTGTTCGTCCTGCTGATGGTGACGTCTCTGGGTATCATGGGGATCATCACTCCGTACGGTACTGGTCCAAGCCCGATTTACTACGGTAGTGGCTACCTGCCAACCAAAGACTACTGGCGTCTGGGCACCATCTTCGGTGCCATCTTCCTGGCGGCCCTGCTGCTGATTGGTTACCCGTGGATGTCCATGATGTTCTGATTCCTGACCGCCGGATTAAACCTCCGGCGGTTTTATTTTTATGGAGCAATACGCTATGTCGAATAAACCGTTTGTTTACCAGAACCCCTTCCCGCTCGCGCACGACGATACCGAATACTATCTGCTGACCAAAGAGCACGTCTCAGTTGTCGGATTCGACGGTCAGGAAGTGCTGAAAGTGGAGCCAGAAGCACTGACCCTGCTGGCACAACAAGCCTTCCACGATGCTGCTTTTATGCTGCGCCCTTCACACCAGAAGCAGGTTGCAGCCATTCTTCATGACCCTGAAGCCAGTGAGAACGATAAATACGTGGCTCTGCAGTTCCTGCGTAACTCCGAAATTGCCGCCAAAGGCGTATTGCCGACCTGTCAGGACACCGGCACAGCCATCATCATGGGTAAAAAAGGCCAGCGCGTCTGGACCGGTGGCGGTGACGAGGCAGCCCTGAGCCAGGGCGTTTACAACACCTACACCGAAGACAACCTGCGCTACTCCCAGAATGCGGCGCTGGATATGTATAAAGAGGTCAACACCGGCACTAACCTGCCTGCGCAAATTGACCTCTACAGCGTTGATGGCGACGAATACAAATTCCTGTGCATGGCAAAAGGCGGCGGCTCTGCCAACAAAACCTATCTCTACCAGGAAACCAAAGCGCTGATCACCCCTGCGAAGCTGAAAAATTATCTGGTTGAGAAAATGCGCACCCTCGGTACTGCAGCGTGCCCGCCGTACCATATCGCCTTCGTGATTGGCGGTACGTCAGCAGAAAGCACCCTGAAAACCGTGAAGCTCGCCTCCACCCGTTACTACGACGGTCTGCCAACGGAAGGGAACGAGCACGGCCAGGCGTTCCGCGATGTTCAGCTCGAACAGGAACTGTTGCAGGAAGCGCAAAATCTGGGGCTTGGCGCGCAGTTTGGCGGCAAATACTTTGCCCACGATATCCGCGTTATTCGTCTGCCGCGTCACGGTGCATCTTGCCCGGTCGGAATGGGTGTATCCTGCTCCGCAGACCGCAACATCAAGGCTAAGATCAACCGCGACGGCATCTGGATTGAGAAGCTGGAGCACAACCCAGGCCAGTACATTCCTGAATCCCTGCGTCAACAGGGCGAAGGCGATGTGGTGAGTATTCATCTCGACAAACCGATGAATGAGATCCTGGCGCAGCTTTCTGCTCACCCGGTGTCTACGCGCCTGTCGCTGAACGGTACCATCATCGTGGCGCGCGATATCGCCCACGCGAAGCTGAAAGAGCTGCTCGATAACGGCGAAGAACTGCCGCAGTACGTAAAAGATCATCCAATCTACTACGCTGGCCCGGCCAAAACACCGGAAGGTTATGCCTCTGGCTCGTTAGGCCCAACCACCGCAGGCCGTATGGACTCGTATGTGGACTTACTGCAATCCCACGGTGCGAGCATGATCATGCTGGCAAAAGGTAACCGTAGCCAGCAGGTGACCGATGCCTGCCATAAACACGGCGGTTTCTACCTCGGTAGCATTGGCGGCCCGGCGGCGGTACTGGCGCAAAACAGCATCAAGCGCCTTGAGTGTGTGGCTTACCCTGAGCTGGGTATGGAGGCTATCTGGAAAATCGAGGTGGAGAACTTCCCGGCGTTTATCCTGGTGGATGATAAAGGTAACGACTTCTTCCAGCAGATCCAGAACAAACAGTGCGCAGGCTGTTCACAGCGCTAAAGACCCGAAGCCAGGCCATGCCTGGCTTTTATTCCTTCACCATAAAAACCCCCTGATTTTCAGAAAATTAATGTTTCCTGTTGACTGCAGGAATGACATAAATCTTTTTACTCGCCAGCCAGAAAGAGCATTCAGTAACAGGTTGTGTTTCAGCGTCACGACTGAGTTCACAAAATGAATGACAGAGTTGCAAAGCGCTATTCACCCTGCGGCCTAAATGATAACTTACCTGAAGAAAAGATGCCTGGCTCGCCCAGGCATCGCGCCATTTTGATGGTTGCCATCATGATGAGGCGTTGGCATTTTAACAGACCCTGACCTTTCAATTTTGTTCTGGTAACGAGTTTGCGAGCAAAGCGATGATTAAGTGGCCCTGGAAATCGAATGAAGCTGGTCCGAGCATGGCGCTGCCGTGGGATGAAGCGCTGGCGATCCCCGTACTGGCTAATCTCCAGCCGGATGAGCAGTCAAAGCTGATTCAGCTGGCAGATCGTTTTTTGCAGCAAAAGCGCCTGGTCCCACTACAGGGTTTCGAACTGGATCCCCTTAAAAATACGCGTATCGCCCTGCTTTTCTGTTTACCTGTACTGGAACTGGGTATTGAGTGGCTGGATGGTTTCCACGAAGTGCTTATCTACCCTGCCCCGTTCGTGGTGGATGATGAATGGCAGGACGATATCGGACTGGTGCATAACCAGCGGGTGGTGCAGTCCGGGCAAAGCTGGCAGCAAGGGCCGATTATCCTGAACTGGCTGGATATTCAGGATTCGTTCGATGCTTCGGGATTCAACCTGATTGTGCATGAAGTGGCGCATAAACTGGATACCCGCAACGGCGATCGTGCCAGTGGTGTACCGCTAATCCCACTTCGTGAAGTCGCGGGATGGGAGCACGATCTGCATGCTGCAATGGATAACATCCAGGATGAGATAGACCTGGTGGGTGAAAGTGCGGCCAGTATTGATGCTTACGCTGCAACCGATCCCGCAGAGTGTTTTGCCGTACTGTCAGAATATTTCTTCAGCGCTCCCGAGCTTTTTGCCCCACGCTTCCCGGCACTGTGGCAACGTTTTTGCCATTTCTATCAGCAAGATCCTCTGCAGCGTTTACGTAAAAATGGCGAACCCGGCGATAACATATCCGTCCAGGTTCATTAAAACAGCAGTTTGCAGTTTAATTAATCAATTGAATCAGCGTGTTAATTTTAGTGTTGACACAAATTAGCGAGGCCATTAACATGCGCCTCGTTCACACGATTCCTCTGTAGTTCAGTCGGTAGAACGGCGGACTGTTAATCCGTATGTCACTGGTTCGAGTCCAGTCAGAGGAGCCAAATTTAAGAAGCCTGCTTAAGGAAACTTAAGCAGGCTTCTTGCTTTTCTGCGTTCTGAAAAATTGCCCGGCAGCGCTGAGCTTACCGGGCTGACAGAACCCCTCACCTAGATCTGGTAATCAATTGCGGCTTCTTCTGGCTCCATGGCCTGGCGTTTAATCTCATCCACCGACAACCCGGCATTGCACAACTCAATAAACCGCCACACGTAGTTGCGCTGCAACTGGCCCCGCTTGAGGCCCAGCCATACGGTATTAGCATCAAACAGGTGGCGGGTATCAAGACGCACCAGGTCCCCCACGTCATGCTCGCCACCGGACTGTTCCGCTACCAGGCCAATACCCAGCCCTAACCCAACATATGTTTTGATAACGTCCGAATCCTGGGCGCTCAGCACCACATCCGGCGTTATCCCTTTGCGGTTGAAGGCCTCGTCAATGCGCGAACGTCCGGTAATACCCTGCCGGTAGGTAATCAGCGGCCATTTGCCGATCTCTTCCAGCGTCAGCGGTGAAACCTGATGAAGTGGATGATCTACGGGAAGTAATAAACTGTGGTGCCAGCGGAACCACGGGAATGCCACCAGCAGCGGATCGTTGCTCAGCCGCTCGCTGGCGATCCCGATATCTGCCCCACCGTTTTGCAACAGCACGTCAATTTCCTGCGGGGTGCCCTGAATCAACTCCAGACGCACATCCGGGAAGAGCTCACGAAACGCTTTAATCACTGGCGGCAGGCTGTAACGTGCCTGCGTGTGGGTCGTGGCGATGGTCAGTACGCCTGAAGCATCATTGGTAAAGAGATCCGCCAGGCGGCGCACATTACTGGCCTCGTTGAGGATCCTCTCCGCGATGGTCAGCAATGCCTTGCCAGGCTCCGTCATGCCAAGCAGGCGCTTACCACGGCGGATAAAAATCTCAATACCAAGCTCTTCTTCCAGCTCGCGGATATGGCGACTGACGCCCGACTGGGAGGTATAAAGCATATTGGCGACTTCAGTCAGGTTGTAATCCCGTCTGGCCGCCTCACGGATAATTTTAAGCTGCTGGAAATTCACGATTCACTCCGGCACATCTGACATAACACTATTGTTAAAGTCAGTTGAGCTGCAGAACAAATAATAAAAACCAGCATCTTATGCTTTTATGGAATATCAGCTCACGAGCTGCAGTTCACGATTTTCCAGCGATGGCTTGCTCACCAGAGACATCAAAATTTCTTTTACCGCCTGCGCCTGCGGTGACAACGAACCGCGGGCTGACATGTTCAGCGACAGCGGTAAGCTCATGGATGGTGTCGTGATCCGCGCCATCCAGCCATTTGCCGCACTGCACAGTGCACGCGCGGCAGATTCCGGCAGAACCGTGACGCCCATCCCGCTGGCAATAGCCGCGGTCAGCGTTGAGATAGAGTCAATTTCGCCAATGATTTTTGCCGTCAGACGTCGCAGCGAGAACGCTTCGTCCACGCGCACACGCACGGCGCTGTAATCACGCGGCAGGAAGAGATTCATCTCTGCAACGGCAGTTAAATCAACGCTCTGCCCCGGGCAGTCACGCGTCCCTACCAGGTAAAGATCTTCTTTCAGCAGCGGCTGGCTGGTGATCCCGGCAACCGGAGAACGGTCATAAAGCACGGCCATATCCAGCTGACCATTAAGCAGCTTGTCATTCAGTACAGACCCGCTGTTCTCGTGCAGATAAACCAGCACATCCGGCAGTTCGGCACGCACGGCCTGCAACAACGGCATGGTAATAGAGGAGGCCGCCGTTCCCGGAGCCAGCCCGATGGAAACATGTCCGCTCAGCGTATGACCCACACTGTTCACCGCCAGCTGAGCCTGTTCGCACTGGCGCAGAATGGTACGAGCATGGGTATAGAGAATTTTGCCTGCTTCTGTTGGGGTCACGCCGCGTTTTGTGCGGATAAGCAATTGCTGATCCATCTCACCTTCCAGAGTCGCCACTTGCTGGCTCAGCGCAGGCTGCGCGATATGCAGCACTTCCGCCGCTTGCGTCAGGCTGCCAATATCGACGATTTTTACGAAGTATTTCAGTCGTCTTAAGTTCATTTTGCCCCCTGTTCGAAATGCTGTGCCGGTACTGGCTGTCGTTGTTGAACAGGTTTTGCAATATGAATGCCAGTTTTTCGAAGAGGTCTGATTTGTTGCTAACAGCCTGAAAATAAGGAAACCTAATCATTGATGTTGGTTTTATTACTGAAACAGCAGTTTATGATCTGCCCCATAAGGGGTACACCCGCACCATAACGGTGCATTTCGTTGTCAAAAACGTCACTTTGCTGATTTTGTCAGCAAACGATCAAAAGGCATTGATCCACCCTTTGACAAGCACCGCTGACGTCGATAATATGCGCCCCGTTCACACGATTCCTCTGTAGTTCAGTCGGTAGAACGGCGGACTGTTAATCCGTATGTCACTGGTTCGAGTCCAGTCAGAGGAGCCAAATTTAGAAAAGCCTGCTTTTAAAGCAGGCTTTTTGCTTTTCTGCGTTTCATCTCCATCGCATCTGACATAGCAATCTGCCCGCACGCATATTGAGACCAACGTGTCAGCAGCCGAACGACATTGACCAGCTGTTGACATAAAGCACAGATCCCCTCAATCACTTACCGGTGCAGACGTAACGTACTGGCAAGAGACGATATAGCCGATATAGCACAGGCCACTCCAAACACATAGACGGCAAACTGAGCGCCCGCGTGCCCTGTTAATCCATTCAACAATGCAATTATCATCGCAACCAACGCAGCACCAATAGATTGCCCTGCAGTTCTGGCGGTTGACAGTACTCCCGAGGCCGTTACCGTTCGGTTTGCCGCGACATTTGAAAACATTTCCTTGTTGTTTGGCGGAAGGAAGAAACCATAACCAATGCCGCAAACCGCCACGCGCCACAGAAAATCCCCCACCGTCGCGGCTTCCGGCAACAAAGCCAGTGAGCCTAAGCCAAGGCAAAAGACCATCACACCAACCGTGGATATCTGGGTCGGATTGAAACGGTTTGATAGCCTGCCCGCAAGCGGGGCGCAGAACGCCACGGCAACTGGCCACGGTGTAAAGATGTATGCGGATTCCAGTACGGAGTAGTGATAAGTATGCTGCAACACAAAGGGTAAGCCGACCAGTGCCATCCCCTGCGCGACAAACATGGAAACAGAAGAGAGCACCGCAAAGCTGTATTGCCTGGAACGAAATATATCAAGCGGCAATAATGGGTTCCTGGAACTCCTCTGGGCTTTTAAAAAGATGGCAAACAGCACGACAGACGCAACAGCGCAAAATATCAGCGTGCTATTCTCCCAGCGTCCAATTTGATCAACAGCAATAACCATCAAGCCTAATGCTGCCGCTGAGCTAATCGCCCCTCCCCAATCGAAACCCTTCTCTTTTTCGGTATCTTCCCCCAGGGAGATAAGCGAGAACACAACAGCAAGTCCTCCCAACGGGATATTGATATAGAACAGCCAGGGCCAGGACAGGTAAGAGATGATCAAACCACCCAACGCAGGACCAATGGCCGTGCCTACCGCGAATACCAGTGCATTCAGTCCAAATATCGTTCCCAGCGCATTGGGTGGAAAGATCACCCGATACAGACCTAATCCAACGCTTATCATCACCGCATAACTCACCCCCTGGAGTACGCGCATGGCAACCAGTACGCCAAAGGTCGGCGAAAGGCTACAGCCCAGCGAAGACAGAGTGAACAACACCATCCCGGCCGTGTAGAAACGTCGCTCCCCTATCCTTGTTCCCAGCGATGCGCAAATCAGCATCGTCGCAGCGCTGGCAACCTGATAGCCGTTGGTAATCCAGATACTGGAGGCCGAATCTACCTGTAATGCACTGGCAATAGAGGGCAAAGCGATATTCACAATGGAACTGTCCAACGACGCCATCAGAACGCCTATCAAAATAGCCGCAGCAGCCAAATAGCGCCTTGGCGTCTCAAACCCTTGTTCTAAGGTACTGCTAACGCTTACCAACGACATATCCTCAGGTCCTGTATTGGAATGAAATTACGCGCAAAGACTTTCGCTCTCAACGCTCACCCCTTCGAGGTAAGCCAGCATGCCCAGCATAAGTACCTCTTCAGGTCTGGCGATCACGGGAGAACGTGGTGCTTTCCAGTCCTGTTTACTCCCGTTTATACGGATACTCCTGAGGAAACAGTAGGTCGTGAGAACATAAAACCGATTACGCATACTCTCGCCCATCAGCGGAATCAGGCCTGAAATCCCCCCTATTTCCGGGATTTCACTCAGAATATTGCCGTAGTCTTGTTTCGCCAGAACAAACATAAGTTCATCTGACATCGGTACTATTTTGACTGCATCTTCAACCTCGGCTGCCAGTTCATGCCAAAACGAAAATGCAAACCGGGAAAAACCGAAAAGCGGATCGAGACCACGGACAGAAAAATCAGGGTCAATAAAGCTGGTCTGAGAACGTTCTTCGTTGTAGAGCACGTTACCAAAATGAAAGTTGAAATGCGCCTTTTCAACCGAACGAAATGCTTCGCTCCTGGCCATTTCCAGCGATTTTTCAAAGACCTCTCTGGCAGAGATATTGAAGCGGGTGCCATTGAGCAAAACCGATTTATTAAAGAGATCGTGCGCAAAACGCGTACCTTCCCACTCCTCCATCAATCGGGCTGGCATATCGTTCGCCAACGCAGAATGGCTATCGATTTCAAGGCTGATGGCCTTTTGTATATTTTCCAGCGCAGACTGAACAATTCTCCGCCGCTCTGCCAGCGATCGCCGCTCATCAAACACGATGTTGGATAACGGGAGTGAGTTTTTCTTTTCAAGAACATAGAATTGCCGACCGGCGGCCAGCCCGTCGTGCAAAACCGGAACCATAAGTTCAGGATAGATTTCGTATAATGCTTGTATCTGCTCGACTTCAGCTTTTAGTTTTCCATTAAAAGCTTCAGACCTCGCGGTCTTCACGACAAAACCAGAGCTCAAAAAATCAACGGTATGTGAACTTGTCATTTCTCAATCCCCAAAAAAGTGGCAACGGGTAGTCCCTGCGCAATATTGCGTGCTACGTCCCGAACAACAGCCGTATAACCGACCGTATTGTTAACAAATGACTGGATGATGACTTCACTCAGATTTTGGTTTGCCAGATACGCAGGGCGGAGAATTAGCAAATGATTCGGGTCAGAGAGAATTGTTGAGCACCGGCGTTCATAGGCATAAGCCCGTCCCCCCAGAGGTGTCCTGGAGCCCATGACAATATGAGGATGCGCTTTGCTTACACGCTCAATAGCCTCTTCAATGAGACTGATGCTTAACGCGCCATTATCTTTAACGATAAAGCGGTTTATCTGATATCCTGGCGCATGAACTGGGGCACGTAGCGATACGGTATTTACCAGCGGTGCCCACGGCATTACTTTTTTCTGGCTCATCGCAATTTGGGAAAAACTAGGACGGAGATTGTCACGCGCATCCTGCATTCGTCCCTCAAACGATCGAGTACCAAGCACGCCATTGGGCGTGTCAGGATGCACAATATCGGTTTCAACCGCCACAATATGAGAAGTGTTGCAATTAATGGCGCTGAGTGCGCCGCTCACAACACGCAATGAAGCATGCATACCATTGGTCTGGCAGGATCCCAAACAGTACATGCCGGATTGAACGACCTGGCGTTGTATCGTGCTAATATCGTCGCGGGTCAGATCTCCCAGACAACCGTAGATACTTGGCAGGCTATCTGCCTCAGCAACACCCAACACAACGTCGGCCAGCTCCAGCATATTTCTGGCCACAGGGCTGTTCAGATCCATATCCTGTTTGCTGGTCGCGATAAACCCAATATCAAAACGCCCTTCGACCAGCGGTCCCCCTTTAGCTAAATCGCCAAAGAAGAAATGAATTTCACGACCGTCAACTAGCAGGGTTTCACTGTTGATAATGCTGACCCGGGATTGTATACCGGGATGTGCCATAGCCAGACGAGCCACAATGCCGTCAATCGGACGCAGCTCTGGATAATGTTTATCGACAGAAGGTGGATTCGTTACAACGGTCTGAATCGCGAAACCATCCTGCTGCGGATCGTTCTGAATCAACAGGTTTGCACCAATCTCAGCACCACAGCCAACCAGTATTGCCTTTTTCACTTCAATCACCTTTAACCCTATGAATTTACGCAAATATGTTGAGAAGAACTTAATCCCATGAAAACATTTTCAGGAAGTCAATGACGGGCATATCATCCAGCTTCGCCCCTGACGTCAGGGTCTCGGCCAGACTATCCGCCCTATCACGCAGCGGGCTGTCAGAAAGATTTAGATGGAATTTCGTCAGAAGTGCGTCGAAACATTCTTCACGGCGACGGACATGACCGAGCGGATATTCGATAAGTGCCGATATTTCTTCCGCCATCCCATGACACTTGATATAGAGCGCATTCGGGATCGCGCGTTTCTCCGGGTCGTAGTAGCTTTCGGTAAAAGAGGGACGTTCAGTGCAGGTAATTTTCTGGCGTAACGCCTCCAGTCGGGGATCTGAAGCAAGCGGTTCATGAAAATCCTTAATGGTCAGATTTCCGGTTTGAAGCCCCACAGCAATCATGTACTGGAGACAGTGATCGCGATCGGCAGAATTATTCAGTGCACCAGATTTATCAATAATTTGAATCGCTGGACGTGTGGTTTCCACACGAACATATTCGATACTCTCAGGGGAATAACCTTCATCTATTATCCGCTTACGAAGGCAAATAGCCGCCTCAACTGCGGTCTGGGCATGATATTCAGCAGGATTGGGAACTTTGAACAGGATATTCTGGATGACAAAATCTGATAAATTACGCGTCAGATTGAACGGTTGTCCTCTCAGTACCGCGTCATCAAATCCCCAGCGACTGGCTGTGAGTGCCGTTGGATATCCCATCTCACCAGTTTGCGCAAACAGCGCAAACTGCAGGCCACGTGCCGTTGCATCTCCAGCAGCCCATGATTTACGTGTCCCCGCATTTGGCGCATGTCGATAGGTTCTAAGAGAATGGCCATCGATAATCACATTGGACAGTGCGCTGAGCGCTTGATCCTTTGATAACCCCAGAATCTGGGCAGCAGCGATTGCAGAGGCCACCTTGACCAACACGACGTGATCAATGCCCAGCGCATTAAAACAGTTAGACAGGCACAGTACACCATGAATTTCATAAGCACGAATCATCATGTTCAGTACGGCAGCCATATTGACAGCCGACTGATGACTATCGGAGAGACTACGCCACGCCGCAGCAGCCAGAATAGCCCCCAGGTTATCGGATGGATGCCCCCATTCTTGCGCAAGCCATGTATCGTTAAACTCAAGCCAGCGGATCATTGAGCCGATCTGAAACGCCGCTTCGATCGGCCCCAGGCGTAGTGCGGTGCCCACTACAGGTACACCCTGGCTGTTTTTACTGAATTGCACACTGCGCATCAGCCTGGAACAATCAGAATCAGTAGAGGCAGCAATCGCACACCCTATCGAATCCAGCAGACAAAAACGCGCCAGGCGGAGCGTCTCATTATCAAAGGTTGCTTGCTCATAAGCATAGTCAACCAGCTCGATCATTATTTTATCAAACTCAGCGTGCGCCATATTTTATCCCATATACGAAAAGAATTTTTCACTAATACGAATAATGAAGGCCAGGGAAGGCATAAATTTGCATATAAATAATTAGATAACCAGTTGATCTACAAGTGCAAAGTAAAAATCCAGGCCTCACACATAAAATCGTAATTTGCATGGCAATAAAAAACCAGCGAATAAAATCGAGGTATACATCGAAAAGATTGATACCCCACCGTATTATGGTGTGAGTAGTCGATACAATAGGATTTTAAAGCGCGCAGGATATTAAAAAGAAATATGTGGATTAATGCCAAACCGTCTCTGTAAAAACGTTCCGACAACATTCATTGCAAGCCAACAAGGAGGGAGACACTGTGGAACTCTGCACAATTTCATCAGTAAGCAATTGATAAACATATCATTATTTATACTGGATTTTTGGGTGACGACAGGAATAAGTGATTAAATTTCAACCACCCCTCCCAATTTTTGTTCGTTCAACACTTTGGATTAGAAACATAGTGACAAACTCATTGCCATAAATTATAAACATTATCGAAACAATGAGTTAACTTTCAGCATGAGGTCTCAAATGAAGATAAGTGAACTTCTTGCCTTCGTGACAGTCGTGGAGACAGGGAATATAACCCAAGCCGCAGAGCGCCTGAATCGAGTGCAATCCAGCATCTCCCACCGAATACGGAGCCTGGAGGATAACCTTGATGTCATCCTTTTAGACAGAAGAACAGACGGGTGCTCACCTACTGCGCAAGGCCAGATACTTTATGAGTATGCGCTAAAAATTCTTAACCTCGCGGATGATTGCAAAAACAACATCTCCTACTCTAAAAACAGTCAGTTGACCATTAGGGTTGGGATAATTGAATGCTTACCTCCCTATATTATTAGTTCATTGATCGATTTAGGCCAGGATCTAGGCTGGAATATCGACATTTCTATAGGAAATACAATAAGTTTACTCAGCGCCTTCGATAAAAATGAGTTCGATGCGGTAATCATCGGTGCCGGTTTTTCCAATGCACAACATGCGCGAACCCTATTACTCTCCAGTGAATTGGTGATTATTACTGAGAAAAGTCATCCTCGTATAACCGATATATCCAGTCTGGATGGCGAGGTTTTTTTGCTTAGTAGCAAAAAATGTGCAACTTCAACGCGCAATTTCAATGTGCTCTTCGATGAAGGAAATATCACACCAAAACGCGTGGTTGAATGTGGATCCTATCCTGTGCTGTTTTCAAGCATTGCCGCTGGTAAAGGAGTGTCGCTCGTATTGCGTTGCTCGATCAGTGGTGAAGTAAAGAGCAAGATAAAAATTCATCAGCTATCCGGCCAGTTCAATGATTTCAAAATAGAGCTTTTATCCCGAACAGACTGTGCCTATCTGGATAGCGCCAAATTTACAGATATGGTGGCTTCCGTCTTTCAGGACCCACGGCTGCGCGATGTCGGCTACTAGCATACTTGTACAGGCATTACACGGTATCCTTTCATCAGGAGCACTATTGATAAAATTCACTAAACGGAGATACCGTGTCGTTTATGGAGGAGCCGATAAAAGGTTTCAGGTTTCTTACTGATTAAGCAGTAAAGAGTGGGAGAGCATCTACTTAACGCATGCCCTCCCACCGGATGAACGGAAGCCACCTCGTGCTTTGATGAGGCAATGCCCTGGTAGCAGTGCATTTCCGGTGTTACGAAGATTCGCGAATGCTGATCAACTTTTTCGTTCTGAACTTCACCAGAATGATTTTCATCATCGGTACTTCAAAGTACTTGTACACAAATGACGCGCAGGCAATTGACAGAATCAGCGTAACCACAATAAGCCCCCCTCCTTCCACCAGATCAAACTTCCTTCCCGCCGTCAAATTCAAAAAATAGAAGAGCACTAAAAAATGTACCATATAGAATGCATAGGAGATCTCACCTAACCAAACCGATGTATTATGGTTAAATACCGTCTTTCTGGTTTTTAAATCATCACCCGCAAGAGAAGTAATTAACAAACAAACTGGAATGATAAATACAACACTCATACTGAACTGGAATGGGATATACATAGATCCGATATATGTTGCAACAAGTAAGGCAAGCGAGGTAATTTTCGGCAGCATGATTTCCCGTCCATTGATCAGCAATCGCGCAGCAAACATACCGGCCAGAAACTCAAAAATTCGTGCTGGTGGGAAAATATATGACATCCAGAAGTGATGCTGGGAAATGGGAAAAGCCCCCATCATTTTATTCGGTTCAACCCAGCTATAAATGGACATTTGGACCAGGAGGGAGGCTGCAGTGACAGCAATTAATCCCAGAAAATCATACTTTTCAGGTATGGCTTTCATTATTCTAAAAAGGAATGGGAAAGAGAGATAAAACATCGCTTCAATGCATAAAGACCAACTGGGTCTGTTGCCCACAAAGAAGTATCGCACATCGTCAAACCAGGTATTCAACAACAGTAGATTTGATGACCATAATTTATACTGATAAATACTAATTGCACCAATTATAAATGCAATGGCCCAGGTCAGACAATGAGTGGGGTAGATTTTAGCAAAACGCCGCAGGTAAAAATCCCCGACAGTATCGCTATCTTTGGCTGACCACACCATAATAAATCCGCTTAGTATAAAGAAATATGAAACCCCTAACCATCCGGCCTTACTAACCATAACCGTATAAATATGCTGAATGGTTGGGTCTGCAAATGGAGCAAGATCGCTGGGCAGGGATGAATGAAATAAAAAGACTAAAAAAGCGGCCCAAAATCGACTTCCGGTGATCGAAGGCAATTTGGGTCGCAACGATAACTCTCCTGTAGTCATTGGGTTCCTCCCCGATATTTTATTAGCTTCGCCGTGAATAGCATCATTATTGACTTTTCTGGTTATTACAAAATTCATTACACACCCCTATAGATAGTATTTTTATCGACAATTTATTTCCAAACTAATATTAGACTACAGGTATGAAACATTAATAACGGCAAAGCAATATCTTCCCGGATCAATAGAAACCAGGCTGTTAAAAAACTAACGCACGGAGAACTTATTTATATTCTGCAATCACCACTTTGTTCATTGCTAAATATCGACAATTCCGTATCCTGACTGGCGTTTTTCTATATAGCTAAATCCTTGCTCCCCCAAATGCATTCCACCAACAAGGATCCTGTCTGAGCTAACGATATCAAGGATCCTGACTCGTGTCTCTGCTGCCAATTGTGGATCCGAATCGAAGGCTATCGATACATCTGGTTTTAATAATTGGATATGGGGAAAATGGACAATATCGCCCCAAATTAACAAATTTCCATTACTACCCTCGATTCTGTATCCCGTATGACCAGGTGTATGGCCTTTTAATGGAATCGAAAAGATACCAGGTAAAATTTCACCTTCACTAATTAAACGAATTTTATTCTGATACTTTTTGAATATACTCCGCGCTAAAAGGAAATTACCTTTAACACGATCGCTGACAGACTCAAAATTTTCATCATCTTCTATGTAATTAAATTCATCAGCGCTGATCAGCAATTCCGCAAAAGGAAAAACGGCCTCTCCTTGTGAGTTTATCAACCCACCAATATGGTCAGGGTGGGTATGTGTGAGCAGCACTGCATCAATATCATCAGGTTTGATCCCAAGTTCAGCAAGATTGTTAACCAGGTTACCTCCCCAGCCCTTAATACCACCGGCACCACTATCGATCAGGATGTTCTTCCCTTTCCGTCGGACCAGAAAAGTATTAATATGAACCGCATTATGCTCACGTATGCAGGCATTGTCCTGAATTTGTCTACACTCAGACTCGTCTACATTTGCAAGCAGTCCAAAATCAACCTGGAGATAGCCATCGCTTACCGCGGTGACAGAGACATCACCAAGATTCTTCAATGGAAATTTTTCACTCATGATTTATCCTTCAATTTTTAGCACTAATACTATCAGCGTCGTAAAGAAAACAGCGAATTCTCGCCACAACGCCCATTTTTTCTTTAATTAAGATATCAACCTGATGCAAAAACTCATCCATTACAGGTTTGCTACGAAAAACTTCCTGTCTGAGTTTCGCCTCAAAATAAACAGGTGTCCCAAAACCTATCTCCGTAGTTAAATAGCTAATGTGGATATTATTTTCTTTTGCTTTCAGAATTTCCATGGCCAGATTAGCTAAAGAAGTTGAGAACTCAGCAAAAGCACTGGAAGCTATCCGGTGACTTGCAGATGTATAAATAGCAATGCTGGGCATTTGATGTCAGCTCCTGTGAATAAATATCATTACGTAATTAAACCACCCCAACCTTAAATTAGGCGCATTCTTTTTATAACATCAGGATTAACAACCGTACCGATCCCGGCATCACCACGACGGAGTTGGTCAATCAATTCCATACCTTTTATGACTTTTCCGAATGCAGTATAATTTTGATCCAAAAAATGGGTTCTGGTTGAGGTGATAAAAAATTGATGGCAGGCACTATGCGGATTTCTCGATCTCGCCATTCCGAGAGTACCGCGTTCAAACGGTAGGTTATTAAATTCCGCAGCCAGCTTAGGTAATGATTTGTGATCAAACTCCGTATTCCTTACCGGGTCACCCGTTTGCGCCATGAACCCCTCAATAACCCGGGAGAATGGTATACCCTCATAAAATGATGACTGCACCAATGTTTTTATTCTTGCTACATGATTAGGTGCAACGTCTGAAAATAATTGCAGCGTTACGGTTCCGCTATTCAGTTCCATCTCAATGATTTCACCTTGAACATCTAACCATCTCAACGCAGCAGGAAGCACTACGGCACCAGTGCATAAACCCAGGCATCCACCGATAAACAACCGACGATTCATATAATTGACTCCATTCCCACAACAGGGATTTCCACCCGCTGCTATATTTATTCATTAACAGCGCTCATGCACTCCTTATCGATTCTGATGACCGTCAATGTGTATTAACCTTCTCGATAAACGAAATAATTTCGTCGGTGAGCGCATCAGGTTGTTCGAAATTTGGTAAATGAGAAGCACCAGGAATGACATGTAATTCTGCATTGCGCTTTTGCGCCAGACGCTGCGCATAATCTTGTGGCGTCAGTTTGTCCTCTGCACCTCTGACCACAACGGCCCTGACACCGGGAATATGCATATTTGTCAAATCAGTATCGGCAATAGCTAAAGAACAGCCAGAGAAAGCTTCAACCGTTGTACGACGCAGCATCTGCCTTAGGCCATCAGCCTCGGGAGAGTCGATAAATTTCGGCGTAACCCAATTGCTGATAATGCCCCTTTCAAGATGCTCAAGACCATGCTGGAAAACATCTTCCGCCCGCGCACGCCATACCGAAGGTGGAGCGGCATTCACCAGTGAGGTATCGATAATAACCATACCCAGTACCCGTTCAGGCAATTTGAATCCGATCCATTGCGCTATCGTGCCACCTATCGAGACCCCGGCGACATAAAACGTATTGATTTTCAGGTGATCCAGCACAGAGATAACATCATCGGCCAGATCGGACATTGAAAACGGTAACGCATTGACCGCACTTAGCCCGTGCCCCCGAATATCCAGTCTGACAACACGATAGCGTTCGGTTAATCGCGGCATCTGCAAATCCCAGAGGTGCAAATCCGTTCCCAGGGAGTGAAGAAGTATCAATGTCGTCGCATTTTCAGCTCCCTGTACGTCGACATGCTGAGTTAATTTAAGTGGTCGGATAAACATTTAATGCTCCGTATTATTATTTTTACTTTTATCATAGGCTCCACATAATGTGATCCAGGCCCCCCCTCAGATACACCAGTGAAACACTAAAATGATGGATATAACGTCCTCCACATTCTTGTTAGTATTATTAGAGCAATTGTCATCCCTGCTCTAATGGATAATTTCGATATCTCTATCGAAATTGTTGATGCGTGAAAGGGTCTAATGAGCAGAGGCCGCACCCGCGCACGGCCCTATACAGGGGGATTTTTCGGTATAAACAACGCGTGGAATTTGCCAGTCTTTTACGTTAGCTACACTCTGGCGGAAAAACCGGCAATATCTTCAGAGCCCAATCTTCACCGGCATACCTGACCGACGTTCCAGCACGGCACCAGCGCCTTCGGCGGTGAGTTGCGCCCGTAATGCAGGCGAGATCGGCAGTGGCACTTTATTCGTCGATTCAAATTCAGCGCGGTTACGTGACAGCGGCTCATGCACTTCTACCCAATGGCTACCATCCGGTTCAGTGGTCGTTTTGACGGGACGATCGATAAACTGCACACGCGTGCCTACCGGCACGTTATCGAACAGGTATTTAATATCATTGTTGCGCAGGCGGATGCAGCCCTGGCTGACGCGCAAGCCAATACCAAAGTTGGCATTAGTGCCATGAATAGCGTACAGCTTACCAATGTAGATCGCATACAACCCCATAGGGTTATCCTCACCCGGTGGCACGTAGGCCGGTAATGTTTTCCCCTCTTTCGCATACTCACGTCGGGTGTTCGGCGTTGGCGTCCAGCCTGGCGCTTCCTGCTTGCGCTCTACTCTCGTCACCCAGTTACGTGGCGTTTCGCGTCCTGCCTGACCAACACCAATTGGCAAAACATCCACGGTATTGCTCCCCTCCGGGTAGTAGTAGAGCCGCATTTCAGCCACGTTAATCACGATGCCCTGACGTGCGGTGTCCGGCAAAATCAGCTGCTGGGGAATGGTTAGCGAAGTACCGGCTTTCGGCAAAAAGGGATCCACGCCAGGATTGGCTTCCAGCATGTTGCTCAGCCCTTGCCCGTACTGCGCAGCATAATACTCCAGCGGTTGGGTATTTCCTTTCGGAACGACCACCGTTAACGGGGCACCGACAAGACGGCTACCCTCAGGTGGAAGCGGATACGTAACGGCCAGAGCACAAGGGGCGACGGCGGCAAGCACCAGAGCAAGCGTGGATAAACGGATCATAATTTCCCTGTTATAAAACATGGTAGTGATAGGCTAACTATAACCTCTGGTTGAAGATTTTGTGAGGAAAGCCATACGAACAGACCATCTCTTCGCTGGCACATCATGCAGAAAAACCCGCATCCAGTAATCTATTCATGTTAAAAACCAGCACAATATGCTAAAGAAATCGTGCCAGAATAGAGAGGCTTGAACAGGTCAGGAGGACACGATGCTGGAAAATATGAAAGCATTCAGAATGGTGGTGGAGTGCCAGGGGTTCCGCGCTGCGGCGATCGCCATGAAACTCTCACCCGCCATGATAAGCCGCAGAATTGAAAAGCTGGAATGTGAAGTTAATGCGCAGCTTATCAAACGCAATTCTCGGCGCATTTCCCTGACGTCGGCAGGAGAACAGTTTTATCAGCGCTGTCAGCTGATTATCGATGAATATGAATCCTGCCTCAGGGATGTGAAAAGTCTCAGTAACGAGATCAGCGGTAGCCTCAAGGTGGGTATTCCCCACTCGATTAATAACCAGCACATCATCCCGCATCTGAAATCATTTTTTGAGCGTTATCCGAATATAAAGCTGGATATTGTGACCGGAAATCACTGCATGGAGTTGTTCAGCCACGGCTTTGATCTGGCGCTTCAGTGTGGACCGTTACCCGACAGCAACCTTTACTACACGTTGATTGGCTACTGGCGAAAACACACTTGTCTTTCGCGAGGCTATGCGCTGCAGCATGGCATTCCGCAGCATCCTGACGAACTGCACAAGCACACCTGTCTTCTGCACTTTGATAATCACCGCCGCAGCTGGAAGTTTGTTATTGAGGACGAACCCGTTGAGATCCGTCCTCATTACGTCTCCAGAGTCAGTAACAGCCTCGATCTCTGCAGTATGGTGCATCACGGGTTGGGAATATGTTACCTCCCGGACTTCACGCTGAAAGCGGGGATTGAGTCAGGCGACATCATCACCGCGCTTGATGCCTTTATGCCTGCACCGCTGCCGATGTATGTGGTGCACATCAATCCTCACCCGTCCCCCAAAGAACAGGCGTTTATTGATTTTATCCGAACCCTCAACCTTGCGACCGCCCCGGCTCCAGCATCCTGAGCGGGTTCAGGCGGGTGACAGCATCTCTTCGCTCTGCGTCAATCCCGGCGGTCTGAAACCAGCGGTGACTGTCTTCCAGCCAGTCACCGATGTCAGGCTGTCCTGGCTGACCCAAATCGGAGCTATAGACCACATTATTCACTCCTGTCAGCACCTCATACAGATCGTCAAGTGGCTGATAGCCGAGGTAGACAGTCAACGCACATTGCTCAACATAAAGCCAGTCGTGTTCTCCCAGCGCCCGTAGCTCGCTGGCAGAGAACCCCGTCATGGGGTTCGCAGGCTGATTCAGCATAAGACGACAACCCCCTACCCGCTCGACGGCCTCAATAAGACGCAAGGTTTGATCTTTCGTGGCGTGCCCGGACGAGATCACAATGTCATGATGCCTGGCGAAATAGATTAATGCCTCTACCTCAGGGCGCAATTTACCGTCCTCATCCGCGATCGTGAGCGGTAGCCCGGCAAAATGTCGGGCATATTCGTTGCTGAAGGTTCGGGACAACGCACTCTTGTGCGCTGTGGGAATCACCGTTGGCAGATGCACCAGCAACCGGGGAGCACCGTCGAACTGATACTGACTCAACGCCTGGCGGACAACGTTGAGGTTGATCCCCCCGGCGGCTGCGTTCAGCACCACCGATCCAAACACCGGCAGTGCCATCTCCTGCATCGCGGCGGCCAGAGCGCTGACACTCCCCAGATGATTCTTTAACACCACGCCCCCCTGGTGCCGGGCGTACCGTTCTCCGGCCTCCGCTGCGGAATAACGCCGGTGATAGCTGTCCGGACGAGCATGATAGTGGACGTCAAGGAAACGCAACCGGGGGGCCCAGTAGTCAAAAAACTGACGGGTCATGCTTTCGCTTCCCAGGGAACATGGTAGCCAAGCTGTTGGCGGGCAACGTCAAGCGACGTGCCGCCATTAATGGCACCGATGATTTTCCGCTCCGTGTTCTCAACATTTTCAGCCCGGCGGATCACCTCTTCCAGATGTTCGCCAGGGATCACCAGAACACCGTTGTCATCCCCGAACACCCAGTCACCCGGGCAAACCGTCACGCCACCGATATCCAGCGCACACTGTACCGCACTGACCCGTGCCCGGTTTTTCCCGGAAACCATATAGATATTGCTGGAAAACAAGGAGTACCCCATCTGGCGGATATCCGCGATATCCCTGGCTGAGCCATAAATAACCGACCCGGCGATACCTTTTTGCAGCGCTTTGGTGGTCAGAATGTTGCCCCAGCTCGTGCAGTCTGTACGTCCGCCATTGTCCACGACAATGACCGCCCCAGCCGGTACCTCATCAATGTAATTTCCTGCATTCATAAACTGATTTTTCTCAGGCGTACAGGCTTCATACTTGACGGTAAAAGCTGGCCCCGCAATTTTTTTACCACCCGCCTGCGGCTTAATACCGGCCAGCCCACCCGCAATATACAAACTGTCCAGCGCATCCGAGATGGCAGCCGTATCCAGCGCCAGCAGGCGCGTCTGAAGGGTATGTTGAGTTGTCATGGTTGTTTTATCCATTTTGCGTTGTCAGCGTTTTCAATACGCACCAGGCGGCGTATTCCGGGAGGTTCTGCGCCAGAAGTGCTCTGTTCATCGGGAAAGTCATCTGATGCGTTTTGCCATCCTGATGGCGAACCGACATCGTCATCTGCCCCAGGCGTTCACCGCTGCTCAGAAGATCGGTCAGCGAGGGGGCGACCGTAACGTCAATTTGCACCGGAGATTCACCCCGCCGGGAGCGGCACTCTGCAGGCAAGTATGTAGAGAGTTCGGCATCTGACGTTTGCCAGCGTACGCTGCACGCGTCCTGCAAAATTTCGCCTGCCGTTTTATTACGTTTGCTGACCAGATAAGGGCGCAAGGCGAGATCCAGACTTTGCCTTACCGGCAACGGTAAAGGGCTATGCTCAGGCGTCTCAATCTGCACAATCACATAAGGGCTTTTCCATAAAAAATGCACATCCCAGGCGGAAGACGTGACTAAGGCATTGACGATGGAACCCACTTCGCTTTCACTGATCCCAATAAGCGTCCAGCTGTGTTTTTTCCTTTCAGGCTCACGTGTCCCTTTGTCTGATAACGCATCATCCAGCATCGGCAAGGCCTGAGAAGGCGGCCCCGGCAGAACAACCAGCCGGCTTCCCGCGACGTGGGCGCAAAATCCAGGTGCTGTCCCGGAGGCGTTATCCAGTACGGTCGTCCCTTCAGGGAAACGCGCCTGAAGGCGGTTTGAAGGATCGTTTTTCACCCCAAACGCCCTGAGCTGTGTCTGAATGGTCTCCCACACCCCCTCGTCGTGAACAAGCGGTTTGCCGATGGCGTGTGCCACCGCTTCGCGGGTTTTATCGTCGGAAGTGGGACCAAGCCCACCACAAATAACAATCAGATCGTCCTGACCGATGCGTGAGGTAACGAGTGAGCTAATCTGCGAAAGATTATCTGCACAGGCCGCCTGAAATCTCACCTGATACCGTGATTTTTCAAGACGCTGGCTAATATGCTGCTGATTGCTGTTAACGTATTGCCCTGACAGGAGTTCATCGCCAATGGTGATAACGCTGGCGGTTTTACTAATGACTGGCTGGGTCAGTTCACGGAGGATCGCCTGCGCCATCTCGTCGGTCGTCGCCGTACCGCCTAAATCGTAGGTGGCAACCTTCCCGTCCCGAATAACGCGATCGACAACCTGCTGCAGTTTTTCCGCCTGCGGCCCAAAGCCCAGGTATTCCAGCATCAGGGCGATGGTGTAAAACATGGCGCACGGGTTGGCTTTCCCCTTCCCGGCCATCCCCGGCGCACTACCGTGTACGGGTTCAAAGTAAGCCACCTGACTACCGATATTGGCGCTGGGTGCCAGGCCAAGCCCTCCCATCACGCCTGCCGCCAGATCGGACAAAATATCACCGAACATATTTTCAGCGACAATCACACCAAACTCATGGGGCTTACGTACCAGCCAGAGGGCAATCGCATCCACATTGTGGATGTCCGCCGTGATATCCGGAAAACGGGCGGCTACCTGATGGAAAATCGTTGCCGCAAAATGGCCACTCTCACGCATCACATTCGGTTTATCCGCAAAAGTGACGCGGGTAAAATGGTGTTTGCGCGCATAGTCAAAGGCTGTCTGAAACAGGCGCTCCAGCCCATAGCGGGTTTGCAACCGCACGGACCAGGCCGCCTCTTCCGGGCCATACTTTTCAAGATTCGGGTGTTTAAGCCAGCCAGCAACCTCTGGCCCCACGCCTTTAAAATCCATCCCCGCGTACAACCCTTCGGTGTTTTCGCGGATCACGCAGCAGCGGAAGGGACGGCGATCGCCGGACACATATTTCACCGGGCGGATATTGGCATACAGCCCCAGCTTCTGACGCAGTTGAATCACCGGGGAAACATACTCAATCGCTTGCTGTTGCAGCGACAAAGGCAATGCCTGTTGAGCCTGTACTTTTCCCTTACTGGTGATTGCCCCCAGAAGCACCGCGTCCGCATGGGCAATCTGTTCCCAGGTTCGGGCAGGCACAGGGTTGCCTTCCCGCTCCCAGCACGTCCAGCCTATCTCGCCAAACGTCAGAGTAATGGGAAGCCCCATCGCGCTAATGACGGGTAACGCCGCTTCGCAGACTTCCTGACCAATGCCATCCCCCGGTAAAACCAGCACATTTTTTTTCATAAGGTTGCAATCCATTCGTTTAGCAGGCTGTTCATCGCGATGGGGTTATCATTCCACGGACGCATACCGGCTCCCGGAATGCGTTTGTAAGTGTGCAGAGGACGGTGGCTATGGGTTTGGTTTTCCCATGAAGCCAGCTGGGATTTTTCACCCACAATCGCAAGGTATTTCCCGTCATAACGGGCGATGTCAGCACGGGCATCCATCTTCAGCAACAGTGAGAATCCCGTTAACATTCGCTGGATCGCGGACATTTTCCCGGCATCCGGCAGCGTAAATGTGGCCTCCGGGGCTGGCTGGCCTTCCGGTAAAACATAGTGATGCAGGACATCCACCGCGGGCCCAAGCTCACCTTTTTCGAGCATTGAAACCAGGCGCACCAGGCGTGTAGTTAATTTTTCGTCCGCAAAGCCTGGCGCACTGACGGTGACGACCCCGCTCACCCCACGCAAATGGGGTGCCAGCATCTGCGCTAATGTGCCCGCCATTGCAAACCCCACCAGCAGCCAGGGGCGTTGAGAGCGGGAGTTCAGCGTCTGACAAAGACTCTCTATTGCGCTCTGTGGATCATCACGTTCAATCAGGCTCAATGTGTCGATGACCGTAACCGAATATCCCTTTTGTTCCAGCAACGTCACCAGCGGGGCACAAAACGCACCACCGTCCCAGACGGGCATCACCGGTGCCAGAATGACTGCGTCCTGCGTTTTCATGCCGCCGTCTCCGTGATGACGCTATCGATGGCGCTGAATGTGTTCTCTCTGGCTTCCGACAGTTTCTCTTCAATCATTTTCCGGTGATCCACGCTCAGGTTTTTCACCCCCAGGATCATGTCGACCACGCTACGGTGCGAGGCGTTATAGCAGGCCTCAGACTCAAGCTGATGAACCTGGTTGAAGATCCATTCCGTTTGATAACGCTCTTGACCTTCATCGAAATTGCACAGCGACAGCCAGGTTTCCAGGGCCAGATTCCCCGCCCCTTTTCCCATACCGGTGAGTGAACTGTCGATAAAGGTCGCCCCGGCTTTAACAGCTTCAATGGAATTTGCCATTGCCAGACCCAGGTTATCGTGCGCGTGGAAACCCACCTCCAGACGGGTGGTACATTTAAGGATGTTCACCAGACGAGCCGTCTGTTCAGGCCGCAGGCTACCGTTAGAATCCGCAATATAGATAATATCGGCCCCGGCCTTCTCGCATTGCGTCGCAACCTCGACAAGCGTTTTCGCGTTAATTTGACTGGCACGGGTAAAGTTCATGCTGACGCTCAGGCCATTTTTTTTCGCGAACTCACATAACGCCAGCGCGGGTTGTGGATTATCGGTTTTAATACAAATACGAAGCATCGCCACACCCAGCATTTTCATGCTGATGATATCTTCCTGGTCAATATTGTGTGGGTGCGCAATAACCACTAATTTGGCTTCAGGTACCGCATTGTGGATCTGCTGGATATAACTATCGCAAGACATTCCTGTCATCCCAATATCGGGAATAGGTTTAAATGAACCGTTCCGGTAACCAATTTCAATCCATTCCACACCGCTGTCTACCAGAGCCCGAACATGCTTAATGGCGTAATCTGTCGGGAAATGAAAGTTGTTCTGATAACCGCCATCCCGCAATGTGACATCTATATTATTAATCATTGATATTACTCTCTTTGTTGGAGACAAATTCCATAAATCCAGATTGACCAAAAACATAAACGAGGAAACCGAGCACGCAGACGCAGGCAATAATGAATGCCGTCATGCCAAGCGCATGAGCTGAAAGTTTCCCAATCAGGAAGGTTGCGATGGCTGCACTACCGAGCTGTAATGCGCCCATTACGCCAGAGGCGGTACCGGATGCCTGTGGGTGTGCAGCAATGGCCGAAGCCGTGCCCAATGGAAGCAGAAAACCGTTACCGAAGGTCAGAATTGAGATGGTGATAATACTGGTCAGCAGCGGTACAGGGCTCAGGTACATCTGCAGGGCAAAAATGATGCCGCCCACAACAAAAATGCGATATCCCTGGCGAATCGTTTCTTCAATACCCACGCTGCGGGAGCGTTTTTTGGCAGTAAGATTTCCGGCCACATAGCTCACGGAAAGTAAAATATAGGTGTAACCCACATAAACCGGCGAAAGCCCCAGTCTGCCAAGCATAAACGGTGACTCGACGATATAAGCAAAGTAGGCCGCATAGGCAAAACAAGGAATGGCTGCGTAAAAAAGAAATTGTTTATTTCGTAGCACGTTAACGGTACTTACGGCTGCCGCCAGTACGCTCAGCTTTTGCCTTTTTTCGACGGGTAATGTCTCGCGCAGTGCAGAGAAACACAGCACCAGAGTCATGATGATAAATAAGGTTAAAAAGATAAAACAGGCCCGCCAGCCGAAGTGTTGAGTCAAAATACCACCTATCATCGGGGCAATCGCCGGTGACATCCCCACGAACGGGAAGATCACCAGATACAGCTGTGCCGACGATTTTTTATCCATCATGTCATTGATGATGGCGCGGCTGATGGTAATACCGGCACAGGAGCCAATCCCCTGGAAAAGACGCAAAATAAGCAATTCGTTGATATGCGTTGAGTAAATAACGCCAACCGTAGAAACCAGCCAGATCAATAGCCCTGCGATGAGCGTTTTCTTTCTGCCAAGACAGTCGCTTAGCGGGCCATAAACCAGTTGCGAAAATGCCACACCAAATAAAAACAGGGCGATGGCATCCTGTATTTGTGCCTCCGTAACTTTATAGAATAATTGCATTTCGCCAAGAGCGGGCAAAAATATATCAGTAGAAATTAACCCGCCAACAGAAAGGCACGCGATTAATACCACCAGGGGCATGGGCAAAGTTTTATTCATCATCGTTTTAACCATAAATCGGGGTTTCACAAATCTAGCGAAATAACATCACGATGAGAACAATGAATAGCTAAACAGACTGTTGCATATTAGTAAACGCACAACGCAAAGCCTTGCCACACCTGACAAATTTGCGAACACCCGGTCATAAAGCAGACTGATTATTGAATACGGGATATTTACCTCTTCGTTTTAAGAGAGTAATGTTTCTGCGTCGACATGAGAGGTAATGTGTCGACAAGTGCTATTTTCATCATTATTTGATTACTCATATTGAATAATCAATTTATTAACTCCGGCATGGCTGGTTTTATTTTTTGATGAATCAGGAGGGGGATCTACGTCATTTTCCTGAATGCTCCAGTAAAATGACCGATGTTCTGTATTAACCGGATTTACCGTGAACGGTTTGCCCGGTGAGCGTCAAAAACTCTATGTGGGTTGTCATTGACCGCCAGTTTTCAGGGTAATCAGGCAAACCACAGGAGTGTGTAAGCTCTGACATGTTTGCCTCTGCCCGACGCAGAGGCTTTTTTTTTATCTGCCATCAACACTATCTCTTCTTATTCAGGTGTTTTCTAACACCATTGGGAAATAAAATCATTTTCCTCTCACCGTCTGCCGCGGTAGTCTCATTGTTCCCGTCAAATTTGACGGGAGTAAGGTGAGCAACCTTTCCCAATACCAATAATTAAAAATCAGTACAGACAGGACAACTATGGAATCCACTCTCATCTCCGCACGATCCAACGAGGAGACACCTTCGCTCAATCGCGCCCGCCGCGCAGCACTCGGCAGTTTCGCGGGAGCCGTCGTCGACTGGTATGATTTTCTGCTCTACGGCATCACCGCCGCACTGGTGTTTAACCGTGAATTCTTCCCCCAGATCGGCCCCGCAATGGGTACCCTTGCCGCGTTCGCAACGTTTGGTGTAGGTTTCCTTTTTCGTCCACTGGGTGGCGTGATATTCGGCCACTTTGGTGACCGCCTTGGCCGCAAACGCATGCTGATGCTGACCGTCTGGATGATGGGTATTGCTACCGCACTCATCGGCGTTTTGCCCTCGTTTGCCTCCATTGGCTGGTGGGCACCGGTACTACTGGTAACGCTGCGCGCTATTCAGGGCTTCGCCGTGGGCGGGGAATGGGGTGGCGCGGCACTGTTATCTGTCGAAAGCGCGCCGAAAAACAAGAAAGCATTTTATAGCAGCGGCGTGCAGGTGGGTTACGGTGTTGGCCTGCTGCTCTCCACCGGCCTGGTGTCACTCATCAGCCAACTCACCACCGACGAACAGTTCCTGAGCTGGGGCTGGCGTATTCCGTTTATCTTCAGCGTTGTGCTGGTCATCGCCGCGCTGTGGATCCGCAACGGAATGGAAGAGTCCACAGAATTTGAACAGCAGCGGGAAAAGCCGGTCGCCAAAAAACGGCTTCCGGTGATGGACGCGCTGGTTCAACACCCTGGTGCGTTCCTGAAAATCATTGCCCTGCGCCTGTGTGAACTGCTGACGATGTATATCGTGACCGCCTTTGCCCTGAACTATTCAACGCAAAATCTCGGTCTGCCGCGTGAGTTATTTCTGAATATTGGGCTCCTGGTTGGCGGGATTAGCTGCCTGACCATCCCCTGCTTCGCCTGGCTTGCGGACAGATATGGACGTCGCCGTATTTACATCACCGGGGCCCTGATTGGCACGCTCAGCGCCTGGCCGTTCTTTATGGCGCTGGAGGCGCAATCGGTCTTCTGGATTGTCTTCTTTGCGATCATGCTGGCAAACATCGCGCACGATATGGTGGTGTGTGTGCAGCAACCGATGTTTACCGAACTGTTCGGCGCACGTTATCGCTACAGTGGGGCGGGCGTGGGATATCAGGTGGCAAGCGTGGTCGGCGGTGGGTTTACGCCGTTTATTGCCGCCGCGCTGGTCACGTTCTCGGGCGGCAACTGGCACAGCGTGGCGCTGTATCTGCTCGCAGGCTGCCTGCTGTCTGCCACCACCGCGCTCTGGATGAAAGAGACAACTCACTCCTGATCTCCTCACTTTTGTTTCACAGGCGTGTGACATACTATCGGGTATAGCCGCACACCTGTGGAACAAGGAGACAGACATGAATAATAAGGGCTCCAGCCTGACCCCTGCTCAGGCACTGGAAAAACTTAATGCGCTGTATGAACAGTCCGTCAACGCATTACGCTGTGCTATCAGCGAGTATATCGAAACCGGAAAACTCCCCGACGATAAGGCCAGAAACCGTGGCCTTTTTGTTTACCCTTCACTCTCTGTGACCTGGGACGGCAGCGCCAGCAACACGCCGAAAACCCGTGCCTATGCGCGCTTTACCCACTCCGGCTGCTACAGCACTACGGTGACCCGCCCTGCACTGTTTCGTCCTTATCTCGAAGAACAGCTCACGCTGCTGTACCAGGATTACGGCGCGCACATTTCCGTTGAACCGTCACAGCATGAGATCCCGTATCCGTACGTGATTGACGGTTCAGCACTGACGCTCGACCGCTCCATGAGCGCGGGACTGACGCGCCACTTCCCGACCACCGAACTTTCGCAGATTGGTGATGAGACGGCTGACGGGGTTTATCACCCGGCAGAATTCTCCCCGTTGTCGCATTTCGATGCCCGCCGTGTGGATTTCTCCCTGGCACGTTTACGTCACTACACAGGCACGCCAGCCGAACATTTCCAGCCATTCGTGCTGTTCACCAACTACACCCGCTATGTTGACGAATTTGTCAGCTGGGGCTGTAGCCAAATCCTTGATCCGGACAGTCCTTATATTGCCCTCTCCTGCGCAGGCGGGATCTGGATCACTGCGGAAACGGAAGCCCCCGAGCAGGCCATTTCCGACCTCGCGTGGAAGAAACACCAGATGCCCGCCTGGCATCTGCTCACTGCCGATGGCCAGGGGATCACGCTGATTAACATCGGCGTTGGCCCGTCAAACGCCAAAACCATCTGCGACCATCTGGCGGTACTGCGCCCGGACGTCTGGCTGATGATTGGTCACTGTGGCGGCCTGCGTGAAAGCCAGCTGATTGGCGATTACGTGCTGGCCCACGCCTATCTGCGCGACGACCACGTACTGGATGCGGTACTTCCGCCAGATATCCCAATCCCGAGCATTGCGGAAGTGCAGCGTGCGCTGTACGACGCCACTAAAGAGGTAAGCGGCATGCAGGGTGTAGAGGTCAAACAGCGTCTGCGTACCGGAACCGTCGTCACCACCGATGACCGTAACTGGGAACTGCGCTACTCCGCCTCTGCGCTGCGTTTCAACCTGAGCCGCGCAGTCGCCATCGATATGGAAAGCGCCACTATCGCCGCGCAGGGTTATCGCTTCCGCGTGCCTTACGGTACGTTGCTGTGCGTTTCGGATAAACCGCTGCATGGCGAAATTAAGCTACCGGGTCAGGCCAATCGTTTCTACGAAGGCGCTATCTCCGAGCATCTGCAAATTGGTATTCGTGCCATTGATTTACTCCGGGCGGAGGGAGATAAGTTGCACTCCCGTAAGTTGCGTACCTTCAACGAGCCGCCATTCCGCTAATAATAAAAGGAAAAATAATGCACACCACATCACCGTTGTCCGCCCTGCGTCAGTGGCTGGAATCAAACCATCTTGACGGGATGATCGTCCCGCGCGCAGATGCCTGGCAGAGCGAGTACTGTGCACCGTACGACGAAAAACTGGCCTGGCTGACGGGCTTTGACGGTTCCGCCGGCCTGGCGCTGGTGTTGAAAGACAAAAGCCTGCTTTTTGTCGATGGCCGCTACCAGGTTCAGGCGCGCGCTCAGGTCAATCTGGATGAGGTGGAGATCCACCATCTGCATAACGAACCGCTGGCCGGGTGGTTGCAAAACAACGTTGCAGCCGGTACGCGTATCGGTTTCGAAGCACTCCTGATGACCAATGCAGACTATACGCTGTTGACCGCGACGCCGTGCGAGCTGGTTCCTCTGAACCTGTCGCCGTTTGATACATTATGGACTGACCGCCCTGCTGCACCCGCAGGGCTTATCCGCGAGATGTCGGTCGATATCAGCGGCGAAAGCAGTGCCGACAAGCGTCAGCGCGTCGCCGCCGCGCTGGCTGAGTACGACGCTGATTACCTGGCCGTCACCCTGCCGGACAACATCGCCTGGCTGTTGAATGTACGCGGTTCTGACATCCCCTGTAGCCCGGTTCCGCTCTCCTTTGCTCTTCTCAGCCGTGACGGTAACGTGGAGTGGTTTGTTAACGACAACAAGCTCGGTACGTTACCCGATACCATGCGAAACGCGTTGAAACTTGCGCCACAGGATATGTTTATCGAACGCTGCCAGCAGCTTGCGCGAGGCAAACGCGTGCTGGTCGACGCCGATTCTGCCCCGGTAGCCCTGCGCTTTGCCATTGAGCCGCAAGGGGAAATTATCTGGCAAACCGACCCCATCACGCTGATGAAAGCCAGCAAAAACCCGGTAGAGCTGGCGGGATACCGTGAATGCCATCACCAGGACGGTGCGGCATGGGTCAATTTCCTTGCCTGGCTGAGCCGTGAAGTACCGCAGCGTGTGGCTGCAGGACAACCGTTGACGGAGCTGGAGGTTCAGGCGCAGCAACTCAGATTCCGCGAGCAGCAACCCGGTTTTATTGAGCAGAGCTTTGCGACCATTTCAGCATCATCAAGCAATGCTGCGATGTGCCACTACCACTCAAGCGAAGCAAGCAATAAAACCCTTGGTCATGACCATTTTTATCTCAATGATTCCGGTGGCCAGTACCATAACGGTACCACCGACGCCACGCGTACGCTGGCATGGGGTAAGGTCGACCCACAGCAGCGTTTGCACTATACCGCCGTGCTGAGAGGCTTTTTGTCACTGATGACCCTGCAGTTCCCGTCCGGCAGTCAGGGGCATCAGCTGGATGCCTTTGCGCGTCGTCCGCTGTGGGAAATGGGGCTGGATTACGATCACGGTACGGGGCACGGTGTGGGGCATCAGTTGTTGATCCACGAGAACCCACATCGGTTTGCCAAAAAGGTCAATCCGTGGCCTCTGGTGGCAGGCAATATCATGACCATCGAGCCGGGATACTACCAGGCGGAGAGTCATGGGATCCGTATTGAAAACCAGGTGGAAATTGTCGAATGCCGTCCGGGGTTCTGTAAGTTTGCGTCACTGACGCTGATCCCAATCGATTTGAGCCAGGTCGAGCTATCTCTTTTGAACGAGCAGGAAAAACAGTGGCTGGATGAGTATCACCTGCGGGTACGTGAAACATTGTCACCCCTGGTGGAGAGCGATGCCCGTCCGTGGCTGTTTGAGGCTACGGCACCGATTCATGTAAACCGGTAGGGATTGTGCTATCGGGCGGTGCCCTTTCCCACGGGAAAGAGTTATGGCCACCCTGCGGTGATGCCTGTCAGTTAAGCAGGGTATCCACCGCAATACCCCATTCACCATCTGTGAACGCGATAAGAGGGCCACTGCGCCCTCTTATCAATCCCCCGCAGTTCCACTGAAAGTTAAGCATGTCAGGCCAAATATTGGCGAATATCGGAAGGTGCATAGCTTTGTTCCCACAGTGCCCTCATCATCAACATATAGGGTTCAACATAAGTGAAAAAAGCTTGATAGCTTTCGCAAAAATAATTGAGCTCCGGGACACCGCGTCGGGAAAGCACTATGCGATCTTTTGGGCAACCGCCGTGGCAGGCAAATTTCACTTTGCAACTTGCGCATTCTGCTACCAGTGGCAGCTTACTCTGCATAATCATTTGATTCGACACGCTTTCATGCAGCGTGGTTGTGATAGATTGATACTTATTACTTAGCGAAGATTGCGGATTAACAAAGCGATCGCACTGGCATAAATCATCATTTATTTTCGGCGAGAACACGCTACCAGCGAATGATGCAAAGGCACAGTTCGATGCCGGTAACCCACACCACGCAGCGAAAGCGTGCTCAAAAATGGGAATTTTAATCGTTCCAATATCCAGGCGAATCCAGGTATAAAAAATCGTTTTCAAAAAAGTCCCCAATGCGGCGGGCGCAAGGCTTCGCGCATTCACACCACCTTGTGCAAGCGGTTCAAGTAAGGGGATAAACTGCATATGGTTGCTGCCAAGACTTTTCAGATAATGGTAGATCTGCAGTGGCTGCTGGCTACTTCTGGCGCTAATGACCGTTAGAGTATGAAATTCCACATCATGTTTTTGCAATAATCTCACAGCCTTCTCGACCGGGTGATTCATCGATTTCCCAGAAATCGTTTTGCGGAAATTATTGTACAGCGAAACATCGCCATCCACTGAAATACCAATCAGAAACTGATTTTTCCTGAAGAATTCACACCAGTCATCATCCAACAGAATGCCATTGGTAAGCAATGTGTTGAAAATATTTTTACCTTGTGCAAATTGCTGTTGTAGCGCAATAACTCGTTTAAAGAAATTAAGCCTGTCTGGCGTTAATTCAACGCCCTGCCAGGTAAAAATCACATCGTGTGATTCCTGAGCCTCAATTTTCTGACGAATAAATAGCTGAAGCATCGTATCATCCATGCAATATGCTTTGCATTCAGGGAGAAACTGTTCTTTATTGAGATAAAAGCAATCTGTACCATGTACATTACAGGATGAAGTAGAGATCTTCGCCATCATATGGCAACTTTTCATTATCGTTTTTCCTTTAGTCAGCGGCGCTATGGCAAAAAGAGGTTGCTGTATATTAGCGGGCGAATAAAACAAATTGAATGATAAAGCAAACACGCAATTTTATAATTAACAGAAGTAAACCTCATAGACAAAACCTTTACCTGTATGTTTCACATTAAATACTCATGAAATATTGCACCACAATTTAGCTCCCGAGTTCATTATTTTATTTTCACAATGATCAGAAAAATGATGCAACCTATAAAATAGATTGCATCATCAAAATTAACACTAATTATTTAACTGCTTCAACCCGCATTTCATTAATCTGTGCAGGAACGATTTTGTGCCCTGATTTCAGATAATCAATCACGACATCGGACATATTATTACCGGCGCGAACTTGTACATTCTTCCCTTTTTTAAATGCCAGGAAACCATCTCCCCCTAAAGCAAGGAATGTCGTCGTTGCAACATGATAAGTCTCCGTATCTGCAATCTCTTTGCCATTAATTGTGAAAGAAACCATGCGCTGCCCTACTGGTTTCTGCGGCATATAGTGCATTTCAGCCCCCTTTGACATTTGCAGTATGCCATTCGTGAGTGATGCTCCATGTTCCATGAGATTACGCAGATCCTTACCACTGAGATCCATCTCCGTTAACTCATTTTTGAAGGGAAACGTACTGACAATGTCACCAAAGGTAATAGGGCCAGCATTGATATCAGCACGTAAACTGCCGGAATTAATCAGCGCAATTTGTGCATTCGGCGCAGCGACAAGCATTGCATCCGTAAACAGGTTGCCAAGTTGTGAGGATTCACCGTAGGCACGGGTTAACGTGGCAGGCGATACACCCACTGGCTGACGCACGATATCCGCGAGTTTTTTATTCCATCCATCGATAACTTTCTGTGTTACTGGATCAGGTTTCCACTCATCGGCGTAAAGCGTTTTCAGCTCGAAGTTTTTCACTTCATGTGTATGGGTTGCAGGGTTAACGTCGAGTACCAATTTACCCACGTCGATACCACCACTGTCAGTAGAAAGGATTAACGTATTCCCCACCTTGATTGGTTCTGGTGTTCCTACGTGAGCGTGCCCGGTGATGAGAATATCAAGCCCTTTGACCTGACTTGCGGTCTGAATATCTTTATCCAGCGCACGTCTGACATCTGTATTACCAATACTGGACTGGCGTGCCGGAACACCTTCATGAACGAGTGCGACCGTGATGTCAACTTTACCCCGCAGCTCATCCAGATAGTGTTGCAGATATTTCACCTCATCGCGTGCCTCAATCCCCTGATCCTTGAGGGCTGCGGCTGATTTATCGAAGCGGTTGTTTTTATCATTATCGAGTCCCTGGAGCGAGAGCTCTGAAACCGTGTCATTAAACGCAAACACACCGTGTAACCCAATAACACCAATTTTTACGCCATCCTTTTCCAGAATGGTATACGGTTTGTTCCAGAACGGTATCTCACTGTCCTTATGGAACACATTCCCTAACAGAACAGGGAAATTTGCCTTACTTAACTGACGTAAGAGATTATCCCAACCATGGTCGAACTCATGGTTACCGATTGATACAGCATCAAAGGGCATCGTGTTCATAATATCAATTATTGCCTGACCTTTTGTCAGACTGCTGATATATGGCCCGGTAAAATAATCTCCGGCATCAAAATAAAACGTAGCTTTATTTTTGACTTTTTCCTGTTTTACTAATGTAGTTATATTAGCGAATCCACCAATCGCACGTTTCCCATCGGCGACATAGGGTAGTTTGTAAGTATCAACATGAGCATGGAGATCATTGGTATAAATAATCGTGACATCTTTGGCACAAACCCAAATCGGTAGCGTCAACAAAATACCCGCAGCAATTATTTTTATCTTCATAATCAATTCCTTTAAGTTAGATGAAATCTATCACATCCGTTTAAGGGCTCATCTGGAGGCATGACCCCTTTCAATGTTTGTAGTCTAATCAACTAATGCTCAAATAACCGATGACAAACCACGCAATATTATTTATTCAAAAAATGTAACCAACAGTTAGATAATAGGCCCACCCCGTTGAATCTATAGAGGTGATATCCCCGCTGCTGTCAAATGCTTTACTGCCTTCCTCAAATTGTCCGCCATGATAGAAATAACGAAGCGTCGCGCCGTAGTTCCAGTGAGCATAAACTAAGCTGAGCACATTGGTGGAAACTATCGAGTTGTTTGTGCGGGAGTAAAATTGTTGCTCACCACCCGATTGTTCCTTTAAGTCTGAACCAAAGTCAAAATTAGTGAAACCTACGTAACTTAGCTTCCCGCCAAATACTGTAGTAAGAGGAATCACATATTTTAATTTAAAGCGATATCCATCCCACTCGTTTTCGTTGGCAGCATTGTAATTGTTTCCCTGATATTTAGCATAGATGTTTGCAGATAACGACATCGGTAGCCCGGTCTCAATATCAGTCCCCAACCCCATATACCAGGTACTCTGACGCTGTCCTTCGTTAGTACCCGCATCATAGATGTAGTTGTTGGCAAAATACCATTCTTTAAATGGACCAAAGCTTAAGTCGAGTCCCGTTAATTTATCGATACTAAAACGTGGCTCGATTTCCATAAAAAATGGAGAGCCATTATCCCAAATACCTATATCGTTATCATTCCCTAAACCGAAAAACTTAGGCAAATCAGCATAACCGTAGAAATCAAACCAATCTACATGCGTCCATGCTCGATATTCCGGATATAAATCAGATCTTTTTAGCGGCCCAAAGCGAGTGGAGTTACTGCCTACGATATTAATACTTTGATGCCACCAGTCCGACAGATATTCATTACTTCCAGAGTCTGCAAGCGTTACCATAGGTAACAACATAAGCGCGCCTGATAAAAGATAATTTTGTTTTTTCATAAAAAAATCCCTTCCACTGAGGTTTGTCAAAAAAAATACTATTCCTGTACTAAAAAACCATACATCTTCGCCAATATAAAATGACTATTGCATTTTCAATATGTTATTACGATATGATTGAGGGAAGTACCAACCACTCAATCATATCTGAAAGCATCTACTAATTTATTAAATCTATTTAGTCGCGCTTACATCAACGACTCTCATTTCAAGATCAGGTTTTAATGGGCTATGAGCCTTGACATAATCGATGATTGACTCAGCAGAACTGGTGCTGCTGATAGTTTTGACATTCGTTCCTTTTAAGAACGCGTCAAATCCATCCCCCCCCGTAGCACAAAATGAGTGTGTCGCAACCCGATATGTTTTTGCTGGATCTACAGGTTGGTTATTAATAGTGAATTTAATAATTCGTTCACCCAGAGGTTTGTTACTGTCATATTCAACATGAACGCTTTTTGACACTTGCAAAACCCCATTGGTGAGATTAGTTGCGTGAATCATTAAATTGGTGAGTTCCTTCCCGGTGAGTTCCATTTCAACCAGTTCGTTATTAAATGGGAAGGCAGTGATTACATCACCATATTTTAAATTTCCTTTCGGAAAATCAGCACGCAATCCACCGCTGTTTTGTAATCCCACGACCGCGTCTGGCGCTTTAGCCATCATTGCGTCGATAACTAAATTACCAACAGGTGACGATTCACCATAGGAACGAGTAAATGACGTCGTTGTTGACCCAATAATCTGGTCAGTAATACTTTTCAGCTTAGCATTCCATTCATCAATTTTAGCCTGAACTTTTGGATCAGGTTTATATTCGTCAGCAAATACAGTGATTAGCTTACCGTTATAGCCATCAATTTTTTTAGTCTTAGGGTTAAAATCCAATACTAATTTACCGATATCAGTACCATACGCATCTGTTGAAACAACGAGTGTGTCATTGACTTTAATTGGATCTGGCGTACCCACATGAGCATGCCCTGTGATTAACACATCAATACCCTTAAATTTCTTTGCGGTATCGATATCAGCTTGCAGCATTCTGGCGACATCTTTATTTCCGTAGCTTGATTGACGCGCCGGTGTACCTTCGTGGATAAGTAGCACGGTGATATCAACTTTACCTTTTAATGCATCAAGCCCTTTTTGAATGTAAGGCACTTCATCACGAGCCTCTGAGCCAGCGTAAGCCTTAGCGGCAATAGTGTCATAAAATGCAAATTTGCCATGCACCCCAATTACGCCAATTTTTATGCCGTCTTTTTCGACAATCGTCCAGGGTTTATTCCAGACAGGTTTATCACTGCCAGTATAAAAAACGTTGCCCAGTAAAACCGGGAAGTTCGCTTTTGATAACTGCTTAACCATATTATCAACACCGTGATCAAATTCGTGGTTCCCCACCGACACAGCATCAAAAGGCATGGTATTCATTATATCAATGATTGCCTCACCTTTGGTCAGAGTGCTTAGATATGGGCCAGTAAAATAATCACCCGCATCGAAGAAAAATACATCTTTACTTTCTTTCCTGGCATCATTAACGATGGTCGCGATGTTAGCAAAACCGCCGACTGCGCGTTCTTTATCGACAGCTGGAATTTTCCCTGGAGAGACATGAGCATGTAAATCGTTGGTATAATAAATAGTCACATCCTTCGCACTAATTGGCGCAACTAACGCTGCGGACAAGCACAATGTAATCAGACTCAGTTTTGTCATTATTTTCATAACTAGTTTCCATTTGTTATATAAATTTTAATGATATTTCCCAAAGGGTTCATGTGAATACATGAACCCTTTTATCATTAACGGTTGAATCAATAACGCTCAAATGGCTAATGTTCTACCGCTTAATTTCAATTTTTTTATTAATTGACAGTCATTGATGCTGTTGTGATGAAGCCAGATGACTCTGTATCACTAAATAAAATCCGGCCATTACTTTTTCACATCAGCAACACGCATACCTTTGATCTGTTCATCCGTAACGGAGTTACCTGCTTTGAAGTAATCGATCACAGCGTTAGAAACGTAGTAACCGCCTGTTGTATTACGCGCTTTACCCTCAGTAAACGTGGTGAACCCATCACCACCATCGGCAAGGAAGCTCTGGGTGGCAATGTGGTAGACGGTCGCATCCTCAATCGGTTTACCATTCAGCGTAAATACGACGACACGCTGGCCGATGGGTTTACTGCTGTCGTACTTCATTTCCAGGCCTTTAGATACCTGCAAGACGCCATTCGTTAAACTTGCACCGTGTTCCATCAAACTGCGCAATTGTTTACCGGTGAGATCCATCGTAGCCAGTTCGTTAGGGAACGGGTACACGCTAATGACGCCACCCATGGTAATAGTGCCTGCCGGTATCTCAGTGCGGATACCACCTGAATTGGTTAAGGCCAGTTGTGTATTTTTACCTGCTGCCGCCAACAAAGCGTCTGCAGCCAGATTTCCCAGCGGAGCCGATTCGCCATAGGCGCGTGTCAATTCAACCGGCGATTGTCCTACTGTCTGTTGCACCACTTCATCAAGTTTCTTATTCCAGCTGTCGATCACCGACTTCGTATGTGGATCGGGTTTCCACTCATCGGCGTAAATGGTTTTCAGCTCAAAGTTTTTCACTGTGAAGTGATGCGGTTTCTCTTTATAGTCCAGTACCAGTTTCCCCACATCAATACCGCCGCTGTCGGTTGAGAGGATCAGCGTATTACCGACTTTAATCGGATCTGGTGTACCGACATGTGCATGTCCGGTAATCAGAATATCCAGCCCTTTAACCTGGCTTGCGGTCTTGATATCTTTATCCAGCGCACGACGGACATCGGTGCCCCCTATACTGGACTGACGGGCAGGCGTTCCTTCATGAACCAGCAGTACCGTCAAATCGACTTTACCTTTCAGTTCATCTAAATAGCGCTGTAACCACTCAATTTCGTCCCGTGCTTCAATACCTACGCGTGTCGCCGCAGAAACGGTATCATTAAAGGCGAACTTGCCATGTAAACCAATAACACCAATTTTCACGCCATCTTTTTCAATGATGGTATAAGGCTTGTCCCAGAATGTTTTGTCACTGTTCTGATAGAATATATTACCCTGTACAATGGGGAATTTTGCCTGGCTAAGTTGTAATAATGTATTGTCCCAGCCATGATCGAATTCATGATTTCCTATTGTGGCAGCATCAAACTGCATAGTATTCATGATATCAATTATAGCCTTTCCTTTTGTCAGGCTACTGATATATGGGCCGGTAAAATAATCACCCGCATCAAAGAACCATGTTGCTTTGTTTTTCGCTTTCTCCTCTTTTACCAGGGTAGTGATATTCGCCCAACCACCGATATCTCGTTTACCGTCTGCAATATAGGGAACTTTATAAGGTTCCACATGAGCATGGAGATCATTGGTATAAATAATGGTGACATCCCTGGCGCAGACCCAAAATGGCAACGTCAGCAAAATACCCGCTGTAATCATTTTTAATTTCATAACGTGTTCCTTTCAGCCATATAAAGATTTGTTACTTTACGTTCTGAAAGGCTTTATTATGTGCGTCCGTTCACACAACCAACCAAGAGTTATACGGCAAAATTAGCGACCTCTTAAAATCGTTGGTGACTCATGTCGACTCTGTTTACAATTAATACCTGCAAAACGTTTGGTTGTCGCAATTTAGGGCGACCAACATCTTCAGATTACAGTTGGCCAGACTACAGGCTGGGATATCCTGCATTGCACTGCCGGGCATGTGGGAGTTATCCACCTCTGTTTGATGAGCAAAAATATAGTGAATGGTTGTCTGCTCACTTAACCTCATATGCCTCTGAAAGAGGTCTTTTTTGTCCTGTATGTTATTGCAAAGAAACGATTTGCTATGGCCATAACCCGCAGGGAACACAGCGCATCCAGTGCCGCGCCTGCAAAAAAGTCTGGACGCCAAAACAACAATTACGAAGAGAAATGGTATCACCAGAACGGATTGAAACGGTTTCTCTGATTGTGCCGTTCCAGGGAAACAGTGCGGAACAGAAACTGTATGTTCTGCTCAGTTTCGATGCCACTCGCGGTAATATTCTTCATCTCTCCACTAATTTTACTCAGCATCAGATCGGTGAAACCCTGCATTATCGCTGGAGAGGGAATATTGAACCTGATTTGCATCATAGTGATATTGTAAAGCGCGTTGATATGCGCGAGACGCAGTTTTTACGCCGGAGTCAGTTCGATGAAATTCAGTATGGAAGTGCGGTACTCAAACGTAACGCCAAAGGTGCGATTCTACGCCCGGTTATTGCGGCTCATGGGCATTTTCGGGTACTGAACATCCTTTTCCCTGAGGTAAAGACACATGTTATTTCACACGAATGCTTTCTTAGGGGAGCAACTATTACTGCCTGGGCAGAGTTATTTCGCCAACGACAAAGTGAACTTTGGTTTATAGAGGAGGATATAAGTGACAGTGATGATAATAAGCCCTGGTCTTTTCAGGGAACAACATATCATGGATGGTGGAAAAATCAGTGGCAACTCTGGATACAGGAAAAAAACCGTAAGATGGTTTGCTCACTGACGGGTGGGGATAATAGCAATGCTCAAACACTCTCTTTAGCCGCCAGCAGGCTTTATATCCACTGGTTATACAAACAAACAACTTTTACCCACAGTGCCCAGTTATCAGCGGGACGCGTAACACAAATACTCCATTCCCTGGCACAGAGCTACAATTATGAACGTACAGTAACTCATTCAGGTGATTAATATCCGGCTGACCCGCCTTATTTCTCAGCGAACCGTGAGATCCCCTAAGCGCCCAAAAAACGATGGACATCAAAAAACACGGTTGTCCTTTTCAGGACAACCGGGTAAAAGATAAGTTCTTCTTTTTAATGTCTCCGGATCCACAGGGATATCCCGAAACTAAAATTTGGCTCCTCTGACTGGACTCGAACCAGTGACATACGGATTAACAGTCCGCCGTTCTACCGACTGAACTACAGAGGAATCGTGTGAACGGGGCGCATATTATCGATGCTACCCGATGATGTCAAAGGCAGAATGCAGATTTTCGATCGTTTGCCGATTTATTCTCCATTTCGCGCATTTGTCAGGCATTCTGTGGTTTCTGTCACCACAGGTTCCGGTTTGGTACGGGGATATTTCCATAACCAGCGCCCACTTACCATACGCCAGTAGAACAACACGCCGCGTACAGCCCAGTCGAGGAACATCCCCAGCCAGACGCCAATCACCCCCATTCCGAGTATCACCCCCAGCGTATACCCCGCTACAACGCGGCATCCCCACATACCGAGCATCGATACCCACATCGCAAAGCGGGCATCCCGCGCCCCTTTGAGCCCGGCAGGAAGCACCCAGGAGGCCGCCCAAATCGGCATAAACGCCGCGTTCATCCAGATCAGGATTTTAACAACCTCTTTGACATCCTCTTCGCGGGTGTAGAACGATGCCATCAACCCGGCAAAAGGTGCACTCCCCCAGGCGATCACCGTCAGGCCAATGGTCGACAACCAGAAAACATGCCGCAACTGGCGTTCCGCCTGACCAATCTGCCCTTTCCCGAGCCGTTTACCGGTGATAATGGTCGATGCGGAACCCAGTGCGTTACCCGGCAGGTTAATCAGTGAGGCGATGGAGAAAGCAATAAAGTTACCGGCGATGACGTCCGTCCCCATACCAGCCACAAACATCTGCGTGAGCAGCTTGCCCCCGTTAAACAGCACTGATTCAATGCTGGCAGGAATACCAATCCCCATCACTTCCCTGATAATGGCGAAATTGAGCGGGCGGAAATAACTTTTTAGCGTGAGACGCAGCGACGGTGTCATTCCGGTCATCAGCACACCAACAATGGCTGCAGCGCCAATATAACGTGAAATGGTTAGCCCCAACCCGGCTCCAGCGAACCCCAGCCCATTCCAGGAAAAAATGCCGTAAATCAGGATACTGCTGATGATAATGTTCAGGATGTTCATCCCGCCGTTAATCAACAGCGGAATTTTCGTGTTACCCGCCCCGCGCAGCGCGCCACTGCCAATTAACGCAATGGCGGCCGCCGGGTAACTGATTACCGTCATTTCCAGATAGGTCAGCGCCAGGTCTTTGACCTCTTTCGTCGCCTCACCGGCAACAATGTCGATAATCTCTTTACCGAAATAGTGGATCACCGCGGCCAGAATGATCGAAAAAAGGGTCATGATCATCAGCGACTGCCGGGCGGCCTCACGCGCACGTTTGGGATCAAGCTTGCCCAGACTGAAGGCAACAACGACCGTTGTCCCCAGATCAATGGCGGCAAAAAATGACATCACCACCATGTTAAAACTGTCCGCCAGCCCTACCCCGGCCATTGCTTCTTTGCCCAGCCAGCTGACCAGGAAAGTGCTCAGCACGCCCATCAGCAGGACACAGGTATTCTCCAGGAAGATGGGTACGGCAAGAGGGGTGATTTCACGCCAGAACAGAACACGGTAGCTTTTGCGTTTCGCATACCAGGGCGTGCGCATGATCGCGTGGCGTATGGGGGCAGTGACGTTCAAGATGAACCTTAACAAGAAAGTTGAAACTCCATTTCAAATGATGAGGGAGAAATGCGTATCCTGCAAAGTATTTTCCATAAAAATATGTTTGGATTTACAACAAACTGACGACAGAATCAGCAATCAATCGATATTCTCTCAGATCAGGTTTGACAAAACTTTTTTCGCCGCTAATATGTGCCTCCACAACGATTCCTCTGTAGTTCAGTCGGTAGAACGGCGGACTGTTAATCCGTATGTCACTGGTTCGAGTCCAGTCAGAGGAGCCACATTTGAAAAGCCTGCTTTTAAAGCAGGCTTTTTGCTTTTCTGCGTTCTGGTAAAATTACCGGGTGTCGGCTGCACCTTACCCGGCCTGCGGGGATCGAGACCGGCAAGCGTAGCCGCGACGAAGCAGTTGCAGGACCCACCGTTTCCCCTTATGTTGAAAAAAATCATTTTAATGGTGAGAAAAATGGACTCTTTGTTTGTCTATGGCACCCTGCGTCCAGGCCACGTTAATGCGTACATCCTCGAAGACATCGGAGGAGAATGGCTGGCAGGGTCTGTTAAAGGGACGTTTTACGAACGTGGCTGGGGAGCCGCCGCGGATTTTCCGGGGATTGTGCTGGATGAAGAAGGTACCAGCGTGGAAGGTTTCCTGTTTCTCTCCCCCCACCTGGACGCGCACTGGCCAATGCTGGATGAATTCGAAGACGGTTATGATCGGGTTGAGGTGAACGTGACCACGCAAGGCGGTAAACAGATACAAGCCTGGATTTACCAGCTCCAGCCGCGTTCTGAGTGATAAAAAAAGGCTCTCTGTCACCAGAGAGCCTTTTTCACCATTCGCTGCGATTACTCGCTTTTAGCTTCGCCGTTTTTGATTTCACCCATCACTTTCAGCTTCTTAGAGATGTCGCGGCGTTCTTTGGACAGCTCAGCGTTTTTGATGATGTAGTCATCAACGCGGTCTTCGTAGTCGCTCTTCATGCTGGCGATAATGCCCTGAATAGCTTCAACGCTCATACCTGGCTTGATGTAATCGCTCAGGTTGTCCAGCAGCAGTACACGTTTCTGGTTGTCACGGATCTTCTTCTCAACGTCCTGGATTTCACGCTGCAGTTTGTTTTTGCGGCGGAACAGGCGGACGAATTCCAGAACATCCTGGAACGAAGGCTTAGTAGTTTCCATTTTTACACCCCTGATAATGTGAGATTCGGATTCGTTAAAGCAACCGTTGTAACAGTACCTTACTGACAGCGGCTGCGAATGACAATGAGTATATCGTTTAAAGCTATCATAACCCCAATTGATGCTGAATCGAAGCAGCAGGCGTCACATCTGGAGATAGCTGCTTTTTATTTGCGCAATGCGCGGCAAATGAGATGCGATAGCAGCTCCAGCTGTCGTGCCAGCTCCATGCTCAGCCAGACATATCCATGAATCGGTGTTTCTGCCACGTTGTCGCTCTGACGCTCATTAATTAACTGTTTTAGTTCAGCAACGATTTCATTCAGCCGCTCGCTATTGGCAAGTATGGGTTGCGGATTCCCTTCATAGAGTGCGTGGGCGATGGTTAACAGCGTTTGCTGCGTCATCTGCTGCGTCTCTTTCAGCGTATGCGCGTTCAGCATCAACAGATGGCTGGGACGAGAAGCCCAGTGGGCGTTGATCTGCAGTTCAAGCATACACACCAGGTTGCGGCTCACCGTCTGGATAGCTTCGAAAATCGATTTCTGAATATGAGTCTCTTTGCTGGCTGGGGTAATCAGGCCACGCATTTTGACCACATCATTGAGGATCTTTTGTAAGTGCTTTTCCAGCCGGGGACGTTCAACCAGATTAGGGGAAAAACCAGCCTGATAGACACGGTTAAACGCGGTGACGTAGTTTGCCATCTGAATACGCCAGTGCAGGAAAGCACGCTGTGGCCAGATACCGGTGAAGAGCATGGCCAGCAATGAGCCGAAAATAACATCTCCGCTTCGCCACAGTGCAGTGGTCATATCACCCGCAGGTGCGCCGACAACCACAGAGAGGGTAATGCCAATCAGCAATGCCTGATAAGGTTTTTTGCCCAACGCCAGCCAGCCGCAGAGGAACATGGCCACCGCACACCATACCAGCATCACCGGGAGTGAGATCAGCTCCAGCTTCAGGGCGATCAACCCCAGTGCAGAGCCTAAAACCGTGCCACCAATGCGTTCAAAGGCACGGGGGACGACATTACCCCAAAACGAGATAGGCCCCATGATGACCACCAGCGTGATCAGCGGCCACGTCCCTTCAGGTACATTCAGTAAACGGACCAGCACAAACGTCAGAACGAACGCCAGCGCGATGCGACACCCATGCACCACGCGATAATGCTGGTACAACCGAATTTCAAAAGACGTTAATGATTTGTCGGGACGCACACCCGCTCTCCAGCAATACGGCAAATCACGATTGTACTGTGTTTTCAGCCGGGCGGATCACACCCGGCTGAAAAACCCTGTTTTTTCCAGGCTTAACCGGCTTTACGTTCTACTGCCACATACATCTCGATGTCCCAGTATCCATCCGCATTACCGTCATTGAGGTAACGCTCGAAGCAAGGTTTAGGGGCAATCTGGTATGTGTTGTCCTGCAAAAGAGAATCAAAGAACTGGTACCACGGAGTCGCGAAATCGTAGTTTTCGACGCGCGCCATCGCAACGGCATACTCCCCCGCGGCGATTTCTGTCATCATTACCCCTTCACTGTTATCAGGGATAACGAAATTGTCCGGAACCGTTACTGCAGTATCACAGCGCAGTTTTTCAGCCGGGACTTCATCCGGGTTATCGTAGTACACCGCAACCCACTCCAGCGGCTGAACGTGACATCCATCCACCCACATCACCAGCTGTTCAAAGCCCTGTTTTACCGTTTTGTCCCACGGCCCCACCAGATGGAAGCCCGCGATCTTACGTTTCTGCTGCTGCTTGATGCTGTAGTCCATGTTACCTCCATTTATTACTGTATATTTATACACTATAAAGCAGATATTGAATGTTCAGCAAACGAGGAGTGTTTATTATGTGAGCAGACTCGCAACCCTGCCAGTCTGCCCCGCGGGATTAACAAAAACCGTCAGATTTTATGATGCATATAATCACCAAGACGGGAGAAAAAGCCACCTTTATCAACCGCTTCCAGCGTTACCAGCGGCCAGTGCGCGACCACTTTGTCACGGTCGTACAGCTGGATCTCCCCTACCCGCTGATGGGCAGCAATCGGCGCTTCCAGCTCTTTTTTATCCAGAACGTATTTTGCCTTAATGTTTGGCACTTCCGCTTTAGGTAAGGCCAGCCAGAAGTCCTGGTCGGTTCCCAGCTTTATCTGCTCTTTGTTACCGTACCAGATACGCTCCGTCCCCACCTTTTTACCCTTGTGCAGGATCTGCACGGTATCAAAGTTCTGTTGACCCCAGTGCAGTAATTTACGCGCCTGATCTTCACGCCCTTTCGGGCTGTCCGCCCCCATCACCACCGCAATTAAACGACGCTGGCCGTCAACCGCTGAAGCAATCAGGTTAAAACCGGCTCCCGACGTGTGACCCGTTTTCAGGCCGTCCACGTTCATGGTTTTTTCCCACAGCAGACCGTTACGGTTTTGCTGGGTGATCCCGTTCCAGGTGAGGCTCTTTTCGCTGTACATATGGTAGAACTCAGGTTCACCGTGAATGATGGCCCGGGACAGCACGGCCAGGTCATAAGCAGAACTGTGTTGTCCTGGTGCATCCAGACCGTGCACAGTTTCAAAGTGCGTATCGCGCAGGTTCAACTTTTGCACATAGTCATTCATCATGTTCACAAACTGCGGTTGACCACCCGCCACATGATCCGCCAGCGCCACGCAGGCATCGTTACCGGAGTCAACAATCAGGCCGCGGCTCAGGTCGCGTACGGAAACACGATCGCCAGGCTTCAGGAACATCAGCGATGAACCGTCAAAAACCGGATTACCTTTTGCCCACGCGTCATGGCCTACGGTGACGATGTCATCAGGACTAATACGATGACTATCAATGGCGCGGTCAACGACATAGCCCGTCATCAGCTTAGTGAGACTCGCCGGGTTGCGTTGTTGGTGTTCGTTGCCCGCCGTTAAGATCTGACCAGTGGTGTAATCCATCAACACCCAGGATCCGGCCTGGATGGCCGGAGGCTGCGGAGCAAAATCCAGCGGTTCAGCAGCCAGCGCAGATGAGATACTCGAAGCGAGTAAAGAAACAGCAATAAACAGACGGCGTTTCAACGGTATATCCTCAGGTCATTAAAAATCGTTGACCTTTTTACGGGAGTTCTGATGTCGTTACCTGCCTTAATTGCAAAAAAATGTGACAGAGCGCGGATTTTTCTCTGAAGCAGCGCCGCAAATTTGAGAGCCGTCGGCGCTTTTTATTCGGCCTGGCTACCACAATCGTTTACCATGGTGGCGTCAATTTTTAACAGGATGGTATTACTGGTGTCTGATTCTGCCGCGCGCCCAACATTTTTATTCCACGACTACGAAACCTTTGGCACCCATCCGGCGCTGGACAGACCGGCGCAATTTGCCGCCATCCGTACTGACGACGAGTTCAACATCATTGGCGAGCCAGAGGTGTTTTACTGCAAACCCGCCGATGACTACCTGCCGCAACCCGGCGCGGTCATGGTCACCGGGATCACACCTCAGGAAGCGCGGGAAAAAGGGGTTAACGAGGCGGAGTTCGCCCGCCGTATCCACGACCTGTTTACCGTCCCGAATACCTGCGTCGTGGGATATAACAACATTCGTTTTGATGACGAAGTGACGAGGAATATTTTCTATCGCAACTTCTTCGATCCGTATGCGTGGAGCTGGCAGAACCGCAATTCACGCTGGGATTTGCTGGACATTATGCGAGCCTGTTACGCGCTGCGCCCGGAAGGGATCAACTGGCCAGAAAATGACGAGGGGCTGCCGAGCTTCAGGCTGGAACATCTGACGCGCGCCAACGGAATTGAGCACAGCAATGCCCACGATGCAATGGCAGACGTGTATGCCACCATTGCAATGGCGAAGCTGGTGAAAACCGCTCAGCCACGGCTGTTTGACTACCTGTTGAGCCACCGCAGCAAGCAGAAACTCACCACCCTGATCGACGTGCCGCAAATGAAACCGCTGGTGCATATTTCCGGCATGTTCGGCGCATGGCGCGGCAATACCAGTTGGGTGGCTCCGCTTGCCTGGCATCCTGACAACCGTAATGCCGTCATCATGGTGGATCTGGCCGGGGATATCTCACCCCTGCTGGAACTTGACAGCGATACGCTGCGCGAGCGGCTCTATACCCCGAAAAATGAGCTGGGTGACCTGCCCGCCGTACCGGTAAAACTGGTGCATATCAACAAATGTCCGGTGCTGGCGCAGGCCAATACGCTGCGTCCGGAAGATGCCGACCGGCTGGGTATCAACCGTCAGCACTGTCTCGATAACCTTAAAGTGCTGCGCGACAACCCGCAGGTACGGGAAAAAGTGGTGGCTATCTTCGCGGACGCAAAACCGTTTGTGCCGTCTGACAATATTGATGCGCAACTCTATAACGGTTTCTTCAGTGATGCCGACCGTGCAGCCATGAACATCGTACTGCAAACCGAGCCACGAAATTTACCGGCGCTCGATATCACCTTTGCCGATAAACGTATCGACAAACTGATGTTTAATTACCGGGCGCGTAATTATCCCGGTACGCTGGATGAAGTGGAGCAAGAGCGCTGGCTGCAGCATCGTCGTAACGTCTTTACCCCGGAATTTCTCAATCGCTATGCCCAGGAGCTGGAGATGCTGTACGGCCAGTACGAAGGGGATGCGGAAAAGCAGGCGCTGTTGAAAGCCCTGTTCCAGTACGCGCAGGAGATAGTCTGAATTGTCGATATAAAAAAACCGGAGGCGATGGTCTCCGGTTTTTTTTGTCCGATGACGTTATATTACGCGACGTCTTCGTACTGAGGTACCGGGTTACGGAAGCTTCTGGTTACGCATGCCAGGTAAACCAGACCAATGCCGCCCCAGATCAGACCCAGAATCATCGAACTTTCTTCCAGGTTAATCCACAACGCACCAACCGTCAGCGCACCACACACTGGCAGCACCAGATAGTTGAAGTGGTCCTTCAGCGTCTTGTTACGCTTCTCACGGATCCAGAACTGAGAGATCACGGAGAGGTTAACGAAGGTAAATGCCACCAGCGCACCAAAGTTAATCAGCGCCGTTGCGGTGACCAGGTCAAATTTAATCGCCAGCAGTGCAATTGCGCCAACCAGCAGCACGTTCCACGCAGGGGTACGCCATTTCGGATGAACATAACCGAAGAAGCGCGTCGGGAACACGCCGTCACGACCCATTACGTACATCAGGCGAGAAACACCCGCGTGTGCCGCCATGCCGGATGCCAGAACGGTCACGCTGGAGAAAATCAGCACGCCCCACTGGAAGGTTTTACCTGCAACATACAGCATGATTTCAGGCTGTGACGCATCCGGATCTTTAAAGCGTGAGATGTCCGGGAAGTACAGCTGCAGGAAGTAAGAAGCACCAATAAAGATCAGGCCGCCAATCAGCGCAGTCAGGAAAATCGCTTTCGGGATCACGCGCTCTGCATCTTTCGTCTCTTCAGACAGAGAAGAGATGCCGTCGAAGCCCAGGAACGAGAAGCACAGGATAGTCGCACCGGTGATCATCGGCACAACGTGCGCACCTTCGGACCAGAACGGACGCGTGCTGGTCAGCGTACCTGCGCCTTCACCGTGCATTACACCGTAAATGATCAGGCCGACGATAACTGAAACGATACCCATCTGCAGGATAACAATCAGGGTGTTGAAGTTAGCCACGGTCTTGATGCTGCGCAGGTTAGAGATGGTCATAAAGGCCACCAGCGCCACAACGAAGATCCACGACGGTACGGAAGGTACCAGCGCTTCAAAGTAAATTTTCGCCAGCAGAATGTTGATCATCGGCATGAACAGGTAGTCCAGCAGAGATGACCAGCCCACCATAAAGCCAACCGCCGGGCTAATGGATTTCTGAGCATAGGTGTAGGCAGAGCCTGCAGACGGGAAACGGCGAACCAGTTTACCGTAGCTCAGCGCTGTAAAGAGAATGGCGACCAGCGCAAAGGCATACGCCGTTGCAACGTGACCGTCAGTAAGGCCAGATACGATACCGAATGTATCGAACAGCGTCATTGGTTGCATATAGGCAAGACCCATCATAACAACCGGAATCAACGTAAGTGTTTTACGTAATTCCACGCGAGAGGTTTTTGGAGTTGCGTTATGCGACATCGTTAATCTCCTTTACGGTGATAACCGCCACGTAAGCGAAAAATTGCCCCATTTTCTGTATTCCTCAGCGACAACAACTGTCGGATTTTAGTAAATATCTATCCGGTACGAAGCCCGGCCTCTTGGTTTTTTAGTTTCGTTTCGTACATGCAAAAAAAAATAACCGACGCCTTTTATATCGTCGATTATTCATTTGTTTGCAGCCGCGGCATTTTGCCCTATTCCAGACACAAAAGGCAATAGATAGAGAAACCTATCAATAATTTCCCGCATCTAACTGGTTGATTTCTCAGCAGCACCGGGAGTGTAAACGGCTGCGATAGCACTATTTGCTAAAATTTCATCTCGCCACCAGGCGCTGGCAAGCCCTGCCGTTTGTTCATTCCAGCCAACCCAGACCGACTCATTACTGCTTTGAGCAAGTACCTGTTTTTCAACAAGCACACCGCTGTCAATAAACCGCTGCGCCAGATAGCGCGGCAAATAGCCGCAGCCCAGCCCGCTTATTTGCAGCTCCAGCTTGGTTTTAAAATCGAAAACGGTAATCGCCTCCTGCTCGTCGAGCAGTTGCGAAGAGATGGCACACTCTGGCCGTGAGCTGTCGCCCACCACAATGGCACGATATCCCTTAAGGATACGTCGATTAATGGGCTCAGGCTCCTGGGCCAGAGGGTGATGAGGCGCGACAACAAAAACCTGCTCCAGCAGGCCCAGACGGGCAAAACCAAAATCGCTCAGTTGGGGAGGTTCACGTAATGCCCCGACGATGATGTCCGCCCGCCCCTGCGTTAAGGCATCCCACGAGCCGCCCAGCACACCATTAATGAAAATCAACCGGGTCACGCTATGGCGCTGATAGAACGCCTCAATCAGCGGCGTCAGGAGGGAAAACGGAAAGGTATCATCCACGCCAATAACCAGCTCGTTCTCCCAGCCCTGATGGAGCTTAACGGCCTGTTTTTCCAGTTCGCGAACGGTGTGGAGAACTTCACGCCCTTTTTCCAGAAGCATCTGCCCGGTGCGGGTAAAACGTGCGCGGTGTCCGGAGCGATCGAGAAGCTGGATATTGAGATCGCTTTCCAGTTTATGAACGGTGTAACTCAGCGCGGAAGGGGTTTTGTAGAGCTTCGCCGAGGCCGCCGCAAAGCTCCCCTCTTTTTCCAGTGCATCCAGAATAATCAGAACATCCAGCAGCGGTTTCATGTTCGCCCCCCTCCGGCATGCGATCGTCTCCGCTGATGGCATTATTCCATTGGCATCACCAGCGGGTCGGGATACTGGTACTCAAATCCCAGTTCATGACAAATGCGATTACCATCAATAATTTTGCCTTTACCTTCGCCTTTGGCATCGCCAAACACTGGCGGAGCCAAACCTAACTGACGCGCCATCAGCGGATAAAACGTGCTACGCGCTGGATGAGAAGGCGCACATATATTATAGATGTGCCCACCTTTTGGAGCCTGTAAGAGTAGCTCAATTGCGCCGATAACGTCGTCAAGATGCACGAGATTGACGCCATGTTGTCCGTCAGGGGCTGACTTCCCGGCAAAAAAACGTCCCGGATGTCGTCCCGGGCCAACCAGCCCTGCCAGACGCACAATATCAACCTGAGTACCGGGAAGATTGTGCAGCCAGTCTTCCAGCTCTTTAAGCACCTGGCCACTCGCCGTCACCGGACGGCGTACGGTGGTCTCCTTTACAAGACCATCAACATCACCGTAGACCGATGTCGAGCTGGTAAAAATAATACGCGGGATATGGTGCGCCAGCGCACTGTCGACAATCTCCTGCATTGCCTGCAGATAGAATGACTCACCCGGGCCACTGCGTCGTGCCGGTAAGGTAATGACCAGCGCATCGACGTTCATCAGCGCGTCAAGATCGTCAGCATCACATACCAGTTCAGGCTCAAGCCGCAGCTCGATGCCATCAATACCGCACATGCGTGCCGCTTCCACCCCATCCGCTGTGGTTTTACTCCCGGTCACTTGCCAGCCTTTCGTGGCTAATGACATCGCCAGCGGCATTCCCAACCATCCTAAACCGACAATCGCGACCTTTTTCATGCGAATTCTCCTGACTCTCAACCACCTGTATTAAGGCTACGCCAGCACTGAGGAACACACAATTTATAGCATCAATATGAAATGAATTAATGATCAAAAAAACCCCTTGCAATATGGCGTACAAGTGGTTTAGGTTAAAAGACATCAAATGAATAAGCATTCATCGAGAATTTATATGACACGCGTTCAATTTAAACACCACCATCATCACCATCATCCTGACTAGTCTTTCAGGCGATGTGTGCTGGAAGACAGTTAGATCTTCCAGTGGTGCATGAACGCATGAGAAAGCCCCCGGAAGATCTTCTTCCGGGGGCTTTTTTTTGGACCGAATTCAGACAGGTTAAAACAGGTTAACGAGGAACACAGAATGTTAGATAACTCACGTTTACGCATAGCTATTCAAAAATCAGGCCGTTTGAGTGACGATTCACGCGAACTGCTGGCCCGCTGCGGGATTAAAATTAACCTGCACACTCAGCGCCTGATTGCACTGGCTGAAAATATGCCCATCGACATTCTGCGCGTGCGTGATGACGATATCCCGGGGCTGGTGATGGATGGCGTTGTTGACCTCGGCATTATCGGCGAAAACGTGCTGGAAGAAGAGTTACTGACTCGCCGTGCCCAGGGCGAGGATCCGCGTTACTTTACCCTGCGTCGTCTGGATTTCGGCGGCTGCCGCCTGTCGCTGGCCACACCGGTCGATGAAGCCTGGGATGGCCCGGTCGCGCTGAACGGTAAGCGTATTGCCACCTCTTACCCGCACCTGCTGAAGCGTTATCTGGATCAGAAAGGCGTGCAGTTTAAATCCTGCCTGCTGAACGGTTCTGTTGAAGTAGCACCGCGCGCGGGTCTGGCTGACGCTATCTGTGACCTCGTCTCTACCGGTGCCACGCTGGAAGCGAACGGCCTGCGCGAAGTAGAAGTGATTTATCGCTCTAAAGCCTGTCTTATCCAGCGCGATGGCGAAATGGCCGATGCCAAACAGCAGTTGATCGACAAACTGCTGACCCGTATTCAGGGCGTCATTCAGGCTCGCGAATCTAAATACATCATGATGCACGCGCCTACCGAGCGTCTGGATGAAGTGATTGCCCTGCTGCCAGGCGCTGAGCGCCCCACTATTCTGCCACTGGCGGGCGATCAGCAGCGCGTGGCAATGCACATGGTGAGTAGCGAAACCCTGTTCTGGGAAACAATGGAAAAACTGAAGGCACTGGGCGCAAGCTCCATTCTGGTGCTGCCAATTGAGAAGATGATGGAGTAACGGCCATGAGCTTTAACACAATCATCGACTGGAATAATTGTACCGAAGAGCAGCAAAGTGAGTTGCTGATGCGCCCGGCGATCTCCGCCTCTGAGAGCATCACCCGCACCGTAGCGGAGATCCTCAATAACGTCAAAGCCCGGGGTGACGATGCGCTGCGTGAGTACAGCGCGAAGTTTGATAAAACCGAGGTTGGTGCGTTAAAGATCACAGAACAGGAAATGGCAGACGCCAGTAACCGTCTCGGAGATGAGATTAAGCAGGCAATGGCCGTCGCGGTGAAAAACATCGACACCTTCCATACCGCGCAAAAATTGCAGACGGTGGATGTGGAAACCCTGCCGGGCGTGCGCTGCCAGCAGGTCACGCGCCCGGTGTCATCTGTCGGCCTGTATATTCCCGGCGGTTCTGCGCCACTGTTTTCTACGGTATTAATGCTGGCAACCCCGGCGCGTATCGCCGGTTGCCAGAACGTGGTGCTCTGCTCCCCACCACCGATTGCCGATGAAATTCTGTATGCCGCAAAGCTCTGCGGCGTGCAGGAGGTCTTTAAAGTGGGTGGCGCGCAGGCGATTTCCGCGCTGGCATTTGGCACCGAATCGATTCCTAAGGTCGACAAAATTTTCGGCCCAGGCAATGCCTTTGTGACCGAAGCCAAGCGCCAGGTCAGCCAACGGCTGGACGGCGCAGCCATTGACATGCCTGCCGGCCCGTCGGAAGTGCTGGTGATTGCCGACAGCGGTGCAACACCGGACTTCGTGGCCTCTGACCTGCTCTCCCAGGCAGAACACGGCCCGGATTCGCAGGTGATTTTACTGACGCCAGATGCCGATATGGCAAAACGCGTGGGTGAAGCGGTAGAACGTCAGCTCGCGGATCTGCCGCGCGCCGAAACGGCACGCCAGGCGCTATCCGCCAGCCGCCTGATTGTGGCTCGCGATATTGCCCAGTGTATTACCATTTCTAACCAGTACGGTCCGGAACACCTGATCATTCAGACCCGCAACGCGCGTGACCTGGTGGACGGTATTACCAGCGCTGGCTCGGTGTTCCTGGGTGACTGGTCGCCGGAATCCGCGGGGGATTACGCCTCCGGAACCAACCACGTTCTGCCGACTTACGGCTATACCTCCACATGCTCAAGCCTCGGTCTGGCGGATTTCCAGAAACGCATGACCGTGCAGGAGCTGTCTCGTGAAGGATTTGCCGCTCTGGCTTCCACCATTGAAACCCTGGCAGCAGCCGAACGACTGACCGCCCACAAAAACGCCGTGACGCTGCGTGTTGCAGCCCTGAAGGAGCAAGCATGAACATTGAAGAATTAGCCCGCGAAAATGTCCGTCGACTGACTCCTTATCAGTCTGCTCGTCGCCTGGGGGGGAAAGGTGATGTCTGGCTGAATGCCAACGAATTCCCGACGGCAGTGCAATTTGAGCTGTCACAGCAAACGCTGAACCGTTATCCGGAATGTCAGCCAAAAGCCGTGATTGAAAACTACGCGCAATACGCGGGCGTGAAGCCTGAGCAGGTACTGGTCAGCCGTGGGGCCGATGAAGGGATTGAGCTGTTGATCCGTGCCTTCTGCGAGCCGGGTAAAGATGCAGTCATGTACTGCCAGCCAACCTACGGGATGTATGGCGTCAGCGCTGAAACCTTTGGTGTGACGTGCCGCAACATACTGTCGCTGGACGACTGGCAGCTCGATCTCCAGAGCATCGCCGATAATCTCGACGGCGTGAAAGTGGTGTTTGTCTGCAGCCCAAATAACCCAACCGGACAGATTATCAAGGCGCAGGATATCCGCACCTTGCTGGAGATGACTCGCGGTAAAGCGCTGGTTGTGGCTGACGAAGCCTATATTGAGTTCTGCCCGCAGGCCACGCTGGCAGGCTGGCTCGCAGAGTACCCACACCTGGTGGTACTGCGTACCTTATCAAAAGCGTTTGCCCTCGCAGGCCTGCGCTGCGGGTTTACGCTGGCAAATCAAGAGGTCATCGACCTGCTGCTGAAAGTGATCGCCCCGTATCCACTCTCTACACCGGTAGCCGATATCGCTGCACAGGCGCTGGCTCCGCAGGGCATCGACGCCATGCGCGAACGCGTGGCGCAGATCCTGGAAGAGCGTCAGTATCTGGTGAGCGCCCTGAAAGCGATCCCCTGCGTTGAGCAGGTATTCGACTCTGAAACCAACTACATCCTGGTGCGCTTTACCGCGTCCAGCGCCGTGTTTAAATCTTTGTGGGATCAGGGCATTATCTTACGAGACCAAAATAAACAACCATCCTTAAGCGGCTGCTTGCGTATTACCGTGGGCACCCGTGCAGAGAGCCAGCGTGTTATTGACGCCCTGAAAGCGGAGAAAGTATGAGTCAGAAGTATCTCTTTATCGATCGTGACGGCACTATTATTGCCGAGCCACCAACCGACTTTCAGGTCGATCGTTTCGACAAACTGGCTTTTGAACCCGACGTGATCCCGGTACTGCTCAGGTTACAGAAGGCCGGGTTTAAGCTGGTGATGATCACCAACCAGGACGGACTGGGCACGGACAGTTTCCCACAGGTGGATTTTGACGGCCCGCATAACCTGATGATGCAGGTACTCTCCTCTCAGGGCGTGATGTTTGATGAGGTGCTGATCTGTCCACACATGCCAGCCGATGAGTGCGACTGTCGTAAACCGAAAGTGAAGATGGTTGAGCGTTATCTGGTGGAAGAGCTGCTTGATAAAGCGAATAGCTATGTCATCGGCGACCGCGCTACCGACATTACGCTTGCCGAAAACATGGGAATTCCCGGCCTGCGCTACAACCGCACCGACCTTAACTGGGCGAAGATTGGCGAGCAGTTAACCAAACGTGACCGTTACTCGCACGTTGAACGCAACACCAAAGAGACACAAATCGACGTTAAGGTCTGGCTGGATCGCGAAGGTGGCAGCAAAATCCACACCGGCGTTGGCTTCTTTGATCACATGCTGGATCAGATTGCCACCCACGGCGGCTTCCGCATGGACATTACCGTCAAAGGTGACCTCTATATTGACGATCACCATACCGTGGAAGATACCGGTCTGGCGCTGGGAGAAGCACTGAAGCTGGCCCTGGGCGACAAGCGCGGCATCAACCGTTTTGGTTTTGTCCTGCCGATGGATGAGTGTCTGGCACGCTGCGCGATGGATATCTCTGGCCGTCCGCACCTGGAATACAAGGCAGATTTCACCTACCAGCGCGTCGGCGATCTGAGTACCGAAATGGTTGAGCACTTCTTCCGTTCCCTGTCTTACACCATGGGCCTGACGCTGCACCTGAAAACCAAAGGCAAGAACGACCACCACCGGGTGGAGAGTCTGTTCAAAGCCTTTGGCCGTACTCTGCGCCAGGCGATCCGTGTGGAAGGTGACGCCCTGCCCTCATCGAAAGGAGTGCTGTAATGAATGTGGTGATTCTGGATACCGGATGCGCCAACCTGAACTCCGTGAAGTCGGCCATTACACGCCATGGCTATGCGCCAGCGGTGAGCCGTGACCCGGATGTGGTGCTGCGTGCAGACAAGCTCTTCTTACCCGGCGTGGGTACCGCGCAGGCGGCGATGGATCAGATCCATGCGCGCGGGTTGGTTGATCTCATCAAAGCCTGTACCCAACCGGTGCTTGGCATTTGCTTAGGGATGCAGTTACTGGGCCGCCGCAGTGAAGAGACCAACGGCGTCGACCTGCTCGGGATTATTGACGAAGACGTGCCCAAAATGGCCGATCACGGTCTTCCTCTGCCCCACATGGGCTGGAACCGCGTTTACGCAAAAGCGGGCGACAGGCTGTTTCGCGGTATCGAAGACGGGGCTTATTTTTACTTCGTCCACAGCTATGCCATGCCGGTCAACCCATACACTATTGCGCAGTGCAACTACGGCGAACCTTTCACCGCTGCGGTACAAAAAGACAATTTCTTCGGCGTGCAGTTTCACCCGGAACGCTCAGGTGCCGCAGGCGCTCAGCTGCTGAAAAACTTCCTGGAGATGTGATGATTATTCCCGCTTTAGATTTAATTGACGGCACGGTTGTTCGTCTCCATCAGGGTGATTACGGCCAGCAGCGCGACTACGGTAACGATCCGCTGCCACGCCTGCAGGATTATGCCGCACAGGGTGCACAGGTGTTGCACCTGGTTGATTTGACCGGAGCGAAAGACCCGGCAAAACGCCAGATCCCACTGCTCAAAAAACTGGTGGCTGGCGTGGAGGTTCCCGTGCAGGTTGGCGGTGGTGTGCGTACTGAAGAGGATGTCGCTGCCCTTCTGGATGCAGGGGTTGCGCGCGTCGTGGTTGGCTCTACCGCCGTCAAAGACCCTGAAAGGGTGAAAGGCTGGTTCCGCCGCTTTGGTGCTGATGCGCTGGTGCTGGCGCTGGATGTCCGCATCGACGAACAGGGTAATAAGCAGGTTGCCGTCAGCGGCTGGCAGGAGAATTCCGGCATCACGCTGGAAGCGCTGGTTGATCTTTATCTGCCCGTTGGCCTGAAGCACGTACTGTGTACGGATATCTCCCGCGACGGGACGCTGGCCGGCTCTAATGTCTCGCTGTATGAAGAGGTCTGCGCGCGTTATCCGCAGGTGGTATTCCAGTCGTCCGGCGGAGTTGGCGACTTAGCCGATATCACCGCGCTGCGCGGTACTGGCGTGCAAGGTGTGATCGTAGGGCGTGCCTTACTGGAAGAAAAATTTACTGTGACGGAGGCGATTCAATGCTGGCAAAACGGATAATCCCTTGTCTGGACGTACGTGACGGCCAGGTGGTGAAAGGCGTGCAGTTCCGCAACCACGAGATCATTGGTGACATTGTCCCTCTGGCAAAACGCTATGCCGATGAAGGTGCAGACGAGCTGGTGTTTTACGATATCACCGCCTCCAGCGACGGCCGCGTAGTGGATAAAAGCTGGGTGTCACGCGTGGCAGAGGTTATTGATATTCCGTTCTGTGTGGCGGGCGGGATTAAATCAGCGGAAGAGGCGGCTCAAATTCTCTCTTTCGGTGCAGATAAGATTTCCATTAACTCCCCTGCGCTGGCAGACCCGACGTTAATCACCCGTCTTGCTGACCGCTTCGGTGTACAGTGTATTGTCGTGGGGATCGACACCTGGTACGACGCCGAAACCGGCAAGTACCACGTCAACCAGTACACTGGCGATGAGAGCCGGACGCGTATGACCCAATGGGAGACGCTGGACTGGGTGCAGGAAGTACAAAAACGTGGCGCGGGTGAAATCGTGCTAAATATGATGAACCAGGACGGCGTGCGTAACGGTTATGACCTGGAGCAACTGAAGAAAGTACGCGCGGTTTGCCACGTACCGCTGATTGCCTCCGGTGGAGCAGGAACGATGGAGCACTTCCTGGACGCTTTCCGCGATGCGAACGTTGACGGTGCGCTGGCGGCCTCCGTGTTCCACAAACAGATTATTAATATTGGCGAGTTAAAAACGTACCTGGCCGGCCAGGGCGTGGAGATCAGGGTATGTTAACAGAGCAACAACAGGCACAACTGGACTGGGAAAAAACTGACGGATTACTGCCAGTGGTTGTCCAACATGCCGTTTCAGGCGAAGTGTTGATGCTGGGGTATATGAACCAGGAGGCGCTGACGAAAACCCTCGACAGCGGCAAAGTCACCTTTTACTCGCGCACTAAGCAGCGCTTGTGGACGAAAGGGGAAACCTCTGGCCATTTCCTGAACGTGGTTAGCATTACGCCAGACTGCGATAACGATACCCTGCTGGTGCTGGCGAACCCCATTGGCCCAACCTGCCATAAGGGCACCAGCAGTTGTTTCGGCGAAGCAAGCCATCAGTGGCTGTTCCTGTATCAACTGGAACAGTTACTGGCTGAGCGTAAAACAGCTGACCCGGCAAGTTCCTATACGGCTAAGCTGTATGCGAGTGGTACCAAGCGTATTGCGCAGAAAGTTGGGGAAGAAGGTGTTGAAACGGCGCTGGCTGCAACCGTGCACGACCGGGAAGAGCTGACTAACGAAGCGTCAGATTTGATATATCACCTGTTGGTGTTGTTGCAGGATCAGGATCTGGATTTAACGGCAGTGGTTGAGAATTTGCGTAAGCGTCATAAATGAAAAAGACCGGGGAAACCCGGTCTTTTTTTGTCTGCAGGTCTGCAACTCAGTCTTTTAACTTGTAGCTTCGCAGTGCATTGCGTCCCAGTACCACACCGGAACCAATAATCCCACCAAGCAGCACCGCCAGAATAAATATAATGGCCTTTTTCGGGCTGTCGCGATGGACCGGCAGATCCGGCTTCATCACGTAACGATAGACATGAATCGTCTCTGGTTTAACGTTCAGATTCTGAATATCAAGCAGGTTTTGCTTAGTCTGGTAATACGCAGGAGAGAAGACCAGCGGACGAGATGATTCGTTATCAATCATCGATTTCAGCGCTTCACTCCCCAACAGGAACATGGTTTCCTGGGTCACATCCTGCGTTTGCTGCATTTGCGGTGAAGTGATTTTCGCCGCTTCAGCGTTTTTAAGTGATTCAGTAATTTGTTTGATACGCAGATCCTTCTGCTCCTGGGCCACTTTCGTCTGGTTTTCCAGAGAGTCGTTCAGGGTGCGGATCTGTTGCTTGATGTTGTCCTTAAGGTCAACATCAAGTTCTTTAGCCGTTTGCTCATCAACCTGCTGAATGTACTGTGCCAGTTGCTTTTGAGCTGCCTCTGCGGATACGCTGGTATAGGAAACACTTAACGGTAGTGCCTGTCCAGTTACTATTGGCCCTATAGTCAGTTTTTCAGGAACTTCCTGGTTTTCAAGCGCTTGTGATAACGCAGAGAAAGAGGAGTTGAAGCGGCCAATAACCCGCGTTTGAATATCGAGCATTGAGGGGGCAGCGCTACCGTAGAGGATGTTCAACGCATTAGAATACGTTGCAATTTGAGCCACATCAGGCTGAGCAATAATCGCGGTCGAGGTCCATTTTTCTTTCGCGACTGATAAATACCCAACAGCAAGAACGATGAAAACGACAACAAACGTTGCTATCGTCCCCTTCCCACGCCACAGTTGCAGCACTAAATCAAGTAAATCAATTTGCTCCGGGTCATTGCTTCGATTGACCAGGCTATTGTTGTTCTGCGTCATACAATCCCTAACAGATAAAAAGGGCAAAAATAGTTATGTGTGCATAGTGTATCTCGTCCTGGCGATTTTTCTATAAGAATCCGATGAGTCATATCAGAAAGATGGGTTATGTAACTGGCATCCATCGCGCTATGATAGACCTAATCTGATGCGCTATGGCATCTGTAAGAACATGTGTTAATGAGGGAAGATATGAAGTTTCTGGTTACTGGTGCAGCAGGTTTTATCGGCGCGAATGTCAGCAAGCGACTCCTTGATGCCGGTCATCAGGTCATTGGCATTGATAATCTCAATGACTACTATGATGTCAGCCTCAAGCTGGCACGCCTGGACCTGCTCAAATCTGACAATTTCATTTTCCACAAGCTGGATTTGGCAGACCGTGAAGGAATGGCCGCGTTGTTCTCTGATGAGAAATTTGACCGCGTGATCCATTTGGCCGCGCAGGCGGGCGTACGCTACTCCCTGGAAAACCCATATGCCTACGCAGATGCCAACCTGATTGGTCATCTTAACGTGCTGGAAGGCTGCCGCCATAACAAGGTTCAACACCTTCTGTACGCGTCCTCCAGCTCCGTTTACGGGCTCAATCGCAAGATGCCATTCTCTACCGATGACTCCGTCGATCACCCGGTTTCGCTCTATGCTGCGACCAAAAAAGCCAACGAGCTGATGTCGCATACCTATTCGCATCTGTACAACCTGCCCACTACTGGCCTGCGCTTCTTTACCGTGTATGGCCCGTGGGGACGCCCGGACATGGCGTTGTTTAAATTCACTAAAGCGATGATTGAAGGCAAAAGCATTGACGTCTACAACTACGGCAAGATGAAACGCGACTTCACCTACATTGATGACATCGCCGAAGCCATTCTCCGCCTGCAGGATGTTATTCCTCAGTCCGATGCTAACTGGACGGTTGAAACCGGTTCACCAGCAAGCAGTTCTGCACCATATCGAATTTACAACGTCGGTAACAGCAGCCCTGTTGAGCTGATGGATTACATTACTGCCCTGGAAGATGCCCTGGGTAAAAAAGCAGACAAAAATATGATGCCGATCCAGCCGGGTGATGTACTGGACACTAGCGCCGATACCCAGCCACTCTATGACGTGGTCGGTTTCAAACCGCAAACCTCAGTCAAAGATGGGGTGAAGAACTTTGTGGACTGGTATCGTAATTTCTACAAGGTTTAAACCAAAAAAAACCCGGCAGCTAGCCGGGTTTTTTGTACGTATCAGACAGAGGATCAATCACTACCGAACAGATCGCGGGTATAAACTTTATCCGCCACATCCGCCAGCTCTTCAGCCATACGGTTAGAGATGATCACATCCGATTCTTTCTTAAAGGCGTCCAGATCACGCATAACACGAGAATGGAAGAACTCGTCTTCCTGCATTGCAGGTTCATAAATAACAACCTGAACGCCTTTCGCCTTAATACGTTTCATGATCCCTTGAATTGAAGAGGCGCGGAAGTTATCGGAACCACTCTTCATGATCAGGCGATACACACCCACCACTTTCGGCTGGCGAGCAAGGATAGAGTCGGAGATAAAATCTTTACGTGTACGGTTGGCGTCAACAATCGCCGAGATCAGGTTGTTTGGAACGGCCTGATAGTTGGCCAACAGTTGCTTGGTATCTTTTGGCAGGCAGTAGCCACCGTAACCAAACGACGGGTTGTTGTAGTGGTTACCGATACGTGGGTCGAGGCACACACCCTCAATGATCTGACGAGTATTCAGCCCCAGGCTCTCTGCATAGCTGTCCAGCTCGTTGAAGTAAGCCACGCGCATTGCAAGATAGGTGTTCGCGAAGAGCTTAATCGCTTCAGCTTCGGTAGAGTCGGTAAACAGCACCGAAATATCTTTCTTAATTGCCCCTTCCTGCAGCAGCGCAGCAAAACGCTCCGCACGCTCAGAGCGCTCGCCAATTACGATACGGGAAGGATGCAGGTTATCGTATAACGCCCTGCCCTCACGCAGAAACTCTGGCGAGAAGAAGACATTATCAATACCCAGCTTTTCTTTGATGGATTTGGTGAAGCCCACCGGAATGGTCGACTTGATAACCATCACTGCGTTCGGGTTAATCGCCGTAACGTCTTTGATGACCGCTTCAACGCTGGAAGTGTTGAAGTAGTTAGTTTTTGGGTCGTAATCGGTTGGCGTCGCGATGATGACATAATCCGCATTGCGGTAGGCATCTTCTTTGTCCGTGGTGGCACGGAAATTCAGCGGCTTGTTCGCCAGATACTCCTGGATCTCTTTATCCACAATCGGGGATTGCTTTTTGTTAAGCATATCCACTTTGGCCTGCACAATATCAAGCGCAACGACCTCGTGGTTCTGTGCAATCAGAATGCCGTTTGATAGACCAACATAACCTGTTCCGGAGATTGTTATTTTCATTCGCTAATGACTTCTGTGGGTTAACTGTACAGATGGCCGCCTGACCATCGCGAAAAACATAACTGTTGGGCTTTGTACCTCCTGGCCGACAGAACTGTCAAGGCAAACCAGGAGGAATCCCTGCCAGTGGACTGACATTCAGACTACTTCGAAGGACAACCACAAATTTTAGTGTAAAAAAAACCCGGAGATCATCTCCGGGTCTTGATTACAGTGGGGAGTTAACTCATTCCATCCACTCAGTATGGAACACACCTTCTTTATCTGTGCGCTTGTAAGTGTGCGCACCGAAGTAGTCACGCTGCGCCTGGATCAGGTTGGCAGGCAAGACGGCAGCACGATAGCTGTCGTAGTACGCCACTGCGGCGGAGAAGGTTGGAACCGGAATACCGTTCTGTACAGCGTAGGCAACAACGTCACGCAGCGCCTGCTGGTATTCGTCAGCAATTTTCTTGAAATACGGTGCCAGCAGCAGATTCGCGATGCCCGCATTTTCAGCGTAAGCATCTGTGATTTTCTGCAGGAACTGAGCACGAATGATGCAACCTGCGCGGAAGATCTTCGCGATTTCGCCGTAGTTCAGATCCCAGTTGTTCTCGTCTGATGCTGCGCGCAGCTGAGAGAAACCTTGCGCATAGGAGACGATTTTACCCAGATACAACGCACGACGGACCTTCTCAACGAATTCCGTTTTGTCCCCAGCGGATTTAGCTTGCGGGCCAGACAGCACTTTAGATGCGGCAACGCGCTGCTCTTTCAGAGAGGAGATATAGCGTGCGAATACGGATTCGGTGATCAGAGACAGTGGTTCACCCAGGTCCAGAGAACTCTGACTGGTCCACTTACCGGTACCCTTGTTCGCTGCTTCATCCAGAATCACATCAACCAGATATTTACCTTCTTCATCTTTCTTAGTGAAGATATCTTTGGTGATGTCAATCAGGTAGCTGTTCAGTTCACCTTTGTTCCACTCAGTAAAGGTTTCAGCCAGCTCTTCATTGGACAGATTCAGGCCGCCTTTCAGCAGGGAGTATGCTTCTGCAATCAGCTGCATATCGCCGTATTCGATACCGTTGTGAACCATCTTCACATAGTGACCTGCACCGTCCGCACCGATATAGGTTACGCACGGCTCACCATCTTCAGCCACAGCTGCGATTTTGGTCAGGATAGGCGCAACCAGTTCGTATGCATCTTTCTGACCGCCAGGCATAATGGATGGGCCTTTCAGTGCACCCTCTTCACCACCGGATACGCCGGTACCGATGAAGTTGAAGCCTTCAGCAGACAGTTCACGGTTACGACGGATGGTGTCCTGGAAGAAGGTGTTGCCACCGTCAATGATGATATCGCCTTTTTCCAGATAAGGTTTCAGGGAGTCAATGGCAGCATCTGTACCTGCGCCCGCTTTCACCATTAACAGGATACGACGAGGCGTTTCCAGAGACTCAACGAACTCTTTCACCGTATAGAAAGGAACCAGTTTCTTGCCAGGATTCTCGGCAATCACTTCTTCAGTCTTATCACGGGAGCGGTTGAAAACGGAGACGGTATAACCACGGCTTTCGATGTTGAGCGCCAGGTTGCGCCCCATCACTGCCATACCGACAACGCCGATCTGTTGCTTGGACATTACATACTCCTGTCAGGTGTGGTCACCGCGACTTATGCGCGGCTAAAATGTGCTGTTGATGTTAACTCAGTATTGTTTAGCTTGGTAGCATCGTCATTTAAGATAACAAACAAACGCTGCTAAACAGCAAGTTTCGTTCATATAGCCAGAGATACTTTTTACGGATAATGCCCGATATGTTTAATTCTTAGCCCTTGAAATATTATAAAGCATTGAGAGCATTGTTTTAGGGAGTAGACGAGGAACAGAACGCATCAAGAAAACGCATATCCCGGGGATGAAAGACTGAAATCCAAGCTTTTTCTTAAGCATAAAAAGCTCCCACTCGCTTTTAATATATTTAATCCCCTTCCTTCTCCCCACCATCCCATTGCCAACACGAGCTTTAACGAGCGAGCTATCGACATTCTCTACTTTATATCCTTTAGCAATAACTCTAAGCCAAAGGTTATAATCCTCCATAAGGAAGTGGTGTTGATAACCGCCAAGCGATAAAATTTTATTTTTTCTAAAAACCACAGTCATATGATTGAATGGGTTTTTTATCTTACAACTCTCACGAATTTCAGCCTGAGATAATGGAACTTTCCTAACTGATTTAATTGTATTCTCGCACACTTCAAATTCATCAATTCCAGATCCTAACAATATAAGGTCTTTATCACTAAAGAAAAGAGGTATTTGTTTCTGAAAACGTTCAGGGAGGCAAATGTCATCCGAATCCATTCGGGCAACAATATCAAATGAACAGTGTGCAAGACCTTTATTTAAAGCATTACCTAACCCAACATTTACTGGCAGCCTGACTATATTGACATTTAATTTTTCAGACCATTTTAATACAACATTTTCCAGGTCTGCATTAAGTGGGCCATCAAAAACACAAACAATTTCCGTCGGCAATAATGATTGATTTGCAAGGCTTGCAAAACATGAGTCAAGATAAACTGGATCTTCTTTGTAGTATAAAGACATTAATACGCTAAATGATCCTGAAGTATCATTCATTAAGATTTACCTGCGCAGATAAGAGCCTAAAGATCATATAGTAAAATGCATAGCACGAAAAAGCATAGAATACATAATCACCAAAGACATAACAACAAGAAAGTCCCGTAGCAAGCAAAATGAAATAATAGACATATCGCCCACTTTTTTTATTGGTCAGGAAAAAACCTTTAAAAAAATCAAAATTAAATCTACTCTCAGCACATCTTTCAAGTGTATTTATAAGAGGAAATAATAAAATCATAAAAATGATAATATAGGAATCATTCAGTCCTGTAAACAACAATACTGGCGAACAATATCTTAAAGTAACCAATATAAAATGCAATGGTATATTTAATCTACTTCTGACTGAGTTATATAGTGCATATGCTGGAATTATTGCCCAACTTGACAGCAAAAAGACCAATGTTTTCTCATAAAAGGAGAGCGCAAGGGTTATTATCAATGCAACAAGAAAACGAAAACAATAAATATTATATTTATTATTTTCATAAAATTGTAATTGCTGATAATCAAGTCTCAATGTTGGCGAAATTTCTTTTTTTATTGTTTCTGCATCATTATATATATATCCAATCTCATATAGGTTATAGACCAAAAGGATACCCAAGAGAGACTTGAATAAATTAATATAATTAAATTCTGGAGACACAAACAAAAAAGACAAAGAAACAGGAACCACATAAATTATAATCCATGAGGAAAGTCTTGCGATTGTCCGAAACCTAGTTTGCTTAGAATACCAGAATGGAAGATAAAAGATATTATAGTCTTTCACAATCACTCGCTCTTAATCAGATCAATAAGCCCATCATAGTTGATAAGTCTAATATTATTATCAATAAATGCTTTTTCATTCTTCAAGTTCGGAACACCGAAACCATAGCTGCACGATTTCAATATTTTAATATCTTGAATATTATCACTGATAAAACAATAAGCATTATTGTTTTGCTCAACATCATCAAAAATTTTATTCTTATTAAAAAGGAGATCAAGGGTGATACGCCCCTGACAGTTGCCGTCTTTGTATGCAAGTTTACTGCTGTAGCAATTAATCGCATAATGCGATGCGACAACCTCGACAATGAAATCTAAGGAAGCAGAAATAATTGTTACCGGAATATGCTTACTTTTAGCACATTGCATAACATCAACAAGCTCCTTATTCTCTATGAAAATGCCATTGACTAGCATCCATTTCACATGTTCTCTAAGAAAATCTATGCTGTATCCATTTAAAAAGCGAATCGCAATTCTTCGATTTAGATCTATTTTAGCTGAAAACAATAATTTAAATATTACCCTCATAAAAAATGAGGTGCTGAGTTTTCTGTAAAACCAATAGCGATTATTTTTGTGGTGGCTAAAGAAGGAATCCAGGAACATGAACGTTGTGTTGCCTTTGATTAAGGTATCACACAAATCAACGTATACATGCTTAAACATTACTTTCTCCAATCAAAAAGTAGCCTGGCAAGGCCGACATATAAATATTTAGACTTAATACTTAATATAACTTTAGGCAGAAGTTTTAACGCATCTTTCTTGGAAGTCGAACCAAAATTAGAGAAATGTTCGAGATAGATAAAATGAAGTGCTTTTTCATAAAAGGCTTCATCTTTGTAATCATTTAAGATTTTTATTTTTTCTAGCATCATCATTTTGTAACGAGTATGAGTGTTATTATCATGAACTCGATACATTGTCAGGAGGTAAGGAATAGTAATAAACTTATAACCTGCATTGAGGAGTTTAAAATATAGCCAGATATCTTCAATTCTGATCTCTTTTGGGAAATTTATTGAGTCATTTTTAAAAACATCTGCTCTATATAATTGCGTTGGGGAATATAAACATATCCTATTCGTCAGTATATCGTTGAGTGTCCACCATTTAAAATCGACCATAGGTAGCAAACCACGCTTGTTGATTGAGCCATCGCTATTGATTCTTATCATATTACCAAAGCAAGCAATGGCCTCAGGTTCGTTTCTTAACGCATTAACTTGTAATTCAATTCGGTTCGATACCATAATATCATCACTAGCAAAGAAACTTACAAACTCTCCACTAGCATATTTTAAACCTTCATTAATCCCGCCTGTAATACCCGTATTATTTTCAAGATAAATTACTTTTACGTTATCCACATCTTTGTATTTTTTTAATATCTCAGGAGTGGTATCCGAAGAGTTATTATCGACGATAATAAGTTCAATATCCTTATAAGTCTGACATAATATACTTTCGATTGCACTTTCTATAAACTGGTCATGATTATAAGATATTATAATGATAGAGACCCTATCACTCTGGTACTGCATGCTTTCTTCTCCTGTCGAGAATTGACAATAGCAAATAGATAATAAAAACTAAAATCAGCTGTGTATTAAACAGCATTGCATTAAAACTACTGAGAACGGTTGTTACGGACACAACGTAAAAACTATAAAAACTCATTGTTAATAAAGTTTTTTCTTTTGCTCTAAAATAGATGCATAACAAACTATTTACTATTCCACCATACATACTTCCGAGAACAATACCCATGTAACCGAAATTAGAAAAAGTCTCATGTGCAAAAAAACCATTTACATTCCAACCACCATTCGCCACCATACTTGGCAAATATTGGTTCATGAATATCTCTGATGCCCTGGCTGTTGGAGTGATATTTAGTATTTTATTAAAAACAGTATCCATACTGGATAAACCCAATGTGTTATGGGAAGAAAAGTAATCTGCCGCATAAAACACCGCTGCCTCTTGAGCTATAAATAACCTCTCAACAAGAATATAAAGAAGGTAGTCAGAATTATCAAATTGGAAAAGAACAACATACATTACTAATATCAAAGAGAATATTGACAATGAGGAAAGCAAATAAATTTTTTTACTAATTTTCCTTACGGATGAATATGATACCAAAAGCCCCAAAAAATAAAAAACCAGAGGTGCTTTCTCTCCGTTTATAGTCAATGTTAATATTGAAATAAAAGTAATGAAAATAAAAAGTAGAAACTGTTTTTTGAATCTTAAATATGAAATAAAACAATAATATGAAAGAATTATAGGTATAACACCTGCTAATGTTTTGAAATATCCAATTCCCGAATAATTTTTTGTCACTTCTAATCGACGTATAGCGATTTGATCCGCAGAAGCTCCCTGGAAGGCCATAAACAATGGCGCTGGATAAATTGATATTATGTAATATACAACTAATGCACAAGATAATATAAAGAGTGTTAGTGTTACCTTACGACTGCTCATCATCATAGCGCGGGAATAATAATTTTCCCAGCGAACGACTCCTGAACGCTGCCCGGAACATAATGAACACAAGACTTCAGCAATAAAAGCAGAAAGAAAGAATATAAAGAAAGAAATAGTAGTGATAAATAAACCAAGACTTTTTGCCTCAGTATTATTTGCGATTGGCTCTATAAAAAATGAATCATCCATGGTACCAGAATGTATTATAAATGATCCAATAACACAGAATAGCAACATAGACCAGTAAAGAACACAATAATAGTTGAGCCTTTTAAAATGAAATACACCCAAGTAGTACCCAGGAATAAAACTCAGCATTATTATAAGGAAATTTAGAGCAAACTCCATCTAGGATGCCTTTTTATATATGGACTGATAAAAGAAAATTGATGTGAATATCAGATATATAAAGTACGTTGCAGCATATGCCAAAGAAAGATAATGCCATGACATAAAATAAACAATTATGATCGTTGATACTGCAAGGACAATCGCTGATAAGATTTCACATGCTATAAAGACCTTCCATTTTTCTTTCGTCAATAGTGCAAAAGAGAAAATCCAGCTAAAAACTTTGAAAAAATCCCCAACCATCTGCCAACCAAACAGCGGCGACATGTTAATAAATGAAGGAGTAAAGAGTATATTTATGATATAAAATTTTAAATAAAAAACACAAAAACACCCAATAGCTGTAACTGGCACTAACAATTTAGATATATTGACTAGCTCGTGCTTATATTTCCTTTTCTCATGTGTTTCAGATAGTTTTGGCAAGTAATATAGGGTTAGTGTAGTTGTTGCTAACATAATATTTATTGCACTTATTCGGTTAATGGCTTCCCAATAACCGGATACTTCCCAGGAAATATTAGTACCTATAAAGTTTCTAAGAAACATCTGAGTTAAAGGAACAGCTAAAGATGAGAACAAAGCCATAAAAGCAAATCGACTAAGTCCTTTGACAATAGACTTGTTTAAATTTCCCGCAAAAAAACGAACCTTGAACCATTTTTGTTTAATAAAATATGAGAAGGTTATTATAAAATTTAATGATTGATTTATTGTTAATGCTATCAAGGCACCTTTCAGGCCCATTGTAAATGCAAAAAGCCCAGTCACTACTAGAACTAATATACTACTTGATATATTAAGCAATACATAAGCTTTTATTTCCTTCATCCCATTTAGAATAGCCATTAAATAGCTATTCAACATCATAAACACAAATGAGGTAGCAAGCCAGTATGAAAGATTATTATCTATTTTGTCATTAAAAAAAATAGTATTTATATCTTTAAAAAAGATCAAAATAATGATTGAAACAAACAAGCTAGAAACAATACTGACAGTTCCAGCAGTTTTCCAAACACCTATTAATTCCTTTTCCTCATTTACATTTTGAGTTGTATATTTTGTAATGCCATTTGCAATTGAGCCTGCGGAAAATGTAGCAAGTGTTTGAACAAAACTCTGATACTGACCTATTATGGCATAACCACCAGGACCGACATAAATAGCTAGGACTTTGTTAAGTCCTAGCATAGTCAGCATTTTAATTATTACAGAGATCCCATTATAAAAACTGACTTTAATTAAATTCATGATTAGCAGTCAAATTTATTTAATACATCAATGACATAGCTAACTTGCTCTTCTGTAAGAGTGGGATCCATTGGAATTGAAATTACTTCGCGGTGTAACTCTTCACTAAGCGGGAAACTCAGCTCCTTGAGTTCTTTATAAGCCAGCTGCCGATGAGGTGGCGTTGGATAATGAATAACAGTCTGGATATCATTATCTGTCAAGTAACGCTGAAGTGCATCCCTGTTCTTTGTCCTGATGACAAAGAGATGCCATACATGATGTTCTTCACAGGTAATAGTTGGGAGTATTATTAATTCATTTTTAATTTCTTTTAAATAGCGATTTGCGATATTCCGTCTAATACGAATATCTTCATCCAAATAGTTAAGTTTTACATTCAGGAAGGCTGCCTGTATTTCATCCAACCGGCTATTCACACCTTTGAAATCATGTTTATATTTTACTTTTGAACCATAATTCCTCAAATAACTTACCGTATCTGCTAATTCAGTATCATTAGTAGTTATAGCACCAGCATCACCCAGCGCGCCAAGGTTCTTGCCAGGGTAAAAACTAAACCCGGCGGCATCACCCCAACTTCCTGCTTTTCTACCATTGATTGAAGCACCATGAGCCTGGGCGCTGTCTTCCAATACTAATAGGTTATTATCTCTTGCAAAATTCATGATTTCGTCCATTGGGGAAATCAAGCCATAGAGATGGACAGGGAGTATTACCCGCGTATTGGCAGTAATTTGGGATTTAATATTCTCAATTGAGAGATTATAGCTGGACTCATCTGGTTCAACTAAAACAGGCTTTAACCCTGCCTCACTGATGGCCAGAATTGAAGCTATATAAGTATTGGCCGGGACAAGTACTTCATCATTTCGTTTTACTTTGCCCAGTTCTTGCCATGCTTTAAGAGTTAATGTCAGAGCGTCAAGCCCATTTGCAACACCTATGGCATGCTTCACGTTACAATACTTCGCGAAGCTTTCCTCAAATGCATTTAATTCTGTTCCTGAGATATACCATCCACTTTCAATAACTCGTACTGCAGCTTTAATTAATTCATTATTATAACGTGCGTTGGACTTCTGTAAATTAAGAAAATCAATCATTCTGCCTCCAAAAATTTCACGATTCTTGCTGGATTACCTAAAACCAGAGCATTGTCAGGAACATCTTTCGTTACAACAGAGCCTGCTCCAATCATACAATTGCGCCCAATCTTTACCCCTGGTAGAATGGTCGAATTTGCGCCAATCGATGAATTCTCACCAATTATAGTTTCATAAAATTGTGTATCATAATTTTTAGAACGAGGATATTTATCATTAGTAAAAGCAACGCAAGGGCCAATAAATACATTGTCATGAACCCTTACACCATCCCAGATATAAACACCCGATTTAATAGTTACTGAATTTCCAATGACAACGTCATTTTCGATAAAGCAGTTAGCACAAACATTGCAATTTTTTCCAATTATTGCATCTTTAAGGACAACAACAAATTGCCATATATTTGTACCTTCACCAATAGATGTTGACTGGACATCACTTAGTTTATGTATAAACATCATTTTGCCGCCAATTTAAATGTATCATAATCTCTGATATAATCAGATTCATCATACTCATTACTGGCTAAAACCATTAATACACAGTCGTCAGAAAAATCTGACATTTCCCTCCAGATTAATGAACTAACAAGTAATCCTTGAGCTGGATTATCCAAAAGAACACTTACTCTTTCGTATCCATCATCTAGCGTAAAACGACACGATCCTCTGACAGGAACAACCAACTGTTTCAGATTTTTATGGGCATGGTAGCCTCTGATCACACCTTTTTTTGTATCAAAAATGTAATAAACACGCCTAATTTCAAAGTCAATATTCTTATCTCTTTCTAAAGAGACAAGAGCCCCCCTATCATCACCATGAACCTGTAATGGGATAAGTTGGATATTCATAAGTCACCCTACTAATTTTATTAAATACTGACCATAATCATTCTTACAAAGTTGCTGGCCTCTTTTGAATAGATTTTCTTTTGTGAGCCAACCATTTCTCCAGGCGATTTCTTCAGGGCAAGCAACCATCATGCCCTGGCGCTTTTGGACCGTTTCAACAAAACTGCCAGCTTCAATCAAGCTATCATGAGTACCTGTATCAAGCCATGCAAATCCGCGGCCTAATAATTCAACATTCAAATTATTATTATGAAGATACACTTCGTTAACAGTTGTTATTTCCAGTTCACCTCTGGACGATGGTTTAATATTTTTCGCAATATTAATTACATCATTATCATAAAAATAAAGGCCTGTCACTGCCCAGTTGGATTTAGGTTTTTTCGGTTTTTCTTCAATACTCAGTGCTTTAAAATTGGCATCAAATTCCACGACACCAAACCGTTCAGGATCCATTACCTGGTAGCCAAAGACCGTTGCACCACTGACTCTGCTACTTGCCATTTGCAGTTTTGGTGTAAAACCCTGGCCGAAGAAAATGTTGTCGCCTAAAACAAGGCAAACTGAATCATTACCAATGAATTCCTCACCAATTATAAATGCCTGTGCAAGGCCATCTGGGCTTGGTTGGATGGCATAACTCAGATTAACTCCAAACTGACTTCCATCACCTAACAGCCTGACAAATCCAGCCTGATCTTCTGGTGTCGTAATAATTAAAATATCTTGTATACCCGCCAGCATTAGCACCGACAGTGGGTAATAAATCATAGGTTTATCATATATAGGGAGTAATTGTTTAGAAACCCCCATAGTAATTGGATAAAGCCTTGTTCCAGAGCCACCAGCAAGAATAATGCCTTTCATTAATTATTATCTCCATATTGTTTAGAAAGCCAGGAAGCATACGCTCCACTTTTTACATTATTGACCCACTGCTCATTCGCTAAATACCACATTACCGTTTTACGAATACCACTTTCAAAGGTTTCCTTTGGCTTCCAGCCTAGCTCATTACCAATTTTCGCTGCATCAATTGCATAGCGACGATCGTGTCCTGGGCGATCTTTGACATAGGTGATCTGATCGCGGTACGAACCTTCTTTTGGCACAATTTCATCCAACAAGTCGCAAATGGTATTAACTACATCAAGGTTCTGTTTTTCATTATGACCACCGATGTTATAGGTTTCGCCAATTTGCCCCTGAGTCACAACGGTGTACAATGCACGGGCATGATCTTCCACATACAGCCAGTCACGAATTTGGTCACCTTTGCCATAAATTGGCAGGGCCTTACCTTCCAACGCATTCAAAATAACCAGCGGGATCAATTTCTCAGGGAAGTGATACGGTCCGTAGTTATTTGAACAATTGGTAACAATAGTAGGAAAACCGTAGGTACGTAGCCACGCGCGAACCAGATGGTCACTGGAAGCTTTTGACGCAGAATAAGGGCTGCTTGGCGCATAAGCGGTGGTTTCAGTGAAGAGTGGCAGCTCGGCTGATGCAAGGTTCTCATCAGGGTGTGGCAAGTCACCATATACTTCATCCGTTGAGATGTGATGAAAACGGAAGGCTTTCTTCACTATGTCATCCAGCGTGGACCAGTACGCACGAGCAGCTTCCAGAAGCACATAAGTGCCGACGATATTGGTTTCGATAAACGCTGCCGGGCCGGTAATAGAACGATCGACGTGGCTTTCAGCGGCCAGATGCATCACAGCATCTGGCTTATGCTCTGCGAAGATACGATCCATTGCATTTTTGTCACAAATATCCGCATGTTCAAAGGCATATCGGTCGCTATCGCTGACTTCACTAAGCGACTCAAGGTTACCGGCATAGGTCAACTTATCCACATTGACGACATTGTCCTGGGTATTTTTAATAATATGTCGTACAACCGCTGAGCCGATAAAGCCGGCCCCGCCCGTCACAAGAATTTTCACGTTATCTGTTCCATCTATTAGACATGTGTAGATATTGGTACTCTGAAACCCTGCTAATAATCGTGATTCCAGAAATTATGCACGCTACCGCCCCTGGCTTGACAGCTACCAGTGCACTGAGCGAAGTTTGAATATGTCATTTGCTGTGGTCTGAAACCGGATCGAAATTGCCGCTAGACAACTGCAAAACTGGCGCTAATTGTCGTCCTATTCGACTGAAGAAACAAGCACAAATCGTTACAAATCAGCCCAAAAACGCACCAGATAACTTGCTGTTATTATTGATTTTTATAATAAAAAACGACAACCACCATTCTGATTACATAATGACTTAACAGAGTAGTGGTTGCCGTTTATGTTAGCGCAGAGGTATATCAGTCGTTAGCCAGCAATTTCTCAATTCGGCTTCGGAACTTCGTCCCTTCCTTCAGGTTACGCAGCCCGTAGTTCACAAATGCCTGCATATACCCCATTTTCTTACCGCAGTCGTAGCTGTCGCCGGTCATCAGCATGGCATCAACAGACTGTTTTTTCGCCAGCTCGGCAATTGCATCAGTCAGTTGAATACGGTCCCAGGCACCTGGCTCGGTTTTTTCCAGTTCGGTCCAGATATCCGCATTGAGGACATAACGTCCTACCGCCATCAAATCGGAATCCAGCGTCTGTGGCTGATCCGGTTTTTCGATGAACTCAACGATACGGCTCACCTGCCCTTCCGTCTCCAGCGCTTCTTTTGTCTCAATAACCGAGTACTCAGAAAGGTCGCCATCCATGCGTTTAGCCAGTACCTGGCTACGACCGGTTTCATTAAACCGTGCGACCATTGCCGCCAGGTTGTAACGCAGCGGATCCGCAGAAGCACTATCGATAATGATATCCGGCAGTACCACGATAAACGGATTGTCACCGACAATCGGGCGAGCGCACAAAATGGAGTGCCCCAGACCCAGCGGCTGCGCCTGACGCACGTTCATGATGGTCACGCCAGGAGGACAGATTGACTGAACTTCCGCCAGCAGCTGACGTTTGACGCGCTGCTCGAGTAACGCTTCAAGTTCGTAGGAGGTGTCGAAGTGGTTCTCTACCGCATTCTTGGAAGAGTGAGTAACCAGGACGATTTCTTTGATACCTGCAGCAACAATCTCATCGACGATGTATTGAATCATCGGCTTGTCGACGATCGGTAGCATCTCTTTAGGAATCGCTTTTGTGGCTGGCAGCAAATGCATACCCAGGCCCGCTACCGGAATGACTGCTTTCAAATTAATCATTATTTCTTCCACCTTAAAATGGTTGACGAAGTATAGACCTGACCAGGAAGAATGCCTGATTAATGAAGTCTACTGCGCCTCATGCAAATCATGTTTCGAGCTGAAACTCACACTACTTAAGCTCATTACGCCTCAAGTGTGACCCAGAATTGTCGGAAACCCTACCGCAAAAGGTAATTAATCGCCTGTTTCCGACAAATCGCACTAATCAGGCGTTACTCAGACATGAAGGTGATGTCATCTTTCTTTTCATGGACAAACTCATACTTCAATGTACGGTCTAATCCCTGAGACAAGGTATACGGCGCGTTAAAACCTGAGCTGTGCACTTTGCTGGCATCGAACTGGGTGGTCGCACAGAATTTTTTTACCCGCACAGAACTGATTGCATATTTTTTTCCGGTGATTTTGCTAAGAATATCAAAGCAATACCCACCAACCATACCCAGTGGGTACGGCAAATGAACTGATGGGATCTTCTTGCTAAGACTCTTTTCAACTTCAGATACTAACTGATTCATGTTCAGATCGGGCTTGTCGACATAGTTGTATACATCATAGCCAGCTTTGACGTTCGCCAGCTTGAATTTGATAAACCCGACAATATTCCCAACGTAAGCCATTGATTTATAGTTGGTGCCTGCACCAACCATAGCAAATTTGCCACCCGCAATTTGCTTCAGGAGGTTGTATACGTTGCCGCGATTACGTTCTCCAAAGATTACCGTTGGTCGCACAATGGTCAAAGAACGTTCCTGAGGCGATTTATCGAACCATTCGCGTAAAACCTCTTCGGCTTGCCATTTGCTTTTGCCGTAGTGGTTGAAAGGATCTTGAGGATGCGTTTCATCAGGATTGACTTTATTAAGGCCATAAACGGCAACTGAGCTGGTAAAAATAATGTTTTTGACATTATTTTTTTCCATTGCAGCCAAAACGTTACGCGTGCCTTGAACATTGACATCATAGTAGAGCGACGTTGGGCTCACATCATCGCGATGTTCAGCCGCCAGGAGCACCACCGTGTTAAACCCTGCGAGAGCCTGATCGAGTTGTTCCTGGTTTCGGACATCACCAGTGACAGTGATATCAGGATAGAAGTGACTTTGCTGCTTATCGAAGTTTGTTACGTCAAATTCATTCCGGGCAATCTCAATCAAACGTGTCCCAACAAAGCCAGACGCGCCAATAAACAAAACTTTATCGTTCATAAACCACTCAATGCGTTATGTGTTCTGGGCAAACCCACGGTTGGTACTATCTTCCGTAAGGCACCGCTCTAGATAAGACGTATGTTGCAAATAATGGCACGGATTATAGACCCTAAATGGGCCGAGTTCAGTAACAAAATTTAGGGGGATCATCGAACTCAACCGAACGTCCCCATCTTAATTTATTTGCCCTGGCTGGGAAGCACAAAATTCAGCCGTTCCGTATTCACCACCAACTGATCGACACGGTCGATATCTACCGAACTCTGCCCTTTCTCGTTTACCGCCTTGATGTTTGCCATCGACAGCAACGTCTCGTCTTTTGCCATAAACTTCCCGCGTACATCTTTGCGCAGATCAAAGTTCATCTTCAGCGCAGGTCCAATAGCAGCCTCCTGCATCACATTGATATTGCGTAAGAAAAGATGCTGTGGTTTGTTGTGCAGTTCCAGCGTGGCGCGCTGTATGTCAACGTTGGTAATGGCGACGAACGAGGTGGCATTACCGGATGAAATCTGTATTCCGCGCAACTTATAGTCAAGCTGACGATTATCAAGGCGAATATCGCTAAGCCTGAAGTTTTGTGGAATCGACAGATAATCCCCCTTTATTACACCATAGCCGATTAACATTCCGGCGCTATTGACCATATCAACATTATCGATGACGAAATTGTCACAGCCATAAATGGCGACGGTGGCGTTGTCTATTCCCGCCTTTTTGCTGAAATCCGGCGTGATATTTTTTGCCTTTATATTCCGAATGATAAAGTGCTTCCCGTTCTCGACGTGCACTAGCTGACGGCAATTGCTGCCCGTGATATTCGCCACCACAAAGTTCTTCACGGTCTGCTTTTCCGGGTAGTCGTTGTCGTAGGTGCTGCCGGCAAGGCCAATACCTATCCCCCAGTTGGTCTTACCGTTGGTGCAGTTGATATTGTCAATCACATGGTCGGAGATCAGGATATTGCGGTCGTTGATGGCCACGTTCCACTCAATGGCATCCCCCTGCAAATGGCTGAATCGACTGTTAGTAATACGGGCACCATCAACCTGATTATAGAACCCCTGGCGCAGAATGGCGTAGTTGGCCTGGCTCACGCTGATATTATCAATCACCAGATTACGCATAACAGCAGGCTGCTTACCGCCGATGAAAATCTGCGCGACAGGGCCAAAACCGCTCATCGCCAGCCCTTTTATCTCGCAGTCAGAGCCGCGAACATCCAGCGTGATGTTCTCCGTGCGTCCCGCGCCTTCGCCAATGACTTTGCTCCCTTCCTGCAGGACAAAACGTCCCCGGCCATTCCCTTTCAATGCCCCCCGGATCAGCAGCGTTTTGCCGTCGGGAATGAAAATCCCGGTATTGATGTTTTCACAGGTGAATCCGGCAGGGACAACGACGGTATCGCCTTCGCTAAACGCTTGCTTAAACGCGGCGATCCAGTCGTTATTGTTGTACTGATTCACAGAGACCGTCTTCCCGGCTGCCGCGTTCGCCGCACGGGAGGACAACAACGGCATGGCTGCCAGGACGGATAAGGAAGAGACAAAGCGGCGTCGAGTCATCTTTTTCAGCATACAACCTCGGTGTTACAACGTTTGCAGCAGGCTCGCTAACTGGCGATTAATCACCTGCTGGTTAAATTCTGCCTCAACTTTTTGTCGGGCATTGTGCAGCACAGGTACCAACGTCTGCGGGTCGATTTCGCTAAATGCGGCCAGACGATCGGCAAGGGCTGGCGCATTGTTCTCAGGCACCAGCCAGCCAGAATAGTCAGACTGGATCAACTCCGGGATCCCGCTGTGTACGGTCGATACCACCGGAATACCGACAGCCATCGCCTCCATCAGTGCCACCGGGATCCCCTCCATATCACCATCGGCTCCGGTCACGGACGGCAGCAGGAACACATCGGCTTCATCAAGCATCACTTTTACCTCGTGGCTCGGCTTGAAGCCCGGCATGTCGACATAGTCTTCCAACTGATACTGTTCGATAAGCGTGCGCAGGCGGCGCTCCCACGGGCCAATACCCAGAATGCGATAACGAAAATCAACGCCGCACGCCTTCAACTGGCGGCAGGCCTCAATAGCCACATGCAGCCCTTTTTTCTCGGTCAGACGGGCAACAGAGATAATCTGCAACGATGTACCCGGCACCTTCACCGGACGCAGGGTAAAACGCGCCAAATCAACGCCCATTCGCGAAACGGTGATTTTCTCCCCCGGGCAGCCCATGCTTTTCAGCCGTCCGGCCCACAACTCGCTGATGGGCAGCATCATGTCGCCGAGGCGAAAAAGCTGCTGATACTCCGGCGTGTAGTGGTTCAACACTTCGCGGCTGGAGATATCAATCCCGTGAAAAATGGTCGCTATTTTGCCGTCAATCACCCCCAGTTCGCGCAGTTTGGCTGCGGTGACGCCCGCCGGACCAAAGTGGGCGATAAACACATCGGCACGGTACGGCTGCGCCGTTTGTCCGCAGATGGCCGAGAGGATCAGATTGCGTGATTCCGCACCGTAGCGCGAAACATTCAGCGCACGCCAGGTCGAGGGACGATGGATGCCACGCAGGGTTTGTCTGGCCCGGTGGCGCAGCTTACTCATTCTTCCGGACGGTTCATCCTGGAGCCAGCGGGTTTTCGCCTCCAGCCCATATTGCGTATAGGCCGCATGGGTGTTTTGCGTATCGCCCTTTTGCAGGGCGATAATCTCCACGTCATATCCCATATCGATAAACGCGGTGATTTGGTTCAGCACAAAGGTTTCTGACGACAACGGAAATTTCAGTAAGAAGAAACCAACCTTCATTTCCCCTCCCCGATGCGCTCAAGGACAGATTTCACCATCCCGATCCCTTTTTCGCGCTCCGCTTTCACCGCCACGGCCAGACGTTCGTTAATGGCTGGTAGCTGTCCCAGGGTATCGCCAACCATCGCCCCGAGGGAACCGTCCAGCAAGTGACGGATATCAACCGCCATCTCAGGCATGCCGAGCTGCTGCATAATGCCCGCTGATTTGTGCTCGTAGTTAATGGCAATTGCAGGCGTGCCAAAGTTCATGGAGATAATCGCCGAGTGCAGACGGGTACCCACGGTCAGGTCGCAGGCCGAGAGCAGCTTGCCCATCTCCAGGTCGTTCAGTTCGTCCATCACCACGTGATAGCGCGATGGATCATTCACCAGATGGCGCAGGTTCAGCGCTACCATACGGTCATCTTTGTTATAACTGTCGATACCGGTACAGGTAGAGAGCGCCAGCACCTGATAACCGCTGTCCAGTATGCGGTTAACCACTCCGGCGAAGGCTTCTTCATATGCCGCCTGGGTCGTGCCAAGACGCTTGTCGAATGGCGCAAGCTCGCGCAGGGTAATAGCAACGGTTTTCTGTTTTGCCACCACATCCAGCCAGTGCTGCACCGCATAGCTTGCCTGGAAACGGTCGTCCTGATGATCCACCAGCCAGGCGGTATCCACACCGTGCTCAACTTTTGAGGTGTCGATATCGCTGCGCTTCATCAGATTAAGGCTCACCGATTCACGCAGGATCAGCGCATCACAGTGGGCAAACACATAGTTCGCCAGTTGGTTAAACTGCGGATCCTGGAATGGCCCCACGCTGTGACCAATCATAAACAGCGGTTTTTTTGCCATAAACGTACAGAGCGCATGCTCAAATTGCGGCACACCATAGAGATCGACAAAGAAAGAGCCACCGACCTGAATAATGGCGTCATAGCCCGACAGCAGGCGAACAAAATCGGTAAAACCTTGTGCAATGGCAATGTTGCGCAGCTTGCCGGTATCAGTGACGCGTGAAAGCAACACCTGGTGCTGGTAGCGACGGCGCAGCACTTTCTTCACCCGCCCCATCACACCGGCAACGTTGTTGTGCTGTTTCATCTGGCTGTAGAGCGGGTCGCCCATCACCGGACGGTTCAGCAACCAGGATGAGCTGACCGGATAACGGCTCATCACATCTACTTCTGTCTCAGGCTCAAGAGTGTTAATTGCATCCAATAAACCGCGCAGAATGGCGCTGTCGCCACGGTTGCCGCAGGTATGGTTGCCAAGGATAAGTAATTTCATAATGGCCTCTTAAAGAATTAGCCTGCGCGAAGCAGCGTTTTCATTTTTTCGTTACGGCAAAACTGGCGCTTCATCTCCACCACCAGCGCATTACGTGACAGCACCATCATCACCCCGAACGCAACCGCACCAGCGACAATCTGCACCGCCAGTAAAGCGACCAGCGGCAGATGGCCGCTGAGCACCACGCCCAGGCCATAGCTGACAACAAGCGTTGGCAATGAGAGATAAAACGGTAGCCACAGGCTGAGGATGTACTGACGATAGCTGGAGCCCAGCACCGGTTTGATCATCACGAAGTAGCTCAGAACGGTATTGATGATCTGCACCATCAGGAAGCCGAGCGTGACGCCGATAGCCCCTGCCATGTGCCCACCAACGATAATCGCCGGAATAAACAGGAAGGTTTTGAACACATTGAATTTGAAGCTGATATCAACGCGCGCTTTTGCCATCAGCAGGGAACCAATCGGGTTACCAACGGAGCGCAGCAGCCCCACCACGCACAGCAGTTGCAGGATGGGAATGATGCTGTCCCACTTCTCGCCAAACACCAGCGGCACAACGTTGCTGGAAACCACCATCAGCCCCAGCAGCACCGGGAAGTTGATAATGCCCACCACGGAAAGCAACTTGTAGAAATTGACCCGCAGCTTCCCGGTATCATCCTGAATTTTGGCGAACGCCGGGAACAGCACGCGGGTGATGATCGGGTTCAGTTTCATCGGCGGCACCACCGCGACGTTGTAGGCCAGGTTATAGCCCCCCGCGACGCTCGCCCCCAGAATGCGCGCCAGCACCAGGGTGGAGAGGTTGGTGTTGACGTAGTTGATGATGCTGTCAGCCGTCAGCCACGCGCCAAAGCGCAGGTTAGATGACACCGAGGCCAGTGAGAAATGCAGCCCCGGGCGGTAAATCTTGCGGCCAAAGAAGCCGAACAGCAGCGTGCGTACGGTTGAGTTCACCAGATACCCGAGGATAGCCGTCATTGCCAGCGGCCAGAAATGGGCGCTCACCACGGTGAAGGTAAAGCCCGCCAGCACGGCACTGGTTTCAATCATGCCGATCTTGTTGAACTCCAGCTCTTTTTGCATCAACGCGCGGAACTGTTGCCCGTGAGGGATCACCACAAAGGCAAACGAGAGCGTGCGCATCAGCGGGGCAAGATCCGGGTTGTTCAGCACACTGGCGATGGTGTCACTCAGCAGGAACACCAGCACAAAAACGACGATCCCAAGCCCAACGTTCAGCCAGTAGAGCGTGGTCAGCTCCAGCTGGCTAATCTCCTTGCGCTGAATAATCGAGTTGGCGATCCCGAAGTCAGACAGCGTATCGGCCAGCGCGATAATCACCAGCGATACGGTCAGCAGACCAAACTGGTGATTATCAATAATGCGCGCCAGCACCGTCATCTGCACCAGCCCCAGGCCGATAATGACAATGGTCGCCATTGCTGACCACTTCGCGCCGCTGATGGTTTTTTCACGTAAGCTCATCTTAGTACGCCGCTTTGTTCACAAAACCTTTGAAGATGGTCAGAAAGACGATCTTGATATCAAACCAGAGGCTCCATTCACGGATGTACTCCAGGTCGAACTCGATGCGTTTTTCCATTTTTTCCAGCGTGTCGGTTTCACCGCGCCAGCCGTTGATCTGCGCCCAGCCGGTGATACCAGGCTTCACCTTATGGCGCAGCATGTAACCTTCAATCAGCGAGCGATACTGCTCGTTATGGGCCACCGCGTGCGGACGTGGCCCAACAATCGACATTCCACCGGTAAAGACGTTGATAAACTGCGGCAGCTCATCCAGCGACGTGCGGCGCAGGAAGTTACCCACCCGCGTGACGCGTGGGTCATTTTGCGTCGCCTGAGTCACCACTTTGTCGTTCTCCATCACCTTCATGGAGCGGAACTTCCACACCATAATCGGTTTACCGTCTATGCCGTAGCGGGTCTGGCGGAAGATAATCGGGCCTGGAGAACTCAGCTTGACCGCCAGCGCAATGCAGCACAGCACCGGGGAGATCAGCAGTAAAATCAGTGAGGAAAGAATGATATCTTCGATGCGCTTAAGCACGCGGTTAATGCCCGACAGCGGCGTGTCATACAGCGGTACCACCGGCACACCGTTCACCTCATCAATACGCGAGTGCAGAATATTGAAGGTAAAGACGTCAGGGATGAGGATCACCGAGCAGGTGGTATCTGCAAGTTTGCGAACCAGACGCTTAATGCACGCTTCCTCGCTCATTGGCATGGCAATATAGACGTTATGGATTTTGCCCGCTTTTGCATCGTCGAGCAGTTGTTCAACATTCCCGGCCCAGTCGGACGAAACGCCTCCCGGTCTGGCATCGTGATAAATCCCTACAACCTCAAGACCCAGCCACGGCTCTTTGCGGAAACTGTCCAGCAGGGCTTGTCCGACCGGCAAGTCACCCGCCACGGCAACATAACGCGTGTTGTAGCCGCGATTGCGCAGCCAGCCCGCGCCATAGCGAATGAGCGAACGGCAGACCACCATGCCGACGCTGGTTAGCAGGTACCAGCACAGATAGGTCACCAGCCGGTTGTCAAAATCACGGCTAAACGCCACCAGCCCGGCGCTGAAAATCAGGCTTAACGTCCAGTTTTGCAGTAACAGCATCAGCTCAGTGGTAATTTTTACGCCGCGCCACGAACGGTAGAAATCGGTTATCCCACCGATCATCTGAAACACCACCAGCGCAATCAGAGCCATCAGCAAATGCATGTACAGGAAGGGTTGGCCGCTCACCCAACACACCGCCCACAATCCACCGACCATGATGGTGATATCGGAAAAACGCTGCACCATAGAGATTAACGATGCATTCGTTCTCGCTCGCTCGCGTTTTTTTAGATTCGTCATCGTTGTTCCTTTCGTTCAAAACCTGCCCCTCACCCCGCCCTCTCCCCAAAGGGGAGAGGGTTAGGGTGAGGGGTAAGGTTTTCGTTTTACTGATTCAACAGCGCCAGAATGTCCTGCGTTCGCGCTTCCATCAGTGGGACATCCGCCCGTGATTCCACATTCAGGCGCACCACCGGCTCGGTGTTTGAAGAACGCAGATTGAAGCGCCACTGCGGGAACGACATGCTGATGCCGTCGGTACGGTCAATTTCCAGCGCGTGAATGGCAAAGTGCTGCTCCACGCGGGCAATAGCGTCGGCAGGTTGCGCCAGTTTGCTGTTGATCTCCCCGCTTGCCGGGAACGCCGCCATACGGTCGCGCACCAGTTCGCCCAGCGTCTGTCCTTTCAGACACAGCAGCTCAGCCACCAGCAGCCACGGGATCATTCCGCTGTCGCAGTAGGCAAAATCACGGAAGTAGTGGTGGGCGCTCATCTCGCCGCCATAAATGGCATCTTCTTCGCGCATACGCTCTTTAATGAAAGCGTGACCGGTTTTGGACATCACCGGCTGGCCACCCGCCGCAGCAACCACGTCAACGGTGTTCCAGGATAGACGCGGATCGTGAATGATTTTCGCCCCCGGGTTCTTCTCGAGGAACGCTTCCGCCAGCAGACCGACAATGTAGTAACCTTCGATAAACTGGCCTTTCTCGTCGAACAGGAAGCAGCGGTCGAAATCACCGTCAAAGGCGATGCCCATATCCGCACCGTGCTCAATCACCGCGTTACGGGTGTCATCGCGACACTCCGGCAGCAGCGGGTTCGGGATCCCGTTAGGGAAATTACCGTCAGGCGTGTTGTGGACTTTAACGAAGGTCACCGGCACGTTCAGCGCCTTAAAGCGGGCTTCCAGCGCATCGACAACCGGACCTGCGGCACCGTTGCCAGAGTTGATCACCAGCGTGAGCGGTTTGAGATTCGCCACATTGATGTAGCCCAGCAGGTGGTCAATGTAGGCTTTTTGCAGGTTGATCTGCTTGTAGCTGCCGCGTTGTGCTTCGTTCACCGGCGGGAAGTCGTTAGCTTCCGCCAGACGCTGCACGTCGCGCAGGCCGGTGTCACCGCTGATAGGTCGCGCGCCCTTGCGCACCAGCTTCATGCCGTTGTAATCCATCGGGTTATGGCTGGCGGTCACTTCGATACCGCCGTCCACGCCAAGGTGGAAGGTGGCAAAATAGATCTCTTCGGTACCGGAAAGGCCGATGTCCAGTACATCCACACCCGCATCCTGCAACCCTTTTGCCAGCGCCAGCTTCAGCGACTCACTGGTCAGACGCACATCACCGCCCAGCACGATGGTCTGCGGTTTTAAATATTCGCCGTACGCGCGGCCAATGCGCCACGCAATATCTTCATTCAGCTCTTCACCCAGCTTGCCGCGAATATCGTAGGCTTTAAAACAGGTTAATTTTTCCATGATGACCCCTTTTTCAGGCAACAGTTGGCCCTGACCACTAAATGGCCAAATTCATTTTTGTCATTTGTAGGCCCGGTAAGCACTGCGCCACCGGGCAAGATGCTAAGGTGCTATACCCGGCCGTAACGATCCTGGAAGCGAACAATGTCGTCCTCTTCCAGATACGAACCGGAGCGCACTTCAATTAAATCGAGAGGAATTTTCCCCGGGTTTTCCAGGCAGTGCGTTGCCCCGAGCGGGATGTACACCGATTCGTTTTCACCCAGCAGTTTGATCTCACCGTCGATGGTGACTTTGGCAGTGCCCGCCACCACAACCCAGTGCTCAGCGCGGTGATGGTGCATCTGTACCGACAGTCCTTCACCCGGCTTCACGGTGATGCGTTTCACCTGGTAGCGGTCGCCCGCATCGATGGAGTCATATTTCCCCCACGGACGGTAGACTTCGCGATGAATATGGTGTTCATGACGGCCATCGGCCTTGATCTTCTCCACCACTTTTTTCACGTCCTGCACGGCATTACGGTCGGCAATCAGCACGGCATCTTTGGTCTGAACGACCACCAGATCCTTCACCCCCACCGTCGTCACCAGGCCTGATTCGGCATAAACGTAGCTGTTTACCGTCTTGTGACTAATCACATCACCGTGATGAACGTTACCCTCCGGGGTATGGGCGCTGATCTCCCACAGTGAGGACCAGGAGCCGACATCGCTCCAGCCCGCATCCATCGGCACCACGACGGCGTCTGCCGTGCGTTCCATCACCGCGTAGTCGATGGACTCTTCCGGGCAGGCGAGGAAGGCGTCTTCATCCACACGAATAAAGTCGAGATCCGGGTCAACCACGTCCATCGCTTTTTCGCAGGCGCTTAAGATATCCGGACGATACTTCTGCAGCTCTTCCAGATAGCGCCCGGCGCGGAACAGGAACATGCCGCTGTTCCAGTAGTATTCACCGCTGGCCACATAAGCCTGTGCGGTTTCAAGATTGGGTTTTTCGACAAACTGCGCCACGTCAAACGCCACGCTATCGCCTTCACCTGGCGTTACCGTGCCACGGCGGATGTAGCCGTAACCCGTTTCCGGCAGATCCGGCACGATGCCGAAGGTCACCAGCTTGCCGCTGTCGGCGTAAGGAATGGCAGCTCGTACCGCATCACGGAACGCGTCTTCCTGCTGAATGACGTGGTCTGCCGCCAACACCAGCATCAACGGATCGCAATCCGGGCTGCTGCGTTTTGCTGCCAGTGCCGCCAGGGCGATAGCCGGTGCCGTATTGCGTCCGGCAGGCTCCAGAATGATATTTTCAGTGAGTTTATTCAGCTGGCGCAGCTGCTCGGCAACGATAAAGCGGTGTTGTTCGTTACAGATCACCACCGGGCTTTCGCACTCCACGCCGTGCAGACGGTTAACCGTCGTTTGCAGCATGGTGAGATCCCCTTTCAGGCAGAGGAACTGTTTTGGATAGAGCACGCGGGACAGCGGCCACAACCGGCTACCAGAGCCACCTGCCATCACAACCGGATACAACGTGGTTTGACTCATGATTTATCCCCGTATATCTGCAATAAATTGGCTCAGCACGTTCTCTTTCTCGAGCGTACGCTCGGCATATTCACGTGCCACCGTGTTCACTTTTGGCATGGCAAGTGCCTGCTCAATTCCACTCACCAGCGCAGAGACTGATTCCGGCTCCACGCAAACGGCGATCCCCGGATAGCTGCTGCATAACTGGCCTAATTCGGTTGCGGCTTCTGCCGTAATCACCGCATTACCGCCCACCGCCAGAATGTTGGTCAGCTTGGACGGCAGCACCGCATCTGCCGCACCGCGCTTTTGCACCACCAGATGGCAGTCGCCCATCTTCAGCAATGCAGGCAGTGCCTCGTACGACTGAAGGGGGAAGAATTTCACATTTGTCAGGCCACGCTCGCTTGCCATCTTCTCCAGCCGCGCTTTCCCACCGCCCTGCCCGACAATCACAAACATCCACGAACGTTTACTAAGCTGTTGCGCGGCCTCGATAACGCTCTCCAGCCCCTGCTTTTCGCCGATGTTGCCGGAGTAAAGAATGATTTTTTGTTCTTCAGGCAAACCAAGCTGGGCACGTAACGCCTGCGCGTCACTTTCTGTCACGTCACGAAAACGCGCCACTTCAGACCAGTTCGGGAAAAAGATCACTTTCTCCGCCGCCACGCCCTTCTCCTGGGCTTTATTCATCATTGAGCGCGAGATGGTCGAAACGTAATCGACGTTATGCAGACTGCTACGCTCAAAAGCGCTGGCAAGCTTCGCAACGACGCCGCTCTTGCCTTTACCTGCCATCCCCAGGCCAAGCATGGCGTCCACTTCATAGTCCTGAATATGCAGCAGGGTGCGCGCGCCGGAGAGTTTGCCCAGCAGGCGCATGCCTGGCGTGCAAAACAGCGTCGGCACCACGCCGATAATGCGATCCGGCTTCCAGCGACGTTGCGCCATCAGCGGGAAGAAACTGCTCAGGGCAAAGCTGCCCAGATGAAGTAAACGTTTTAGCGTCGAGGGCTGCTTCGGCACGTACAGCGGGCAGCGCCACACCGTCGCGGCCCCCTCTTCGCGGCGATAACGCCAGCTGGAGTAGCGCTCGCCCACCTTCCACTCCGGGTAGTACGGCGGCGCGGTAATGACCCGCACGTCATGTCCCTGGCTCGCCATCCACTCGACCATCTCGCCGGTGTATTTCCCGATACCGGTTAGCTCCGGCGAGTAGTTAATTCCATATACGAGGATCTTCATACACTTCATCCTTCAACCTGACTCTGCGTTGGCTGCGTCTGCTCACCCCAGTCACTTGCTTCAGGATCCCCAGTCTTGCCGCCTTGATCCAGGCAGAATGATTTCGTGTAACATCCCGGCACCTCAGCCTGACGTTCCGTGAGGAAATACGCCCGACTGTTGTCATGCACGTTACCACTGGCAAGCAGCGCCTCTGGCGTCAGCCAGCGGTAGTCGTCATGCTGGGAATCAGGCAGACACAGGTCTGCCTCACTCACCCTCAGGCGGAACCCCAGCACGATGTAGTGCGTGGAGAATCCGGTGCCTGAAAAGTTATCGTCATAGAAGTGCTGCCAGACCCCGTAAAACTGGCCCGCTGCCATCGGCAGTTGCAGGCCCAGCTCCGCCAGAGTAAGACGCTCAAAGGCAGTTGCCAGCGTCTCATCCTTCTGCACGCGCCCGCCGGGCACGAACCAGAAGCCCTGTGCAGGACGGTTGGTTCGTTTCCCCAGCAAGAACTCGCCGCGTTCGTTCCCGACGATCAAATCGATTGAGATGAGCGGCGTAGAACGCACTACCGTGGCAAAATCTTCCTGACTTAAAAACATCGTTACCCCCGGAAGCGGTGCTGGTTTTCCAGGAACCACTGGTAAGTGCTGGCCAGCCCCTGCTCCAGTGACACCTCGTGATACCAGCCCAGCTGATGCAGACGGGTCACGTCCAGCAGTTTACGCGGCGTGCCGTCCGGTTTGGTGGCATCAAACACCACGCGGCCCTTGTAGCCCACCACTTTGGCGATGGTCTGCGCCAGCTCGCGAATGGTGCAGTCCACGCCCGTGCCCACGTTGATGTGCGACAGCATCGGCTCGGTGTTCTCCTGCCACACCTCGCGATCCAGCTCCATCACGTGAATGCTGGCAGCCGCCATATCATCTACGTGCAGAAACTCACGCATCGGCGTACCGCTTCCCCACACCACCACGTCCGGTGTGTTCTCGGCGGTTGCCTCGTGGAAGCGACGCAACAGCGCCGGGATCACGTGCGAATTGCTCGGATGGAAGTTGTCATGCGGCCCGTACAGGTTGGTCGGCATCACCGAGCGATAGTCGCGACCATACTGACGGTTGTAGGATTCACACAGCTTGATCCCGGCAATTTTGGCAATCGCGTATGGCTCGTTGGTCGCTTCAAGCGTGCCCTGCAACAGCTCACTTTCCGCAATCGGCTGTGTTGCCATTTTCGGGTAGATACAGGATGACCCGAGGAACAACAGCTTGTTCACGTTGTGCAGATGCGCCGCGTGAATGATGTTGCTCTCGATCATCATGTTCTCGTAGATGAAATCCGCCGGGTACGTGTTGTTGGCAACAATGCCACCCACTTTTGCCGCCGCCAGATACACCTGGTCAATGCGTTCATTCGCAAAGAACGCCTGCACAGCCTTGCTGTCGAGCAGGTTCAGCTCGTCGCGGGTGCGGACAATCACCTCTACGTCACCGCGCTGCTTCAGCTGGCGTGCAATCGCGGAACCCACCATTCCGCGATGACCGGCGACAAAAATACGTTGTTTCGTCATTCTTAAGACTCCAGCGCGATGGCAACCTCGTAGCCATGAGACTTAAGCAGGGAGTGTTTTTTCGCTGCTTCAAGATCTTTGGCCACCATCTCAGAAACCATCTCCTGCAGAGTGGTTTCGGGTTTCCAGCCCAGGGTTTCGTGCGCTTTGGTTGGGTCGCCCAGCAGGGTTTCCACTTCCGCAGGGCGGAAGTAACGCGGGTCAACCTGCACAATCACATCGCCCGGCTTCACGCCCGGTGCGTCGTGGCCGGTTACCGAAACCACAATGCCCTTCTCTTCCACGCCGGTGCCTTCGAAGCGCAGTTTGATGCCCAGCTGTGCTGCGGCCATCTCAACGAACTGACGCACGGAGTACTGCACACCGGTAGCGATAACGAAATCTTCTGGCTTGTCCTGCTGCAGCATCATCCACTGCATTTTCACGTAGTCTTTGGCATGGCCCCAGTCACGCAGGGAGTCCATGTTGCCGAGGTGCAGGCACGATTCCAGACCCTGAGCGATGTTAGCGATCGCGCGGGTGATTTTGCGGGTCACGAAGGTTTCGCCACGACGTGGGGATTCGTGGTTGAACAGAATGCCGTTACAGGCGTACATGCCATAAGATTCACGGTAGTTCACGGTGATCCAGTAGGCGTACAGTTTGGCTACCGCATACGGAGAGCGCGGGTAGAACGGCGTGGTCTCTTTCTGTGGGATTTCCTGCACCAGACCGTACAGCTCAGAGGTGGACGCCTGGTAGAAACGGGTTTTCTTCTCAAGACCGAGGAAGCGAATGGCTTCCAGCAGGCGCAGGGTACCCATTGCATCAACATCAGCGGTGTATTCCGGGGATTCGAAGGAGACCGCAACGTGGCTCATCGCGCCCAGGTTGTACACTTCATCCGGCTGCACTTCCTGCAGGATGCGGGTCAGGTTGGAGGAATCGGTCAGATCGCCGTAATGCAGATGGAATTTCGGGTTCGCGGAATGAGGGTCCTGGTAGATATGGTCAACACGCTCGGTGTTGAACGAAGAAGCACGACGCTTAATACCGTGTACTTCATACCCTTTTTCCAGCAATAATTCTGCCAGGTAAGAACCATCCTGTCCGGTAACGCCGGTGATGAGAGCGACTTTAGACATGTTTATTTTCTCCAACTTATAAGAAATTATTCAGTTTCAACGCGTTCGCGTATCACCACTGCGGGGTTGCCACGGCAAACTTTATTTGCCGGTAGCGATTTAAAAACGCTGCTGCGGGCACCAATAACCGTGCCGTCACCAACAGAGACACCCGGTGCAACAAAGACATCTGTTGCCAGCCAGCATTTTTCACCGATCACAATAGGTGTGGCGGTAATATCGAAATGCGGGCTCATGAAATCGTGACTTCCGGTGCACAAATAACATTTCTGTGACACCACCGAATTTGCGCCAATCGTAATATCGCCCAGGGTATAGAGCACGGCGTCGTCCCCGACCCAGGCATAATCCCCAAGCGTTAATTTCCAGGGATACGTAATTTTGACCGATGGACGAATAACTACGTTTTTTCCGATTTTCGCACCAAACAGGCGTAATAAAAATGCTCGCCAGCGATACAGTATTTGCGGAGACCAGGCAAATAAAGTTGCCTGTACCGCCCACCATAACTGCACTTTAATACCGCTCCTGCCGCGAAAATCTTTCGGCACGGAGAATCCTTTTAAATCCTGCATTACATTTCCTTATATTTCAGACTTTGTTATATAAGGCTTTCGCTTTACCCGTCGTTTTCAGACGCAGAAAATAAGACAATTCCGCCCAAAAGCCCGGCATGCGTAATATCTTACGCTGGACGTTTTTGGCATCCTGGCATAATTCAAGATTATTCGAGGTTGACACCCCACCCATTGAAAATTCAGACACCAGACCGTTAATTCGACAGAATGGATAACCTGACTTATACAAACTGGCGGCCAGTGCATAATCTGATGACACTTTATACTGCAGATCGTAAGGTTGTTTTTTCAGCCCCTTTACCGGGAAGAAAATGGCCTGATGGCTGGCGGGCAAGCTGTGATAGATATACCAGCCCGGTTTGGCGCTACGCAGTACTTTATTACCGTCGCCAAAATCGAGCAGCGCATCACCAATGTACATCGCCTCTTCTTTCTGGCGAGCCAGCTGGCGGGCAAACAGCGCCACGTCATCATGGAACACATCACCGGAATTGAGGAAGATAGCATACCGCCCTTGCGCCATCGCGATGCCTTTATTCATGGCGTCGTAGATACCTTTATCTTTCTCGCTGATGTAACGTAAGTTGAACTCACCGTTGAGTTTTTCCAGAAACTCCGCCGTGCCATCGTTCGAACCGCCATCGACCACGATCCACTCAAAGGTGAGGCTCGGATCGCGCGCCAGATTGCGCAGCGAGCGCCAGGTTTTTACCACCCCTTCGTAGTTGCGAAAGGCGACAGTAACAACGCTAAGAAACATAAAATCACCTCGTCATGAATTCGTAATATTTAGCGCCTTGCGCAAAATAAACGGACAGACAATTAAGAATGCATATTCCGGGCTAAATATTGACCCTGTAAAAAACAGCGACACGGGCGTAAAAAGATAAAGCTGCACGCGAAAATTTTGGTTATCACCAAACGCGTTAATCATCATTTTGAATACGTTAAACAGATACCACAATGTCAACAACAGGGCGAACCACGAAAAATAAATAATTAACAGATACAGGCCATTGTCTATGGTTTTACCGACGTCCGCACCGTTAAAGATTCCGAATGATGCAACATATTCATAAAGTGAGCCGAATCTTACTACACCATCAATGTGGGTTAAGGAATAACCCACCATCACCAGCGGTCCGATGATGCGATAATAGGATGATGAACCTTCTGTTCCCAAATCTCCCAGACGTTCAGAGATGTATGGGAAGGCAAATATCACACCCACCACAAACACCGTCAGGGAAATAATCGCCAGCGGCAATTTTTTCTTAATCGCCTCTTTGTTCAGATACTGGAACGCCCACTCCAGCAGGTAAAACAGGATAAATGTCATTACCCCGGAAAACGATCCTGACAGAACAATCCCTGCAAGAATCATAGCATCGGTCTTAGGCGTTTTGATACCAAACTGTTTGATGCTGAGCCAAATTGAGATTAATGCCAGAGCAAAAAACGCCGGTTCAAAATAGAGTGCGGTGGTACGCTTTCCGCCAAACTTAATGAAGTTCAGAACGTAACTGTTACTGTAAATGAGATATTTCGAAATAATCTCCATCAGGCTACTGCCACCGGTCAAAATAATTTGCGCCATCTCCAGTGCAGCAAGCATAACAATTAACGCAACGGCAATATAAAAGAACCTGAGGATTTTCCGATAATTGTGCGGTGATATCGTTTTAAAGCGAATACTCCAGACCATGCCAATAATAATGACGATATAAACAAACAGCATGGTGGAGGTGACGTATTTACTGGCATCCAGCGACTGACCAAAGATGTAGTTAAAGGCCGTCAGCCCTGACCCGATACCCAGCGCAATCATCAACTTCTTCAGGTTGATTTTCTCGACGTACAGCAAAAGCAGAACGGGCAAGAAAGTCACGATGGTAATCGGGAAGCTTTCACCCAACTGAGCAATCTTGACATTGACCAGCAGGTAAATCAGCGGCAGCAGCAGATAACTACAGATTCTGATAGAACGAGACATACTCCTCCAGCATCTGTTGTCCACTGTAGGCCTTGCGGCTGCGGTTGCGGAACGATTCCAGGCTCGTGCCAAACACGGCTTGCGCAATATCGGCCTTCGTCATCTGCACCAGCGGCAATACCTCCTGCTCCGCGAAGGTTTTCCCGCCCGATTTTTCCAGCACTTCACGCGCCGCATCGCTGTGGGTGGCAATCACCGGCACACCAATGGAGAGCGCTTCGCACAGGATCAGCGGGTAGTTATCCACGCGTGAGCTAAACACCAGCGCGTCCATGCCGTTCAGGGCGCTCATCAGTTTGCGCTTGTCAGTTTCAAACCCGTGGTTCACCACGTTTGCCCCGATGAACGGGGAAAACTTACCGAAGGTATGCAGTTCAATGTTGTCGCCCAGCGCCATGATGTCTTGCACCAGTTGCTGATTGGTTTTACCGTCGTAGCGCAAATCATGCGCGACAATAGCAATTTTCGGTTTGCCCGTGGTTTCCGCCACCGGCGTCAGCTCCGCCAGAATCTCTTCCGTCGCCACATCGATACCGTTGTTAATGATTTTGCAGCGCCCTGCGCCGTACAGACTGTTGAATGCGTCCGCCACGTGCTGGCTTGGGGAGATAAACGTGCAGCCAAGCGAGATCATGTCGCGAAACAGCTGACGTTTTCCCTCTACCAGCTGATATGCGCGATCAATGCTGACGGGTGGATAGTTGGTCAGCGTCGGGCATTTCTGACAGTTCGTTTTCCACCCTTCACAGCCGTCGGTAAACGCGCAGCGTCCGGTCACACTCCAGTGATCGTGCAGCGTCCAGACAAACCGGGTGTCCGGTTTATGCGCCTGCACGTTCTCGCAAAATGCCACCACCTCTTCCAGCTTCAGCCAGTAGCTGTGCAGCACGTGAAAATGCAGCACTACCGGGCCGGTGGTTCGCGTTACAGTGCGATAAAGGTTATTCAGGTTACCGAACAGATCGCGGTTAAACAGACGAAACAGTGCAATGTTGGCAATAGACGTCAGGCGCGGCGTCTGCTTCAGTACCTGCGGATAGTTATCGTGGCTGACGCTTTTCTTGCCGCTCTTGCCGTAGCCGTAGACAAAGCGCGACTGTAATCCTTTTTGCAGCGCACGCTGATGCAGATCCAGCGCTACACCGGCCGCCCCGCCTTCCGCGAGGCGCACGTTAAATTGCAGAATGTTCATTTGATCACCTTCACCCGGGCTTTTTCTCCCACCACCAGTGCGTTATCCGGAATGTTGTCCAGCACCACGCTACCTGCACCCACGGTGACGTTATTGCCGACAGTAATGTCGCCAATGATCACCACGTTGGCTCCCAGCTCGACGTTATTGCCGATAACCGGGCACGCCAGACTGTCCGGCCCACGGTTGCCGATGGTCACCGCGTGGCGAATGGTGAAATCATCACCCGCAACCACAAATTTATTAATCACCACTGCATAGCCGTGGTGAATGGTGAAGCGGCGGCCAATGGTCGCGGCAGCCTGAATTTCATAACCAAAAATGCATTCGGTGATGATGCGGTACAGCACCAGAGCCGGTGCCGCCCAGATATTGTTCAGCACATTTTTTTTGCGCCACACCGAGCAAAAGTGCGCGATGCGGTACGCCAGAACCATGCAGCATGGGCGCAGGCTCCAGCTGTTTGCGCGGCAATCTTCCAGAAACATTATTTCCCCCGAAGCCCATCAGCCAGGCGTTTGCTATTGCGCACGGAAAACAGCGTGAGCAGCGTGCGCCAGTTCATGCGCTTATTGCGGATCTGATAGAGGGTAAAGAGCTGATACTTCCGGCTGGCACGGTCAAACTTGTCCTTGTGCTTGCGGTAAAAGTGAAAGTAGCCCGAGAATTTTTTCGGCGAGGAGGTGATTTGCATCTCCCCGTGGTTGATGTGCAGGATCTGCGTGGCCTCTTCCACTTTCCACGGTTCACCATATTCCACCACCATCCGCAGGAAGATGTCGTAATCCTGCGCGGCCTTCAGTTCGGTATCAAACAGACACGCTTTAAAGCGCCATGCCCAGGTAAACACCTGATTGCCAATGATATTGCGCTTATAAAACAGACGGCGTGAGTACGGAGATTTCGGGTACAGCGGCAGACTCGCGGGCTGAGCGTAGACTTCACCCTGGCAGACATAGTCGTTGGCATACAGGAAAGCGTGCGTAACCAGCTGCTGTTGATGCGACAGGAAGATCGACAAACGATTTGGCGTCCATTCATCATCATCGTCAATACCGGTCAGATACTGCCCTTGCGCCTGCATAATCGCCTGATTACGCACCGCACACGCCCCGGAGTTGATGGTGTTATGCGTATACATCACGCGCGGATTGTTGAGATCAGACACAAATTTCTGCAACTGTTCATACGAGGAAGAACAGTCATCAACGACGATCAGCTCCCAGTTATCATAATCCTGTCGTAGTACGGATTTGATTGCGCGGATCGCCAACTGCTGACGGTTCCATGTCGGCATATAGATAGAAATCAAAGGGCGTTGTGTGGTCATGGTCTTTCCCGAATGAGTTCGATGCCCTCACCCCTGCCCTCTCCCAAAGGGAGAGGGGGGGATGAACTTTTATTTGCTGTCCGATTTATATTCGTACTCGTAGTACCCGTAATCCTGATAACCACTCGCGCGACGGAAGATGGAGTTCAGGATCACCCCTTTCACCTCAATACCGTTCTGTTCAAAACGGCTCAGGCTGGTTTCCACCTCTTTGATGGTGTTCACCGCATAGCGCGTCACCATCAGCGTGGTACCTGCATGGCGGCCCACAACGGCAGCATCGGTGACGGCCAGAATTGGCGGTGTATCAATCAGCACCAGGTCGTAGTGTTTGCTCGCCCACGCCACCAGTTGGCTAAAGCGCTCACTCATCAGCAATTCAGAGGGGTTAGGCGGTACCTGTCCACGCGGGATCAGGTCAAATTTCGGGATCGAGGTCGGTTTAGCACTTTCACTAATCTCCCCTTTACCGAGCAGGATTTCCGACAAGCCGTTGACGTTGTTGGTGCCCAGCAGCTCGTGGGTGTAACCCTTACGCATATCGCAGTCGATCAGCAGCACGCGTTTATTGGTCTGGCTCACCACCGCCGCCAGGTTGGCACAGACGAATGTCTTACCAATCGACGGGCTTACACCGGTCATCATCAGGACGTTATTTTTAGCCTGCATCATGGCAAAGTGCAGGCTGGTTCGCAGGCTGCGCACCGCTTCAATCGCCAGGTCAGTTGGGTTACCCACCGCCAGAAGCTGGCTCTGTTTGTAACGCTTAACGCCCTTCACGGTTTTGACGCTGTCATGCGATTTCTGCCACTCGGACAGAGGAATGCTGGCATACACGCTGATGCCATTCTCTTCCAGCGCCTGTGGGCTTTCGATACCACGGTTGAACAGCGAGCGCAGCAATACGCCGACGATGGAAAGCATCAGGCCAAGAATAATGCTGCCGAGAATAATCAGCGCTTTCTTCGGCTTCAGCACACCAGGCTGGGTAATTGCCGGGTCAACGATACGCACATCGCCGACGGTGCTGGCTTCGGTGATTTTCAGCTCCTGCTGTTTATTCAGCAATTGCATATACACCTGCTGACCAGATTCCACGTCGCGGGTCAGACGCACAATTTCCTGCTGCGTCTTTGGCATCGCGGTCACGCGGTTATTCAGCTTCGCCTTCTCTTCTTCCAGCGTCTGGCGTTTTTCCAGCAACGTGCGGTAGGCCGGGTGACGTTTGGTGTAGAGCTTGGAGATTTCGGCTTCTTTGAAGGTCAGTTCGTTGAGCTGTGCGTCAATGTTAACCATTGAATCGAGAACCGATTTTGCTTCCAGCGGTAAATCAACGGAATCTTTATCCTGACGATAGGCATTCAGTTTATTCTCTGCATCATCCAGATGAGCGCGCACCTCTGGCAGCTGTTTCGCCAGGAAGGCGAGGCTTTTTGCCGCTTCCGCCGATTTACGCTCCACGTTCTGCTCAAGGTAGTTGCGGGTAATGCTGTTGAGTACGTCGCGGATTTGATCTTTATCCTCACCGGTAAAGGTCATGCTCAGAACGCCGGTGTCCTTACCATTTTCGGTGACGGTCAGGTTATTTTGCAGATTATTGATCATCCCCAGCGTGGAAAATTTGGTGACCGTAAACTCACCCCCTTCCTGCGCCTGAATGCTGCTCACCATCATGCTGACGCCGTCTTTGGTGAGCATCTGCCCCACTTCACCCCGCGCACTAAAGCCCGCATCGCTGGTCAACTGATACTGTTGCGGGCTCAGCACGGTCAGGGTAAACGTCTGATCCGCGCCCCCTTTCGGCAGCACAAAATCCGTCACTTTCACAGTGTCATTGCTGCGGCCCATCAGGCGATCCCAGCCCGCACCAAATACCGGGAAGGTATTTTTGGTGACGGAAATATCCAGTCCCAGGTCGTGAACCGTTTTACCGAGTACCAGACGCGACTGGATAAGCTGAATTTCGGCGTCTGATGCCGGGGGCTTGTTGGCCAGCGCGGAACCAATGTCCTGCACCAGCGAGCTACCGGTGTTCTGCTCAATCTGCATCAGCGCATCGGCGCTGTAGATTGGCGTCGCGAACAGCGTATAGACAACCGCCGCAGCGGCAAATACGGCGGTGATCCCAATCACCCACCACTTCGCTTCTACAACGGTGCCGACCAGGCGACCAATATCAATTTCATCACTGCCCGAAGTCGGGGCGGCAGAAAGTTTTGTTTTTTCTGTCATTGTTATCCCTGCTGAGCTTTCAGTGCCTGCGCCCACTGACGGGCAGACTGGTCAAGTAAGGTGTATACCGCTTCAAACGCCTCACGACTTTTGCGATACGGATCGGGGATTTCACGTTCATTGTCCCAGTGACCAAACAGCATCACCTTGCCGCGCATCTCCGGCGCGATGTCGCACAGCGCGTGAATGTGGCGTTTTTCCATCGTCAGGATCAGGTCATACTCCCGGCACATCCGGCCGGAGACCTGGCGGGCGCAGTGCCCGTCAAGGGAAAGGTTGTGACCGTTGGCAACGCTGGTGGCACGTTCATCGGCACTTTTACCGACCAACGCACCAAGCCCTGCGGAGTCAACGGTGAGTCCGGGCTGATAATTTTTCAGCAACCGTTCCGCCGTCGGGGAACGGCAAATGTTCCCCACGCATACCACCAGAATTTTGTTAAACATCGCGGGTTACCAGGTATGAATGTCGCGCGCCGTATCCGTCATGTAGCGAACGCCACTGATGGTTGGCAGCAACTGGTTGATCAGGCGGTTCCAGCGGGCAACTGGCGCGGTGGTGACATACACCACATCGTATGGCTGCAGGCGGAACGACGTTGCCATTACCAAAGACGTCGCATCAGACATATCCAACTGGTAGATATTGGCAATCTTGCCTTTGGCGCTGGCGTCGTTCTTCAGCGGACGGATCACGAAGATACCGCTGGCGTTGGAGGACGTCAGATCGATGCCTTCCGCATTGCCCAGCGCTTCGGTCAGGGTCATACCGCTGAAGTCCATCTTGAGGGTGCTCTGCTTCTTCACTTCGCCCATCACGAACACTTTCAGATCGTCGTTGCGTGGTACGTAGAGAATATCGCCCGGATAGAGCAGACGGTTCTGGGTCAGGTCACCGTTTTGCATCAGCGCCTGCAGGGAAATGCGCTGCTCTTTGCCGTTATGCGTGAGTACCACGTTGCGCCAGTCAGCGCCGTCGGTTAAACCGCCTGCGGCGTTAACGGCGTCCAGCACGGTGAGGGGGACGTTGGTAATGGCCTGCTGGCCAGATTTGTTCACCTGCCCGGAGATATAGGCTTTCTGCGAGCGGAATGCGGCGATATTAACGTCCACCTGCGGGTCAGCAATGTACTGCGCCAGGCGGCCGGTAATATCACTACGGATCTCGGCGAGCGTTTTCCCTGCAACATGCACTTTGCCGATATAGGGATAGAACATGGTCCCGTCAGACTGCACCCAGTTCCCGGTATCGCTTGAGCTGCGATACTGGCCCGCCGGAGTTGTCAGTTCCGGGTGGTCCCAGACGGTCACGTTGATCACATCACCTGGCCCTACGCGGTACTGATAAGAGGCTATTTCCTGGTCCAGAGACATATTCGGCTGGGCAACATTTGGACGTGGGCGTAATTGTTCGACCAGACGCGGCGTCAGCGGATAAACATTCACCATTTTGTCGAGGTCAAAATCAGCATCCTGCTGTTTGATCACATCCTTGCCCATTGTTGACATATTGCTGCCGGGAAAGACCGTACAACCACTCATCAAGGTCACCGACACCAATAATGGCATCAATTTCATTTTGGATTTCATCATTGATTATTTATCACTTTGGCAGAGTAATTACCCTGTGAAATTTAAATAAGCCCGGGTCTTTTGGCTTTCAGCATGCAGTTAATCAAATAGAAATATAACTGGCATCAGTCCTAAAAAAAGCTTATTCACCCACTGGCTATTGACAGAATAATCGAGGCTGATTCACTCGCGTCCGGGCACGCTACCGCCCTTGGCTTTCAGTTACCAATCTACTGACTAAACAATATGTTATGGAAAGACACCCTCTTGAATCAGGTCTTATAGCAAATATACCAACCACTTCAGAGAAGTTGCTGATAATGAATAACCGAGACTAAAGACCGGAACAATAATAGCAACAAGGAGATTTAACATTTGATGCTGAGGGAATTGTTGCAGCTAACCTAATAGCAGGCAAGAAGACATCCGCCCTGATAACTATTTTTAAGAATAATATTAAGAGCAAATTTTTCACATTTTAGGATTTTCTTTATATTGACAAAAAACACATTAAAATCATTAATTGCGATATATCCTAAATATCTCACTTCATAATCAAATATACGCCTTTACCTTATGTACAGTATTCTCAGCATATTTTCTTTTTCTCCCGCTTATTAAGAGAAATCTCACCCTGGCATTGCAATTTCCTCTGGTTTTATCCATGATCAAAGTGTGACATTGGTCATATAACAGAAGGTATTGCTATTACTATGGAATGGATTGCCGATCCATCACTCTGGGCCGGGTTGGTTACGCTGGTCGTCATCGAATTAGTACTCGGTATTGATAATCTGGTCTTTATCGCCATCCTCGCCGAAAAATTGCCACCTTCGCAGCGTGACCGGGCGCGCGTGACGGGTTTGTTGCTGGCGATGGTGATGCGACTGTTGCTGCTGGCGTCAATCTCCTGGCTGGTCACGCTGACCACGCCGCTGTTTACCGTTTACAACCTGAGCTTTAGCGCCCGCGATCTGATCATGCTTTTTGGTGGGTTGTTCCTGCTGTTCAAAGCCACGGTAGAGTTGAATGAGCGGCTTGAAGGGAAAGACAGTGAAAACCCCACCCAGCGCCGGGGCGCTAAATTCTGGCCAGTGGTCGCGCAAATTGTGGTGCTGGATGCGGTCTTCTCGCTGGACTCGGTCATCACTGCCGTCGGGATGGTAGACCATCTGGCCGTGATGATGGCCGCCGTGATTATCGCCATTGTACTGATGGTCATGGCGAGCAAAGCGCTGACACGGTTTGTGAACAGCCACCCGACCATCGTCATCCTCTGTCTGAGCTTCCTGCTGATGATTGGCTTTAGCCTGGTGGCCGACGGTTTCGGATTCCACATTCCAAAAGGCTATCTGTACGCCGCCATTGGTTTCTCGGTCATGATTGAATCGCTTAACCAGCTGGCGATTTTCAACCGCCGTCGTTTTCTGTCTGCTAACCAGAGTCTGCGCCAGCGCACTGCCGACACGGTAATGCGCCTGCTCAGCGGACAAAAAGAAGATGCGGAGCTGGATGCCGCATCCTCCGCGATGCTCGCCGATCACAGCGACGGGCAGATTTTTGACCCGCAGGAGCGGCGGATGATTGAGCGGGTGCTCAATCTGAACCAGCGTTCAGTCAGCAGTATCATGACCTCACGCCATGACATTGAACATATCGATCTGGCCGCCCCGGAAGAGCAAATCCGCGCGTTGCTGGATAAAAACCAGCACACCCGCGTGGTCGTCACTGGGGAAGAAGAGGAAGAAGAGCTGCTGGGCGTCGTGCATGTTATCGACCTGCTGCAACAACAGCTGCACGGCGAACCACTCAATCTGCGCGCACTGGTGCGCCAGCCGCTGGTGTTCCCGGAAACGTTGCTGTTGCTCTCGGCTCTGGAGCAGTTCCGTAACGCGCGCACCCATTTTGCTTTTGTGGTGGATGAGTTTGGTTCGGTTGAAGGGCTGGTCACGCTCAGCGACGTAATGGAAACCATCGCCGGTAATCTCCCCAACGAGGTAGATGAAATTGATGCGCGCCATGACATTCAGAAAAATGCGGACGGTTCATGGACGGCCAACGGCCATATGCCGCTTGAAGACCTGATCCAGTATGTTCCCCTGCCTCTGGATGAGAAACGTGAGTACCACACCATTGCCGGTTTGTTGATGGAATATCTGCAGCGCATTCCGGTACCCGGTGAAGAGGTACAGGTCGGGGATTATCTGATTAAGACATTACAGGTGGAGAACCATCGCGTGCAGAAGGTACGGTTAATACCGCTACGCGATGAGGAAGAGATGGATTTTGAGGTGTAAAAAAGCCGGGTGGAGGCTACGCCTTACCCGGCACAACAGACATCAAAGCTTATTGAGCAGCTTCTTCGCATCTTTCCCTGTCTGTGAATCCTTATTCCGATCCGCCCAGTCGTTCAGCCGACGTTTGGCTTCATCCTGCAGATGCTTACGCAGGATCTGATCCACCTGAAGGCTGTAATTCAGCGCCTGCCATTTGCCGTACACGCTAAGCGGGATCGGCGTCTCTTTCAGGAAGTCGACCAGTTTGCTTTCACCCTGCCAGCCGGAAAGCACACGCACGTTAAAACGGGTATCTGCCGTCTCTTTCACCAGATCCAGCGAGCCTTCGCCCGTTAACGACAACAGGGATGAAGAGCCCTGCATGCCGTCCAGAGAGAGCTGCCCGTTGTCCAGCGTCAGGTCACTGGTAAAGCTATCGAGACGCGTTGCGCTGTCGTAATTTTCCTGGGCCTGGACGTTACTGCTGCGTTCAACCGCCTGCTGAACCAGTTGCTGGAAGTTGAGTCCTTCCATACGGCTGTCTTTTAGCTCAACGTGAGCCTGCCCCTGCCAGTCGCGGCGGAAGGCGTCAGCATCGATCTTCGCCCCGGAAAAGTCCCCGGCCAGCGTCAGCTGCCCCGTCATGGATATCGGGTAGTTAAAGGCTTTCAGGATCGTACCAATCTCAACGTTGTCGAGACGCGGCTGGAACTCCGCGCTGGCGGGTTCTGTACGCACATCCAGCGAGCCAGGCAGAGAAACATGCCCGGTCCCCATTTTGCCGCTCAGCTCGGAGACAACCAGCAACCCGTTATGGTTAAACATCTGGCTGCTCACATCGGTAAAGTCAATGCCGCGCCAGCGCACGCTGTTGGCTTTCAGCAGAATGTCTGCCGTGAACCCGCGCAGACCGTTATAGTCTGGCTGATCAATATTGGAGGAGATAACCGGGCGCGTCTGTTTCATCTGACTCTGCCCCGATTGCTGCACATCACTGTCCGGTGCGGCGGCCTGGGTCACGAGCAGGTTCTCCAGGTTCAGATTATCAAACTGCAGGTTCAGCACCCATTTCGGCTTCTGTTCAAGAGAAACACTCGCCTGCCCTTTCAGGCTGCTGTCGTTCGCCTGCAGGTTAAGGTTATCCAGCTCCAGCTGTTTTTGTTCTTCACGCCATACGGCTTGCAACGTTCCCTGGCCGGTAATTCCCTGAGCAGGAACATCGGCCCCCGTCAGTTGCCAGTTCAGTTGCTGAATATCTGCCGTGAGCTGGTGCGGATAATCCGACGCATTCACGCTGGCATTCAGCGACAGGGTCAGATCGCGCTGATCGCGGTTTACTCGTCCACTGAAATCCACCGTGGCACGATGGTGCGCGTCCTGCTCCATCTTCAGGTTAATGTTGCGTACAGTGACCTGATCATTATCTTCATGCTGGAAAACCAGCACACTGTCGGCCACTTTCAGTTTACCGATATCAAATGACCAGCCTGTATCAGACGCCCCATCTGGCAGGGTGTTTTCACGTGGTGCAACCGGCGCATCCGCGTTTCGCACGGCTTCAGTTTGTGGGGTAAGCTGAATGACCGCGCTTTTCAGCATCACCTGGTCTACCTGCAACTGGTGTGAAAAGAGCGGGAACAGCGCCACATCAAGACGCATGTTATCGGCCGATACCAGCGGCTGAGTGGCCCCCGGTGCGGTTAACGACATACGGCCTGAGAGAATGCTGAGTTGCGGCCAGACGTGCCACCGCAGCGGCCCATCCAGCTTCAGTTCATAACCGCTGCGCGCTTCAACCTGCCGCACCATATAGGCACGGAAATCATTAGGGTTAACCAGCAGAACCAACGCTGAAAGGCCAGCAACCAGCACCACCAGCAATATCATCAGCGTTGTCAGAACTCTTCTCATGGCATCCTCAGTGGACTAACGATCAGTCTTTATCAATACGACTGGCAACCGCACCCTGCTGGTCGCGATATTTTGCATCCTGACGGCGGTTATAAGGACGCTCTGCCGGACCTGTCAGGGGTTCAAAGCTCAGCGCGCCAATCATCATACCCGGGCGCAGTGCCAGCGGTAGTTTACCGGCGTTGAAGAACTCCAGCACGATACGGCCCGACCAGCCTGGATCGATACGGTGCGCGGTCACGTGTACCATCAGCCCCAGACGCGCCAGAGAAGAACGGCCATCAAGCCAGCCAACCAGATCCGCAGGCAACGTGACGGATTCAAACGTCACCGCCAGCGCCAGCTCACCCGGATGCAGGTAAAACGCATCACCCTCGTCGAGGACAATTTCGTCACTCATCACACGGTCAAGCGCCGCGCTGACTTCGTCCTTCGGCCCGCTGAGGTCGATAAACGGTGCAGTGTGGCCGCTAAAGGTGCGGAATTTATTTCCCAGACGCACGTCAACGGTCACACCATTGATACGCTCCACCGGCGGGCGCGGGGTAATAGACAGGCGGCCTTCATCCAGCCAGGCTTCTATATCGCGATCACAAAGACGCATGGCACTTTCTCCTTTCGTGCATCGTGCCCTGAGAGTTTACTGACTCAGGGCAAAACCAGGTTATATCTGAACGGTACACAATTCGCGTGGCTTATTCAAAGAACTGGCTGATTTTCGCTTTTAAGATATCAATAGCAATGCGGTTTTTACCGCCGCGAGGCACGATGATATCGGCGTATTGCTTGGATGGTTCGATAAATTGCAGGAACATCGGACGGACGGTTTTCTGGTATTGCGCCATGACAGAGTCCATCGAACGGCCACGTTCGTTAACGTCGCGCTTAATGCGGCGCATCAGGCAAATATCCAGTGGGGTATCGACAAAAATAGAGAAGTTCATGGATTCACGCAGACGCGCGTCGGTCAGAAGCAGGATGCCTTCGAGGATAATCACCTTCTTCGGCTCGATGCGAATCGTTTCCTGCGTGCGGGTATGTTCCACGTAGCTATAGACAGGCAGTTCAATCGCCTGGCCATTCTTAAGCGCTTCTAAATGCTGGAACAGCAGGCTGTGATCCATTGCATTTGGATGATCATAATTCGTTTTTACGCGCTCTTCCATCGACAGATGGGATTGGTCTTTGTAATAGCTATCTTCGGGAATGACGCCGATGTGCTCATCACCAACTTGTTCACGCAGTTCGCGGTAAAGCGTACTGGCAATAAGACTTTTACCTGAAGCCGATGCGCCGGCGATGCCTATGATGACGCACTGATGAGACTTATCAGTCATAAATTTAGCGACCTGATTGACCTGGATGTTAAGGAAGGACGACGCCGGAGCGTCAAACGCGGCAATTATAGGGATTTCGTGGGCGTGATACCAGTCGAAAGCGCAGGATATGCGAGAGAGGCTGAAAAGTGCCTTTTCGATCCCTTAGTGAAATTTAAACGAACATTTTTTCAGCGTTTAATATGAATTTTTTGCAGAGTAACTATTTAATAACTCTATGATGTCAAATTATGAGCAGACGCCATATGAATTGTAAATTGTTTGTACTAGCATAAGCCAAATTATTAAATTCTCTCGTCCGGGCCTGGCTCCTGACGGCATGGCGTCTTTGGATAAAGCGGTAATGAATAAACAATACCAGCGGGTTTTGGTTACTACCCCACATCCTTTATTACGACTTGTCTGTCTGGGCCTGGTCACCTTCATCTTTACGTTGTTCTCGCTGGAGCTCACCCGCTCCGGCACGCTGCTGGCTCCCCTCTGGTTTCCCACCGCCATTATGATGGTGGCGTTTTACCGCCACGCAGGAAAAATGTGGCCTGGCATTGCGCTGGCCTGTTCATTTGGCAATATTCTGGCCACCTGGATGCTCTTTTCCTGGGAGGCAACGAGCTTCACCTACCTCTCGATAAACCTGATTGAAGCCTTTATTGGCGCGGTCATACTCCGCAAATGGCTGCCCTGGTATAACCCATTACAAAACCTGGGTGACTGGATCCGTCTGGCTATCGGCAGTGCGCTGATACCACCGCTGGTGGGTGGGGTACTGGTGCATTTTCTGATCCCCAGCCCGGAACCACTTCGTACCTTCCTGGTCTGGGTGCTTTCTGAATCCATTGGCTCGCTGGCACTGGTTCCACTGGGTCTGCTCTTTAAGTCACACTATTTGCTTCGCCACCGCAATCCGAAGCTGCTGCTGGAAACCTTGCTGACGATGGCCGCCACCCTGACGCTAAGCTGGGTGGCCGTAACCTGGGTACCGTGGCCGTTTACCTGCGTCATCGTCCTGCTCATGTGGAGCGCCGTGCGTCTGCCGAGGATGGAAGCCTTCCTGGTGTTTTTAGTCACCGTGATGGTCATTTCGCTGATGATTGCCCGAAATCCCCTACCGCTGGCAACCCAGAATGCCAGCGCCATGCTGAATGCCCCCTGGCTGCCATTCCTGATGATACTACTGCCAGCCAACGTCATGACGATGGTGATGTATGCATTTCGTGCCGAACGTAAGCATATAACCGAAAGCGAAGAGCGTTTCCGTAATGCAATGGAGTATTCCGCCATCGGTATGGCTCTGGTGGGGGTTGAAGGGCAGTGGCTACAGGCGAACAAAGCGCTGTGCAGTTTTCTTGGCTACAGCCAGAAAGAACTTCAGTCGCTCACCTTCCAGCAGCTCACGTGGCCGGAAGATTTGAATTCCGACCTGAAGCTGCTTGAACAGCTTGTGAGGGGGGATATCAATAACTACAGCCTTGAGAAACGCTATTACACCCGCAATGGCGAGGTCGTCTGGGCGCTGCTTGTTGTTTCAGTCGTACGCCATGCGGACGGCTCCCCACTCTACTTTATCGCCCAGATTGAAGACATTAACGATCTCAAGCAGACCGAGTGGGTCAACAAACGCCTGATGGAACGTATCACCCTTGCTAACGAAGCCGGTGGTATCGGGATTTGGGAGTGGGATCTGGAGCCTGACATCATCAGCTGGGATAAGCGGATGTTCGAGCTGTATGAAATTCCGCCGCATATCAAGCCGACGTGGCAACTCTGGCACGAGGCGATGGTGCCAGAAGACCGCGCCCACGTGGAACAGGTGATCCGCGACTCGCTGATGGACAGGCTGCCGTTTAAGCTTGAGTTTCGTATTCGCGTCAAGGACGGCATACGTCATATTCGTTCGCTGGCAAACCGGGTGCTGGATAAACAGGGCGAAGTTGAACGCCTGCTTGGCATCAATATGGACATGACCGAAGTTAAGCAGCTGAATGAAGCGCTGTTCCAGGAAAAAGAGCGTTTGCACATCACGCTCGACTCCATCGGTGAAGCGGTGTTGTGTACCGATATCGACATGAATGTCACCTTTATGAATCCCGTCGCCGAGAAGATGAGCGGCTGGCTGCAAACCGAGGCTATCGGGCAGCCGATCCTGACGGTGCTACATATTACGTTTGGTGAGAATGGCCCACTGATGGAGAATATCCACAGCGGCGATATGTCCCGTTCTGCGATTGAACAGGATGTGGTGCTTAACTGTCGCACTGGCGGGAGCTTTGATATCCATTACAGTATCACTCCGCTCAGTACGCTGGACGGCCAAAATATTGGCTCGGTTCTGGTGATTCAGGATGTCACCGAGTCACGCAAAATGCTGCGTCAGCTGAGCTACAGCGCCTCCCACGATGCGCTCACCCATCTGGCAAACCGGGTCAGCTTCGAAAACCACCTTAAACGCCTGTTGCAGACCGTGCAGGAGACGCGCCAGCGTCATGCGCTGGTGTTTATCGATCTCGACCGCTTCAAAGCCGTTAACGATACCGCAGGCCATGCGGCGGGCGACGCCCTGCTCCGGGAACTCTCTTCGTTAATGCTGACCATGCTGCGCTCAAGCGACGTCCTGGCACGTCTGGGCGGCGACGAATTCGGGCTATTGCTGCCGGACTGCAATATCGAAAGCGCACGCTATATTGCAGGCCGTCTGATCCACGCCATCAACAATTACCACTTTATGTGGGAAGGACGTCTGCACCGCATTGGTGCCAGCGCCGGTATCACCCTGATTGATGAAAATAACAATCAGGCGTCGGAAGTGATGTCGCAGGCCGACATCGCCTGCTATGCCTCGAAAAACAACGGGCGTGGTGTCGTCACCGTTTACGAACCGCAGCAGGAGCGGATCCACAGCACGCGCAGCATGATGTCGCTTGATGAACAGTGGCATATGATCAAGGACAATCACCTGATGTTGATTGCCCGTAGCGTCGCCTCCCCGCGTATTCCGGAGAGCTGTAATTTCTGGCTGATCTCATTACGCCTGTGGACTAACCAGGGCGAAGTCCAGGAAGAGCACGCCTTCCGTTCGAGTCTGGCGGAGCCTGAACTGTTACACGCCCTCGACCGACGTATTTTTAGCGAGTTCTTCCGCACCTATGCCGCGCAGGTGGCCAGTAAAGGTATGGGAGTGGCACTGCCGCTTTCTGAAGCCGGTTTAGCCAGCGTCACGCTGGTCGACGAGTTGCTCGATCTTCTGGATAAAGGCACGCTGCCGGGTCGTCTTCTGCATCTGGTTATTGCTGTCGACGTGGTACGTAACCCGGATGAGAGAGTCCAGCAGGGGCTGCAAAAGCTCCGTCATGCTGGCTGTCGCGTGGTGCTCAGCCAGGTAGGACGTGACATGAACGTCTTTAACCACCTGAGCGCCAATATGGCCGATTATCTGATGCTGGACGCAGAAATGGTGACGAACATACACGGCAATCTGATGGATGAAATGATGGTTGCCATTATTCAGGGCCATGCACAGCGGCTGAGGATGAAAACTCTCGCCGGGCCAAGCAACCAGCCGATCATGATGGATACCCTTTCCGGTATCGGCATTGACTTCATCTACGGCGACACCATCGCCGAACCACAGCCGCTGGAATTACTTCTGAATACCAGCTATTTCGCTATCAACTGACGGCACCCAGCCGTCGGTATACCAGATGTGCAGCAGCGCGTAAGAGCGCCACGGCTGCCAGCGCTGGGCGTATCGACGGATCTGCGCCGGGGTCATTCCGGCGAAGCGCTGTTTAATCAGATAATCATCCGGCAGGAAAACATCTTTCGCCTGCCAGCCGCGCAGGGCAAGGTAGTTTGCCGTCCAGCGCCCAATCCCCGGCCGCTGTTGTAACGCCTTCATGCCTTCTTCAATATCCGCAGGCGGGAAAAGCGGAAACGTTCCGTCGACCACGGACTGCGCCAGATGAATCAACGACTCCGCCCGCCTGACCGGCATCCCGAGAGCTTTCAACGCCAGTGGGTCGGCCGCCGCCAGCGCTGCCGGTGTCGGGAAGCAGACATAGCCCGGAGAATCCTTCACCGGTTTGCCACACAGCGCCACAACACGCGAGGCCAGCTTCGCCGCCATCGCCACGCTGACCAGCTGCCCCAGAATCGCCCGCACGCCCTGCTCCCAGGCATCCATTGCCCCCGGTAAACGTAAGCCTGGCCGCGCAGCACCGAGTTCGCCCAGCGCCTCCTGAATTTGCTGCGGATCGCAGGCAAGATCGAACAGACGTCCGATGCGCTCCAGGCAGGTCTGTACAACTGGCGTCAGCCCCGCACTGAACGTTACCTCCAACGTATGGGTGCGGATATCCGGCGTGACGCGAAATATTCCCTGATGTCCCTCACAGGCAAAACTGCGTTCGTAGTATTCGTCCGTGACAGTTTCGACGCCCGCTACCGCACGCACGCCAAGAAAGCCAAACATCCATTGCCAGTCATAAGGGGGTTGCCACGTCAGGGTATACATTGTTGCTCCTTTTATGTTCCCCTCAGCATAAACCGAAAGATCTTGTTGCGCCTTGCTTTCATATTCCAGTTGTCGCCGGGAAGACATTTCGTTAAAGTCTCGCCCCTTCTCACTGGCATGGGGATTTCTACGTGTTTATTGGATTTGACTACGGTACGGCAAACTGTTCGGTTGCGGTTATGCAAAACGGGCAACCACAGCTCCTGAAAATGGAAAAAGAGAGCACGCTGCTGCCGTCAATGCTCTGCGCACCCACGCGCGAAGCGGTCAGCGAATGGCTGTTTCGCCATCATCAGGTTCCGGCCAATGCCGCAGAAACCCAGGCGTTGCTACGCCGGGCCGTCAGTTTTAACCGCGAGGAAGACATCGACGTTACGCCTTCCAGCGTGCAGTTTGGTCTTTCTTCGCTCGGACATTACATTGACGACCCGGAAGAGGTCTACTTCGTTAAATCACCGAAGTCCTTCCTGGGTGCCAGCGGCCTGAAGCCACAGCAGGTGGCAGTGTTTGAAGATCTGGTGTGCGCCATGATGCTGCACATCCGTAATCAGGCACAGACGCAGGTTTCCGATGCAATCACTCAGGCAGTTATTGGCCGCCCGATCAACTTCCAGGGGCTGGGTGGTGACGACGCTAACCAACAGGCACAGGGGATCCTTGAGCGTGCCGCGCACCGTGCAGGTTTCCGTGATGTGGTGTTCCAGTATGAACCGGTTGCTGCGGGGCTGGATTTTGAAGCCACGCTGACGGAAGAAAAACGCGTGCTGGTCGTGGATATCGGCGGTGGTACAACGGACTGCTCGCTGCTGTTGATGGGGCCACAATGGCACTCGCGTCGCGACCGTGAAAACAGCCTGCTGGGACACAGTGGTTGCCGCGTGGGTGGTAACGATCTGGATATCGCCCTGGCGTTCAGGAGCCTGATGCCGCTGCTTGGCATGGGGGGACAAACGGAAAAAGGGATCGCCCTGCCGATCCTGCCGTGGTGGAACGCTATCGCCATCAATGATGTTCCCGCGCAAAGTGATTTTTACAGCACCGCCAACGGTCGCTACCTGAATGACCTGGTGCGCGATGCCCAGGACGCCGACAAAGTCGCGCTGCTGTACAAAGTGTGGCGTCAGCGTCTGAGCTACCGCGTGGTGCGCACCGCTGAAGAGAGCAAAATTGCCCTCTCCAACCGTCCTGAACATGCGGTATCGTTACCGTTTATCCGCGACGAGCTGGCAACCGCGATTTCACAGGAAGGGCTGGAAACAGCACTCACCCAGCCTCTGCAGCGTATTCTGGAGCAGGTTCACCTGGCCCTGGAGAACGGTAAAGAGAAGCCGGATATCATTTACCTGACCGGCGGTAGCGCCCGTTCGCCGCTGATCAAGAAAGCGCTGGCGGAACAACTGCCGGGGATCCCGATTGCCGGGGGCGATGACTTCGGCTCGGTAACCGCAGGGCTTGCCCGCTGGGCGCAGGTAGTGTTTAGCTAGTGTTGTTACGGTGCGGTCTGGTGCCCGCACCCCGGTCCTCTCCCACAGGGAGAGGGCGAACACACCCCAAACGGCATTGCCGTTTTGCGTTGACCTCCATTCAGACAATTCCAGACAGTCTTCCATATTTCCTCCATTTTTCCACCGTCTTGCCTGACTAAACTAGTATCATCCCCCGAAGTGTTTCAGGATGAGAACGTATAACGATGAAAGGCCGTAACAAATCCCGCTGGGCAATCGCCGCTGGCATCATTGTGGTGGTTCTTGCCGCCGCCTGGTACTGGCACAGTCAATCCGCTGAACCAACGTCAACCGCAAGTGCCAGTAACCCACCACAGCGCTCTGCGAGCGGTGGTCGTCACGGTATGCGCAGTGGCGCTCTGGCTCCGGTTCAGGCCGCGACGGCGGTGAGCAAAGCGGTACCCCGTTATCTCACAGGCCTGGGAACCATCACGGCGGCAAAGACCGTGACGGTACGCAGCCGCGTCGACGGTCAACTGATGGCGCTTCATTTCCAGGAGGGGCAGCAGGTCAACGCCGGTGATTTACTGGCGGAAATCGACCCGAGCCAGTTTAAGGTTACCCTCGCTCAGGCGCAGGGACAGCTCGCCAAAGATAAAGCCACGCTCGCCAACGCCCAGCGTGATTTAGCCCGCTATCAGCAACTGGTAAAAACCAATCTCGTGTCGCGCCAGGAGCTGGATACCCAGCAGTCTCTGGTCAGCGAATCCCAGGGCACGATAAAAGCCGATGAAGCCACCGTTGCCAGCGCGCAGCTACAGCTCGACTGGAGCCGTATTACCGCGCCGATTAGCGGACGCGTCGGCCTGAAACAGGTGGATATCGGCAACCAGATCTCCAGTGGCGATACCACCGGGATCGTGGTCATTACGCAAACTCATCCTATCGATCTTGTTTTTACCCTGCCGGAGAGTGATATCGCCACCGTCGTGCAGGCGCAAAAAACCGGGCAAGCGCTGGTGGTGGAAGCCTGGGATCGCACCAACAAGCAGAAACTCAGCGAAGGTTCCCTGCTGAGCCTCGATAACCAGATCGACACCACCACCGGCACCATCAAGCTGAAAGCGCGCTTTAACAACCAGGATGATGCCCTCTTCCCGAACCAGTTTGTGAATGCGCGGATGCTGGTTGCCACCGAGGAAAACGCGGTGGTGATCCCAACGGCTGCACTACAGATGGGTAACGAAGGTAACTTTGTCTGGGTGCTAAACAGTGACAACAACGTCAGCAAGCATCTGGTGAAAGCCGGGCTTCAGGACAGCCAGACGGTGGTGATCAGCGCCGGGATTGCCGTGGGCGACCGCGTGGTGACCGACGGCATAGACCGCCTGACCGAAGGGGCAAAAGTCGACGTTGTTGAAGCACTCGGCAGCACCGCATCAGACGCTGCACCCACGAAGCGGGAGCATAAGAAACAGGGAGCGGCCTCCTGATGCAGGTCATGCCACCCAGCACGACAGGTGGGCCATCACGCCTGTTCATCATGCGCCCTGTCGCCACCACGTTGTTGATGGTGGCTATCCTGCTGGCCGGGATTATCGGCTACCGCTTCCTGCCCGTTTCGGCGCTGCCGGAAGTGGACTACCCGACGATTCAGGTTATCACTCTCTACCCCGGAGCCAGCCCGGATGTGGTGACGTCGGCCATTACCGCCCCACTCGAGCGCCAGTTTGGCCAGATGTCGGGGTTAAAACAGATGTCCTCGCAAAGTTCCGGCGGGGCATCCGTAGTGACGCTGCAGTTCCAGCTCACGCTGTCGCTGGATGTCGCCGAGCAGGAGGTGCAGGCTGCGATCAACGCGGCAACCAACCTGCTGCCGTCTGACCTGCCTAACCCACCGGTCTACAGCAAAGTCAACCCGGCCGATCCGCCGATCATGACCCTCGCGGTCACGTCATCCGCCATGCCGATGACTCAGGTTGAAGATATGGTCGAAACCCGCGTGGCACAGAAAATTTCGCAAGTGTCTGGCGTGGGTCTGGTCACGCTGGCGGGCGGGCAGCGCCCGGCGGTTCGCGTGAAACTTAACGCCCAGGCGATCGCCGGGCTGGGGTTAACCAGTGAAACCATTCGTGCGGCCATCAGCAATGCCAACGTCAACTCGGCAAAAGGCTCGCTGGATGGCCCGGCCCGTGCCGTCACGCTCTCTGCAAACGATCAGATGCAGTCCGCCGATGAGTACCGCCAGCTGATTGTGGCGTACCAGAACGGCGCTCCCGTACGCCTGGGTGATGTGGCGACCGTTGAACAAGGGGCGGAAAACAGCTGGCTTGGCGCATGGGCTAACAAACAGCCGGCGATCGTGATGAACGTTCAGCGCCAGCCAGGTGCAAACATCATTGCAACCGCCGACAGCATTCGTACCATGCTGCCGCAGCTGATTGACAGTCTGCCGAAGTCGGTCAGCGTGAAGGTCCTCTCTGACCGCACCACCAATATTCGCGCGTCGGTTACCGATACTCAGTTCGAGCTAATGCTGGCGATTGCGCTGGTGGTAATGATTATTTACCTGTTCCTGCGCAACGTGCCCGCAACCATTATCCCCGCCGTTGCCGTACCGCTCTCGCTGGTCGGCACGTTCGCGGTGATGGTGTTCCTCGGTTTTTCGATTAACAACCTGACGTTAATGGCGCTCACCATCGCCACCGGTTTCGTGGTGGATGACGCCATCGTGGTGATCGAGAACATCTCACGCTATATCGAAAAAGGCGAAAAACCGCTGGCCGCCGCGCTGAAGGGGGCGGGTGAGATTGGCTTTACTATTATCTCGCTGACCTTCTCACTGATTGCAGTGCTGATCCCACTCCTGTTTATGGGTGATATCGTCGGACGTCTGTTCCGTGAATTTGCCGTCACGCTGGCAATCGCAATCTTAATCTCTGCCGTGGTGTCGCTGACGCTGACGCCGATGATGTGCGCCCGCATGCTGAGCGTTGAGTCCCTGCGTAAGCAAAATCGCTTCTCCCGCGCCTCTGAACGCATGTTCGAACGCATTATTGCCGCTTACGGACACGTGCTGGCGAAAGTGCTCAATCATCCGTGGGCGACGCTGAGTGTAGCCCTGGGTACGCTGGCACTGAGCGTGATGCTGTGGATCTTCATCCCTAAAGGTTTCTTCCCGATTCAGGATAACGGCATTATTCAGGGTACGCTGCAGGCACCGCAGTCGGTTTCGTTTGCCAGCATGGCGCAGCGCCAGCAGCAGGTATCTGAGACAATCATGAACGATCCGGCGGTCGAGAGCCTGACGTCGTTTGTTGGCGTGGATGGTACTAACCCGTCGCTGAACAGCGCTCGTCTGCAAATCAACCTTAAACCGCTGAGTGGCCGTAATGACCGCGTGCAAACGGTGATTGAACGTCTGCAAACCGCCGTGGCACGCGTGCCGGGCGTTGAACTCTACCTGCAGCCGATTCAGGATTTAACCATTGATACGCAGGTGAGCCGCACGCAGTACCAGTTCACACTGCAGGCGACCACGCTCGACGCACTCAGCACCTGGGTTCCGCAACTGGTGAATAAACTGAAAGCGCAGCCGCAGCTCTCCGACGTCAGCAGCGACTGGCAGGACAAAGGTCTGGCAGCGTATGTGAACGTCAACCGTGACACCGCCAGTCGGCTGGGCATCACGATGGCCGATGTGGATAACGCACTGTATAACGCCTTTGGTCAGCGTCTGATCTCCACGATTTATACCCAGGCGAACCAGTATCGCGTGGTGCTGGAACACAACACCGAAAACACCCCGGGGCTTGCCGGGCTGGACTCGGTACGCCTGACCAGCAAAGACGGCGGCATTGTGCCGTTAAGTGCAATTGCGAATGTGGAAGAGCGCTATACCCCACTGTCGATAAACCATCTGGATCAGTTCCCGTCCACCACCATTTCGTTCAACGTGCCGGACAATTACTCGCTGGGCGAAGCGGTTGAAGCCATTGTGGCCGCTGAAAAAGCGCTGAGCTTCCCGTCAGATATTCAGACCCAGTTCCAGGGCAGTACGCTGGCGTTCCAGGCCGCGCTGGGTAACACCATCTGGCTGATTGTGGCGGCGGTCGTGGCGATGTACATCGTGCTCGGCGTGCTGTACGAAAGCTTTATTCACCCGATTACCATCCTCTCCACCCTGCCGACCGCGGGGGTGGGGGCACTGCTGGCGCTGATGCTGGCAGGCAGCGAACTGGACGTCATTGCCATCATCGGGATCATTCTGCTTATCGGGATCGTGAAGAAAAACGCCATCATGATGATCGACTTTGCCCTCGCCGCCGAGCGCGAGCAGGGGATGTCGCCACGCGATGCCATCTTCCAGGCCTGTCTGTTGCGTTTTCGTCCGATCCTGATGACGACACTCGCCGCCCTGCTGGGTGCCCTGCCGTTGATGCTGAGTACTGGTGTAGGGGCTGAGCTGCGCCGCCCGTTGGGGGTGGGTATGGTCGGCGGTTTACTGGTCAGCCAGGTGTTGACGCTCTTTACCACACCGGTCATTTACCTGCTGTTTGACCGTCTGGCGCTGTGGGCGAAAAGCCGCTTCCCGAAACGTGAAGAGGAGGCATAAGTGAAGTTTTTCGCCCTCTTCATTTACCGACCGGTGGCGACGATTTTAATTTCGCTCGCCATCACCCTGTGCGGCGTGCTGGGCTTCCGGCTGCTGCCGGTGGCTCCGTTGCCGCAGGTGGATTTCCCGGTGATCATGGTCAGCGCCTCGCTGCCTGGCGCATCCCCGGAAACCATGGCATCGTCCGTCGCCACGCCGCTGGAGCGCTCGCTCGGGCGGATTGCGGGGGTCAACGAAATGACCTCCAGCAGTTCGCTTGGCAGCACGCGTATTATTCTGGAGTTTAGCTTTGACCGCGATATAAACGGAGCCGCGCGTGACGTGCAGGCGGCTATCAACGCCGCGCAAAGCCTGCTGCCGAGCGGGATGCCGAGCCGCCCGACCTACCGCAAAGCCAACCCGTCCGATGCGCCGATTATGATCCTGACGCTCACTTCGGAGACTTACTCTCAGGGACAACTGTACGATTTCGCCTCCACACAGCTGGCGCAGACCCTTTCGCAGATTGACGGTGTGGGCGATGTGAGCGTTGGCGGTAGCTCCCTGCCCGCCGTGCGCGTGGGTTTAAACCCACAGGCACTGTTTAACCAGGGGGTGTCGCTGGACGAGGTGCGCACCGCCATCAGCAATGCCAACGTGCGTAAGCCACAAGGGGCAATTGAGGACAGCGGCCATCGCTGGCAGATCCAGACCAACGACGCGCTGAAAACCGCCGCTGAATACCAGCCGCTGATTATTCACTACAACAACGGCGCGGCGGTACGCTTAAGCGATGTCGCCAGCGTCACCGACTCGGTACAGGATGTCCGCAACGCGGGGATGACCAACGCCAAACCGGCGATCCTGCTGATGATCCGCAAGCTGCCGGAAGCCAATATTATCCAGACGGTGAACAGCATCCGCGCGCGATTGCCGGAGCTACAGGAGACTATCCCGGCTGCAATTGACCTGCAGATTGCCCAGGATCGCTCTCCGACCATTCGCGCCTCGCTCGAAGAGGTAGAACAGACGCTGGTGATCTCCGTCGGGCTGGTTATCCTGGTGGTCTTTTTGTTTCTGCGCTCCGGGCGCGCAACGCTCATTCCCGCCGTGGCAGTGCCGGTCTCGCTGATTGGGACATTTGCCGCCATGTATCTGTGCGGCTTTAGCCTCAACAACCTGTCGCTGATGGCCCTGACCATCGCCACCGGGTTTGTGGTGGATGATGCCATTGTGGTACTGGAGAACATCTCCCGTCATCTGGAAGCCGGCGTGAAACCGCTTCAGGCTGCGCTTCAGGGCACGCGCGAAGTGGGCTTTACGGTGCTTTCAATGAGTTTGTCGCTGGTGGCGGTGTTCCTGCCGCTGCTGCTGATGGGCGGGCTTCCCGGCCGCCTGCTGCGCGAGTTTGCGGTGACGCTCTCCGTCGCCATCGGTATTTCGCTGGCTGTCTCGCTCACGCTCACGCCGATGATGTGCGGCTGGATGCTCAGGCGCAGCAAACCGCGTTCGCAGCCGCGTCGCAAGGGGTTTGGTCGTGTCCTGATGGCCATGCAGGGAGGCTACGGTAAATCACTGAAGTGGGTACTGAACCATACGCGACTTGTCGGGTTAGCGCTTATCGCCACGATCGGGCTTAATGTCTGGATGTATATTACCATCCCGAAAACGCTCTTCCCGGAGCAAGATACCGGCGTGCTGATGGGCGGTATTCAGGCTGACCAGAGCATTTCGTTCCAGGCAATGCGCGGTAAACTGCAGGACTTTATGAAAATCATCCGCGAGGACAAGGCGGTGGATAACGTCACCGGTTTTACCGGCGGCTCCCGCGTCAACAGCGGGATGATGTTTATCACCCTTAAACCGCGTGATGTCCGCAATGAAACCGCACAACAGGTGATTGACCGCCTGCGAGTGAAGCTTGCCAAAGAGCCCGGGGCAAACCTGTTTTTGATGGCCGTTCAGGATATCCGCGTGGGCGGGCGTCAGGCCAATGCCAGCTACCAGTACACCCTGCTTTCTGACGACCTGGCCGCCCTGCGCGAGTGGGAGCCGAAGATCCGCAAAGCGCTGGCCGCACTGCCACAGCTGGCGGACGTGAATTCCGATCAACAGGACAACGGTTCTGAGATGGATCTGACCTACGATCGCGACACTATGTCGCGTCTGGGGATTAATGTTGAAGCGGTCAACAGCCTGCTGAACAACGCCTTCGGTCAGCGCGAAATCTCGACCATCTACCGGCCGATGAACCAGTACAAAGTGGTGATGGAGGTTGACCCACGCTACACCCAGGATATCAGCGCGCTGGATAAAATGTACATCATCAACAGCGACGGTAAACCCATCCCGCTCTCCTGGTTTGCCAGCTGGCGGCCTGCAAACGCGCCGCTGTCGGTTAACCATCAGGGGCTTTCGGCTGCGTCGACCATCTCCTTTAACCTGCCAACCGGCTCGTCGCTTTCCGAGGCCAGCGATGCTATCAACCGCGCCATGACCCAGCTTGGCGTACCGTCCACCGTACGCGGCAGTTTTGCCGGCACCGCGCAGGTGTTCCAGCAGACGATGAACTCGCAGGTCATTTTGATTCTGGCGGCCATTGCGACGGTCTATATTGTGCTTGGCGTGCTGTATGAAAGCTACGTCCATCCGCTGACCATCCTCTCAACCCTGCCATCAGCGGGCGTCGGGGCGTTGCTGGCGCTGGAATTGTTTGGTGCTCCATTCAGCCTGATAGCATTAATCGGGATCATGCTATTAATAGGCATTGTGAAGAAAAACGCCATCATGATGGTCGACTTTGCGCTGGATGCCCAACGTCACGGCAATCTTCCTCCGGAAGAGGCGATATTCCAGGCCTGCCTGCTGCGTTTTCGTCCGATCATGATGACCACGCTGGCGGCACTGTTTGGTGCGCTACCGCTGGTGATATCCGGTGGCGACGGCTCAGAGCTGCGCCAGCCGCTGGGTATTACAATTGTCGGCGGGCTGGTGATGAGCCAGCTGCTGACGCTCTACACCACGCCGGTGGTCTATCTCTTTTTCGACCGCCTGCGAATGCGTTTTTCGCGTAAAAACAGAACCACGGTGACCGAGTAAATGACCGACCTCCCCGCGAATGTTCGCTGGCAATTATGGATTGTCGCCTTCGGCTTCTTTATGCAGTCGCTGGATACGACCATCGTCAACACCGCCCTCCCCTCGATGGCCAAAAGTCTCGGGGAGAGCCCGCTGCACATGCATATGGTGATTGTCTCCTACGTGCTGACAGTCGCCGTGATGCTGCCTGCCAGCGGCTGGCTGGCGGATAAAGTGGGGGTAAGGAATATCTTTTTCACCGCCATTGTGCTGTTTACCGTCGGTTCGCTGTTTTGCGCGCAGGCCAACACCCTCGACCAACTGGTGATGGCACGTGTGCTGCAAGGGTTTGGCGGCGCGATGATGGTACCCGTCGGGCGGCTGACGGTAATGAAAATTGTGCCGCGCGAGCAGTATATGTCGGCGATGACCTTTGTGACCTTACCTGGACAGATTGGCCCGCTGCTCGGCCCCGCGCTGGGCGGGCTTCTGGTGGAATACGCCTCCTGGCACTGGATCTTCTTAATTAACCTGCCCGTGGGTATCGTCGGTGCTATCGCAACCCTGATGCTGATGCCTAACTACACCATGCAGACGCGGCGCTTTGACTTCTTTGGTTTCATGCTGCTGGCATCCGGGATGGCCATGCTCACGCTGGCGCTCGACGGGCAAAAAGGGCTGGGGATTTCATCCCTGACGCTGGGCATTCTGGTCACCCTCGGTATCACGGCAATACTGGGGTATCTGTGGCATGCCAGAGGCAACGCTAAAGCGCTGTTCAGCCTGTCGCTGTTTAAAAACACCACCTACCGTCTGGGCCTGCTCGGCAGCTTTGCCGGACGAGCCGGTAGCGGCATGCTGCCGTTTATGACGCCGGTATTTCTGCAGATTGGGATGGGGTTCTCACCGTTCCATGCAGGCTTAATGATGATCCCAATGGTGCTTGGCAGTATGGGGACGAAGCGCATTGTGGTGCAGGTGGTGAACCGCTTTGGTTATCGTCATGTGCTGGTAGTCGCCACGCTGGCACTGGCGCTGGTCATCCTGCTGTTTATGGCCGTGGCGCTGATGGGCTGGTACTACGCCCTGCCGCTGGTGTTGTTCTGCCAGGGGGTTATCAACGCCATGCGCTTCTCATCAATGAATACCCTGACGCTGAAAGACCTGCCGGATGAGCAGGCGAGCAGCGGCAACAGCCTGCTGTCGATGGTGATGCAGCTTTCCATGAGCGTAGGGGTCACCATCGCGGGCCTGTTGCTCGGCATGTATGGGCAGCACCATCTCAGCGTTGACACCCCGGTCGCTCACCAGGTGTTTTTATATACCTATCTCAGCATGGCGGTGATTATTGCCCTGCCCGCATTCATCTTCGCCAGGGTGCCGGATGATACCAGTAAAAACGCCGTGATCCGGCGTGGCAAAAGGAGTGAACCATGAAATTCTGGCGTCCTGGCATTACCGGTAAACTCTTTGTCGCAATATTTGCCACCTGCATCGTCCTGCTGATCACCATGCACTGGGCGGTACGTCTCAGCTTTGAGCGCGGGTTTATTGATTACATCAAACACGGTAACGAGCAACGCCTGCAGGGGTTGAGCGATGCGCTGGCCGAGCAGTATACCCTGCACGGAAACTGGCGTTTTTTACGCAATAACGACCGCTTTGTGTTCCAGATCCTGCGCTCGCTTGAGCATGATACCAACGACGATCGTCCCGGCCCCGGCATGCCGCCGCACGGATGGCGCACGCAGTTCTGGGTGATCGACCAGGATATGCACGTTCTGGTTGGCCCGCGCGCGCCGGTTCCGCCGGACGGAACCCGGCGTGCCATCAAGGTGAATAATGAGGCCGTTGGCTGGGTTATTGCCTCCCCGGTCGAGCGCCTGACGCGCAACACCGATATCAACTTTGATCGCCAGCAGCGCCGTACCAGCTGGCTGATTGTCGCACTCGCCATACTGCTTGCCGCGCTCGCCACCTTCCCGCTGGCACGCGGCCTGCTCGCGCCGGTTAAACGGCTGGTGGAAGGTACGCACAAGCTGGCCGCCGGGGATTTCACCACCCGCGTGGACACCCAAAGCCAGGACGAACTGGGTAAACTGGCGCAGGACTTCAACCAGCTCGCCAGCACGCTGGAGAAAAACCAGCAGATGCGACGCGATTTTATGGCCGATATTTCGCACGAGCTGCGCACCCCGCTGGCAGTACTGCGTGGCGAACTGGAAGCCATTCAGGACGGTGTGCGTCAGTTCACCCCTGAATCCGTGGCCTCCTTACAGGCGGAAGTAGGCACGCTGACCAAACTGGTGGACGACCTGCATCAGCTCTCGATGTCGGACGAAGGGGCGCTGGCTTATCAGAAAGCCCCTGTGGATGTGATCAACATTCTGGAAGTTGCCAGCGGAGCCTTCCGCGAGCGCTTTGCCAGCCGCAACCTGAAAATCCATCTCTCCCTGCCGGACAGCGCCGTGGTGTTTGGTGACAGGGATCGCCTGATGCAGTTGTTCAATAATCTGCTGGAAAACAGCCTGCGCTACACTGACAGCGGCGGCGGGCTACATATCTCCGGTAAGCAGGAAAACGGGCGTTTTGCCCTCACCTTTGCGGACTCCGCCCCTGGCGTGCAGGACGCACAACTGGAAAGATTGTTTGAGCGTTTTTATCGCACCGAAGGCTCCCGCAACCGCGCCAGCGGCGGCTCCGGCCTGGGGCTGGCGATTTGCGTCAACATCGTCGAAGCGCACAACGGCACGCTGCGTGCCGCCCATTCGCCTTTTGGCGGGGTTAGCATTACAGTAGAGTTACCTCTGGAACGGGATTTATCGAGAGAAGCATGACCGAGTTACCGATTGACAAAAACACACCGCGCATTTTGATCGTGGAAGATGAGCCTAAGCTTGGGCAGCTGCTGATCGACTATTTACGCGCCGCAAGCTATGCCCCATCGCTGATCAGTCATGGCGATCAGGTGCTGCCATATGTACGCCAGACACCGCCGGATCTGATTCTGCTGGATCTGATGCTACCGGGCACAGACGGCCTGACCCTGTGCCGGGAAATTCGTCGCTTCTCCGACGTCCCCATCGTGATGGTGACCGCTAAAATCGAAGAGATTGACCGTCTGCTGGGGCTGGAAATTGGCGCAGATGACTACATCTGCAAGCCGTATAGCCCGCGTGAGGTCGTCGCCCGCGTGAAGACCATCCTGCGCCGCTGCAAACCGCAGCGAGAACTGCAAACGCTGGACGCGGAAAGCCCGCTGATCGTCGACGAAGGTCGCTTCCAGGCGAGCTGGCGCAGTAAACTACTGGATCTCACTCCTGCCGAGTTCCGCCTGCTGAAAACCCTCTCCCATGAGCCGGGGAAAGTATTCTCCCGCGAACAGCTGCTGAACCACCTGTATGACGATTATCGCGTCGTCACCGACCGCACCATCGACAGCCACATCAAAAACCTGCGTCGCAAGCTGGAAGCTCTTGACCCCGATCAGTCATTTATTCGCGCGGTGTATGGCGTGGGATATCGGTGGGAAGCGGATGCGTGCAGGATTGTTTAACGTAGCCAGACGCGTTTAAGGATAAACCCTGAGTAAAAGCGGCAGTTGTTAGCTAAAAGAACAGACACTGCGCAGAGCACATTGCTGGAAAAAAAACCGCGGTTTGCTTTATAAAGCGTCTTGATTTTGTTGGAAAACTGGTGAGGGGTGCGCTCTGTCTTTTCATGGTGTTACCCTTCGCTGTGCCCTGGATCCGACATATAGGCTTTACCATTGCTGGCAATATCGCAAAACCGCCTGATAACAGGCACCGCTAAGCGACCAAAAGGTTTACCTCCCCGCTCCGCAGCGCTACAATGCCCGCCCTTAAAGTAGGGGATCATCCCCTTACCGCGACACCGTGTGTACGCGGATCTGACCTGTCATCAGAACGAGAACAAACATGTTTAAACCGGAACTCCTTTCCCCGGCGGGAACGCTGCAAAATATGCGTTACGCTTTCGCTTATGGTGCCGACGCCGTTTACGCGGGCCAGCCGCGCTACTCGCTGCGCGTGCGCAACAACGAATTCAACCACGAGAACCTGCAGCTCGGCATCAATGAAGCGCATGAGCTGGGCAAAAAATTCTACGTCGTTGTTAACATTGCGCCGCACAACGCCAAGCTGAAAACGTTCATCCGTGACCTGAAGCCGGTAGTGGATATGGGGCCGGACGCGCTGATCATGTCAGACCCGGGTTTAATCATGCTGGTGCGGGAGAACTTCCCGGAAATGGATATTCACCTCTCCGTGCAGGCCAACGCCGTAAACTGGGCGACGGTGAAATTCTGGAAGCAGATGGGGCTCACCCGCGTCATTCTGTCTCGCGAACTTTCCCTCGAAGAGATTGAAGAGATCCGCACCCAGGTGCCGGATATGGAAATCGAGATCTTCGTCCACGGTGCGCTGTGCATGGCCTACTCTGGCCGCTGCCTGCTTTCTGGCTATATCAACAAGCGCGACCCGAACCAGGGAACCTGTACCAACGCCTGCCGCTGGGAATATAACGTCCAGGAAGGCAAAGAAGATGACATCGGTAATATCGTGCATAAACACGAACCGATCCCGGTCACTAACGTTGAGCCTACACTGGGCGTCGGCGCACCGACCGACAGCGTGTTTATGATTGAAGAAGCCAAACGTCCTGGCGAGTACATGACCGCCTTTGAAGACGAGCACGGCACCTACATCATGAACTCCAAAGACCTGCGCGCCATCGCACACGTTGAACGTCTGACCCAGATGGGCGTGCATTCGCTGAAAATCGAAGGCCGCACCAAGTCCTATTACTACTGCGCGCGTACTGCACAGGTGTACCGTAAAGCCATCGACGATGCTGCTGCCGGTAAACCATTCGATACCAGCCTGCTGGAAACGCTGGAAGGTCTGGCGCATCGCGGTTACACCGAAGGCTTCCTGCGTCGTCACACGCACGACGACTACCAGAACTACGAGCACGGCTATTCAGTTTCAGAGCGCCAGCAGTTTGTTGGTGATTTCACCGGCGAGCGCAAAGGCGCACTGGCCGCCGTCGCCGTGAAGAACAAGTTCACCAAAGGCGACAGCCTGGAGCTGATGACCCCGCAGGGCAACATGAACTTCACGCTGGAGCATCTGGAAAACGGCAAAGGTGAAGCGATTACCGTTGCACCTGGCGATGGACATACCGTCTGGCTGCCGGTTCCGGAAGAAGTGGAGCTGAAATTTGCGCTGCTGATGCGTAATTTCGACGGCGAAAGCACCCGTAACCCGCACAGCAAGTAGTTAATCAGGGGGATTTTTTCGCGCCGGGATAATTCTTAGAATCGGATCACATACCGCTTCGCTCAATAAGGGTATTATCCTCTCCGCTGAAAAACATAACCCATAAATGCTAGCTGTACCAGGAACCACCTCCTTAGCCTGCGTAATCTCCCTTACGCGGGCTTATTTTTTATCTATAGTCCCCCGCCGATACAAGAGCTTTAGCAGTATCGGAGGGTGTCTGACGCTTCGAATGTAAAATTCATGTAAAATGTCTGGTAACGCTTAGTTGAGAATATCAAAAGGATCCTGAGAAATGAGCAACTATATTTCTGAAGCGCTTGGTGATTACAAAGCATATTTGCTAGTATTTTTCGCGCTGTTATTTTTTATGAAATTACCAAGCATCAGTTTCTTTACGGGACTGATTCTAAAATTATTTCGAATTAAGTACTCAGATAAAGAGTACTGCGAATATGATGAAAAAATTTACAACCAGCAGTTATTTAGACTAAAAAATGGCGTGAGAGTAGCGTCAACTGACGATGCAAAATTAATATCCACGGCCCTGAATGAAGGAAAAATTGAACGATCAACATTGCGTTTCACAGGGCTGTTTGGCGCGGTGGGCGTCAAAAGAACGATGCGGCTAGAGGCTGTCAGCACGATGTTTTTTGGTGTTCTGTTCATTATCACCGCATGTGGCATCCTCTATGATGCACCGTACATGAAAGCAGGTTATGTCACATACAATATCAGCGATAGCGAAAAATTATATATTTCTAAATACCGTGTATATGATAAAAGGAACAACCACTCCTGGAATAAAATTGAATGCATGGACATCATCAAAAATTCAGCGTCTGCTCAATACCTTAAAGATGCATGCATTTATATCACAACTGATGATGGCGATCTTCGTGCAGAATTACAAGATGCAATCAACTCTGAAACAACCGGGAAAAAGGTGCTTGCTGGACTCATCACCATACTGTTTGCTACAGGTGGGTTGATAATGGTAGGTTTCAATAATTTCCTTAATTTAAATAAAACCGTATGTGATTTAAAAGGTATTCGATAGCGTATCAACAGTGGGTAAAGGAACACAGGATGCCTCATCCCATTGGATGGGTTCCAGCTTTCATCCTGTTCCTACCCGCTTTTTTCCTCCCTGCGATACACTTTTTGATAACGCTACAAAAGGGAGCAGCGCGGATGGCAACGTATCCAGACAGTTTATTGATTCTGAACGGCAAGAGTGCCAGTAATGACATACTGCGCCAGGCGGTGGTCGATTTGCGGGAAGATGGTGCCCATATTCACGTACGGCTCACGTGGGAAAAAGGCGATGCCGCGCGGTATGTTGCCGAAGGCGTACAGTTGGGCGTCAACACGATTATTTCTGGCGGTGGTGACGGCACCATCAACGAGATAGCGACGGCCCTGATCGGCCTGAACGTGGACACACGCCCGGTGATGGGCATTTTACCGCTCGGTACAGCAAATGATTTTGCCACCAGCGCGGGGATACCGGAGGATCTGAGTAAAGCGCTACAGCTTGCCATTCTCGGGAAAGCAACCGCAGTCGATATTGCACAGGTAAACGATAAAACCTGCTTTATCAATATGGCGACGGGCGGATTTGGTACGCGCATTACCAGTGAAACACCGGAAAAGCTGAAGGCGGCACTGGGCGGCGTTTCCTATCTCATCCACGGTCTGATGCGAATGGATACCCTGAAACCCGATCGCTGCGAAATTCACGGGGATGATTTTTACTGGCAGGGTGATGCGCTGGTGATCGGGATCGGTAACGGTCGTCAGGCGGGCGGTGGGCAACAGCTTTGCCCGGAGGCGCTGATCAATGATGGCTTACTGGCACTGCGCATTTTCACCGGTGACGGGCTGCTGCCAGCACTGTTTACCACCCTCACCCAACCGGAGAAAAGCCCGAACATCATTGATGGGCAATCCGCCTGGTTTGAGGTGAATGCACCGCACGGAATGACTTTTAACCTTGATGGCGAACCGTTGAGCGGGAAGCGGTTCCGAATTGCGGTTGTACCAGGAGCGTTGCAGTGTCGATTGCCACCAGATTGTATGCTGCTGCGCTGATTGAATTGCCGGGTAGCGGTTAGCCTGACCCGGCCTGTATTTTGCGCCCTCTCCCGTGTCGGAGAAGCGTCAGTTTTTTAAGCAATCGTCACTTTGCTGTCCAGATACACGTCCTGAACCGCATTGATCAGCTTCACGCCGTCAGCCATCGATTTTTTAAACGCCTTACGGCCAAGGATCAGCCCCATACCACCCGCGCGTTTGTTGATAACCGCCGTACGTACCGCGTCTGAGAGATCGGTTTCCCCCCCCGCCGCACCGCCGGAGTTAATAAGCCCCGCGCGTCCCATATAGCAGTTCGCCAGTTGGTAACGCACCAGATCGATGGGGTTATCGGTGGTCAGTTTGCTGTAAACACGATCATCGGTGTAACCGAAGTTCACCGCCTTATAGCCGCCGTTATTCTCGGCCATTTTCTGCTTCACAATGTCTGCGCCAATGGTTGCCGCCAGGTGGTTCGCCTGGCCGGTCAGGTCGGCAGATACATGGTAATCCACGCCATCTTTTTTGAACGCATTATTACGCAAATACGCCCAAAGCACGGTAACCATCCCGAGCTCATGCGCGCGCTCAAACGCGGCGGAGATCTCTTCAATCTGGCGGCGCGACTGCTCAGAACCGAAATAGATGGTCGCCCCGACGGCCACCGCGCCCATATTGAACGCCTGCTCTACGCTGGCATACAGAGTCTGGTCGTATTCGGTTGGGTAGCTCAGGGTTTCATTGTGGTTCAGCTTAACGAGGAACGGAATACGGTGAGCGTAACGGCGTGATACCGAAGCCAGCACGCCATAGGTCGACGCCACGCAGTTACAGCCTGCTTCAATTGCCAGCTCAACGATGTTCTTCGGATCGAAATACAGCGGGTTGGCCGCAAACGATGCGCCAGCAGAATGCTCAACGCCCTGGTCAACCGGCAAAATAGAGAGATACCCGGTGCCTCCCAGCCGCCCGGTATTGTAGAGCGTCTGCATATTTCGCAGTACCGCAGGCGGACGATTGTTATCCACCATCACACGGTCAACGTAGTCGTGGCCAGGCAGGTAGAGTTTGTCGGCTGGAATGGTCATACAACGATGCTGTAAAAGGCTGTCGGCATCTTTGCCAAGCAACTGTGCAATATCAGTCATAGCTATGCTCCCGTAGCGTGTTATCCAAACCCACATTTTCGCGGGCAGACTAAGCCTGGTACCGACTTAACCGATTTTCCACCTTCTGCCATTTTTTTCAGCACAATCTGCTGGCTCGATTCTGGCACAACAAAACTGTTACATTGATCAAACAATCACCACAAAGGTATTTAAAAGGTATCATTGAATGGTATGTTAAAGGCGTACCCTCTCTGACATGCAGGATTAAACAATGAAAACGAAAGTCCAACTGTCATTCATGATGTTTGTTGAATGGTTTATCTGGGGCGCATGGTTTGTACCGCTGTGGCTGTGGTTAAGCAAAAGCGGTTTTAGCGCCGGGGAAATTGGCTGGTCTTACGCCTGTACCGCGATTGCAGCGATCCTCTCGCCAATCCTGGTCGGTTCGCTGACAGACCGCTTCTTCGCCGCCCAGAAAGTGCTGGCAGTGCTGATGTTTGCCGGGGCTATTCTGATGTACTTTGCCGCACAGCAAACTCAGTTCAGCACCTTCTTCCCGCTGCTACTGCTGTATTCCCTGACCTATATGCCTACCATCGCGCTGACTAACAGCATTGCCTTTGCCAACGTGGACGACGTCGAGGCCGATTTCCCGCGTATTCGCGTGATGGGCACGATTGGCTGGATAGCCTCCGGTCTGGCGTGCGGTTTCCTGCCGCAGATGATGGGCTATAGCGACATTTCGGATACCAATATCCCACTGCTGATGACGGCGGCCAGCTCTGCGCTGCTCGGCGTGTTTGCCCTGTTCCTGCCGGATACACCGCCGAAAAGTACCGGTAAACTCGATTTCAAAGTGATGCTGGGGCTGGATGCGCTGATCCTGTTGCGCGACAAAAACTTCCTGGTGTTCTTCTTCTGCTCGTTCCTGTTCGCCATGCCGCTGGCTTTCTACTACATCTTTGCCAACGGGTATCTCACCGAAGTGGGCATGAAAAACGCAACCGGCTGGATGACACTCGGCCAGTTCTCCGAAATCTTCTTTATGCTGGCGCTGCCGTTCTTCACCAAACGCTTTGGTATTAAGAAGGTCTTACTGCTGGGGCTTATCACCGCCGCCATCCGCTATGGTTTCTTTGTTTACGGTGGTGCGGAACAATACTTCACTTACGCCCTGCTGTTCCTCGGCATTCTGCTGCACGGCGTGAGCTACGACTTCTACTACGTCACCGCGTATATCTACGTGGACAAAAAAGCACCGGTGCATATGCGTACCGCTGCGCAGGGCTTGATCACGCTGTGCTGTCAGGGCTTTGGTAGCCTGCTGGGTTACCGCCTGGGCGGCGTGATGATGGAAAAAATGTTCGCATACAAAGAGCCGGTGAATGGGCTGACCTTCAACTGGGCCGGAATGTGGGCATTCGGAGGGATCATGATTGCTGTGATCGCCGTGCTGTTTATGCTGTTTTTCCGCGAATCGGATAAAGAGATCACCGCAATTGAGGTGGTTGATGGCGATACCGCGCTGACACAAGGGGAAGTTAAATGAAACAAGAACGTGTTCTCGGTGCTCTTTACGGGCAGGCGTTAGGGGACGCAATGGGCATGCCGTCGGAGCTGTGGCCAAGAAAGCGCGTCAAAGCGCATTTCGGCTGGATTGACCGCTTCTTACCCGGCCCGGCAGAGAATAACGCGGCCTGCTATTTCAACCGCGCGGAGTTCACCGATGATACGTCGATGGCGCTGTGTCTGGCGGATGCGATTATCGAATGCGACGGACAGATTAACGCGGATGTCATCGGCAAACATATTTTGCGCTGGGCCGAGTCGTTCGATGCCTTTAACAAAAACGTGTTAGGCCCGACCTCCAAAATTGCCCTCAACGCCATTCGCGATGGCAAACCGGTCAGCGAGCTGGAGAACAACGGCGTCACCAACGGAGCGGCGATGCGCGCCTCCCCGCTCGGCTGTCTGCTCCCGGCCACTCGCCTGGAGCACTTTGTTGAGCAGGTGGCGCAGGCTTCCAGCCCGACGCATAAATCGGATCTCGCTATTGCCGGTGCGGTGGTGATTGCCTGGGCGGTTTCACGCGCCATCGACGGCGAAAGCTGGCAGAACATCGTTACTGCCCTGCCCGGTATTGCCCGCTATGCACAGGAAGTGAAGACCACCACCTTCAGCGCATCACTTGCGGCACGTATTGAGCTGGCACTCAAAACCGTGCGTGAAGCCAACGGTACTGAATCCGCCAGCGAGCAGGTTTATCAGCTTGTGGGGGCAGGAACCAGCACCATTGAGTCCGTTCCGGCGGCGATCGCAATGGTTGAACTGGCAGGCACTGACCCGAACCGCTGCGCAATTTTATGCGCCAATCTGGGCGGCGATACGGACACCATCGGCGCAATGGCAACCGCAATCTGTGGCGCGCTGCACGGCGTACAGGCGATTAATCCGGCACTGAAGGATGAACTCGACGCCGTTAACCAGCTCAACTTTGGTCATTACTGCGAAAAATTGCTGCACTACCGGGAGCAAAGGGAGGGCGTATGAATTCTTTTGCCCAACGCCTTGAAACATTACGCGCCACGCGGCCAGTGACGGTGCTGGGGGCAGCGGTGATTGACGTTATCGCCGATGCTTACGCCCTGCCCTGGCGCGGGTGTGATATCGAGCTAAAACAGCAGGGCGTCAATATCGGCGGCTGCGCGCTCAATATTGCCATAGCCCTAAAACGGCTTGGCGTCACCGCGCAAAATGCGCTGCCCGTCGGCCACGGCGTATGGGCAGATATTATTCGCAACGCAATGGCGAAGCAGGATCTGCACAGCGCCGTGGAAGCCGAAACAGGCGATAACGGCTGGTGTCTGGCGCTGGTGGAGCCAGACGGTGAGCGCACGTTTATGTCGTTTAGCGGCGTGGAGAACCAGTGGCAGCAATCCTGGCTTGATGCGCTTAACGTGCCGCAAAAAAGCCTGGTCTATTTGTCCGGCTATCAACTGGCATCGCCGTGCGGGGAGTTACTGACGGGCTGGCTGGAAGGGTTGCAGGAGGTGACCGCGTTTATCGATTTCGGCCCACGCATCGCAGATATTCCCGACGCGCTGATGGCGCGGATTATGGCCTGTAAACCCATTGTGTCGCTTAATCGCCAGGAGGCGCAAATTGCTGCCGGGCGGCTTGGTGTGGAGGTTGATACGTTAGGTGCAACATGGCAACAACGTTTCGGTTCTGCGCTGATTGTACGTCACGACAAAGACGGCGCAGCCTGGTATGACGCTGACGATTCGGGTTATGTTCCGGCGTTTCCTGCTTCGGTGGTCGACACCATTGGCGCGGGTGACAGCCACGCTGGCGGTACGCTGGCCGGGCTGGCAGCAGGATGGTCACTGGCGGATGCAGTGCTGCTGGGCAATGCGGTTGCGGCCTGGGTGGTCAGCCACCGTGGCGGTGATTGCGCCCCTGCGCGCGGGGAATTACTCCTCGCACACAAAGACGTATAGATCGCTGCGACAGTAGCTAATGCTGTACTCAATAGGCCGGTGCTGCTGGTCAAGCGCAACCTGCTTGATCACCAGCACCGGTATCTTTTCATCCATCTTAATATGGGCCTGAAATTCGCTGTCCGGCATGCGGGCACTGACGCGTGAACGGGTACGCTGCGGGAAGATGTTCTGACTGCGGAAGTAATCGTACAGCGAGATGCCGATGGCGTCCGGATCGGGAATTAGCCCGGCCGGAACCCAGGACTCTTCAATCGAGACGGCATCATCATCAACATAGCGAATGCGCTTGAGCAAAAAGACGTCGCTTTCCGCCGCCACTGACAGCTGGTTTGCCACCTCTTCCGGGCATTTCACCACCCGTTTATTAACCCACAACGTGTTGGGCTTTTTGCCGCGCAGTACCACCTGCTGAGAAAACCCGCGTGCTTCCTTGAGCGAATATTCAAAGATGTTATTAATTTGCGTACCGTAACCCCGGGAGCGCGTCACCACGCCCTCTTCTTCCAGCGCCTGCATTGCTTTGCGCACGGTAATGCGTGACACACCCGTTAACTGACTCAGATCGCGCTCGCCGGGCAGAATATTCCCGTGTTCAAGCACCCCGCTACGTACCGCGTTTTTTACCGTTTCGGCAAACTTCAGGTACAGCGGTGTGTTGTCCGGAGCGGCGATCCGTTCATTCAGTTGAGCAATTAACCGGGTATGCGCTTGTTCCATCTCTGTTTTCTCAGGCGTGGTGTTTCCTGCCAGTATACTGGCTTACCACCATGCATGAAAATGATGAACCGGCCCAATACCGTGACCCACTTCCAGAGTATCGGCTTTTGCCAGCGCGTCCGAGAGCCAGATTTTGGCTTCCTGTACCGTATCAGCCCAGTTGTTATGGCGTGGACGCAACGCCGCCAGCGCGGCGGAGAGCGTACAGCCTGTACCGTGGGTGTTTTTAGTCTGCACGCGGGGTGCGGTAAAACGCAGTTCTCCGTCACGGGTGAAGAGCCAGTCCGGGCTTTCGGCGTCATCCAGATGGCCACCTTTCACCAGCACCGCACCGCAGCCCATTGCCAGCAATGCCCGCCCCTGCTCTTTCATTTCGCGTTCGGTTTGCGCATGCGGCGCGTCTAACAACGCGGCAGCTTCAGGCAGGTTTGGCGTGATCAGCGCCACTTGCGGCAACAGCTTTTTACGCAGCGTGTCGATAGCGGAAACAGAAAGCAGCGGGTCGCCACTTTTTGCCAGCATTACCGTATCAAGCACCACGTTTTGCACCTGATAGCGTTTCAGACGTTCTGCCACCGCTTCGACAATATCTGTCTCCGCCAGCATCCCGATTTTAGTGGTATCAATGCGCACATCGCTGAGCACCGAATCGAGCTGTGCGGCGACAAAATCCGGCTCGATACGGTAGACCGACTGCACACCACGCGTATTTTGTGCCACCAGCGCGGTGATCACCGAACAGCCGTAGGCACCCAGTGCGGAGAACGTTTTCAGATCGGCCTGAATACCTGCACCGCCGCTTGGGTCAGTACCGGCAATGGTAAGGGCGTTAATTCGTTTCATGCCTGCACCTCCAGGGTGTAGAGCGCATCCAGGAACGCACTGGCAAAGCTGCCCGGGCCACGAGACTGAGCAACGGCAGCCGTTCCGGCGCGCTTCATCCATCCGCAGGCAGCGGCCACGTTATCGAGCCTGTCACCCGGCAGCGAACAACTGGCCGCCACCACCGCCGAAAGCGCGCACCCGGTACCGACCACGCGAGTCATCAGCGGATCGCCCCCGGTCACCGTCCGGGTTCGCTGCCCGTCGGTGATGTAATCAACCTCGCCTGTGACCACGATAATGGCATTGGTCTGGCGTGCCAGCGCCTGTGCCGCAGGCAATGCACTGGATGCAGTATCGGTAGTATCCACGCCGCGCCCCCCCGCACTCATCCCGGCAAGCGCAAGAATTTCCGACGCGTTACCACGAATGGCCGCAGGTTTAAGGGAGAGGATTTGATGGCAAAAACGGGTGCGGAACGTCAACGCCCCGACAGCCACCGGATCGAGCGTCCAGGGTTTGCCTGCTGCCACGGCACTCTCAATCGCCCGGCGCATCGCCTGAGCGCGCGGGGCAGTCAACGTGCCGACATTAATCAGCAGCGCATCGGCAAAAGCAGCAAACTGTTCAGCCTCTTCGGCTTCAATCACCATCGCCGGGGATGCGCCAAGCGCCAGCAAGACGTTAGCCGTAAACGTCTGCACGACGTCGTTGGTCATACAATGTGTGAGCGGGGAACGGGTTCGGAACTGATGTAAAATGTGTAAATCGAGCAGGTCAGGCTGCATGGGTTCGCTCCTGCCTTGCGTGAAGAAGCGATGACCGGGAAGGCATCTGACTTCCCTACGCTGGCATTATCCAGATCAGGTAATACGGGTATTTCTCAGCCTTCAACGAAGAAGGGCACCCCGAGTCATTTAAATAAAAATCAAATAGTTGCGATTAACGTCCCGTTAATCTCTGTTCTGGATCATGCCAGCGGGAAGCCAAAGACTCAACCCTAAAAAATGCTCTGTGTCCCATATAAAAGCTTTAAACAACGCGAAGAAGCGCCCCAAGACCAGAACCCACCTGGATCAGATCATCAGCAGAGCCAGAACAACACGCCCAAACAGCCAAAAAGAAACGCATTGGTGTAGATGCTGGTTTCTGCGTTGTTCCCCAGCAATCCACCACGGAATCTTTCGAAAACATTCTGTTTGCAGGAAACCAGCCGGAAGGAACGCGCGAACTTTACCGCTCTCTGAACGGCGCAGGAAAGGAATATAACGCTGGTTCTATCATGTTGGTGGTTGATCCTGATAAACAGGACGACGAACAGATTGCCCACATGAAAGCCGCGAAAGCGCGAGTCGATGCAGCATTGGCCCCATTGACGCATGAGGAAGCTAACTTGCTGCACAAACACTACGCAACCATAGCTAATTTCACCAGCTACGCTGATACAGAAATTGGCCTTGCTGCTGACCCTGTTGGAAAATACTTTGAGAGTATCGAAAAAATACTCAAAGAGATTCAAGAAACGTATAAGAATACCTACATAACGAGAGGCTCGTTGATAGGAGAACAATTTTATGTCCGACGTAACCAGTTGTTTAAAGAGCTTGAATCCATACTCAAAGTCAGCTTCCTGAATAAGGCTATGAAATTCGGAGAGTATACCAAAATAAAAAAAGCACTCGGCCTGCCCAGTAGTTCTATTACCCACAAATGGAATGAAACGGGGATCAGTGACATTGAAAGTTATGCTACCCACATCGAACGGGCAGCTAAATACGTAAAAGCAATGCGTTACACTGGTTATTTAGGCATTGGTTTTAGCGGACTCCATTCTCTTAACGAAATCCATGAGGCATGTTCTGTTGGTCGCGAAGCTGAATGTACCAAGAAAAAATATACTGAGATTGGTAGTTTTGCTTTGGGTACAGGTGGCGGTGTTCTCGCTGGTGTTGGCTGGCTTGTTTGTACCGTTATTGCAGGTGTTGGTTTAGGGTACGCTGGTAGCACAGTGGGGAGTGCTGTTGGGGAATTAGGCGGAGAACAGTTGTATGACGTTTTCGGCAATTAATTTTCTGATGATACATCGGGTTGAAATCTCTGGGTTCTTTTTGATTCTCGGAATAATTAATTATGTTTCCAACGTAATTTATGACAAATTAGCCAAGAGAAAATTCATGACTCTATGCTCGCTATTTGTTGAAAAATTCGGAGCAAGACCAGCAGAAGTTTTAATTTATCAGGATGGGGGTTCTTTTTCTCGTTTATGCGTGATGCATTCTTTATTAATGCATTATACTTTAAAGAAAACTCATTCCATACACGAGGAATGGATAATGAACAAATACGATTCATTAAAGCACTTCCTAATCAGGATACCGATTGGTTACGTGTAAAAGTGAGATTTTCCATCGTTGGGATTATTTTTCTATTCATGATGCTGGCAACTTTCTATTTACCATTATTTATTTAACGACAATAAAATAAATAGCCAATATTTACACTTGGCTATTTTATTCACTACCAATCAATACCATCAATTACATAAGAAACTGAGGATAAGGGAAACGTATGCAAATAGCGTTTTGTGATCCCTCCACTTTTCTCGTGACCTACCGTCTGCTGAAGATGAAGAATGTTTTTCACCCAACCAGCCATAGCAGATGAACAGACACTGTGGCGGATCGAATGCAGTAAGCGCCGTTGCCCATAATCATCCAGATACGGAATACCCAACTGATCTCGAACATCAGCAAACACTTTACCGATCTTAGTCATGTGAATCGCCACGGATAATCTAGACACTTCTGAGCCATTAAATGACTCTGAGGTGACTGTTAACCCGTGGCGATTCAGGCAACACTTATTTTTATTGTAGAAATTTCTCGGCATTTGTTACATAAGAGTAAATTCCAGAAGCTTTTCGACATCCAAATAATACCCCTATAATAATTAGACAATGCCAACTTTTGATTAACTTGTAAATTTCATTTGAAACATACTGAGCATTCAGTAAAAAGGACTTTGTTGAGATCTAATAAATTAGCATTATGTATTTTGCTTATTTCACAACATTTTCGACCAAAACACTTAAGAAAATCTTATTAATTATAATTTCATCCCAGGTATTACACTCAAGAGCAGACAATCGCTATCTTATTGTATTTATTGAAAACATGTCATTTAGCATCACAACAGGCCAGATTAGCTATTAATGCGATTTATGATTTAGATCAATAATCAGAATTACACATTCATAGATAGTTACTGCACGCGACGAAATAAGTTATCAAACTTAAATTTCGAGAATCACCAGAATTAAATTCAGATATAACAAGAGGTTATATCTTCCTGCCAGGATTGCACTCTTACTTTAATTTTTTCTTGCATTGATGATGAGCGTTTTCAAATGAAATCTTTAAATAAATCAGCTATCGCTGTTTTTGTATTTGGTGCTGTGTTTGCTACTACAGCTAATGCTGCTACGGTTCAAGTAGTTGCCCCTAATCCAGTAGTAGGCACTTCTAACGCTACTCAAGATCTTTACAACGGGCAAAGCCTTTTAAATGCTGATGCTATTAACCTTTCTGATATTGAAATCAAAGCAGCACGAGCACAGGCCGATAACGCCAATGATAAAGCCACTCAAAATACGGCGGATATTCAGCAATTAACAGGCAACACTAATGCACAGTTTAACGCCGTGAATAACTATATTGATTCAGTGAATCAGCAGCAAGCCGCCGTTAACAATGCTCAACAAAACGAGCTTAATGATCATGATAACCGGATCACAACGCTGGAAAACGCCCCTAAGCCTAAAGATGGTGTAGATGGTGCTAAAGGTGATACAGGGGCGCAAGGCGTAGCAGGTTTAGCGGGTAGTAACGGGGTTAATGGTAAAGATGGTAGCAACGGTAAAGATGGCATTACAACTACCATCACCAAAGTAGAAGTAGACCAGGCTACACAAAAAGCTGTAGCAGGTTTACAGCAGCAGCAAGCTAAACAAAATGAAGCATTCAAAAGTTTGAAAAGTACTGTTGATGATAACCATAAACAGGCTAATGCGGGTATTAGTGGCGCTATGGCTATGGCGGGGCTTCCTCAAGTGCAAACTAATCAGCGTGTAATGTTCTCTGCTGGCGGTGCTACTTACAATGGTGAGAACGCATTAGCTGTAGGCGGTAGCGTTAACTTTAACTCTCATGTAGTTGGTAAAGTAAGTTTTAGCACTGATACCGCTAGTAACATGGGGGCTTCTGTAGGCGTAGGTGTAGGCTTTTGAATGTTCTATTCAAGCCCTTCAGGAAGAGCTTTATAAAGAAAATTTGAGATTTATTTATGAGTAAACATCAAACCACTTCTGAAAATTTATAACTTTAAATAGGATGATAGCAAAATGAAATATTCTATGCTTGCTTTACTTGTTGTAGGGGTATCTGTACTTAGCGGATGTACAACGGAAGATCAAAGATTAGATAAATGTGAAGCAAAAGGTATATCACGCGATGTATGTTACCAGGAAGAAAAAGCCTACTGGCGTAATTATCAATCTAATATGGCTGCTTTAAATGCCTCTAATCAGCAGGCAGATGCAATCCGTGAAGGTAATGAAATTAATCGTAAACATTACAAGCAGGTTGATCAACATGCACAATCAGCTAAAAAAGAAAATATGTATAAAACTGAGGGTTTGCAACTTGTAATCAAATCTGATGGTAATGTAACTATTGATGGAAAGTTAGCAGCATTGGATGAAACAACACCAAAAGCTAAAACTTATTCACAGGGGCTTTATCAATTCATCATCTATAGTAATGGTAAAGTTGCTTTATTGAAAGATGGTAAATTTATTGGATATATGAAAAAAGTAACTCATTAATAATAGACCATCTGGCTAACATTAACTCATTCACCAATCATTAATAGGGTATTTACCCGCCCCTTCCAGATTGCCGTGATGGTCTTGAAGGGGTATTTTTTTGATCCTGACCCCGAATATGCTCCAGTCATAATCAGAACGGGTCATCCATCTCAGTGCAGAATGGGGGACGCTTCTGGTTATAGTGTATACACCAGGCCTCGATTTTGCACCGTGCATCCTCCAGGGACATGAACCCGTTCTCGTTCATACACCCACTTATCCGGCATTTTTCCTGCAAATTCAGAGCCGTGGTACTTGTTTAGTCTCTGACTGATGACTATTGGCTGGTTCGTCATTCGTTTTCTACACCTGGTATGAATTCAACAAGTGGAGAAAAGTCATGACCGATATTACCTGCAGTTTTGATACCCCGGTAACCAGGATTGCCATTGATATTGCTAAAAAATATCATGACGCCAAGATTAAACGCTCAGATGGCCGGATTGTGTATCTGCGTTTTGAGAACTCTCTCGCCGGATATGCCCGGTTAGTCACTGCTACTCGTTCATCCGGAGAAAAAGTTGTTGTCGCTTTCGAACCTACAGCTGACTATCACCGTAATATTGCCTGGTGGCTTCAGGAACAGGGGATAGAATGTCGCCTTGTTTCATCGCTGGCCTGTGCCAGAGCACGGGAGATGCTTTTTAAAACATGGGATAAAAATGACCGCAAGGATGCCAGCGTTATTCTTTATCTCATGGAGCAGGGACTTTCTTCTCCGTTTTTTGACCCCTTGCTTAATAAATTGATGGATATTCAGGAGATATCAAATACTTATTATCAAATATCCCTCGCAAGAACACGTAGTCTGAACAGCCTGGTAAATCACTACCTGACGTTGTATTTTCCTGAAGCAGAACAGTTTTTGCATCAGTCACGGACAGAATGGTTTTGTCAGTTTTTGCTGCGCTTTCCCACACCACAAACCATTACCTCAATACAAAAGAGTCTGTTTGTTAAGGAGGCCTGGGATATTATTGGTCGCAAGCAATACAAGCAGCAGTTTCTCGAGCAGTTGTATGAAATTGCCCGTAACTCGATTGCCCTGCCACTGCCTGAAAACTGCGAGGCTGTGGTCACGTTCAAGTTGCAGATCCGTCGGTATATTGAACTTACGCTTCAGTGGCTCCAACTGGAAAAAATGGCTGAAAACTATTGATAGATGTTAGCAACAACCTAAACCTGATTCAGTGCTTGCAAAAAAGAGGTAGTCCATAGATATAGAACGTGGCATCAGAAATTCCCGGCTTACGGCAGACCTCCGGCACGGACGTCCCCAGTTCAGCCTGCTTCAGAGCAAAAACAATCTGCTCTTCGGTGAATCATGATTTTTTCATCGACACCACCTCCGTTCAGGGAGTGTAGATCATGCCGGCATTCTGTTTCTGAATGGTGCAGGACTTTGGGTCAGGGTCAAAGAAACCATTGCCCCTCACAACATCCGGTAGTGAGTGCAAAAACAGGTTTTCGGCAGGATGCACCCAATTTGCGTTTTAACACCAAAAAAAGCACATTTTGCAACACTCTTTGGTGCCCTTTTTCGCTCACACAGCATGCAATGTAACGCATTGTTTTCACTTGATGGGAAACGCATTCTCCCCTGCCAAAGACGGGATATTTACCCCCTTATGCACCCCGTAACAAAACAGTAAACAAATTAACCATTGAGCCCCGTGACAAAAGGCTCTATATTGGCGGCGTTTTTTTCAGACCCCCATCTGTTTTTTAACTTTTTATTCAATCGTGGCTCATAACGAAGCGGCGGTTGTAGGAGTGATATGATGACGGATAAAGTCCGTATTGACACCGTAGATGCCCACAAAAGCAACGAAACCTATCTGGCCCGTCAGGCCGAGTTTGAATCTAACGTCAGGAGTTATCCGCGCAAACTGCCTTTAGCCATCACTAAAGCAGAAGGCGTGTGGATCACCGATGCAGATAATAAAGAATACCTTGACTGTTTAGCAGGCGCGGGCACCCTTGCGCTTGGCCATAACCATCCTGATGTGCTGAAAAGCATCCAAAATGTCATTACCAGCGGCTTGCCGTTACATACCCTGGATCTGACTACGCCGTTGAAAGACGCGTTTTCCGAATACCTGCTCTCTCTGCTGCCTGGCCAGGGTAAAGAGTATTGCCTGCAGTTCACCGGTCCATCCGGCGCTGACGCCGTTGAAGCCGCGCTGAAGCTGGCGAAAAAAGTGACTGGTCGTAGCGGTATCATCAGTTTCTCTGGTGGTTACCACGGTATGACCCACGGCGCACTGTCCGTCACCGGTAACCTGTCTCCGAAAGAAGCGGTTGACGGTATGATGCCAGAAGTGCAGTTCATGCCTTACCCACACCAGTACCGTTGCCCGCTGGGTATCGGCGGTGAGGCTGGCGTAAAAGCACTGACCTACTACTTCGAAAACCTGATCAACGACGTTGAAAGCGGCGTGCGTAAACCTGCAGCGGTGATTCTGGAAGCCGTTCAGGGTGAAGGCGGCGTTAACCCGGCTCCGGTTGAGTGGTTGCAGCGCATCCGTAAAGTGACTCAGGAACACGGCATTCTGCTGATCCTCGACGAAGTTCAGGCTGGCTTTGCCCGTACCGGTAAATTCTTCGCTTTCGAACACGCTGGCATCGAGCCAGACATCATCGTGATGTCTAAAGCTGTAGGTGGCGGTCTGCCACTGGCTGTACTCGGTATCAAAAAGCAGTTCGATGCATGGGCTCCAGGTCACCACACCGGCACCTTCCGCGGCAACCAGCTGGCGATGGCAACCGGTCTGACGACGCTGAAAATCCTGAAAGACCAGAACATCGCGGGCAAAGTGGCTGCACAGGGCGAATGGCTGAAAGCGCAGCTGGCTGAACTGCAGAAACGCTACCCGGTAATTGGTCACATTCGTGGTCTGGGCATGATGATCGGTATTGAGATCGTTAAGCCACACGAAGCGGCAGATCATATGGGCTGCTTCCCTGGCGACGGCGAGCTGTCTGCCCTGATTCAGAAGAAGTGCTTCGAATCCGGTCTGATTCTGGAGCGTGGTGGTCGTAACGGCATTGTGCTGCGTCTGCTGCCTTCTCTGTTGATCAGCGATGATCAGCTGAAAATCTTCCTGGATAAATTTGAGCAGGCACTGCTTGCTGCGGGCGTTCGCCCGGCGTAACCGGAGTTGTTGATTACGATGTCTGATTCAAACCCAATTTTGTTCTCCTCTGCGCAGAGCATTGAAGCTTACCAGCAGGCGATTGAACAAAGCTCTCAGGCTGTGATGCAGTGGCTGAAACAGCCTGAGATGTACCAGGGCAAAACGGTCGCGGAACTGCGCGACCGTATTAAGCTGGATTTCAACCCGAAAGGGCTGGGCAACGACGCAGCGATTGAACGCGCTGTGGAGTTCTTCCTGAAAGACAGTTTGTCCGTTCATCACCCGCAGTGTGTGGCGCACCTGCACTGTCCAAGCCTTGTTGTCAGCCAGGCGGCAGAAGTGCTGATCAACGCCACTAACCAGAGTATGGACTCCTGGGATCAAAGCCCGTCCGCAACCATTATCGAAATCAAACTGATCGAGTGGCTGCGTACCCGCGTGGGTTATCAGGCTGGCGACGCAGGTGTCTTCACCAGCGGCGGCACCCAGAGCAACCTGATGGGCCTGATGCTGGCACGTGACGCCTTCTTCGCGCGTCAGGGCCACTCCGTTCAGCAGGACGGTCTGGTAGGCGATCTGCGTAAAATTCGCGTGCTGTGCTCCGAAAACGCGCACTTCTCCGTGCAGAAAAACATGGCGCTGATGGGTCTGGGTTACCAGTCCGTGGTGCAGGTGAAAACTGACGAATTCTCCCGTATGGATCTGACCGATCTGGCGGCGAAAATTGAGCAGTGCAATGCCAACGGCGAACAGATCCTGGCGATTGTGGCGACTGCCGGTACTACCGACGCAGGTGCTATCGATCCGCTGCGTGCGATTGCTGAGCTGGCGGCGAAGCAGAACATCTGGGTACACGTTGATGCGGCCTGGGGCGGCGCGCTGCTGATGTCTGAGCAGTATCGTCACTACCTGGACGGTATCGAGCTGGTGGATTCCATTACCCTGGACTTCCACAAGCAGTTCTTCCAGACCATCAGCTGCGGCGCGTTCCTGCTGAAAGAAGCGCGTCACTATGAGCTGATGCGCTATCAGGCGGCCTACCTGAACTCTGAGTTCGATGAAGAAGCGGGCGTACCTAACCTGGTGTCCAAATCTCTGCAGACGACCCGCCGTTTCGACGCGCTGAAGCTGTGGATGAGCCTGGAAGCGCTGGGTCAGGAACAATATGCGGCGATCATCGACCACGGTGTGACGCTGGCGCAGCAGGTTGCGGCTTATGTGAAAGAGCAGTCTGCTCTGGAACTGGTCATGCAGCCACAGCTGGCAAGCGTACTGTTCCGCTTCCGCCCTGAAGCACAGATGGATGATGCGGGTATTGCCCTGCTGAACCAGAAAATTGGCGATGCGTTGCTGGAATCTGGCCGTGCCAACGTCGGCGTGACCGAGCACAACGGCATCACCTGCCTGAAGCTGACTCTGCTGAACCCAACCGTGACGCTGGAGGATGTTAAAGTCCTGCTGTCTCTGGTTGAGCGTACCGCACAGGAAGTTATGGCGAAGTAATCTGTGTCCCCTCTCTTCACAGAGAGGGGCTATTTACACCCCCGCCCACCACATTCTGATCTTCATTCCCCAGTAGCTTGTCCAGCCGGTTGTTGTGCTAACCACCTGCCCTTTTGACACCACCACCAGCGTTGGCGTTACGCTCACCTGCCACTGCTGCGACAACGCACCGCGTTCATCGTTGATCACCGGAACTGTAAGCTGTTTCTTCTCCACCCAGCGTTCAAGCTTTGCATCATCACCGGATCGCAGCGCGATACTCACTACGTTTCCGCCCTCGTTTGCCAGCTTATCGACCGACGGTGTGGTAAAACGACAAATACTGCACCAGGTCGCCCAGACATAAATCAGCAAAGGCCGTTCCTGGCTGAGCGCCGTGAAATCGTACAGTTTGCCGTCAATGCTCTGCATCGGCGTTGCACTGAAACTGGCAGGTATCGCGGGTTTACGGTATTGATCCACACCCCACATTACGGCCAGCGCCAGCAAAATAAAAACGATCCCTTCCCGTACCCAGCGTCGCAGTTGACTAAATATGCGGTTATCCATTATGACCTCGTGATTCAACAGCGGTTATCTTAGCCAGCAACACACCGTTACACTGTAAAGAAGTGTCGCATCAGCCAGCACCGCCTAAAGCAGGGGACAGTAAGCGGTAGAAGCACTACGCCGGGGAAAATAATCTTGTCGTGTTCAGTTTTGTTACATTTTTCTTCAAACAGGCCATAGTCTGATACATAAAATGGGCAAGGTGCCGTATTGTGGGTTAACCAAGGCAAAAAGTAACAGTATAAGTGGAGAAAAAATGGCTAAGTGTAAATGGCTGCTTATGGGCGCGTTAATGTCTCTGGCGGGTGCCGCCTGGTCAGCGCCTGCCGGAATTCAGGCCTATGCCGAACAAGAGTTCATTGCCGATTTCACAAAATTCAGGATTGGCGACACTGCACCTGCGCAGTATCAAACCCCCGAGTACACCATCAAACAGTATCAACTGCGCAACCTGCCAGCGCCAGATGCGGGTACTCACTGGACATATATGGGCGAAAACTATGTCCTGATTGGTGATGCCGACGGCAAAATCCACAAAGCCTACAATGGAGATATCTTCTATCATCGCTGATCCCATTACTGTCCGTCCGTGGCAGGAGAGCGACCGACCTTTCCTGCGTACGCTTTACCTGCATGCCCGGCGTGATGCCTGGCCCTGGTTAAACAGCGCGGAATGGCAACCTGAGGATTTTGACGCAGCCACCCGTGACGAAGAGATTTGGGTGGCCGTTCAGAATGGCCGCTGCCTGGGTTTCGCCTCGGTCTGGACGCACGATAATTTTCTGCATAATTTGTTTGTTGATCCACGCTACCAAAACCTGGGTGTGGGTCGTTTGTTGCTGGAGCAGGCGCAGAAGACATTCACCCATACCGGCGCGTTAAAGTGCCTCATCCGCAATGAACGGGCGATCGCGTTTTACCAGCGGCACGGCTGGCACGTTGAGGAGACGGGAGATTCTCCGGACGGAGAGTATTATTTGATGCACTATCGGCTGCGTTAAAGCCGGGTGGCGGCAACGCCTTACCCGGCCATTCAGAGCAGAAAACTTATACCGCGCGGAACGCGATGTCGCCGGGAATGACTTCACCCTGCCAGTAAAGCTGCGCCGCGACGCGCCCCGCCAGCTGACGATACATCTCAGCAAACTCACTTTCCGGACGGCTAACCACCGTCGGCTTCCCGCTGTCCAGATCTTCACGCAGCGTGATGTGCAGCGGCATCTGACCCAGCAGTTGAGTGTGATACTGCGCAGCCAGTTTTTCCGCACCACCGGTACCGAAGATAGGCTCCTGATGTCCGCAATTGCTGCAGATGTGCATGCTCATGTTCTCAACGATACCGAGCACCGGTACTTCCACTTTTTCGAACATCACGATGCCTTTTTTAGCGTCGATCAGCGCGATATCCTGCGGCGTGGTCACCACCACCGCACCCGTGACCGGAATGTTCTGCGCCAGCGTCAGCTGAATGTCACCGGTGCCCGGCGGCATATCCAGTACCAGGTAATCCAGATCCGGCCACATCGTTTCCTGCAGCATCTGCATCAGCGCTTTACTGGCCATCGGGCCACGCCAGACCATTGCGTTATCGTCGGTAACCAGATACCCGATTGAGTTAGTCGCCAGGCCATACGCCATAATCGGTGCCATGTGGGTGCCATCCGGCGAGGTCGGACGCTGGTTTTCTGCGCCCAACATATTCGGAATGGATGGGCCGTAAATATCCGCATCCAGAATGCCGACTTTCGCGCCTTCCGCTGCCAGCGCCAGCGCCAGGTTGACTGCCGTGGAGGATTTGCCCACCCCACCCTTACCGGAGCTGACGGCGATAATGTTTTTCACGCCGTTTACGCCAGGCTGATTTTTCACGCGTTTCAGCGTGGCGATACTGTGAGTCAGCTTCCAGTCCACCGCTTTCGCGCCGGTAATGCGCAGCAGATCGGAGCTGGTTTGTTCTTTTAGCACGTCAAATGCGCTGCTCCAGGCGAACGGCATCTGCAGCTCAATGTGCAGCGTATCGTCCAGCCATGCGACATGATGCAACGCTTTCAGCGTCGTGAGATTGTGCTTCAGGGTTGGATGCTGAAAATTAGCCAGCGTCCCGGCAACCATTGCTCGTAAGGCTTCCGGTGATTTGGCCTGGGATTGAGAACTCATCCCGACTCCTTTGTAGTTGTTCTGAAAAAGACGTGTAACTACCAAGTTTACCCCAGAGGTAACAATTATTCATTTATGGATTAATGCCCTTATCACTTGGCGTAGTTATTCCCTTTCGGGTAACATCAAAAACCCTTTTCACAGTTAAAAGAAGTAATGCCTACTATGACTCAAGTCGCGAAGAAAATTCTGGTAACGTGCGCACTGCCGTACGCTAACGGCTCAATCCACCTCGGCCACATGCTGGAGCATATCCAGGCTGATGTCTGGGTCCGTTACCAGCGAATGCGCGGCCACCAGGTCAACTTCATCTGCGCGGACGATGCCCACGGCACACCGATCATGCTGAAAGCCCAGCAACTGGGTGTTTCCCCTGAACAGATGATTGCCGAAATGAGTCAGGAGCATCAGACCGATTTTGCTGGCTTTGACATCAGCTATGACAACTATCACTCCACGCACAGCGACGAGAACCGTGAGCTGTCGGAGCTTATCTACACCCGTCTGAAAGAGAACGGTTTTATTAAAAACCGCACCATCTCTCAGCTGTACGATCCGGAAAAAGGCATGTTCCTGCCGGACCGTTTCGTCAAAGGCACCTGTCCGAAGTGTAAATCTCCGGATCAGTACGGCGATAACTGCGAAGTGTGCGGCGCGACCTACAGCCCAACGGAGCTTATCGATCCGAAATCCGTGGTCTCTGGTACCACGCCGGTGATGCGTGATTCCGAGCACTTCTTCTTTGACCTGCCATCCTTTAGCGAAATGCTGCAGGCGTGGACCCGTAGCGGCGCGCTGCAGGAGCAGGTGGCGAACAAAATGCAGGAGTGGTTCGAATCCGGTCTGCAGCAGTGGGATATTTCCCGCGATGCACCGTACTTCGGTTTCGAAATCCCTGACGCCCCGGGCAAATATTTCTACGTCTGGCTGGATGCACCAATCGGTTACATGGGCTCCTTTAAGAACCTGTGCGACAAGCGTGGCGATACCGTAAGCTTTGACGAATACTGGAAGAAAGACTCTGATGCCGAGCTGTATCACTTCATCGGCAAAGACATCGTTTACTTCCATAGCCTGTTCTGGCCAGCGATGCTGGAAGGCAGCAACTTCCGTAAGCCAACTAACCTGTTCGTTCACGGTTATGTCACGGTCAACGGCGCGAAGATGTCCAAATCACGCGGTACGTTCATCAAAGCCAGCACCTGGCTGAACCACTTCGACGCGGACAGCCTGCGCTACTACTACACCGCGAAGCTCTCGTCCCGCATTGACGATATCGACCTGAACCTGGAAGATTTCGTGCAGCGCGTGAACGCAGACATCGTCAACAAAGTGGTCAACCTGGCCTCCCGTAATGCAGGCTTTATCGCTAAGCGTTTTGACGGTGTGATGGCGGCTGAACTGGCTGACCCGGCGCTGTACAAAACCTTCACCGACGCGGCGGTCACCATTGGCGAAGCGTGGGAAGCTCGCGAGTTTGGTAAAGCGGTGCGTGAAATCATGGCGCTGGCAGACCTGGCTAACCGCTATGTGGATGAACAGGCTCCGTGGGTTGTGGCTAAACAGGAAGGCCGTGATGCCGATCTGCAGGCCATCTGCTCTATGGGCATCAACCTGTTCCGCGTGTTGATGACGTATCTGAAGCCGGTTCTGCCGCAGCTCTCAGAACGTGCTGAAGCGTTCCTGAACACCGAGCTGACCTGGGATGCTATCCAGCAGCCGCTGCTCAGCCACAAGGTGAACACCTTCAAGGCACTGTACAACCGCATCGAGATGAAACAGGTGGAAGCGCTGGTGGAAGCATCTAAAGAAGAAGTGAAAGCTGCCGCAGCACCGGTTACCGGCCCTCTGGCTGACGATCCGATTCAGGAAACCATCACCTTTGATGATTTCGCCAAAGTCGACCTGCGCGTGGCGCTGATTGAAAACGCGGAATTCGTCGATGGCTCAGACAAACTGCTGCGTCTGACCCTGGATCTGGGTGGTGAGAAACGTAACGTCTTCTCCGGTATCCGCTCTGCGTATCCTGATCCGCAGGTGCTGATTGGTCGCCACACGGTGATGGTCGCCAACCTGGCTCCACGCAAAATGCGTTTCGGTATCTCCGAAGGCATGGTGATGGCCGCAGGCCCTGGCGGGAAAGATATCTTCCTGTTAAGCCCTGATGAAGGTGCGAAACCAGGTCAGCAGGTGAAATAACAAAAAAGCCGGAGATAATCTCTAATGCCGGTTAGTTAAGCGGCACAAAGGCACTTTGTTATTTCAGTGGTATCGTTCCGTTCACTCAGACATTCCTGCTACCTGCATAATCCGCTGCGGTGAACGTGTTAAGGGGGCTATCGCGCCCCCTTAACAATCCCGTCTCCCGGAAAAGAAAATCGCCGCTGCGCGGTACCCTCAGCTTATTCCTTCCGGCTTTTCGGGGACGGGCGGAGGTAACCTCCCTGTAAAGCCGCCCTCGCCGCGCATCCCTGCG